>Ga0164290_1000474_pt1 | contig 126463 bp, 114 predicted proteins | sample Micstemetagenome_FD_108782 | JGI IMG/M metagenome (GOLD analysis project Ga0164290, IMG submission 108782) | Contaminated culture microbial community from soil near Moab, Utah, USA - Microcoleus steenstrupii SON62 (Illumina Assembly) | ecosystem: Environmental > Terrestrial > Soil > Soil crust... | reverse complement strand
TTTCCCACGCATGAGATGCGTTAGCGATACTGAACCCGCGATGGCCAGCAGTCGCGATGTGATCTCGGGACGGCGTTGCTCATAGCTCACGAACAGCACGGGGACACCAGTTTCCGCGATGCGTGGTGCCATGCTGAACCCGAGTGCCGATTTCCCGACCGATGGTCTCGCCGCCAATACGGTCACCATGCCGAGCGGGATACCGCCTGCCTGATCATCGATCGCATGAAACCCGCTACTGACGGTTTGCTGCAATCCCTTGCGGGCACTGATGGCCGACAGGGCATCGACCAGCGATTCCGCGATGAGTTGGGGCTCGTCGTTCTGCTGATCTTCGATCACGCGATGAAGTTCGGATTCTGCATTCGCCAGGGCATCGGCGGTATCGATCCCGGGATTCCGCAGGCTGTCGAGTAGCTTCTCTGCCGTCTGTTGTGCCGATCGGCGACGGAACTTGTCGACCACGATTTCGGCGTAATGCCTCGCGTTGCGGGAATGCGGGACGGTCTCCTGCAACTCCAGCACTTTGCCAGCGCCTTCGACAGCGGTACACACGCCGCGGCGTTCCAACTCCGTGGCCATTGTCACGGTGTCGGTCGGCTTGTCGGCTTCGTGCTGGTCGATCGCGATGCGAAAGATCTGCTGATGGTCGATCGCTAACAGATGGTTCGGCTTGATGATCGGTAGAACTTCATCCATCGCCGCCGGACTCAGCAGCACGGAACCGAGCAAGGCGCGCTCAGCATGCAGGTCGATCACCGTGGCTTCAGTGGCCTTACTCATCGCTGTCGCCCTCCGCATCGTCGATGCCCGGAATGGTGCCGATGGCCAGCTTCTCGCTGAGTTGATTCACCAAGCCCGGCAGATGGCTCGTGTCATGCTCCTGCAAGCGACGTTTGCCCGCTTGCAGGTCGGCGTCGGAGAGCATTTCCCAGCGTTGGTTACGCAGGCAGGCTTCAAAGAACCCCGGCCCGTCAGACCGCAATGCACTCTCAGCCGTCGCCAGCGTGCGAATGCGGGTCTCGTGATGCTCGGGATCGAGTTTGAGTTTCTTCGATCGAGCTTTGAGCCAGGACAGGACGGTGGCGGTATCGCGCAGGTCGGCCTTGGTGAGTTTCTTGGAAGGCTTCGGCTTGGGTTTGTCGGCCGATGCTCGCTGGACGGGTGAGTGGTCTGGTGTTTGATCTTCAACCGCGTCGCCCCCCTTGGGGGGTAGGGGGGTATTTAATTCTTTCTGTTCTATTCTATTCAGGGTAGTGCACTCCGAGTGTGCTGGGAGTGCACTAGGAGCGTGCTTGGAGTCTGCTAGGAGCGTGCTCCCAGCGTGCTCTGATTGCACTTCGAGCCAGCCCACAGCAGGAGAGGAGAGCACTCGGAGTGCTTCGGCGATCAATTCCGTTGGTGCATCACATTTTAGGCTGATGTCCTCAGCCGTTAGCGGCCCATCGGAATCGGCCAGGATGCCACGAGTTGGGCACTTCGACGCAATCTGCACGATCAGCACCCAAGCGCCGTAGATCGTCAGACCGTTCGGGATACGCATCAGGCGGCGAAACGATTTGCCATCGTGCTTGTTCGGCATTGGCACCCAAGAAATGGTGCGGTATTTCTTCGATTGGGAATTCTCGAAATGTGTTGACCAGTCGCGAACGCGGTAGAGCGGATGTGTCATCGTGCTGCATCCTCCGCGCGGGTGATGATGCGACGCACGACGATGTCGATGATCTCGCCGAGCCGCGCGGGCTCGCGGTCGACACGATCGATCTGCATGCGTGCCCGTGCCCGTGCCCGGCGCTCGGCCTCGCGCAGTGCGCCACGGTCGGCGTCTGACAGAGTCGAGGTACACATCATCAGAAATACTCCTTCACCGCCGACCGTGGCGGTCTCCGGCGTGATGGAGTGGTGACCTGCGAGACGGTGCGATTGGCTCGAGCGGCAAGGAATGTGTCGAGGTCAGCCGGGCTGATCTGCCAGCGCGGCTTGGCCCGCCGGGGGTCATGCAGACATTGCTCGCCCGGAGTTCACCGTTGGCGATCCATCCGCGCACGGTGTCGGCATCGACGACCGCGATCTGCGCGACTTGATCGACAGTGAGCCAGGAGGGAGTCAGCATGCGCGTGGCTCCTGTCGCTTCGTGGATTTGCTGCGAGCAAATCTCACCGTCACGCCCAACTCTTTCAGTCGACGTTGAGCTTCTGCGGCGGTGGCGAAATCGTTCAGGTTTTTTGCGCGTTCAAGGCGCATGAACCAGACGCTTGCGCAGTCGCTGTCTGCCAACTGTTTTTCGGACATGTTCACTCCCCGTCAGGGCCGAAGCGATTAACTGTTCGCCTCTACCCATTCCAGAGAGCGTGAAAATCAGACGGTGGAATTCACGGTCCGGGAAATGAAAAATGCGACTTTCCTAACTGGAAAATCGCACTTCAGAAAAACAGCGTGAAAATGGAGCGTGAAAATCTAACTTTTCACGCGACTCTGCCGGGCAGATTCCCGCTCGGATTCGATTGCCTTCCAGGTTTTCGACTTCCGTACTGAGGATTCTTCGCAATCGAGTCGCTTTGCCCAATCTCCTGAGGTCCAATCGATGCAGGTTCTATCGTCTGTGTAAATCTCTGCCATCCGCTCGCCTATCGTCTTCCTGCGGACCGCTTTCCGGGATGGCCCTTGCGGGGATTGCATCTCGCCAGGCATCGTCAGCAGCCAGTCAATCAGCGCGATCGACTGGTTGGGAACATCGCGGATGATGCTGAAGAACTCGCTGGGAAGTTGTTCCGGCCAGTCGGGGTTCTGAGTTCGTGCCTTGTCCCATGCCGCGGTGGACCACTCGACAGTTCCATCATTCGGCGTAAAACACCGCTTAGTGATAGGGCGTGAAAAGATCGGCCCGTCAGTCTTTCCGCGATACTTCCAGGAAATTGCGAACAGGCAATCGAGCCAGGCAGCATAATTGGCCATGAACGGCTTCTCATTCGTGATCAGCAGATCCTGTATAGAGTGCGGCAGCCTATGCAAGATCGCGGCTCCATCGTCCGCTACGTCCATGAATCTATGCAGGCGATTCTCTTCCAATTCAGGCCAGCGGCAACATGACGAGTAGATGCTGTGTACGATACGGGGGGAGGTTTTGCTGATAATGGAACTGCACAATCCGGTTCTAAACATATGCTGGTTGCGAGTGCAGATCTCCTCTCCGAAGTGTTCATTGAACCCCAGCAAAAGGAGTTCACCGTCATCTGAGAAGTATCGAATCAATGAATCGCGACACTTGCTGTCGATCATAGAACTGCTGCGAATGAACACGACGTCATGGCGGAAATGCTCCGCTGCATCGATATTCGCCAGCCCAACAAACCGTTCGCGAATTCGTTCCAGCGCGGTTCGCCAAAGTTCCGACTTCGCATCGTCTGACATGATTTGTCCCTTCCACGCTGGGACTCACCACAAAAAAGCGAACGCGGGAAACTGCTGTGGATGGCAGCTTGTCGGGGATCAGCCTATCCCGCGTCGATATCGATTCTACTTCGCAGCCACAGACTTTCGAGCCCGTTTGGTTTTCTTGGCCGGCCAGAGCCACTTGTGAATGTGGTCCGTCACGGCCTGCAGGCGTTCATCGCTGATCGCTTCCCGATACGCTGCCGACATATCGCCATCGGCCGCAACGTGCCCCATGATGGCGGAGACTGCCACGAAATCGCGGGTTTCCTCACCAATAGTTTGCGTGCCATGCCGGAGAGCGTAGAAGTTCACGCCATGCCGCTTGATGCCCAGTGAGGTCAGCAACTTGCGGAACTCTGCCCCGATCGCATCGTGCGGTCTGCCGTTGGGTTTGACTTCCAGCCAGGGGCGACCGAAGCGGGTGACGAACATCAGGTAATCGGCCGGCTTGTCGAACGCCTTCGGTCGAGTCTTCAAGGCGGCTTCAATGGCCTCAACAGTCTCTTTCCAGAGAGGGACACGTCGGGGAACGCCGGTCTTGATTCGCGGATAGTCCAGCCACCGGGCTTTCAGGTCGATCGCAGACTTCGGCATTGCGGAAAGATCAGAAGCCCCAAGGCCGCAATTGATCCCGAGCATCACCATCGCCTTTAACTGCGGGCCCGCGGCGTCGATGATCGATCGCAGTTCATCCTGGGCGAACATCCGGAGACCACGGTCGAGTTCCTGTTTCGATCGCAGCCGCCGCATGGTCTTGCGGGTTGGCTTTCGGAAAGACTGGCCGAACAGCACCGGCTTGTCAAGCTTCCCCTCTTCATATCCATATTTGAAGACCGTCCGCACTCGCTGGATTTCATTCGACAGCGAGACCGGCCCCCGGGTCTTTGCCAACTTCGATTTCAACTGTTCAAAGTCCGACGGCTGCAGGTCGGTCACCAGTCGGGTTCGGCCAAAGGCGTCGATCAGCCTCGCGCAAGAATTCTTGTAATCGTAGAACGTCCGGGGAGTGACTTCGCCAGATTCGACCAGACCCTCTTTGGTCGTCAGGAATGCGTTGACCAGATCCCGGACCGTCAAACCGTCCCGGTTCGATCGCGGTGACCGGCCTGCGAGAAGATCGTCCTTCTGTTCAAGGTATTTGTTCAGGGCAGCTTCGGGATTGTCCCATTTACCGAAGTAATGGAGCTTGCCCCGAATTTTCTTGGCCCAACGGCCAGACGCATGGGGAAAGAGAGGGAAGTCTTCGTGAGGCTTCTGGGGCTTCTCTGGCAGCTTGGGCTTTGTCGCTGTAAATTGGGACATGTCACGCAACCTTTGCAAGAGGCGGTTTGACGGCTGACACCCGGCGACGGCAAATCACGGGTGTCAGTATTGACATGTTTCCACGGTATCGGGTGTCAGAACGGGTGTCAAACCACCCGCAAAGCCGACAAGAGAAATACAGAAAACCCAGTGAAATCAGTCATTTGCCCCCGTAGCTCAGCTGGATAGAGCGACGGTTTCCTAAACCGTAGGTCGTGCGTTCGAATCGCGCCGGGGGTAGTTCATAACCACTTATTCCGCAACGTCTTGCACCACTTCGGCAGTCGTCTCCACGGTCAGCAATTTGGGTTCTGTACTTGTTTTGTACCCAATCGCCAATTCCTGAACTTTGGCGGCCGTCTGCTCCTGCAACTCGGCAGAATACTTGGCGTAGAACTTCAGAGTGATCTCTGGCGAAGCGTGCCCCAGCATCCCCTGAATCGCCTTGATCGGTGCCCCGCTCGATACCAGCAGCGTGGCGACGGTATGCCGGGCATCGTGGATTCTGGTTTTGGGTGCCCCGATCGCCTTCACGATCGGTTTCCAATCCCGCTTCATGAAATTGGAACCCCGCACCATGCCGCCCCGTGTGTCCAGAAACACGAATTCGGGATCGGTGAACCCTTCGGCCCGCATCTTGTCCCGATGCTCTTCCAGGGCTTCCACGGTGATCGGTGGTAGGAGCACCACCCGGCGGCTGCCCACAGTCTTGGGAGCCTTCAACCGTAGATGGCCCCCCAGTTCTTCCAGGGAGTGCCGAATCTGCATGTGTCCCGTGTCCAGGTTGATATCCTGCCAGCGTAACGCCAGGGCTTCCCCGATCCGGCATCCGGTCGTCAGCAGCACCACGAACAACGCGTGCAGGCGATGCTGTGAGGATTTCCGCAGCAGGTCGACCAGTTGTTCCTTGGTCAGTGGCGTGAACTCCTTCACGTGCTGCTGTGGCAGTGTGGCGTCTTGGCAGGGGTTGACCGTGATCAGCTTCCAGGTGCGTGCCTGATTGAGCGCCCGCCGCAAGGCGATAAACGGATTCGCACAGGTCCGGCCCTTATTGGCGATGGTCGTCATAGCCATATCGACGTCAGCCGTGGTCAGCCGTTCCAGGGGAATGGCCCCGAGAGACGGAATCAGATGATTGTTGACCGACGTTTTGTACCGCTCATAGGTCCGGGGTTCGACGCGAGCCTCACAGAACGCCAGCCAGCGCGTGAGCAGTTCCCCGACCGTGCCGCGTGTCGTGGTCCGCACCATGCCGGAATCCACCGCGCGTTGTTCCGCCTTCAGCTTCGCCAGCGCTTCGGTTTTCGTCTTGCCGTAGATCGTCCGTTGACGGCGTTTCCCATCGGGACCATACCCGACGTTGATCCTGCATACCCATAGACCATCCGCACGCTGAAACACGCTACCTTCGCCCCGGCCCCGTCTGGCCCGCTGTTTCTTTGGTTTCTCGGTCATGTTGCCCCCTTGGAAGAAAATGCCCCCACCGGAGAACCGGCAGGGGCTTGAAACGGGTTGGGTTACGGATGCTTGCGGCTGGTCTCATCGCAGGCGAAACAAATCAGGAACGGCCCGGAGTCGTTTTCGACCAGAAACGGGCGATCGCGGAAAATACCGTCCGGGTTGAACGTCTTGCCGCACAGCGGGCAGGACTTCTGGGACTTCAGCAGTTTGTGAATCAGCTTATCCCGGAGTCGCCCCGATCGCTGGGCAGAGCGGAACTTGCGGAATTGCTCCCGCCGCTTTTCTTCCTTGGACTTGCAGCTCTGGGCCCACTGCTCGTCCGTCATCAGCGTTTTGGGCTTCAGGTAATCGAAGGTGACCGCGTTCATTGGGCACCCCCCTTCAGGTGATCGCTGATCATCACCGTGAGGAGTTCGATCAGGTCGCCCGGCTTGCGCTCCAGGCGTGCCAGCACGGCAGGGGGGAAATAGATCGTCCGGGGAACGAGGTCCGCGGACACGCAGCGGGGACGCGGTTGGACGGCAACCGCACCGAGAGAGTGGGGACGAGGGTGCATCAATGCAGCCCTTTCTGAACACTGAGACCGGGCGGAGACCAGCCCCTCAAACGCGCACAAGTCGCGCCCACTTCGTTAGCCTGGTGGTAGGCTCATCTCCGCCCGGACTCTGTTTCCTTGTGATTGCTTGAGTTCTTGTGACAGCACGGAAAGAGGCTGTGTATCCCATCAACGCGCCGTGGATACTCCGGTTTGAGTTCGCGTCGGCGTCGATGATGTCTGGTGTTGGCGGTAATGTCAACGTCGATCGTGCGGCCGGGGATCACGGGGGAGCCCTCCGGTAATTTTCCGGAGGGTTCGACACTTGTGGTAATTTTCCACCAGTGTTCGAGGTCGAGGGAAAATTTCCACAGACCACCCTGCCGGAAAATTTCCCTGATGTTCCCGATCACTCCCGGCGCTTGGTCACCAGCCAGACGATGAACACCACCAGCGCGACAGGTGCCAGCAGGATCGACAGGAGAATCAGTTCCGGCAGTCCGATCGACATGTTTTCGCCCCTTCATCGTTAAACGCTCTGTGCGCTCGCAGGAGACACGAACGCAGTTGGACGGCAAATGGATCATGCGGGCATCCGTTCTACTGGCGTTGATCGGCTGTGCGAGGTGGCTCGCGGCACCGTCCACGGTTGAGGCTGGAAGTCCAACACCCGCCGCCGCTGTTCTTCCTCGGCTGACCATTCGGCCTGGATCTGACGGCAGACCGCAGCGATTTCCCCGGGAGTCGGGCATGGGGTCGGTTCAGCCATGTTGCCCCTCAGTTAGCCAACGGGTTGACCGCCACGGCAGACGGCAGTTGAGACAGTTCGGTCGTGACCGTGAGTACGCCACGATGGATCTGTGCCAGTTCCGCCGCGGCGTTGCCGATCATGACGATTGAGGATCGCAGCATCTCATGGGCTTTCAGGTCACAATCGGGAACCAGACCGAGCGCCCGGTTTTCGTCCATCAACTGTAAGGCTTCGGCACAGTCGCGGGCTGCGGTCATCATGGCTTCCGCAGCGTGGTTATAAACCGATTGCAGGTGTTCAAAGTTTTGCATGGGTTCCTTTACTTGCTGAGGGCTGAAGAGGGGCGACGGCCCGGCGGTTTGCCTGGGTCACCGCTTGATCGTGGGACCGCCGGTTGCGGCCCCCCTTGTCGCAACAGCTCGTTCTGTTCGCGCATCAGGCGGTTCTGCTCGGCCGCCAGTTCGTTTTGCCGATCTTGCTTGGCTTCGAGGAGACCCAGCTTTTCCGCGAAGGTGCGGGCGAGCGATTGCAATCCGTTCGGTTCGGCTTGGGGAATCGGCTCGGGCCCGTAGGCTTCGCGGACGTTGCTCAATGCCCCTTCGGCTTCACCGCTGAAGAAACCCTGCGTCTGTCGTGCGGACTCCTCGGGCGAGTATCCGAAAACCCTCGTTGTGTCATACCCAAGGAACGGCACTTTGAAGCCCAACCCAAGCGGGTCGGTCCCTTCCAACCGCATTTTGCGTTGAAAGTCGCTCATGCCTTGCTGGCGATATTGCAGGTCGAGCCCCATCCGCGTGACTTCATCGAGTTCGGCCCCCTTGGCGGCTTCCTGATCGATCTGGGCTTGGAGACGGATCTTGGCCGCATTCCGTCCGCTTTGTGCCACGGAAACGTCCTGGGCGAATCCTGCCGTGTCCTGCTGGGCTGTGATGTAATCGCGAATCTTCCCCGTTGATCCCGCCAATTGGCTGAAGGTGCTGCTACCAGCTTCTTCAAACAGCGACTTGATCGCGGTCGCCCGCTCGGCTTCCGGGAGCTTCATCACCCCGGATTGAACCCGCTCAATGGCGGTCAGGAAATCTTCACCAACAAGGTCAACTTGCTCGGGAGTGATCCCCATGCTTTCGAGTGTGGCGAGCTTCTTATCGTCTCCCCGTGCGGTCTGCAAACGCTGGGAGACGTTCCGCAGCCCGGTCGCCGCTGTACCAGAATCGAGACCCACATCGAGCAAACTGGCGAACGATGCCAGTTGTTCCTCGGGCTTCAACCCCGTTCGCAGTGCGGCCCCCTCTTTCGCCAGGGCAGGGAGGTCAGAGAGTTGCAGGTTGGACGATTTGAACAGCCGTTGCGTCGACTGACCGACCAACGAGACGTTGCCGGCGGTCTTTTCCATTCCCTGCGATTCGAGGTAACCGCTGATGGCTTTGGCGAGTTCGGTCGGGTCCACATTTTTGCCTGCCAGGTTCGAGGCTGCCATCGTTTGCAGGAACGCATCGAGAGAACCGCCGCTGGCTTCCTGGGGCGTGAACCCGGATGAAACGAGTTGTGTGGCGGCCTGATATCCCTGTTCGAGCGTGACGGCGTTTTTGATGGCAGTCTGTTCGATACCGGTTTCGGCCTGCTGCAACGGTTGACCCGCGATGCCGCTTTGAACCTGAAATTTACGCTTGAGCAGATCGAGGGAATCGGCAACCGCGGCGGTCTCTTTGTGGGATTCAGCGACGGCGGTCATGTAATTGCCCACGACAGCAGTGGCACTGCCCCACAGCGCGGTCAGCTTGGCAATCTGTGTGGCCGACATTTGCAGCGAGGCGGTGGAATCGTTGCCCGCTTTTTTGATGTCGTCACCGGCCTTTTTTCCGGCCTGCCCCATCTTCAGCAGCCGTTCTTGATTCTTCAGCACTTCGGCCTGCTGCTTCTGCAGGTACGCAATCACCCCGGCATCGTTGCTCGAGAAAGTCACTTCGACGTTTTGAGACATGAGATTGATTCCTTGAAGACTCCCACAGGGGACCGGGTTTTACGGCAACGCACCGCAAATTGAACCCGGCCCCCCGCGTCATCCGCTTCCATCACGGCCCCACCAGGGCAGGGGGAAAGGATCGAAAGCCCCCACCCCGGCGGGAACCGCGCGCCAGTGGCTTACTTGACGGGAACGTACATATCCTGCAGGTGCTGGAACTCTTCCATCGCCCCATCGATTTGCCGCTCTACGGCTTGCAGCCGATCGAGGGCATCGTTCGAGGCCTCCAAGAGGTCACGCGGATGCGGTCGCCGATGCTCAAATCCGCTTTCGCCCTGGGCTTCATACGCTTTGCACGCTGACTGAAACTTCAGCCGTCCCGCTTCGCCGTCCCGCCAGTGGTCACATTGGTGGGCCAGGCTGCGCAGCTCATTCAGTTCCTTGAGGGGCATCACGGTCGAGGCGACGGTTCTGCGCAGTCGATGAATCGCAGCCTTGATGTTGTCGGGCACCAGCCCGCGCAGCTTGTCCTGTGCCGCGTCCATGTCCTTGACGACAGCCGCGGCTGCCTCCGATTTCTCGGCCGCTGCTTTGATCTGCCCCTTCATGCCGTCGATTTGCCGCTGCAATTTCTGGATCTCGGGATTGAGTTCCGCTTCGATCGCTTGCAGCCGTCCATGGGCTTCAGTGGCTTTTGCCAAGGCCGCATCGTATTGATCGGGTGACCCTGCGAGGCTCTGAAACTTGGCGATGGCCTTCACGCGGTTGACTTGCTCAAGCCGTCGCTGCGAACTGCCGCTGTCGGCTGCCTGCAGCAGCTCCCAGTCTGACGGACGGGCGCGGTCTTGCGAGTAACGCAGGTAGGCACCGTCGATCTCGAATTGCTTGTTGATGGTGTCGTCGATGTCTCGCGTGAGGCTTTCCAGTTCGTCGGCAACGGCGACGGAGACGTTTTGCAGTGTGGTCATGCTTCGATTCCTGTTCGTTCGAGGTTGTGAGAAACAATCTCCGTCACGGGGAGAGCCGAACGCGGGGACCGTTTTACTACTTGTGAACGTGCCGCATATCACTCAGGTCCATGTACGTGAGGCAGTCGGCTGCGGTCATGTCGATGTGACCACGTCTGCGGTCGAAGGTTTCGGGCGTCAGCTCGTCGTCGTCGTCTTCGATCAGTGTTGACGCCTGCGGTTTATGGAATCCGCTCGGCTGTTGAGTTGTTCCAGCCGCTGCGATCGGATCGGCCCTGAGTCCTCCAAACGCGCCCCGATAGGGTTCCTGAACCGTGATCGGTTCGGCCTTGGGACCGGCAACCACTTCGGGCGGGGGATCGCTGGGAGCTTTGGCGATCGGATCGGCTTTCAAGCCGTCGAACGCGCCCCGATAGGGCTCTGTCACTGACATGTAGTTTCCTTTCAGTAGAGGCTTTCGGTTGACCATTCGACCGACACGGCCGAAGGTTTGATTCCGGTACTTTCTGGGATCTCGGGATTGATCTCGTCCGCGAATCCATGCTTGACGGCTTGCTTGCCGATGAACCATGTTTCTTCGTCCATCCATTGGCGAATCTGCGAAACCCGGTAGCCTGTCCGTTTGGAAAACAGTCGGGCATCTGCTGCGGCGACTTTGTCCGCGTGTCGTGCCCCGGCCCGCAACTCTGTTGCCGTGCCTCCCCATGAAGGCAGGCGGGGGTTGTGGATCATGATTCCGCTTTGTGGACCGATCCAAATCTTGTCGCCAGCCATCGCGATCACACTGGCAGCGGACATGGCCTCAGACACCGCGACATGAACATCCCCGTCGTGGCGCTGAAGGGCTTGCAGGATCAAGTCGGCTTCCTGGGAGTTGCCACCGTGCGAGTCGATCCAGATGACAGCCAAGGCGGTCGGATCGAGCAGCAGCGCCCGCTGGATCAGTGGCGCGGTCTTGCCGGGTCGAATCATGCCTTCGATCCGAATTTTCAGGGTGTTCACTTTGCGGGCTCTTTCTGTACTGGGACCGGTTTGCAGTTGGCCAGCTGGGTCAAAATCATCGCGATGCGGTGTTCCATGTCGACCATGAAATCGGCCCGCATGTCTGGTGCGACACCGCTGGCCAGTTCGCTCGGAATGGCTTGCAGGCGCTGGCGGATCACGTTGAACAACTTGCTCACCTCGTTGGCCACCACATCGCGCCGCACGAACTCGCCAGCGAGGTGACGGAACTTCAGTTCCCGCATGCGGGCTTGCCAGAGCAGGTTGGCGGCCGCTGCGTCGGCTTTCGTTTCCGTTGGGCGTGATGGTTCGATTTCTTCGCGCAGTCGCCATTGAGCAATCTTGGCGAGGTCATACCCGTTCCGGCTTTGAGGCATCCCACGCTTCCGCCAGTTGGCCACGGTCTGGCGAGACACGTTGAAGAACTCCCGGACCTCTTCCAGGGTTTTCACGATGAATCGCTTCGTGGTCGCGGTCGCCGTCAACGTAAACCCTTCAAATTTTTGGTGTTATGGACAAAATTGACGCAATGCGGACACCCGCGCGCCCCCGGCACCCCGCTGGAAGGACCCGTGATGGGGGTGGGGGGGGCTTGGTCACCCCGGACCGGCCCGCGCTGCCCGTCGCTTCTGATAACCCGCGCCGATCCAATTCAGCCACAGGCGGAACTGGCCATCACCCATCCGCACCAGCAGTTGCCTGCAGGCCGTGCATCGCTCGATGCCAGGGCGTGGGCCCGGCTCTGTTTCCGTGGCATGGCAGTGCGGGCAGGTGGGTTGCGTGGTCACGATGCGACCTCCGCGGGCTGTCGGTGGCTCGGCCAGTTGCACGACAGCACCAGAGCGCCATCACGCAACCGGTCCACGATCTGCGGACTCAATCGCCGTGCGGCTTCATCGCCGTTGGCCACGTTGAGGGTGACGATCGTTGGTTTCAGGTCTCGATACCGCCGATCGATCACGTTCCAGAGCGTGCTGAGTTGGTAGGCTGAGTTGTCGCCGCCTACGGGAATTGGATCATCGATCAGCAGCACGTCGGGCGCTGTCCACGCCCGGATGATTTCCGACTCCGTGGTGTCGGTCTTGATCGCATCCCTCATGCGTAGATACATCTGCTGGCCGTCGATCGCGGCGACGGTGTGCAGGGACATGGCGCAACGCTTGAGGATGCCCACGGCCAGGTGAGTCTTACCGCTGCCCTTCGGGCCGATCATCACCACGCCGCGCCCTCGGGCAATGTTGGCGGTCAGGTTATCGCACCATGCCAGCACATCCGTCAGGACTTGCTGCTGCTGCGGGGTGTCAGCAATCCAGGTCGAGAGCTTGGCCTCGGCGTATCGTTTGCCGATGGATGCCTGCATTCGCTGAAAATGCATCCATGCGTTCTGCTTGCGCTGGTGTGTCTCCAGGTCATCAGTCTCCAAAGTTGATGACCCTCCCGGCGGGTGTCCCTTGTCCGGGCTGGTAAGTTTGCCCCGGTCCAGCATGGATTGAACTACGTCCCCGATGGCTTCCATTTGCGCTCGCTCCTTGTGACTCTGGAAATACGCCGGTCCACCCGGCAGAGATTGATTTGTCGATGGCAGCGATCGCGGCCGTTGCCCCCACGGCTTCCATCGCCGTGAGTTGCTTGCGGGTAGTCGGCTCGGTCGGCCGCTTCCGCTTGGTAGTGAGGTAGTCGACCCATTCGCCCCACGAGGCGACGAACGCAGGGGTGTTCAGGGCTTCCGGGATCTCAATCGACTTGGCATCGAATGACTCACGCACCCGTCGCGGCTTTGCCCCCTTGGGGGTTGGGGGTGTATTTATTACTTCTGATTCTGATTCTGATAATGACTCTGAAGGGGTTGGGTTTGGCTTGGACATACCCTTGGGGTCACCCTTGGAACCACCCTTAAGGGTCAGCTTCAAATTGGGGTTTCCGCCCCGCTTTCCGGCCTCTGAGCAGAGTTGGCGCTTATGTTCGTCGCGCACCATGCGGGATGAATAAAAACGACCCTTGTCATCACGCTTGATAACACCCTTAAGGGTCAGTTCGTCGATACAGGCCACGGTCTGGGCAGGATCTCCGCCAACAGCCTGGGCGATTTCTTCCCGCGTCCAGCCCTCGCCGTTGGTTGCCAGGACTCCGCGTTCCTCACATTCAAACGCCAAGCAGAGCATGTCGATCAAGACGCCCTTTGCAGCGTGCGAACACCGCCGCAGATTGGGGTCTTTCTGCCAGTCGCCGACGTAGAATGAGAACCACGGAATCTTGGATGCCACGGCCCGGCCCCCTACTCGTTGTCCGGGGTCGTGACGTCGCCGCCGTTGATCGATTTTTCAAATTCGATCACAGCATCGACAGGTATGCGGCGACATTTCCCGATGCTGATCGATCGCAGCTTGCCCGATGTGATCAGGCTGTAGACCATGCCATGTGAGAGGTTGAAGCGGGATCGTACCTGCTTGACCGTAAGATAGGCTGGCGTTGCTTCAGCCAGCGTGTGCGAGGCGGGCTCGGCAATCATTTCGCTTGTCTCCCATGTTTGTTACGTCTGCGACTGTCGCAGTCGTCATGGGGGATAGGATGCCAGCGGAATGTGAGCGTGCGCGATCAGTTATGCTAAGTGATTGTTTTTGTCGGCGCGCCGTAGTGCTGTTCCGAGCGTGTTCGCAGTGTATTCCGTCTGGAATCGGTCGTTGCAATCTGCGGCGATTTCAGCCAAACCGCGATCTTTCTGCTTTTGCTTCCAGGCCCATTTCAAGGCGGGAAGATTCTTCATTTTTCTTTGGCGTTTTTTCTTATCTGATGGATTTTGTCCGATTCCCTCGGGTTGTCGTTCCGGCCTGATTTTGGCCAGTGCTCGGAGTTCGCACCGCACAAAGTTCTGATACGGCTTGGAGTCCATCAGTTCTCCAAGAATGGCAAGTTCACCACAAGTCGGGGAAAAGAACTCCCTGGGAATTCCGTCGTGAGAGTTGCGAAGTTGGAATTTGTTGCAGCAGGCCAACAGGCGTTCCGCGACTTCGATCACGGCTTCGGAATAGCTGGGCTTCTCAATGTTCCAGACTGAAACCGGTTGAGCTTGCACCAACTCAAAGGCGATCCGCTTCACTGGAAGCAGGCAATCGGCCGTGAGTGATTTTAGGTCGTCAAGGTCTCTCAGCCAGAACAAATGCCGATCTTCCGAGAGTGGATGCCGCACAGAGACGACACAATCGAGCAGATTGCAGAGTCGAGTTTCCAGGCCCTTCAAGTCAGATTCTAGCGGAACAGCCTGGGGCGCGGCCCCCGCGACAGCAGCCCGAACACCGATCAGGATCTTGTAACGTCCAATGACGGTATACTGCCCGCCGATGACTTGATCGGCTCGCGCTGGAGAGATGACACCCTCTTCGACAAGTCGGGTCGGCAGACTCGCAATGTGTCCATAAATCGCGCTTGCCCGATCGGCTTCGGTTTGGTTCTGATGAACCGGTCGAATCGGTCTGCCGTTGCCATCTGTGAGCACAAGGCCGAATGCTTCGCAGATTCTGCTGTGGAGGTGTTTGAACTCGAATGAGTTCTTCCCGCAGTTGTACTGATCTGCCAGCCATCTCACCGCAAAACCATGTACATCCTCAAAGCCCATCATCCACCCCGTTCCGTTGGGGATCGCTCCGCGAATGAAAAGAGAGCAGGGGAAACCCGGCGGAACTTCCGGGCTTGTCGGCCGCTAAACCTATCCCCGCTCTTTGTACCTCATACCTAGCTGGTCTACTGTACTTTTCCTTGTACCCATTGTCGGTGAATTCACCCGACAACAGCGACAACCACGAACATTGTACTATCGATTTTCCAGCTTAAAATCTACATCCATGAACACCTCCGACAAGGCACTATGGATTTCCTAAACCGTAGGTCGTGCGTTCGAATCGCGCCGGGGGTAGTTTGCAGAATCGTGTTGGATGGTGTGGGTCGTTCGGTATAGTGGCGGGATGGGGGCTGCTATTTCCGTTGATCACAGTGTCTGTGCCGCGGGACTCAGGGGACGCGATCTGGCGTTGCCATCTTGTCCCTCAAGGCTGTGCGAGGACTGTATCTCGGCCTTCGATGAGCAGGCATTCGGTATTGATGGGCACAGATGTGGTGATCAGCGTAGACCCTTGGGGCCAGCGGACGGTTAAGCGATCAATCTGTGTGGCTGTTCCGATGCCCACGACGAGTTGACGTTGGTTGGAGGCCTGAAATCCATCACCGGCGGTGAGTTGCCGTGTCAGTGTGCGGCCGTTGACTTCCACTGTCACGCGGGTTCCGATCGCATCGCGACTGGATGCCGTTCCCCGTAGATTCAGGCGGAGGGCGTTGCCCACTGGGTGGGACTGATTCGTCAGCAAGGTGGCTGGTGTGTCGAGATGAGTGATGGCCACATCTTCAAGTCCATCACGGTTCCAGTCCAGAATGGCGACCGCACGCCCCAGTTGCCTGATGCCGAAGTAGGCCCCCAGCGTACTGTCGGTTGGCTCGGTGAAGTGTCCCAGCCCATCATTCTGAAAGACCTGGGCCGGCATTTCATACGGAACGCCGGTGTCACTCAGGTTATCGATGTGGCCATTTGCGACCAGCAGGTCCAGGTCTCCATCCCGGTCAGGATCGAAGAACTGAGTTCCAAACCCCAGCATTTTCAGGCTCGGGGCCGCCAGGTGAGCCGCACGCGTGGCATCTTGAAAATCTCCCACGGCGGTCTGCTGATAAAGCGTGTTGGTTTCGTTGTAAAAGTTCGTGACGAAAAGATCGAAGCGGGAATCTCCATTGGCATCGCCGACAGCGATACCCATGCAGGCTTCGGCCCGTCCCGCCTCATTCAATGCCAGGCCCCGCAGCAGTGCCTCTTCAGACATCCGCGGCGTCCCCGTGTGTGAGTTGCCCTGGTTGACAAAGTAGAAATTGGGAACCGCGTCGTTCGCGACAAAAATGTCGAGCAACCCCGATCCAGAAAAATCGGCGACGGTGACTCCCAGTCCTTTCCCGTCAGGAACGCGCACGCCCGCCGTTTCAGTCGCATCAGAAAAACGACCGTCTCCTTGGGAGAGGTAAAGCCGATCTTGAGCGGCTGCGAAATCCCGCGGAGAACAACTGCGCACGAGATCGTGCTCGTCTCGGCAGAGTCGCTCAAACAGATCGTCTCCCGAGAGATAATTCACGACGTACAGATCGGGAAACTGGTCGCCATTGAGATCGGCGATTGCAGCACTGGTCGACCAGTCATCGCCTGCCGTGCCACTCGGTATTGTGATTTCACGAAACGTGCCGTCACCGTTGTTCAAGAGCATTCGGTTTGGCCCAATATTGGCGACATAGAGATCGGGGAATCCGTCGTTGTCCAGGTCGCCGACCGCAACCCCCGCGCTGAATTGCTGGTCGACCAGCCGGGCCGACTCCGTGACATCATGAAATCGGTCTGTCTGGGCCTTGCGAAAGAGACGATCAGAGTTTGCCTCTGTGCCAGACGAAGCGGGCCAGGCTGCTCCCTGGGTTAGGAATAGATCGGGCCAGCCATCGCAATCGTAGTCGAGGACCGCCACACCACCGCCGTTGAATTCCTGCATGCGCCGCGTCTGCTGGTCGCGCGGGGATCCGTTGAAAAAGCGAAAGTCCATCCCCAGTTCCAGCGCCTGATCTGCAAAGTGAATGTTTGATGCCGAAGTTCCAGCCAGAACAGGCTGTGCTGAGCGGGGCGCGGTTTCCAATTCATCCGACAAACTTGGCAAGGGATACCTTGACAGATCGAGTTGGGCCGCAGGATTAGATTCCGGCGTGGTTCGTAGTGGGGAAAGCGCAGGGATTTTTTGATTTAATCGTACCAGCGCCTCATCTGCCCAAGCAGTGTCGGGGAAATGCTGCGACATCAGGTAGGACCAGCCATAAGCCTCCCATATCAGCCCCAGTTTTTCTGCGGTATGAGCCGCCTCCTCGACGGCAGAGGGATGGCTCCCCGTCCAGGCAAGAGTGACCAGCGACTCGTAATGCTCCAGCAGTTCAGCCCGCTTCAGCAAGAGATCCGCCTGTTCGGTATTTCCTTGAGTCGAGAGCCAGCGTCCCAACTGGTAGTTGGCCTGGACGGAACTGGGATCGATCCGCAGTTCTTCCCAAAAACAGCGGGCCGCAGCGTGGGAATCTCCGTGATCCATGGCCCACATCCCCAGCAGAGACCAGACACCGTCCGACTGCCGAACCGTATCAGGCAGATCTTGATACCAACGGCTGAACTGCGACTGGTCTGCCCTCACGAGCCGGCCGAGTTCCACCTGAGCGGCGACATCCTGGGGTGATTCTTGAACACGGGCTCTCAAGAGGAGCAGAGCCTCTGCAGTGCGTCCTTGTTCGACCGCCTGTCGCGCGAGCCCCGGAGCCAGGAAAAGGTCATCCGGAGCGCGTTGCCGGAATTGATCCAGGTCTTCAACATTTTCCAGCAGCGAGCGATGAGCGCCCAGCAGATAGAGTAAGACTGGTTCAATCTGTTGCAGCCGGATGAGTATAAGCCGATGGGCTTCCGCCTCGGGTCCGCGCCCCGCGAGTCCCAGCAGGTACGCCAGTTGTTGCGTTGCCTGCAGATTCTGCGGGTCGAGTTTCAACAACCGCTGATAGTGTGCATACGCCGCGGTGGGACGATGCAGGTGATGCAGGCAAATCTCACCGCAGGTTTGTCGGGCTTTCACCGCGAAGGGGGCTTGGTCGTCGATGTCTTCCAGGTAACGCAACGCACGTTCTGGCTGTCCGAGTTGCTGGCATGCGAGGCCAGCGAACAGACTGGCCCGCTGGTCTCCGGGCTGCAACACCAGCGCTCTCTCGGCCCAAGACAGCGTCTGTGAATAGTCGTCGCGCTGCCAAGCCTGCTCCGCCTGGATCAGCAGCTGGGGAAAGTTCTGCTGACTAGCGCGATACACCAGCAGTGTCCCCGCCAAACCGCAGAGCACCACGCCCGAGACGATCCAGAATCGCGGTCCCCGCACACGTCGAGATGTCGGCGACATGCCTGCACTGTTCTCGCGGAATATCTATGAATATGGCTGAGAAGCTGTTTTCCAAGCATTCTAGCAGAAAGCTGCGAGCGGATAGCCAGACAGCATAAGACCTATGGAGCTCCGGCCTTTTGCTTTCCGCTTTCTGCTTTAAGCAACCGCTCGGACTCCATTTGAAAACAGGTTCTGAGCCGAAAACTACGGCTGCAAGTCGAACTTGAAGGAATTCTTGCCTTCCTTAACGATGGCCTTCAAGTCGGTCGTCTGGGGATCTAGATAGGATTTTGCCACGCCTTCCAGGGGCGTCGGCTTATCCTGTGCCGGGTTTTCCGAAGGAGGGGTGTCGCCTAACCCGACGGGAGTGAGATAGACAGAGTAATCGCCGGTGGGGAGTGGACCGGGAATAGTGAACGCACCCTCGGGGCTCAGGTCTCCAAACGCCGAGGCACCACCGCCCGTGGCGACAAAGTTGACGCGTCCGACGGTCAGAGGTTGCCCCTTCAGGGTGACGGTCCCCGAGGCAGTCCCTATGGGGACAGTTTCAGATGCTCCCCCACAGCCGGAGAGTGCCGCCACGAGCACAACCAGCAGACTTGGAAAGCACTTCAAGAGTCGATCAGGTGACACGCTTTTCATTGCGAATGGGCCATGATTCAGAGGAGGCAAAGCACCATAAAGTTGATGCAGGCCTCCAGGAGGGCGGGTGCGCAACTCAAGAGTTGCGGGGAATTTGACGAGGAGGGCAGGGGCAGAGTCTGGGCTAGGCAGTTTTGCAGCGGTTGCGGTCTCGACCACGGTCGAGACCGCAACCACCCAGTCATGACAAACAGGGTCACTGATGTCGCTGAATCCTTTAGAATTCGCCCGACACCAATCCATCTTTCGCAGAACCGAGACCCAACAAAATGTTGATGTCGATATTCTCGGAGATGAATCGCACCGCACCATCCGTAAGGAGTGCGTGGATGCCACCATCATGCTGCGAAGTCAGGGGCGAATTGGAGGTGTAAGTCTGGTCGCCTCCCGGGGGCGTGGTCTTCAGATTCGGGCTGTAGCGGATCGTCCGAACTCCCGTTCCCCAACTGGACAAGCCCAAATGCCCGGCCCAGCCACCGTAGTAGTTGCTGCGGACATCGCGATTGTTCACCAATCCCGAATCTTCACCGATGATAATGGTGTTGGAGGTTCCATCCTTGCAATCACGCATGCGTGATTCTCTTCCGATACGCATCATACCGCTGTTGCAGGCGTAAGAGTTGTAGCTGACCGCACCACAGTCTTGATTGAAGGGAGCGACTCCCGAGTAGGAACCACTGATGCCGACGTAGTCCATCGTCATCGCGGTTTCTCTGCCCAGCGCTGCATTGGGCGATGCCGTGCCATTGTTGGTCACGGGACTGGTGGAGGTATTAAACGCTTGTGTCGTGCTCGACGGACATTTGTAGGCGGCGATCAGCAAGTTGTTCAGAACGGCGTTGGGCGTATCCCAGCCCGAAGCGGTGTTCCCGGTGCCCGCCGCGTAACCGCGCCTGGCTTCCGGATACGGATTCATCTGATTGAATACGTTGGCCTGATCGATCTGTGGCAGAATTGAAGCCCGCCAGTTCGTGCGAAAATAAGAGATCTGCGAACCAATGGGGAACGTGCTGAAGACATCGTGATAGTTGTGCAGACCCAGGCCGATTTGCTTGAGATTGTTCTTGCACTGCGTGCGTCGTGCGGCCTCTCGAGCCTGTTGCACCGCGGGCAACAGCAAGGCAATGAGAATCGCGATAATGGCGATGACCACCAGCAATTCAATCAGCGTGAATCCGGACTTGTTCCTGAGACGAAAATTCATCACACAACCTTTGAATGAAACAACGAAGCCGAGCGACAGATCTGCAGCACCGTACAAGTTGCGGGCAGGGTTGCCCAAAAATTGAACTGGTACAAGGAGATTCCGCCATACGGGTCTCCGCAATCCTGTCCGCAGGTGGTCTCCACCTGTCTGGATCGAGAGTTCGCAAATTCAATGCCGAACTCAGTGCCCAGCTGTCAGACGCAGCCACGATGGATCGCGTGCGGTTGACAGATGGCAATCGCCGTGCGACGCGGTGAATTCGACTTCGGCGACGAAACTTGTCACCTGGCTCAGAATTCCAGCCAGGCCCGGGCCAGGAACCCGTCATTCAGATCGGCTTCACCCAGACCCGTGCGAGATTCCAGACGACGACCAAACACCCACCCGGCTTCCAGCATCCCCCGCAGACCATCATGACTGCGGACTTCGATGCCACCGGTCAAACGAAAATCCCGATACGTCAGCACATCGGGAGTCCGGTCGGTCCGCTTGATCGCCCACGATCCTCCGCCGAGTTCACCACTGATCACCCCCCAGATGCTCGACGCGTTGCGAGGCGATAACCGCCACATCAACCGCGGTTGAGGAAAGACCAGTTCTAGCCGACGCCCATTGTCTTCATCATCCATCAACATGCCGAACACCGGCAGGGCAGGAATGTCATCTCGATTGAGGTACATGAAACCACCGATCAGGCTGTCGCGAGCATTCAGCCGATAATAGGCATTTGCCCCGCCCTGTAACCGAAACATCTCGGGACGACGATTGACACCATCGGTGTACCAGGACGGAGTCACATTGTAGTCGATGGCAAAGTCTCGCTCGGCGTTCGCTTCTAACTGAATCGGTATCGAGAATTGATAGAGCCGATCCGGCAAATCGAGAGCCGGGTCGCCATCAATCCACGTGATGCTGCCGCCTGGTTGCGTGGTAAGCCGGGTGGCTCGGGGATAGCGTCGGGCCGGACGAAACCGAGTTTCAATGGTTCGCAGATTGAAGTCCGCGTCGTTATCGACGAGATAGCTCGCCACCCAGGCTGGATGTGATGCAGCCTCATCCTCGGATTTCTCCGCGTCGTCTGCCTGCTCGATCTCCAGCCCTTCAATCCGAATCGAAGTCCCAAAGCTGGAGGACTGAGAAGGGGGAGGCGGAGCGGGAGGCAAGTTCTCTGCCTCGGCATCCTCTGCGATGTCACCGGTATCGGCCTCAAGAGTCTCGGCGTGTGTCGAGACACCGGGCGATTCCGCGGGGATGAGCGGTTCCAGGTCGATCTCGTCCGCAAGGGCAAACCATGCGGTCCCGAACATCGCAAAGCAGATCACCAGCAAGCTGCGGCAACGCATGGCAACACTCCAAAGGCACATAAGTGTTGCCTAGAACGAGCCGCCCATGCGAATCATGGCGGCATCACTCGGGTCGTAATCGCCAATTCCCGATTGGTATTCCACCTGACGACTGAAGATCCAACCCGCTTCAATCCGCGGGGCAAAACCCTGGGGCTTCTTCACTTCATAGCCCAGCAGCATCCGCAAGGCGCTGTAGGTGAACACATCGGGCGTGCCATCGGCCCGGTCAATACCCCACGATCCTCCGCCGAACTCTCCCGCAAGATAGATCCAGCGCGTCGTGTCACCGGTGGAAGACAGTTTCCGCAAGATGCGCGGCCGCGGGAATAGCAATTCCACTTTGTAATCGTCATTCGGTGTCCAGATGGCTCCGACACCCGGGAGTGCGACGACATCTTCACGATCGAGATAAATCACACCAAACGCGAGTTGGAATGTCGGGTTCACCGTCCACATGGCGATAGCGCGACCAGTGATGCGGACGGCATCGGCCCCGGTGTTCTCGTAGTCAGTGAACAGGCTGGGTGTCAGCGCCAGGTCCATCGCCCAGCGATCATTGAATTTCTTCAACCAGCGGAACTCGATCCAGTGGTCATACAGCGTTTCTGGCAGATCGGTTGATTCTGGACCCGCCAGAAAATGCGTCGAAAAGCCCGGCGAGATCATGAAGCCTGGTCGTCGCGGGAAGACCAGCGTCTGTCGGAAGTCGATGTCGGTCATCCCCAACTCATCGCCGCTGCCCGATGTCCAGCTTAACGTGAGCTGTGTTCCGTAAGGTACGATCCACGGAGGGGTGGCGGCCGGTTCACACGCAGGGCCCGAAAGTCCATCCTGCAACGTCTCGGGGACCAGCGATGTTTCATCGGGCAGGGGGATGTTTTGCGGCTCGTATTGCAGATAATTCGCGGGTTGCGACGACTCTCCGTCATCCGGAATTGAAGGCGTCAGCCAGTCAATGGCGAAGAGTGACGACGTCGCACAGATCACGACGATGTGTGACAGACTTAGCGCAATGATCATCCGCCGACGATGCATGTCGTCTCTGCCATAATTGGGGGAGTGCTGGGAAAGTCCTGTGTTTTCTGAGAGGCGATGAACAACGTCAAGCAGAAACAGGCCGCCGCGAATCTCCTCTTGGCAGGAAACTTGAAGGTATGCTACAAGTCGCGCGAAGTTCGGCAGATTCTGCCGACTGCCAGGGCCAGAACGAGCGCATCACGCGACACAACCACAGACGACCTGCAACAGAAATCGATCGCCATGTTGACTCGGACGGACCTGCGACTGGCACAGCTCGAGTCACCTCCGATTACTTGCGGCTCGCTGCTCGATTTCCCGGACGACCCGATCGCCTGCATGCGTCGATTGCATGCCGTCCATGGGTCGGTTGCCGCGCTGGAGCAGGATGGCCAGCGGTTGCACTTCGTCTTCTCGCCAGAACTCAATCACGAAGTCTTGACGAACACGCAGGTATACCATTCACGCTTTTTCGCGGTCAGAGGCCCGCGTCAGTCGCCACAGCGCCGGTTAACATCGGGACTGTTGAGCGTGAATGGATCTGATCACAAACGGCAGCGCCGCATGGTGATGCAGGCCTTTCTCAAGAAGGCGATTCAAAGCTATCTGCCCATGATTCAGCAACTCACGGAAGAGATGCTGGCCCACTGGCGCATCGGCGAAACCCGCGACCTCTCGCGAGACATGACCGACTTCATGCTGCGGCTGACCAGCAGTTTGCTCTTCGGCATGGATAACCCCGAACTCGCCTACCAGATTGGTCGTATGATCGATCAATGGGTGCAGCTCAATCATGAACTGGGTATCGGTGTCTTTGTCTCATCGCCCGAAATGACGCTGCGCTATCAGGAACTGCTAAACTTTGCGGGAGAGCTGGAGACCGAGATCGCGGGCATGATTCAACGGCATCGTCACGACGGGGCAGGGGGGCAGAATGTTCTCTCGATGATTCTGCAGGCACACGACGAGGAAGGCAGCCTGAGTCCTGATGAACTCGTGGGTCAGGCCGCGCTGATCTTTGGTGCCGCACATCTCACCACGGCGCATTCTCTCACCTGGACACTGTTTCTCCTGGCCCAGCATCCTGCGGCAAGGAGTGCGGTCGAACAGGAATTGCGGGAACAACTCGACGGCGGGTTCCCTTCGCTGGACGCCGTGGAACAACTGACACAGACCGAATGGGCCATTAAAGAAAGCATGCGGGTTTTGCCAGCGAGTGCGTACTCACAGCGCATGACCAACGAACCGACCACGCTAGGCACGCTGGAGTTGCCCCGCGGTTCGGGCGTGATTTTCAGTCAGTTCATGACGCACCACCTCGCCGAGTTGTATCCGCATCCGGAGAGCTATCTCCCCGAGCGCTGGCGGAACCTGAATCCGTCACCTTATGCCTATTTGCCGTTTGGCGCGGGGCCAAGGATGTGCCTGGGCGCACCGTTGGCGATGACCATTCTGAAGACCGTCATCCCCACGATCTTGCAGCGATTTCAGTTGTCACTCGTCCCGGGTTCCGAGATCACCGCGAAAGTCATCTCGACCATGTTGTCACCGTGCGGACCAGTCTGGATGGAACTGCGTGAACCCGGGACTGTCGCGGAAACACAACCCGTGACGGGCAACATCGGCACGCTGGTTGATCTGCCGACGATGTCACGTCCGCAACGCCGGGCGGCCTGATTCCGCGAGATCGATTCGCCGAGTAAGCCAGTGGTGATTTCCGTCGTGACTCTGCTAAAGTGATCAGAGTCATTCCTTCGGAAATCTCGCCGCATGTCCACCCCGCCACTGTCGCCTGAAAATCGCTTGAATTATCTGCTGGATGTGTTGGGGTGTGATCCAGCCCAGGATGCCCCTCGAATTCTGGAGTTGCGGCGGAACTATCTCGGCCGGGTCGCGCGCCAACCGACGGTGGTCGATACCGCGTCGGGTGTCATTCGCAGCCAACGGGCGCAGACACTGGAAGTTGTCGAGCACCTGCGTGAGAACTTCTGGACCATGACAACAGAGGAACTCTCCACAGCGTTTGCGAACATCGATGCCAGGCCGTTCCCTGATTTGCAACGCGTGGTCGAACGATTGACATTGCTCGCCAGGCATCGTCCCGCGATGGCCCGTTTACCCGGTCTGAAAGGTTTTAACGAACCATTATTCTCGGCACTGAAGCGCATTCGCGTCTCACCGGGCCGCGTGGCCGAAGGAATCCGCCTGCGTCATCAGCGGGATATGGAAGAGGAGCTGGAGTGGGGGGCGACGCAACGAATGATCCGAGTTCTGCAACGCGAAGTCCCGGAGATTTACGATTTAGAGAGGCTGTGGCTGGAGCGACTCTATCGGTCGCACATCACGGCCTATCAAATAGGATCGGCTCTGCGCTCCAGCCCAGCCACTCCAGGGCTGCTCTGGGGTCTCCTGGTGATTCTCATCTGCGTCTTGACGTATATGGCCTTGGCACATCTCGGCCTCGGCACGGGGGGCCAGCGTGGATAACGAAGCCCCCGCGTGGCATCTGCTGCCGCATCATCCCCAGGCGTTTTTTGGATTGCCCGAGGGGTTTGATCGTATCGCGCTCAAGCGACGCTACAACCAGTTCATCAAGCAATTCAAGCCCGAAAGATTTCCCGCGGAGTTTCAACGGATCCGCGCTGCCTATGAGGCTTTGGATCAAGCCTTGCGTTATGTCGCTGACACCCCGAGCCTGCCGTCACTTCCCCAGAGCTTCTCGGCCGCGTTTCCCAGCGAGACCGCACCAGCGACAGGGGCTCATTCACGTGATCGCGATGCGGAGAAGTCATCGGATCGTGTCTTGCCTCCGCAATCCTGGAAAGAGCGGTTGGCCGCTGCGACACCGGCGGAATGTTTGCGAGTCCTCAGAGAGCGCAGGGAAAAGTCTGCTGCCGATTATGTGGCCTTGGCCCTGCTCGAAGAAACAGAGGTTGCCGACGATCGGTACAGCTTTCTGAGACAGCTACTCAACGGACTGAAAGCCTGGCCGCACGATCGTGGTCTCAACGAGTTGTTGCAACTGCACTTTCAGCAGGATGTGGCCGATCAGGAGTTGGTGGAGTCGCTGCTGCTGACCGCCCGCATCCTGCGTAACGATCGGTTTTTCTATCTGACGGAAGGTTTGTGGGACCGTTTGCTCCAGCGGGTTCCTTTTCCCGAGTTCCGTCAGACATTGGAAGTGTGCGAGCGCCAACTACTGGACCATCGGGTGGGATCGCAACTGGTCTTTCTGTTGCATATTCTGCCCAAAGCGATGTGGGTGGCCGATCGCGAATGGCTGGACCGCGCCTGGAAATTTCTGGAGGAGCAGGGGGGGCCGCAACTGTGGCGGTTTGAAGCCGACCTCGAGTTTCTGTCGTTGCTGCGGGACTATCTGCAGGTGCGTGACGAACTGGTCGGAGACAACGAGTTGCGGCAGGAGATGGATGCCGTCATCCGCAGTTACTGTTTCGATCAGGAACCGGAGTTTGATCGGACATACCTTGCCTGTGCGGTTCGACTGGCCGCAGATGACGAGGCGGTCTTGAAGGCGTTTCCCTGTCGCATTGGCCGAGATGAGCGAGAGGCTTTGTATTACGTGTGGATCTGGCTCGATCGGGAGGTGGCGTCACGACAGTCGATTGAGCTGGAACACAGCACGAGTTCCAAAGTCATCAAACCCGCCCGCAAACTGTTCTATCGCATCCAACAGAGCACGGATTTGACCAACACGGGTGCCGTTTGGAATTTGAGCGGTATCATCCATCTCTGCCTGCTGGGAATTGTTTACGTGGGACCATGTGTATTGGTTGCCTCGCAAATTGAGATGATCCTGCCTTACGTAGGATCATCTCCGGGAGTCCAATTGGCGAATTGGCTGGTGCTACTCATTACGGGACCGGTGATCGGCTGGGTTCTGTCTCGTAAATTGCTAACGCCAGGCTGGCAGCGGTTCTGCCGATATTGGGCGCGTGTGTGTTATCACCGTCTCTGGCGGCAGGAACTGGTGCCCTTTCTGAAACAGACGCGGCTGCCTTATGCCGAACTGCTGGACGTGTGGGGCCAGGCGGAACATGGCGAGATTCACTGTTCCGGCTGGATCAATCATTACGCCCGGAACGATTACGGCCTGGCGTTAATGAGCCTGTCGCAGCGGTATTTGGTCTGAATTTCGGTCGCCTCGCTTGCGTTTGCTTCGCATCGCGAATACTCATGAGCCATCCCATCGCGTTCTCAAGTCGTGAAGGTGTCAGCTCATGGGTGGTTTGGGACATGGTCCGGCGGTGCCGGCGGAAGTGGAAGACGTGGCGACCGCGGCTCGGAATGCGCGGTATGGTCGCTGGCTGTTTCTGTTGTACTTCGTGATCTATGCCGGGTTTGTCGGTTTGAACGCTTTCGCTCCGCAGACGATGGCCATCAACATCGCTGGCATCCATCTTGCCATCTGGTATGGGCTGGCTCTGATTATTGCCGCGATGGTGCTCGCCATGATTTACGTCTGGCTCTGTCGGCGACCCGCGGCGTAGTCCGTATCGAGCTCTCTGATCCCCGACCATTCCGTGCGCTTCTCACTGATCGGCTGACATGATTCCGCAACCCAGTTCGCTTGCTGTCATTGTCTTTGTGATTTTCGTGGCGGTCACTCTCGGCTTGAGTTTTTACTTTGGAGCGAAGGCGAAATCGGCCTCGGCGTATTTCGCTGCCGGTGGGCAGATTCACTGGTTTGTGAATGGCGTGGCCTTCGCGGGCGATTACCTTTCGGCGGCCTCCTTCCTGGGCATCTGTGGCATGCTGTCACGCTCGGGGTACGACGGTTTCCTGTATTCGATTGGCTTTCTCGCCGGTTGGGTGGTGGCCTTGTTCGTGATCGCCGAGCCGCTCAAGCGACTCGGCAAGTTCACGTTTGCTGACGCGCTCAACAGCAAGTTCCAGTCGCGCGGGATTACGTTCGCGGCCGGGGTGAGTGCGCTGGTGGTGAGCATTTTTTATCTCATCCCGCAGATGGTGGGGGCAGGGTCGCTGATTTATCCGCTGTTGGGGTTCCCACAATGGATGGGGGTGATCATCGTGGGTGTGGTCGTAACGCTCATCGTGACGACAGCGGGAATGGTCAGTACAACTTACGTCCAGTTCATTAAAGGGTCTCTGCTAGTCTTTTTCAGCGGGTTACTGACCGTGTTGATTCTGATGCGCGGGTTCACGGTCGATGATCGTCCCGAGGCAACCCAGCCGCAGACCATCGTCAAGCACCCAGACGGCACGGTCCTGGTCAATGGATTAAAACAAGGCCTGGGACCGGGAGAAACCGACTTGCGGCCCGTGGGTTCCATCAGTCGCTTGCCGGGTGATGTCAAATCAACAGGTCCGTTGGGACCGCTGGCCTATCTGTCAACGTTACAGAACAGCGAAATTGTGCTGTGGACCGAGAAGTCTGAAACCGTGGATGGCGTGAAGACGACGACGTATTCTCCCAAGCTCACCCCCGGAACCGAGGTGATGGTTCCCGGCGTCCATCCGATTTTCAAAGGCTTACGTGGAGAATCGTTCACGGCGAAGCTCGACTTTATTTCCCTGATGCTGGCCTTGTTCGCGGGGACGGCTTCGCTGCCGCACATTCTCATTCGGTACTACACCGTGAAGGATCAGGCCGCCGCGCGGCAGAGTACCGTCGTCGGCATTGGGACCATTGGCATGTTCTACGTGCTGACGTTGTTTCTCGGGTTCGGTGCGATGACCAGCGGCACGATGGATCTCACCGATAGCAACATGGCTGCGCCGCTGCTGGCCAAAAGCTTCGGTGACCTGTTGTTCGCCATTATCTCGGCGATTGCCTTCACCACAGTGCTTGGAACGGTCAGTGGGTTAATCGTCGCCGCGAGTGGGGCCATCGTGCATGACCTGATTACCGGATGCGCGGGGGTCTCTCTGACCGACCATCAGAAGGTGCGTGTCGGCAAATTGTCGGCGCTGATTGTCGGGGCGTTGTCGATCGTCCTGGGAATTCTATTCCAGAACATGAATGCCGGGTTCCTGGTGGGCTGGGCATTCAATGTGGCGGCGTCTGCGAATTTGCCAGCCCTGATCATGATTCTCTTCTGGCCGCGTACCACCAAGCAGGGGGTGACCGTCGCCATCTTTGTCGGCTTGTTCTCGTCTTTGGGGTGGATCCTGCTGAGCCAGGAAACGATGCAGAAGGTGTATGGGTTCTCGGCCGAGCGTGCAGCGGAACTTGCCATGGTTCCATTCAGTCAGCCGGGACTGGTGACGATTCCGCTTGGATTTTTGACACTGGTGGTGGTTTCGCTGCTGACAGGTCGACGGACATCGGCGACCGATCCTTCCGCCGCGTGATGTCTGGCTGCTGTTCACTGACTTCGTGAGATTTCACGAATTCCGACTCCCGTCCTTGCCTTTCACCGTCTACCATACGCGAACAATACACAGGCAGGTAAACGGCTATGAAGCTGCAGTTTCTGGGGACCGGCGGATTCCATCCGAACGAACGGCGACATACCGCGTGTGTGTGGCTGCCTGAAATCGGTGTGGCGCTCGATGCCGGGTCCAGCCTGTTTCGCCTCCCCAGTCGTCTTCAGACCACCGAGTTACAGTTCTTTCTGAGTCACGCCCATCTGGATCATATCTGTGGGTTGACCTATCTGCTGGCACCGCTGCTGCAAAAGACCATTGCGCGTTGCCGTGTTTATGCACAACCCCAGGTTCTCGCAGCAGTGGAAGAGCATCTGTTTTGCCCGTTGGTCTTTCCTGTCCGCCCGCCTGTTGAGCTTGTCGAACTGCCGCATCAGGTGGATGTTCCCGGCGGGCAAGTGACCTGGTTTCCGCTGCATCATCCCGGTGGTTCGACGGGGTATCGCATCGATTTTGCAGAGGGCCGCAGCCTGGCTTACATTTCCGATACGACCGCGAATGTCGATTCGATTCCCTTCTTGCAGGGGGTCGATCTGCTGATTCATGAATGCAACTATCCCGACTCGCTATCGAACTGGTGCGAGCCGACGGGCCACAGCCATACCACGCAAGTGGCCCACATCGCGGCGGCGGCCAACGTCGGTCGGTTATATCTGACGCACTTTGATCCGCAACTGAGCGGTGACGACCCCATTGGTCTCGACACCGCTCGCCACATCTTTCCAGAAACTTATCTGGCGGAAGATCTGCTGGAAGTGAGAATCTGAATCGTCGGAATGCTCACTGCAGCGTACTGCAAAATCTATTCAGAGTTGCGGTTCAAGGCCAAATCCAATTGCAGTTTTTGATGCGGGCATGGCATACTGTTGTCAAAGGCTGTTCGCCGCTCCACTTCTTCTTACGATAACCTCGGAGGCCGCCATGCAACCGTGTCCCGATTGCACACCTGTTGAATCGCTCGCGCTCGATCGTCGCCGTTTTGTGCAAGCCGCTGGCGTGGCAACGGCCGCCGCGCTGGTCACACCGCGATTGAGCCGAGCCGATGAGGCCGCCGCTCCGAAACCGGAAAACCTGATTCAGAAGCTGCATGCCTCGCTGACACCCACGCAGAAAGAGGAAGTCGCCTTCCCGTGGGATTACACCGATGACCGCGGTTTGCTGCGGATGCACGTGGCGAACAACTGGCACATCACCGACAAGCGTATCGGCAGCGATTTCTTCACCAAAGATCAGCAGGACATGGTCGAGGCGATCTTCTGGCAACTCTATTCGCCCGACTGGAAAGACCGCATCAAGAAGCAACTTCAGGACGACGCGGGGGGCTACGGCAAGGAGCAATCGATTGCCCTCTTCGGCGAACCCGGCAGCGGGAAGTTCGAGTTCGTGATGACCGGCCGCCATCTCACCATCCGTTGCGATGGCGACTGCGTCGAACACACCGCATTCGGCGGGCCGATCTTCTACGGTCATGCCGCGGCGGACTTCAACGAAGACCCGCATCATACCGGCAATGTCTTCTGGCATCAGGCGATTGTCGCGAACGATCTGTACAAGATGCTTGACGGTAAACAGCGCAAAGTCGCGTTGATCGAACAGGCTCCGAAGGAAAGCAACGTCCATTTCCGTGGTTCCTCGGCGGAACTGCCAGGCTTGCCGATTTCGGAACTCTCGGCCGATCAGAAGGCTCATGCCCAGAAGGTGCTGGAAGCCTTGGTCGATCCGTATCGCCAGTTCGATAAGGACGAAGTGGCGAAGTGCCTTAAGGCTCAAGGTGGGCTCGATGCCTGCCGTATCTCGTTCTATCAAAGTGGCGATGTCGGCAACGATCAGGTGTGGGACATCTGGCGGCTGGAAGGGCCATCGTTCGTGTGGCACTATCGGGGAGCGCCGCACGTTCACGTCTTCGTGAACGTCGCCGATGATCCGTCCGTGAAGATTACCGCTCGCGGGTAACTTCTTTAAGCTCGGCAACCGAGGGGAGGTCATCTCCCCTCGGTGCTTCTTCGATAGACCATCATCGTCGGGGGTTGCTGAGCCTTCGTTTGTCGGCATGCGACTTCTACCGGCCATGCTCGTCGGGGGTTACATCATCAATTACACCCCTGATGCTCGGGTTCTGACTGTGGTCGCAGCATGTCCGTTGCAACAGGTCTTTCTCACATCCTCAGGCAGAAGTCTGAAAAATCTTTGACTGCCCTTGGCAGCACGCGACGCTCTCGGCACAATGCCGCCGCGGTGTTGAGTTGCCCGGTGAAATAGTCGATCGCCAGAATATTCTGCCGCTGTTTTCCCGTGTTCTGCAAGGAACCTCCTCTGTGACGTGTTCGAACTCGGATGACAGGTCTCAAGATCGTGATTCGACACCCGAACAGGAAGTTCACGCGGCACCCGCCTGCGGAGTGCCATCGCCGTCGAACCTGCCATCGCAGCGACAGCATTTGTGTGTCGCCATTCATGAGCAGGCTCTGCCTGTGGTGGACCTGCCCGAACGACTCATCAAGGCTGCTGAAAAGGGCTGGCAAGATATCAGCCTGATGCGCAAATCGGTTTGGCAGTATGGTGCCGAACGCTTGCGGGTGCTGTTGCAGGATCAACACCTGCGCGTGGCATCGCTGGGTTGGGCCGGTGGCTTTACCGGTTCCGCTGGCTTTTCCTACCGGGAGGCGATTGAAGATGGCCGAGCCGCCGTCGAGGAAGCCGCACAGATTGGGGCGCGCACGCTGGTGATCGCTCCGGGTTCGCGCGAAGGGCACACGTTTCGGCATGCCCAGCGGGTGATGTGCGACGGCTTGCGCTCACTGGCTGACCTGGCGGAAAAACGACATGTACAACTGGCTTTGCTGACCGCCTCGAGTCACGTCCGGCAGAAGCACTGGACCAGCGTAAATACGTTAGAGATGGCGCAGCAGATCCTGTCCGATGTGCCTCATCCGTGGGTGGGTGTCGCGGTCAACTTAGAACGCTGGGTAGAACAGCCCGCGGCACGCAGCCAGTTGCGGCGACTGATTCCGCGCATCTCTCTGGTCACGACAAACATGTGGACCTATCCCGGTGAAACGCCTGGCGCCGCGCGATTAGACACGACCGGCCTGTTGGAAGACTTACTGACCAACGGCTTTGGCGGCGTCTGGGAGTTGCATCCCTCACAGACATCCGCCTCTTTGGCCGTCTCGGAACAAGCCACCGAAACATTCGTCCACGACCCGCAAATCTATTTCAATGCGGCGATCCGACATCGGCAGAGTGGCGGAAGTGTAAGCCGTTGGTAACAATAACGAGATCGATAGTCGACAGGAGAGATCTCAGAAATGAGTCCACTCCTGACCCGACCTGTTGATCTCCCTCCCAAGTTGCCTACGCCCCACACAAAACGGCCCTCCCATGTCGCACGATTGGTTCAGTCTTGACGAATTGGCCCAGCATTTGGGGCGAGATCGCCGCGAGATTGAAAAACTGGCCAATCGCGGTCGTATTCCGGGTCGCAAAGTTTCGGGGGATTGGCAATTTCACCCCACGGAAATCACACACTGGCTTGAACAGGAGATGCGCGAGTACACCGATAAGGAGCTGGTCCTGGTCGAGCAAACGAACCGCTCGGGAGAGTTGAACCCGCTGCTGCCGGTCTCCAGTTTGCTGACCGTGGAAACCTGTCAGGTGCCGTTGCCGGCCCGCACAAAACGCTCGGTTCTTGAAACGCTCATTGAAGTGGCGGGCCGCACCTGGCAGATCTGGCAACCAGCCGTTCTGCTGAACGCGATCCAGGAACGGGAAGCCGTCCTGTCCACCGCATTCGATAATGGCGTGGCCATTCCGCATCCGCGAAATCCGCTTCCCGAAGCCATGGGGCAATCGATCATCGCCTTCGGTCGCACGGAATCGGGCATTCCATTTGGGGCTCCCAACCGTGGACTGACCGACCTGTTTTTTTTGGTTCTCTGCCGCGATTCACGGACGCACCTGCATGTCCTGGCGCGATTAGGCCGTCTGATTCAACAACCGGGGTTTCTCGATCAGCTGAGAAGCACCGAAGACAGCGCCGCCGCACATGAACTCATCGTCGCGACCGAGCAACAACTTCCGGAATAATGGCCAGCGCAGACTTACCGGGACGCAGGGCTCATGATGCTGCGGAGCGAGACGATTCCATGACGATGCTCCCCACTCCCGGTGAAGGCTGCCCTCCGCCACTGCGCTCCCGCGAAGTCGCCGCGACGCTGGAGCAATCGGCGACCGCCTGGTCACTCCCGGAATCCCCGCTGGGAACGCATGGCTGGACTTGGGGAACCGGCCCCTCTCTCTATTTTCTCAGCCCGATCGGTGGCTGTGCCCGGTTATTTGCCCTGGCATCATGGCTGCTGCGCGAGGACTTTCGCTGCGTGCTGATCGACTGGGATCGTCCACGCACGGGCCGGCGGCTTTCCGTGCAGGCCTTCATCGACGACATTGAAACCATCGCAAACCAGCATGATGATGAGCAGATCCTCTTGTATGGAGGCGATTTTGGTGCGCTGCTGGCGCTACAGTTTGCGGCCCAACATCCACGGCGAGTCGACCGCGCGCTGGTGCAGGGGATCTCGCTCCAGAGACAGTTAAGCCTGGCGGAGCGCTGTCTGGCCGGTTGGTATGCCCGATCTGCTCAAACCTTGGCACAGATTCCTTATCATCAGCGCGTGCAGACGATCAACCATCAGCGCTGGTTCCCGCCGCTCGACTATGATCGCTGGAACTGGTTTCTCGAAACGACAGGCCAGATTTCGGTCAGTCTGGTCGCCGCACAGGCACGCGCGTGGCATCAGGCAGATTTGAGCCAAACAGCCGCCAACATTACTTGCCCGGTTTTGTTCATTCATACCGAGGGGATGGGCCCCGCGACGCAAAATCAACAAGAACGTCTCGCCGCACAGATCGCCGATGCCCACCAGACGCCGCTCCACACCACGGGTTGGCATCCCTACTTGACCCATCCGCATCGCGTGGCCAAACTGATCCGGCAGTTCTCTGCCGATGCGACGGCGTTTGATACCGTAGATGAACCCGAATTCTTTCCGTTGAACCACCGATGAGTCCTGACCTGCCAGAACCGCTGGATGTGATTGCCGTCGGTGCCCACCCCGATGATGTGGAGATCGCGGTCGGTGGAACATTGGCGCGGCTGGTCCAGCAAGGCTACCGCGTGGGCATCATCGATCTGACCAACGGGGAACCCACACCGGGAAGCTCTGGGCCGGAGGAACGACTGGCGGAGGCCCGCCGGGCTGCGGAAATTCTCGGGGTTCAGGTTCGGGAAACGTTGACTTTGCCGAATCGATGTCTGTTCGACTCGTTTACGGCCCGGATCATGCTGGCGAGACGCTTTCGGGCCTATCGACCGAAAATCGTGCTGGGGATTGCCGGAAAAACCCCGATGGCTTCTCCAGACCACTGGCAGGCCATGCAGATTACCGACGCGGCGGTCTTTTATTCACGCTTAAGTAAATGGGATGACGAGTTCGGTGGTATCCCTGTGCATGTGATTCGGAAACAGCTTTGGTATCCTCTAGGGCTGTCGACCTTGGACTGGCCGGACGGAGCAGGGCGATTCGTCGTGGATATTTCCCCGACACTTGCGTTAAAATTAGAGTCGGTCCGCGCCTATCAATCTCAATTCCCACCCAGCAAAGAGCGTGTGTTTCGCTTGGTGGAGTCGAACAATCGGCTGTTGGGAACATCTGCCGGCTTTGAAGCGGCAGAGCTGTTGATCAGTGCAACGACGTTAGGAATTACGGATTTAGTCACAACGGTGTGCCCGTAAGCCGTCGGAGGACGGAGCGGGGGCGTTCCTTTTCGGCCGCGAAGGCTTGGTACGACGACATGAAGCTCCGAGCCGGCACCCTCAGCATCACTGGTCGCTTTCGCGATAACAACGAAGATAATTCTTACGCCGACCCGCAATTGCGGTATTTTCTGGTCGCCGATGGGATGGGCGGGCAATCGGCCGGAGAACGGGCCAGTGCGCTGGCCATGGAGATTGTGCCCCAGAAACTGCAATCGCTCGATTTCGCGAAAGGACATCCCGACCAGACCGTCCGCATGATCGATGAAGCGGTCGGGCAGGCCAATTTCGAGATCATGGCCCTCGGCGAACTCGACGCCAAACTGAAAAACATGGGGACGACCATCACCTTTCTGGTGAACGTGAACAACACGTTCTACATTGGCGGCGTCGGCGACAGTCGGGTTTATCGCCTGAAAAACAAGAAAATTGAGCAACTCACCACCGACCATTCGCTCGTGCAGGCCCTTATAGATGCTGGCACGCTGACCCCCGAGGAAGCGGTCAATCACCGCTACAAAAACGTCCTGTACCGCTACCTTGGTTCAAAAGAAGGGGGTGCGGGAACGCAAGCCAAAGCCGTCACACCCGTGGTGGGTGACCGATATCTCCTCTGCACCGATGGCGTAACCGGCGGCGTGACCGATCAGCAACTCGGCGTTTTGTTAGCGGCAGGGAATGACCCGCAGCAGATCGCCGAGGCGATCGTCAAAGCTGCGGAAGATGGTGGCTCGAAAGACAATATCACCGCGACGGTGGTGTTTGTCGAAGCCTGATTTGGCCCTGGGACACGGCGGCCGTGCCATCGCGCCAGAAGTGCCTGACCCGTGTACTCGTTAAATTCAGCCCCACTTCCCTGAATTTCTCAACCGGACTGGTGCAAATCTGTGCCAGTCGATGCCATAATTCATTGTTCGCGGGCGTGACAGTTTCGCTGTCCGCTGCGATCGATCCATTCCGCCCATTCGGCATCAGAGGTCGCTAGTATGTCGTACCGTCTTATCCTCAGCCTCGCATTGACGTGGAGTTGCACAGGCACAGCACTGTGGGCCCAGACCCCTCCCGCGGCATCCAAATTTGATGAAGCCGTGAAGGAGATGAAAAAAACTGAAGGGATGTGGACGGTCTACCACAAAGAGCAGAAAGTCCTGGTCGATCTGAAGCAATCTCAGCTCAACAAAGATTTTCTGATTCTGACTTCGATCGCCAAGGGGGTCAGCAGTACCGATGTGATCGGCGGACTCACCTGGGGCGACGACGTCATCTGGAATTTCCGCAAAGTGGGCGACAAGGTTCACGTCTTGCGGAAGAATGTCCGGTTCAAAGCCCGGCCCGGCAGTCCGGAAGCGAATGCCGTGAAGATCGCGTATACCGACAGCGTGCTGTATGCCCTGCCTATTGTGGCCGATTCCCCGGGTGGCCATCTGGTCGACATGACCCGCATTTTCATGAGCGACGATGAGCAGATCGGTCGGTATCTGGGTGCCAGTTTTGTGCTTGATCGCTCGACCATCGATAAGGTCAAGGCGTTTGAACGCAACATTCAATTGCAGGTCGCCGCGGTCTATCAGGGTAACCCCAACTCCTCGCTGGAAACCGTGCCCGATGCACGGGGCATGCAGGTGCTGGTCCATTACAGCATTAGCACTTTACCTTCCACCGGCTACAAGCCGCGCAAGGCAGATGACCGCGTCGGGTACTTCATGGCGGTCACCAAAGACTTCACGGATACGTCAGACGATCAGAATTTCGTGCGTTACATCACGCGCTGGGATCTGCAGAAGGCCGACAGCAAGGCCCCGTTATCACCACCCAAGGAGCCGATCATTTTCTACCTGGAAAAAACGGTTCCCATTGCGCTGCGGCCCGTCGTGCGGGCTGGTATTGAAGACTGGAATAAGGCCTACGAAAAGATCGGCTTCGCGAATGCCATCGAAGTTCGTCAACAGCGCGATGATGACGACTGGGATCCGGAAGATGTGAACTACAACACCTTCCGCTGGATCACGGCGGAAGCCGGGTTTGCTATGGGCCCATCGCGCGTGAATCCCATGACCGGCCAGATTCTGGATGCCGACATTATCTTCGATGCCGGCTTCCTGCGGTCGTGGCGTCATGAGTACGAAAATTTCGCGCCGGACACAGTCGCGGCGTTGATTGTGCCGGGTTATGAAAGGTCGCCGTTGCAACCGTTGCCTTTACCGCTGCGGGAGAATGCCGCGATCTGCCAGTTGTCGATGGGCATGCAGCATCAAATGGGTTTTGCAGCGGCAGCCTTTGCGGCGGCAGGTCTGGTGGATGCCAAGGGTGAACTGCCTCCGGAATTCGTGGCTCAGGCCTTGAAAGAAGTGGTGATGCACGAAGTCGGACATACGCTCGGCTTGCGGCATAACTTCAAGGCGTCGGCTTGGAAGACGCTCGAAGAAATTCAGGATGCCAATCGTCCCGCCAGCGAACCGATCGTGGCCAGTGTCATGGATTACAGCCCGGTCAACTTCAACCCCGCGGGCAGCAAGCAGACGGCTTACTACACCGACACCATCGGCCCGTATGACTACTGGGCCATTGAATATGGCTACAAGGAAATCAGTGGCGATGAGAATGCCGAACTGGCCAAGATCGCCGCGCGGGGTGCCGAACCGGGATTGGACTACGCCACCGACGAAGACACGCGGTTCTCTGATCCCGATCCCTTGTCGAATCGGTTTGACCTCGGCAAAGACCCTATTGCCTATGCTCAGCGACAGATGAAAACGGTCTCGGAATTGATGCCCAAAATTGTCGACCGAACGGTGAAAGACGGAGAAGGCTACCAGCATGCCCGCCAAGCCTTCGGGATTCTGCTGAGTGAATACTGGCGGACCGTGAACTTTGTGTCACGCTTGCCGGGTGGCGTGTCGGTCCATCGCGATCACAAGGGTGACCCGAATGGTCGCAAGCCGTTTCAGGTGATCGACCCGGCCCAACAACGGGCCGCCATGAAGTTGATGGTCGACTCGGCGTTCAATTCACCGACCTATGATCCGCAGTTGCTGAACTCGCTGGCCTCGACACGGTGGTATCAATGGGGACTGCGGTTGACCAGTCGGATCGATTACCCCATCCACAACATCATCAGCCAGTTTCAAGACAGAACTTTGCTGCAACTGCTGGAGAGCAGCACCTTGTCGCGCATTCAGGATAGCGAGCTGAAAGTGGCGGCGGATCAGGACGCTTACACGCTGGCCGAGCATTTGCGGCTGGTGGTGGATGGCGTATTCAGTGAACTGAACGCGCCGAACGCCGGCGAATTCACCAACCGCAAGCCGTTCGTTGCCAGTTTCCGGCGTAACCTGCAGCAAACCGCTGTGCAGGAATTGGCCGGGATGGTCGCAAAGCCGGGAGCCTCGGGTGGATTCATTATTCTGGGCCTGGGTGGTTCCGACGCCCCCCGCGATGCTCAGGTGCTGTCGCGCATGCACCTGCAATCACTAAAGGAAAAGATTGCCGCGGCACTCGCCAAGGCAGACTTGAAGCTCGATGATTACTCACGGGCTCATTTGCAGGACCTGCACACCCGCATTGATCAGGTGCTTACCGCACAACTCTCGGTGGATTCCATCAATTGACGTTGGTGGAATCCAGCACATCTGCCAGAATTTTGCGAGCCGAGGGGTCTCATGCCTCTCGGCTCGTTGCATGGTCAAAGGCAGGGAACGATGCAGAAACTGGTCATCGCCGCAGCGGGAGTGCTGGCGGCCGCGATCTCGATTTATGTCTTATGGATGACGAACATCCCCCTGGGCATTCCCGGAGAATGGACCTGGAATCGCCTGCCACGTGACGAAATCTCACTGGGAAATCTGCAACTCGCGGGGCTCTGCGGGGCGATCTATGTCGCAGTGGTACTGCTCGGTGGTCGGCGGCTGAGAGTCCGCCATGTCAGTCGACCAGAAGTGCTGGGCTGGCTCGGCGGGTTAATGCTGATCGCGGCATTCTGGTTGTGGCAGGTGCAAGATACGGCCCCCACTGCCGGTCAATGGGCCAAAGCGCCCTTCGTCTTGTACTATCCCAGTTCGTCCGGCTACTTCTACAAAGTGCGGTACGATGGCGTTCCCGTGGGCACATTCCTCTCCCAATACGACGCCCTGATGGCTGAGCGAGACGTGCTGCATGTGGGGACGCATCCGCCGGGGCTGTTTCTGGTTTTCTATGGACTGATCGGGGTTACGGAGTCTGCCCCTGGTCTGGCAAACTCACTGACAGGTACGATGCCCGACACATTTCGCGACGCGTTTGCCATCGTGCAGGAAAACACCAGTTTCACGCCACATCCTGCAGAGGCAAGCGATGAGGCCACGCTCTGGCTGGCAACGTTGCTGGTGCTGGGCTGCGCCGTGGCCACCGTGTTGCCACTTTTCGGCTTGCTGCGGGAGACTCTGGAGCGCACTTCAGCGTGGTATGGGGCCGCGCTATGGCCTTTAGTTCCCGCAGTGGCCGTATTTCAGCCCAAGTCGGATGTTGCTTATCCGTTTCTGGCAACGCTGTTTGTGTGGCTCTGCTGGAACTCCTGGCGAAACAAATCTGCCGTGCTGGCCTTGCTAACCGGGTTAGTTTTGTGGTGCGGACTGATGTGCAGTCTGGCCTTTCTGCCAGTGGTGTTATTCATGGGCCTGATGCTCGCCGCCGACTGGCTGCGTCAGCGACATAACTGGTGGATGACTGGCTCTTGGATCGCGATGAATCTGTTGGGCTTCATGCTTCCCAGTGCCGTACTCTGGGGATTGACCGGGCTGCTCATGCCACGTGTTTGGTGGTGGAATTACCACAATCATGCCGGGTTCTACGCCGAGTACCCTCGGACCTGGTGGAAATGGCTGCTCGTCAATCCCGTGGAACTCAGCGTCGCCTGCGGACTGCCATTGATGGTGCTGGCAGGCTGTGGTCTGGGGCGGAGCCTGCGTTCCACATCACCTATTCCGCCGATGCAGCGCTGGGCGACGCTGGCCGGCATTGCTGTCTGGTCGCTGCTGTGGATAACGGGAAAGAACTCGGGTGAAGCCGCCCGGTTGTGGCTGATTTTGATGCCCGGCATGGTGTGGCTCGCCGCGCATGGTCTCGCCTGGGACACTCCGTCAAAGTCGGCGACGGTGCAACAGATTCACCCGTGGCGTTGGGCCGCCTTCTGGCTGTTGCTGCAAGCCGGAACGGCAGCCTGTACGATCCATCGCATCGGGGGATTCCACCTGATCGCCCCCGGTTAAGACGCAGCACGCCCGTCGCGGTTCGCTCATTCATCGGCTGTTACAGAGACCGTGACCGCTACGTCAGCCGGACTTGTCGCAAGGATTCGTCGCTGCGCCTGACTGAGCGAGAGCCGAGCCTGTCAGTTCGTCGATATGGCTGAACAGTTTCGCGTCGTTTGCGTTGGAAGTGCGTCTCCCATGAGCCCTGCATCACGCACAATCAGCAAACCTTTCCTAGCCGCTGGACTGCTTATCACCTGCGTACTCGCGGGCTGCGCTGAAGACGAAGTGGTCTCGCTGGAAGTCACGCATCCGGATGAGATCATCAATCGCGGGGAGTGGCAGAAGTTCGAGCGAATCGTCAACGATATGCCCGAGCCGAAATTGCGTGAGCTCCCATCGCTGTTCCCCCCGCTGCCACACTGGCAACTGGCTCGAACGTTGCCTGTCAGCGAATTGGCGATGGAAGAACGAAAAGCCGTGGAAGCTGCGTGGGACACCACTCAGCAGACTGTCGATTTATCCACCTGCAAAACTCTGCCGCGGTTGCTGCGTCGCGAGCGGTTGACCGAGGATCAGTTTCTGGGCCTGATTTTTGTGGTGGGTACGGCGATGCGACGTGCCACGATGGATGACGAAGAGGTTTTCAAAAGTTATCAGGAACGTGCGGCAGGGGTGATCCAGCTGCTGGAGCGAGACCAGCGACTCTTTGCGTCGCTTACGATGGAAGATCGCTATCGCGTCCTGGATGACGCCATCTGGTTACATCGACTCGAGCGAGCCAGGCAGTACTCGAAAATCCCTGAAGCGAACCTCCAACTTGTCCGCCGCCATGCGAAATGGCTGAAAGAGGTCATGCCTGCGGAATTTCAACTCGACCCGTTTGCCGACTTGGGAACTCCGCTGGATGAGTTGGGCGTGCCCTTCGTGGAATCGGGTACCACCGGCAGCGATGCAGACATTGAATGGAGCCCCGGCGAGGCCATCGTCGGTCATTAATGACAAAACGGGCCTGCGCCGTCCGCACTATGCATTTCCGAACCGCGCATGTGCAAACCGGTTCGCAGCGGCGGTCACTGCGCACTTTGAACATCTGGCCGCAGTTTTTTGGCATCGTGCAGATAGACATGCACCATTTCGCCTTGCGATTTCGTCGTGTTCACGTGCAGCAACACGCGGATACAGCGAGGCAAGCTATTGGGCACGGCAATCTCGGAAGCACACAGGAGGGGAACCTGCGTCATTCCCAGCCCGCGGGCTGCCTCTGCGGGAAATGTCGCGGTCAGGTCGGGCGTGGTCGTGAAAATGGCCGACACGACTTCGTCAAATTCCTGAATCGCATTCAGTCGCAGCAACTCCTGCAACAGCTCACGGGTGGCTGACAGCACCAGCTCCGGTCGATCTTCCTCGACGCTCGTCGCACCGCGAATTCCACGGACAGACATACCAGACGTTCCTCGAACATATCGTGCTGAAGAAAACACTATTCACAGCAATCAACACCTACCAACCACCAGTTTCCGCACGGTAGGCATAACCAAAATGCACGGGAATCGCCAGAGTAACGCCGGAAACGGATCCGCAGGCCATGGCTCTGCCCAGTCGCCACTCGTGGCAAGCCGTTCTCGATTCCGAATTCTGAGTTTGACACCCACCGCTGTAAAAGTTACAACCGAACCTTCCTGAAGACCACGCAACGGATTGCACTCTTCGAACCACAAGGAAGTGGCTGTGTTTCGGCTGCGCTCAATTCGCCGCAAACTGTTCTGGAGTGGGGCCTTAATTATGGCCATGCTCGGGTTGCAGGCGCTGGGTGGGCTCTCCGGGCTGATCTCCTACCGCAACGTGATCCACGATCTCGATCACGAATTCTCGCAATCGCCAAGGCTCACGGAAATTCTGGCGGCCATCAGCGCGGCACAAGAACCGCTCACCTGGCAGGAAATTGACACACCACAAGCCCGCGAATTCCGTCAGCAGGAAACCCAGGAGCGCTTTCAGAATCTGCAAAAACTGATCGGCCGGTATCAATTACGCATCAGCCAGGAATCGCATGCTCCAGATCGTCGCCTGCTACTGGATACGTTGTTTTTTCAGGTCAACGATCAACTCGCCAAGTTGCAGCAACAGGTGCTCCCCCAACTGAGTCAAACTCAGCAATCTCCACAGGCCACGAGCCAATTGCAGGCGGAACTGGCCAAAATTCAACTGACACTGATCACCTTGCCACGGTCCCGGCAAGGGCTGGAATCTCGTCTCGATGAAGCCCATGCGGTGTATCAGTCGCGATTCTGGCTGATCACGCTTTCCACGGTGGCTGCCATTCTGCTGTTTTTCAGCGTGGTCCACTGCGGATACCGCTGGATTTTCGCTCCCATTCGCGAACTTCACCAGGGGGCATCGCGCGTTGCGCAAGGCGATTTCACGTATCGCATGCGGATTCGGGGCGACGACGAAATGGCCCAACTGGCAGACAAGTTCAACCAGATGACGGCCCGCTTTGAAGAGATTCGCGACCAGTTAGATCAGGAAGTCCGCGCGAGAACCAAGCAGGCGTTGCGATCCGAACGCCTGGCGGGAGTGGGCTTTCTCTCTGCGGGTGTCGCGCATGAGATCAATAATCCGCTCTCCGCGATTGCCATGGCCGCCGAGTCTTTAGAATACCGCATCCAGGAAGCTCAAAGTGTCGGAGAGATTGGCCCCGAAGACTGGGGCGTCCTCACTCAATACCTGGGCATGATCCAGCGGGAAGCCTTCCGCTGCCAACAGATCACCCAGCGACTGCTCGATTTCTCGCGCGGCCACGATGCACCAAAATCGTCACAGGATCTGACGCGCATTGTCGGTGAAGTTCTCGACATGGTGGGCCATATGAGCCGGTTTCGCGGTTACGAAATCGTCTTCGATCGCACGGTCCCCGTCTACCTGACGGTGAATGGCTCTGAGATTAAGCAGGTTGTTCTCAACCTGGTCGCGAATGCCCTGGAATCGATGGCCGGAACAGGACGCCTGGAGATCTCCCTCTGCGAGCATGCCGATGAAGTGGTGATGGTCTTTCAGGACAATGGTTGTGGCATGACGCCGCATATCCTGGAAAACCTGTTCGAGCCATTTTTTACAGCCAAGCCATCGGGACGCGGGACCGGGTTGGGACTCTCCATTGTGCATCGCATTGTGAGTGATCACGGAGGCCGAATTGAACCACGCAGCGCTGGAATCGGGCAGGGAAGTACTTTTGAAGTTCACTTGCCACGGAGGGCCGCCATGACCGCCGCGGCCTGACCAATCGGGATTGCGACGTTTTTTGCAATCTGCTATCACCCGCTCACCTATCCTTGCATGAATTTCCCCCATATCCAGTTGGATCGCCGAGGCATGATGCCTTGTGCAGGGGCCAGGAGGTTGCCCGTTGACTGCTGCCATGTCGAACCGCCTGCGCGTGCTGTTTGTCGATGATGAATCGGCGATCCGTGAAGTCATGAAAATCGAACTTCCACGGATGGGGCATGACGTCACCATTTGCGAAGATGGCCATGCGGCATTAAGAACACTGGAGACCCAAACCTTCGACGCCGCCATCGTCGACCTGCGCATGCCAGGCCCGAGCGGTTGGGATGTGATTGACCACATCAAGAAAGTTTCGCCGGAAACTGAAGTCGTCATCAGCACTGGCCATGGCGATATGGACTCCGCGATTCAGGCCGTCCGCCGCGGGGCTTACGATTTTCTTCCCAAGCCGTGCAAGCTGTTTGAAATCGCTGCGGTGCTGAAGCGCATCGCCGACAAACGGACACTGACCAATAAAACCATCGCCTTGGAATCGCGGTTGAAAGCTGTCGAAGGTTCGCCAGACCTGATCGGTCGGACACCGGAGATGCTCAAGGTCAAAACCCTCGTCGACAAGATTGCCCCGACCGATTCCAGCGTGCTGATTCTCGGTGAGACGGGAACAGGAAAAGAACTGGTGGCCCGCCGGATTCATGATTTGAGCCATCGCTCCAAAATGGCCTTCGTCGCGGTGAACTGCGGTGCCTTGCCGGAAAACCTCGTCGAAAGCGAGTTATTCGGCCATCGCAAAGGGGCCTTTACCGGCGCAGACACCCCGCGCAAGGGACTGATTGAGGTCGCAAACGGCGGCACTCTGTTCCTCGACGAATTGGGCGAACTCGATAAATCGATGCAGGTCAAACTCTTGCGGTTTCTGGAATCGGGCGAAGTCCGGCGGGTCGGCGAAAGCGAAGCCTTTCATGTGGATGTCCGCGTGGTCTGCGCCACCAACCGCGATCTGCAGCAGATGGTCCGCGAAGGCACGTTCCGCGAAGATCTCTTCTTCCGTATCAACACGTTTGAAATCCAGTTACCAGCCCTGCGAGAGCGCAAGGGAGACATTCCCGAACTTGCCAGGGCACTCGTTTCCCGGCATCGCAAGCATCGCAACCTCAGCGTGGAACCCTTTTCCAATGAAACGGTCCAGGTGCTGCAGGATTACGAGTGGTCGGGCAATGTGCGTGAGATGGCGAATGCCTTGGAACACGCCATGATTCTGGCCGATGGCGGTACGATTCAGCCTGAACACTTGCCCAACAGTGTCACCCGCAAGGTCGCTCCAGCGACCCCCAAGGAGTCCGGCGGCGCCGCACTGCCGACGGGTGCCCGCACACTTCGCGAAATCGAAATGGATGTGATCTACCAGGTGCTCGACAAGCACAAAGGGGATAAACCCAAGGCGGCCGCCGAATTGGGGATCGCCCTGAAAACCCTGTATAATAAGCTGAATTCAGACATGCAGAAGGCGGGATAGCTCTTGATCAAAGACTGTCCGCTGGCTGATTCAACACAAGAGCCCGGCATCATCACGATGCCGGGCTCTCGGTTTAGACAGTCGAACCGTTTCCGTGAGATCAATACTGACGGATGACCCCGACCACGACTCCTTCAACATCGACATTCGTCGAGAAGATCGGCTTCATGCCTTGGTTTGCGGGCTCCAGACGGATGCGGTGGGTTTCGCGGTAGTAGCGTTTCAGGGTGGCTTCATCGCCATCGACCCGGGCGACGACAATATCACCGTCACGAGCCTCTGCCCCCTTACGGACGACCACATAATCTCCCTCGGCAATGTGGTCCTCGATCATCGAGTCCCCCTTAACCCGCAGGCAGACATGGTCTTCGGAATTGAATAAGCCGCTGAAATCGATCCGCTCATCCTGCTGCATGGCGAGCAGGGGATGACCAGCAGCAATGATTCCGGCGAGTGGCAGGCTGGAACGCGGCTGAGGCGGGTTGGACAGTTGGATGGCTCGCGACATATGCGATTCCCGGCTGATGAGCCCCTTTTTCTCCAGGGCCTTCAGATGGCACATCACACCGTTGGGCGAGCGAATGCCGAACTGAAGTCCGATCTCGCGCACTGTCGGGCCATAACCGCGGTTGACAATCTTGTCGCGCAGGAATTCGTAAATCTCTTTTTGACGCTGAGTTAAGGCAGGCTTGGTCATGAACTTCTCCGAACATCGGCAGGGACAATCGACCGCGACGCGAACGTCCGTGACGGTCGGCTGATCACTCGGGATCAACAGGTGGGAGTTCGCCGAAACAGGCACGTGATCCCGACACGCGCTGTCTCCGAGCTGGCAACTACATGGAAATGCTAATTCACATCCGTCTAGACGACAAGTGGCCTGTTGAGATTTTGTTCATGACCATCAGTTCATATTCTGCAACATTGGTAAGTTTTCTTGGCCTCATTCTGCAGCATGATTGATTGAGTCACGGAACGTAAACAAAAACAGCGGCGTCTGTTATGACGCCGCTGCCAGAGTGGAGCGGAGGTGAAACACGCAAAGTGTTACGACCTGTTGGGGCTTTCACCTGCATTTTTGTCGACACCTGGGGCCGGCGTGGAATTGCGATGCTTCAAGATCACTTCCCGCAGTGTCGCTTCCAGTGTTTCAGCGGTTACATCGGTGGCTGCCACTTTCCCCGTGGGATCGATGACCCAGATGGTGGGGAGGGTCGTCACGCCATAATAGGAGGCCAGGGGAGCGTTCCAACCCCGTTTATCCTGTTCGACATGGTAGATGACGGGCCAGGTCAGCCGACTCTGTTCCAGGAAGGTATCGATCGGGCCTTCCTCACTGTCGAGGCTCACACTCAGCACCTTGATGTACTTGCGATAGGTGTCGGTCAGTTTCTGCAACTGCGGTACCTGCTCCACAAAGGGCGAAGCATGTGTCGCCCAGAAGACCACGACGACCGTTGTCCCCTGGAAATCCTTGATGTTCAGGTAGTTCCCATCGAGCGTCGGGCCTTCAAATTCAACGGGTTGCCCGACCAAATTCATGCGGCGCAAAATCCCGGCCACCTGCACGGCCTGCGGTGATTCGGGGTATTTCGATGAGATGAGATTGAAGCACGACTTGGCCTCATCGACGAATCCATTCAGTTCACAACTGCGTCCGGCAGCTAGCAGTAGTGGCAGGGCGTGGGCTGCCTCACTCGGAAACCGGGTTGCCAGCAACTGGGCATGTCGCGAAAACTCCTGCAGCCAACGGGGTTCGGTTTTGGCATACCGCAGGGCATTCGCATGGGCCAGGTTGACCAGCGTTAACTGGGCTTCCGCGGCGGCGGGCGACTTGGGCATTTTGGCATAGAACGCCTCGGCGGCTTCGTACAATGCGGCGGTACTGTCTTCGTCGCCCTGCAGCGCCAACTGGAGTTGTGCGTCGAGAAGGTGATGGACAGCGGTCAACAACGCCGTTTCCTGACTGGGATCTTTGGCGGTTTTGGCGATGGTGTCCATCGCCAGGCCGACAATCTCCTGGTTTCGGGTCTTGCGAATTTCGCGCGTCTGCGCCAGCCGTTCTTTCATCGTGGGCTGAGCCGGGGCGGTGGCTTCGACCTGCTGGACACCATTGGGGGCGTCGTCCGCTTCTTCAGGGAGATCGAGTGCTGGCAACGGAAGCAGCCGAATCCGCACGATTTCCTGCAGATTCCAGGCGGGACTCCCTTCCACCGGGGCGGCTGCCTCGGTACTCGCCAAGGTCGATGGCGATTCCAGCTCGCTGGACGACGGGGCAGGATCTGCCTCCGGCGAGACCGTCGCGGATGCACCATTTTCCGCAGTATTCGCCGCGGTTTCCGGAGCCGCTGACTGACCACATCCGATGAGTGAACCAACCAGTAACAGCCACGGCAGCGTTGTCTTCCCTGAGGCAAACATGCGGACTCCCCCGTCCTTGAGAGCGTGAAGACATTGCCGTGCGACGGAAGGCCCTCCGTCTGCGCGAACATCGGCAATGTCTGCCGCCGTGTTGTAAGTCGAATGGAAAAACGTCGCAAGCGGAATCTGTGGCGCACGAACGGACATTTATCCTGTAATCTAGAAGCAGATTCGACGTTGCATGGGAAAATGCGTATGCTTGCCGCGCGGTCGCCCCAGAATTCCCTGCGATTTTCGGAGTTGGATCGATGTCCGCGTTGCCTCGTGTTCTCGCAATCCATGCCCATCCCGATGATGTCGAACTGCAATGCGCCGGCACTTTGTGGCGGCTGAAGCAACTGGGCTGCCCCATCACGATTGCTACGATGACGCCCGGAGATTTGGGCAGCGCGGAACTGCTCCCTGAGGAAATCGCTGCCGTCCGTCGCGGAGAAGCTCAGCGTGCCGCGGACCTGCTGGGGGCCAACTATCTGTGCCTGGAATTCCGCGACCTTTCGATTCTGGTTGATAACGATGGTCGACGGCGGGTGACGGAAGCGATTCGCAAATCGCAGGCGGAAATCGTGATCACGGCTCCGCCGGTCGACTACATGAGCGATCATGAAATGACCAGCCGCCTGGTACGCGATGCCTGCTTTGCCGCGTCGGTGCCACATTATCTGACGCAGCAATGGGATCCGGCTCCGCCGACGGCCCATATTCCGCACCTGTATTATGTCGATGCCATCGAGGGGATCGACTACTTCGGGCGTCCGCTGGAACCGGGGTTCATCGTAGACATCTCAGACACGATCGAGCAGAAACTGGCAATGCTGGCCTGCCACGCTAGTCAACGGGAGTGGCTGCGACGGCAGCATGGGCTGGATGAGTACCTGGATGGCTGTCGCCGCTGGAGCGCCCAACGTGGCCAGGAAATCGGTGTCGCGTATGGAGAAGCCTTCCGGCAGCACACAGGACATCCGTACCCGCACGACAACCTCTTGGGGAAACTGCTGGGGCTGCCAGTCGCCTGAGGTTTCTGTGTTGTCGACCTGATGATTTCGGGACGGTTTGCCGATCCTGAGAATCCCAAGGGAGAATTGTCGGTCAGACTCGACAGCTTCGCCAAGATTCAGCAAGATACGCAACCGTAGTGGCAATCAGCAGTTATCAGGATTGATTTGACGATGAGCGACCACGATGCAGAACACGGGGCGACCGCAGTCGCCGCAAATCCGCATGCCGCACCGGCCCCGGGTGAGCTCCGCTTCGAGAAAGTGGAGCTGGAGTCGTTTGTGAACGACGATACCCATGCGGGTCGCATGATCGGTCAACTGCTGGCGTTCCTCTTCTGTGTGCTGCTGGGTCTGATGGTTTCTGCAACGGTCTGGACAGCACAGAACCAGAACATCAACGACGACCCGTTTGCCATCCTCTATCAGAACGATGGTCACGCGGCAGGTCACTGATCGCGATTCATCATGTGTCGCGAACCATCATGTGGCCCGGGCGGCGGTCATGATTCCCGTTCGAGATGCTGCCGGGCGATTTCGGCCCAAGGGCCCTGGCGATCAAAGCTGAGATAGGTTTCCCAGTGAGATTTCGCGGCGGGTTTGTCATTGAGCCGCTCGAACAACTGTGCGAGATGAAAATGGGCATCCGGGAAATCGGGATGCCGGTCGAGCGCGATCTGAAACGCTTCTTTCGCCGCGGGGTATTCGGCGGACTCATGCAGCACGCAGCCTAACTGCGTCCAGGCTTCAATGAAGTCATGGTCATGCTCGACGGCGGCGTAATACCGTTCAATCGCCGCCTCGCGTTTTCCCTGTCGATAAAGCACGTCTGCCAGATGAAAGTGGTAATCGGCATTCGTCGGTGCTTCCACCAATGCCGAGCGAATGGCTTCCACCGCGTGCGGCAATTCCCCTTCTTCCGCATAATGGCAGCCCCGCTGAAACCACTCCTCGGCCGTCAACTGCGGGAACGGGCGTTGCGGAGCGTCAGGAAAGGGGAGCACCGTGGGTTCTTCGAGACCTTCAACTGAATCTGTGGCGTCATCCGCGTCAAGAAATGGCAGCCGGCGTTGTCCGGTCGTGGAATCGAGCCAACCGGTTTCATCGCGATACAAGACCTCTTTGCCTTGGACCAGCATCGGTAACTGAGCCAGTGGCTGCTGCAACGACGGCATCACGGCTTGCAACCGCGACAACGATCGCGAGACCCGCTCGACCGGCACGCCAGATGCCAGCAAATCGGCCAGTTTGCGGGCGGCGGTCACCTCGGCCAAGTCGAAATAAGGCAACCGCATGACACGTCGCACGGGGTGAATCAGCTTCAATCGTTCCCAACGGCGAATGTCATGCACCGAGACGTTCAGCATCTGGCAGAGCATGGCCGGGGTGTATAACTGCTGGGTTTTGCCGCGAGATTCGAGCCCGACCGCTGCCAGCCATTCCGACTCACTCAGCACCCGTAAAGGCGAACCCTTTTCCTGAATCGCCTGGGCTTGCAGCAGTTTGACGGAGGGTTGACCGTCGGCTTCCAGCGGCCAGCCTTCTTCTCCCACCACCAGCAACGTGGTCAACTGCGAAACATGCTGAACAAAATGTCCACCATGCTGTTCGACGAGGTCGGCCGCGGCCCGATGCGTCATCGAGGCCAGCGTGCCGGTGAAGGCCACGGTTTCGCCACTGAGTGTCAGGTTAGGGGAGTTCACCGAGGCGGGCAAGTCGTCGGACATACAATACTCAAAGTTGATGTGAGACCCGGCGGTCACCGCGAGGGTAGTAAATCGCCGTGCCGGGGATTATAAGCAAAGACTGAACGAGTCCGAAGTCTGACCGCCCGTGATCTCTTGCTCCCCAATGTTGAGGTGATTGTCTCGCGGGTTGTACGCTCTGAGAGTCTGAAACCGTCTGAAGGAACGATGATGTCTGCCTTGCGGGAAACCGATGCCGCGATTTGGGAAGCGATTGAACACGAACGGACCCGTCAGCGCGACGGTCTGGAACTGATCGCCTCGGAAAACTACACCAGCGCCGCGGTCCTTGAGGCGGTTGGTTCCGTCCTGACGAACAAATATGCAGAAGGTTACCCCGGCCGTCGGTATTACGGCGGTTGCGAGCACGTCGATACCATCGAAAGTCTGGCCCGCAGTCGGGCATGTGAATTGTTCGGCGCGGAACATGCCAATGTGCAGCCCCACGCCGGGTCGCAGGCCAACATGGCGGCGTATATGTCGGTGATGCAACCGGGCGACACCTTCCTCGCGATGGATCTGGCACATGGTGGCCACCTGACGCACGGCATGAGCCTGAATTTCTCGGGTCAGTTGTATCGGCCGGTGCATTACGGCGTGCGTGAGTCTGACCATCGGATCGACTTCGATCAGGTCATCAAGCTGGCTCGCGAGCACAAGCCCAAGGTGATTGTCGCCGGGGGGAGCGCTTATCCACGAGAAATCGACCATGCGAAGTTCGCCGACATCTCCCGTGAAGTCGGTGCGTTGCTGATGGTCGACATGGCCCACTATGCGGGGTTGGTCGCGGCGAAAATCTACAACAGCCCGGTTCGCGTCGCCGATTTCGTGATGTCGACCTCGCACAAAACGTTGCGTGGGCCGCGTTCCGGTTTCGTGCTGTGCAAAGAAGCTCACGCGAAAGCCCTCGATAAGACCGTCTTCCCCGGATTACAGGGAGGGCCGTTAGAGCATGTGATCGCTGGCAAGGCAGTCTGCTTCCTGGAAGCGCTGCAGCCGAGCTTCAAAACCTATGCCGAACAAGTCGTCAAGAACGCCAAGACTCTGGCGGAAACACTCGTCGCCGGGGGCATTCGTCTCGCCAGTGGCGGAACTGATACGCACTTGATGTTGTGCGATGTCACCACCATCGGCCTCACCGGCAAGATCGCCGAGCAGACACTCGATCGCGCGGGCATCACCGCCAATAAGAACATGATTCCCTACGATCAACGCAAGCCGCTTGACCCCAGTGGCGTGCGCCTCGGTACCGCCGCCTTGACCACCCGCGGCATGAAAGAAGCCGAAATGCGCCAGGTGGGCGAATGGATTCTCACGGTTCTGCGGCATGTCGACGACGCGGCGGTCGTCGAACGCACTCGGAAAGCCATTCAGGAATTCTGTCAGAGCTTCCCTGTCCCTGGAATTGGCTGAAAATTTTCCAGATCCGGCGTGCTCCGCGCGCTCTGTGACAATATTCAACGAATGGCACGGTTGTATCGACCGGACGACATTCGCGGACTAACCAATTCTCTCTGATGGAGAGATTGAGAATCTCGGCATGATGCCAATTTGCCGCAATCGTTGAGTGCAAAACCTGAGCTAAAGACTCCCTAGACGCCGACAATTCCGAGTGCGGGCCAGCGCTGGTGTCCAGAGCCGTGGTCCTTCGTCGCCATGTCCATCCGATCGAATCTGAATCGGATGGCTGGTGAGCATTCCCGTCTGTCGCGCGTCGTGGGACTGCCCGTGACCGCACTCCATGACCACATCTTCGACGCCGATGGCCCAGCCCCCAGCGATTCCGCCTGGCTGGAACCGACGTGGATTGTACCGGAAGGCGAATACGCGCGGCTGACGGGACTGACTTATCCGCTGGACCCCTACGGGCACGATCAGCAGCAACCGCTCTCTGATTCCGGCTCGAATTCGCGTAGTCAACCTTTGCCGGTTCGCATGGTCGATCTCGATCGGCCCGATCCACAGCACGATCCCCATGCCCTGTTGCGCTCGCGACTCACCGCGGCTGCGTGGGTGCTGCTGCTCGGGCTGGGTTTCTTTTTCCTCTATCAATTTGCCACCTATCAGTTGGCACCCGGCGGCATCGAAGCCGGGGTGCTCACGGTAACCATTGGTGCGGCGGTGTTATTAACCGGGCGCCGTCCGCTTGATGCTTCCCACCTGCGATTGCTCGAACTCGCGCTGTTCGGCGTGGTGGGCGTGCAGATGGTCAGCACGCAATTGCACTGGCTGTATCTGGCAATCCAGCAGCAGAGTGAAATGGAACTGATCTGGGCGGCGACGGGGGGCCGCATTGTCTTCGTCGTGCTCATGATGTGCTACAGCATGTACATGCCCAACGGCTGGCGAAGAACCGCGGCGATGCTGATTCCCCCCGCCTTGGCACCAGTCGGAACGCTGCTGTTCATTCGCGCCTGGAGCCCCTTTGCCTATGACGCCATCTCACCCGAACGCCTGGGCGAACTCGCGGCCATCATGGTGGGCTGCTGGTCGGTCGCGGTCTTTGGAACATGGTCGATCGCCACCCTGCGGCAAGATTACCGCCGCGCCTTGCGATTCGGTCAATATCGCCTCAAACAGCGCATCGGCCATGGTGGCATGGGCGAAGTCTATCTCGCCGAACATCGACTTTTGAAACGGCCCTGTGCCGTTAAACTGGTGCGTGCGAACCAGGTCAACGACCCCGATTCGTTAATCCGGTTTGAACGCGAAGTCCGCGCCACGGCACAACTTTCACACTGGAACACCGTCGAAATCTATGACTATGGTCATACCGATGACGGCACGTTCTACTACGTGATGGAGTATCTGCCGGGGTTGAATCTCTCCGATCTGGTCCGCCGCTTTGGTCCATTAACTCCCGAACGTGTGATTCACTTTTTGATGCAGACGTGCGATGCCCTGGAAGAAGCCCACGGCCGCGGACTGATTCATCGCGATCTGAAACCCGCGAACATTTTCGCCTCTCATCGCGGCGGGGCGTATGATGTCACCAAACTGCTCGACTTCGGTTTAGTGGTCGATGATGCCCGGCCCGATATGCTGCTGGAAGCCGATCCGAAACTGATCGGCCCGTTTGCCGGTTCGCCATTGTACATGGCCCCTGAACAGGCGAGTGGAGATCTGCCTCCCGATCCGCGGAGCGATCTGTATTCGCTGGGAGCGACGGGTTACTTCCTGCTGACCGGGCATCCTCCGTTTGAAGGCAAAACGCCGATGCGGTTGATGCTGTCTCATGCCCGCGACCCGGTGGTGCCGCCATCGCGCTGGGAACCCGGCATTCCCGAAGACCTGGAGGCGGTGATTCTGCGGTGCCTCGAAAAGCATCCCAGCCGCCGCTATCCCAACGTGCGACAACTGCGCGAAGCCCTCTCGCGCTGCCACATTGCCGGAAAGTGGACCCAGGAACGCGCCACGCAATGGTGGCGACTGCGTGCCCCGGCGATCTTCGTTTCCAATCAACCCGCTGACGATTGCCCCTCGCGTCTGATGTCGACACTGTAAAGTTGCATACTCCCTCAGGCATCGAGCACACGGAGAATGCGGGCGGGATTGCCGGCGGCAATTACATCGGCTGGTATGTCACGGGTCACCACGCTGCCCGCGCCAATCACCGTGCGATCGCCGATGGTCACGCCAGGGCAGAGGATCGCCCCGCCACCCACCCACACATCGGAACCAATCGTGATGGGTTTGGCCGACTCCAATCCCTGTCGACGCTCGGCCGCATTGAGAGGATGGGTCGCGGTGTAGATCTGCACGGCCGGGCCGAACAGCACATGGTTCCCGATGGTCACCGGCATGACATCGAGCACAACGCAGTTGAAATTGAAAAAGACCTTGGAACCCAGCCGAATGTTGGTGCCATAGTCGCAGTAAAACGGGGGCTGAATCCAGGCGTCCGTCTTGTATCCGAACAGTTCCCCCAGAATCTGCTGACGAAGTTCCGGCTGGTCTTCACGCGAATCATTGAGCGCCCGACAAAGTTCACGACACCGCCGACGCTCGAGGCAAAGTTGTGCATCCAGCGCATCATACAACTCCCCCGCGAGCATTTTTTCCTTCTCGGTTTTCATGGGCCATGTGCTCCGTGGCGAAGGGTGGCTGGGGACATCTATTCTGGAAAGTTCAGGTGTTTAAGTCGTCTGTGGCAACTAACCCAAGCTGCGCTCTACAATGACCGCGGCAACGGTATCCGACTGCGGACCAAAGGAACAGCCGATGACTCAAGCATCTCGATCGGAAGTGACAGACGATGCCATGTCGCGGAGAGTCTTTGTCGCAGCAACGGTGGCTACGGCCTCGACACTTATCAGAGCGTCAGCATCAGCGGCCGGGGCTCAACCGCACGAATCACCACCGGTTGCTCAACACATTGAACCGGATCCACTGCGGCCATATCTCACACCCGCCGGTGAATTCCGCGATGTCTCACGAGGGAACCCTAAGCCCTCCACTCTGCAGGGCGACGCCCTGCGAGAGGCACGCTTAACCACCGACACGTGGCGACTCGAAATCACGGCCGAGACCACCGTCGATGATGTGGTGAAGCGGCCCGCACGAATCGCCAAGTCGTTTACCCTGGCCGATGGGACGGCTCTGACGTTCGACACGCTCCTGGAATTAGGACGAACACACGGTGTAAAATTTGTGAAGGCCATGCAGTGCCTGAACATCCCCACGCCACTGGGCCAGGGACTCTGGGAAGGCGTTCCATTACGCGAAGTGCTTAAGCTGTGTGGGGCGATGCAAGATGTTCGCCGGATCGCCTATTGGGGCTTCCATAACAACGATCCAACCCAGATGTTTCGATCGTCCTTGAGTTTCACACAGGCCATGGAAGCGGCACCGGGAGAGATGCCTCCGTTTATCGCTTATCAACTGAATGGCGAGCCGATTTCGCTTGATCGCGGCGGACCAGTGCGGTTGATCGTGCCTTGGGCACATGGATTCAAATCGATCAAGTGGCTGCATAGCCTTGTGCTCACCAACGACTATCGCGCCAACGACACCTATGCCCTGCAAAACAATGACCCCGAATCGCACCTAAAAACCGCGGCGTATATCGATGCCACACCAAAGAAGGTCACGGCAGAGTCCCAGGTACTCTTCAGTGGGGTCGCGATCTCAGGTCTCTCGGGAATCGCACGTGTCGAATATGCATTGAACCGTGTCGAGCCCACATCCCCCCCAGCGACTGACGAAAGTCAAACCGTAGAACAGGGGATCTGGAGACCCTGCGAACTTGCCACTCCGCCACGCGACTGGACCAAAGTTTTACCCGCGGGGATCTCGCCCAACGGAATCCTCGGCTTCGATCCGCAGACAGGCCAGCCGGCGACTTGGCCATTGAGATACAGCCTGATTACGTGGTCCGTCTTGCTACCGAAATTGGTACCGGGACAGTACGAATTTCGCGCGCGAGCCGTCGACAAAAACGGTTTTGCTCAACCTGAACCGCGCACCTTGCTCAAAACCGGTCGCAACGATGTGGAAACACGACAGTTCGAGGTCGTAGGCGACCCAGGTTAAATGAGTTAATTGCAGGCGGATGATTGTCATCAGACAGCCACGAACCAACAGCCACTCCGTTGCTGCGCTTTCATTCGCTCACTGCTGCATAGCTTGCTGTTGCTGCACCAACAAGGGCACGAGCGCGTTCAAACTGCCGCTGTGGAAGCCGGCGAGGTCGATCGTGACGGCTCGGAAGCCCAGACGGCGGAATTCGGTGAGGACTTCGTCCCGTAGTGGCGACGTCACTAGCCGTAACAGGGCAGAGGGGGGGACTTCGATCCGGGCGAGGTCGTGCTCTTCCAGACGGACGCGCAGTTCCTCGATGCCGAGTCGTTGTTTCAACCACCGCTCGGCCGCGTCGATCCGTTCCAACCTTTCGGGGGTCACGGCGACACCATAGGCAATGCGGCTCGACAGGCAGGGCCCGGCCGGTTTGTTCCAATTCGGCAAGCCCCAGTGTTCGGCCAGCCGCCGGACATCGGTCTTGTGGAACCCGGCTTCAATCAGCGGGCTGCGGACTTCAAACTCGCGTGCGGCCTGCATGCCGGGGCGGTAGTCCCCCGTATCATCGAGATTCGCACCATTCACCAACACTTTGACGCCGAGTTGCGGAGCGACATCGAGCAGGGCGGCATACAACGTCGACTTGCAGAAATAGCAGCGGTTGATGGGGTTCGCGGCGTAGCTGGCGTTCTCAAGCTCGCGGGTTTCGACGAGTTCATGCCGGATGCCGATGTGCCGGGCCAATTCCATCGCGGCTTCCCGTTCGCCGCGGGGTAGACTGGGGCTGACCGCCGTGAACGCCACGGCACGGTCGCCGAGGGCACGATAGGCGGCCGCCGCAACCAGGGTGCTATCGACCCCGGCCGAGAGGGCCACGGCGGCGGCACCATACCCGCGTAAGATGTCGAGCAAGCGGTTTTCCAAAGCGGCAGAATTCGCGGTTTCAGTGGTCATTTCAGGAAAATCTGACGGGAAAAAGGGTTTTGACACGCAGGTTCGCATTGAGCGTCGGGTGGTAGGAGAGGGGCGAAGTCCGTCTTCGAGGCCGACAGTGCAATCACTCCAATCGACAGAGCCTGCCCCAAGCGATACTCTGTTATGTTAGCGAAAGTCGCCGGACTCTGTCGCGAGTCGCCAGAGAATTTGCCCGGTCAACCCGAATACTGAACCATCGAACGAGGATGGAACTGCGATGCGGACGATCCCGCTGCTGGCGAAAGCCTGTGCTGCATTTGTTGGCTGTGCCACACTCCTGGTGCTCGCCGCGCCACCGACACCGGTGCAACGGAAAGAGCTGGGCACGCTGACCAGTGATGTCCGCAAGGTGCCCTCACTCATCAGCCGCAAAAAGTCGGAAGAGGCTCAAGCGGCGCTCGATGAGGTCGAGAAGCAACTCGAAGCCTTACTCGGTGCGGCGGAGTTTCCCGAGAACGATCGTCAGGTCGCGGCACTCCGTAAGCAGATTGAGATTCAGAAAGCCGCGCTCGCTAAGGCGGCTGGAGGGAAGGGGGCCCCCGTGGCGGCCGCCATCAGCTTCGCCAAAGACATCGCCCCGATTCTGGTCGACAAGTGCGGCAACTGTCACGATGCGCAACGGGCATCGGGGGGGCTGTGCCTGGAAAACTTTGCTGCCCTCGAGCGGGGGGGCCGCACGGGTCCGCTGCTGGTACCGGGCAATCCGAACAACAGTTTGCTGATGGCACGCTTGACCGCACCGAACCCCATGCAGCGGATGCCCCGGAACGATGAACCTCTAACGCAGGAGGAACTCCGGAAGATCGCCACATGGATCGCCGCGGGGGCCGTCTTTGATGGCACGGAAAAGAACGTGGCTTTGTCGCTGCTGAAAGCGAACCCGATGCTGGCCACCGAGAAAGTGGAAATCGCCAAGGCTACGGGGAACGAAACTGTGTCCTTCGTGAAAGACATCGCTCCGACGTTTGTCTCCACGTGTGGTGGTTGCCACGGGGCTGGTGCCAACCCCCGGGGTGGGTTCTCGTTGACCACCTTTGAACGCCTGATGGCGGGGGGCGGAAGCGGCAAAGTCATCGTCCCGGGCAAACCCGATGAAAGTCGACTGTGGCGACTCGTCAATGCCGATGACACTCCGGTTATGCCTCAGGGCAACATGGCCCGCATCACACGGAAATGGCATGGCGATTTGCGGACCTGGATTATGGAAGGGGCCAAGTTCGATGGCAGTGATCCCAAGCGTCCCCTGGCTGAGTTGATTCCGACACCGGAACAAATTCAAGCCGAACAATTGGCCAAACTGACCCCCGACCAATGGGTGGAAAAACGACTCACAGACTCTCAGGCACTGTGGCAACGAACTTTTCAGCAGGGCAATGAGGCTGCCATCCATCAGACCGACAACTTCCTCGTGCTGGGCGATGTCGCCCCGCGGCGACTGGAAGAGGTCGGTCAATGGGCCGAGGAACAGGCGACTGCCTTACGCACCATGTTCAACGTAAAAGATCAGCCTCTCTTCAAGGGCAAGCTCGCGATCTTTGTGTTCAAAGAACGCTTTGGTTACGAAGAGTTCAACAACACGGTCCATCGCCGTCAGGTGCCGCCTGAAGTCTCCGGTCACAGCGATGTGACCACGGCACAAGCCCAGGCTTTTGCCGCCGTGCAAGACATGGGGGATGATGCGACCAGCACCAAACCGAATCTGCAATTGAATGTCATTGAGCACGTCACCGGCGCGTTCCTCAAACGCGATGGCGGAAATCTGCCCGACTGGTTATCGCGCGGGGCGGGCCTCGCGATTGCCGCAGGGAAATCGGGCGCGAATAACCCATACATAACAGATCTGCATACCCGCGCGGGAGTGGCGTTGCAGAAGTCCAATCTGCAGAACCCGGGTGACCTGTTCAATAACGGTCAGTTCTCGCCCGCGGATGTCGGGCCGATTGGTTACGCTCTGGTTGAATTTCTGCTCAAGCAGGGCGGAGCCCCGGCGTTTGGTCAACTCGTGCGACGCTTCCAGGCGGGTGATGCCCCGAATGCCGCCTTGCAAAATGCCTATCGCAGCGATGCCCGCCAACTTGGTGCGGCGTTTCTGACCGCGTTTGGATCGCGCCGCCGATAAAACGTCTGCTGATGTGGTGCCTTTGAAGCCCAGAGATTGCGATCTCTGGGCTTCTTATTGCATCCCGGCAAAACCTCTGCGGGATCGAACCGTTCACTGCAACTACAGCGATTTCCGAGTTCCGCAACCGGTTTTGTCGGTTGGCTCTTAACTGTAACTTCCCCAAAGCGGTCTACTGCATGCCCGATGTGCTGGTGATTGGTGGCGGTGTCATCGGATTATCGGTGGCGTATGAACTGGCAGGACACGGGCTGTCGGTCACGGTCGTCGATCAGTCGGGCTTCGGGCGGGAAGCCTCCTGGGCCGGAGCGGGCATGTTGCCACCGGGGAACTCGGCTGCCGCCGCCACCACGGAAGCCCGGTTGCGGTCGGCGAGCTACGATCTGTGGCCCGGTTGGCAGGCACAGTTGACCGAACAAACTGGCATCGATGTTGGTTACCGAAATTGCGGAGCACTCGATCTGGCTGATCTGTCGAGTGACCAGGAATACGCGGCGGTCTTGCAGCAATATCGCACAGAACGTCTCCGCTTCGAGCCCTTGTCAGCATCTGACCTGTCATCGCGGTTTCCCTATCTTCACCCTGAACAGCGTTCGGGATGCTGGGTGCCTGACTATGCCCAGGTCCGCAATCCGTGGCTGGTGCGGGCGCTCATTGCGGGGTGTCAGCAGCGGGGTGTGATGCTGCATGCCGATCTGCCGGTGATGTCATTCGAGGTGATCTCTGATCGCGTGCATTCTGTAACCGCGCGAACACAATTGCGGTTGAAGGCTGATCGTTACATCATCACCAGCGGTGCCTGGTCACAAACGCTTTTGGAGCCGCTCGGAATTCGGCTGGCGATCGAACCGGTGCGCGGGCAAATCGTGCTGCTTCAGGCAGACGTGCCCACGTTCCGCCACATTATTCAGGTAGGATCACGCTATCTGGTACCGCGTGGCGATGGGCATCTGCTGATCGGTTCGACCGAGGAGCACGCGGGGTTTGAGAAACGAAATACTGAGGAGGGCGTGCAGGGGCTGCTCGACTTCGCGTATCACTTGGTACCCTCTTTGAGGCAGGCACGCATTGAACAGACCTGGGCCGGGTTACGCCCGTGGAAGCCCGGGGGCTTACCATTCATTGGACCCGTCGCCGACATTCAGAACCTGTGGCTCGCCGCGGGACACTTTCGCGCGGGACTGCAACTCTCTCCGATCACGGCCGTTTTGATGCGGCAAGCGATACTCGGACAACCAACGACGCTCGATCTTGCGGAAACCGCGCAGCAGTAACGAGACACCAAACTCGAGCATCAAGCAGGAAGTCAATAGCATGCGGGCCGTGGTGCAGCGAGTTTCCCGAGCCAGGGTGACCGTCGCCGGCGAAGTGACGGGGGAAATCGGCACCGGTCTCCTCGTGCTGCTCGGTGTCACCGAGGGCGACCAACCAACTGACGCCAGCTATCTGGCAGAGAAGTTGATTGGCCTGCGGATCTTCCCGGATGCAGAAGGCAAAATGAATCTCTCGCTCGCGGAAATCGGCGGGGCCATGCTGGTCGTCAGTCAATTCACGCTGCTTGGCGATTGCCGCAAAGGACGCCGCCCGAGCTTTATCACCGCGGCACGCCCGGAGTTTGCCGTGCCCCTCTATCAGCAGTTTGTCGCGGAGCTGCGAGAGCGCGGCATCACGGTTGGTACCGGCCGTTTTCAGGAACACATGGATGTGGAACTCGTGAATGATGGCCCGGTGACTCTGCTGGTTGACAGCCGCAAAGAATTTTAATCACGCGCCGCTCCGAAACCAGTGGATGTCATTCGGCTCCTCGCGTTACACAAGCGGGCCGTGTGATGCGAACAGGAGAGATCGCGTGGGGTCAAGATACGCCCGATATGGGCAACTGCTCGGTTGGACGATGCTCGCCTGCGCGATCGCTGGGGCGTATGGGGCGATCCACAACCAAGTCTCGTATACCGTCTCTCCCGATTACTTTCATGCGTTCAAGTTCCTGCAGTTCCAGTTCCCGGAATCGTTGCGACATCGGGGCGGGGCATCGCTTGTGGGATGGCTGGCATCGTGGTGGATGGGAATTGCCATCGGGCCGTTGCTCTACATGACATACCATCGCCGACTTCAGGCCGCGCCATCGGCCAGTCAGATGTGCCGCGGATTGGCGATCACTCTCGTCGTGACGGCAATTGTGGGAGCGCTCGCACTGGGAATTGCCCAGCTCACAGTCAGCCACGAAAGCGTTCATTTTGCTCCGCAGGCCGCGAAAGATCCGCTGGCATTTTCGCGGGCTGGCATCCTGCATGATGGCAGCTATCTCGGGGGAGTGCTGGGAACGATCATCGCCTGCGTCTTCGGCTTACCCCGCCAACCATCGGCAACCCCATAGCCCGCATCTCTCAGCCTGACGATTCCAGAGGAACGCACGATTCCCAGCGAGTTTTTCAACAAGAAACGAAACATAACAGACATTATCGGACGTTGGATATCTGTTGGAAAACAAGGATTGAGAAGCACATTTGTGGTCCGCAGGCCAAGCCTTTGAACTTGGGAGCCACGAAATCATGATCAGCCTGCGACGGCTTCCGCGGCTTCCGGCGACTCCAGGAACTGACCGATCTTGCGAAACTTCTGATAGCGACGTTCCAGCAATTCTTTCGTCGGGATGGCCGACAGCGATCGCAGTTGACGCACGATCGTCTGCTTGAGTGTCGCGGCGGTCTGGCGATGGTCGCGGTGTGCCCCACCGAGTGGCTCAGAAATGATCTCGTCGATCACGCCGAAGTTGAGCAGATCGGGCCCGGTGAACTTGAGTGCCCGAGCGGCCTTGTCGGCGTGCTTCACATGCTTCCAGAGAATCCCGGCACAGCCTTCGGGACTGATGACCGAGTAGTAGCCGAACTGCAGCATGGCCACGTAGTCGCCGATGCCAATGCCGAGTGCCCCGCCGGACCCCCCTTCACCGATGACGATGCAGATGATGGGTGTTGGCAGCACGGACATCTCACGCAGATTGACGGCAATGGTATAGGCCTGGCCGCGTTCTTCGGCACCAATGCCCGGATAAGCTCCGGGGGTATCAATGAGGCAGACGATGGGCAGGCCGTGCTGGGCCGCCAGTTCCATCTTCAAGAGGGCCTTGCGATAACCTTCCGGATGAGCACAGCCGTAGTTGCACTCGTTGCGTTCCTTAAGAGTGCGGCCTTTCTGCTGGCCGATGAACATGACCTTGTGGCCTTCGATGCGGGCAAAGCCGGTGAGAATCGCCCGGTCATCGCCATAGGCCCGGTCGCCATGCAATTCGACGAATTCATCGAAGACCAGCTCGAGATAGTCTTTGGTATGTGGCCGCTCGGGATGGCGGGCGACTTTGACGGTATCCCAGGCGTCGAGGTTCATGAAAATTTCACGCCGCATTTTCTGGATTTCCGCCCGCATGTTGCGGATGGCTTCCATCGTGGCGGGCGTGGGATTGGGCTGCTGCTCCAGCTTTTCGAGTTGCTGTTCGAGTTCGTAAATGGGCTTCTCAAACGGGAGCTGAAACGGGATGGACATCGGTCGATTCGGCCTTGTTTAAGTAAGTCGCTGCATGCACCGCTGGCTTGTCCGCGATCTGGCAGACCGCTGCCAAGCACGTCAGGTGATGTCGGGCAGTTCTGTCATAAATTCCAGGTCAGCATCTGTCACCGTGGGAGGTGGCGGCGGTGCCGGAGCCGGGGTGGGCACCGGTAACGCTGGCTGAGCCACTATTGTGACTGGAATCGGTGTATTCGGAAAGGCCGGAGCCTGTGGAACAGGCATGGGGGTGACTGGCGGAGGATAGCCCGGCGGCATCGGGGGGGGGTACCCTGGCGATTGTGGATAAGGGGCGGGTTGCCCCATGCCTGGCGGATACATCGGTTGCGGAGGATAGGGCATCGGATAGGATTGTGGCGGCATCATCGGCATTCCCGGCATCATGGGTGCCATGGGCATAACCGGAGCAACGGGCTGAGCCGGAGGAGCGGGGGCGGCCGCGGGCCCCTTCTCTGACTTCATCACCATCGCCTTCACCTTCTGCTTTTTCGCCAGAGTGTCGGCTTGCCGTTTTTGCTGTTGTGCCGCGAGTTGGGCCGCCAGTTCCGGATTCGCCCGAACCAGCTCGCTGCGTTGGGCATCGAGTCGGCTGTCGAGTTTGGCGGCATCCATCTGATCGAGCAGGTTTTCGGGCTTTTCCTCCTCTTTCGTATCTCGCTTCTCCTGGATTTCCTCCTTGAACACACGCACGCGACGCAACTCACCAGCGACCTCGGCCATGTCCTTGCCGCGCTGATCGGGCTTCTTCGAGAGCAGCTTGGCAACGATGCGGTCCATTTCCGGCGTGACATTCTGGTTGTAGTGGGAAACCAGTGGAGGCGTCGCGGAAATGTGCTTTTGCAGCAGTTCGTTCGGCGTGTTGGCCTGGAAGGGGGTCTTTCCGGTCAGAACTTCAAACAGCAGAATGCCCAGGCTGTAGAAATCGGTCTGAAAGACGGGTGGGCGTTTGCGAATGGTTTCAGGTGCGATATACGTGCGTGTTCCTTGAATAATCGATTGCTTCCCCGCGAACATCGCAGCCAACCCGCCTTTGGCTTTGACGCTCAGCGAAAAATCAATCAGCCGCACTTCGCCGACTTTATTCATCAGCACATTTTCGGGCTTGATATCGCGATGGATAAACCCACGGTCATGCATGTGCTGCAGGGCATTGGAGACCCCTTCCAGCAGTTTCTTCATCCGCAAATGCACGGCCAGGGGGTCGAGCTTCAACTGCACCTTAAGCGTGGGAGCGCGGAAATACTCCATCAACATGTATGTGAATTCGCGGCCGTTCGTAAAACCTTCGTAATGAATGATGTTGGGGTTATCGAGCGATTTACTGACCACCGCTTCGCGCTTCAAAGCCGCCTTATGTTCCTTGGCTTCCGGATGGCTGTTGGTGATCAGCTTCATCGCCAGTCGGCGACTCGTTCCCGGTTCGGTGACTTCAAAGACCTGGCTCGATCCACCACCTGCGATGAAAGAGACGACTTCATAGTTGTCGATCGGCTCGAATCCGGCAGACATGGTCTCTCCTTCTCGCGACTACCCACCCATGCTTTCCCAGATCGACAGCCAGCGAGCACGGTTACGCGAATTGTCGCCGGATGCGTCGAACGGGGAACATCGCTACGAGTATAACCCCGTGGTGGGGCAGAGTCTCGCCACCGTTCAACCCGAAACCTGAAATTGTGCGCCCCGTGTGACTCGCAATTGGCCACAGCCACCGGCAATTTAGAAGTTCGCCGGTTGCTCGGGACGCGGTCCCGGACGAGTCCCTGGCTGTGCCGCAGGGGTGGTCAGCACGTTGGTCAAAGGCGCCAGTTGAAAACCATCGGGAAGTTGATGCGAGCGTTCATAGATCAATTCATCCTGCGCGGCAAAAGGGCCCGAAACATAGAGCCGATTCACCCCCACGGGCCCCATCAGCGTCACACTGATGTCGCGCACCACCCCCTGTCGTAACACTTGCACGCGGCGTCCTCCATCCGCGGCATTCAGCACGGACGACGATGCGACCTGCACCACGGGTTGACGGGGCACCAGGGGCACATATACCGTTTGTCCGGGGAAGAGTTTGCCATCGGCGTTTTCAAAGAGGATCACTGCGGACGTAATCGATTCAAACAGATCGCGGAGATCATCGAAGCCGGGGTTGAGGGGCACAATCGAATCGACCGTACCATCGACTTCATTGGCTTCAATTTTGATCGTGCGTTTGCCCCCCTTTTCGATCCCCGCTCGTTCTACCGGAATCTCGACTTTCATTTTACTGGAATCGCCGATCAGCGCGAGCGGGTCACCCGCGCGAACGTACTGCCCTTCGACAACCAACACCCGTCGCACCTCGCCGTTGATGGGAGTTCGAATACCCGTCTGGTCATAGTGGAACTGCGCCAGATCGACCTCGGCCTTCGCCGCCTCCAGTTTGGCGGCGGCCAGAGCCTTCTGGTCCTCACCCTGGGCGAGTTTCTGTTCTAAAGTCGCGGCACGAAATTCCGCCTGAGCTTTCTGCAAATGCAGTTTCTGAGCCGTGCTTTCGAGTCGCAGAATTTCGGTTTGTGGTTTCACCTTGTTGTTGGTCTTTTCCAACACCTGCCGCACGATGGCATCGTGCGGTGCCGAGAGCAACACCTGCTGATGCGGTTCCAGCGACAGATTCACACGATATTTATCGGCGTCTATCAGGTGGGCGGCTTCGCGCTTCACAACCACCTGATCGCCGGCATTCGCAATCGGCAATGGTGCGGCTTCGGTGGGCGTGGCGGTGGCTGTGGCCGCGGGGGCCGCTGGAGCAGGTTGTTGAGCCCCAGCCCACGCGGGGCTCAGCAGCCACAAACTACAGCCCGCGACACCACCATACAGATACGAGCGCATCACGTTGTCCTTCGACTTCCGGTGGCCGACCTGAGTTCCACCCGGGATTGTTCTCTGGGAATCCTGTTACACTAGGCGGAAGATTTACCGATGTCAACGAGTCTAAGGAGCAGGCTGAGTTTCATGAAGAGTTTGTGTAGACTAGTTGCGGTTGGTTTCCCGCCCACATCTCCCCCCCTACTGACGGAGTTCTTATGATCGCAGCCCTATGGACCGGGTTACTCCTGCTGACCGCCGCAGCCCTGCCCGCTGGTTCAGAACTGCAGTATTCCGGTAAAGTCACGCGTCTCTCAGACACGGGTGAGCGGGCCGAAGAGGCCTTTCGACTGTTCATTACCGTGGCTGGTGCCGAAGACATCTGGTACCTCGTGGAAGAACGGGGAGGTGCCAGCTTTCCGTGGCCATCGCGCTATGGGCAACTCACCGGCACACCCACGCCCGGTTCGGATATTCGCGTCTTGCAGCGTCACGAATCGCAGGACTACCCCCTGCCCGTGCGTCATCCCGTGTTTGAATTTGCCGACCGACTGACTCCGGAAGCGGAATGGACGGAAGGGAGCACACGCTACGTGTGCCTGCGACACCGTCTGGTTCAGGATCGCGAGTGTGCCATCGTCGAAGTTTCGCTCGATCGGGGTCGTCGACAGACGTTGGTTGTCGAGCGAGGCACCGGCCTGATCCTCTCGCTGGAAGAGCGATTGTTTCTCGGTCGGGGAGATGCTTACCAATTGACCATGCAATTAGATCACACCGTTCCCCTGGCACCAGACGTGCTGGCACAAGAGGCCCAGGTCGCGCGCACACTGCTGGGGCTGCAGGCTCAATGGAAAAAGACCCACCCGGAACTCGCAGAGATGCTCTCGGCCGAGCAGCTTGCGGAAACTCAAACAGCCTTGGCCAGCCTCGGCTCAGTGGGCGAGGGCACCTGGGGACGCTTCGTCACCACAATTCAGCGCGATCTCTCGGTCCAGCTTCGGCGGCTCGATGGCGTGGCCGGTTTGCAGAAGAAGTATCTGAATCAACCGGCTGTCCCCCTGCCCAATCTGATTCGCATCGATGGCCAGAAACTGGCTGCTGCCGAACTGGCTGGTAAGACCACAGTCCTGCACTTCTGGAACTACGGTGGTGAGATACTGGAAGAACCCTATGGCCAAGTGGGCTATCTCGATTTCCTCTCGCAGCGCCGACATAAACTGGGGGCCCAGATTATCGGTGTGGCCGTCGATCCGCGTTTTGCTGATCCCTCGACGCAAGCAGCCGGTCGGCGGGACGCCCGCAAGTTTCAAGAGTTCATGAACGTCAGCTTCCCCATCGTGGCGGATGCTGGCCCACTGCTCGACAGCTTCGGCAACCCGCAGACTTTGGGTTCCCCCCTGCCCCTCTGGGTGGTCATTGGCCACGATGGCGTCATCACGCATTATCAGGTGGGCTATTACGATCTGAATCCTGATGAGGGCCTGCGAGAGCTGGATGCTGCCGTGGTCGCCGCCCTCAAACGAGAAAAAGCTGCCGGGGCGAAGTAGACTCTGCATTGTGACACCGAATTTGCTCCCGCTGAACGAAAGCCAGGCCGCATGACCGCCGCGTCTCCGCATGTCATTAACATCCGCACCGATCGCTTCCAACAGGATGTCGTCGATTCCTCGATGAAAGTTCCCGTGGTGCTCGACTTCTGGGCCCCATGGTGCGAACCCTGCCGGCAACTTGCTCCGCTACTGGAGAAGTTAGCCGTCGAGTACAACGGCCGCTTCATCCTCGGCAAGATCGATATCGATGAAGAACAGCAACTCGCCGCCGCCTTCCGGATTCAGTCGATCCCCATGGTCGTCGCGTTTGTCGAAGGTCGGCCGGTCGACCAGTTCATGGGGCTCTTGCCTGAAGCCGAACTGCGGCAATGGCTCGACAACCTCATGCCCTCCCCGGCTCAGGTGCTGTTACAGGAAGGCCTCGCTCTGGAAGATACCGACCCGCGTGCCGCGGAATCGAAGTATCGTGAAGCCCTGGACCTGATGCCCGACGAAGTGGTGCTGCAGATCCGTCTGGCCAAGGTGATTCTTGCACAAAACCGGTTTGATGAATGCCAGTCGATCCTCAAGAAACTCGAGGAACGGGGCTTTCTGGAACCCGACGCCGAACGTATCAAGTCGGAACTGGAACTCCGCATGACGGCGGCGGAATCGGGCGGCGTCGATGAGGCCCGCCAGGCCGCCGCGGCGAACCCCGCAGATTTGACGCTCCAGGTCCAATATGCCGACGCCCTCGCTGTAGCGCATCAGTACCGCCCTGCCCTCGATTTACTATTGGGAATTGTGGAACAGGACTTTGGCGAGGGTCGCGCGGCGGCCAAATCAGCGATGGTGAAAATTTTCGACATGCTCGGCCCGGCCTCGGAATTAACGGGAGAATACCGCCGCAAACTGGCCACGGCGTTGTATTAACGAAATTTCCCGCTTGACTCCCCGGCGGTTTGGCCGATGATCATGGAGAGAACCGTAATCCGTTTTCTTTCGGGATGTACCGATGCGCGCGCGACTGGTGCCGCTGAAAGGTGGCAAGCCGATCACCATTAACCGCGATGTCACCCTTGTGGGTCGACAGAAAGACCTCTGCGACATCGTGGTCGATCGCAGCAGCATCTCCAAGCTGCACTGCCTGCTCGTCCGCACCGATGGCCTGTTATTCCTCCGCGACCTCGGCAGCACCAACGGCACCAAGGTGAACGGTCAGCGGGTCATCCGTGGGGCCCTGCTCCCCGGCGATGAACTCGCCTTCGCCAGCGAGAAGTTCCGCGTCGAAATGGGGGCCAACGTCCCCGACCCGGAAGAAGACTTGCACGAAGCGCGGACGGAAGAAATCCGCATTCCCGCCAAGGGCCTGCTCGGCGGCCTCGCCGCCGGCCTCAATCAAAGCGACTCCCACAGCGACGTCCGCCCCATCGGCAGCGACTCGGTGTGACTGCCACGTAATCTGAAATTAGCCGCGAGGCATCGCCGAGCGCGGTTCCATGGAAAAGTCGCCATCGACGACAGCAGTGAACCGTTACGACTCAGCAGGTGATTTTCATGCGCAAGCGCCTGCGGAAGAAGAAACACTTCAAAGAGTTCACACAGTGAGGCACCGACATCACGGTGATCCGCAATCGATCCGACGATTTCGAGCGGTTCATAGACGATTTCATTGGACAGGCCATCGAAGGTACCGGTAGTCATTTCGGCGGATGCGGTAAAGACGACCGATTGGAGGGCATCATCGAGCTAGGCCGCAAGTCCGACGGACCGGTACAGCGACTCCAATACATCACGAACTGGCTGACTGCCAGAGCCGACATCCAAGACTTTACCATCGGTCCGTTTGTTGATCTCTGTCACAGACCGCGGGAAGACTCCAGAGTATAATTCTGCCACTTCGCCAGATGCTCAAGTGGGATCAGGGAACTCGGCTCATAGAATCCCGCAACCATGTACTTTACCAAACCATCACGAACAAGATTGATTGTGCTCTGTTTCTGCCTTCTGTTCGGCTTCACGATCTCCGTGTTGCTGCTGTATCAGGGGAATTTGGAGCAAATCACGCTCGATTGGGATCAATGGCGGTATGCCAATTACCCGGACGGCAAGACCTACGCGAAGTTGCTTCACATCCGCAACGGCGACTCGATAAGCAAATTGACAGCGTTGTTCGGAACACCTGTCATTCATTCTGGGATCGCGATGCCATTCACTCGGAGCGAAGATTATCCCGACGGAGTGCAACGCGACGATGTCTTTCTGGAGTTCTGCTGCGTCCAACCCGGATCGATCTGGCTGCAGACACGAGAGGGAAAGCTGGTGAACTACAACCCGGAGCGGTTCAGAAATCTGCTTGACTATAAGTAGGCCTATGAACACATCGCATGAAGTATTCGTTGACGAGTCATCCATCACAACTCCCCGACCACCTCTCCCCCGCTGCGGCTGCCGACGGCTTGCCAGACTTTCATGTCAACATTCTCGCTGACGAATTGCACATCGCCATCGACGAACAGGGCATGCACTCCGCCGGTGTGGTAACTGCGGGCCGCGACGTTCAGAGATAATCGGTCCCACCAGTAATTGGTGCGGATGCTGTGCGGCAGGCCGCCCCGGCAATCGATGTCCCGGTCATTCGGCCCACGCATGTGGTTGTACATGGAATGGCTGGGGGCTCCGTACAACCAGCGGCTTCCCCGCGTCTGCTGTAATTGCAGTCCAGTACCGTGACACTGGGTGGCATAGTCGGTCAGTTCCGGTCCATTGGTGCTGTTGTTGTTCCCTTGAGTGAGGACAAAGCCATTCGTGGGCGAAACGCCGTCCCAGACGCTGGGGCCTCCCTCGGCCTTGATGGTCTCGCTGATGCAGACGGTCTGGCTCGATCCGTCGGTGATATCGGCAAACCGCACTTTCGAGTTCTCAAAGAAGACGCCCGTCACCGGCACAGCACCGGGATTGCGCGGTGACAAGGGATACGTGGTGCCAGTATTCAGCGGATAATTGTGCACGGCACTATCCACGATGATGCTGCCAACTGCGTTCGATTGCAGGATGCGAAAGGAATCCGTGGGGCAGAGGAAATAGGGAATCGTCTGCCCCAGCGGAACGCCGTTCAGCACGGGGTCATCGGGATCGGCATTGAAGTTGATGGTGTTGTATAAAGTTGAGGCGTCGAGGTACGGCAGTAGATGGGCATACGCGGAAAAGCACCGCCCTGCCCCGTCGACCGTGCTCCGCATCCGCCCCGGAGGGAGCGTGAGATGGGTATCGTGATAGTTGTTTAGCGCCAACCCCAACTGCTTGAGATGATTGCGGCACTGTGTTCTTCGAGCCGCTTCGCGCGCCTGTTGCACGGCGGGTAACAGCAGCGCAATCAGGATCGCAATGATGGCGATTACCACGAGAAGCTCGATAAGCGTGAAACCGGAGCGCTGGCGCATGATCGATCTCAAAAGAATGCGAGGAAGAAGTTCGGGCCGGTAATCATCAGCATCAGTTCAACAGTGGCTTGCGATTGACACAATCATGTCGGCATACTGTCAGAATAATGTCAGCGCCACTTTCACTGCCGAATCAGGTGCGACGGCTGCGGTCTGAGCGGGGCTGGTCGCAGCACGAACTCGCCGCGCGGACGGGCATATCGCGGACCGCGATCAGTGCGATCGAAGGTCAGCGGCTAACGCCGTCGGTGATGACGGCTCTCGCGCTCGCGGCGGCGTTTGGTTGCCGTGTCGAAGACCTGTTCGGCACGTCCTCACCCACGACGAGCATTCCCAGTTGGGCCTGGCCAGCGGTCGCCGATCCCTGCCGGTTCTGGGAGGCGGAAGTTTGCGGCCGGCATTGGCTCTATCCGAGCGAAGCCGGTCAGTTCGGACTGGGAACGCACGATGGGTATATTGAGCGGGGACAGTTGCGACTGCATCGGCTCTACACGCCGCAACAGACTTTGGTGATGGCCAGTTGCGATCCCGCGGCGGCGATTCTGGCTTCGGAATATGCCCGCACGACTGCCTTCCGATTGATGGTGATTCCCCGCCCCAGTCGGCAGGCGTTGCAGCTTTTATCCGACGGGCTGATCCATCTCGCGGGAATCCATTTGAGCAAGCCGTCGGCGAAGCGCGGTCATCGTTATCTCGTGCAGGAGCAACTCGGCAGCGGCTATGCCCTGATGCATGTCGCCCGCTGGGATGAAGGGATCGCCATCGGAGGCGAATCAGTTAAAAATGTTCGCCAGCTAATGAAGTCGCCCGGCCGCTGGATCGGGCGTGAAACGGGTTCCGGAGCGCGGCAGTGTCTGGATGAACTGCTGGAAGGCAAACCGGCTCCCAAACGCATGGCCAAAGATCATCACGGAGTGGTCGAAGCCATCCGATGTGGCTGGGCCGACTATGGGGTCTGTGTCCGACTGGTCGCGGAAGACGCCCGACTCAAATTTCTAAGTGTGCGCCAGGAAGCGTATGATTTGGTCTATCGGCAGCAAGATGAGTGGGATGATCGCTTGCGGGCGCTGTGGACGGTGTTGCGTTCTCTCCGGTATCGACAATTGCTCAGCGAACTGCCGGGATACGACATCTCCCCGCTCGGCGAGATGGAAAGCTGCGATGTGGAGTGATTGCGATCACGCCGCGATCGGCATGGCGAGTTCTTCCGCGTTGACCGCGACAATGGCGATCCCCAGGCGGTCGGCGAGTTCAGTGACGGCCGGTTGTTCGAGCACGATCGTCATGTTCGCTTCAATGGCGAGAACGCGACCACCCGCTTCATGCAGCGAGCGAATGGTCTGCTCGCCAATGGTGGGAACATCGAACCGCATGTCCTGCTGCGGCTTGGCGACCTTCACGACAGTAAACCCACCGCGACGGCACAACTCCCCTGCCCTGCGAACGCAGCGGTCGGTCCCTTCGATGGCTTCCACCGCGAGGACTGCAAGGTCGTTGACCACGACCGACTGACCGATATCGAGCCGTCCCATTTCCTTGGCGAGTTCCCAGCCGAAGCGGATATCTTTCCATTGAGAATCGGTCGGCCGACGTTTCGTGAGGAAGCCGTGTTTCACGAGTAACTCCGGGCAATAATCGAGGGCGGAATCGAACGTGATGCCATCGCGCTCAAATTCGCGAATGACGGCGAGCAGAATGGTATCGTCTTTACGATTGCTGGCCGCAAACTTCAGCCACATGCGTGCGGTGCGCAGGTCGGGCAGTAGACGAAAGAGGAGCCACGATTGAAAGAGGACGGTCTTTTCGATCTTCCCTGCCATCACCACGCGGTCAATTTTCGCCCGCTTGAACAGGCGGATCGCGCGGCCGATTTGTGCCAGCGGCGATTCCTGGTAGGTGTCGCAGAACCCGCCCAATTCTGGGGAGGCCATGCCCATGACACCTATGCCCACCACTTGCAGCCCCTGAGCCCGGGCCGCTTCGGCGAAGGCCACGGGAAAGCGGCCTGCACCGGCGATTAAACCGACTCGTCGTGCTGGAAATTTCAGCGTCGCCTGTCCGTCCATGGACTGTCGACTCCTATCTCTCTCAACCGGAAGACATCCTGTCTTCCATGATACATCTCGAGCGCGGACTGTGGGTGCTACGCGGCCTTGATCTGCGGCGGTAATTGATCGTGGTCACGAATCGAAGCGAGTTTCTCGGCAAGTTCCGCGACCTTGGCTTCCATGTCTTTCAATGTCTGCCGCATTTCGGGAACCCGCTTCTGCGAAAACAGCAAGCGCTTCTGCTCGGCTTCGGGGGTCGCAGGCAGACCGATCCAGGTTTCCCCTGCCGGAATATCTTTATGAACGCCCCCTTTGGCTCCAATCGCTGCGCCGGTGTGGATGGTGACATGGTCCTTCACGCCGACCTGCCCGCCCAGACGCACGTAGTCGCCGGTCACGCACGAACCCGCCAGACCCACCTGTGAAGCGAAGACGTTGTGTTTGCCAATCTGACAGTTGTGGGCGATCTGCACCATGTTGTCGATCTTGGTCCCCTGCCCGATCACCGTGGCCCCAATCATGCCCCGATCGACCGCCGCCCCGGCACCAATTTCCACGTCTGTATGAATATGCACCCAGCCGAGTTGCGGGATCTTCTCAAATCCACCGTTCGCAAATTTGTAGCCGAAGCCATCAGCACCAATGATGGCATTCGCATGAATGATGACGCGGTCTTCAATCAGTGTATCGTGGTACAGCACGGCATTGGGATGCAGCGTGATCTGGTTTCCCAGGCGGCAACCCGCACCGATGACCACTCCGGGGTAGATATCACAATCGGAGCCGATCACAACATCGTCACCGATGACGGCCCCCGCACCAATCCAGCAGTCGGGACCAATCGTGGCAGTAGGGCTGACCGTTGCCTGAGGGGAAATGCCCCGGGACGGACGCGGACGCGGCGGCCGCATCATCAGGGCGATTTTCATGAAGTCGGTTTGAGGATCGCGGGAAATGATGCGGGCAAACTTCTGGACCTTTTCATCGCCCGCCAGTTGAGCATTCACGACAATCGCAGTCGCCTGACATTGCGAAAGCCGCCCGAGAGACGAGCGATCCGACAGGAATGTCAGATCTCCCGCGCGGGCCGCCTCGATGGCAGCGACGCCCGCAATCTGACAGTCGGCAGCCCCGTGCAATTCGCCCGCGACATGCTGAGCCAAGGTCTCCAGTGACCATCCCATCCGGGTCTCCCTTCCCGTAGTGCCCGACCTGCGAATTCAATCGCTGACCTGGCCCGTGATGCCCCCCGGGGGAAGTTCGGTCGCTTCCGCGCTCCGCGTCGACGATCCCCCGATGCTGGAGTTGTAGCGTATCTCCCTAATCCGCAGCAAGACTGGCTGAGACGGCCACCCGGACCAGCACTTTTCAGCGCATGCAGCCTGTCAGGGGTCAAAAGTCCAGTAAGTACCTGCTTTCAAATGAAGTGCGAGTGATTGCGGAAAGCCAAAGGCGGAAAGCAGAAAGCCAGAAATCCGCTGGTTTCCCCCATCTGGCTTTCCGCTTGATGCTTTTTGGATTCCGCTGAACGATTTGAAAACAGGTCCTGAGAAACGCTGAACAATGACCCGGCATCGAATCGGCCCAACTTGGGCAGTCTTCAGTTGCGTGCTACCATTCCGGGAAGAATTCCAATTCCCGTAGCACCGGGCGAACTCCTAAGGTTGTGAAGCGAGGCGAAACATGCGCTGGCAAGGGGGCCGACAGAGCGGCAATGTGGACGACCGACGGCGTGGCCCGGGCGGCCCGGTCATGGTCGGCGGCGGTCTGGGCACGCTGGTCCTGGTCCTGTTTCTAATGTGGATGGGGGTCGACCCTGCTCCACTGCTCCAAAATGCAGGACAGTTACAACAGCCGGGGCAACAGCAGCCGCTGGACCCGGCCGCCGCTGCTGAACAGGACGAACTCAAGCAGTTCGTATCCGTTGTTCTGGGCGATACGGAAGACGTGTGGACCGCGCTGTTTGAAGACATGGGGCGACAGTATCCCCTGCCGAAGCTGGTGTTGTTCTCGGGCAATACCAAGTCGGCGTGTGGGTTTGCCCAGTCGGCGATGGGGCCGTTTTATTGTCCGGCCGATCAGCAGGTCTATATTGACCTCTCATTCTACGACGAGATGAAAAGCCGCTTTGGAGCGTCGGGAGACTTTGCGCAGGCCTATGTCATCGCTCATGAAATCGGCCATCATGTACAGAATCAGATGGGCATTCTCGAAAAGGTGCATGCGCTGCAAGGCCGAGTCAGTGACGAGGAATACAACGAAATGTCTGTCCGCCTGGAACTTCAGGCCGACTATTTTGCCGGTGTCTGGGCGCATCATGCCCAGAAAATGCGGAACATCCTCGAACCCGGCGACATTGATGAGGCTCTGAATGCCGCCGCGGCGATTGGTGACGACCGTCTGCAGATGCAGTCGCGCGGGTATGTGGTCCCCGATTCCTTCACGCATGGCACCTCGGACCAGCGCAGCCGGTGGTTCCGCAAGGGCTTTCAAAGTGGCAAGGTCGGTGAAGGCAACACGTTCGATGTCGATTACGGCGATCTCTAACGGATCGTCGTCAGGAGAGACAGATGCCCGATTTGCCCCCGGTGGAACTACTCGAAGCGACCCACAGTTTTCCCTGTGCCTATGCCTTCAAAGCGATCGGCCGCGGCGATGACACTTTTATTGCCCTGGTCGTCGCGACTGTCCGCGATGAACTGCAGCAGGAATTCGACCCGCCTTATGAGGTCAAGCAAAGTTCCGGCGGAAGGCACGTCTCGGTCACGGTCTCGCCGTGGGTGGAATCCGCGGATCAAGTGTTGGCGATCTACGAACGCATCCGCACCGTGGACGGCCTCGTCATGATGCTGTGAATCTGTTCCCGTCTTAGCCACCGGTCATTGACCGGTGGTCGAACGCTTTATTGGATGCTGATTGAAGCACTCGGCCCCCCGTCATTGACGGGGGGCTAAGACAGATGGGAATGCCGCGGCCGCCTCAATCGGCCCACCAGTAACGCACGATGCACCACAACGCTTGAATGCCATCACGCGGGCGGATGTGTTTGCCCTGGTCGTACGTCCGGCCGGAATAGCTGGTCGACATTTCGTAGACGCGGTGTTTCCGCCGGGCGACTTTCGCGGTCAGTTCCGGTTCGATACCGAAGCGGTTCTGCTTGAGCGTCGGCCAGATCGAGTCGAGGGCTGGCTTCGAGAAGACCTTGTAACAGGTCTCCATGTCGGTCAGGTTCAGGTTGGTGAACCAGTTCGACAGCATGGTGAGGAACTTGTTCGCCAGGTAGTGCCGGTAGTAGAGCACGCGGTGTTCGCGATCGCCGAGGAAGCGGCTGCCGAAAACCACATCGGCCCGACCATCAATGATCGGCTTGAGCAAGCGCGGATACTCGGCGGGATCGTACTCCAGGTCGGCGTCCTGGATCAGAACGATATCGCCAGTCGCCTTGGAGAAACCGGTACGGACTGCGGCCCCCTTCCCCTGGTTCTTCTCATGGAAATGGACCGAGAACGAGTTCAGCGGATCGGGGTTGGCCTGCGATTCCGCCGCCAGTTGGTTGAGCAGATTGCGGCTGCCATCTTTTGAGCCGTCATCCACGAGGACAATCTCTTTGCGGATCGGCACCGACCGCACACGATCGATCAGTTGCAGCAACGTCCGTTCTTCGTTGTAGACGGGGATGACGACCGACAACACGAGTTCTGGCGGAATCGCGTAGAACCCGATTTGCCGACACGTGGCTTCCCCCAGGCGGGAGCGCAGTCGTTCGTACCACTCGGGCGAATAAGGTGTCGCAGATGTTTCGATATCCAACGGGGTCACTCCTGCGACAAGGGTCAACGCGAATCGTGTCTCATGCGTGGCGGACTGGAAATTCGTCTCGGAATTCCGCAGTCTAAGGGCAATTCCGACTTCCTACCAGTGGTTGACAGCAGTGAGGCCGCGCATGGCTGAGCAAGTGTTCGTGCTCACCGATTCTGACGCCAGTACGCATCTCGACGAATTTTCGCTGGAGGCCAGTCCAGAAATCTCGCTGGCGGGGAGTTCGGACTGGTCCGTCCATGTGCGAACGCTGAAAGGTGGCGAATCACACGGCATTTCCGTGGTGGAACTGTGCAATGGCCCGTTATCGCTCTCGATTTTGCCCACGCGGGGCATGAGTGTCTGGAAGGGACGATTTCGCCAGTTGCCGCTGGAATGGAAATCGCCCGTCCCTCGCCCTGTCCATCCCGCTTTTGTCAATTTGCACGATCGTAACGGTCTGGGCTGGCTGAACGGCTTTAACGAACTGCTGGTGCGATGCGGACTCTCCTTCAATGGTCCGCCGGGGAACGACGACGGTACCGACGTCACCCTGCACGGCCGCATCGGCAATATCCCGGCTCATCGCGTGACGTTGACGCTGGATGACACGGGACCGGGGTCGCTCACGCTCACCGGAGTGGTCGATGAAACCACCATGTTCGGCCCCTGCTTCCGGCTCACATCGACCGTGCGGATGACGGCCGGGGCAAACACTGTCGAATTTTTGGATGAAATCACCAACATCGGCGGTTCGGCGGCCCCGTTATCGCTGCTGTACCACATCAATATCGGGCAACCGTTCCTGGATGGTGGCGCGCGAAATGTTGTTGCCTGTCGGGAACTGGCCCCACGTGATCCTCGGGGAGCAGAGGGCGTCCAGACACACAACCTCTACGAACCACCGACCCCTGGCTTTGCCGAACAGGCGTTCTATTACCAACCAGCGACCGATGCGCGGGGTTGGTCATCCGCCGTGCTGCACAATGCGGCAGCCGATGCGGGGTTTGCGGTGCATTACAACGCCGATCAACTGCCGTGGTTCGTGGTCTGGAAGAACACGATGTCGCTCGCGGAGGGTTATGTGACGGGGTTGGAACCGGCGGTCAACCTGCCGAACTTCCGCGGTTATGAACGTCAACAGGGACGCTTGCCTGTCATCGCCCCCGGAGAGGTGTACCGCACCGCGATGACCTGGGATCTGGCCGACGATACCGAGGGCGTGGCCCGGCAGTGTCGCCATGCACGGCAACTGCAAGGCGGCCAACCGCCAATTGTCCACCCCCTGCCCCATTCCGGTTGGTCACCAGCGGGCGATGTGAAGAGTTCTACCTAATCCTGTCTTAGCCCCCGGTCAATGACCGGGGGTCGGTCGCTTCGATGGTGACGATGACGTCACTCGACCCCACGTCATTGACGTGGGGCTAAGACAGGAAATTATTGACCGAGATCCCATGTCGCCGCGGCCTCCATCAGTTCCTTGACCAGCGTGCCCATTTTCGGATGCGACGGTTCAAGGTGGACCGGCAAGCCGTAACTCTGAATTGTCTCTGTCGCTGTGGGACCGATTGATGCGATGCGGCACGCCTTCGCGGCGACGAGCCATTCCGCCTCGCAGCCCATGTCTCGGGCACATTGCACCACGTTATGCAGTTGGTTCGCGCTGGTGAACATCAGCACGTCGAACTGTCCCGCGATGGTCTTGTGGATGGCCTGCTGCAAGGGTTCCACGTCTTCCGGGAACGCCCAGCGATAGACGGGGACCGACGTCACTCGGGCGCCACGGGCTTCCAGTTGCCGATAGAATTCCGGGTTGGGAACGCCATATTCCTGCACGGCGAGATGTTTCTCATTCAGCGAGATCGCATTTTCCAGAGTGGCAAGCAATTCGCGCCACGTGTTGGGCTCGGGAGCCTTGTGATCAATTCGTACGCCCCATTCCCGGAGCACGACCACGGGTTTCGGACCACGAACCACGATCACGCAGCGATCCAGGGCCGCGAAAAATTGTTCGCGCGGATAGCGGGTTTCGAGGGCGTCGAGTAACGCCCGGGCACCGACACCGGTCATGAAGACCACGATATCGATGTTCCCCGCGAAGAGTTCCGTGGCGAATGCGAACGCCGCTGGGTTCTCATCGAGCGGTAACTCGCGCATGGACGGCGCGACGGTCGCGAGCGCGCCGTTCCGTTCCAGGAGCGATTGAATTTCGCTGGCGCGACGACTCTCGAAACTGCAGACACGGACCTGTTGAGCGGACATGGTATCTCCTCCGCTCAGAGCTTAATCGCTGTGTCATAAAAACAAAACCGGCCGACCTGCATCGTGCAGATCGACCGGTTTCGTAATGCAAAGGTAGACGACTGGTGGTGTAGGCGCTCGCCCGAACTAAGTATAACGACCTAGCTCGGCTACACCCCCAGTCGATCTACCCTGGTGGAGTGGTTGAAAGCACAAGTGCGATCAGCAATCCCTGACTGATCGTCGCCACTGTCATCAACGCGAGGAGAGAAATGCAAGGGGTGTGCCGATCCCACACAGTTTTTCGCACCATTCCGCAACTCATTGCCTAGAAACAAGATAGAAAATTGAACCGCAGTCGCTTTTGTGGGCCGTGGAGGCGTGTTGCTTAGACCGCAAGCAGCTCTCGCACAGTTGCTGATCACAACCATCACGGGCAGTCTGTAGAGCATCGTCTGCTGTATTTTGCACGATCGCGATTGGTCAAGACTTTGTTGTGGATTACACTTCCGATGCGTGCAGCCGCCAGCCAGCGCTCTGACAACCTTCCTGGAATTGCCACCCGTGGTACGTGAACTGATCTTATTGGGAACCGGCACCAGCCACGGAGTGCCGGTGATTGGCTGCCATTGCCCGGTCTGTCTCTCGACCCATCCCCGCAACAACCGCACCCGCACCGGCGTTGCGGTCCATACGGCCGAGGGAACCTTCTTGATCGACACGTCGCCGGAACTACGCATCCAGCTCCTGCGCGAGAAAATTGAGCTGGTCCATGCGGTGATCTACACGCATGCCCACGCCGATCATCTGTTCGGGCTCGATGACCTGCGGCTGTTCGGCTATTACCTGAAGCGCCCGATTCCGTTGTATTGTGAACCGCTAGTCGAGCAGCAGATTCGAAACGCCTACCACTATGCTTTCGCCCCACTTGATCCGGAACTACATCACGGTGCCGTCCCTCAACTGGAATTGCGACCGTTGAGTACAGAGCCCTTCGAGTTGCTGGGAGAGCGGATCACGCCGATCCGGCTGATCCACGGCAAATTGCCCGTCTTGGGATTTCGCATGGGCAACGTCGCATTCTGCACCGACGTCAGTTTCATTCCCGAAGAGAGCTACGAACATTTGCAGGGCCTGGAGGTGCTGGTTCTCGATGCCTTGCGGGATGTGGGGCACGCCACGCATTTCGGGATCCCTCAGGCACTGGAAGTGGTCGAGCGGGTGAAACCCCAGCGGACGTATTTCACGCATGTGTCGCATCATCTGGAATACCACAAGACCAATGCTCGATTACCCGCGGGCGTGGAACTGGCTTATGATGGACTGCGGATTCCGTATTGATTAACCACCGAGCCGCGAAATCAGGACACCCTGCGCATGCGCGATCACGAAGCTGCCATGTGTACCTATGCCCAACTGGCGGTCATTTCGCAGTCGAAGCAGCAATCGCTGCCCCGCGATCGATTCGTGCTGCTGACCGGCGTGGAAGCCTGCCGGGCTGGCTGGCTCGATGTGGCCCAAGCCTGTTACGTCTTCCACACCTGTCACGCGAATGGACACCGATTACAAGACTTCCCGGCGTTGACCGAGGCCCTCAAAAATCCCGAGTTCCGACGGATTGTCGAACAGACGGAGCGCTGGTGCCATCATGAACGGGCCGAAGCGGTATTGCGAGGATTATCTCGATCGCCACAGCCACCACAGGCGGAGCTCACAGCCGGGGAGTGGACGCTCCAACTGTTGCGCGAACTGACTGAAATCACCGTCGCGGAGAAGTCGCCCTTGTCGCCAACCGACCCCTTCAGCGGCGAATGATCAAGTCTTCAGGTGGGGGCATTTGCGAGAGACGTTTTCCCCCGGGAGACGAGGCATCCAGATTGGTAGGAACTCCCGTGCGAGGGAGTCCGCGTGTGCCAGGGAAAGGCTGAAACATCTTCGTGGGAGACTCGACCGGATTGCGACTCGGTTCGACCGGCTGAATTTCCACGGGTTCCACGGAAGTCGAGATGCCGGACGCGATGGCACCGGGGAGACGCAGTTCCTGCCCGACGCGCAAGTCATTGGCATCGCGCAGGCGATCGCGATTTGCTTCAAAGATTTCGTGAAAGCGAGTCGCGCTGCCGAGATATTGCGCCGCGATCGATGACAGCGTGTCCCCTGTCCGGACGATATGGACCGCAGCGGCTGGCGGTGCAGGCCGGCGGAGTTCCGCCGGATTCGATAAACTCGTCGAGGTGATGCCATGCTGTTGCAGCGCGGCTTCCAAGGCAATCGGTTCCGGGACCAGGCCTTGCTGTGCAAGATCAGCAGGCGTCGCAGGGGGTAATGGGTCTGACTTCACCGGCGCGGTCGGTTCGAGATACGGAGCATGCAGGCCTTCCGCAATGTGCGCATCCAACTCTGCGGCTGTCTGCAATTCGGGGAGAGGTGTCAGGTGTGGTTGCTCGTGGCGATAGAAAAACGCTGCCACCGCACCCACGAGCAGGATGCCCAATGACAGACCGATTTTCTGATCGCGATGCATGGCCCCGCCTCCAGTCATTCCCCACGGCGAGGCTGAAAAATGGCCCCTCCGACAACTCATCCGTCGAACATCGGCAGAAATTGCCGCCGGATGCACCAGGAAATGACGCCACAGACCAGGATTCCGAATCGCACGACCGGTTAGAACGACTTTATCGGGCCTGAGGTGTCGCCGGGATGGTCGTCAGTTTGCGACCGGCGACCGGCTTCAGAATCAACATCGCGAGTGGCGGTAGAGTTAAGGAAACATGCTGGCCAAAACCGTGATTCTGCCCCACTTCGGAATAGACACCCCCAGCGTTGCCGACGTTTCCCCCGCCGTAGGTATCCGCGTCGGTATTCAACAGTTCGGCATAGAACCCTGGTTTGGGAACTCCAATGCGGTAGTTGTGCCGGGGGACCGGTGTCATATTCAGCACGACCACGACAAAATCATCGGCGTTGTTGCCCATGCGGGCAAAGGCGTACACGCTGTTCTGCCAGTCATCGCAAGAGATCCAGCGAAACCCGGACGGCATGCAGTCACCTTGATAGAGCGCCGGTTCATCACGATAGATCGCATTCAGATCGTGAATGAGGCGAGAGATGCCATCGTGATAGGGCTGCCCCTGCAGCGCCCAGTCGAGTTCGGTATTGTGATTCCATTCCGTCCATTGGGCCAGCTCTCCCCCCATGAACAACAGTTTCTTCCCCGGCATGGCGTACTGATAACCGTACAGCAGGCGCAGGTTGGCAAACTGCTGCCAGTAATCGCCGGGCATCTGCGAAATCAGCGACCGCTTCCCATGCACCACTTCATCATGCGACAGCGGCAGCAGGAAATTCTCGGTGAAGGCATACACCATGCGGAACGAGAGTTCGTTCTGATGGAACGACCGATGGACACATTCGTGATGCAGATACTTGAGCGTATCGTTCATCCAGCCCATGTCCCATTTCATCCCGAAACCCAGGCCACCGGTATAGACCGGCCGGGAGACTCCGCCCCAAGAGGTCGACTCTTCGGCGACGGTCAGCACACCGGGAAATTCCTGGTGCAGAATAATGTTCATGTCTTTCAGTAATTGAATCGCCTCCAGGTTCTCACGACCGCCGAAGGCATTGGGAATCCATTCTCCGGGCTTGCGGGAATAGTCGAGATACAACATTGATGCGACGGCGTCGACACGCAGCCCGTCCATGTGGTATTGCTCGATCCAGAACCGCGCGCTGGACAGCAGAAAATCGCGGACTTCGCTACGCCCATAATTGAAAATCAGCGTGCCCCAGTCGGGGTGATAGCCCTTGCGTGGATCGGCATGCTCGTAACAGCATGTGCCATCAAAGCAACCCAGCGAATGGCCATCGGTCGGGAAGTGGGCCGGCACCCAGTCCATCAATACGCCGACGCCGTGCTGATGGCAGTAGTCGATGAAGAACATCAGGTCGGGCGGTGAACCGAAGCGGCTGGTGGGCGCGAAATATCCCGTCGCCTGATAGCCCCACGATCCGTCGAACGGATGCTCGGTGACCGGCATCAGTTCAATATGGGTGTAGCCCAGGCCTTTGACGTAATCGACCACCAGCGGGGCCAGTTCCCGATAGTTGAAGTACTGCCGACCATCCGTCGGGCGCTTCCAGGAACCCAGGTGCAGTTCATAGACCGAGACGGGTTGTTCGTACCAGTTGGTTACATCGCGTTTCTGAATCCAGACGTCATCCTGCCAGCTATAGCCGTTCACGTCATAGACAATGGAGGCCGTGCGCGGAGGAACTTCGGAATAGAAGGCATAGGGGTCGCACTTCTGTACGAGATGCCCGGCCTGGGTGCGAATCCCGAATTTATAGGCATCGCCTTGCTTAATCCCGGGGACAAATCCCCACCACACGCCGCCGTCACTGGGCTTCAAGCTGTCGCGGCCATGCGTCCAGGCGTTGCTGTCTGACAAGACCGACACTTCACGGGCATTGGGTGCCCAGACGGCAAAGCGGGCTCCCGTCACGCCATCCACGACATCCAGATGGGCTCCGAGATGTTCGTATTGTGTCGAGCTCATGCGGTTCGTATTCCATGCAAGAGAGAGAAAAGTCCCTGGCGTTCGTCAGCTATAGGCTAACTTGTCAGCGTTCGTGCGAACAGGTAGAGATTCGGCAAACAGGAAAGTGGGATCTCAACGGCGATGCAGGCAGGCAGGTCTGACCCGGACTCAACCGCGGCCATCGTGCTGATTTCGACATCCGCATGGTACCTGAATCGTGACAATCGATCTGGCCAACGTGCCGCAACCGGCAGGCATGGGAAACTTTGCGGACAGGATGGTATCAATCGACCGCGAGACCCACAATCAGAAGAAAAGCAGAAACTGCACAGGAATTCCCTCATCTTCGCCGCGCGCCCGCAAACTAAACTGTAGATTAGAGTAATTGACATTTTGCAGCACATCTCTTGCGAATCTGCGTTGGCTGTGCCGTTTTTGCGTGCTGTGCGGATTGGGACTTTTGTGGACTCCTCTCGCTCCTGGCTGCTGACATTCGGCCCGATCGCTTTGATCGGGGTCTGCTATGCCGCCACTGCGCCGGCCTCGACCGGTTGGAACTGGTCGCTGCCGGATCGCCCTGCCCTGCCGCCCCGCATTAGTGCCATTCCCGAATCCTATACCGTCGCCAGTACCGATCGTCGACGCGACTTCCCAGCGGCCTGGCATAAAATCGAAGCCTACCCGTTTCTGGTGACTGGCAATCTCCCGGCAACCCGGCTGACCGCTGCCGTGAAGGATGTGATCCAGCCGACAGCCCACGCCTTGACCATAGGCTATTTTGATCAGCCCCCGCCTGAACCGATTGTCATCGTGCTTCTTGCGGATGATGAAACTTACCGCCAGATGGTGACCGACTGGGGACATCATCGCCATGCCGAGTACGCCGGGTTGTACTCGCGCGATGATCGCCGCCTGGTGCTTAATCTGTCGACCGGGGACGGGACGCTGGCGCATGAACTGACACATGCCCTGGCCCATGCCGATTTCCCGGAGATGCCAGAATGGTTCGATGAGGGACTCGCCTCGCTGCATGAAGAATGTCAATTTTCGGAAGATGGACTACGGCTCATTGGTCTCGCAAATTGGCGCGACAGGCAACTTGCGGAAGCCTACGAGACGAACTCCGTTCCCAGCCTTGCCGAGTTGGTGCAACAACCCTTTGGTGGGTCATCGCGGTTGGCCGTCCGATATGCATTGGCTCGGAATACCTGCCTGTACCTGCAACAGCGGCACCTGTTAGGTGCGTACTATCGCAAGTGCCGCGCTCGCATTGTCGATGACCCCACCGGGGGCTGGACACTGCTGGAAATCAGCGGCTGCGAGAGCATCGAGGAACTCGACCAGCGGCTGAAGACCTGGTTTCTGCAACGCACCGCAGTCGCGTCTCGGAGATAACCGTCGCTGCTGCCCGATGTCAGTGTTACATGCGGCCCTGCTGCTTGCGGCGCAGCAGTGTGAACAGGTTGCGAATCTGCGGTTTTTCCCGCGTCACCGGCTGAGTTTCCAAGGGGGTCGTCTGCGGAGCGGCGCCAGCGAAAACGTCGGCCCCCACTTCAAACACACTGGTCGCCGTTCCGATGAGCGGTGCGGTTTCCCGATCCTCAATCCATGCCTCTTCAAAACTGGCCTCTGCTGAGACCGAATCCACAACGGGCGAGATAGGCGATTCCGCAACGCTGACGTCCTGATCACCTTCGGAGACGTATTGCAACACATGCTGCAATACGTCGAATCGGTCATCGATCGACTCAGCCGAAGATAACAGGTCGGCTGCGGTAGCCTCGAAGATCTCACTCTCTGAAATCGTGACAGTCGGTTCCGACCAGCTATCTGTCCAGGGGACAGATTCCGGCAAAGGAGGGGGTTCCAGTCCCGCATCCAAGGCGGTATAGCGGTCGTGGACGACTTCTTCCTGCCAGATTTGCGCGGCGTTCAGATCGAGTTCCGCCGCCGAGTCTTGGTCGTCCTGCAGCGCAGAGGCATCGCTATCGGAACTTTCGCGGAACGTCTGCGGAAACTGGTCGCTTTCCAGATGCTCTTCGACGAAATCGCTCGGGATTTCGCTGTCGTGTCCGTCCTCGTCGAAAGCCTCCAGATCAGCCTCCGCAGTGTTACTGAATTCCAGCACCTCGTCACTGGGTGAACCTGTCGAGAGTTCCAAGTTCGATTGCCAAGGCGTTTCCTGGCGTGACGTGCTCGCGGGTGCTTGCCAGGCGAGTGGCAAGTGTCGCAAATCCTCGAAGGCATGGGCGAGCGTGTCGACCGATACCGGAGACTCTTCCGCAACATACGCCAACAAGAGCGCATGATCGCACAGTTGATTCAGGCAGCGGGGAATGCCATCGGCGGCGCGTGTAATCTGTGGCAAGGCGGCTTCCGCAATGATTTCTTCGAGTCGACCGCCGGCCCAGGTGATCCGGTAATCCAGGTAGTCCAACGATTCGGCCGTGCTCAACGGGCTCAATGCCACTTGAGCGCGAATACGCTGGCTGAGGGCCTGCAACTGCGGATGAGCCAGTTTGTCTTCGAGTTCTGGCTGCCCTGAAAGCACGAGCCGCACGAGCGGTTTGCCATCTTCCGCAAGGTCCGAAAGAATGCGCAGTTCTTCCAGCAGCGGTTCACTCAGTTCATGCGCTTCATCGACGACGAGTAGCAGCGCTCGACCTTCCTGCCCGAGTCCACGGAGCACGGGTAACAGCGCCAGCCGCAATTCCTGTTCGGCTCCCTTATCGAAGGGCTGAGCGAGTTCGCTGAGCAACGTTTGCAAGAAGCTGCGGCGACTGTGAAACGTGGCATGCCGCAACAGCACCGACGTAAATGGCTCGCCGATCTCACGGATCAGGCGTTCACAAACGAGCGTTTTTCCGACTCCGGCCGGGCCCACGAGAATCCCGATCCCCTGCCCTTGTTCGGCACAAATCAGCAGTTCATCGAGTGCGGCCTGATAGCGTTCGCAATGAAACCAGCACGCCGGATCGGGCGTACTGGCAAACGGGCGGCGCTTGAGTTGGAAAAAGGCTTCATACATGGACCGTCATCCCTGACACGGTACCATTATTCGTTTCGATGCGGCCCGCCGGGTCACGGGATCTCAGGCACCTGCCACGCGTCCTGACGCGGCAAGGGCTTCATCGATCACGCAACTTCCGCGACTTGAATACAACCGCTAGGGTCGTTACACCCGGTAAGCTTTACGATCAGTTCTGCCGACTGAGCGCCTGGGGTCGACATTGTAACCTCGGCAGGTTGTAGGGGTTCTGCCGAATTTGAGCAACCGGGAATCTGCAATGTGGCTAGCCGAGTTCCGAAAATTCGCGCTGATGGAAGATGGACGCCCCGAACAGCATGAAGCCGGCCGAGGCCGCGCACAGCGCCATGATCGCGGTCTCGCCAGAAACGGCCAGAAACATTTCTCGGGCCACGCGTCCTAGCGGGCCCAACCGCAGGTCTTCGCCTGCATCATAAATCAGGCACTTCACATAAAAGGCCACCGTGATCCGTTTCACGATGCCGGGCATCGCTCCGAATAGCACTTCCAGAAAGAACCAGTAGGCGAGCGAAATCATTGTGCCATAGCGAAACAGCGTCCCCACCAGCATGAACAGCATGGCATACGCCGTCACCCCCAGCAGGGCCGCGGGCAGAAACACGGGGAAGATTTCACGACCGGGCGCCCCGGCCAACAGGCAGAAACTGCCCAACGACACCGCCGACCACAGCCAGGCCAACGATAACGTGGAGAGGGCCTTGGTGAGATAAGCCAGCGAGCGTGGAATCGGCGAAATCAGCAGGTAAATCAACGTCTGATCTTCGCGTTCCCCTCCGATCGCGGCGGCACCATAACTGATCGCGAAAATCGGCATCAGGAAGGCCACATACGTCGGCACAAGCACCTGTTCGGCCAGTTTCTTCGCGGTGCGGAACTCGGGAAACGTCCAGGCGAAGATGATCGCCGAGACCACCAGCGTAAGAGCCAGACAGACCAGTGTTTGCCGTGACAGCAACTGTCGCCGAAACGTCAGCGTGAACAACTGCCAGCAGGCGGTCCAGGTTTGCCTTGGAGGCGCGTCAGCCGATTCCAGTATCGATTGAGACATCACAGGCCCCCTGATAGGCGGAAAGCAAAAAGCGGAAAGCAGACAGCCAGACGTCATCGGAGTCCGAATTTAATTCCTGGCTGTCAGCCCTCAACTCTCTGCCCTTAGCCCTCCCCTGTCAACCGTTGCTGCAAGCGATGCAGTTCCTGCAAGGCGGCGAGCGGGGTCAACTCATCGAGTTTCATCTGCCGTAATTCATCGAGGAGTGGATGCGGCGGCGGTTCAAACAGCGAGAGTTGTCGTGACGATTTTTGCTGCGTGCGTCGCGCGGGAATCCGGGGCTGACCCGCTTCGTCGACATGCTCGTCTTCGAGCGTGTGCAGAATGACGCGTGCCCGTTCCAGCACTTCCCCAGGAACACCCGCGAGTTGAGCGACGTGGATGCCATAGCTTTTATCCGCCGCGCCGGGCACGATTTTGTGCAGGAACGTGATCTGCTGGGCCGCTTCCCGCACCGCAACGTTCCAGTTCGCCGCATGCTTCAGCGTCTGCGTCAATTCCGTCAATTCATGATAATGCGTGGCAAACATCGTGCGGCAGCCGACCACATCATGCAGGTACTCGGTGATTGCCCAGGCCAGCGAGACGCCATCATACGTGCTGGTTCCCCGGCCGATTTCATCGAGAATCACCACGCTGCGTGCCGTAGCGGCATTCAAGATGCGGGCTGTTTCGGTCATCTCGACCATGAACGTACTTTGTCCCTTGCCGAGTTCATCGCTCGCACCCACGCGGGCAAAGATGCGGTCTGCGATCCCGATCCGGGCTTCACTCGCCGGGACAAACGATCCCATCTGAGCGAGAATCGTAATCAGCGCCCCCTGTCGGATGTAGGTGCTCTTGCCCGCCATGTTCGGGCCGGTAATGAGTTGCACGCGGCCGTCTGATGCCCCTAAAACCACATCATTGGGCACGAACTGCCCCGCCGGCAAAATGCGATCCAACACCGGATGTCGGCCTTCACGGATATCCAGTACCGGATCGTCCGTCAGTTGGGGTCGGCAATAGCGGCACAGCACCGCCAGTTCTGCCAGAGCCGCGAGCACGTCAATTTCGGCGAGAATCTCGGCATTCTCCCGCAGTCGAGGCGATTGCAGCGCGACCCGTTGTCGCAGGCTGCCGAACAGTTCCTGTTCGAGCGCGACGGCCTGCCCTTCCGCTCGCAGCACTTTGTCTTCGTATTCCTTCAACTCTGGTGTGATGAACCGCTCCTGGTTCTTGAGCGTCTGTTTGCGAATGTAATCTGTCGGGACTTTGTCGGCCTGAGCCGCCGTGCATTCGAGGTAGTAGCCAAAGACGCGGTTGAAGCCGACTTTAAGATTCGGAATGCCCGTCCGTTCCGCTTCACGGGCTTGAAACTTTGCCATCCACTCTTTACCGCCGCGCGCGAGGTCGCGGTATTCATCGAGTTGCGGATGATAGCCTGGTCGAATGATGCCCCCATCGAGAAGTGCCAATGGGGGGTCATCGACAATCGCGGCTTCAATTTCGCCACGCACTTCGCCACAGAGTTCGAGGCGTCCCTCCAGCTCTTGCAGTCGTGCGGCCGAACAACCAGAAAGTTTCGCTTTCAGCTTCGGAATCAGGGACAGCGTGCGACAGAGAAAGTTCAGATCGCGCGGCGAGGCCCGGCCGGTGGCAATACGCGCGGTGAGCCGTTGAACGTCGTAGCACTCCTTCAAAAGATCGCGGATCTCCTGCCGGGTGAGTGTATCACCCGTGAGTTCCTGCACGGCATCAAGTCGGCGGTTGATCGCAGCGACATCGGTGAGCGGGTTCGATAACCACTCGGCCAGCAACCGCGAACCCATCGGTGTCACGGTCTCATCGAGCAGCGCGAGTAAACTCCCTTCGCGATTGCCATGTCGCAGGGTTTGTGTTAATTCCAGACTACGCCGCGTGGCCTCATCGATGATGAGCGCACTCCCTCGGCGATAGGGTTCCAGTTTCGTAATGTGGCCGAGTTCACTTTTCTGCGTATCGCGCACGTAGTCGAGCAGCGCACCCGCCGCAACGACGCCCGCATGCTCGGGTTCGATATCGAACCCTTCGAGAGTGTGCGTCTGAAACTGTGCATGCAATAGTCGGAGACACGTGTCTCGGGAAAAGGACCATGCCGGGCGTTCTGTGAAGGGAATTGTTGATCCGGCCAGTGCCGCCGATAATGCCGGCTGTGTGCGCGACCCTTCAGGGAGAACGCATTCCGCCGGGCGGATGCGGGCCAGTTCATCGGCGACGAGCGTGGGCGGGACTTCCGCAATCCAGAAGCGACCGGTCGAAAGTTCCAGCCAGGCGAGTCCGCACACGAGTTTCTCGGGGACCACACACGCCAGGAAACAACTTTCGCGCGGATCGAGTAGCGCATCGTCTGTCAGCGTGCCCGGCGTGACGACCTGCGTCACTTCGCGCTTGACGAGTCCTTTGGCCTGCTTCGGGTCTTCCACTTGTTCGCAGATCGCCGCGCGATGCCCGGCACGAACTAACTTTTGCAGATACCCATTCAAGGCATGATAGGGAAACCCCGCCATCGCGACCGGGTTGGGCGAGCCTTTATCGCGACTGGTCAGCGTTAACCCCAGCACCTTCGCCGCGACTTGAGCATCTTCGTAAAACAGTTCGTAGAAATCCCCCATGCGGAACAACAACAACGCATCAGGATTCTGGGCTTTGACCTCCAGATACCGCTGCATCATCGGTGTCGGCGGACGAGACATGGGGTTCTGGATGTTAGGAGTTGGGGGGGTTAGGCTTTGGGATTTGGGGCTTGGAATTTGGGATTTTTTTTGGGATGGGTTTGAGAAATTGGCATGCCGTCGGGTGCGTGCCCGCGAATACCTATCACCCAACACCAAATACCCAATACCTTCCCAACATCACATCACATGCGGTTTGCCATCGGGAAAGAGCATGCTCACGCTGGTGCGGTCGTGAATGGAGCGGATCGCCGCGGCGAAGAGTTTCGATACGCTGACCACTTCCACATTCGCCGGAAGGGGATCGAATGACGATTCGATCGTATCGGTAATGAACATCTTCTTGATGTCGCTTTCGGCGATGCGCGGCCCTGCCCCGCGCGAGAGGACACCGTGCGACACCGCCGCGTAGACATCCTTGGCCCCGCGCGATTTGAGCACCTTGGACATTTCAATGAGCGAGCGGCCTGTGATGGTGAGGTCGTCCACCAGCAGAACGTTTTTGTCTTTCACATCGCCGATGACTTCGACGATCTGCACCGTCTCGGTATGGTCGGTTCGCTGTTTGTTGCCGATGACCACCGGGCATTGCAACAGGGTGGCATACGCCGCCGCCCCTTTGGCGAAGCCGACATCGGGACTGCAGACCACCAGGTCGGAAATCTGCATCGACTTGAAGTGCTCGACCAGCACATTGCGACCATACAGATGATCGACTGGCACACGGAAGAAGCCCTGAATCTGCGGGCTGTGCAGGTCCATTGTCAGCACGCGATCGGCCCCGGCGGCCTCAATGGCATCGGCACAGACCCGGGCCCGGATCGAGACGCGGGGCTCGTCTTTTTTGTCGCCTTGGGCATAACTGAAAAATGGAATGACCGCCGTGACGTTCTGGGCGCTGGCCCGTTTGAGCGCGTCGATCCAGAACAGCAACTCCATAAAGTTGTCGTTCACGGGGTAATGGCACCCCTGAATGATGTACACGTCTTTCCCACGCACATTCTCTTTCACGCGGACAAAGACATTGCCTTCACTGAAGATGTGGGCCCGGCAGGGTGTGAGGGGGACACCCAGCGAATTCGCAATATTCTGTGCCAGCAGCGGATTCGCCGTGCCGGCCAGAACGGCCAAATCTCCCTGTGGAGCCTGAAACGGCATGGGACGCGGCCCTGTCAAATCGGGCCGGTAATAATCCATGACAGCAGTTCTCCAAGGATACGACGCCTGACGCGATCGTATTGTGCGGGGGTCGGGGCAGATGAAGACTCCCACATAATATCCCGCCGCCCCGTCGACTCAAGCGAGACCGGGAGATGGCTGCGCGGATTCGCCTGCCCGTGTGGTCTCTGCCACCGCGGAAGGCCCATCAAAAGCCGCGAAATGGATGCTGGCTTTCAATCTCACAGGGTTGCGAAGCTCAGGCATTGGCAAGCGTGCTTGCCGCCGGAGTGATGCCGTATGCGCCTTCCGAACCTGCCCCTGGTGTTAACGAGGCACAGAGTTTCTCGCCGATGTGGTACCCCAGTCGCCGGAAGGTTTCCGACTGATCGGCGGTAAAAAACTGATTGGAATTGGGCTCATTGGGAAACGACTTCGTGCGGCGCGCATAATTCAGCACATCGAGCGGTTCATCACCCGTGAGCGACATCTGGCAATAATAGACCTCGACGGTGTCGGTTTGACGCAGCAGTCCCTGGGCCAGCGCCATGTCGTCAGAGAGTCGACCAGGAGGATAGCCCAGCACGATTTTGATGAAGTGACTTTGCTGGATGCGCAGGTCCGGGGGCGTTTTCCCGGGTAAGAGTTCAGCATGCGGTTCCAGTTCGTTCATCAGGACTTCACTTTGAATTCTGATACCGTGGCGCTCTTCCATCATGCGCAGGGCCTCGGAGAGAGCGGTCATCTGCCATTCATCGTTATTCCGGCCTCCATCGACAATGTAGATGCGGGCACAACGGCGGAGCAGCAGTTCCTCGATGCCGAACGGATCATGAAAGCAGCCATCGACCACCGGGCGAAAGTCGATGGGCCCCGTGACCACCTCGCTCAGCGATTGACCCCAGGTTGACAGATGGCCTCCCGCGGTGTGCCCCACGATGAATGGCAATCGCAGCCACGACCACGACCAGATGGGGTACAGTAGCCCAACCGCAAAGACCATGACCATCGCCGAGATGGCCAGCGTGGTGACCGCATAGCTGAAGAACGTCAGCACCCCGAGCGCACTGTACTCGGCGACATCTTTCGCCCATCCGGCCATACCCGACAACGCCAGTCCGCCACCCAAGACCAGAAAGACCCATAGTCCGATGACCTTCAGCCACTCCAGCATTACGCGGTCCTGGTGGGCCAACTGACTCTCCGCCGGCTTCTGGCGCGGCTGATTCTCGGGGGCTGTATCCATCATCGTGGCAAACACGTTGGGCAAATTCACGGCGGGAAATTTCCCCAAGGCAGTCTGGCGAGAAGGCAGTGGCAGCCACATGCCGAGCCGCGCATTCACCATCCCCAATGTCAGACGCATCGGCAACGACTTGGTCACCATCGGCGTGATGGGCGCCCCTGAAAGAGCCACGGCATCTTCAAGACTCAACTCACCGCCACAGTAGGCCTTTGTCGACCGATAGCCCAAGGCATAAGAGCCGCTATGCAGCGGGGTGAACGTCATCGGGGGGATATCATCGGCAAGGGCAGACTGTGAGACGTCTTCCGCGCTGCGGCAGGCTGCGCCGTTACCGCCCGGCATCCAGCTTAAGCGTTGAAACAGCGACATCGTCGCAACGAAAATAGGAAAGGGAGCCCCCGCATGCCAAGGTTCCACATACGCCAGACGCGGCGTACTGCGACCCGGCCAGAACGACTTGCGCGACGCGGCCAGCACCTTGCGTGCCTGGATTTGTGCCGCCGTCAGAGATTCGGAAGATTCGAGTTCCTGCGCGGCCACTTCAGCCTGTCGAGTGACGTCAACCGAGGGGCTCAGGAAGCTCCGCACCAGCCGCGACCGATAGTACTCATACAACGGGGAATGGAGATTCGCATTAATCAACCAGCCACACATTACGGCAAGCCACCAGCCCAGCAGCCAGTACCCGCGCACTTCCTGATCGTGGGCGACGGTTAAAGGCGTGCTGACCATCATGCGTTTGCGGATCACGTCGGGGTACAACGTTTCCAGCAGCAGTCGGTGCAACCTGGCCTTGTCAACCGGATCGTTCAGCGAACCGTCACTTAGCAGTTGATCCAGATAATAATCTTCAGAAATGGGCACACCATCGCGACCTCGGCCGGGGACAATCAGTTCCAGATAGGCCCGCAAGGCTGAGACCTCCGTGGGAGCCAAGGGAAAACGCGGATGGGTGCTGGCCTGCACGAGAAATTCCTCAATGCCTTGCGCTCGAGACACAGGGTCGGACGTGGAATTGTCCGGGCTGGCCGCTCCCCCAGCCAACTGGTTTGCCAGGGGCCACTGAGTTGCCAGGGACCACAGTGCAGACCACAGATTGCCTTTCAGAACGATGGGATCCTCAAAAATCTGCGGCTGACGTTCACCCAATTCCTTCAGTAGTCGAATGGTCGCCGGTTCCCGGGAGAGCCAGCGATTCCAGTGAGTTTCGACGTATTCCGAGCGCATCCGATCCTGAGTCGCAACGTGCTGGAGATAACAGACCTCGGCGGTCGGCAATTCGCCGCCCTGGGTACGGTTACGGCCCACCGTCAGAATGGGTCGCAGCAGGGCGCGAAGCTGCAACAGGTGCATCTGGCTCTGCATTTCCTCATAACGTTTGGCCGCGTCGGCGCTGGGGAGCAGATCAAAATCGCCTATGCTGGCAGGATCGATCATGGACGGATCCGGGAATTTCTCGGAGACGTAGTTCAAATCGACATGCTTAGGAGCAGAGATGCCGAGTTCGTCATCCAAATTCGCAAAACGTGGCCAGTCCAAGACATCCCCTCGCACCAAATCTGGCTTCCGATGGTCGACGTGCTCGGAGATGTTTTCCCGCACCATCCAGTAAAACAGCACGAGGGGCGTGCAGGTGAGGACCGTCGAAACCACGATACGAGAGAAGATCCGCTGCCAGGTCGGCGCACTCGCCTTGGCACTATCCGCCAGCCGACGGGAAAAGACAAACGGCAGTGTCAACAGCATCGACAAGTACGTGGCATAGTGATTTGTCCACGACTGCAACGTCAGCCCCACGTCGCTGTTGACCGCATCCGACCAGCCATTACTGAAATAGGCGACGGACGACATCACCCACGCGACCACGGTCAAGACCACCAGGACTCCGCCGGCTTTCACCAATTGGCCCAGTAGCGTTGTTCGCCAGCAAAACAGGCTGTGAACCAGCCCCAGTAGGGCAATTGTCGCCCCGTAGACCAGCAGCAACGCGGTCAACAGGAAGGCCGGCAGATAAGAGACGAACGCATCTTCCCCCCAGTTCATCTGATCAGCCACGATATCGGCACCCAGCAGCGTCAGAATCGTCCGCACCGGGGGATAGTCGAAGCTGCGCCAGAACAGCGCCGCGAGAGTCATCAAAAACCCAATCGGGGCAACCGTGCAGATGACTAACGGCACCGTCGAGCAGAGATAACGAAAGCCCAGCGGCAAGAGTTCGCCCGGGGATCCGAACAAATACTCACCGACCGCGCTAAATCGAAAACAGGGGAGTATCTGTCCGCATTTCTTCACTCCCAGCACGTCGCCCGCTTCACCGGCGTGCGCATGCAACGACTGACCCTGTGCCGGATGATTTTCGTACCGCAGCTTGTCTGCCAGCGAGGTCACATGCCCCGCCACGAAGCCCCCGCCCGAAACAGATGAAATGTAGTCGACGTCCTTCATCTTGCCGTGGTGATGCAACGCCTGCACAAATCCCAGTGTAAACGTACAAGAACGCAATCCGCCTGAAGACAAAGACAAACCAATCGGCGGATCCTGACTGGTATCCCGAACGGGAGGACTTTCGACAGCCGTTGGGGGAGGGGCCTGGGTGGCAACCTCGGGATTGATCTTTTTCTTCTTCGACTTGGACAGCCCGACAGGGCCACTTCCGTACTCCGACACGGCGGGGGGAGTGCTGCCATCCTCCCCCCGGTCAGTTTCCCGCAGGTCAGGCTCCACAGCCGGTGGCTCGACCGCAGGTTGGCACTGCCGACGCCGCTGGCGAATCTTCTCGGCCTCTGCCCGCAAAATGGGAAGTGGTATTTTGCCAGCGTCGTACTGGAATTCGGACGTGGGTTCACAACCCAGCTCAGACTGGAAGCTCATAACGCGACTCCGCACCCGTGGCCCAGGGGACAAGCGGAAGTTGCCAGACAGAATCCCTTCCTACTGAACACTTCAGGAGGTGAACGTATCTACCCGCATTTTTGTTATCAACCGGCGAGTCGCTACATTCACAAAGAATTTCAAGAAATTCTCGCCCACTCATCGGCAAAGTTACCAGTGTCTGCATTTTTCCCATCAGGCCTGTTGGTAGTTCCACGCAGGTTGCCCGGGAACGCTGCCGTGGTGGTTTTCAGGCCGTACCGCAGGCTGATTTCAACCGGACTTCTCGCCGACGCGTTGCGTGTTTCGCACGCCCCGGATACTCTCACAAGTCTTTGCAATGACACATCCTCCGACGGACAGCCGCACGGATCGCGGGTGGACGATGACCCACTTCACGGAAGCCTGACTCACGATGCCAGACAAGTCCTCTGATACGAGCCGTCGTTCCCCGCGGGGTGACCAACGTCCAGCCAAACCCGGAGCCGAGGGCACCCCTCGTCCGTTTTTTTCCGGCTCGTGGACACTGGTATTCGTGCTGCTGCTGTTCATGATGCTGTGGATGTGGAATCAGTCGCCCACGCAGCATGGGTCCACGATCAATTACTCGTTCCTCTGGGATCAGGTCGCGGCCCACAATGTGAAACGCGTCGAGTATCACGGTGAATACCTGATTGGAGAGTTTGCCAAGGCTCCCAAAAATCCCGACGGCGAAGGTCAACTCAGCGAGAAGTTCAATCTCGTGTTGCCTCTGCCCAAAAACGATACCGAGTTATTAGCGAAGCTGCGCGAAGCCCAGGTGAAGATCAAATCAGAACCCCAGGAAGTCGGCTTCGGGCTGCAGTTTCTCTCGTTCATCGCGGCGTCGTTGATCACTTTGGGAATCATCTTCTACTTTCTGCGGCGTAACTCTGACCCCATGGGCTCGGGAATGATCAGCAATTTCATTCGCAGCCCGGCCAAACGCTTTCGTCCGTCCGATCATCCCACCACGTTTGACGACGTCGCAGCGATGGAAAACGCCAAGGGAGAATTGCAGGAGATCGTGGAGTTCCTGAAAACCCCCGCGAAATTCCAGCGACTGGGAGCCCAGATTCCGAAGGGCGTGCTGTTGATGGGCCCCCCCGGAACTGGAAAGACGTTATTGGCTCGCGCCGTGGCCGGAGAGGCCGGCGTACCGTTCTTCAGTATCAATGGGTCGGAATTCATACAGATGTTTGTGGGCGTGGGGGCCAGTCGCGTGCGGGATATGTTCAGCACCGCAAAAGAGAGCGCCCCATGTTTGTTGTTCATCGATGAAATCGACGCCGTCGGCCGGATTCGTGGGGCTGGTCTCGGCGGCGGACATGATGAGCGCGAACAGACACTCAACCAGATTCTCAGCGAGATGGACGGCTTTCAGCAGACGGAAGCCGTGATTGTGATCGCCGCGACCAATCGTCCCGATGTGCTCGATCCTGCCCTGCTCCGCCCCGGTCGTTTTGATCGCCATGTGACGGTTGATCGCCCCACCAAGGCCGGTAGGCAGGCGATTCTCAAGGTCCATTCCCGTAAGGTTCCCTTATCCAACGAAGTCGATCTGGCCAAAGTCGCGGCCAGCAGCATCGGCTTTTCCGGTGCAGAGTTGAAGAATCTGGTCAACGAAGCCGCCTTGCATGCGGCCCGCATGGGACGCGACTCGGTGACACCCGATGACTTTGAGCAGGCCCGCGATAAGGTGCTGATGGGCCCCCGCCGTGAAGAAGTGATGAGCCAGCATGAGCGCGAGATGACGGCCTATCATGAAGCCGGCCACGCGCTGCTCGCCTGGTTCCAGCCTGAAGTCGATGAGCTGCATAAGATCACCGTCATTCCCCGCGGGCGGGCCCTGGGTGTGACCCAATTGTTGCCGAACGAAGAGCGACTCAACATCGGCGAGAAACGCCTGCATGCCCAGTTGGCCTTTATGCTCGGCGGACGATCCGCAGAAAAACTGATCTTCAATGAGTACTCGGCCGGAGCGGAGGATGACCTGAAACGTGCCACGAAAATGGCTCGCCGCATGGTCTCGCGCTGGGGGATGAGTGATGTCATTGGCCCGGTGGCCTTCCGCGATTCCGAAGAGCATCCGTTTCTGGGCAAAGAGATTCACGAGCAACGGGAATACAGCGAGGAAACTGCCCGCCAGATCGATTCCGAAATTCAGCGCTTCCTCGTGCAGGCCGATCACAAGTCCATGAAAGTCCTCAAAGATCATCGCACGCAGCTCGACGCGCTGACGAGGGCTTTGCTCGCCAAAGAGGAATTGGATCTCCCCGAGATTGCGGCAATTCTGGGAGAACCCGTCCCTCGTTCCGATGCGGCCTTAATCAACGGTTCATTGACTCTGGATACGCTGAATCAGGACAGCACCGCCAGCCCGAGTTGACCGCGCGTGACACACACGTCGTTCCCTATTCACCAGCAGCAGGATGACGCTCTTATGTTTGACCGGAATCAACTTGCCGCCGCGATTCGCTACGAAGGGGGCGTCAGCCGCCGACTGTTTCTGTCCTACACCGCCAGCCTGGCGGCCCTCCCCTTGCTCGCTCAGCGAACAGCGGCGGCGGAACGTCAAGTTTCGTTCAGCGCGAATCCTTTTACCTTGGGCGTGGCTTCAGGGGATCCATCGGCACGAGGTGTGGTGCTGTGGACGCGACTGGCTCCCAAACCACTTGATCCTGATGGTGGCATGCCTCCGGAACCCGTGACGGTCAATTGGGAGATTGCAGACGACGAAGCGATGACCCAGATCGTCCGCAAAGGGACGCGGATCGCGACTCCGCAGCTTGGCCACTCGGTGCATGTCGACCTCCGCAGTGGACTGGAACCCGATCGCTGGTATTTCTATCGCTTTCATGTCGGCGATGCCGTCAGTCCCGTGGGGCGCACCCGCACCCTGCCGAATCCCGACGCGCTGCCCGAGAAACTCAAATTTGCCTTCGCCTCGTGTCAGCATTATGAAACAGGTTTGTATACCGCCTACGAGCAGATGGCCAGGGATGATCTCGATCTGGTCTGCCATCTCGGTGACTATATCTATGAGGGCCCAGCCACCCAGGGCAAGATTCGGCAGCACAATAGTCCCGAGATCAAATCTCTCGCAGACTACCGCAAGCGACATGCGTTGTACCGCTCCGATCCGCTGCTGCACGGCATGCACGCGAAATGCCCTTGGTTTGTGACGTGGGATGATCACGAATTCGACAACAACTGTGCCGGTGCGATCTCGGAGGAAAAGGATGTCGACCCGGTCGCGTTCCTGGAACGCCGTGCCAATGCCTACCAGGCGTACTATGAAGCCATGCCGCTCCGCCGCGAACAGATTCCCGTCGGAGCCGATTTGCAGCTGTATCGTAAGGCCTCTTACGGTCGGCTGGCGGAACTGCTGGTACTGGATGCCCGGCAATACCGCAGTGATCAGCCCAATGGCGATAAGCACAGCGTCATCAATGAAGAGGCGTTGAACCCGCAATCGACCATGCTGGGGGCCAAGCAGCGCGGCTGGCTGCAATCGTCGTTAATCACCTCTCAAGCCACTTGGAATGTGCTCGCTCAGCAGGTGATGATGGGCATGGCCACGATTGCCCGATCTGGCTTGGAAGGCAAGTCGTCCATGGATCAATGGCCCGGCTATGCCTATGAACGCATGGCCTTGATGAAGTTCATCCAGGAACGCCAGGTGCCGAATCCCATCGTGTTGACGGGCGACATTCATTCCAACTGGGCCAACGAACTTCGGGTCGATGACCGCAAGCAGGACGAACCGGTCGTGGCGACGGAATTCGTCGGCACCAGCATTTCGAGTGGCGGAAACGGTAAGCAGACCCCCGAATATTTCCTCCTGCTGCATGGGGCAAATCCCTTTGTGAAGTACCACAGTTCCGAGCGGGGCTATGTCCGCTGCACCGTGACTCCCGAATCGTGGACCAGCGATTACGTCGCCGTGGAAGATGTCACCAAACCCGGAGGGAATGTGGTGACTCGCATGTCGTTTGTGGTGGAAGCGGGAAAGACTGGGCTCAATAAAGTGTGAGTCCTCCGGTCAGGATCTACCGATTTTTCTTGCTGCCGCGAATCATACATCATTAATATATTGACAGTCGAGGAGTTCCTGTCGGCCAAGCCAATTGAAGAAAGCCACTGATGATTCGCCATTGGGGCAAGCACGCGCTCTATGTCACTCTGATGACGTTGTGGCTTTCGTCGATGGCAAGCGCTGCCGACCTCACAGGTCTCTGGGAACTTAACTATCCGTTCGAGGGGGAACGCTGGACCTTCGAGCATCCGTCGGAGTCTCGTTTTCGCGCGGACACACCGGAATTCATTTTCCTGGTCGTCCAGGCGAACTTCCTCATGAAGGGTAGCACCTCGGGCTCGCAGTTTCAGGGTATCACTTACTTCGTCATCAACGGTGTCCCCTTGCCGGGGGGCATCGTCCGGGGCACCGTCGTCGGTGATCGCCTGTCAGGCCGCGTTGTCGATGTCTTCTTCGGTATCTACGACCTGGAGGGAGAGCGGCAGTAGCCCCCCCTAATGAACCCGATAAGGTCCCCAAGCCATCACGCGCGATCGCTTAAGCTGCAATGACCAGAGTTTGGATTTCAAGGCGACCTTCCACAGACGCTCAAACTCAATTGCGGTAATGAGTTCCGCGTGCGGATAGAACTTGGCCCATTTGGGTTGTCGGCTGAACTTCAGCCCCGTCATTTGTCCGAATTCATCACACCAGTGATCCCGGTCGTAACGCAAGAGATGGCCATTGTCGAAGACCTCGATCTGGCGTTGCGCAAATTGATCAGCAGCCACCTCTACATAGCGGACGAACTCTCCCCAATCGTGCGACAACAGTCCGTCTCGCATTCGTTGGCCTGGTGCCTGAAAATAGAACGTCATTGGCGATCCCATACGTCGGCATCTGACTGTAATGATTATAGCGACTATTCGAGCGGTCTTCGTGTCTGACAGACGGACTCCCCACCCGAGTTCCCGCTCCCCTTCCGAACTTTTCTCCCTCGAATTTGCCCCGCGTGATTGGTGACGTAGTGTTCTCTATCCCCGGCGGAAGTCGTTTCTCGCGCCGGGACGATGGTAAGGACACGACGCCCGATGGTGACTCTGGTTCAAGGTGATGGCAAATCGACCGCGGCTCCCGTGAAGCGGGCGGCTGAGTGGTGGATTGAAACGGTGAGCGACTACGCGGTGTGCGAGGATTTCCGCGCCGCGTGGGATGATCTGGCGTGGCATGCCATCGAACCCAATGCGTTTTACGAACCGTGGCTGCTGCTGCCGTTATGGCGCGCCTATTTTCCTCAGCAACCGGTACAGCTGGTGCTGATCTATCGCAGCGGAGCCAAGCCGCACGACCCGCCGGAACTCTGTGGGCTGGTGCCGCTGTGGCAACGTCGGCACGAGAAACTGCCGCTCACGGTCTGGTCGCTATGGCAGAACGATTACATCTGTAACTGCACACCATTGTTGCGTCAGGGCGTGGCGACCGAGACGTGGCGGGTCTTCTGTGAATGGTTAGCCACGCAAAAGTTGCCACTGATCGAACTGCCGCTGGTCAATGGGGATGGTCCCTTCCAGCATGCGTTTTTAGAAGTCGCGAACGAGCGGCACACGCCGATCCATGTGAATGCGCAGTACTCACGCGCCCTGCTCCGCCCCGCAGAAAACGCAGAGGCTTACTGTGCTCAATCAATGACCTGCCATAACCGCCAGGAACTGCGCCGGCAACGGCGGCGACTCGGCGAGCAGGGTCACCTTGAATCTCGCGTCACGCAACCGGGCGATGACATCGGCTTCTGGATCGACGAGTTTTTGCGGCTCGAGGCGGCCGGTTGGAAAGGCCGTGAAGGGACCGCACTCGCCGCGGATGAAACCAATGCCGCGTTTACGCGTTCGGTCATCGAACAAGGCTTTACCCGCAATCAGGTGACGCTGCTGGGTCTGTTTCTGAATGGCCGGGCGATCGCACTCAAGCTCAATTTCCTCGCGGGCGATGGCGGATTCACTTACAAAATCGCCTTCGATGAAGACTTCAAAAAATACTCGCCCGGCGTACAACTGGAACTGGAGAACATCGACTGGTTTCACGACCAGCGTGGCTTGGCCTGGCTCGATTCCTGTGCCCGCCCTGAGCATTTCATGATCGGCCGGTTGTGGAAAGACCGTCGCATCATGCAGCGGTTGAGCCTCTCTACCGGCACGCGCTGGGGTGACTTGCTGACTGGTGGCCTGGCTGCCCTGAAAGGCCTCAAAGCCGCCTTGAAACCCCGCGCCGCAACGAAACATCTGCTCACTCAGAAACCCATGAATTCTTAGTCCAACCCTCTTCAGGAGACGTCGGCATGACGACGACGACCATCGATGATCTCGACCAGACCCAGGTCTATAGCACAAAACCGGCAACTTTGCTCGATTTTGATCCCATCAGTTTCGCGGAAGGCTTCGATCGCCAGCCCTTCCTGATCACGCACTGGCTCAGCGAGCATCCGCTGTTCGACCTCGACCGATTGCTGAAGCTGGCGCAATCGCTGCCCGAAAATCATATCGAATACAACGCCGGCAATCTGCCGGTGAATCAGGATCTGAAGCTCACGCCGCGAAACGGTTTGTCTGCGGAGGAAACGATTCAGCGGATCCGCGATTGCAAGTCGTGGATGGTGCTCAAGTGGGTCGAGACCGATCCGGCGTATCGGGCCCTGCTCGATCAATGCATGGCGGAAATCCGACCGCATTCCGAGCCGATTCGACCAGGGATGAAACAGGCGCAGGGTTTCATTTTCATCACCTCGCCACGCTCGGTGACGCCCTACCACATCGACCATGAACACAACTTCCTGTTGCAGATTCGGGGCAACAAGAAAATTCGTCTATTCGATGGCCACGATGAGAGCATCCTGTCACATCAGGAACTCGAACACTTCTACGGTGCCCGCAGTCGCAACCTCGTGCTCAAGCCCGAGAATGCGGAACGCTGCTGGAAGTACGAACTGGAACCGGGGCAAGGCCTGCACTTCCCCGTCACCTTTCCGCACTGGGTCGAGAATTGTGATGACGTCTCAATTTCGTTCAGCATCACGTTCCGCACGCCCGATCTGGAACGCCGTCGCGCGGTCTACATTGTGAATCACCGCCTACGTCAATGGGGACTGCAACCGACGCCGTATGGTGGTCGGCCCGCGCGGGATGACTGGAAGTACCTGGCCTATCGCGCCACGAACAAAGTGCGCGGAATGTTCTCTAGGTAAGATGCCTGATGGACAAGTGGCCGCGCCTTAACGTGAACAACCAAAATTTCCCACGCAGAGACCCGATTCCCGATTGGCAACGATCGCGGTCTCGGTTATCGATGAACCAAAGCTCGCGATGTCTCTGCTGGAAAGAGTTGGTCTCATGGTGATGCGTCTGGCTTCTCGTCCCCGTTTGAACTGGGTGGTGATCGCGGCCTGCTGCTTGGGTCTAATATCCGATCCAGGTTTGGCCGCGGACCCGATTGATGAACGGCTGGGGAATCCCAAGTATGGTTACTGGGACGCCGAGGTCTGGGGACCGACGCGGCAAATTGCCTTCCAGGATTCCAACCACGTCGTCTGGATCGCAAATCTTGATCCCGCGAATGGTCGCATGATTCCGCGCGACGGCCGCGGCACTCGCGTCGGTCCATCCATTCCCGTGATTCAGCTCGGCTGGCCGATGTCTTTCAACGGTCCGGAATGGGGCCAAAGTCAAACCGGGCTCTCGGTCTTCTTCACGCAAGTCGATGAGCGGGGCACGGCGCAAATTGCGCGGCATCGTCTCCCCGATGGCAGCACACAGCGCATCACGGAAGGGGGCCGCCATCATCGCATCGCCGCGCTCCCCAGTCAGAATCTGCTCGATCCGGAAACGACGATCCTGAGCGCCTTCGTCGATGGCTTCAAACCGATTCTGAGCTGGCGTCGCGAATCAGAACCGATGACCGATCGCATCATTCCGGTGGAACGGCCCTCATCGAACGGACCCCGCTGGATCGAACACGAGTATGCCGTGTTGACCAACGTGTTCGATGAGCAAGGGGTCGTGCAGATCGCCCGGTACGATCTGAATACCTCGGAACTCACGGTGCTCACCAGCGACCCGGGAGACAAGGTGAACCCCAGCGTGTGGGATGCCCCGGAATTCGCACCGGGACGCGGGATGCTGGTGGAAATTGTCGATGTCGGACTGGCGATCTATCGCGAAACGCCCGACGGTTGGGTGCTCAATCACATCGTGCCGCAAGAGACCGATCCGGAGACCGGCTTCACGACGAATTTCTTTGACTCCAAGGTCTTTGTGTTTCAGGGGGCATCGTACATCACCACGGCGGTGCAACAGGCGGTGTCATTTCCCTTTCTCAAGGGGTTCACCGATATCGAAGTCTATTCGCTCGATGGTCAACAACGCCTGCGTCTGAACAAGACCCCGCAACGCACTCGCAATCGCGACCCCGAATTCCTGATCACCGACAACGACGTCTGGATCTACTACTACTCGTTGCTGGTGGGCGAAGAACCCGCCATCCGGTTATCGCGAAGATTCATCGACAAACTGCAACCGGTGGAATGAGTGTAGGGTCCGCTGTGCGGACCATGTGATGGATTTTCCCTGAGATGATGGTCCGCACAGCGGACCCTACGTGGAGTGAATGTCGATCACTTTCACGCGGCGGTTTTGATTGACGGCTCCGGCAACTCGACTACGGTACCGGTCTCGGTTTCCACGGCGAGTAACGCCGCATCGAGCGACCGCTGGGCAATGCGGGTGATGTAGAAGAAGACGCCGCCCGTCACGAGGCCGAGGACCACGAGCGCCGTGTGCATCCACGGGCTGTTCCGTAAAGTGTGGCTCGAGGCATCCGCGAAGCTCTTCGCGGCGGCACCCATGATCGTGTAAACAATGGTCCGCGGCAGCATTCCCACGGCGGTTGCCCCAGCATAGTCACGCCAGCGCACGCCCGTCATGCCGAAGAGGTAGCTCATCAGGTTTGACGGAAAGACCGGGGTCAAGCGGGTCAGCATCACCACCTTGAAGCCTTCGCGATCACAGGCGACTTCGACGGCCCGGAATTTGGGTTCCATGCGGGCAAAGGATCGGAACCAGCCGCGACCAAGAAACCGCGACATGTAAAAGCTGCACGTATTGCCGAGCGTGAGACCGATGATCGCGGTCAAGGTGCCCCAGATCGGGCCGAGCAGAAACCCGACGCCGGTGCTGACGAACGTGTTCGGAATGAACAGCAGACACGCGGGGATGTAGAGCAGCGCGAGAATCACCGGGGCCCACAGACCCATACTGTCGATCGACTCGAACAGCGGGATCAAAGTGGCTTTGATTTGTTCACGGCGTCGCCAGGCCACCAGCGTGAGGACTGCCAGGAAGGTGAAACCGAATCGCCGCAGCCAGACGTTGTCGCGCAGGGAAAACATAAACAGCCCCCGATACCGGTGATGTGTATCGAAGAGCATCGGCCAACCGTCCGGGAACCTGAACAGGAATCGTGACCCGCAGGTTCCCGGCGATGGGCCCGCTCGCTCAACTTCCGCCCAATTGCGCGATCACTTCTTCCGTGCTGGCCAGTTGCTTCCGCATATTCGTCAAAGTTTCGCGCACCTCGGCGACCACTTCCGGCGGAGCCCGGTCGACGAAGCTGCTATTCGTCAGCTTCTTTTCGTTCGAGGCAATGAAGCCCCGCAGCTTGTCAGCCTCTTTATGCTGCCGGGCCAATTCCGCTTCCCGGTCAATGAGCCCTTCCAGCGGCACATAACCATCGGCATCGGCCAGTGAAAAACTGGCCGATGCGGGCGGGCGGGTCACATCGGGTCCGCAGCCTTGCAGTGTCGCCTTGGCCAGGCGTTCAAACTGACCGGCCACCTGTCGGATATCTTCCGCCACTTCACCACTGCATTTCAGTGACACCGGCACGGTCGCCGCCGGGCTGATGTTGTAGACGCCGCGCACATTCCGCACGGCGACAATGGTCTCTTGCAGCCGTTGGAATCGAGCCTCGAGCGCCGGTTGCCGGAAGACTTCGAGCCCCGTCGGCCACGCGGCGATAATGCACGCGGAAGCCGCAGGTTGAGGTGTCAAGACGCCCAGGGAAGGCGTTCCTTGGGCTTCCCACGGCATGGGATCATCCGCCGTGATACTTCCGCCTTCCGCCTTCCCCCTTCCCCCTTCCGCACTCGGTCTTTCCGGCGCGATCTCATTCAGCCGCTGCCAGAGTTCCTCCGTAATGAACGGCGTAAACGGGTGCAGCAGCCGCAGAATCGTATCGACCACGGTCACCAGTACGCGTTGACACTGCGCCCGCTGAGGCCCGGGGATTGCGATCCCTGGGCTGCCCTCGGGATTTTCCACGCGCAGTCGTGGCTTGATCATCTCCAGATACCAGTCGCAGAATTCGTTCCACACGAATTCGCGCAGCGCCCTTGTCGCTTGATCGAACTGGTACTTGTCGAGCAGCTTCGTCACTTCCTCGGTGACGGTCGCCAGCCGACTCAAGATCCAGCGGTCTTCGAGCGCCAGATCGGCTTCGATCACTGGACCCGGCGTGTAACCTTCGAGGTTCATCAAGGCGAACCGGCAAGCGTTCCACAGTTTGTTGCAGAAATTGCGGCCGTACTCGAAGCGCTCGGCGACCATGCTCGCCACGGGTTCGCCGGGGTCGGCATCGTAGTTCGCGCTGGTGTACTGCGAATCCTTCTTGCACTTGGGGCACTTCACGCGCGGCTTCTTGCCCTCTTTCGGCTTCGCCTTCTGATGGTCCAGCGTCTGCGGGATCAGGCCGTCGCAATGCGGGCAGGCATAGCTGATCGGCAACCGCACATCCTGCGTTTCCCCGGCGAACGAGGCGATGGTGAACCGCAAGCCGTCGGCACCATACCGCGCGATGAGGTCGAGCGGATCGACGCCGTTGCCTTTCGACTTCGACATCCCCTGCCCGAAGCCGTCAAGAATTTTCGGATGGACATGCACATGCCGGAACGGCACATCGCCCATGTTGTACAGCCCGGTGAGCACCATCCGCGCGACCCACAACGTGATGATATCGCGCGAGGTGACGAGGACTGAACCGGGATAGAAATACTTGAGCACCGCGTTGCCGGGAATCTCCAGCGAGCGGGGGGCGTCAGCCCCCTGAATGGATGATGTTGACACATTAGTGTTTGAATCGCTCTGTTCAGCCAGGCGAATTCGATCCAGCATCACCTGCTTGGCCTGCTGTGCCGAGATTTTTTCCAGAATTTGTCCCAGCTCACTGGCAGGCATCACTTCGCCGTCTTTGGTGACCATCGGCAAGCCCGATGATCGATCGATTTCAACGGTGAACTGACTCGTATCGCCATAATGCGCGCGGACCGCAGCAAGAATCGTCTCTTTGACGCTCTTGATCACAACTTGCTGGTCAAGAGCCTGCTCTTGTTTCGCATCGCTCGCACAATCAAGGGGCTCACGCCCCCCGCTCGCGGTGCCAGCCAGCGGCGGATTGTGTTCCAGATCGGGCCAACCGAGCGTCGCATGCGGCCACAGCGCCGATGAGAACCAGGTGTCGAGGACGTCTTCGTCCTGCACAACACCGAACTCGCGCTGGAATGCCGCTTCGACTTCCGGCTGATCGGGACCGATACAGACCAATGCCGACCAATCACCCGTATGATCGTTATAGGCCAACTCAAAGGCGATGTTGTCATCACAGCCGCCACCGCCGCGGGCTTCCAGGGCATCGTTGAATGCGGCCATGAAGAAGGAGTCGCAGCCGAAGATGCGATTGATCCGGTCTTCCAACTCGTCGGTCATGTTGGGATCTTGACCAATCGGCAGCGTCCACACTGGAATCCGATGTCCCCACCATAATTGGCGGCTGATGCACCAGTCCCGTTTTTCTTCCAGCCAGTCGAGATAGCTGTTCGCGTACCGCTCCGGGAAGAACTCGACGTCGCGGTTCTTCACGGCGTCGATCGCCTTCTGACCCAACTGGTCCATCTTCACGAACCACTGGTCCGACAGGTAGGGCTCGATCGCCGTTTTACTGCGGTCGCTGAACTTCAGCGGAATCTGGCGGTCCTCTTCCTTCTCGAAACAGCCCTGCTCCTGCATGGCGATGACCACGGCCTCGCGCACGGCGAGGCGATCTAAACCGGCATACGGGCCAGCATTCTCGTTGAAGGTGCCATCGGGGTTGAGCAGGTTGATCGGCTCGCCCATCAGTTCCTTGTTGCGGGTCCAGCAGGCATAGTCATTCGGGTCATGCGCCGGGGTCACCTTCACGCAGCCGGTGCCGAGTTCCTTGTCGGCGAGCAGCGCATCGGCGACGATCGGGATCAACCGACCATTGAGCGGAATCCGCACTTTCCGGCCGATGAGGTCGGTGTAGCGTTCATCGGTCGGATGCACACAAACGGCGGTATCACCGAGCATCGTCTCCGGCCGCGTGGTCGAAAACGAGATCACTCGATCCGTGTCTTTACCGTTTGCATCGACCACCGGGTAATGGAACGTCCAGAACTTGCCCGCGACATCATCGGTGTAGACTTCGTCATCGGCGACGGCGGTTTGCAGGAACGTATCCCAGTTGACCAGTCGTTTGCCGCGATAGATGAAGCCATCGCGGAACATTTTGAAGAAGGTGCGACGGACCGCTTTTGAACAGACATCGTCGAGCGTGAACCGCACCCGCCGCCAGTCGCAGCTGGCTCCGAGTTTTTTCTGCTGGCCGATGATTCGCTTTTCGTAGTCGTCCTTCCATTTCCAGATGCGTTCGACGAGCGCTTCGCGGCCGATATCGTGCCGGGTGAGGTTCTCCTGCTCTTTCATGCGGCGTTCGACCACGGCCTGCGTGGCGATGCCGGCGTGATCGGTGCCGGGCATCCACAAGGCGACATAGCCCTGCATGCGTCGCCAGCGCGTGAGGAGATCCTGAATCGTGCCGTTGAGCGCATGCCCCATGTGGAGCGCCCCGGTGACGTTCGGCAGCGGGATCATAATGGTATGCGACGGCTTCGCCGGATCGGGATCGGCATCGAAGTAGCCGTTGGATTCCCAATAGGGGAACCAGTGAGCTTCCGCGGCGGCGGGATCATACTGCTTGGGGATTTCGGTGGGCATGGGTGTATGTGAGTTTCAGCAACGATGAATGTATAAAAAGAGGCCGCTAGCCATCAGACTCGGGAAACAAGAGTGCCGACAACTTGGCCAACACATCTTCCACAATGGCTTTGGGCAAGCGACCGTATTTCTCGGCGCGACGGGCACGCCAGTCGATGTTGCGGACATGGTCCGCGAGAATCACACTTTCTTGTCCGGGTTTGGTATCCGCCACGACTTCGAAGGCATAACCCTTCCGTTGTCGAGTCGCGGCACAGACGACACACAGACCAGTTTTTTTATTGTAGATTTTAGGACTCAGCACCAGGACAGGGCGCCGCCCTGATTGTTCATGCCCTGCGACAGGGGATAAATCGACCCAGATCAATTCACCACGGTCGGGGACATAGGTGGCTGTCACTCAACGATCTCCCTACCGACAGCGTCACCCAGATCGCACTCTCCGTGCAATTGCTCCGGACGACAATCCTTGAGCATCTCTTTCAGATGGTACTTCGACGACTTGACGGGCCGAATCATTAAGCCGCCCTGCTCTGCGGTCACCTCGACAGCGGCTCCGGGAGTCAAGGCGATTTCTTCCGCCAGACTCGCCGGGATTCGCACGGCGAGACTGTTGCCCCATTTCTGCACCGTCGTCATTGGCCAACCCCCATTTTTGTATCAACAATGTATCTACAAGAAACTGAGTGATCAATGGCCTTTCTGGCCGCTTGGGGATTTCGGTGGGCATAGGTCGATCGCTTGAAATGTCTGTCGGGCAGAATCTGCATAAGGCCGATAAAAACTGCAACAATCAGCTTCTTAGGAATTGATCGGTCGCTATCGTAAAGGCTTCACCGGTTGGGAGATGAAACTCAACTCGGTCATCTATCCCATGATCAATCCGTTCGAGGTATTTCCCGGTCTCCAGATCGGGTTGTCGGTACACTTCCACGCGGCAATTGACGAGATTCACGACCCAGTACTCAGCAATACCTCCGGCCGCATAAGCTTCGAGTTTCTCACCGAGGTCATAGGCGAGCGATGAGTCGGCGACCTCAATCAGCAGGATGATTTCATCCGGTGTGGGGTGTCGTGGCCGCTCGGCTTCAATTGAACCAGACACGATACAGAGATCGGGTTCTGGCTCATCGATGGCGGAAAGTGAAATCGGCGACTGTGATTGAACAAAGCATCGGTGACCCTGCATAAGCATCGTTAAAAGATGATAGAGCCGAATCACAGTGGCGGCGTGTCGTTTTCCAACCGTCATTTCCGCTTCTCCCTGCGTGGCTCGATTCTTCCACCGCAAGACACCATTCAAGAGTTCAACAGGAGCCCCTTCGGCCAGAACTCCGCTGGTCAACATGGCTGCATATTGATCAACAGTCAGTCGCACCAGTTGATCCAACTCAACGCGCACCGGGCCTCGATGAATATGGAATGCGGGGTTGCGGGTTAATGTATCTACTGACATGTTGACTTCCTGCAAAGACTGTCGCCGAATGTCTCAGGCGTGCGCTTCCGCGTCCTTGAACAACTTGTACTCGACGCTGTCGACGAGGGCTAACCAACTTGCTTCGATGACGTTTTCGCTGACACCGACGGTGCTCCAGACGTCTTTGTCGTCGCGGCTTTCGATGACGACTCGCACGCGGGCGGCGGTTCCTTCCGTGGAGTTGATCACGCGCACTTTATAGTCGACCAGTTGCATGGTATTCAGGTTCGGATACGCCGTGGCGAGTGCCTTACGGATCGCCTGATCGAGGGCGTTCACGGGGCCATCTCCTTCCGCGACGACGTGCTCGATCTGATCATTCACGCGCAGCTTGACGGTGGCTTCCGTCTCGGACGGACAATTGTCTTCCGATTCGACATTCACTCGGTAATGCAGACGTTCGAACTTCGGGACATACAGCCCGGCTTCCTTACGCACGAGGAGATCGAACGAGGCTTCCGCCGCTTCAAACTGGTAACCTTCGTTCTCGAGATCCTGCACGCGGTTCAAAATCTGTGTCATCAATGCGTTGTCATTGCTGATGCGGTACTTATCGGTTTTGGCCACGATGTTCGACCGGCCGGAAAGTTCGCTCACCAGCACGCGGCGGGCATTGCCAACGGTCTCCGGGGCGATATGTTCATAGCTGGATGCCAGCCGGTTCACCGCGTGAACGTGCATGCCCCCTTTGTGGGCAAAGGCCGACTGGCCGACGAAGGGCTGTCCCGAGCGGAAGTTCATGTTCGCGATCTCGTAGACATATCGCGACAACTCGGTGAGATGCGTGAGGCCACTATTATGCAGCACCGCGTACCCGGTTTTCTTGAGAGCCAGGTTCGCGATCACGCTGATCAGGTCGACATTACCGCAGCGCTCGCCGATGCCGTTGATGGTCCCCTGCACCTGCATCGCCCCATGATCGACCGCGGTGAGGGAGTTCGCGACGGCGAGTTCGCAGTCGTTGTGACAATGGATGCCCACGGGGATGCGAAGTTCTTTTCGCGCGGCATCGACGGTCTGCGCGATTTCCTCGGGCAGTCGTCCGCCATTGGTGTCGCACAGAATGATCGCGGCAGCTCCGGCTTCTTCAGCGGCTTTCCATGTGCGTAGCGCGAACTCGGGGTTCGCGCGGAAACCATCGAAGGAATGCTCGGCGTCATAAAAGACTTTCCGGCCTTCGGCGACCAGGAAAGCAATCGAATCGCGGATCATGGCGAGGTTTTCGGCCTCATCGACCCGCAGGACTTCTTTCACCTGCATGTCCCAGGTCTTGCCGACGATGGTGACCACCGGAGTCTGGGCATCGCGGACCGCCTGCATGCCGACATCGTCCTCGGGTGCACAGCCTTTGCGGCGGGTCATGCCGAAAGCAGCAACTTTGGCGTGTTTCAGCGGCAAATCGCGGACACGCTGGAAGAATTCTGCATCTTTGGGATTCGAAAGCGGGTAGCCCCCTTCGATGAAATCGATACCGACGGCATCGAGCCTCTGCGTAATGAGGAGCTTATCCTGCAACGAGAAGTTGACACCCTCACCCTGGCTGCCATCGCGTAGCGTGGTGTCGTAGATATCGATCCGGCGCGTCATGTTGAATTCAATCCGGGGGGACATCCAGGGAAAGCCTTCTCTGGGTGTCGGGGAAACAAAAAACCCTCAGGGGCGACCTGAGGGTTGGAACGTCGATTCGTCGATCCCCAAGGCCGCCTATGCTTCGTTTCCAATAATAATCGCCGCAATAATAGCAGATTCGACGAACCGGTGTACCCGGCCGACGGCTGCAAAAGCGGTGGAAGTGGAAACGTAGCTCACATGAAGCCTTAAGAAACGTTAGCGTCAGTTTAGGTGACGACAGACCCAGTGTCAAACGGGGCTTACGCAGCCGCCTCGTCGGACCAGAACCTCTCGAACCCATGTTCCGAGAGACGACACTGAATGAGGTGACAACGTTCGCCATCATTCATGCCATTCAGTACGCCATAGACCACACACCCGATGACAATGCTGCTCACCTGGACCACGCTCATGGGCAAATGGAACGGTTTCAGATCGGCGAAGACTTCGCTTTGGCTGCAGTATTCGCCGAACTTCTGGCCCTCATACTGGAGTTCGACGCCGCAGAAATCGGGACTCCACTCGTAATCGAACGGGCCGTACGTTCTCCGCCGGTGCGTGACCCAGAAACGGGTCCCTTCCAGACGGATGGCGTGGTTCGCGGTCACAAAGATTCCTGAAATTCCGGTTGTCGGGTGCGAATTCCCCAGACACGAAGTCGACCGAGATCGAGATCGGGTGGGGAATCATACCGGGCGGCTGCATTTGGACAATGCCGACTTCGTTCAAGTGAGAAGCGTGTGTCCGGATGTTCAACGCCCTGCCTGGCTTACGAGACAGCGTCAGGCCACCAGATCCAGGTCCAGATCGGGTTTCGGCGGAGCCGTTCGTGCTGCCACATCTCTGACGGTGACGGCCTGAGCCGTCACTACGGGAAGTCGCCAGATGACCAGTAAACCACACACGGCGAGCAATGTCATGGTGATTCTGAGAGGTAGCGACAGGGCCCCCGTGAACCAGTTCAGTCCGAGCAGAATAGCGATCGACAAAACCGCGAGTAGTTTCACGTGCCAACGCACGCCGCGGTGCAATTCCCAATCGCGCAGGTAGCCACCAAACCAGCGATGATTGAGCAGCCAGCGATGTGCCCGGGGAGATGACCGCACGAAACAATAACTGCTGAGCAAGAGGAATGGCGTGGTGGGCACGAGGGGCAGAACGAGGCCGATCACCCCGCAGATCAGGGACAGTCCTCCCAGCAGAAATAGTCCCCAGCGTGCCATTGGCGCTCAGTTGATGCGTGATTCTCCGGAGTCTCGCGAGACTGGCTACAGATTTTATCGACTCCCGAGCCGACTTGCTTACGTAATTTTCTCCGCGATTTCCACGGAAATGCCGCGGATTTCGAGACCAAAGTCCACCTGCCGAGCGATTTAGCGCGTTGATTTTCGCCGATTTCCCTGTAAATTTTCCAGACTTTTTCGAGACAAGTTGGTCCGAGTTTTGGCTCGGTGCAGAATGGTGGTGATGTGATTTTGGGAGGCCGTCCGATACTCGCGTCGAACCGAACGACGCAATCTTCCCAGAGAATTTGGGACGACGCTGCATCGCGTGCTTGACAAGGGCTCTCGACTCGACTATTCCATCAGCGCTTTCGTGACGAGTGTCAATATGACCTCTGTCCACAAAAGGTAGCGGTTGAATGACACTAGGACTGCCACGGAATGCGGTAAGTCCGCCGGAGTGCGGAAGGTTCCCACTCGGTAGCTCGGAATTCCAGTTTCAATTGAGGTTTTCCGCAATGACCATCGTGTTACACGACGAAGTGGATGCCTTCGCCGCGTGGACGCCCTGGGCTCCCGAGGCCTGGTTGGCCACGTCGCCTTGTCTGGCGGCTGAAGACGAAGAAGAACTCGGCGACGACGAAGGCTTCGACGATTTCGGCGACGACGAAGATGACGACATCGACGAACTCGAGGATCTCGACGAAGAAGAACTGGACGAGTTTGAAGACGACGATTTTGACGATGACGACGACTTCGACGAAGAAGACGACGATGATGAATTTGAAGAGGAAGAGGAAGACGACGACGAGGAATACTGATCTCTAACGTCGTTAACGGCCTTCCCGTGTTAGCCTGGCGGAGTCTGCCCGCGTGACTCTGCGCCGGGAATTGCGTAAGCTTGAAAACCGGAAACCGGCAAACTTGGCCAGTTTCCGGTTCTTGCTTTCTGCTTCTGAACTTGCCTGCCCCTGGTCTTTCTGAGTAGCGGCGGCTGAGTTCGCCGCTGAGATTGAGTCGAGGATCCGCATCGTGGATGGCATCTGGGAACAAGCACAGGAAGCCGTAAAGGCGATTCGGTCACACTGGCAGGCAACACCTCGGGTGGGCCTGATTCTGGGGACCGGCTTGGGCGGACTCGCGGATCAGATCGAAACCGAAGCGACAATTCCGTATCACGAACTGCCGCACTTCACCAGATCGACGGCCCCCGGCCATGCCGGTCGGCTGGTCTGTGGAAAGCTGCGTGGTGTGCCCATTGTGGCCATGGCAGGGCGACTCCATCACTACGAGGGATATTCCCAACAACAGGTGACCTTCCCGGTGCGTGTCATGCGAGCCCTGGGCGCAGACCTGCTGGTGGCCACCAACGCTGCGGGGGGTATCAACCCGCAACTCGATCTCGCGGATCTGGTCCTGATCGAAGACCATATCAACCTGATGCCGGACAATCCCTTGCGCGGCATCAACGATGATCGACTGGGACCGCGGTGGCCCGATCTGGCGGCTCCCTACTCCAAAGCCGTGATGGCGACCGCACGACAGGCGGCGCTGGAACTCGGCATCCATCTGCACAAAGGGGTGTTTGTTGCAGTCTCCGGCCCCAACCTGGAAACACGGGCCGAGTATCGCATGCTGAAACTGCTGGGGGCCGACGTGGTCGGCATGTCGACCGTTCCCGAAGTCCTGGTCGCGGTGCATGGGGGCATGCAAGTGCTGGCGTTTTCGGTCGTCACCGATTTGTGCCTGCCTGATCATCTGGAACCTGTGGAAGTCCCCAAGATCCTGGCAAATGCAGATGTTGGCGGCAAGAAACTCGCCCGGCTGATTCCGGAAGTTGTGGCACGCTGGGCAGCCCAGCCTTCGTAAATCGTCAGGAGGTGCCATGCACCGACTTCAAATGAACTTCTGCCGACAGACGTTCTGTCGCATATTGTGCTGTGGCCTGCTGATGCTCTGCGGTTGCACGACACAGGTCACCCTCGACAACTTCAACAAGATTCAGCCGGGCATGTCTCGGGCGGAAGTGGAAGCCATTCTGGGCCCGCCGAATCAGAAATATCAGGACACGATTTTCACCTGGAAGAATGGCGAAACCCGGACCATTACGGTCATTATCGACGACCGTGGGCTGGTCGATCGGAAAGACATGGAAGGCCTATGAGCCTTCCGCGGTTGGCTCTGTGACAGACGTCACCGACGCAGTCGTTACCACTTTCGCTGCAACAGTCTCGCCCGCCGCATCACGGGGACTCGACCTGACGACAGACACCGGAGCCTCGTTGAAGTGGCTGAACAACGACGAGGTGGGAGTTCCCCCCAGAAAGTCTTCACGAATGCGATCGCGCTCCCGATCGACCTGTTCCGCCGTGGCTCCTAACTGACGCAGAATCAGTTCCGTCATCCCCATCGCGATCTCGCCTTCGCCGGAGAAGACCACATCAGCTCCGCTGGCCTGCAAAGGGAAGACTTCATGCAGATAGGCAGTTCGCGCGAGGATGCGGATTTTCGGATTGAGTTCCTTGGCCAGACGGATGATTTCCGTCAAACCCGTCATACCCGCAGCTCCCAGGACTAGGGCCACGGATCGGCGAATTCCCGCCGCTTCCAGGATGGGCCGCAATGTGGCATCTCCGTAAACCACAGAGATCCCTGCTTCACGCAACTGACGGACAGTGTCCAGATTCAATTCGATGACGGTCGGAATGACATCGTTTGTTTTCAAGAGTCGCACCACCGTGCGTCCCACGGGTCCGTACCCGATCACAATCGCCCGGTGCAGCAGTTGCGATTCCGGGCTCGTCAGTTGCTCGGCACCGTGACCACCCTCCAGTGGCTCGGACCCGGTGGGGCACCAGCGATTGACGACCGGCAATTGCCTCAATTTCTGTTCCCACCAGTCAATCTTGCGATACAGCAGCGGATTGATGCTGATCGACACAATCGCGGCGGCCACGAGGGCACTTGTGGACTGCTCATTCAACAGCCCCAGGCGTTCCCCCAAACCCGCCACGATGAACGTGAACTCACCGATTTGCGCCAGGGCTGTCGCCACCACCAGGGCCGTCCGCAAGGGGTACTTCAGCACGAGAATAATCGCCATGGCACTCAGTGGTTTCCCGATGAGCACAATCCCCAACGTCGCGGCGACCATCACAGGGGCATTCCACAACGTCAGCGGATCAAACAGCATCCCCACAGAGACAAAAAACAACACGGCAAAGGCATCCCGCATCGGCAAGGCATCGGTGGCAGCACGCAGACTGAATTCCGATCGGCCTACGACCATCCCCGCCAGAAACGCGCCCAGCGCCATGGAAGCCCCGAACAATTGAGCAGAACCCACGGCGATGCCCAGGGCAATCACCAGAATGGACAACGTAAAGAGTTCGCGCGACCGCGTTTTCGCCACGCGCGATAGCAGCCAGGGAACCACCCGCTGCCCGGCAACGGCCGTGAAACCCACCAGCAATCCCAGCTTCAACAACGACCACAACAGCGAGATGGCGATATTGGACGTGGCCCCTTCGGACTCGTGGAACATCGCGGGCAACATTACAAGAACCAGAACCGTAAACAAATCTTCTACGACCAGCCAACCGACGGCGATATGCCCCGCTGGCGTGTGCAGGTCGTTGTTGTCTGACAAGACTCGCAACAGCACGACGGTACTGGCGACAGAGACCGCCAGACCGAACACCAGGCCGCCTGACCAACTCAACCCGGAATAATGACCGATCAACAGGCCCAGCAGAGTCGCGGCAAGGATCTGCCCGATGGCTCCCGGGATCGCAATCGCACGCACGCTGACCAGTTCTTCCAGATGGAACTGCAATCCCACCCCGAACATCAGCAGGATCACGCCCACTTCCGCGAACTGTTCAGCGATGTGCAAATCGCCCACAAATCCAGGCGTATAAGGGCCCAGCACCATCCCCGCGACCAGATAGCCGACAATGGGGGACAATTTCAAGCGGAACGCCGCGTATCCGAGAAACAAGGCCGCCGTGAGGCCGTAGGTCAACGTGAGAATCAGTTCCAAGTTATGCATGCGTGCAGACTAGCTGACAAGGCCTGTTTCGCCAACGGTAGATCCCTGTCAATTTCGCACGGAACAGCGCTCATTACCCCTGGCCTGCCCGTTCACGGTATCATACATCCGAGGTATGGTAACCGGACGTGCAGATCTGTGATGTCAGTCGTCCGCGCAACAAGGGGGGAGTGGTTTCGCATGGGCAAGGTGGCTGTCGTGGGTCTGGGACGATTCGGGACCGCGGTCGCGCGGCAATTGGCAGCCACGAATACTCAGGTGATTGCGATCGATACGGATCAGGAACTGGTCAACGATATCAAGGATGTCGTCAGTGCCGCGATCGTGCTCGATTCCACCGACGAAATCGCGTTTCGCAGCCAGGAAATTCACAAGGTCGATGTCCTGGTGGTCGCGATCGGCGAGAACTTTGAAGCGGCCCTGTTGACGGCGGTTCTCGGGAAGAAGTTTGGCATACCGCGGGTGGTCTGCCGCGCCAGTACCTCGGTCCATGCCGAGATTTTTGAGCGGATTGGCGCGGATGAAGTCATTCAGCCGGAAACCGAGACCGGGCACCAGCTGGCCCGTCGCCTGGCAAATCCTCTGCTCGACGATTTCATCGATCTGGGCGAAGGCTTCACGCTGATCGAATTACGAGCCCCGGCGAGTTTCCGCGGCCAGACCCTTCGCGATTTGAACTTGCGCGTGAAATACAATGTGAACCTGGTTGCGATTCGTCGGTCTCAATCGATCGTCAATGCCCGTGGCAAAGAGGAAACCCGCGACCACCTGACGGTCCCCCTCGCCGACGAGGTCATTCAACCGCAGGATACTCTGATTCTGATCGGTGGAAACGAGCACCTGGCCCGCATTCCCAAGGAATAACGGGCCAGGATTGTGGCTGCTCCAGAGCGTACAGAATCGGTGGTGCAGTTGTCGTTACTGTTGCATGCCGACCACTTCCAGATCGGGCAGGAACTCGCGTAGCGCAAGGACGCCACGCGTCGTGCAGTTGGTATTGTTGATATGGATGACCCGGAGATTGATGCATTTCGTGAGATGTCGCAGGCCGGAGTCATCAATCTGGCGGCAATTGCTGAAGTCAAGTTCCTGAATCGACTCACTTCCCGTGAATGCCGACAGGCAGTTGCCCGTTAATGCCGCGTTGGTGTTGAATCGCACCAGTTGCAGATTGCTGAGCGGACGCACCATGGCCTTGAAATGCAGATCCTGCATGTTCTGCAGGTCGGAGATGTTGAGGTGCTTCAGGCTCTTCATGGTCATGATCGCCTTGGCACCGCGCTCGTCCAGCGGGCAGCGCTGCATGAGCAATTCCTCAAGCGGCTGAAAGGCACTGCTGCCACCCGGTGGACGGAAACCGAACCCCCGCACCTGACAGCCGGAAACGTTCAGGTGCCGCAAGCCTTCCAGATCCGCCAGTTGGGCAATCCCCTGGTCGGTGACTTGCGAATCGTTGAGCGTCAACTTTTTCAGCTTCGTCATCTTCCCGACGATCGACATCGTCAGGTCGTTGATGTTGGACTGCATGATCTCCAGTTCTTCCAGATCCGGATGGCTCAACAGGAGATCCTGCCAGCCAATCGGCATCAGGTTGACTCGATGCACGAACAGCACTTTCAGTTGCGACATCGGCTTGAGCGCCGCCGCCGATTCATTGGTCACGCGCGAGCCATCGAGATACAGCGACTGCACCGACTTCGAGTCGGCGATTTGAGAGTAGGCCCCTTCCCCGAGCAGTGATCCGCGAATATCGAGTTTGGCCAGCGAGGTCAGCTTCTCGATCTCGCGCAGCCCTTTTTCAGTCACCTCGGTGCCACCCAGCGACAACTCCGTAATCTGATCCAGCCCAGATTCCAGGTCGGCCAAGGCCAACAGCGTATTGTCGTTAATCTGGTGAGGTTGCAGTGACTTGAAATTGTCGATCACGACTTGCGGATCGGGTTTCGGCGGGGGGGCCGGTGTGGGTGTGGGGGTCGGCTGAACGAACACGGGCGGAGGCTGCACCACGGGTTGTGGCGCGGGCTGACTTGTACCGATCAACTCGCTCCAGGTGGGCAGGCCGCAACCACTCACCAGCAGCAGTAAAGCCGTGGTGAAGACTCCCCAGCCTAAAGAACCTGCCGGGCCACGCGGCCCGCCGATCATGCGTTCGTGACTCATCTGCTTCCTTCCCGAAAATGCGCACAATGACAAGGAAAAAGAATGCTCGGCATTCGGAAATCACTTAGTGCATTCCGACAAAACCTCTGCGGGATCGACCCGGCCACTGCAATAACAGCGGTTTTCACGTGCCGCAACCGGTTTTGTCGGATGGCTCTTAAGACAGCCACCTTATCGTAAACATCCGTCACCTGACTTTCAATATGCAACTCGCCTCACTGGGCAGATGTCGAATTTGGTCGCGAACATGACGCACCAGTATTTACATCGTTACAGATTATCTGGTCGATCTCTCCAGAATTCCACAAGATTCGTGAACCGATCTGTACGACACGCCACCAGACCAACAGCCCCGCACACCCTCCGGCGATCAGCACGGGATCCAGAATCATGCGATAGCGATAGTTCGGCGCATCCAGAACCGCCGTGATCAGGCACGTCATCAGCAACGTGATCAGACACAGCACCCCGGCGCGGATCTGCTGAGGCGACAGGCACATGCCGGCTGTCAGCAGCAGCCCGCACAGACTCCCCAGTTCCATCACCAGCAGGCCACGCTCCGGGGCCGATGATAACACCCGCGTCCTTTGGTCGCGTTGGCCTCGCGAACCCCAAGGCCTTTGCCCGGCGAGCGTAGATTCAGGTGTCAACTCATCACCATACAACGCCTGTTCCCGATCATAAACCACACGCCAGAAATCGATCGCCTTCCAACCCATACGCAGACCGGCCCGCCATGGATCATGCCAGAAGGCCTGCAAAGACACGGTCTGCATCAGGCTGTCAGCCTCGGCATCGTTCAGTCCTGCATCCGTCAGCGCATGGGAAACACTCCAGTTGTTCTGCCAGTTGACCTCGTGATGAGACATCTCCGTAAGTTCACGGACGCGCGCGGCAGCTGTGGTATCAGGCAACGGCGGTGCCACGGGCCTCCCCGGTCCCAGGACCGAGATCCATAACTCACGACCGAGAAAAATCACCGGCGATGGTCGGCCGAAAATCATCGCATTCCGCACGCACCACGGACCAATCAGCATTCCCGCGAGTAGTCCCAGAGGTACAAGCCGTGACCCGGTAGCCAGCAGCGCGCCGCGCGACAGCCAAGGCCGCGGAACCGACCATGCCACCGCGACCAACAACACCGGACAGAGCGCAATGGATGACGGGCGAATCAGAAAACTGAGCGAAAATAAGGCACAAACCGCCCACCAGAGCCGACCTGTTGTGACCGCACGCGAAGTCGTCAGGACCAGCAGCAGTGTGATGACCGGCAGATAAACCGTTTCGGTCAATAACGTCTCGGCATAGCTGGCGGAACCGAGGCTCAAGACTCGTATTACCAGGGCCAGATTCATCAGCCACACGCGCGACGTCAGCCGCCATGTCCACCAGGCGGTCAAAGCTGTCGTAATGAAGACACACAGATGCTGCAAGATACTGACAGCACGCCACGCCGACGAGCCGCACAGCCACTGACAGAAGCCCAGCAGCCACGGATATCCCGGCGTGCGGTAACCGATCGGGTTCGCTGTCATCCAGACATCGCCACCTGCCACCTGTGTGCCGAGTTGCCAGTAACCTGCGGCGTCGTAGGCCACGGGGGCTGGTCCGGCCGCTTCCAGCCAGCTCAGCTTGCCCCCTTCGATCAGTAGCAACATCACCACCACACCCCAGCCGAGGCGATTCGACCAGCACGGCGAGGGGTTTACAGGGTTCAAGGCGGTTGTCGATTTCTCTCGCCCAGTGGGGAGTGCTCAGTGCCGAGTGACAAAGCCAAGCAGTTACTAAATCGTGATCTGTCATCAACACCGACAGTACGTCGTTCTGCTAAATGATGATTCCAAATCCTAGGATATAGATCCAAATCGCCACGGTCACCGACAAGAAAATGGCAACTGCCATTCCTTTCTCGATCGGGTCCCACGTCCAGGGTGCCCAAGGACGCATCAATTCCGGCAGTATGCTTTCATCGGGCGGTGGTTCATCGTCATCGGTCTGATTATCCATGACAATAAGCACCGCCCAGGATTCGTGCCTGATCACACTCCATGTCGAGTAGAAAACTCGCTTACACGTCCACTTGGCACTCAGCACTTGCCACTCGGCAGACCATCCCAACTACAACACATACTCCACATCGACCCACTTGCCTTCCGCCGACGATTGCAGCACGGCATCGGCGACGGCCTGAGCGCTCGCCCCGTCATCGAAGCCGGGAGTCGCATCACGGCCTTCCACAATCGCCGACACGAATTCCCACACCAGGTCGTACCGGAAGACGGTGCTCGGTTTGCCATCGGCCGGATTGCGCGGGCTCTCTTTCGGCTTCAGGAACTCTTCGGGCACGGCGACTTTTTCCATCGACCCGCCATGCTTGCCGATCAGGATGTGATTCGGATCGACAAGCTGATAAACCGCCGAACCTTCGCTGCCGTTGATTTCGGCCCACTCAAAGCCGACGCCGTTGTTGTGATGCCCCTTCATCAGCGTGGAACCTTCCCACACGCCGACGGCCCCGCATTCAAACCGGCCGATGAGGGCCGACCAGTCGTCGACATTCGACGGCTCACACGTCTTGCCATCGGTCGTCGTGGTGCGCGGCGCATACGTGGCAACCGCCCCGCAGACGCTTTGAATTGGCCCCAGCAGATCCTGCGCGAAGTCAATGCGGTGGATCGTCATATCATAAAGATCCCCTGCCCCGGCGAGATGCTGATACTGCCGCCAGCCCCAACTCGTCTCCGGCAGATCGAGAAACCGCTGGCTGCGGAAATGCCTTGGCGTGCCCAGGGCTCCGGTCTTCAGCAGATGTCGCAGATAGATCATCGACGGTGCAAACCGATAGGTAAACGCGGTCATGTGCCGCACGCCCTTGTCACGCGCGGCATGGAACATGGCCTTCGCTTCACCGAAGTTCAGGCCGAGTGGTTTTTCGGCCATCACATGCTTGCCCCCGGCAACGCAGGCCAGCGTGATCGGTTTGTGGGTGAAGTTGGGTGTCGCGATAATCACCGCATCGATATTCGGATCGGCCGCGATCTCTTCGTAACTCGTGGTGTACTTCGCCGGTCCCCATTCCCCTTGGCGCTGATTCAGGAGTGCTTCGTTCGGATCGCAGACGGCGACGAGTTCCGCACGCGGATCGATGTTGATGCCGGGAACATGATGAAAATCGGAAACCAGACCGGCCCCGATGATGCCCATACGAACTTTGTCGGCCATGTGATGATGTCTTCTTGGTGGTCAAGAAGCCCAGGGAATGCGTTCCCTGGGCTTCCGGTTTGAATGATTGCGTTAAGGTTTACCGTCCGGCTCAACCGCCTGCAACTGTCGCACCAGCGCGAGCGCCTCGTCGCGGCTGACGATTTCGAGATTGAGCTGCGCATCCCGCACGGTCTCAAGCCACTCCCGAAACCGTGGCCCAGGTCGATACCCCAGCGCCACAAGATCATCTCCGGAGATGAGTGGCGGCGGATTGAGCACTTCTGGCGGCGTTTGCAGCAGAAACTCTTCCACGAACAACACCGGATGCAGGTCGGCATCGGCGGCGAGCAACCGGGCATGCGTCAACTTGAGGAGATCATCACGATACCGGTGGGCCAGCAACCTCTTCAATGGGGCTAGCGACAACGTCGCCGCCTGATCGAGCGCGTGCTGCTGCTCTACCAGCCAGGTGATACGGTCGGTTTCGTCGTTGGAGAGTTTCAAGCGCCGACAGATCGTCATGACGGTCTTCGACGATAGCGGTAAGAGCAACGCCGCGAATGCCAGTTCAAAAGACGGTTCACGCAACAACGCCAACAGCGAGCGGGGAGTGTCAACCCCCTGAATGCGTGTCGGATGGTCCAGCGATATCGAATGGAGTCGGTGCGACCATTCAGGGGGCTGATGCCCCCCGCTCGCTGGGGTCGCGAACAACTCCGGCAGAATCACCGCGAGCAATCCCAATTCCCCGCACAACGCGATCGCCCGAACTCGGTGCCGATCGACCAGCATCTTCTTCAGCTCTTGGGCGATCCGTTCCACACTGACGACCGTGATCTCACCGGCCATCTCACGCACGGCGTTCGCGGTCACCGGGTCTAACTGAAAATCCAACGTGGCGGCGAACCGCACGGCTCGCAGCATCCGCAACTTGTCTTCCCGCATCCGTTCATGAGGATCGCGAATGGCCCGCACCACCCCCGCTGCCAGATCGGCTTCCCCGTTCACGTAATCGAGCACGCGGCTGTCGATGGGATCGTAGAACATGCCATTAATGGTGAAGTCCCGTCGCTGGGCATCTTCGTCCGGCGTGCAGAAGACCACGCCATCCGGTCGGCGGCCGTCGGTGTATTCGAGATCGGTCCGGAACGTGGCGACTTCCACTTGCCCGGCGGCTTTGGGACCGAGGACGATAATCACGCCGAAGCTTTCCCCGACGGCGAGGGTGCGACGCTGACCGAACAGCTGCCGGACTTCCGCCGGTTTGGCGCTGGTGGCGACGTCGTAATCTTTGGCAGGACGATTGAGCAGCAGATCGCGCACGCAACCGCCGGCGAAGTAGGCCAAAAACCCGGCGTCCCGCAATTTCCTGACGATTTCGGTCGCGAACTCGCGTTGAGAGTGTGTCATGTCGGCATCATCGCGATTTGCGAATTTCGCTACCAGCCCGATGACACCCATTTAGCCCCCTGTCGCTCGCAACGGGGGGCGAATAACGGGCGAGCGGTGGGACGTAAGTCCCACCGGTGATGACTGCGAATCGATTTCTCGAGAACCTCCATATCTGTGACACAGACTACTTCATTCCGCCGTTTTCTAGCTCCAGCGCTGATTTGCACGGCCAGTTGTATCGGAGCAGTCGTTGTACTTCAGCAAGCCATCACTTCCGCTCGAACAGCCGCACGGGAATTGGAGTCGATCAGTCATCTGAAAGTCCTTGGATTGGCTCTTGGGAACTACTCCAGCGCCCATGATGATCATCTGCCAGACCAAAACAATGAGCCAAACAGTTTGAGTTGGCGTGTCGCGGTGCTACCTTTCGTGGGTCATCCCGAAATGGAAGCCCAATTTGATCGTTTGTCTGCCTGGAATGCGAAAAGCAACCAGCCGCTGGCACAAACCTGGATCAGCGTTTTCGATGCCACTCTGGGAGAACACCAGCAACCGTTGCCCAACGGCTTCGCCATCAGCGACTACGGCATGATCTCCGGTCCCGGCACGGTGCATCCCAATGATCACGCGGTGACGCTCGATGAAATCTCGTCAGGCGACGGACTCGGTCAGACGCTGCTGCTCGGCGAATGCGTCGGCTTACGGCTGGCGTGGGCCGAACCACGTGATCCCCGGGTCGATCGCGAAATCATCGGTATCGAGACGCTGACGAAACCTGGGCAGACATCGAACAAACTCCTCTCGACCTACACCCGCGGCAAAGTTCCGGTCGCCTTCGCCGATGGTGGCGGTCGGTTTCTCAACGCGAAGATCGATCCCAAGATTCTCAAGGCGTTGTGCACGGTGGATGGCGACGAGGGCATCAATCAGAGTGATTACCTGGAGTAGGACCGCCACACGGCGGTGGCGGCTTCTCAACTCTTTTGCGACTTTTGTGCCTTTTTGCGGCTCAGATGGATTTCTGATTGGGATACGCATTCAGGGGGCTCACGCCCCCCGCTCGCTGGTCAGGCACCATCGACCATCCCCCCTCCCTCCGCTACCATGTCGCGAATCCCCCATTTCGTGGCACTCACCGACAGGAATTCGCAGGCATGTACGATCGGGCACGGCTGATTCAGTTGTTTCATGAGCGGGCACTGAAGTTCGGCGACTTCACTCTCGCCTCCGGTAAAAAATCGACCTATTACCTCGACGGCAAGCAGATCACGCTGCAATCGGAAGGGTTGCGGCAGGTCAGCTTCGGTCTGCTCGATCTCCTGAAAGACGTGACCTACGACGGCATCGGTGGCATGTCGATTGGAGCTGATCCGATTGTCGGGGGCGTCCTTACCGCCGCGGCGGAGTCGGGCCAATCGCTCGCCGGTTTCATGGTCCGCAAGGAATCCAAGGGGCATGGCACGAACAAATATGTCGAAGGGCCGGTCGTCCCCGGTTCCAAGGTGATCGTGATTGATGACGTGGTGACCACCGGCGGGAGTGCGTTGCAGGCCGTTGACCGCGTCACCGAGTTCGGTTGCGAAGTGGTCGGCGTCGTCGGCATTGTCGATCGCATGGAAGGGGGCGCGAAAAACTTCGCCGACCGTGGCCTCCCCTTCTGGGCACTCCTCAAGATCACCGATTTCGGCATCGCCCCCCCGGCAGCGTGACTCTTCAATCTCGTCGGAGGTACTGGTACTGTGCTGAAAAGGTCAAGTTTCGAGTGCTAAGTGCGAAGCACACGAATGCCATGATTTCCACCACTCGGCACTCAACACTGACCACTTGGCCGAACTTCCATTCCATCCGTCGCATCACCAAGGATTTACCACCATGCTGCGTCTGTTTGTCGCTTCCCTGCTCTGCGGAGGCTTGCTCATGACCACCGCGAATGCCCAGCCTAACAAGGCGAAAACGTCGTTTTTGTCCGCCGAAGCCGCTGGCCCGGACTTTGAAATCCAGGGCGAATATGCGGGCGAAGTCAACGGTCAGAAGTACGGCGCTCAGATCATCGCTCGGGGCGATGGCAAGTTTGAAGGGGTACTGTTCGCCGGCGGCCTGCCCGGAGATGGCTGGGACGGGAAGTCGAAGAACAAACTGGAAGGCAGCACCGTCGACAGCATTACGCGGCTGAACGGCCTCAATGCCGAAGCCGCGATCGTCGATGGTTATCTCGGCCTGAACCTGGGGTTACTCAAGGGGCAGCTCAAGAAAGTCGTCCGGAAGTCGCCGACCGAAGGTATGCAGGCTCCAGCCGGTGCGCTCGTGCTGTTCGATGGATCCAGCGTCGAAGGCTGGGAACCCGGCAAAATGGAAGACGGGAAGCTGATGGGCGTCGGCACACGGACCAAGGAAGTCTTCGACAGCTTCACTCTGCATCTCGAATTCCGCACGCCCTTCATGCCTTACGCGACCGGTCAGGCCCGCGGTAACAGCGGCATGTATCTGCAGGATCAGTACGAATGCCAGATTCTCGACTCGTTCGGCCTGGAAGGGCTCGATAACGAGTGCGGTGGGATCTACAAAAATGCAAAACCACTGATCAACATGTGCTACCCCCCCCTGAACTGGCAGACCTATGACGTGGAATTCACGGGCACCAAGTTCGACGCCGAGGGCAAAGTGACCGCGCCCGGTAAATGCACCGTCAAGCATAACGGCGTGGTGATCCATCAGGATCTGGAACTGGCCACGACGCCCGGTGGTGGCCAAGCCAATCAGAAGCCCGGAAAACTCTTCCTGCAGGACCACGGCGACCCAGTCCGGTTCCGGAATATCTGGGCCGTCAAGAAGTAGAGATAAATTTGCAAGCCATTTGACGCAAATGATTTGCGGTCAGTCGGGTGTGGTGTGAAAGTGGTGCCGCCGGGGGCGTCGACAGGACACGCTCCCGGTGACTCGACAAATCGACACAGGTGCGTTATTCTTCGTGACTTACGTCGGAAGAGGTTTTGTCAGCCCGTTCACTGGAAGTTTTTCTCAGGAAGTTTTTCGGCATGGCGACGAAGTCAACCATTGTGCGGATGAAGAAGGTGGAAGCCCTGGTCAAGAAGCACGAAGCCAAGCGTGCTGAGTTGAAAGCCAAGGGTGACTACGAAGCTTTGGACAAGCTGCCCCGGAATTCGAGCCGGGTTCGTCTGCGTCGCCTGTGTGCCCTGACCGGTCGCCCGCGTGGTGTCTACCGCAAGTTCAAGCTGGCCCGCCATCAATTGCGAGACATGGCTCTCGACGGTCTGATCCCCGGCATGAAGAAAGCCAGTTGGTAATATTGCGATCTGCGTGATCGCCTCATCAGATACTGAAGCTCCTGTTCCTCACGGAACGGGAGCTTTTTTCATATTGAGATGGGCACAGACAGGAATGTCTGTGCTCCTGAAAGGCGCGTAACTCTCCGGGTGCCGAGCCTCCTGACCCCTGACCCCTGACCCCTGACCCCTGACCCCTGACCCCTGACCCCTGACCCCTGACC
>Ga0164290_1000473_pt1 | contig 126609 bp, 120 predicted proteins | sample Micstemetagenome_FD_108782 | JGI IMG/M metagenome (GOLD analysis project Ga0164290, IMG submission 108782) | Contaminated culture microbial community from soil near Moab, Utah, USA - Microcoleus steenstrupii SON62 (Illumina Assembly) | ecosystem: Environmental > Terrestrial > Soil > Soil crust... | reverse complement strand
TGGGGGTGGTGCGGGTCATGGTCGTCGGTCTCCTCGTGGTTCGGGACGGGTCGTCCGTGGCGGCGTCGCGCCACGAGCTCCACGGCGTGAGGGCGCGCCTCACGACGTGAGACCCCGTCTCACGCCACAGGGACGAGCGCCCACGGAGGGCGCCGACCACGACCGACGGAGAGAGGACCACCGCGATGACCACCACCCCCACCCACGCCCAGACCCACACGCACACCCACACGCACACCCACACGCACACCCAGACCCACACCCCCGCCGCGCCGGCGGCGCTGCCGCAGCTGCGCGCCGAGCGGCCCTTCCTCACCGACGGCGGGCTCGAGACCACCCTCGTGTTCCGCGACGGCATCGACCTGCCCGACTTCGCGGCCTTCCCGCTGCTCGACTCGGAGTCGGGGCGCGAGGCGCTGCGGGGCTACTACGCGCCGTACCTCGACCTCGCCGAGCGCATGGAGCTCGGCTTCGTCATCGACACGCCGACGTGGCGGGCGAACCTCGACTGGGGCGCGCGCCTCGGCTACGACGCGATCCGCCTCGCCGGCGTCAACCACCGGGCCGTGGCGTTCGTGCAGGACCTGGCCCGGGAGCGGGCCTCGCTGGAGGTCCTCGTCGACGGCGTGATCGGCCCCCGCGGCGACGGCTACGTCGTCGGGTCCGCGATGTCCGCGGCGGAGGCCGCGGCGTACCACGGCCTCCAGGCACGCGCGTTCGCCGAGGCCGGCGCCGGCATGATCAGCGCGATCACCATGACGTACGCCGAGGAGGCGATCGGCATCACCCGCGCCGCGACCGCGGTCGGGCTGCCCGTGGTGATCTCGTTCACCGTCGAGACCGACGGGCGGCTGCCCTCGGGCCAGGCGGTCGGCGCGGCGATCGAGCAGGTCGACGCCGCCACCTCCGGCGCGCCTGCGTACTTCATGATCAACTGCGCCCACCCGTCGCACCTCGAGCCGGCGCTCGAGCAGTGCGCGCCGTGGACGCGGCGGGTGCGGGGGATCCGTGCGAACGCGTCGCGGCGCAGCCACGCCGAGCTGGACGCCGCGACCGAGCTCGACCGCGGCGACGAGCGCGAGCTGGCGGAGCAGCACGCGGAGCTCGCCACGTCCTTCGACCTGCGCGTCCTCGGCGGCTGCTGCGGCACCGACGACGCGCACGTCGCCGCGATCGCCGAGGCCGTCGTCGCCGGAGCGGCCCGATGATCCCCGACCTGTACGTCGAGGTCGCCGGCGCACACGGTGCCGACCGCCGCGGACCCGGCCGCGAGCCGCTCGTGCTCGTGCACGGCAGCTGGAGCGACCACACGACGTGGCGGTTCGTCGTGCCCGCCCTCTCGCGGGAGCGGACCGTCGTCGCGTACGACCGCCGCGGCCACTCGCGCAGCCCGTGGGACGCGCCGGTGACGCGCCGCGAGGACGAGGACGACCTGATCCGGATCGTCGAGTCGCTCGACGCCGGGCCGGTCCACCTCGTCGGCAGCTCGTACGGCGGGTCGATCTCCCTCGCGGTCGCGTCACGCCGTCCGGGCCTCGTCGCCGGCGTCGTCGCCCACGAGCCGCCCCTGCTCGGCGTCGGCGGTCCGGGCACCGACGTCGGGCGGCTGGTGGCCGAGATCGGCGCGGTGCTCGGCGAGGTCGCGGCCGACATCGCCCGCGGCGACGCCGAGTCGGCGGCGCGTCGGTTCGCCGAGGACGGGGTGCTCGGACCCGGCTCGTGGCAGGTGCTGCCGCCGGAGCACCGGGCGGTGATGCTCGCCAACGCGCGGAGCTTCGCCGGCATGCTGCGCTCCGCTGACTGGGACCAGGTCCCCGACGAGCCCGCAGCCTCGGTCCGCGTCCTGCTGACCGACGGTCCCGCCAGCCCCGCCTGGCTCCGCGGGATCGCGGCGGCGCTCGCGACGAGGTACCCGCGGGCGCGGCGCGCCACCTTCGGCGCCGCGGGGCACATGCCCCACGTCACCCACCCCGACGAGTTCGTGCGCACGGTGCACGCCGCCGTCGCCGCCGGCGCGGGGGTGGGATCGTGACCGCCTCCGTGCTGGGCGAGACCGGCCTCTGGGTGGACCGGCGCGGCGAGGGCCCGCCGGTGCTGCTGATCGCCGGCCTCGGCGACCCGGCCGAGGCGTGGGCGATGCAGCTCGACTCGCTCTCGTCGGACCACCTCGTCGTGGCGTTCGACAACCGCGGCGTCGGCCGCTCACCGCTCCCGGCCGGCGACCTGACGGTCGCCTCCATGGCCGACGACGCGGCGAGCGTGCTCGAGGCCCTCGGCCTCGACGACGCCCACGTGGTCGGGTTCTCCGGCGGGAGCCTGATCGCGCAGGAGCTCGCGATGCGCCATCAGGCGCGTGTGCGCAGCCTCACCCTCGTCAGCACGTGGGCCGAGCCCGACCGGTACTTCCGGGCGGTGGTCGATCCCTGGCGCTGGATGGTGGAGCGCGCCCCGGGGCCGCGGGAGTTCCTCGAGGCGTTCTACGTGTGGATCTACACCGCCCGCGCCCACGAGGACGGCTCCGTGGCGCGGTTCGTCGACGAGGCCCTGGCGTTCCCGCACCCGCAGAGCGACGAGGCGCTCCGGCGGCAGCTCGATGCGTTCGCCGCCCACGCTGCGCGCGACCGCCTCGCCGCCATCACCGCGCCGACGCTGGTGGTGGCGGGGAGCGAGGACGTCCTGACGCCCCCGCGGCTCGGGCGGGTGGTGGCCGACCTGATCCCGGGCGCCCGCTTCGTCGTGCTCGAGGGCGAGGCCCACCAGCCGTTCCAGGAGTCGCCCGCGGTGTTCGACGCGCTCGTCTCGTCGTTCTGGCACGACCTGCCAACGGTCTCCAAGGAGCCTGCAAGCGCCGCGTCCGACGATGGGGCCACCTCCCGAGACACCACCCACGGCGCCACGCCGGCGAACGCCGCCGGCACCGCGGCCACACCAGAAAGGGATCCAGTCCGATGAGCCACGGCCCCGCCCACCCGAAGACCCGCTTCCTGCCCACGCGCATCGCGCCCGACACCTTCGTCGTGAACGACCACCACGGCGAGGGCACCGCCCCGGTCGCGGTCGCGCTCAACTCGATGGTGATCAGAGGCGCCGAACCGGTCGTGATCGACACGGGCGTCGCCGAGAACCGGGAGGACTACCTCCGCGACGTGTTCTCGATCGTCGACCCGGAGGACATCCGCTGGGTGTACATCAGCCACGACGACGTCGACCACACCGGCAACCTGAACGCCCTCATGGAGCTGGCGCCCAACGCCGTCGCGGTCATGAACTGGTTCATGGGCGAGCGGATGGGCGAGTCGCTCGCGGTGCCCCTCACGCGGCAGCGGTGGCTCGGCGACGGCGAGTCGCTCGACGTCGGCGACCGGGTGCTCCACGCGGTGCGCCCGCCGATCTTCGACGCCCCGACGACGCGCGGCCTGTTCGACCCGACCACGGGCGTCTACTGGGCGTCCGACTCGTTCGCGACGCCGATGCTGCAGCCGACGACGACCGCCGAGGACATCGACCCGGGGCTGTGGCGCGAGGGCATCCCGATGTTCGCGCGCTACATCAGCCCGTGGCTCGAGATGGTGGACGACGCGCGGTTCCAGCGCAGCGTCGACCGGGTCGAGGCGCTGGGCGCGACCACCCTCGTCGGCTGCCACACGCCCCCGGTCACGGGCGCCCGCGTGGCCGAGGCGTTCCGACTCGTCCGCTCGGCGCCGACCGCGGACGTGCCGCCCGAGCCGGGTCAGGCCCTGCTCGACGAGCTGACCGCTGCGCTCGCCGTCCCCGCCTGAGCACGCCCGCGCCGTCCTGCGGGCCCGGCATCAGGCGGTGCCGGGCTCCGCCTCGAGCGCGCCGAGGATCCGCTCGGCGACGACCGCCAGCCGTTCGTCGTTGGTGGCGGCGGCGTTGCGGATGAGGTCGAGCGCCTGCGCGGCGCTGGTGTCGTGCATCGCCATGACCGCGCCCTGCGCGCGCGACACGACGACCGCCTCGTCGTGCTCGGCCTGGAGCGCGTCGCGGGTGGTCGAGGCGCGGGCGAGGAAGGTCGACCGGGTGACCGCGTTCGCCACCTCGGCCGCGATCACCAGCGCGACCTCCTCGCCGGCCGTGTCGAAGGCGGCCGGTCGCTGGCCGTAGAGGTTGAGCGTGCCGATCACGGTGCCGTGGTCGATGACCGGCGTCGACAGGACGCTCTGCACCCGGCGGTCCGCGGCGCCCGCGGCGAAGTGGGGGAACCGCTCGTCGCCGGCGACCAGGGCCACGCGCACGACCTCGCCGCCGACGCACCGGATGCAGGGGCCCTCGCTGTTGTCGTACTGGACCATGTCGACCTCGAGCGCGACCCGGTCGGTGACCGCGACCGTCGTCGGCTCGCCGTCGACGAGCAGCGCGACGCTCCCGCCGGTGCACCCGGGGATCAACCGGCACGCGAGCCTAGCCAGCCGCTCGAGGTCCGCCTTCAGCGTGCGCTCCGTGAGCAGCACGACCGCGAGGGTCGTCAACGCCTCGGTGAGGCGTTCGTCGGAGACTTCCACGACGCCCTCGTACCCGCTCCGCGCGCCTCGGAACCCGGAGGCCGTGCCGGCGCCGGATCCGGCCGCAGCGTCCCGCGGTACGATCCGGCCGTGACGAACGCTCCCGCGTACAACCGGCTCGGCCGCCCCGTCCACGACGCTGACGCGCACATCATGGAGCCGCCGACGTGGCTGCGCGACCACGCTGATCCTGCGATCCGCGACCGCATCCCGACGCTCGACCTCGGCGGCGGCAACGAGCTGAAGCAGACGGGGTCGGTCGAGGAGCAGCTCGCCGACCTGGAGGCGACGTTCCAACGCCTCGTCGACCGCCACCGCAGCGAGGAGTACCGCGCGGCCGAGCGCGACGAGATCATGGCGCGCAAGAACTTCGCCGCGACCGGCTCGTTCCTGCCGGAGGACCGCTCCCGCGCCCTCGACCTCCTCGGGTTCGAGAGCCAGCTCGTGTTCAACACGTTCCACAACTCCCGCCTGCACCGCTGGGAGCACGGCGACGACCTGGAGCTCGCGTACGGCGCGGCGCGGGCACACAACCGGGGGATGATCGAGTTCTGCGCACACGACCCGCGCCTGTTGCCCACGTGCTACGTCCCCCTCGCGGACTTCGACCTGGCCGCGGCCATGGCCGCCGAGGCGGTCGAGGCCGGCGCCGCGGCGCTGCTCGTCGCCAGCGGCTGCCCGGCCGGGCACTCGCCGTCGCACCGGTCGCTCGACCGGGTCTGGGCCGTCGCAGAGGAGGCGGGGCTCCCGGTGGTGTTCCACGTCGGCGGCACGGGCGACCTGATCGACCCCGCCTACTTCGTCAACGGCCTGCCCGTCCCGCCGGACTTCCACGGCGGCGAGGAGAACTTCCGCTCCGTCGACTACATGGCGATCCCGTTCCCGCCGATGCAGACCCTCGCGACGATGGTCTTCGACGGGGTGCTCGACCGGTTCCCGAGGTTGCGCCTCGGGGTGGTCGAGCAGGGCGCGATCTGGGTGCCGAGCTGGATGCGCCAGATGGAGAGCGCCTTCGAGGCGTTCGTCAAGCACGAGGAGCGGATCCGCGCGCTCGAGCTGCGCCCGAGCGAGTACGTGCGGCGCCAGATGCGGTTCACGCCGTACCCGACCGAGGACGTGGGCTGGATCGTCGAGCAGGCGGGCGCCGGCACCGTCATGTTCAGCAGCGACTACCCCCACGTCGAGGGCGGCCGGCGGCCGATCGAGCGGTTCGAGGCGAGCCTCGCCGGCGCCGACGAGTCCGTCCGCCAGGCGTTCTACTGCGACAACTTCCTCGACCTGATGGGCGCGTCCGTCCGCCACCTGGCCCCGTCGAGCTGAACGCGGCGCCCGGGCGCCCGGGCGTCCCCGCGCCGCTCAGGCCGCCGCGGAGCCGTCCGCGGCGGTCGCCGCGAGCGAGGCCTCGAGGTGCTGGACGTCGTCGGCGGCCAGCACGGCGCGCGCCAGCGACAGCAGCCGCGCGAACGCCTCGGGAGGCAGGCTCGCCCGGGCGCCGGCGAGCAGCCGCGCGCGCGTGGAGCGGTCGATCGACACGAGCAGCCACCGCTGGGTGACGGCCGCCTCCTCGGGCGGCACGGTGGCGAGGAGCGCCCGGCGGCACGCGAGCAGCTCGTCGTCGGTGCACGCGTCCCACAGGGCCGGCAGGAGGTGGCGCTCCTCGTCCAGCGCGTGCGCGAGGTACTCGGCGACGAAGCGCGTCATCGTGCGGTACGCCTCCAGCCCGTGGGCGGGATCGAGCGAGGTCGCCGCGGCGGCGATCGCGGCGCCGGTCTCGCGCTGGCGCTCGTGGACGCGGTCGTGCTCGGCGGCGAGCGGCGTGGTCGCTCCGGGGCGGGTCGCGTCCAGGAGGGCGAAGATGTGCTCGTCCTCGTGGCGCGCGTGCGAGGTCAGCTGCACGTCGAGCTCCTCCCACGCCGCCGCGGCGGCGCGTGCGGCGGCCGGATCGGCCCAGTCGGTCGCTCCCAGCCGGTGCGTGACGTCGAACAGGCCGTGGCGCAGCGCGACGTGGACGTGGGTGAGGAGATCCACCCGCGGCGGCGCCGTGGCGGTGGCGCTCGCGGTGGAGGTGGTCGTGGTGGTGGTGCTCATCGTGCTGGTCCTCGTCGTGCTGGTCCTCGTCGTGCTGGTGCTCATCGTGCTGGTGCTCATCGTGCTGGTCCTTTCGTGTGGTGCTGGGGCTTCGAGGTGGGCGCCGTGGATCTCGGGCGGCGCGGTGGGGAGGTCGCGAGGAGGCCGTGCAGCAGGAGGTCGAGGACCTCCGCGCTGCGGGCCTCGAGGTCGTCGCCCCCCGACGTCAGCAGCGACACCGTGTCCAGCCCAACGATCCACGCGAAGATCGCCCGGGCCGCGGCGGCGGGATCGAGGTCGGCCCGCAGCTCGGCGGACCGCTGGCCCTCGGTGACGAGGTCGACGATCAACCGGTGCGCGAGGTCGAGGAAGGAGGCGTACTCCGAGCCCGGCCCGAAGCGCACGTTGAGGTCGGAGCCCAGCCGAGACACGACGCGCAGCGACGGGTCGGCGCGCAGCAGCGCCGCACGGCGCAGCAGCAGGTCGCGCAGCCGGGCGGCGGCGCTCGGCGCCTCGGCGGCATCGTCCGCGCCTGCGGCGAGCTTCGCGATCAGCTCGGCCTGCTTGGCCCGGAACGTCGCGAGGGCCAGGTCGTCCTTGGAGGCGAAGTGGAAGTAGAACGCGCCCTTGGTCAGCCCGCTCGCCCGGACCAGGTCGTTCATCGACACGCCGTCGTAGCCGCCGGCAGCGAAGGCGGCGGCGGCGACCTCGATGATCTCGGCCCGCGTCCGCTCGGCGCGGGCCTGGCGGGGGCGGTCCGGTGAGGTCACACCTCGACTTTACATACCGACCGGTCGGTTTGCAAGGGCCACCGGTGGATCACCGCCGGGCGCCCGCCATCTCGCGGCCGGCGCTGGCCCACGACGAGCGCGGTGGCCACGAGCGCCGCGCCCAGCACCTGCGTCGCGGTCATCGTCTGGTCCAGCACCAGCCACCCCGCCACTGTGGCGACGACCGGGCTGACGAGGCCGAGCAGCGACACCTGGGCGACGGGCAGGCGCCCGATGCCGCGGAACCAGAGCGCGTAGGCGACCGCCGTGCCCCCCGTGGCCAGCCACAGGAAGCCGAGCAGGTTCCGACCGGTCAGCTCCGGCGGCGCCCCCTCGACGGCCAGCGCCAGCGGGAGCAGGACCAGTCCGCCCGCGACGAGCTGCCACGACGTGAAGGCGAGCAGCGGCACCGGCCGGCCCCAGCGCTTCGTGAGCACGACGCCGGTGGCCATCGACGCGGCCCCGGCGAGGCCCGCGAGCACACCGGCCGCGTCGAGCGCGGCGCCGGCCCGCAGGACCAGCAGCGCGACCCCGACCATCCCGAGCAGCCCGGCCACGGCCGTCGCGCGCCGCACCCGCTCGCCGAGGAGCAGCGCCGCCAGGCCGGCGGCCAGCAGCGGCTGGATCGCCCCCAGCGTCGCCGCCACGCCGCCCGGCAACCGGTAGGCGGCCACGAACAGCAGCGCGAAGAAGCCGCCGATGTTGAGCGTGCCGAGGACGATCGCCTTGACCCACCACGAGCCGACCGGACGGCGGCGCGTCCAGGCGGCGAGCGCGAGGCCGGCGGGGAGCGCCCGCAGCACGCCGGCGAGCAGCGGCCGGCCGGGCGGCAGCAGCTCCGTCGCCACGAGGTACGTCATCCCCCACGCCGCGGGCGCGAGCGCGGTGACGGCGACGTTCGCGATGGGGGCGCCGTGCGGCTCGGTGGTGGTGCGCATGGTGCGCCTCCTGGTGGTGTAGGTTCCTGCTGCCTTGCTGGCAAGATACACGGGAGATGACTATGAGGCAAGATGCTTTGCGTCGAGACAGCAGTGCGCGACCGCGCGACGCCGTGGACGCGATCGTCTCGCAGTGGCGCACCGAGCGACCCGATCTCGATCCGACGGCGAAGGGGATCACCGGCCGCGTGGTCCGCCTCGCCTCGATCTTCCAGCAGTCCTTCGGCGAGGCGTTCGCGCCGCTCGGGATCAACGAGGGCGACTACGGCGTGCTCGCCGCGCTCCGTCGTGCGGGCGCGCCCTTCGAGCTCACGCCGACGGAGCTCGCCCGGCAGCGGATGATGACGTCGGGCGGCATGACGGCGGCGCTCGACCGCCTGGAGCGCAAGGGCCTGCTGGAGCGGGCGCCGAACCCGAACGACCGCCGCGGCAGCCTGGTGCGGCTCACCGCGTCCGGCCGCGCGACGGTCGACGTGGCGATGGAGCGGCACGCGGAGGTCGAGCGGGAGCTGGTCGCGTCCCTCAGCGCGGGGGAGCGCGAGCGGCTCACCGACCTCCTGCGGACGCTGCTCGTCGCGGTCGACGGCGAGCGCGGGTGAACCCGGCGCGCTCGCCGGAGCGCGGCGCGGCGCCCGACGCCCCCGCGCCCGCGGGTCCCCGGCCGCCGGTCAGAGCGCCGGCAGCCGCTGCTGCAGCCCGATCAGCGGCGCCAACGGATCGCCGGCCGTCGCGATCCGCTCCGCGACCGTGCGGATCGTCCACCGGTCCGGCCGCAGGTCCGGGTCGTCCAGCTCGTCCCAGGTGATCGGCACGGACACCGGCGCGCCCGGCGCCGGCCGGACGCTGAACGGCGCGACGAGCGTCTTGTTGATCGCGTTCTGCGTGTAGTCGAGCCGCGCCGACCCGCCCCGCTTCGCCACCTCCCACTCCCAGCTCACGAGCTCGGGCACCGTCGCGCCGATCGCCCGCGACAGGCGCTCCACCCAGGCGCGCGTGTCGTCGAACGTCGCTCCGTCCGCCACCGGCACCCAGATCTGGATGCCGCGCCGGCCGGTCACCTTCGCCCCGGCACGGACCCGCAGGTGCTCGAGCGCCGTGCGGTGCAACCGCGCGAGGACGAGGACGTCGTCGGGTGAGCTCGAGGTGCCCGGGTCGATGTCGATCATCGCCCACGTCGGTCCGTGCGGGTGCGCCGCGGTCGACGTCCACGGGTGCAGCTCGATCGCGCCGAAGTTCGCGACCCACGCGAGCGACGCGGGGGAGTCGAGGACGAAGTACACCTCGGTCTCACCGGGGTCCGCCTCCTCGTTGCGCCACCGGCGCATCCAGTCCGGGGCGAAGCCGGGCGCGGCCTTGTGCCAGAACCCCGGGCGCTCGATGCCGTCGGGGTAGCGGTGCAGGTTCACCGGGCGGTCGGCCAGGTAGGGCAGCAGCACCGGTGCCATCGTGGCGTAGTGGCGGATCAGGTCGCGCTTGGTCACCGCGGCGTGGGGGCGCTTCGCGGGGACGAGCACCTTGTCGAGGTTGGTGAGCTTCAGCTCGTGCTCGCCGAGGCGCCAGCGACCGCCGTTGCGCAGCGCGTCGAGCGCGGCCAGCTCGTCGGGCGTCGGCGCGACCCAGAGCGCGCCGCTCGCCCACCTCGCCGACGGCGCGGCGAGCACCTCGTCGTTGGTGCGCCCGCTCTTGACCGAGCGCGGGTGGTCCTCCGCGTCCCACCCGGTGGCGGCGGCGTCGTCGTGCTTGTGGAGCAGCAGCCACTCGTCGCTCGACGTCGCACCGCCCGTGGCGCTACCGGACGCCGTGCGGGACCCGCCGCGCGAGCCGCGGCGCACCAGCGCGAACCGCCCGGCGAGCTTCTGGCCGTGGAGCTCGAAGTGCAGGCTGCCGGCCTCGACCGCCGCGACCGGATCGTCGCCCTGCACCTGGCTCCAGGTGCCCCAGTCCCAGACGATCACGTCACCGCCGCCGTACTCGCCGGCCGGGATGACGCCCTCGAAGTCGAAGTACTCGAGCGGGTGGTCCTCGACGTGGATCGCCATCCGCTTCACGTCCGGGTCGAGGGTCGGCCCCTTCGGGACGGCCCAGCTGAGCAGGACCCCGGCCGCCTCGAGGCGGAGGTCGTAGTGGAGCCGGCGCGCCCGGTGGCGCTGCACCACGAAGCGGTGGCCGTCCGGCGCGGGGGCGCTCGTCGCGGCACCCGAGGGCTCCGGCGTGACGTCGAAGTGCCGCTTGCGGCGGTAGGGCTCCAGCCGCTCGCCCGGGGCCGGCCCGTCCGCCGTGGGCGCGGTGGAGCGCGCGGTCGAGCGCGCGCGGGGCGCCGCGGCGCTCGTCGCGGTGCGCCGCGGCGTCACGAGCCCGCCCCTCGCTCGCCCGTGGCGCTCGCCACCTGACGGCCCTGCGCCCACGGCCAGCGACCGTCGATCTCGACCTCGATCGCGAAGCTGAGCACGATCCGGATGACGACGATCGCGCCGAGGACGAGGACGCTGCTCGGCGTCGGCTCGACCGCGATGGTGCGGATGATGTCGCCGATGATCAGCACCTCGAGCCCGAGCAGGATGATCCGGCCGAGCACGCCCCGCAGCTCCTGGTACGACCCCTCCCGGGTGGCCCGCCGGGCGATCCGTGGTGCGAACGCGACGAGCGCCCCCGCGCCGCCGACGACCATGATGGCCGCGCCCACGGCCTCGACCCAGCGGACCACTCCCTCGATCAGCTCGTCGTACGACATCACGGCATCGCCCCCGGTTGCCACGGGTACCCCGGCCGCGACCTGCCGAGACCGCCGCGGCCCGAGCCGAGGCCCCGGGCGCGGCTGCGGCCGGACCTCGGGGGGAACGGTGGCGACCACGCCCCGCAGGGGCGAGGAGGAGGTCCAGCCGTGCACGTCCCCACCAGCTCCCATGGAACGCCCGCCCCGTCGGCGTCGCCGGACCCGCTCGATCCGGGGCACCCGGACCCGATCGTGCCGCCGACCCCCCCGGTCACGCCGCCACCCGCACCGATCGATCCGCCGCTGCCGTCGGCGACCGGCCGCGCCCGCGGCTGAGCGCCGGCTCGCGGTCAGGTGCTCGTGCGCCCGAGGATCACGCCGTTGCGCAGGACCGTGACGGGTCCGTCCTCGCTCACGACCACCACCGTCGAGCCGGGCTCGTCGTAGCTGTAGCGGCGCGCCGTGGTGTGCCGCATCCCGCGGAACCCGTCGACGTCGGCCTCGGCCTCCGCGCTCGGGACGAGCCGCACCCCGAGGTGCCGCAGGACGCCGCCGGCGTCGAAGACCGCCGCGCCGTCGATCTGGGCGAGCACGTGGCGCAGCGGCGAGAGGTCCTCCGGTGTCGTGATCGACAGCGGCGGCGGCGCCGGCAGGCGCTCCTGCAGCGCGCCGAGCTGCTCCCCTGGGCGGTAGACGAGCAGCGCGCCGATGCCGCGCGCGCCGAGGTCGTGCACCGCGAACGTGAGCAGCTCCGGCAGGACGCGGCGCCCGTCGTCGTCCGTGCAGGCGTGGAGCGCGTCCGTCCAGTGCGCCACCAGCGGCTCGTGGTGCCAGTCGAGGCCGTTCCAGCGCCACAGCCCGTCGCGGCTGACCAGCCGCACGACGCCGTTGGGGTGGCGCTGCACGAGGACGGCGCCGGTCGCCTCGGCCAGGATCACGAGGTCGCGCTCGGAGCCCGCCGGACGGTCGAACACGGCGAGCGCGGGCCCCTCGCCCGTCCGCACGACGAAGCTCGTCAGGCCGTCGGCGAACGCCCGGACCGCGTCGGGCGACGCGCCCGGGAGGGACCGCCAGGTGACGCGCAGGCGCGTCCCGGCCGTCCACGCGGTGTGCGGCGTGGTCGGGTCGACGACCGCGCCCACGCTCGGGATCCGCCGCTCGTGCACGCGCGGGTGCAGCGCGTAGTCGAGCTCGTCCAGCACGGACGGCGTGCGGCTCGGCTCGGGCACGCCCTCCTCGACGAGCTCGGCGACCAGCCGGGCCAGTCGCGCCACGGTCGGGACTCGGCGGCTGCCCACGCGCCCACCCTAGGGCGGCGGTGCTCCTGCGACGACCGGCTTCGACCCCGCCGGGCGGGCCGCCCGTGCGTAGGCTCCCCGTCGCCGCGGGGAGGCCTGCGGCGCGACGTCCACGGCTGGAGGCGACATGGCGAGGAACCCGTACCACGACCAGCTGCGGAAGGTGCCGCTGTTCGCCGAGCTCCATCGCGACGACCTCGACCGGTTGGGGCCGATCTCGACGGAGCTGCGGATCCCGGCGGGCGAGCACCTGATGCGCGAGGGCGAGGTGGCCCACGAGATGTTCGTGATCCTCGACGGCACCCTCGAGGTGACGCGGGGCGGGCAGCCCGTCGCCACGATCGGCGCCGGTGACTTCGTCGGCGAGATGGCGCTGCTGACCCGCTCGACGCGCAACTCGTCCGTCACCGCGACGAGCGACGTGACCGTGCTCCACATCGACGGGCGCGCGTTCGGCGAGCTGCTGCACAAGGCGCCGCACATCGCCGTCGCGATGCTGCCGGTGGTCGCCGGCCGCGCCTCGCCCACGAGCCACTGACCGGGTTCGGCGCGCGCCACGGCGGTGCCCGCCGTCGCACGGACGGGTGAAGCCGCAGGGATCGGTTGACAGGCGCGCCGTCACCCGGACCGTCGACGCGATGGAGCGTCAGCTGGATCAGGTGGAGATGCTGCACCTGCACGAGGGCGGACCGGTCGAGGCCGTGTGGCAGTGGGTGGTCGCGCTGCACCGCGGGCACTTCGGCGACTGGTGGAGCGTCATGTCGGAGGACTGGCGCAGCCGGCTCGCGCACGAGTGGGTGGCCGACCACCGGCGAGACGCGTGGATGGGCCGCTTCGACGCGCAGGCCCTGCCCGCGGAGCTGGTCGACCTGACGGCCCGCTTCGCCGCCCGCGCGCTGTTCGGCGAGGCGCAGCTCACCCGCTACCGGCGCTGCTGGCCCCACGGCTTCAAGGGGTGGGGCGCCGCGTCCCACCCGCGGCTCGTCGCGCTCGACCGGGAGCAGGTGCTGCTGGTGGACAAGCGCGTCGCGCAGCGGGCGCAGCGCCGCGCGTACGACGCCGACGGGCGGATCGTCGTGCCGCGCGGGAGCGGGCAGCTCTTCGACCTGACGTACGCGCAGCGGCGGTGGTGGCTCGAGGAGCCGCGCACCCGCGCCTGACGGCAGCGCGTCGCGGCCCCGGACGCGGGGAGGGCCGCACGCCACCACCGCGGGAGCGGCGACGGCGTGCGGCCTCCCGGTGCGCACGTCCCAGGTGGGAACGATCAGGTCGTGCGGCGGGTGGTGCCGGCGTCCTGGTCCATCGCGATCCGCTCCTTGCGGACCTCGTCGGTCACCGTCTGCTCCTCGACGACCGCGTCCTTCTCGAGCCGCACGCGCTCCTTCGGGACGACCTGCTTGTCGACGACGACCTCCTCCTCGTGGAGGACCACGTCGAACTCGTTCTCGGTGATCTCCGGGCCGTCGAGCGCGCGGTCGACGTTCGCGTCGGTGATCGGCTCGGTCACCATCCGGGCGACCTCGCGGCGCACCGGCACGGTCACGTTCACCTGCTCGGTCTCGACCCACTTGCGCAGGCGGGCGGTGCCGACCTCGCGGTCGCGGGTGCCGACGTCGATCTCCTCCTCGGAGCGCGTCATGGCGTCGTCGGGCATGTGCTGCGTCCCGGTCGCCGCGGCCGTGGTCGTGGTCGCCGTGTCGACGTAGCCGGTGGTGCCGGTGTCGTACGCGGCGCCCCCGTTCCACTCCATGCCGTAGTGCCGGTACAGGCTCGTCTCCTCGTCACGCGACAGGTGGCCGTCCACCTCCGCGTGCGGGGCGTCCTTGACGAGCGACTTGTCCCACGGGAGCCGCAGCTGGTCGCCGTCGACCTGCGCGCCCTGGATCGGCGCGAAGCTCACCCGGCTGCCGAACATGCCGGTGCTGATGGCGAACCACTCCGGGCCGCCGCCGTCGTCGTCCTCGTAGATGGCCTCGATCTTGCCGATCTTGTCGCCGTTGACGTCGACGGCCGTGCGGCCGATCCAGCCGGTCACCTGTTGGGTCTCGTAGTTGGTCATGAAGGGGTCCTCCCGGTTGCGTCGTGTTCGTGCGGTCTGACGGCCCGGCTCCGCGACCGCTGGACGGTCGGGTGTCGGCCCGCTCCGTCCGGCACCGCCGGCGTGGTGCTCGTGCCAGCGGTGCCTTGGACGTGCCCCGCCCGCCGCGAGCAAGACCACCCGTCCGGGTTCGCGTCCGATCTGCTACGCACCGCGCGCCGCAGCGGCGAGCGTCGCGCTGGTGACGAACCTCGCGATCCGCTCGGCGCTCCAGCGCTCGGTCGACCGGAGGTCCAGCACCTCCCGCGGATCGCTGACCGCGTTCCACACGACGAGCGCGGGCACCACGTCGTGCGTGAACGGCGCCAGCAGCGGCTCGACGACGTCGCACACGAAGCGCACGACCGGGTCCCCGGCGGCCCGGCGCCGGAGGAAGCCGTCCGTGGACCGCAGCTGCACGGCCGGCCGCCCGTGCGCCAGGCAGGAGCGCACCCACGCCCGGTCCCAGCGGAGGAGGCGCTCCTCGGGGGAGGTGGCGCCGCCCGCGCCCGCGAAGCGGGCGACGGCCTGCTCGGGGAGCCGCAGGACGTAGGCGCGCACGGCGTCGTCGACGGACGAGAACCAGCGGTAGGCCGTGGCCACGGATGTCCCCGCCAGCGGCGCGAGGTCGGCGAGCCGTGCGGGTGCGTCGCCCGTCGCAGCCACGTGCGCCGCGACCGCGTCGACGAGGCGGTCGCGCGTCAGCCGGCTGTCGCGGCGCGCCGGATCGGCGCGACCTGCCAGGCCCCCCAAGCCCTCGGAGCTCACCGCCGCGACCGTAGACGAGAACTGCTTCTCGGGTACGATCCGAGAACGGGTTCTCGGTCCCGAGCGACCGTCGAGTGTGGAGGTTCCATGGACGCGAAGGGTGCGCCGCACCACCCCAGCCAGCTCAGCCACCTGCACCAGCTGAACGTGGCGCGGCTGCGGCACCCGCTCGACCACCCCGCGAGCAGCGAGTTCGTGGCGGTCCTCGACGCCGTCAACGCGATCGCCGAGGCGTCACCGGGGTTCGTCTGGCGCCTGCGCGACGACGCCGGGCGGTCGTCCAGCTACGTCAGCGCGCACGACGACCCGCAGCTGATCGTGAACCTCACGACCTGGACGGACGTGGACTCGCTCCGGCACTTCACCTATCGCAGCGGTCACGGGGCCTACCTGCGCCGTCGCCGGGAGTGGTTCGAACGCCCTGCCTCGGCGCACCTCGTGTGCTGGTGGGCGCCGGCCGGCGCGTCGCCGGAGCTCGGTGACGCGCTGGGACGGCTCGCGGCCCTCCGGGAGCACGGCCCCGGCCCGTCCGGCTTCACGCTCGCCGACCCGTTCCCGCCGCCCGGCTGAGCGATCAGCCGGGCGCTGTCCCTCACGGCAGCTGCGCGGCCGTGAACGACGAGAGCTGCGCCACCCACCAGCAGATCACGCGCGCCAATCGCGGCGACCACCCGCACACCTCTGCGATGGCAGCCGTGCGTGCGTCGGCAGCGACGGCGTTCGCGTGGTGCCCCGCCGAGGCCCGCCACGCCGCCAGCGCCTGCTCGGCGCTCGCGTAGCCCTGCGCGACGTTCTCCGACGAGCTCACCTCCACCGGGCCCGCGCACAGGCCCCACGCCGCGAGGCGCCACGCGAACGGCGAGTGCACGTCGGTGCTCGTGGAGGTGCGCTGGTGGTCGGGCGGCGCGCCGCGCGCCGCGTCGTAGCAGGTGACCGTGACGGCGGGGCGGCCGTCGGAGCGGACCAGGAGCGCGGCCCAGGCGCAGGCGGACGCCTGCAGGGTCGCCGACCGCTCGAGCGCGCGGCGGCCGGCCTCCGCCCGCCACGCGTCGAACGCGACGAGCGGCACCGCACGGCACGGTGGATCCGCCGGCGCCGTCGCCGCGGACGGCGTGCGGGGATCGGCGGTGAACCAGCCGGTGACGTCCACCACCACGTCCGCCCGGTCGTACGACGTCACCCGGTACCGGCCGGACGACAGCGGGACGATCGCGGCGTTGCCGATCGTGGGCTCGTCGCGGGAGGACGCCGTGGTGGCCGTGGGCGGCGCGGCCGTCCCGTCGGCGTGGGCGACGACCCACCCCGGGCGGGCGTCGACCATCGTGACGTTCGCCCAGACGGCGGCGGCGGCGGGCGGCACGGCCGACGCCACGGGGGCGCCGGCGGCGCGCGTGCCGCCCGGCGGCAGCTGCGCGAGGCCGGCGGAGATCCGGCTGTCCGCCCACCGCTCCGGGGCGACGGCCACGAAGCGGCCGTCCGCCCCGGCGTCGGCGCCGTCGCCGGTGAACCAGCCGAGCACGTCGACGACCACGTGCGTGCCCGCGAAGGTCGTGAGGTCGAACGTCGACGAGGTGGGCACGATCGCCAGCGCGCCGCGCGTCTGGCCGGCCGCGTCGACCGCGAGGGACGCGGTGCCGGGCCGGGCGCGCCCGCTCGGCCACGCCGTCAGGTAGCCGGGGCCCCTGGTCTCCGTGGCCGTGAGGTTGACCACCACCGCGGAGTACGACGCGCCGGCAGGCAGCACCCGGGCGGGGTCGTACCGCCGGACCTCGCCGGCGGCGAGGGCCCCGCCCGCCGCGCGCGAATCGGCGAGGCGGACGCCGGCCGTCGGGCGGTACCGTCCGGCACGTGCGTCGGCCCCGGCGGGGACGAACGCGCCGGTGACGTCCACCACCAGGCCGTGGGCGCCGCCGTGCAGCGCGACCTTCACGGCGCCCGCGGCCGACAGCGGCACGACCTGCGTCGCGGACATCGTCTGGCCGGCGCGCGCCAGGTTGAGCGACGACGCGAGCGGCCTCGGCGCATCCGCCGCCCACGCGGTGACGAAGCCGGCACCGGCGGACCGGTCGACCGAGATCGTCAGCACCGCCGCCGTGGCGCCCGCCGGCACGCCGGCGCGGCCGGCCACCTGCACCGTGATCTCACCCGGCCCGGAGGCCGTGTGGCCCTCGCCGGATCGGGTGTCGGCGAGCCGGGCCGGCCCGACCGGCACGAACACCGCTTCGACGGGCGACGCCACCGCCGCCGGGATCCCGCCTCCCCACGGGGCCGGTCCCGCCGTCGCGCCCGCCGCGAGCGCGAGCGCGATGCACCACGAGCGGGCGCGCCGCACGAGGGCTCGCGGTGCACGGGCGGCCCCGGCGCCCCGCGGGGGCCTCACCCGACGGGCCGGCCGTACATCTCGCCCAGCGGGTCGCTGATCAGCTCGACGCGCGCGCCGTCGGGGTCGAGGAAGTACAACGACGATCCGTCCACGTGCGACGTCGCCACGCCCCGGCGCTCGAGGTTCTGGCGCAGGCGCTCCCACCGCTCGGGTTCGACCGAGATCGCGAGGTGGTGGAGCCCGCCGAGCACCTCGGCGTACGGCCCGAGGTCGAGGCCGGGCAGGTCGAAGAACGCGATCGAGTTGCCGTTGCCGATGTCGAAGAAGAAGTGCGTCGAGCCGCCGTAGTCGCGGTTCTCGAACATCTCCGTCAACGGGAACTCGAGCACCCCCTGGTAGAAGTCGACCGTCCGCTCCACGTCGGAGCTGATCAGCGCGACGTGGTGCACGCCGCGGGCCGACGACGCCGGGCGCTCCTCGCGGGGCCGCAGGTGCCGTGCCGCGATCTCCTGTCGGTGGCGCGCCGCCGCGTCGCGCTCGTCGCCCTGCAGCCCCACAGCGGGTCCGGCGTCCGTCGACATCACGTCCTCCTCGTCGTCCCGGGCGGCCCCCGGGGGTCGTGCCACGCGCGCGTGGGCCTCGTCCCGTCCGCCGGTCCCAGCTTCGCGCGTGGCGACCCGGTCGCGCCGATCCCGCCACGGACGCCGAGGTCGCGCGGCCCCGGGGGTGTGGTCACCACCACCATCGATCCGCATGGTGACGCCCTCGCTCGCAGCCCGCCGCCCGTGTTCCATGGCGCACGTCACCCACCCCCGCCGGTCGCCCCCACGCCCGGCCGTGCCCCAGGAGCTCCCCATGATCGCGACCTCCCGTCCCCGCCGCCACGCCCGCACCCGGCCCGTCCCGCACCTCGCTCTGGCGCTCGTGTCGCTCGCGGCCGTGTCCGGCCTCGCCGCGTGCGGGGACGACGACGAGGGGTCCGTCGCCGCCGAGGCGTGCGACGCGGCCGTGGCGCTCGACGCGGCCTTCGCCGCCGCCCCGCAGGACCCCGCCGGCTTCGGCCCCTACGCCGAGGCCGAGCTCGTGCCGGTCGCCGACCGCCTCGTCGAGCACCTGGACGGCGACGCCCGCGAGGCGGCCGAGGCGCTGCGAGACGTGTACGGCACGATCGCCACCACCGGCGACCCGGCCGCGATGGAGACCCCCGAGGCCGCCGAGGCGCGCGCCGCCGTCGGCGCGGCCATCCACGATGGCTGCGACCTGGAGGCGGTGGAGATCAGCGCGATCGAGTACGCGTTCGTCGGCGCCCCGGCCGAGCTGCCCGCCGGCCGGGTGAGCTTCGCCCTCGCCAACGACGGCGTGGAGGAGCACGAGATGGTCCTGTTCCAGCGCGCCGCCGGCGTCACCGACACGCTGGAGGACCTGCTCGCGCTGCCGGAGGAGGAGGCGTTCTCGAAGCTCCGGTTCACCGGCGTAGCCTTCGGTGCCCCCGGCACGACCAGCCACGTCGCGGTCGATCTGACGCCGGGCACGTACTTCCTCGTCTGCTTTATCCCCCAGGGCGGCGAGGACGGACCGCCGCACTTCACGGGCGGGATGCAGCACACGCTGACGGTGACGTGAGCACGGCGCCCCGCGCGACGGCCGGTGCGAGCACCGGGCCGTCCCCCGCGCCGGGTCCCCGGTGTGGTTCGCTGGACGGCCGGTGAGGGACGCGTGGGCGAAGCGGATCGGGCAGCGAGCGGGAGCCCGCGACGGTCGCGCCCCGGCCCCGGACGGACCCGTGCTCGTCGCCCGCGACGTCCGCCGCACGTTCGAGGCGGCGACCTCCCCGGTGCGGGCGCTGCGGGGGGTCGACCTCGTGGTCGGGCGGGGCGAGTTCGTCGCCCTGACGGGACCCTCCGGGTGCGGGAAGTCCACGTTCCTCGACGTCGCCGCAGGACTGGAGCGCGCCGACGCCGGGTCCGTCGTCGTGGCCGGCACCGACCTCGCAGGCCTCCGCGAGGACGAGCTGGCCCGGCTGCGGCGGTCGCGGATCGGCATCGTGTTCCAGTTCTTCAACCTGATCGAGGGGATGTCGGCGGCGGACAACGTGGCGCTCGCGGCGCTCGTCGGCGGGGCGAGCCGCCGGGTGGCCGACGAGCGCGCCCGGGACCTGCTCGACCTGCTCGGCCTGCTCGACAAGGCCGCCGCCCCGCCCTCGGCGTTGTCGGGCGGACAGCGGCAACGGCTGGCGATCGCGCGGGCGCTCGTCAACCGCCCCACGCTCCTGCTCGCCGACGAGCCGACGGGCGCGCTCGACAGCGACGGCGGGGCGGAGGTCCTCGAGCTGTTCTGCCGGCTCAACCGGGACGGGCAGTCGATCCTGATGGTCACCCACGACCTGGACGTGGCGGAACGCGCCGATCGGGTGGTGCGGATGCGCGACGGCCGGATCGTCGACGCGGGCGGCGCCGCACCGCTGGTGGCGGCGCCGTGAGGCGCGCCGCGCGGTCGAGGTCCCAGCGGTGAGGACCGCTCGGGCGCGGCGGACCGCCTGGCGGGTGGGCTCGGCGACGCTGGCGGCGGCGGGCGTCGCGCTGCTGGCGCTCGCCCTCGCCGCCCTGGTCGCCGGTCGTGCTCCGTCCGGCCGGGGGTGGTCGGTCGCGCCCGTGCTCGCCGCCACGGCGCTCGGCGCGCTCGCCTGGCCACGCACCCGCCGCGGCGCGACCGCCCGCGGCTGGTCGCGCGCCCGGGGGTCGCCCGACGAGGTCGTGCGGGCGTTCGGGCGCCGGGGCGAGGGCGACCAGCCCGTGGAGGAGCTGCTCGAGCAGCTCACCGAGTCGCTGGCGCGGGCGTTCGACGCCGCGCGCGTGGAGCTCTGGCGCACGGGGCCGGGGCGCTCGCTCGTCCGCAGCGCCTCGCTCCCCGCCGAGGGTCCGGCGTCGATCGAGCTCGACGCCGCCGCGGCGCGGGTGCTCGCCGGCGGCGGCGTGGTCGGTCCCGCGTGGCTGAGGGCGTGGCAGCCCGAGCTCGGGCGCGCCGACGCCGGCGGCGACCTCCGCGCCGCCGCCGCGGCGCACGCGGGTGAGCTCCTCGCGGTCGCCGTGGTGGCCCGCCCGCCCGGCAGCGACCGCTTCGATCCCGCCGAGGACGCCGCGCTGGGCGAGCTGGCGGCGGGACTCGGCGTCGCGCTGCGCAACCGGCAGCTCGACACCACCCTCCGCGAGACCATGGCCGACCTCCGCCGCACGAACGCCGAGCTGCGCGCCTCGCGCGTGCGCCTCGTCTCCGCCGCCGACGCCGAGCGGCGGCGCCTCGAGCGCGACCTCCACGACGGGGCCCAGCAGCACCTGGTGACCCTGGCGGTCAACCTCCGCCTGGTCGCGGACGAGGTGGCCGCCGATCCGGCGGTCGCGCCCGACCGCCTGCGCGAGCTCGGCGAGGGGCTGCGCGAGGCGATCGCGGAGCTGCGATCGCTCGCGCACGGGATCTACCCGCCGGTGCTGATGGACGCCGGGCTCGTGGAGGCGCTGCGGGTGGCGGCGCGCCGCAGCGCGTCGCCCGTCGCCGTCACCGTCGGCGGCCTCGCCCCCGGTGGCGCGGACGAGTCGTCGTTCGGGCGGCTGGTCGCCGAGGTGGAGGCGGCGGCGTACTTCTGCTGCACCGAGGCGCTGCAGAACGCGGCCAAGCACGCTCCGGGCGCACCCGTGCGCGTCGACCTCGACCTGCGCGACGACCTGCTGAGCTTCACCGTCGACGACGACGGGCCCGGCATGCCGCACGACGTGGGTGCCCCGCGCGCCGGCCACGGGCTGGTCAACATGGCCGATCGCCTCGGCGCGGTCGGCGGCAGGCTCGAGCTCGGTCCGTCGCCGAGCGGTGGCGTGCGCGTCCGGGGGTTGATCCCCCTCGGTGACCAGGCCCTCGACCTCACGGGCGGCGCGTGAGCGCGGCGGGACCGCACGGGGGAGCGGGACGTGGGGCGGCGCGCCCGCCCGGCGCGGGCGGCGCCGTGCGAGCCGTGGCTCGCGCGGAGTGGCGTCGTCGGGGGAGCTCGATCGTGCTCATCGGGCTCATCGCCGGCCTGGTGGGTGGGCTCGTCACCGGCGGGGCGCAGCTGCTGCGCCGCACCGCGACCGCCCCCGACCGGCTCGTGGCCGCGGTGGACCCGGGCGACCTGCACGTCCAGGTCTTCGCCGACGCGCTGACGGAGCCCGTGGCCGGCTCGGCCGCCGTGGCCGAGGCGTGGCGCGGGCGGCTGAGCGTCGCGCGCCTCGACGGCCCCGCCGTCGTGTACGTCGGGATCCTCGCCGCGGCCTCGGCCGCGGACGTGGCGTCGCCGCTCGCCCGCCCCGTCGTCGTCGACGGTCGGGCGCCCGATGCTGCCGCGGCCGACGAGGTGCTGGTCGTCGAGGAGGCGGCGGAGCGGTTCGGGTTCGCCGTCGGCGACCGGCTGCCGCTCGCGCTGCTGACGGCGGAGGAGGTCGGGCAGTTCGACGTCGGGTTCGGCGAGCCCGACGGCGCGCGCGTCGACGCGCTCGTCACCGGCGTCGCGCGGGTGCCGCCCGGCTCGTTCGGCGCGCCGGTGCTGGCGACGCCGGCGTTCGCGGCGGCGCACGAGGCGTCCATGGCGGGCACGGACCTCTTCGTCCGCCTCCGGCCGGGTGTCACCGCCGACGCGTTCCGCGCCGAGATCGAGCGCCTCGCCGAGGGCGTCGGCATCCCGGCGGCCACGGCGGAGTTCCCCCCGGCGGTCGTCGACGACCCGCTCCTCGGGACGCGGGCGCTCGAGCGCTCGGCGCGCGTGCTCCTCGGTGGCCTGGCGGCCGCGGTCGTGGTGGCCGCCGTCGCCGCGCTGCTGGCCCTGGCGCAGGCCTTTGCCCGCCACCACGGTGCGGGGGCGGCGGACCAGCGGGTGGAGTCGGCGCTCGGCATGACCGCCGGGGAGCGGGTCGCGGCGCGGGTGCTGCCCGCCGGCGTCGGTGCCGCGCTCGCCGGCGCCACCACCTTCGCGCTCGGGTGGGCCGGTGGGGTCGTGGAGCCGGCCGGCGCCGTCGCGGCGGTCGAGCCCCGTCCCGGCCACCGGGCCGACCTGGCGGTCCTGCTCGCGGGGGCCGTCGCGGTGGCGGTCGCCGTGGTGGCGGTCGCGGCGGTGTCCGCGCAACGGGCCGGGCGCCGTGCCGTGGCGCCGGTCGACGAGGTGCGCACGCCCGGGTGGACGTTCGCGCCGCGGCGTCACGGCTGGCCGCTCGCGGGCGTCGCCTTCGCGCTGTCGCGCGGATCCCGGGAGCAGGTGCCGGTGCGCACGTCGCTGGTCGGCGCGGTCGTCGGCGTCGCCGGCGTCGTCGCCGCGCTCACGTTCTCGGCCAGCCTCGACCGCCTCGTCGGCACACCCGAGCGATACGGGTGGGACGCGGACCTGGTGCTCGTCGACGTCCGCGACGAGAGCCTCGCGGAGCTGCTGGCGGACGCGCGGGTGAGCGGCCTGGCGGACGTGGCGAGCGCCGTCGTGCCCGTGGACGGGCGCGACGTGCAGGGCTACTCCTTCGAGCAGGTGCGCGGCGACGTCGGCTGGCAGCTCCGCGACGGTCGCGAGCCGGAGGCGCCGGGTGAGGTGGCGCTGGGCGTCGTGCTCGCCCGCGACCTCGGCGTCGGCGTCGGCGACGACGTGGAGCTGGGTGCGGCGCCACGACGGGCGACGGTCGTCGGCGTCGGCCTCGGCCCCGCGATCGACGGCGAGGCGCTGGGCGGCGCGGTCCTGGTCGCCCCGGGCGAGCTCCCGGAGGTGGCGCTGTCGGCGCCGTTCCGGGAAGCCGTCGTCGACCTCCGCGCCGACGTCGACGTCGCGGTGGCTGCCGCGGACCTGGGCGCCCGGTACGAGATCGTCGTGCGCTCGCTGCCGCGCGAGGTGCAGGACCTCGCGGACCTCGGCTCGCTCCCGGAGGTGCTCGGCGGCTTCCTCGGCGCCCTCGCCGCCGTCGCGCTCGCGCACGCGCTGCTCGTCACCGCTCGGCGCCGCACCCGCGACCTCGCGGTGCTCCGGGCGATCGGCGCGACGCCCCGGGAGGCTGGCCTCGCGATCGTCGCGACCGGGCTGGCGACGGTGAGCGTCGGAGGGGCTCTCGGGGTGCCGCTCGGCTGGGCGGTCGCGCGGCTGGTGTGGGGCGAGCTGGCGCGCTCGGTGGGCGTGCGCGCCGACGTCCTGGTGCCCGCCGGCGTGGCGGCGGTGGTGCTCGCGGCGCTCGCGCTGGCGGCGGTGCTGGCGGTCCTCCCGGCGCGCCGTGCCGTGCGGGCGGTGCCCGGGCCCGCGCTGCGCAGCGAGTGATCAGCCGCTGCGCGCGTCCCACACGCGCCGCAGCGCCCGGGGGTCGAGCTCCTCCTTGTGGAGGTAGGCGGCGGCCGGGCTCGTGGTGACGCTCGCGGGGAGGTCGTCGCGGTCGTAGCTCGACAGCAGCACCACGACCGTCGCCGGAGCGGTCGCGGCGATCCGGCGTGCGGCCTCGACGCCGTCCAGGTTCGGCATGTGGATGTCCATCAGCACGAGCGACGGGTGCAGCCGAGCCACCTGCTCGAGCGCGTCGAGGCCGTCCACCGCCTCGCCGGCGCACCGGAACCCGGGCGTCCGCTCCACGACCGTGCGGGCCACGGAGCGGAACAACGGCTGGTCGTCGACGACGAGCACGTGCACGACGGCACCCGAGCCGGTGCGCTCGCCACCGGGCTCCGCGGTGGTGCTGGGTCCTGACGGTGCCACGTCGCCAGTGTGCACGCCGCGGCGGTCCGGGGACAGGGTGGTCCCATGCGTCGGCCGGGTGGTGTCAGCCACCCTGGCGGCCGTGGAGGTACACCAGGACCGCCTTCACCCGGCGGTTGACGTCCTTCTCCTCCGACAGGCCGAGCTTCGAGAAGATCGAGTTCGTGTGCTTCTCCACCGCCCGCTCCGACAGCACGAGCGCCGCGGCGATCGCGCCGTTGCTCTTGCCCTGCGCCATCTCGCCGAGCACCTCGGTCTCGCGGGGCGTCAGCCGGTCGAGGTCGGATCCCGGCGCGCGCCGCGACCGCTGCACGAGCTGCTCGACCACCTGCGGGTCGATCCGTGAGCCACCCGCGGCGACCTCGCGGACGGCGCCGACGAGCTCGTCCGGATCCGCCACCCGCTCCTTCAGGAGGTACGCACGGCCCGCCGAGCCGTCGGCGAGGAGCGCGAGCGCGTACGGCGCCTCCGCGTGCTGGCTGAGGACGACGACGCCACAGCCGGGGGCCTCGGCGCGCAGCCTGGCCGCGATGCGGATGCCCTCGTCGGTGCCCGTCGGCGGCATCCGGATGTCGGTGACGACGACGTCGGGGCGCGCCGCGGCCACGAGCGCCTCGAGCGACGGCAGGTCGTCCGCCGTGCCGACGACCTCCACGTCGGGCGCCGCCGCGAGGAGGCGCTCGAGGCCGTGGCGCAGCAGGGCGTGGTCCTCGGCCAGCACCACTCGGATGGTCACGGTCGCCGACGCTACGCGGTCCCGGGCGCGCGGCAGCGGCGCAGGGAGGTGTCCCTGCGCCGCTGCGCGTGCTCGTCCGTCGAGGTGGGGATCCGGGGGCGGCGGGTGAGGCCCGCCCCCGGGGCCGGCGGTCAGGCGCGAGCCGACCGGCTGACCATCATCCCGATGCTGATCACGGCGAGCCAGATCGGCATCACGAGGCCGGGGAAGCCGGGCAGCCCGGTGGCGACCGCGAACACGATCGCGGGGAGCATCAGGACGATGCTGACGACGCCCATCCAGCGCGGCAGGAGGTTGCCCCGCCGCAGCGCCGAGGCGGCGACGCAGCCCGCGGCGACCATGCCGCCCCACCAGCCGAGGAGCATCCCGAAGTCGAGCATGGTGTAGTTGACGAAGATCGCCTCCTTCGACAGCCACCCCTCGTCGGCGCCACCCGGCAGGTAGATGGCCATCGAGCCGGCGAACGCCGTGCCGAGGATGTTGACGGCGGCGGTCGCGCCGAGCGCGCTGGCGATGGTGCGCGCGGCGAGGTCACCGGGTGCCCGCTGCTCCGCCCACCGTCGCCAGCCGGTGACGGTGAGGAGCAGCGCGGCCACGGACACGAGGCCGAGCAGGAACGCCAGGTAGTAGTTGCCGCGGTCGAGCTGGTCGACGACGTCCACGCCGAGGCGGGCGTCCTCCTCGGACACGCCGGAGCTGATGCTCGCGAGCGCACCGCCGAGGCCGGCGGCGCCGGCGACGACGCCGAACAGCGGCCAGCGGGCACGGCCGGTGGCGCGCCCGGGGTTGGAGGTGGGGACGGGGCTGGAGGTGAGGGCGGGGCTCGAGGCGGACCCGACGGCGGCGGTGCGGGGAGAGGGGGTGGTGGAGGTGGTGGTGGAGGTGCGGGTGGAGGTGGTGGTGGTCATGGCTGCGATCGTGCGCCTGCGGGCGGCCGGGCGGAACCGCGCCAGCAGGCGTCCGCGGGGTGTGGCTGGCCCCACCCTCGGGTCGGTGGGGGCTCGCGCCGATCGGTGCGCCGTCTGCCCCACCGGCTCCACGGGTAGGTCCGCGACGTCCCGACACCGATGTCCGGACAGCCGATCGAACACCTCGGAGGAACCAGCACATGAAGCGGACCACGACAGCAGGAGCGTTCGGAGCAGCCCTCGGGCTCGCCGCCATCGCCTCGATCACACCGGGGATCGTCAGCGGCGACGCCCGTGACGCAGCGGGTGGGACCGGCGCGGCCGCGGCCGCGCTGGAGCGCCCCTTCCTCGCGATGCTCAGCGGGGCCGAGGAGGTGCCCGGGCCGGGCGATCCCGACGGCACGGGCGCAGCGGCGATCACGATCAACCCCGTCGACGGCTCGGTCTGCTTCGACCTCCGCGTCGCGGGGATCGCGCCGGCGAACGCGGCGCACATCCACGAGGCGCCGAAGGGCGCGATCGGGCCGGTGGTCGTGCCGCTCGCGCCCCCGACCACGGGCACGTCGTCGGGTTGCGTGACCACGACGCCCGAGCAGGCGGCCGAGATCGTCGCGACCCCGGCCAACTACTACGTCAACGTGCACAACCCGCAGTTCCCGGACGGCGCGCTGCGCGGCCAGCTCGCGGCGAGCACCGCGACCGCCGGGACCCTGCAGGTCCTCGCCGAGCCGCTGCGCGCCTACGACTCGCGGACCGACACCCAGCAGGGGACGATCGACCCGAACGAGACGCGCGTCGTGAACCTCGGCACCGGTCGCACCGCCGCCGGCACGATGGCGATCGCCGTCCCGCCGGGCGCGACCGCGGCGATGGTGAAGCTGACCGTGACCGACACCGTCGGCGCGGGCTGGCTGAAGATCTACTCGAACGCGCTCACCACGCCGCCGGCCACCGCGTCGGTGAACTGGTACGAGCCCGGGGCGATCATCGGCGAGACCGGTCCGGTCGCCGTCGACGCGAGCGGCCTCGTCAAGGTGACGGCCGGCTTCGGCACGACCCACTTCGTGGTCGACGTCGTCGGCTACGTCTACTGATCCGCTGACGAGCCGACCGGATCCACGGGGTGGTCGCGGACGACCACCCCGTGGAGCCGGTGGCCCGGCGGGTGGACGCCGGGGTCAGGCGGGCGGCAGGACGATGGTGCTGTTCGGGCGGGGGAGCTCGACGAAGGTCCTCCCCGGCTGCAGCTGGATCACGGAGCCGTCGTCGGCGGTCAGCACGAACGGCTCCAGCCGGTCGGTGCGGGTCCACGTCCCGTGGACGTAGCCGCCTCCCGTGAGGACGAACGCCTCGCCCGAGGACACCGACCGGGCGTCCGGGCTCCCCGAGATGCCGGGGACGTACTCCATGTTCAGCACGACGACGTTGTTGGTCGTGATCGGCGTCCCCGTGGCCGCGTCGAGGTGCGGCCGGCCCTCCATCGTCCGGACGTACAGCCCCTGCTCGGCGTCCCAGTCCCAGCGGACGTCGACGGCGTCGAGCGCCATCGCCACGCCGGGGCTCGGGGTGCCGGGGACGGGAGCGTCGGCGCTGCGGTAGCTGAACTGCTGGGCGGGAGCCGCCGAGCCCTCCGGGGCGAGCGCCCACACCTGCGAGGTGTTCGTGTACAGGTTGTGCGGCGCCCGCCGGTCACGGCTGCGGAAGTACGCGCCGCGGGCCGTCGAGGGACCGAGCTCGACGAGGTCGCTCGACCGGATCGCGTCCGTCACCGTCGCGTTGCCGCCGCTCCACGCGAACAGCGGGCGGTTGAGGCCGCCGAACAGGTCCACGTCCTGGAGCCGCCCGGAGCGCACGGGTCCCACGGGATCGCTGCCCTGGCTGTGGAAGACCATCGCGAAGCGGGTCAGGTTGTCGTTGACGATCTCCTCGAAGACGATGTCGGCCGCGTTGAACCCGGTCTGCGGCCGGGCGCCGGGCGCGTTGTCGATCTTCACCACCAGCGCGGGCCGTGCCAGCGCGGCGGGGTCGTCGAGGAGCACGCCCGTCAGCGGGTACACCGGGGGTGCGGGGACCGTCGTCGTGGTCGCCGGCTCGGTGGTGGTCGTCGTGGTCGCCGGCGCCGTCGTCGCCGGTGCGCGCGTGGTCGTGGGGGCGGCCGAGGTGCTGGGCGTGGGCGCGGTCGCCGGCGGCGCGGTGGCGGGCGAGGCCTCCTCCCCGTCGCCGCCGTCGCTGCACGCCGCCAGGGCGAGCAGCGGGAGGCAGAGGAGGGCGGCGCCGTGGCGGCGCGCGGATGAGGAGCGAGATCGGTGCACGGGAGACGTCCAGGGTGTGAGTGCGGCAACGGGTGCCGTCCGCCTGCGGCCCATTCTGTCGAGTCGGGTCGCGCCGGTCGCGTCACCCGCGTCGACCCGAGCGGGTGAACCTCGGGGCGCGACGGGGGAGCGGTAGCGTCTCGCCGATGATCGAGCGTCGTCCCTTCGGCCGCACCGGGCACCTCAGCTCCCGGCTCGTCTTCGGAGCCGCCGCGCTGGGCGCCATGCGCCAGGACCGCGCCGACGCGGTGCTGGCCGAGGTGGACGCGGCCGGCATCAACCACATCGACACCGCTGCGTCCTACGGCGAGTCCGAGCTGCGCCTGCGGCCGTTCCTGCAGGAGCACCGCCACCGGGTCTTCCTCGCGACGAAGACGGGCGAGCGCACCGGCGACGGGGCGCGGCGAGAGCTGGAGGCGTCGCTCGAGCGGATGGGCGTCGAGCAGGTCGACCTCGTCCAGCTGCACAACCTCGTCGAGCCGGACGAGTGGGAGGTCGCGCACGGGCGCGGCGGAGCGGTCGAGGCGCTGGCGCGGGCGCGCGACGAGGGCCTGGTGCGCTTCCTCGGCGTCACCGGGCACGGCACGCGGATCGCCGGGATGCACCTGCGCAGCCTCGAGCGGTTCCCGTTCGACTCGGTGCTGCTGCCGTACAACTTCACGATGGTCGCGGACGCCGCCTACCGGGCCGCGTTCGACGCGCTGCTCGAGCGGTGCGCGGCCGACGACGTGGCGGTGCAGACCATCAAGTCCGTGGCGCGCCGCCGCTGGCCGCAGGGCGCGACGGAGCCCCGGTACGCGTGGTACCAGCCGCTGCCACCGGGCGAGGCGCTGGAGCGAGCGGTCGCGTTCGTGCTGTCGAACCCGCAGGTGTTCCTCAACACCTCGAGCGACGCCACGCTGCTCGCCGCGACGGTCGCGGCCGCGCAGCGCGTGACGGGCCGCCCCGCGGACGAACTGATGGTGGGCGACGTGGACGAGCACGGGATGTCGGCGCTGTTCGACGGCGCCGACCTCGAGCGCATCTGACGCATGCCGCACGACTGGCGCGACGCCCCGCGCGGCGAGCCCTGGGACGACGACGCGTGGGACGACGACGCGTGGGACGACGGCGGGTGGGGCGACGACGACGGGGAGGACCGCACCGGCGGACGGCGCGGCGAGCGCTACGACCGCTCGGTGATGGTGCGCGCGGTGGCCGCCCTGGTGGCCGCGGCGATGATCCTCGTCGTCCTCGGGTCGGTCGTCGGCTTCGCGCGCGGCGGTGACGGTGGTGGCGCGCCCGCCACCACCGCCCCCACGGGCCAGGTGCCCGTGGCGACCGGATCGGCGCCCGCCGCGGCGAGCCCCCCGCTCGCGAGCACCGCCGCGGCGCCGACCAGCGGTGCGCCGGCGGCGGCGCCCCCGCCGCCGGTGGCGGCGCCGACGACCGCGTCCGCCGCGCCGGCGGCGAGCCCCGAGGTCACCGGATCGGGACCGCCAGCCACCAGCGCCGTCGCGGACCCCGTCCCCGAGGTCGACGCCGCCGCGTACGTCGTCTACGACACGTCCACCGGGCAGTTCCTCGCGGAGCGGGCGGCGGACGAGCAACGTCCGGTCGGCAGCGTGATCAAGCTGCTGACGGCCTGGGTCGCGATGCAGGCGGGCGACCCGGCCGACACGGCCGTGGCGCCGCCCACCGGCCTCGTGATCGACCCGGACGAGTCCCAGATCGGGATCTTCGCCGGCCAGACCCTCACGCGCGAGGTGCTGCTGCGGGCGATGCTGATCGTGAGCGCGAACGACGCCGCGCGCCTGCTCGCGCTCGACGTGGCCGGCAGCGAGGCGGCCTTCGTCGAGCAGATGAACCGCGCCGCGGACGAGCTCGGCCTCGCCGGCACGGTCGCCGTCAACCCGGTCGGGCTCGACGCCGACGGCGCTGTCGCCACCGCTCGCGACATGGCGCTCCTCGGCGCGCTCCTGATGCAGGACGAGACCTTCCGGACGACCGTCGCACGCACCACCGCGTCGCTGAACGGGGTCACGCTCGAGGCGACCAACGACCTGCTGCGCACCTACCCCGGCGCCGACGGCGTCAAGACCGGTCGGACCACGCAGGCCGGCTGGTGCCTCGTCGGCTCCGCCACCCGGGACGGCCGGCGCGTGCTCGTCGTGGTGCTCGGGGCGCCGAGCGACGAGGCTCGGCTGCGCAGCGCGACGGCGCTCCTCGACTGGGCCTTCGCCCGGCCTGGGTGACGCGCGGGCGGCACGCCGCGCCCCGGGTCGAACTGGTGTTCTTGACGCACGCGCCCGCACGTGCTGGGCTGGCGGCGTGGTCGACGAGCCCGCGGTCGCGCCGATCCCCCTGGCCGAGGTGCCCTTCTGCGTCGTCGACCTGGAGACCACCGGCGGATCGGCCGCCCTCGACACCATCACCGAGGTCGGCGCGGTGGTGGTGCGCGGCGGCGAGGTGCTGCGCGTGCTGCACACGCTGGTCGACCCCTGCGTCGAGGTGCCCGAGCGGATCACGGCGCTCACCGGCATCTCGTCCGGGATCCTGGCCGGGCGACCCCGGATCGCCGCGGTCCTGCCCAGCCTGCTCGAGTTCGCGCGCGGGACCGTCGTCGTCGGCCACAACGTCCGCTTCGACCTGTCGTTCCTGAACGCGTCGCTCGACCGGCTCGACTACCCGCTGCTGCTCGACCACGCCATCGACACCGTCGCGCTGGCCCGCCGGCTGCTCCGGGACGAGAGCCCCACGTGCCGCCTCGGCGACCTCGCCCGCCACCTCCGCCTGGAGCACGTCCCGACGCACCGGGCGCTCGACGACGCGTGGGCGACGGTCGACCTGCTCCACCTGCTGCTCGAGCGTGCGGCCGGCTACGGGGTCGACGCCCTCGACGACCTGGTGGCGCTGCCGTCGCTGCTCGCGCACCCGCAGGCGCGCAAGCTGCGCCTCACCGCACGGCTGCCGCGCGCGCCGGGCGTCTACACGTTCCACGGCGCCCGCGACGAGGTCCTGCGGGTGGGCGCGGCGGACGACGTCCGGCGGGCCGTGCGGCAGCACTTCGCGTCGCGTGACGGGCGCGTCGTCGGCCCCATGCTGCGCGAGCTCCAGCGGGTCGGTCACACGGCACCGGCCGATGGCGCGGGGTTCGCCTCCGCCGTGGACGAGCTCGTGCGCACCCACCGCCCGCGCTACCAGGGCACCGCCCGTCGCCCCGCCAGGCAGCACCGGTGAGCAGGGGGTGCACGCCGTGGCCCGAGTCGTCGCCGCGGCACCGGTTCGGCTTGGCTGGCGCCATGAGCGACACCCTGGACGAGCTCGACGCCTTCATCGACGAGCAGTGGGATCCGGACCTCACCGTCGCGGCGTGGTGGGAGCGCCTCGGACTGGCGGGGTGGGCCGCCCCGTCGCTCCCGTCCACCGCGTACGGCCGCGACCTGTCCCGCGGCGACGCCCTCGCGGTCGCGGCGCGCATCGTCGACCGGGGCGCGCTCGGCGGCCCCGGTGGGCTCGGCATGCTCCTCGCCGCGCCGACGATCGCCGTCCACGGCACGCCCGAGCAGGTCGAGCGCTACATCCGCCCGATCGTGACCGGGTCCGTCGCGTGGTGCCAGCTGTTCAGCGAGCCCGGTGCGGGCTCGGACCTCGCGGGTCTCGCCAGCCGGGCGGTGCTGGACGGCGACGAGTGGGTCGTCAACGGCCAGAAGGTCTGGACCTCCGGCGGCCACCTGGCCGACATGGGGATGCTCATCGCCCGCACGGACCCGGACCAGCCGAAGCACCAGGGCATCACGTGGTTCGCGTTCGACATGCACCAGCCGGGTGCGGTCGACGTGCGCCCGCTGCGGGAGATGACGGGCCGGGCGCTGTTCAACGAGGTGTTCATGACCGACGCCCGGATGCCCGCGGACGCGGTGATCGGCGGTGTCGGCAACGGGTGGGCGGTGGCGAACACGACGCTCGCGTTCGAGCGCTCGGGGCTCAGCGCCGGCGCCGCGGGCGGGGTGGCGCTCGCCCTGCCGGGTTCGATCCCGGGCGACCTGGCCAAGCGCGCCGGCGACTTCGTCCGCCCTCGCAGCGCGACGGCGGGCGGCGCCGCGAGCATGGCCGCCGGCGCGCAGCACCTCCTCGTCGACATGGCGCGCCGCACCGGCCTCCTCGGCGACGCCCGGATCCGGCAGCGGATCGCGGAGCTGCACACGCTGAACGAGATCGGCCGGTACACGACGCTGCGGCTGAAGGCGCTCAAGGCGGCCGGACGGGACCTGCCCGGCGCGGGCAACCTCGGCAAGCTGTCGATGAGCGACATCGTCCGGCGCACCCGCGACCTCGCCCTCGAGGTCGCCGGTGGCTACGGGACCCTGCACGCCTACGACGGCGAGGCGCGGCGCGCGCTCGACGCGGCGACCGGCGAGCCCATGCTCGGCCACATCACCGAGATGGCGCTGTTCGCGCAGGCCCCGCCGATCTACGGCGGGACCGACCAGGTGCAGCGCAACATCGTCGGCGAGCGCGTGCTCGGGCTGCCGAAGGAGCCGAGCGACGACCGAGTCAGCCCGTGGAGCGAGCTGCCCCGCAACGGCTGACGCGGCGTCGTTTCGCCCATCGGGGGGTCGGGTACCCCCGCGCATGACCGCTTGGGGGTACACGCTGTCCAGCGAGGAGTTCGGGCCGAACGACCTGGTCCACACCGCGGAGCTGGCCGAGGACGCCGGGTTCGAGTTCCTCACCGTGTCGGACCACTACCACCCGTGGACGCAGAGCCAAGGACACAGCCCGTTCGTCTGGTCGACGCTCGGCGGCGTCTCGACCCGCACGTCGAGGATCCGCGTGGGCACCGGGGTGACCTGCCCGATCATCCGCTACCACCCGGCGATCGTCGCGCAGGCGGCGGCGACCGTGTCCGCGATGGCCGAGGGCCGCTTCTTCCTCGGCGTCGGCACGGGCGAGTGGTTGAACGAGCACGTCGCCGGGGCGCGCTGGCCGGCGATCGAGGTCCGCCAGGAGATGCTCGTCGAGGCGATCCACGTGATGCGCGAGCTGTGGAAGGGCGCGACGGTCGACCACTGGGGCGACCACTTCACGGTCGAGAACGCGCGGATCTTCACCACGCCCGCCGGCGACATCCCGATCGTGTTCGCCGCGAGCGGGACGTCGTCGGCCGAGCTCGCCGCGAGCTACGGCGACGGGTTGTGGTCCACGTCGCCCGATCCCGAGGTGGTCCAGGCGTACCGCGGCGCCGGCGGGCAGGGCCCGATCTACGGCCAGGTCACCGTGAGCTGGGCGCCGAGCGAGGAGGAGGGGCGGCGGATCGCGCTCGAGGTGTGGCCGAACGCCGGCATCCCCGGCCAGCTGAGCCAGGACCTTCCCACCTGGACGCACTTCGAGCAGGCGGCGAAGCTCGTCACCGAGGACCTCATCGCGGAGAGCGTCCCGTGCGGCAACGACGCGGGCCGGGTCGCCGAGTCGATCCAGCAGTACGTCGAGGCCGGGTTCGACCACGTGCACCTGCACCAGATCGGCCAGGACCAGCGCACCTTCATCGACGCCTGGCAGCGCCACATCCGGCCCCGCCTCGAGGCGTAGCGGGGCCGCGGCCGGGCGGCGCCCGAGTTTGCGGCCTCGCGGGGTCGGGTACCGAGCGGCATGGCCACTCTGCAGGACTACGCCCGGCAGCACTTCCCGGAGCACCACCTCGGCGGAGACGGCGTGGACGTGCCGTTGCGCCCGCACACCGCCGTCGCCCACGTCATCGGCTCGACCCGCACCCAGGAGGTCGAGCGGCAGGTCCGCACGACCTACCCCGGCGACGGGCAGGTGGCGACCGTGCTCGTGCGGCCCGAGAACCAGACGCTGACGCCGACGTCGAACGAGGACAAGGAGGGCATCGTCGACCTGCCGCGCAAGCGCCTCGCCGCCTCCAGCCTCGTCGCCGCGGCCGTGGTCGGTCTCGCCGTCGGCCTCGGGCTCGGCTTCGCCACGGACAACGTGTTCATCGGCGTGATCTGCGGCGTGTTCGCCGCGCTCCTCGCGGGATGGGCCGGGTTCCTCCTCGGCGGTGGCGGCCGCTACGCGGGGGAGCGGGCGTGGGAGCAGCCGACCGACCGCGACCGCTCGATCGGCCTCGTCGCGATCCTGCTCGACGACGAGCACCAGGCGAACCAGGCGGCGACGCTCCTCAGCACGCTCGACCCCCAGGACGTGCGGGTGGTCAACGAGCGCGGCGCCTGGCACAGCCCGAACACCTACAGCGACATCGACATCGACAGCGTCCGCCGCGACGACGCCGCCGGGCTCAGCTGAGCGGCGGGCGCCGACACGAGCACGTCGGTCCCCGAGCGCGCCGATGGCCGCCCGGGTGGGCGGCCATCGCGGGTGCTCGTGGGGGGACGAGCGGCCGGGGGTCCTGGTGGCGGTCCGGCCGGCGCACGCCGGCCCGCCCACCGATCGGTGCGGTGATCAGCCGCCCATCGACGACGTGATCTCGGCCGAGCAGGCGTTGATCTCGTCGACGTCGTCCGGGCTCGCGCTCGACAGCTGGGCGGCCGCGTTCACGAGCTCGGTGGCCTGCGCGCTCAGCGCCGCCATGTCGCCCGACGTCGGGTCGGACATGACGTCCTTCAGCTCGGCGGCCAGCGCACGAGCCTCCTCGCAGTAGGCGGCCACGTCGGCGTTGCCGCTCGACTCGCCGCCGCCGGCCTCGGTGGTGTCGGTGTCGCCACCGTCGGCCTCGGTCACCGGGGCCACGGCCTCGGTGGTCTCGGACTCGGACGACTCGTCGTCGTCGCCGCAGGCGGCGAGCCCGCTCACGGCGAGCGTCGCGACCAGCATCCACGTCAGGCTGCTCTTCTTCATCGTTCTGGTTCCTCTCCCTGGTGCTCGGCGGGGGGCGCCGAGGTGATGCACGCATCGTGCGCCCGCGCCTGCGCACCGTGATGAGTAACCGGTACTCAATCGAGGCGGCGCTGCGGGCTCCCGGTGCGCAACGTCGTCCTTGACACGGTGACGTCCACCACGGATCGTTGCGCCGTGAGCGGGCGGGGCGGCGGAGGAGCGGGATGAGCGCGGTGGCGCCGAGCGTGCCGCGCGCCGCGGCCGCGCGCGTCGAGGCGCAGGCGCTTGCGGCAGCGGCGTGCGCCGTCGCGTTCCTCGCCGTCACGCTCGTCGTGCGGGCGTGGACCGAGACCGGGCCCGGGTCGTGGTGGGCGGCGCAGGAGACGTCGTCGTGGACGCCGGTCGGCGCGGCCACGGGGGCGCTCTCGCTGGTGCCCTACCCGTGCTTCGCGCTGGCGACGTGGCTCGTGGTGCGCCGCGGCCTCCGCCGCCCTGGCGTCCCCGGCGCGCTCGTCGCGCAGGTCGCACAGGTCGTCGTGCTGCTGGTGTGGGTGCGCCTGCTGTTCGTCGACGAGCGACCCGACGCCGCGGTCGCGGGGATGCTCGTGTGGATCGTGGCGGTGGTCCTGGCGGGCGTGGGCATGTTCCGCGTCCACCCGGTGGCCGGCGTGCTGGTGGTGCCGGCCCTGGTCTGGATCGCCGCGATGGTGTCGGTCACCGCCGGGATCCTCGTGCTCCGCTGAGCCCTCACCGTCGCGCGGGCAGCTCCTCGATCACGGCCGCGACGGGTCGGGCGGTGGGGGCGCGCCGCGCCGCCGAGCGCCCGGGGCGCGGGCGGAGCTCGAGGCCGACCAGCGACAGCACCTCCGCCAGCGCCCGGATCCGCTCGCGCGCGGCGTCGCGCGCCTCGCGGGGCAGCTCCGGCCACCGGGCGAGCCACGGCTCCCGCCGGGCGCCCTCGTCCCGCTCGTCGCCCTCCACCCAGCCGTCGGCACGCAGCCGCCGGCACCACCGCAGGTGCTCGCGGAGCGCGAGGCGCTCGAGGTCGTCGCTGCTCGGGCAGTCGACGGCGTCGCCCCAGCGCCGCGATGGCGCGAGCACCAGACCGACCGCCTCGAGCGAGGCGAGGACCTCGCCGGCCGCCGAGGCCGGCATCGGGGCCCCCGGCACCGCGAGCGCCGTGGCGAGGCGCTGGTGCGAGCCCCCGTCGAGCGCCTCGAGCGTCCACGTCCGCTCCGCCACCGGGAACGTCCGCACGCGCCGGCCAGGCGCCGCCTCGGCCGCCTCCCCCGCCGTGGGCGCCGTGCCCGTGGCCACGACGACCGACGCGGCGGGCGCGAGGTCCAGGACGAGCGCGGCGGCCGGGGCACCGTCCCGGCGGTCCGTCACCGCGACCCAGCGCGGCGGGTCCTGCGCGAGGTGGCGTTGCAACCGCTCCAGCGCGGCGGGCTCGGGTGCAGCCAGGTCGACGTCGTGGAGGTGCACCTCGCAGGCCGCGCGCAGCCGGGGGTGGCGCAGGCACATCCCCTCCCACCGCCGGGTCGCCGCCGGGTCCACCAGCGCCAGCGGGAGCGGCCGCCCCGGCTGCGCGAAGGCGGCCTGCTGCGCGAGCGCGAGCACGAGGGCGCGCCCGAGCGGGCCGAGGCCGACGACCGCGGCGGGCCCGTGCGGGTCGTCGAGCGTCGTGAGCAGCTCGCGCGCGCCCCGATCGTGCACGTCGAACCAGTCGACGTCCGCGCACCCGGGCGGCGCCGGCACCGCCGGGTCGTCGAGCAGCACCGTGCGGCGCAACGGGCCGGCGGCGGGGTGCCGCTCGACCGACCCGGCGGCGCACGCGATCCGGACGTCGACGGCGGGGTCACCGGTCGCGGCCACCAGCCGGCGAGCGCTGGCGACGTCGGCGCGGGCCAGCAGGAGGGGATCCGTCGCGTCGCCCACCACCGTCGTGGCGCCGAGCGCGCGGGCGAGCGTCATCGCCGGCGCGTGCGGATCGAGGTCGACGACCGCCACGCGCTCGCCCCTCGCCGCGAGCGCCCGCACGAGGTCGGCCGATGTGGCGCCTCCCCCGCACACGACCGTGCCGGTCCGTCCCGGACCGGTCGGGTCGTGCCGGCTCCGCCCGCGGATCGACCGCGCCGCCTGCAGCAGCGTCGCGGCGAGCGCGACCGGTGCCAGGAACCGCGCGACCTGGAGGCGCGTGCTGCCGCCGGTGTCGCCCCCGCCCTCGAGGACCGTCAGCTGCAACGTCCCGTACGCGGCGTCGGCGAGCGACCGGCCTGCGTCCTGGAGCGCGCCCACGCCGAGGAGCGCGAGCGCCCACCACGTCAGCGCGAGCGCCGCCCACGCGACGGCGGGCCGGCGCACCCACGACCCGCGCCCGCCTCGGATGCGGTCCTCGGCGTCGCCGATCCGCGGTGGCAGCACGACGGGCCACGTTAGCCAGCCGTGCACGGCCGGAGCCGGGATGCCCCACCCCGCGACGGCCCTCGCCGGCGGCCGGCGTGGCGCACCTCGGGAGGCTGACGTAGCGTGCCGCCGATGGGCACCAGGAACGACGTCGAGACCGTCGAGCGCTTCATCGCCGCACCCGCCTCGGCGATCTTCGCGCTGCTCGCGGATCCGGCCCGCCACCGCGACATCGACGGGTCCGGCACCGTCCGCGAGGCGAAGGGCGGCTCGCAGCTCCTCACCCTCGGCTCGACGTTCGGGATGTCGATGAAGCTCGGGCTCCCGTACTCGATGGTGAGCGAGGTGGTCGAGTTCGAGCAGGACCGCCGGATCGCGTGGCAGTCCCGGGCACCGCTCGCGTTCGCGCGGCCGTTCGTCGGTGGCCGGATCTGGCGCTACGACCTGGAGCCGGTCGAGGGCGGCACGGTGGTGCGGGAGAGCTGGGACATCCGCCAGGAGCGGGTGAAGGCGCTCGTCCGGCCGCTGCGGGCGTCGACCGTCACCGCGATGACGAAGACCCTCGAGCGGATCGAACGGATCGTCACCTCCGGCTGACGGGCAGACGGCGGCGCCCTGCGTAACGTGACCGGGGTGCAGCTCCCTCGGATCGACCTCGCCGCGCACCCCGGCGTGCACCCCGGGTGCGCGGCGGCCGGCCCGGACGGCGGAGCGCCCGCCAGCACGGGGGATCCGCGCAGGTCGTCCGCGCCCAACGCGTGGCCGCGCCGCCCGCCGCCCTGCGCCCGACGCTGCCCGCCCACCGCCGGCGAGGGCCTGGCCGCCGTCCACGCCGCGGGAGCGGCGTCGTGAGCGCGGAGCGGCGGCCCTCGCCCCTGCACCCGTACGCCGGGCGGTTCGAGGTGCACGACCGCCTCCCCGAGGTCGGCGTCGACCGCGCCCGCATCCTCGCGGAGCTCGCCGAGATGGCGGCCGAGGAGGACGCGAAGGGCGCGGCAGGTCGCGTCAGCGGATCGATCTACTCCGGCGACCACGAGCACTACGCCTTCCTCACCGAGGCCTTCGGGCACTTCGGGCACGTGAACGTGCTGCAGCGCGACATGTACCCGAGCTCCACGAAGATGGAGGCGGAGATCATCGCGATGACCTCCGACCTCCTGCACGGGGACCCCGGCACGGTCGGGCTCGTCACGTCCGGCGGGACCGAGAGCCTCGTGACGGCGATGCTCGCCTACCGCGAGCGGGCGCGGGCCGAGCGGGGCGTCGAGCGGGCGCACGTCGTCCTGCCCGTGACGGCGCACCCGGCGCTCGACAAGGCCTTCCACTGGTTCGGCATCGACGCGACGCGCGTCCGCGTCGACGAGCGGTTCGCCGCCGACGTGGCGGCGATGCGCGACGCGATCCGCCCGGAGACGGTCGCGCTGGTCGGCAGCGCCGGGACCTACCCGCACGGCGTGATCGACCCGATCCCGCAGCTGGGCGAGCTGGCCGCCGAGCGCGGCATCGGGCTCCACGTCGACGGCTGCCTCGGTGGCTTCGTGCTCGCCTGGGCCCGCGAGCTCGGGCGCGAGCACGTGCCGTTCGACCTGGCCGTCCCCGGCGTCACGTCGATCTCCGCCGACACCCACAAGTACGGCTACGCGCTGAAGGGCAGCTCGGTCCTGCTGATGCGCCCGCCGGAGCTGCGGCGCGCGCAGTACTTCGTGGTCACAGAGTGGCCCGGCGGGATGTACTCGTCGCCGGGCATGAGCGGTAGCCGGTCCGGCGGGCTCATCGCCGCGACGTGGGCGGCGATGCTCAGCTTCGGCCGCGACGGCTACCGCAGCATCGCCGCGGACATCTTCCGCACCGCCGACGCCGTGCGCGACGCGGTGCGCTCGCACCCCGAGCTCCGGGTGCTCGGCGACTCGCTGTTCAACGTCGCGTTCGCCGCGGAGGGGATCGACGTCTTCCACGTCAACGACGCCCTCGCCGCACGTGGCTGGCGGATGAACGGGCTGCAGCACCCGCCCGCGCTGCACTTCTGCATCACGCGGCCGAACACGCAGCCCGGCGTGGCCGAGGCGTTCGCGGAGGACCTGGCCGCCGCCGTGGGGTACGCCCGTCAGCCGGCGTCGGAGCGCCCCCGCTCCGGTGCCATGTACGGCGCGGGCGGCACCCGTCCCGACGAGGCTCGTCTCGTGTCGGGGATGCTCGGCTACCTGGACGCCATCCACGACGTCGGACCGCGCGGCTGACCGCCCCGCGGCCGCGACCGGTCAGCTGACGGTGCAGGCGTTGGGGACGTCGAGCAGCGGGAGCGGGTCGACCGCGCTGCGGCCCGCGCTGGCCGGGTGGACCTCGAAGTGCAGGTGGTGGTTGCCCGCCGTCGGGTTGCCGGTGTCGCCGACGTAGCCGATCACCTGCCCACGCGCGACCTTGGACCCCACCTCGAGCCCGGTCGCGAACGACGAGAGGTGGGCGTAGAAGATGTAGCTCCGGTCCGGCAGCGTGAGCGTCCACGCGTTGCCGGACAGCGTGGCGTTGGCGGCGCCGGCGACGTAGCGGGTCGTGAGGGTGCCGTCCGCCACGGCGAACACGGCCTGCCCCCCGGTCGCGAGGATGTCGATCCCCTCGTGGGTCCGACCGCCGCGGGCGTCACCGAAGTTGTCGAGGATCGAGCACTTCGGAGCGGCGGCCATCGGGAACGGGAGCCCGCCCCTCGCGAACGTGAGGGCTGGTGCGACGGTGGTCGACGTGGTCGAGGACGTGGAGGTGGTCGTGGACGCAGCGGTCGTGGCGCGCACCACGCCGAGCCGGCGCGCCGGGCGGTTGACGGCGGCCGACGACTCGATCGGCAGCGGTGGCACCGGCGCGGCGACCGCGCCCGTGTGTCGCCAGGCGCCGGCGGCGCTGGCCGCGACCGCTGCCGCCGCGCCCGCCAGCAGGTGCCGGCGCGTGAGGCCGCGCCGTCCGGCGGAGCGGTCCTCGCCGGTGTCGTGGTGGCCGCACGGGCAGGGTGGGTGCTCGCTCATGGGTGGGAGGTGCCGGACCGGCCGGCCGCGTGGGGGGCCGGCTGCGGGACAGCGGCGGCGACGATACCCCTCGCGCGGGTGGCGGTGCCACGCGCGGCGGCCTGACCGGCGGCGCTGGACGGTGCCAAGATGGTCCGGGCATCGAGACGGGAGAGGTCCGGATGGGTTCCACGGCGCCGAGCACATCGCAGCTGCGCGAGGAGGTCCGGTCGTGGCTCGACGTCGCCTGGCGGCCGGACCGGCCTCGCCGCGAGTGGCTCGAGCTCGTGGTCGACGCCGGATGGGCCGTGCCGACGTGGCCGGTGGAGCGCTTCGGGCGGGGGCTCGACGGAGCTGGCGCCGCGGTCGTCGCCGAGGAGTTCACCCGTCGGGGCGCACCCGGGTCGCGCCAGGACGTCCACAACCTGTGGGCGAACACGCTGCTCGCGTTCGGGAGCGCGTCGCTGCAGGACCGCCTGCTGCGCCGGCTGCTCGTCGAGGACGTCGTCATGTGCCTGCTGTACTCCGAGCCCGGCGCCGGATCCGACCTCGCCGGCCTGCAGACGACGGCGGTGCGCGACGGCGACGAGTTCGTCGTCACGGGCCAGAAGGTCTGGACGTCGGGCGCCCACGAGGCGGAGTACGGGATGCTGGTGGCGCGCACGGACTGGGACGTGCCCAAGCACCGCGGCATCTCGTTCTTCTTCCTCCCCATGCGCCAGGCCGGCATCGAGGTGCGGGGCATCAAGCAGATCACCGGCGAGACCCACTTCAACGAGGTCTTCATCGACGGCGCCCGGACGCCCGCCGACCACCTCCTGGGCGACCTGCACGACGGGTGGCGGGTGCTGCAGACGGCCCTGGCCTACGAGCGGTCGGTGATGGGCGACGTGGCTCGTGGCCCGCGCGCCCGGCCCGGCGCCGCCGGTGAGCCGGCCACCGCCGCGCCGGTGCCCGGCTCCGAGATCGACCTCGGCGCGCTCGCCCGGCAGGCCGGCGTCGCGCACGAGCCCGTGGTCCGGCAGGCGATCGCCCGCGTCCACTCGCTGCGGGCCGTCAACCGGTGGAACAACCTGCGGGCGAAGGCGCAGCTCGCGCAGGGCACGTCGTCGCCGATCCTGTCGCTCGGCAAGCTGGCGATGTCGCGGATCCTCCACGACGGCGCGCACGTGCAGGCCGCGATCCTCGGCGCCGGGGCGATGCTGGTCGGCGCAGAGCACCCCGACGGCGACGCCGCGGGGTTCCTCGCGCTGAACGCCTACTTCACGTCGATCGGCGGCGGGACCGACCAGATCCAGCGCAACATCATCGGCGAGCGGGTGCTGGGCCTCCCCAGGGAGCCGGAGCTCGACCGCGACGTGCCGTTCCGCGACGTGCGGAGGCCGTCGGTCGCGCGCTGACGCTCACGCCGGCGCGGTGCCGGTGCCCTCGGTGCCCTCGGCGCCCTCGGCGGGGTCGGTGCCGAGGAGGTAGCGGGGACCCGGACCGTCGCGGCCCGCCTCGTCGCCCGGGTTCACCAGGCGGCAGACGGCCAGCGAGAGGCACCCGCAGCCGATGCACGCGTCCAGCCGGTCACGGAGGCGCTCCAGGAGCGCGATGCGCTCGTCGATCCGTGGGCGCCACGAGGCCGAGAGCCGGTGCCAGTCCGCCTGCGTCGGCGTCCGCGCCTCGGGCAGGGAGCCGAGCGCCGCACGGATCTCCTCGAGCCGCAGCCCGACCTGCTGCGCCACCCGGACGAACGACACCCGGCGGATGACGTCGCGGGCGAAGCGCCGCTGGCCGTTCGCGTCGCGCGTCGCGTGGATCAGGCCCTCGGCCTCGTAGAAGCGGAGCGCGGACGTGGCGACGCCCGTGCGCTCGCTGACCGCGCCGATGGTGAGGTGGCCGTCCACACCCGGACGGTACGCAGGTGGCGACGTTGCCTTCAAGTGGGCTTGAAGCCGTAGCGTCGCCGCCATGGACGTGAACGTGTGGATGGCGCTGCACAGCGCGATGCAGGAGGACGGCGCCGAGCGCCGGGCGATCGACCGGCGGACCCTGCGCTGCGTCGCCGACTTCGCCCGGCCGCACCGGCGCACCATCGCCGGGTTCCTCGCGCTCGCCACGGCGTCGGCGGTGCTCGGCGTCGCCACCCCCGTCCTCGCCGGCCGCGCCGTCGACGCGATCGTGGACGACGGCGCGACGGGGACCGTCGTGGCGCTGGCGCTCCTCATCGCCGCCATCGCGCTCGTCGACGCGGGCGTCGGGTTGCTCGAGCGGCTGATGTCGTCGCGCCTCGGCGAGGGCCTCATCCTCGACCTGCGCCGGCGTGTGTACGAGCACGTGCAGCGGATGCCGATCGCCTTCTTCACCCGCACCCACACCGGCGCGCTCGTCAGCCGGCTCAACAACGACGTCATCGGCGCCCAGCGCGCCTTCACCTCCGCGCTGGCCGGTGTCGTCACCAACGTGATCGCCCTCGTCCTCACGCTCGCGGTCATGGCTCGCCTGTCGTGGCAGATCACGCTGCTCGCGCTGGTGCTCCTGCCGGTGTTCGTCGTGCCGGCGCGGCGGGTGGGCGCGAAGGTGGGCGCCCTCGAGCGGGAGGCCGCGGCGCACAACGCGGCGATGACCTCGCAGATGACCGAGCGCTTCTCGGCGCCCGGCGCGACGCTCGTGAAGCTCTTCGGCCGCCCGTCGGCCGAAGCGGGCGAGTTCGCCCGCCGAGCGACCCGGGTGCGCGACATCGGCGTGCGCTCGGCGTTCGCGACCGAGGTGTTCATCCGGGCGCTGATGCTGGTGTCGGGGCTCGCGCAGGCCGTGATCTACGGCCTCGGCGGGTACCTCGCGCTGACGGGCGACCTCGACGCCGGCACCGTCGTGACGCTGGCGCTCCTGCTGAACCGGCTCTACGCACCGCTCACGGCGCTCGCGACCGCGCGCCTCGACGTGGTGACGGCGCTCGTCAGCTTCGAGCGCGTCTTCGAGGTGCTCGACATCGAGCCGCTGATCGTCGAGCGCCCCGACCCGCTGCCGGTGCCGGACGGTCCGCTCTCGATCGAGGCCGACGACGTGCGGTTCGGCTACCCCTCGGCGGACAAGGTGTCGCTCGCCTCGCTGGAGGAGGTCGCGGTGCTCGACGGGCGCGAGAGCGAGGAGGTGCTGCACGGCATCAGCTTCCGGGTCGAACCCGGCCAGACCGTGGCGCTCGTCGGGCCGTCCGGAGCCGGGAAGTCGACGCTCGCCTCGCTCGTGCCGCGTCTGTACGACGTCGACGCCGGCGCGATCCGCATCGGCGGGACCGACGTCCGCGACCTGTCGTTCGACTCGCTGCGCGAGGTGGTCGGGGTCGTCACCCAGGACGGGCACCTCTTCCACGACACGATCGGCGCGAACCTCCGCTACGCCGCACCCGACGCATCGGACGCCGACGTCTGGGCCGCGCTCGCGAGCGCGCGGCTCGAGGCGCTCGTCCGCTCGCTCCCCGACGGGCTGGACACGGTCGTCGGTGAGCGCGGGTACCGGCTCTCCGGCGGCGAGCGGCAGCGGCTCACGATCGCCCGGCTGCTCCTCGCGAAGCCGAGGATCGTGATCCTCGACGAGGCGACGGCGCACCTCGACTCCGAGAGCGAGCTCGCCGTGCAGGAGGCGCTCGCCGCGGCGCTCGAGGGACGGACCGCGCTCGTCATCGCCCACCGGCTCTCGACGATCCGGGCCGCCGACGCGATCCTGGTCGTCGAGGACGGCCGCATCGTCGAGCGCGGCACCCACGACCAGCTGATCGAGTCGGGCGGCCGGTACGCCGAGCTCCACCGCACGCAGTTCGCCGGCGCCGAGCCGGTCCTCCACGAGGTGTGACCGCCGGGAGGTCCGGCGGGTCGGGCCCGTGTCGGGCTCCTGGTGCCGGACCTCGCGGGTGCGGTGGGCGTGGCGGTGAGCTCCGGCCACTGCGTCGACACCCGGGCGCGGCGGCGAGCCCGCCGGTTCCGACGGGCTCGCGCTGAGGTGCAGGGGGGTGGGAGCCTCGCCGGCGTTCCGGCTCGGCGCTCGGCTGCGACCGCCCGATCAGGCCGAGCGTGGCCGGCGACCGAGGAGCATCAGCACCACGCCGGAGGCGACGGCGAACAGCCCGCCCACGACGAGGGCGACGTCGTCGCTGCCGGTGGAGGGCAGCACGGCGCCGGCCGCCTGCGGCACGGGCACGGGAGCCGGCGCCGGCGTCGGGCCCGGCTGCGGGACGGGGCCGCCGCTCTGCTGCTGCACGGTCGTGGTCGGTCCCGCGCTGGCGACGGTGGTGGTCGCCTCGGGCTGCGTCGTCGCCGGGGGCTGGGTGGTCGCCGGGGGCTGCGTGGTCGCCGGCGGTTGGGTGGTCGCCGGCGGTTGGGTGGTCGCCGGGGGCTGCGTGGTCGCCGGCGGTTGGGTGGTCGCGGGCGGCTCCGTGGTGGGCGGCTGCGTCGTGGTGACGTCACCGCACGGTGCGTGGCTGATGACGAAGTTGCCGACGGCGACGATGTCCGTCGGGTCCGGCAGCGTCAGCGAGCCGGCCGTCGGCCACGCGTCGAGGCCCTGGTGGTCGGTCGTGTTGATGAAGTGCGCGGTCGAGCCGCTCAGCTTCTGGAACGCCGCCGCGTGGGTGTGGCCGTCGGAGAACGTCACCGACATCGAGGCGGGCAGGTCCGTGGCGTCGAGGGTGGTCCCGCCCGCGACGTCGATGCCGTTGAGGACGAAGTGCCAACCGTCGTTGCCGGCATCGCAGCCGAGGCCCTGGTTCGGCAGGTTCTGGACCGTCACGACGCTGCCGGCCTGCACGGCATCGGCCTCGACGGTGCCGGTGCCGGCGAGTCCTGCCAGGGTGAGGGTGATGCCCGGGATGGCCAGGGCTGCACCGAGGTGGGTGCGCTTCATGTGGGTTCCGTCCTTCGCTCCGCCGCCGGAGGGGGATCCGACGTGACCACGTCATCGTGCGGCCCGCACGGCCCAGGGGCATGAGTAGCCACCTACACAACGCGAGCGCCGCTCGTCGGGCGCGATACGCAGGCCCCGCCCGGCCCGGCGGCGCGCGACGATCGTCGGGTGGCCGCCCCTGCCGATCCGTCGCCTCCGTACGTCGCCGTGATCTTCAGCAGCCGTCGCCGTCCTGACGAGGGCACGGCCTACGGGGAGGCCGCCGAGCGGATGGAGCAGCTCGCGCGCGGCCAGGACGGGTTCCTCGGCATCGAGTCGGCGCGGGGCACCGACGGCGTCGGCCTCACCGTCAGCTACTGGCGCGACGAGGGCGCCGCACGGGCGTGGAAGCAGGTCGCCGAGCACCTGGAGGCGCAGCGCCGTGGGCGTGAGGAGTGGTACGAGGAGTACGTCGTGCGCGTCGCCACCGTCACGCGCGCGTACGGCTCCGGGCGCCCGGCCGGTTGACGCGCGAGGCGCTGGAGGGCTGCGGTTCGCTCGCGAGGGGATCGAAGATCTCCTCGATCCGGTGCGCCGCCTCGAGCGGGTGGCGCAGGGGCCGGTCGAGGTGCACCTCGTACTCGTTCCGGCGCCCGACCTTGCGTCGGGCGACGTAGCCGGCGTCCACCAGGTCCTGGACGATCCGGTGGACCGCTCGCTCGCCGATCCCGACGGCGCGGGCGATCTCGGCCAGCCGGATGTCGGGTTGGCGGGTGATGCACAGCAGGACGTGGGCGTGGTTGGTGAGGAACGTCCACGGCGGCAGGCGCTCGGGAGCGGGGGAGGCGAGGGGCGCGCGCCCCCGCGCGGCGTCGGACGCGGGCACGGGCCGATCCTACGACGCGGACCGCGGGCGGCCGTGGCGCACGGCAGGAGAGGTGCGCACTGCAACACATGTCTTGCTTGACGTGCTTCACCGAACATGCTTCACTGCACCCATGTCGATCACGGCGCCGTTCCCCACCGCCCTCCGCTCGCCCCTCGCCATCGACGGCGCCGACGTCGTGGTCGAGGCGGCGTCCGAGGCCTCGCACGTCGCGGCCGAGCTCGAGGCCGCGACCGGCGGGGGGCCGTTCGTCCTGGTCGGGGTCGAACCCGCGGGGCCGGGCCGGCACCGCTGCTCGTTCCGGGTCCGGACCGAGCACCTGGCGGTCGGGTTCCGCAACGTGATCGACCTGCAGCACCGGATCGCCGGGTGCTTCGACATCGTCAGCGTCCACCGCAGCCGCGCCCACGCCGGCTGCTGAGCGAGGGAGCACCGAGATGACCGACACCACCTCCACCGGGCGCCGCGCGCGCCACACCGTCACCCTCATCCCCGGCGACGGGATCGGGCCCGAGTGCATCGACGCCGCCGTCGCGATCGTCGAGGCAGCCGGCGTCGACGTCGAGTGGGAGGAGCGACACGCCGGTGAGCGGGTCTTCGCGGCCGGCGTCGCGTCCGGCGTGCCCGAGGAGACCATCGCCTCGATCGAGCGGACGCGCGTCGTGCTCAAGGGCCCGCTCGGCACACCCGTCGGCCACGGCGAGAAGTCCGCCAACGTGACCTTGCGCAAGCTCTTCGAGACCTACGCGAACATCCGGCCCGTCCGCGAGCTGCCGGGGGTGACCACCCGGTACTCCGGCTCGGGGATCGACCTCGTCGTCGTCCGCGAGAACGTCGAAGACCTCTACGCGGGGATCGAGCACATGCAGACCCCCGGCGTCGCGCAGTGCCTCAAGCTCATCTCCCGCAAGGGGTGCGAGAAGATCGTCCGCCTCGCCTTCGAGTTCGCCCGCAGCGAGGGCCGCCGCTCCGTCGCGTGCGCCACGAAGTCGAACATCATGAAGCTGACCGAGGGCGAGCTGAAGCGCACCTTCGAGCGGATCGCGCCGGAGTACCCGGAGATCGAGTCGTGGCACGTCATCATCGACAACTGCGCGCACCAGCTCGTGAAGAAGCCCGAGCAGTTCGACGTGATCGTCACGACGAACATGAACGGCGACATCATCTCCGACCTCACCTCGGCCCTCGTCGGCGGGCTCGGCTTCGCCCCGTCCGCGAACCTGGGGACCGACGTCGCGATCTTCGAGGCGGTGCACGGGTCGGCGCCGAAGTACGCCGGGAAGGACGTCATCAACCCGAGCGCGGTCGTCCTCTCGTCGGTCATGCTGCTCAAGTACCTGGGCGAGCTCGACGCGGCGGAGGCCGTGGAGCACGCGGTGCTCTCCACGCTGCAGCAGGGGACCCTCACCGGCGACGTCGTCGGGTACGACCGCGGCGTCGGCACGAAGGAGTACACGAAGGCCGTCATCGCCAACCTCGGCGAGCGCGTGACCGGCTACACCGTCCGGCGGCCGCAACCCCTGCGGATCCCGGACGCGCCGGCCGATCCCGTCACGGTCCGCCCCGCGCATCGCCGGATCGTCGGCACCGACGTGTTCCTCGACGCCGGCGAGATGCCCGGCGAGATCGGCCCGGTCCTCGAACAGCTCGTCGAGGGCTCGCCGCTGCGGCTGAAGATGATCTCGAACCGGGGCACCAAGGTGTACCCGCAGGGCAACGCGAACATCGACGTCGTCGACCACCACCGCTGCCGCTTCGTGGCACGCGACGACGCGGCGGCGATCGACCTCGCCGCCGTCCGCGACGTGATGGCCCGGATCGAGAGCCGCTTCAGCTGGTGCCACGTGGAGCTGCTCCAGGAGTTCGACGGCGCGCCGAGCTACACGAAGGCACAGGGCGAGGACTGAGGCCGGTGGATCGCCCGCGGCGCGTCGCGGTCGCCGGCGGGCCGGGGTCGCTCCGGCGGTTCGCCGCCGCGGGAGCGGTCCTCGGCCTCGAGGTCGTGCCGCTCGATGGGCCGGGTCCGGCCGACGTCGTCACCTTCGACCGCTCCGTGCCGGACGGCGACCTCGCGGCGCTCGTCCGCCATCCGAGCGTGCGCCCCGACCCGGCGGCAGCGCTCCTCGCACGGCGGCCGGCCGAGCTGCTCCGTGTGCTGGCGTCCGCCGGCTTCGACGTGGTGCGCGAGGGTCCGGCGCCCCCGGACCGCGAGGCAGCGCACGTCGAGGTCGTCGACGTGGTGCGACGTGCGAGCGGGGAGGTCCGTGCGCACCGCGCCGACGGAGGCCGGTCCCCCGTCTCACCGCGAGCCGTCGCGGTCGCGACCTCGCTGGCGGACGGGCTGGACGTCGTGGGGATCGTCATCGTCGAGCTCGAGGTCGTGGGCGACGTGGCCGCCGTCCGTGCCATCGCGCTCGGCCCGCCCGCCGGCGACGACGTGGCGGCGGCGATGTCGCGCGAGCTGCACCTGGCGGCCATCCTGGACGGCGGGGCGCCCGGCGCCGCGCTCGCCCCGGACGTGGCGGGCAGCGGTCGTGGGCGAGCGGTCGCGCGCCGGGGGATCCCGGACACGTCCTGACCGCCCCCCGTCGTACGGTGCGAGCCGTGGAGATCCGAACGACGTGCAGCCCACCTCCAGGCGGGGTCCGGTGAGCGCCACGATCCAGGTCGCGATCGACTGCGCGGACCCGCACGCGCTGGTGCGGTTCTGGGCCGCCGCGCTCGACCACGAGATCGAGGACCACCACGACCAGGTGCTCGAGATGCTCGACGCCGGCTGGGCGACGCGCGAGGACACGACCGAGGTGGACGGCCGGATGGCCTGGCGCACCGCCGCCGCCTGCCGCAGCCGCGACGGGCGCGGGCCGCGGCTGCTGTTCCAGCACGTGCCGGAACCGAAGACGACGAAGAACCGCGTCCACCTCGACCTCCACGTGGGCGTCGAGCGTCGCGACGCCGAGGTCGAGCGCCTGCTGGGTCTCGGCGCGACCAAGCTGTGGCACGGGCGCCAGGGTCCGCAGTCGTGGGTCACGCTCGCCGACCCCGAGGGCAACGAGCTCTGCGTCGCCTGACGAGGGGGCGCAGGCCGGAGCACCGGCCGCCGCGGCCGGCCCGCTCACCCGTCATGGCCGTTTGGGGGCTGCCGGTCGCGGGAACGGCCGCGAGGTGACGGACCCAGATCGACCTCGGCGCCCCGCCCTGCACCTCGCCGTCGCGGCTGCGGTCGCGGCCGTGCTGCTCGGGTGCTGGGGTGCCGCGACCGCGCAGACCGGCGTCATCGACGAGGCGGCCGTGGCGCTGCGCTCGGACCCCGTGTTCGTGTCCCCGGACGCCGAGCTCGCCCTGACGGCGCAGGAGGCCGAGGGCCTCCGGGCGGCGATCCGCGGCGGCGGCACCCCGATCCGCATCGCGGTGCTCCCCGCCTCGGCCGCCGCCGAGACCGGCGGCGACGTGGACGACGTGCTGCGTGCCGTGGCGCGCACCACCGGGGTCGCCGCGAGCTACGCGGTCGTCGCCGGGGACCGCTTCCGTGCCGGCAGCGACGTCCTGCCCCCCGGTCGCGCCGCAGCGCTCGCGACGGCGTCGTTCGACGCCCGCAACGGCTCGGGTCTCGCCGCGGTCCTCGGGGACTTCGTGGAGCGCGTCGTCGCCGAGGACCGCGGCAACGGGACCGCCGCGAGGGAGCCGGCCGGCGCCGCGCCCGCGGCGCAGGGCCGCGACGGGGACGGATCGGGTGGCGGCGTCGGGCTCGTCCTGCTCCTGGGCGGGCTCGTCCTGCTGGTCGTGTTCGCCCTGCGCCGGTCCCGCCGGCGGCGATCCGACGCGGCGGACCAGGCGCGCGAGCACCAGGCGGACGCCCAGATCATCAGGGCGGAGCTGTCCGTGCTCGCCGACGACGTCATGCGACTCGAGCCGCAGGTCGCCCTGCACCCCGAGGCGCAGGACGACTACGGCGCGGCGGTGAACCGCTACCAGGTCGCGCAGGCCGCCATCGAGTACGCGGACGAGCCCGTCGACCTCGTCCGGGTCGAGCGCGTCGTCGAGGAGGCCCGGTACCTCATGGACCGCGCCCGCGCGGTCGTGGCCGGCCGCCAGCCGCCGCCGCCGCCCCCGGAGCTGCAGCAGCCGGGCCGCCACGGCGAGCCCGCCATCGCGCTCGACGACCGTCGCGAGCTCACCTACGTCGGCTACCCGGGTCCCTTCCAGTCGGGCTGGTTCGGCGGCGGGATCGGCGGCGGCGGGCTGTTCAGCGGCTTGCTGCTCGGTTCGATGCTCGGCGGCTTCGGCGGCTTCGGCGGCGGGTGGGGCGGCACCACGATCGTCAACAACGACTTCGGCGACGGCGGCGGCGGTGGCGACTGGGGCGGCGGCGGTGGCTGGGGCGGCGGCGACTTCGGTGGGGGCGACTTCGGCGGCGGCGACTTCGGCGGCGGCGACTTCTGACCCGCCGACGGGCCGGCCGCCGGGCCGGCACCGTCGTCACGTCACGTCCCTCACGTCGTGCGGAGCAGCTCCACCCAGTTGCCGTCGGGGTCCTCGACGATCGAGATCGACGTCCCCGGGCGGATCTCGCGGACCGGCACGACGACACGGTGGCCCGCGTCGGCGCACTCCTGCGTGAGCTCCTCCAGGTTCGACACCGAGATCGTCCAGTAGCGGTATCCGAGCGCGCCAGGAATGCCGCCGGGAGGCGCCGGCGTGGCCGGCGGCGTGTCGAGGTGGACGAGCTTGATCGTGCTCGTGCCGCAGCGGAGGCGGTACATCGTGCCCCCGGAGCCGCCGACGCCACCCCCGGGCATCGGCATCTCGCCCGCAGGCTCCAGGCCGAGCACGTCGCGGTAGAACGCGAGCGCCGCCTGCGCGTCGCGCACGACGATCCCGAGATCGATCGAGTCCTTCGTCAGCTCGACGGGCACGGTGCCTCCCTCCCTCGCACCGCCGGCGGCTCGCCGGCGCGTCGGCGGCCGACACTACGCTCCCGCGTCCATGGCACTCGGCTTCTCCTCCACCACCGACGACGTCCTCGACGGCGTCGACCTGAGCGGGCGCTCGGTCCTGGTCACCGGCGCGTCGACCGGGCTGGGGGAGGAGACCGCGCGGGCGCTCGCGGCGCACGGAGCAGCCGTGGTCATGGCGGTGCGCGACCTCGCGCGCGGCGGGGCCGCCGCCGATCGCATCCGCGCGACGGCGCCGGAGGCGCAGCTCGAGGTGCGCGAGCTCGACCTCGCATCGCTCGCGAGCGTCCGCTCGTTCGCGGAGCGGTTCCTCGCGGAGCAGCACCGCCTCGACGTGCTGATCGGCAACGCGGGCATCATGGCCTGCCCGCAGGGCACCACCGAGGACGGCTTCGAGCTGCAGTTCGGGACGAACCACCTCGGCCACTTCCTCCTCGGCACGCTCCTGCTCCCGGCGCTCGCCGCGGCGGCGCAGCAGCGTGGTGAGCCGGCGCGACTCGTGTCGCTCAGCTCGCGCGGGCACATGTTCGCCGACGTCGACCTCGACGACCCGGGGTTCGAGCGCACCACCTACGAGCCGTTCGTCGCGTACGGCCGGTCGAAGACGGCGAACGCGCTGTTCGCCCTGGGCGCCGACCGCCGGTTCGCCGCCGACGGCGTGCGCGCCTGGTCGGTCCACCCGGGCGGGATCCACACCGAGCTCGGCCGGCACATGACCGCCGAGACGCTCGACGCGCTGCGGTCGCGGATGAGCGAGGCGGGCCGGTCGTTCCGGTGGAAGACGATCCCGCAAGGGGCGGCGACCTCGGTGTGGGCGGCCACGGCGCCCGAGCTGCTCGCGAGCGGCGGCGCGTACCTCGAGGACTGCGGCGTCGCCGGCCTGACCGACGATCCGGCGGCCGAGACGGGGGTGCGGCCGTACGCCCAGGATCCCGCCCGGGCCGACGCGCTGTGGGAGCGCTCCGAGCAGCTCGTCGGCGGGCCGGCCGCCTGATCCCCCTCCGTCCCGGGCCGGTCCCGCCGGCGACGGACGTCACAGCTGATCCTGCAGATCCGCGTGGCCGGGTGCGCCGCAGCTCAATACGATACGGAACCGTTCCGTTTCAGAAAGGCCTGCCAGGCATGACGACGAGCACCCACCCCGCCCCCGCCGCGCCGGCCGCCGACCCGATCGACGACCGCGTCCACGCGCGGCGGTGGTTCACGCTCGGCACGCTGTGCCTGAGCCTGCTGATCATCGTGATGGACAACACGATCCTGAACGTGGCGATCCCCTCGCTCGTCGACGAGCTCGACGCCACCAACAGCCAGCTCCAGTGGATCATCGACGGGTACACGCTCGTGTTCGCCGGGCTGCTGCTCACCACCGGCAGCCTCGGGGACCGCTTCGGGCGCAAGCGCGCCCTGCGGATCGGCATCGTCCTGTTCGCGATCGCCTCGGCGCTCTCAGCGCTGTCCACCACGGCGACGCAGCTCATCGCCACCCGCTCGCTGATGGGGCTCGGCGGCGCCCTGATCATGCCCTCGACCCTGTCGATCCTCTCCAACGTCTTCCGCGACCCGCGCGAGCGGGCGCGGGCCATCGCCATCTGGGCCGGGTTCTCCGGCGTGGGCGTGGCCCTCGGCCCGGTGATCGGGGGCGTCCTGCTGGAGCACTTCGACTGGAGCTCGGTGTTCTGGGTCAACCTGCCTGTCGGCGCGATCGCGCTCGTCGCCGGCTGGCTGTTCGTGCCGGAGTCGAAGGACCCGTCGACGCCGCCGCTCGACCCGCTCGGCGCGCTGCTGTCGATCGCCGGTCTCGGCGGGGTGCTGTTCGGCATCATCGAGGGACCCGAGAAGGGGTGGGGGAGCAGCCTCGTGCTCGGCTCCTTCGGGCTCGGCGTGGCCGCACTGGTCGCCTTCATCGCCTGGGAGCGCCGCACGCCGTTCCCGATGCTGGACATGTCGTTCTTCCGCAACCCCCGCTTCACCGCCGCCAACGTGGCGGTCACGCTGACGTTCTTCGCCATGTTCGGCTCGATGTTCCTCATGACCCAGTACTGGCAGTTCGTGCGCGGCTACTCGCCGCTGCAGGCGGGCGTCCGCCTGGTCCCGTACGCGCTGGCCATGATGGTGACGGCCCCGCTGTCGGCGCGCCTGGTGGAGCGCCTGGGCACCAAGCGGGTGGTGACGCTCGGCCTGTCGACGATCTCGGCGTCGATGCTGGTGCTGTCGACGCTGCACGCGGGGTCGAGCTACCTGCGGGTGATCGCGAACATGTGCGTCATGGCGGTGGGCATGGGTCTCACGATGGCGCCGGCGACCGAGAGCGTGATGGGGTCGCTTCCCCGCTCGAAGGCGGGCGTGGGCTCCGCCGTCAACGACACCACCCGCCAGGTCGGCGGCGCGCTCGGGATCGCCGTGGTCGGGAGCCTCGTCGCGAGCACCTACGCCGGCGGGATCGACCAGGTCGCAGCTCGCTTCGGTCTGCGCGGCGGTGTCCTCGACCGTGCCCGCTCGTCGCTCGGCGGAGCGCTCGAGCAGTCCGGAGCCCTCGGCCCCGACGCCGCGGCCTTCGCCGCGGCGGCTCGCGACGCGTTCGTCGACGGCCTCGCGCAGGGGTTGCGCCTCGGTGCCGCCGTGGTCGCCGTGGCCGCGCTCGTCGCGCACCGCTTCCTGCCCGCCACGGCTTGGGGCCAGCGCCCGCCGGTCGAGGGCGACGCGCGCGAGCAGCTCGTGCCCTTGGCAGGCTCGTGACATGTCCGCGCCCCGTCGTGGCCGGCCCCGGGACGAGTCGTACGGGACGGCGATCCTCACGGCCACGATCGAGCTCGTCGCGCGGGTCGGCATCGCGGACCTGACCATCGACGCCGTCGCGAGGAGCGCGGGTGTCGGCAAGGCGGCGATCTACCGCCGGTGGTCGTCCAAGGAGGCGTTGATGCTCGACGCGTGGAAGTCGTGCGCCGGCCCCCTCACCGTGCCCGACACGGGGTCCCTGCGCGGTGACCTGATCCAGCTGCTGCAGCCCTCGGCGCGGCGCCTGTCGGACGACGTCATGCAGCGCGTGTTCCCGCAGATGATCGCCGCGGCGAAGGTCAACCGCGAGGTGCAGGACGCCTACCGGGCCTTCATCGCCGAGCGGCGCCGTCCGATGCGCACGGTGCTGGAGCGCGCCGTCGAGCGCGGCGAGCTGCCGCCGGGCGTCGACCTCGACCTCGTGCACGACGCGCTCGTCGCGCCGCTGCTGTTCCGGTGGCTCGTCACCGACGGTCCCGTCGACGACGTCGTCGTCGCCGCGAACGTCGACCTGGTGCTCGCCGGCGTCGGCGCCCTCACGGCCGCGACCAGCTGACTGCCGAGCGGCGCCGGCCCGCTCCGTACGATCGGCGCGATGGCGACGATCACGTTCAGCGAGCAGCTCCGACGCCTCGCGGCCGCCGACCCCGCCCGCCGCGCGGTCACGTGCGGCGACGAGGTCGTCACCCGCGCTGACCTCGTCGAGGCGATCGACGCACTCGCGGTCGAGCTGCGCCGGCGGGGCGTCACCGAGGGGCGGATGGTCACGATCGCGCTCCCGAACTCCGTGGACTGCTTCGTGGCGATCGGCGCCGCGTGGCGGCTCGGGGCGATCCCGCAGCCGGTGTCGTCGCGGCTGCCGGACCGCGAGCTGCACGCGATCGTCGAGCTGGCGGACCCGGCCGCGGTCGTCGGCATCGACCTGGACGAGCTGCCCGGGCGGGCGTGCCTGCCGCGCGGGTTCCGGGCCCCGGTCCCCGCGGCGGCGGAGGTCGAGCGGTTGGGGGATCCCACGTCCCCGGCGTGGAAGGCGCCGACCTCCGGCGGCTCCACCGGGCGGCCGAAGCTGATCGTGTCCGGCGACCCGTCCCTGCTCGACCCGGACGAGCCGGCGCCGCTCCTGCTCGGCGAGGAGGGGTGCCTCGTGATGCCGGGGCCGCTCTACCACAACGGCCCGTTCGTCTGGTGCTGCCAGGCGCTGCTGCACGGTCACCACGTGGTGCTGCTCCCCCGGTTCGATCCGGAGGCCACCCTCGCCGCGATCGACGAGCACGGCGCCACCGTGCTGTACGTCGTGCCGACCATGATGAAGCGCATCTGGCGGCTGCCGGAGGACGTGCGCGAGCGCCACGACCTGTCGTCGCTGCGCATCGTCTGGCACCTCGCGGAGCCGTGCCCGGAGTGGTTGAAGCAGGTGTGGATCGACTGGCTCGGCGCCGAGCGGATCATGGAGCTCTACGCCGGCACCGAGGCGCAGGCGGCGACGATCATCACCGGCCCCGAGTGGCTCGCCCACCGCGGCTCCGTCGGGCGCCCGGTGCCCGGGACGGTGCGGGTGCTGGACGAGCACGGCGTCGAGCTGCCGGCGGGCGAGATGGGCGAGGTGTGGCTGCGCTCGCTGCGCGAGGCGCCCACCTACCGCTACGTCGGCGCCGAGGCCCGCCGGCGCGACGACGGGTGGGAGTCCCTCGGCGACATGGGCTGGCTGGACGCGGACGGGTACCTGTACCTCGGCGATCGTGCGGCCGACATGATCCTGAGCGGCGGCGCCAACGTCTACCCCGCCGAGGTGGAGGCGGCGATCCAGGAGCACGCCGCCGTCCGGTCGTGCGCCGTCATCGGCCTGCCGGACGACGATCGCGGCAACGTCGTCCACGCGATCGTCGAGGCGGACCCGCGCGAGGTCCCCGAGGCGGAGCTGATGGCGTTCCTCGCCGAGCGGCTCGTCGTCTACAAGCTCCCGCGCACGGTCGAGTACGTCGACGAGCCGCTGCGCGACGACGCCGGCAAGGTGCGCCGCTCGGCGCTGCGCGCCGCGCGCCTGCCCTCCTGAGGTCGCGCCGCGTCAGCCCGAGGCGCTGGCGCGCAGCAGCCGCTCCGTGTCCTCGTCCGCAGGGAAGAACAGCTCGACGGCGAGCTCGTCGAGGGTGATGTCGCGCGGCGTGCCGAACGTCGTCAGGGTGGTGAACATCGACAGCGTCGCGCCCCCGACGTCGAGGACGCACGGCACGAGGACCTCGGTCGCCTCCCAGGCCCGCCAGGAGCTGCGGTCGGTGAGCGCGACGACGTTCGGGTAGGCGGACACCTCGTCGAGGAGCTGGACCAGGCGTGCGTCCGCGCTCAGCGCGACCAGGCGGCGCAGCTGGGTGACCAGGTACGCGCCCCACTCGTCGAAGTTGCGGGTCCGCGCCGCGAGGCCCCGGGGGTGCAAGGTGGCGCGGAAGAGGTTCATCGTCGGCAGGACCAGGTCCTCGGGCACCAGCGAGGCCATGGTGGCCGCCGCCCGATTGGTCATCACCACGTCCCACCGGCGGTCGAGGACGAGGCCGGGGTACGGGTCGTGCGCGTCGAGGAGCCGTTGCAGCGACGCCCGCACCTGCGCCAGCGCCGGCGCGTCGATCGGCGTCTCGTCGAAGCGCGGCGCGTAGCCGGCGGCGAGGAGGAGCGTGTTGCGCTCACGGAGCGGCACGTCGAGGTGCTCCGCGATCGCGAGGACCAGCTCCGGGCTCGGCGTGCTGCGGCCCGTCTCGACGAAGCTGAGGTGGCGGGTGGACACGCCGACGTCGATCGCGAGGTCGAGCTGGCTGCGGCGGCGCCGGTCGCGCCACTCGCGCAGCAGCGGGCCGGCGCTGGGCCGGCCCGCGTGCCGCTGCCGTGACGTGCGGGTGCCGTGCGAGGCGGAGCTCATGTCGGCATCGTACGGACGGGGTGCGTCGTGGACCCGGTGTCAGCCGGCCACCGGCGCGAGGTCGCCGAAGAAGCCGGTCACCCGCACGAGCAGCCCCTCGGCGTCGAGGTCGGCCACGTCCATCCCGGCGAGGGCGACGGTGCCGTCGGCGCCGACGAGCTGCCACCCGTAGCGGGCGACGCCGTGGTGGGTGTCGACGTCGGTCGTGCGCCGGAACGTGTGGCCGGGGAAGTGGCTCTGCACGGCGGCGAACACGCCGTCGATGCCGTCGTGGCCGGCGCCGCCGATCGGCGGGTCGATCAGCTCGCCCGACGCCGCCCACGTCTCCTCCACGAGGCGGCGCCGGCGGGCGGGGTCGGGCTCGCCGTACGCGGCGAGGTGGGTGTCGACGGCGGCGGTGATCCGGTCGGTGGTGAGGGTGCTGGTGGTGTCGGTCATGGAGGTCATCGTGCGCCCTGCGACGTGCGCCGGCGATGACGTCCGAGGTAACGGTCGCCGGAACCTCTTCGCGGCGAGGCCGTGGCGACCACGCAACGGCCGCTGCGACCGCGACGTGGCCCGTGGGCGGGCGCGGCGTCAGACGGCGGCGAGGCGGCGGGCCAGCTCGTCCCGGTAGGCCTCGGCGCGCCGGGCCTTCAGGTCCTCGTAGCCGCGCACGGCATCGGGCAGCGACGCGATCGCGACCGCCTCCGCCTCGCCGACGCGCTCGAAGCGCGACACGACGCGCTCGATCGCGTCGACGTACTCGCCGACCATCCGCCGCTCGAGCCGCCGCAGCGGGGCGTAGCCGAAGACGTCGAGCGGCGTCCCGCGCACGCGTCGCCCGGCGCGGAGCACGCCGAGCACCGGCCGTGCCCACGGCCCGAGGCGCAGCTTGCGCCGCAGCCCCATCGCCCGCAGCGCCGGCGGGTGCAGGTTCCACTGCACCCGGGCGCCCGGGCCGCCGACCGCCTCCGCCGCCGCCCGCGACTCCGGCCGCAGCAGCAGCCGGCCGACCTCGTACTCGTCCTTGTAGGCCATCAGCTTGTGCAGGTGGGCGGCGACGGCGCGGGTGAAGGCGTCCGAGCCGGTCGTGCGCGCCTGGTCGACCACGCGCCGGTACCGGCGGGCGTAGCGGGCGGACTGGTAGTCGGCCAGGTCGGCCGCCAGCCGCTCGACGAGCCGCTCCGTCGTCTCCGGCGTCGCGCCGGTCGCGGCGCCGTCGCCGTGGGCGCCGTCGTGGCGGCCGAGGCGGAACGCGCGCAGGTTGCGCTCCACCGAGACGCCGTTCAGCTCGATCGCCCGCTCGATCGACGTGGCGCCGACGGGGATCGCGCCGCGCTGGACGGCGACCCCGAGCAGGTACACGTTGGCCATCGCCGCGTCGCCCATGGCGGCGGTCGTGGCCGCGACGGCATCGGTGGCGAACAGCGACCTGCTGCGCGCGACGAGCCGCTCCTCCACCTGCTGGAGCGGGTAGCGCTGGTCCGGGTGGAGCACCATCGACCCGGTCGGCACGGCCGAGCTGGAACCGACGACGACGGTGCGCTCGGGCGAGGCGCCCGCCAGGTGCACGTCGCTGGCGGCGACCAGCATGTCGAACGCGACGAACGCGTCGATCGACCCCGCCGAGGCCTTGTTCGACGGCCGCGGCGCGTCGCGGGTGAGGCGGAGGTCGCTGACCACCGGTCCCGCCTTCTGCGACAGCCCCGTCTGGTCGAGGCCGCGGACGTGGAACCCGTCCAGCATCGCCGCCGTGCCGAGGATCTGGCTGACCGTCACGACGCCGGTGCCGCCGATGCCGCTCAGGCGGATCGTGCAGTCGTCGCGCGGCACCACGAGCGACGGCTCCGGCAGGTCGGCGACCACCGACGCCGCGGCGCCCGCCACGGTGCCCGTCATCACCGTCGGCGCCGGGGCGGACCCGCCGCGGCGGCCCGCGCGCGACCAGCGCCGCGCCGGGCGCACGGTCAGGAACGACGGGCAGTCCCCCTGCAGGCAGCTGAAGTCGAGGTTGCACGACGCCTGGTCGATCTGCGTCTTGCGCCCGAACGGCGTGTCGACCGGCTGGACGCTGAGGCACCCGCTGACGTCGCCGCAGTCGCCGCACCCCTCGCACACCCGCTCGTCGATCACCACCCGCTGCGCCGGCGGGGCGATCTTGCCGCGCTTGCGGTCGCGGCGCTTCTCGGCCGCGCACCGCTGGTCGTGGATGAGCACGGTCGTGCCGGGGATCCTCGCCAGCAGCTCCTGCGCCTCGACGATCCGGTCGCGGCCCCAGACCTCCACCCCGCGCGGCAGCTCGATCGAGCGGTAGCGGGCGACGTCGTCGGTCGTGATCAGGACCCGCTGCACGTCCTCGGCGAGGAGGACCGTGCACAGCGACGGCACCTCGAGCTGGCCGGAGGGATCCTGCCCGCCGGTCATCGCGACCGCGCCGTTGTAGAGGATCTTGTAGGTGATGTTCGTGCCGCTCGCGACCGCGGCCCGCACGGCGAGCAGGCCGGAGTGGAACAGGGTCCCGTCACCGATGTTCTGGATCAGGTGCCGGTCGCCGACGAACGGCGCCATGCCGAACCACTGCGCGCCCTCGTTGCCCATCGCGGTGAGGCCGACGATGTCGCCGACCCGCTCCGGCTCCATCAGCATCACCATCGAGTGGCAGCCGATCCCGGCACCGATCAGCGCGCCCTCGGGAGTCTGCGTCGACGTGTTGTGCGGGCAGCCGGAGCAGAAGAACGGCGTCCGGTTGACCGTCAGCGGGATCAGCGCCTTCGCCGGCGTCGCGACCTGCGGCTCCGGCGTGAGCCGCTCGGGCGCGAGGCGCTGGCCGAGCCGGGCGCGCAGCGACGGCGCGATCGTGTCGGCGACGAGCGTCCCGGTGTCCGGCAGCAGCGCCGACCCGTCCGGCGCGTGCTTGCCGGTCACCACCGGCCGCTCGTTCTGCGAGTAGAGCGCGTCCTTCACGAACCACTCGAGCGTCGGGTTCTTCTCCTCCACGACGACGATCTCCGTCAGGCCGGACGCGAACTGGCGGACGAGGCCCGCGTCGAGCGGGATCGGCAGGCCGAGCTTCAGCAACCGGATCCCGGCGTCGCGGAGGTCCTGCTCCGTGCGCAGGCCGAGCGACCGCAGGGCCTCGAGGGCCTCCCGGTACGTGTGGCCCGACGCGACGATGCCGATCCAGTCCTGCGGGCCCCGCACGGCGATGGTGTTGAGGTAATTGTCGACGCCGTACCGGCGGGCCAGCTCCAGGCGCACGTGGTGGAACTCGCGCTCGAGCTCGAGCGTGTAGGGCGTCAGCAGCTTGCCCGAGGGGTGCGGCACCCACGTCCGCCCGTCCACCTCCATCGTCGGCACCACGGGCCGGATGCGCTCCGGGTGCAGGTCGACCGTGCCCGTGCCGTCGGCGATCGCCTCGACCACCTTGATCGACGTCCACAGGCCGCAGGCCCTCGACAGCGCGATCGCGTGGCGCCCGAGGTCGATGGCCTCCTGCACGTCGCCCGGGTAGAGCACGGGGATGTGCAGGTCGACGAGCGTGGCGTCGCTCGACGACGGCAGCGTGGAGCTCTTCGCGCCGGGGTCGTCGCCCACGAGCGCGACGGCGCCGCCGTGGGCCGACGTGCCGGCGAACACCGCGTGGCGCAGCGCGTCGCTCGCGCGGTCGAGGCCCGGCGCCTTGCCGTACCAGATGCCGATCACGCCCTCGTAGCGGCACGAGTCGAGCGTGACGCTGAGCTGGGAGCCCATGACGGCCGTGGCGGCGAGCTCCTCGTTGAGGCCGGGCTGGAACACGAGGTGGTGCCCGTCGGCCGTCGCGAGCTTCGCGACCGCGCGCACGTCCTTGTCGAAGCCCGCCAGCGGGCTGCCGGGGTAGCCCGTGACGTACGCCGCGGTGCGCAGCCCGGCCGCGCGGTCGACGCGGAGCTGCTCGAACGGCAGCCGGGCGAGCGCCTGTGAGCCGCTGAGGAAGACCCGTCCCGCGTCACGCGTGTAGCGGTGGTCGAGCTCGTAGCCGAGGTGCTCTGGAACGGGGCCCTCCGGGTGGACCGGCGGGAGCTCGAGCGTCACGGGCGCAGTCTTCCAGGTTGGGCGGCGTCCGTGTGCCGGGCGCCGCGCGGGGTCGCCATGATGTGAACGTGCCCGCTGCGCGAGGAGACCAGACCCCCGCCCGCCGCGCCGGCACGCCGGCGATGGCCGAGCTCGACGCGGCCGGCATCGCGTTCCGCGTCCACGAGTTCCACCACGAGCCGGGCGAGCGGAGCTTCGGGCTGGCCGCTGCCGCCGCGCTCGGGGTGGAGCCGGAGCGGGTGTTCAAGACCCTCGTCGCCGACGTGGTCGACGGGCCCGCCCACGCGGGTCGCCCCGCGCGTGCGGGAGCCGTCGCCCAGGTCGTCGGCATCGTGCCGGTCGTGTGCCAGCTCTCGCTGCGCGAGCTCGCCGCCGCGGTGGGCGGCAAGCGGGCGGAGATGTGCGATCCGGCGGTCGCGCAGCGCGTCACGGGCTACGTCGTCGGCGGGATCAGCCCGCTCGGCCAGCGCCGGCGGCTGCCGACGGTGATCGACGAGACCAGCGGCCTCCACGACACGATCTTCGTCAGCGGTGGCCGCCGGGGGCTCGACCTCGAGCTCGCGCCGGGCGACCTCGTCGCGCACCTGGGCGCGGTCGTCGCCGCGATCGCGGTGTGGTGACCGCAGGCGGCCGCACCGTCGCGCCGGTCGCCCCCTCAGGCGTCGACCGAGCGGCGGGCCCGGCGCAGCGCGTCGATCTTCGCGACCCGGGTGCGTGCGGGCGGGTGGCTCGCCTCCAGGCGCTCCCGCCACGTCGCCGGCCGCCCGGCGCGTCCGGCGGCGACGAACCGGCGGAGCGCGCTCGACAGCTCGCGCCCGAAGCCCATCGCGACCGCGCGCTCGTCGGCCTGGTACTCGGAGCCCGCGGCGACGAGGTTGCCCACGGCGTTCGACGCGAGGAGCCCGCTGAGGAACACCCACGACAGGCCGGTGAGGATCCCGCTGACGAGGCGGCCGATGGCGGTCAGCCCGGGGGAGTGGCTGGCGTAGCTGCTCGTGGCGGCGACGGCCACGTTCTGGAGGAAGAACCCGATGCGCGCCAGCACGAGCACGGGCACGCTCAGCCACTGCGCGAGCGACAGGGCGACCGTGTGGAACCCGAGGTGGTGGCTGAGCTCGTGCGCGAGGACGCCGGCGAGCTCGTCGCGGGGCAGCGCCTCGATCGCGAGCGTCGTGACGACGACGAGGTGCCCGCCGCACGCGTACGCGTTGAGCTCGTCGGCGGGGAGCACGGCGAGCACGTAGCGGCGCGGCGGCAGCCCTGCGGCCTGCAGCACCGAGCGCCACGCGGTGTCGAGCCGGGCTCGCTCCTCGCGCGTCGGCGGCCGGGCGCCGAGGAGGCGGGCGAGCACGACCGACTGCACCGGGCGGATGAACAGCAGCACGACCAGCGCGAGGTAGGCGGCGACGAAGCCGGTGTAGGAGACGTCCCACACCAGGTGGACGGGCCACCAGAACGCGGCGAGCGCGAGCAGGGACAGCGGCACGAGCGTGAGGGCGGGGACGAGCGCGACGACGGCCGAGCTCTCGACCCGACGTCCACCCGCCGCACCGGCTCGTGTCCCGTGCGCCATCGACCGCCACGATACGGCGCCGGGCGAGCCGGTCGTTCCGCCGCTCGCGGCCCGTCGCGGCCCGTCGCGGCGCCTGGCTACGCTCGCGCGCCAACCGGGGCGACGCCACGAGGGCGCCGTGCGCGACGACAGGGAGGTCGGCGATGGACGAGCAGGTGGAGCGAGGAGCGCTCGGTGGCGGGACGCCGCTCGACGCGGCCGGCGGTGCGGCCGAGCACGTGTCGCGGCGGGGGCTGCTGATGGGGCTCGGCGCCGCGGCGGCCGGGGCCGGGGTGGTGCTGGGCGGCGCGCCGACGTCGCTCGCCGCGGTGCCGCGCCTGCCCGTCGCCGCCGTCCCCCGCCCCGAGGCGCTGGGCCCGCGCCGGAACCAGTTGACCTACCTGTCGTTCGACGGCTGGAACCTCGTGTCGCAGCAGCAGGGCCAGCAGCTGCTCTTCGACGGCCTGTCCGGCTTCCAGCCGATCAACAAGCCCGGCTTCCTCTACGCGCCGCTGAACCTGCCCATCGAGTCACGCGTGAGCCAGCTGAACGTCGCCTACCAGGGCCAGCCGATCATCAAGCTGGTCCGCCGGCCGTTCGAGACGCCGAACACCCGGCCCGAGACGATCCTGCCGAACCTCGCCGCCGGCGGCGGGCCGAAGACGCAGACGCTCGACTTCGGTCCGATCAGGCTCGAGCCCGGCGCGTCGTACTTCCTCGAGATCTTCTTCTCCGCCGGTGACTCGATCTACTCCATGGACATCGGCTACGAGCCGCCCACGCAGTCGTTCGTGCCGTTCACCGGCACCCCGCGGGTGCTCGACACCCGCGAGGCCGGCGGGAAGCTGCAGCCGGGCGAGGAGCGGCCCGTGGCGCTCGGGTTCCCGGGCGCGCGCGGGGCCGTCGTGAACCTCGCGATCACCGAGACCGAGGTCAACGTCGGCACCGGCGGGTTCGTCGCCGTCTTCAAGGGCGACATCCCGTGGCCCGGCAACGCGAGCATCAACTGGGCCGGTGCCAACCAGAACCTGTCCAACACGGTGATCGTGGCGCTCGACCCCCTCGGCCAGCTCCGGATCCGCGGCGGCGCGAGCCGCACCCACGTCGTGATCGACCGGATCGGCTGGCTGATCTAGACGGGATCTTGACGGACGCGGCCGCGCGGGCGGCGGGACGGGAGGGCCGCCCGCCGTCCGGCCCCCGCGCGGGGGAGGCACCGAATCGTCGGGGATGCCGCTTCGCGCCACGTACCGTGCGCGATGATCACGCGCCGGGACACTCAAGGTTTTCTGAAGACGCAGAACGGGCACTTCCCCCTGGTCGTGCACGTCGCTAACCTCCGGCAGCACCGGGAGTGTCACCGCCGACGCGGTGGGCGTTCGGGGCGGCGGACGGGAGGAGGTGGTCGGTGGCAGTGCGGTCTTCATCGTTGGACGGCGGCGCGTCCAGCACGACCCCGCGCGAGCTCCTGGACGCCGCGCGCGCCTGCGAGGGCACGGACCTCGCGGCGGCACGCGCGAAGGCGCAGCAGGCCCGGGTCCTGGCCCGCACCACCGGCGACAAGCCCGCAGAGGCCGAGGCGCTCTACCGCCTGGCGAGCATCGCGTACTCGAGCCACCAGCACGACGACGCGTTCGCGATCGCACTCGACGCACGGGAGCTCGCCCGCACCGTCGGAGCCACCGTCGTCGAGGTCTGGGCGCTGAGCCTCATCGGCCTCGTCCACTACAACTCCGGCAACTACACCGAGGCGCTGGCGTGCGGGCTGCAGGCGCTCGACCTCTACCGCACCACCGACCACCGCATCGACGAGGGCAACCTCCTCAACAGCGTCGCCGTGATCCACCACTCGCTCGGCGACACCGACCGCGCGCTCGTCACCTACGAGGCGGCGCTCACCGCGAACAAGGGCCTCGACCGGCCGGAGAACGACGCGGTGACGCTGGCCAACATGGCCGAGGTCCGTGCCGGCCGCAACGAGAACCTCCTCGCGATCAGCCTGGGCGAGGCCGCGCTGGAGCTGAGCCGTGCCCACCTGACCTCGTTCGTGCCCGACGTGCTGGCCCGCCTGGGCGAGTCCTACTGCGCCGTGGAGGCGCTCGACCGGGCCGAGGAGCTGCTCGACGAGGCGCAGCAGCTCCTCGCGCTGCGTCCGCCGACGGACGGCGAGGCGAGCGCGACCATCCTCGCCGTGACGATGAGCCAGGGGAAGCTCGCCGTCGCCCGCGGCGAGATCGACGTGGCCATCGCGCGCTACGACGACGCGCTGGCGGTCGCCCGCCAGGCCACCCTGCGCGAGGGCGAGATCAAGGTCCACGTCGAGCTGGCCCAGCTCCACAAGCAGCAGGGCAACTTCCGCGCCGCGCTCGAGCACCAGGAGGCGCGGTTCGCGCTGCACGAGGAGCTCTTCAGCCACGGCACCGACCTGCGGATCAAGACGCTCCAGATCGCCCACGACACCGAGGCGGCCCGCCAGCAGGCCGAGATCCTCCGCCTCCGCACGGGCGAGCTCGAGGCGATGGTGCGTGGTCGCACGTACGACCTGGAGGAGTACCAGCTGGAGGCGTTCCAGCGCCTCGCGGTGCTCGCCGAGTTCCGCGACACCGACACCGGCGAGCACACGGTGCGGGTGGGCGACATGGCGGCCGAGATCGCGGCCGAGCTGGGCGAGCCCGAGCCCTGGGCCGAGCAGCTGCGACTCGCCGGCCGCCTGCACGACATCGGCAAGGTCGCCGTGCCGGACGCCATCCTGCTGAAGCCGGGGCCGTTGACGCCCGCCGAGTTCGACGTGATGAAGACCCACACGACGATCGGCGCCGAGATCCTGTCGGGCAGCAGCTCACCGCTCATCCAGCTCGCCGCCACCGTCGCGCTCACGCACCACGAGCGCTGGGACGGCAGCGGCTACCCGCGCGCCCTCGCCGGGACGGACATCCCCCTCAGCGGCCGGATCGTCACCGTCGCCGACGTGTTCGACGCGCTGACCAGCCACCGCACGTACAAGCACGCGTGGAGCCCGCTCGAGGCGATCCAGTACATCTGCGGCGCCAGCGGCGCGCAGTTCGAGCCCCGCATCGTCGACGCGTTCCTGCGGGTCATGACGCGCCAGCACCCCGAGCTGCTCGGCGAGATCGACGTGCTGACGGCGTCGCGCCCGCTGGGCGCCGTCTGAGCCGACGCGCCACGCGGCCCCAGCGGCGCTTCAGCGGGGGGTGACGCTCGGTTGCCCGAGGAGGGCGCGCACGACCCACTCGCCGACGAAGCGGGCCATGTCGTCGACCGGCACGTCCAGGCGGCCGTGGCGCAGCGCGTGGCTGAAGGACGACACCGTGCCCATCACGCCCGTGGCGTAGAGGCGGGGGTCGCCGTCCTGGAGCTGGCCGAGCTCCTGCGCCTCGCGGACGAGCTTCACGACGTCGTCGGCGTAGACGTCGCTGCCGTCGCGCAGGACCGCGGCGATCTCGTCGTCCGTCCGCTCCACGTCGAGCAGGCCGAAGTAGGAGCGGTGCTCGGCCATGAACACGACGCTCGCCTCCGTGCCCTGGCGGATGCGGGTCACCGGGTCGGCCTCGGGGTCCATGGCGGCCGCCTGCGCGCGCCGGAGCTGCAGGCGCATCGTGCGCACCAGCTCGGCGAACAGGCTCTCCTTGGTCGGGAAGTACCAGTAGAAGAGGCCCTTGGCGACCCCCGCGGCGGCGCAGATGTCGGCGATGCGGGTGTTGGCGTAGCCCTTCGACGAGAACAGGACCTCGGCGGCCTGCAGGAGCTGCGCCTTGCGCTCGCGGCCCTGCTCGGTGTGGATCCGGTCCGCGGCGATGGGCTGCTCGTCGGTCACCTCGACAGTCGACCACCGGCTTGACCCGCCGGTCAAGCTCGTCCGCCGCGGGAGGTAGCATCGCAGCCATGGGGGCCACCCGCCTGGAGCGCATCGCGGGGCGCACGCGCAACCCGAAGTGGAAGAACCTGCCCGTGCGGATCGAGATGCTCGAGTGCATCAACTGCGACGCGTGCCTGCGCCACTGCCCCGACCAGTTCGGCGCGATCTTCAACCACGGACCCGACGTGGTGATCCTTCCCGAGCTGTGCAGCGGCTGCGACAAGTGCCTGCCGGCGTGCCCGGTGAACTGCATCTACCCCTTCCCCGAGTGGGAGACCGCCGGCGTGCCCTCCGAGTGGTGGGAGGAACCGCTCAGCGACAACGATCCCTACGTCTGAGCGGGCGACGGCGCCCGACGGGTGAGGGGGCGGTCATGAGCGAGGCGGCGTGCCGGGCGTTCTTCGACGCGTGGAACCGGCGGGACGTCGACGAGGCGATGGGGCACGTGGCGGAGGACTGCCACTACGACGACTTCTCGTTCGTCCGTCCGCACGTCGGCCGGGCCGAGGTGCGCGAGCTGTTCGAGCGGGTCGCCGAGGTGGCACCGGACGTGACGTTCCACATCCTCGACGTCACCGGCGACCGAGACGTCGGCGCCTACTGGGAGGTGCTGCGCGGCGGTCAGCCGACCGGCCGCCGAGGCGTGAGCTTCTACCGCTTCGACGCCGACGACCGCCTGGTGTGGGCGCTCGACGCGGCGGACCCGGGTCCGCAGCACCGCACGAACGACTTCCACCGCACGTGACGAGCGCGGCCCGGCCGCCCGTGCTGACAGACTGACGCCCATGTCAGCTCCCGTGTCGCCCGGTGCCGAGGCGTGGTCGCACACCGCGTCGGCCGAGACCCCAGAGGCCCGCCACGGCGTGCTCGTCGTCCACGGCTTCACCGGCAACCCGTCGTCGATGCGGGCGCTCGCCGAGGCCTTCGCCGGCGCCGGGTTCCACGTCCAGCTGCCGCGCCTGCCGGGTCACGGCACGACGGTCGAGGAGATGATCGCGACCAGGTGGGGCGACTGGCTGGGCGAGGCCGAGGCCGTGCTCGCGCGCCTGGCGGGCCGCGCCGAGCGGATCGTCGTCGCCGGGCTCAGCATGGGCGGCGCGCTGGCGTTGCGCCTCGCCGCCGACCACCCCGAGCTCGCCGGCCTCGTGTGCGTCAACCCGGCGACGCAGCCGCAGGCGCCCGAGGTGGTCGCGATGCTGCAGGGCATGCTCGACGAGGGGACCGACCGGATGCCGGCGATCGGCAGCGACATCGCCGATCCGGAGGCGCGCGAGTCCGCGTACGAAGCGACCCCGCTGGCGCCGCTGCTGTCGCTCGTGCAGGACGGCCTCGCGCCGCTCCAGGACCGCTACCCGGCGATGCAGGTCCCGCTGCTGCTGCTCACCTCGCCCCAGGACCACGTGGTGGACCCCGCCCAGGGCGACTTCCTCGCCGCCACGTACGGCGGCCCGGTCGAGCGGGTGTCGCTCGAGCGGAGCTACCACGTCGCGACGCAGGACTTCGACAAGGACCTCATCGTCGAGCGCGCCGTCGCCTTCGCCCGCCGCGTCACCACGTCGTGACCGCCTCCGCGCACCTCCTCCACGCGAGCACCGGCGTGGTCGCGAGCCTGCCCAGCCCGTCGAGCGGCGAGCTCGAGATCGGACCCCTGTCCATCCACGCCTACGGGCTGATGATCGCGCTCGGCGTCGTCGCCGCCGTCTGGCTCGCCGGGCGGCGCCTCGAGCAGGCGCGCACCGGCACCCGCGAGGACATGAGCTCCATCGCGGTCTGGGCCGTCGCGGCCGGCGTCGTCGGCGCGCGGCTCTACCACGTCGCGACCGACTGGAGCGCGTTCGAGGACGACCTCGGGCGGATCCCGCAGATCTGGAAGGGCGGCCTCGGCATCCCGGGCGGGATGGCGGCCGGCATCGCCGTCGGCCTCTGGCGGGCGCGGGTGCGCGGCATCCGACCGGCGGCGATGGCCACCGCCGCCGCGCCCGCGCTGCCGCTCGCGCAGGCGATCGGCCGGTGGGGGAACTGGTTCAACCAGGAGCTGTTCGGGCGGCCGACGGACCTGCCGTGGGCGCTCGAGGTCGACGCATCGAAGGCCGTCGCCGCGGGTCACGCCCCGGGGACGACGTTCCACCCGACGTTCCTCTACGAGTCGCTGTGGAACCTGGCGCTGTGCGGTCTGCTGCTCGTGATCGGGCGACGGTTCCGGATCCCCCGCGGCGGGCTGCTCGCGGTCTACGTCGTCGGCTACGGGGTCGGCAGGTTCTGGGTGGAGGGACTGCGGATCGACCCGGCCGACGAGCTCGGCGGGCTGCGCTGGAACCAGTGGGTCGCGCTGGCGATGGTCGTGGGCGGCGCCCTCTACCTGCTGTGGGCGATCCGCCAGCGGGCCGCGGAACCGGTTCCCGGCGCGACCCCGTCGGGCGGTCCCGTCGCCCACGGAGCCGGCCGCGACGACGGCGCTGATCGTGCCGACCCCCTCGGCACGGCCGGCGACCACGGCGCCGCGGTGGCCGTCGGCGAGGGCGGGTCCGGGTCGGACGGCTCGGCCGGCCACGGCTACCTTGCCAGCGATGGCCGACCAGACGACCGCTGACGCTCCCGCCGCGGGGGCCGACACCGTCCTGTACGAGCTGCGCGAGCCGGGCATCGCGCTCCTCACCCTCAACCGCCCCGAGCGGCTGAACGCCTGGAACGGCGAGCTCGCGCGGCGCTACTTCGAGCTGCTCGACCAGGCCGCCGCGGACCCCGCCGTCAAGGTCGTCGTCGTGACCGGAGCGGGGCGCGGGTGGTGCGCGGGGGCGGACATGGACGCCCTCCAGGGCATCGGCAACGACAGCCGGGGCGGCGCCGAGGCCGCGGCGGGTGGGCGCCCGCAGTACCACACGACGACGATCCCGAAGCCCGTCATCGCCGCGATCAACGGCGCGTGCGCCGGCATCGGCATGGTGCAGGCGCTGATGTGCGACCTGCGCTTCGCCGCGGCCGGCGCCAAGTTCACCACCGCGTTTTCGCGGCGGGGCCTGATCGCGGAGTACGGGATGTCGTGGATCCTGCCCCGGCTCGTCGGCACGGCACGTGCGCTGGACCTGCTCTTCTCCGGTCGCGTGATCCTCGCCGAGGAGGCCGCCGAGATGGGGCTCGTGAACGAGGTCGTCGCGCCCGAGCACCTCCTCGACCGCGTGATGGAGTACGCCTCCGAGCTGGCCCAGCAGGTGTCGCCGACCTCGATGGCGGTCATGAAGCAGCAGGTGTACGCCGACCAGGCGCGAGGGGTGGTGGAGGCGAGCGACGCCGCCCTCGAGCTGATGAAGGCGTCGCTGCGCCGCCCCGACTTCAAGGAGGGCGTGGCCAGCTTCCTCGAGAAGCGCCTGCCCTCGTTCCAGCCGTACCAGCCCTGAGGGCGCTCAGGCCGGGGCCGGGGCGGGCCCCGCCGCCGCCGTGCCGGCGTCGCGGAGCAGCTCGGCGACCACCTCGGGGATCACCGGGTTGAAGTACTCGTCGCCGGCCACCTCCGCGGCGGCGATGAACCGCATCGTGCCGGGACCGCGCCACGGCGAGACGACCTCGATGTTGAACCAGGCGTCGGGCCACGCGGCGCCGTCCGTGGGCCGCTGGTTGAGCCACAGCATGTACGGCACGGCGCGGCCCCACATCCGGTCGAGGCGCTCGAGCACGTCGACGAGCAGCCCGGCGAGGCCGTCGCGCCCCGCCTCGTCGAGCGACGGCAGGTCGGGCACCCGCGTGAGCGGCGCGATCGAGAGCGCGACCGGGAACGTCGACGCGTGCGGGACGCTCGCGTGCCAGCCACCGTGCTCCGCCACGAACCGCTCGCCGCGGTCGACGTCCGGTCGCCACCGTGCCGCGAGCAGCCGCCCGGGGCGGGACGGGACGTGGTCGTAGGCGTAGATCTGGCCGTGCGGGTGGGCGATGGTCGCTCCCACCTCGGGACCCCGGTTCTCGAACACCAGGACGAAGTCGACGTCGTCGCGAGCGCCGAGCTCCTCGGTGCGCGACGCCCAGAGGTCGATCACCTTGCGCGCCCCGGCCTCGCCCAGGGACCAGAACGTGGCGTCGTGCTGCGGGGTGTACAGCACCACCTCGCACCGGTCGCCGGGCATGGCCGGCCAGCGGTTGCGGAACCACCGCACGTCGTACGGTTCGGGTGCCTCGAGGCCGCCCGGGCAGAAGGGGCACCCGGACGACGGCAGGTTCGGGCGGGCCTGGCGGGTGCCGACGACGTGGACGACGGTGCCGAGGTACGGGTCGACGCGCACGTCCTCGGGCGGGGTGGCGGTGGGGTCCATGGGATCCAGTGGGTGGTGGGGAGGCGGGGGCCGGCCGTCAGCGGAGCGGCTCGCCCGTCACCGGATCGAAGTACTGGGCGAGCGCCATGTTGACGCGCAGCGGCACGCGGTCTCCCATCTTGACGACGTGGTGGCCCTCCACGCGGGCGATGATGCGGGTGCCGGGGCTCGCCACGCCGGCCTCGTGCTCCTCGGCCGCGGGCGCCCCCTCCACCAGCACCGGCGGCACGTCGACCGTGGCGTGGATGTGGACCTCGGCGCCCATCGCCTCCGCCAGCGTCGCCTCGAGCACGATGGTGCGGCCGTCGCCCGGGGCGCCCGCACCGTCGCCGTCGACCATGGCGAAGTGCTCGGGGCGCAGGCCGAGGACGATCTCCTCGCCCGCGTGCGCGGCGATCCCGGGCGCGCGCTCGAGCGTCCGGGGGTCGACGGCGAGGCGGTGCTCGGCGAACACGGCCTCCAGGCCGTCGCCGCTGCGGACGAGCCGGGCGCGGACGAGGTTCATCGACGGGCTGCCGATGAAGGACGCGACGAACAGGTTGGCCGGTCGCAGGTACAGCTCCTGTGGCGGCGCCACCTGCTGCAGCACGCCCTTGCGCATCACCGCGACCCGGTGGCCCATGGTCATCGCCTCGACCTGGTCGTGGGTGACGTACACCATCGTCGTGCCGAGGCGCGACTGGAGCTGGATGATCTCCGAGCGCATCTGCACGCGCAGCTTGGCGTCCAGGTTCGACAGCGGCTCGTCCATCAGGAACACCTGTGGCGAGCGGACGATCGCGCGGCCCATGGCCACGCGCTGGCGCTGACCGCCCGACAGCGCCTTCGGGAGCCGGTCGAGGTACTCCGTCAGGCCGAGCAGCGCGCCCGCGTCGTCGACGCGGCGACGGATCTCGTCCTTCTTCACGCCCGCCACCTCGAGCGCGAAGCCGATGTTCTGGCGCACGGTCATGTGCGGGTAGAGCGCGTAGTTCTGGAACACCATGGCGATGTCGCGGTCGCCCGGCGGGACGTCGTTCACGACCCGCTCCCCGATGCGCAGCGTGCCCTCGCTGATCTCCTCCAGGCCGGCGATCATCCGCAGCGCCGTCGACTTGCCGCACCCCGACGGCCCGACGAGGACCATGAACTCGCCGTCGGTGATCCCGAGGTTCAGGTGGTCGACGGCGCGGGGACCGTCCTTGTAGCTCTTCGACACGTCCTCGAACGTCACGTCTGCCATGCCGGTCCCTTCACTTCAGGCCGCTCGAGGCGGAGTTCTCGACGAAGTATCGCTGGGCGAACAGGAACACGAGGATGGGCGGCGTCATCGCCACCACGGTCCCCGCGAACACGAGGTTCGTGTCCGTGCTCGACCGCCCGCCGAGCCGGGCGAGGGCGAGCGTGAGCACCGAGCTGTCCGGGTTGCCCGAGTTGATGATGACGAGCGGCCAGAAGAACGAGTTCCACGCGTACAGGAAGCCGAACGTCGCGAGCGTCGCGATCGCCGGGCGGGCGAGCGGCACCATCACCTTCCACAGGATCCGCGACCGCGACGCACCGTCCAGCAGCGCCGCCTCCTCGATCTCCTTCGGGATCGCGACGAAGAACTGGCGCATCAGGAAGGTGCCGTAGGCGGTGAACGCGAACGGGATGATCAGCGCCACGAGGTTGTCGCGCCAGTCGAGCTGGAGCATCAGCTGGAACAGCGGCAGCACGAGCACGACGAAGGGGATCATCACCGACCCGAGGTACAGCAGGAACAGCGACGAGCGGCCACGGAACTCGATGCGGGCGAAGGCGTAGCCGCCGAGGATCGACGTGAGGATCTGCCCGGCCACCACGGCGATGGTGACGAGGAGGGTGTTGGTCAGGCTGCGACCGAGGTCCTTGTCGTCGACGACCTCGCTGAAGTTCTCGACCCGCGGGCCGAACTCCTTGGCGGGCTCCGCGGCGTTGATGAGGCTCGCGACCTCGACGCTCGGGTCGTCGATCGAGCGGAACACGCCACCGATGGTGGTGCGCAGCCGGTACGCCCGGACCGTGCCCTCCTCGACGGGCACGTCGTAGACCTCCTCCTCCTCGCCGTCGATCGTGACGGTCTCGCCGGTCTCCGTCGCGACCCCGGCCTCGAGGGTGATGGTGCGCTCGGCGTCGTCGAGCGGCCGGTACTCGGCGAGCGAGGCGCTGCCGTTCACGAGCGCCCACTCGCCGCCGCGACCGGGCACCTCGTACACCGGCAGCGGCTCGCCGGTCTCGCCGACGGACTCGGCGTCCACCGTCGCGTCCTGCTTGGGGATGAGCGACGGCGGGTAGACGAAGATGTCCTGGTTGCTCTTGAACGACGTCGACACCGCGACGACGAAGGGGAACACCACGATCGCGGCCACCGCGACCAGCAGCGCGTAGGTGACGACGCGGACGACCGTCGCCCGGGGCCCCTTGCGCCGGACGCTCACGAGAGGCCCCCGGCGGTGGCGACGTCGCGCTGCTGGCGGAACTGGATGAACGTGAAGCCGAAGATCACGAGGAAGAGCACCCACGCCAGCGCCGAGGCGTAGCCCTGGTTGTTGCTCTGGAACGCCTCCTCGTAGAGCGCGAGGACGGGCGTCGTGGTGGCGTTGTTCGGCCCGCCCGGTTCGGGGGCGGAGAGGATCCAGACGATGTCGAACAGCTGCAGCGCGAGGATCGAGGTGGTCACGAGGACGTAGAACGTCGTGTTGCGCAGCTGCGGCACGGTGATGCGGCGGAAGATCTGCCATGTCGAGGCGCCGTCGATCTCGGCCGCCTCGTACAGCTCCTTCGGGATCCCCTGGTGACCGGCGAGGTACAGCACGGTGTTGAAGCCGAAGCTCATCCACGCGAACACCACCACCATCGAGATCAGCGCCGTGCCGCTGCTGCTCAGCCAGGGGTGGCCCTCCGCCGGCGGGTCCACGAACGGCATCACCTCGCCGAAGCGCCGGATGAGGTAGTTCACCCAGCCGACGGTGCTCTGCAGCAGCTGGCCCCAGATGATGGACACGCCGATCACGCCGGCCACCGAGGGGATGAAGTAGATCGCGCGGAAGGCGCGCATGCCGGGCAGGCGCGAGGCGAGGATGCTCGACAGGAACAGGGCCGGCAGCACCGCGGCGGGCACGGCGAGCACCAGGAAGATCACGATGTTGCGCATGGACAGCCAGAACTCGACGTCGCGCGCGCCGAGCACCCAGTGCTGGCCGAACCAGTCGACGTGCATCAGCACCTGGTAGCCCGACTTCAGCACCTCCGTGCCGGCGTTCGGCCCGTCGGTGGAGGTGAGGTCGAGGGAGAAGGCGCGGATGTAGTTGTCGAGACCGACGAAGTCGCGTCCGGTGCCCGTCGTCTTCCAGTCGAAGAAGCTGACGATCAGCGAGAACAGCAGGGGCCCGGCGAAGAAGAACGCGAACCCGATCAGGTTCGGCGACAGGAACGCGAGCCCGGTCAGCGCCTGCTCCTCGCCGGAGCTGGTGCCGAACGCCTGCGCCACGCGGCGCTGCCACATGAACCGGCAGGACGCGAACGCGGCGGCCGCCACCGCGATGGTGGCGAGCGTGAGCGGGCGCAGCAGGCGGTCGAGCCCGGTCTCGATCATCCCCGACGGGTCGGCGACGACCACGAACCAGATCCCTGCGGCCGCGACCAGGACCCACCCGGCGCGGCGCAGCAGCGCACCCGGCCGGGACGTCGGCGCCTTCGCCAGCAGCTGCGACGCGACGAGCACCCAGACGAACCCGGCCAGCACGAACAGGAACGGCACGAAGGCCTTGTTGAAGCCCTCCGACAGGTCGCCGATGGCGGTGAACGCGCCGAGCTGGTGCAGCGCGGCCGAGGCGGCGACGACGAACACGAGGTAGTCGACGACGAGCGACAGGGTGCGGGCTCGCCGGGCTCGGCGCCAGGTGCCCGCCGCGGCGGCGACGTGCGCCGCGAGGGCGGCGACGTTGAACACGAGCAGGAAGACCTCGATCGCACCCGGCAGGTCCTCGCCCTGCGGGTCGTTGGCGAGGACGACGCCCGCCAACGCCGTGACGGCGCCGACGACGTGCCAGATCGACACGGCGCGCAGGCCGGCGTCGAGGCCGATCAGGTGCGTGCCGCGGGGGCGGCGGGGCAGGACGGGCAACGGCTCCCCCCAGGAGTCGGATCCGGCGAGCGCCGGCGGTGGTCGGTGACGGAGGCGCGCGCTCGTCGGCGCCGCCGGGGTCGTCGTGGGGGAGGGGCCGGGAGCGAGGCTCCCGACCCCTCACGTCACGGAACGGTCAGCCGAAGGCGACCGCGGTCTCGCTGCAGATCTTCGCCTGGAAGTCCTCGATGGTCCGCTCGCCGTTCAGCACGGCGGTGACGGCGCCACCCATGACCTCGTCGTAGCGCGGCCAGTCGCCGCCCCACAGGGGCCCCTCGGCCGTCGGCTCGTCGTTCAGGGCGTCGATGAACGCCTGGTTGTTCTCCGGCGGCGTGAACCCGAGGAACGCGTCGATCGCCTCCTGGCTCTTGCGGCTCGGGATGTTCGCCCCGAGCTCGGAGATCGACGCCTGCGTGTCGGCCTCCGTCAGCGCCTTCACGAGGTCGAAGGCCTCCTGCGGGTGCTCCGTCTTCGCGTTGACGACGTAGGCGCCCCAGAACAGCCAGTTGCCCTGGCTGCCGGAGGGCCCCTCCGGGAGCTGGACCACGTCCCAGTTGAAGTTGGCGTCGCTGCGGGCGCCGGGCGTCGCCCAGCGGCCGTTGATGAACATGCCGACCGTGCCGGCCTTCCACGGCGCCTCGCCGTCCTCGCCGTACGGCACCGCGAGCCCGGCGTCGTAGATCGCCTTCGCCTGCGTCAGGCCGGCGATGGACTCGTCGGTGTCCAGCGCGCACGCCGTGCGGTCCTCGGTGAAGAAGCTGCCGCCGGCGGCGTTGATGAACGCCCCGTAGTTCGCCCACCAGCTGTTCATGGCGAAGCCCTTGTTGGAGCCGCCGAGCGCGGTCACCTTCTCGGCGACGTCCTGGAACGCGGCCCAGTCCCACTCGCCCTCCGCGGCCAGCGCGCGCGGATCGTCCGCGCCGGCCTCGGCGATCAGGTCCAGGTTGAGGTACAGCGCGAACGTCGACACGTCGCGGGGCAGGCCCCACAGCTTGTCGCCGGGCTCGCCCGCCTCCGGGTCGAACGTGAGGTGGTACATCGGCTCGGGGTAGAACTCGCCGGTGTCGAAGCCGTCCTCGGCCGCGAGCGGGGCGAGGTCGAGGATCAGCCCCTCCTGCTGGAAGCGCGCGATGTCGGTGCCCGGGATCCAGAACACGTCCGGCGCGGTGCCGTTGCCGATCTCGGTCACGAGCTGGTCCTGGTAGCTCGAGGTCTCGCTGCCGCCGGGCTCGTACGCGAGCGACACGTCGCCGTTCGCGGCGTCGATCGTCTCGCTCACGGTCTGGTACACGGCCGCCTCGGCGTCGTTGTCCGGGCGTGTGCGCCAGCGGACCTGGACGCCCTCGCCCGAGGCGGGCGGGGTGGTGGCGGCGGCGCTCGTCGCCGGTGCGCCGGAGCTCTCGGACGCCGGCGCGGTGTCCTCGCTGCCGGCCTCGTCGTCGTCGTCGCCGCACGCCGCGGCCACGAGCGTGAGCGCGAGGACCGCTGCGGTCCATCTGCGTCGTTGCATCGGGTTGTTCCTCCGTTGTCGGTCGGTCGCACGGGCGACCGCTCTCCCCCGGCCCGCTGGTGCGGGCCCGGTGTCGCCGGGTGGCGTCTGCGACGCCGACCGGTCGATGTGGCGCCGCCGGGTGGTCCCGGCGGCCGGCAGATCCCCCCCTTCGGGGGCTCAGCAGGTGATGACGTCGACGCCGCGCTCGCGCAGCGCGTCGACGTGGTGCGGGTCGGCGGAGGTGTCCGTCACCAGCACGTCGATCTCGTCGATGCGGCAGACCGGGGCGAGGGTCCGGACGCCGAGCTTGGTGGCGTCGGCGAGGACGACGACGCGCCGTGCGGCAGCGATCATCGCCCGCTTCACCTCCGCTTCGGGCAGGTTGATGTTCGTGATGCCGGCGTCGAGGTCGATGCCGTTGCAGCCGAGGAAGACGGTGGACGCCTGCAGGTCGCGCAACATCGAGCTCGCGAGCGGGTTGACGAGCGAGTGCTGCTTGGGCCGCAGGGTGCCGCCGGTGACGATGACCGTGAGGCGCGGGTGCGCCGACTCCAGCTCGAGCGCGATCTTGATGCCGTTCGTGAAGACCGTGACGTCGGTGAGGTCGTAGCGCTGCGTGAGGGCCTGGCTGAAGGCCGCGGCGGTGGTCCCGACGTCGATCACGATCGACTCCCCGGTCGTGACGAGCTGCGCCGCGCCGAGGCCGATGCGGCGCTTCTCGGCGGCGAGGTCCCCCGCCACCTCCTCGAACGAGCGCTCGATGGTCGATCGACGCTTCGGCATCGCCCCGCCGTGGACCCGCTGCGCGAGCCCCCGCACCTCGAGCGCGTGGAGGTCGCTGCGAGCGGTGACGGTGCTGACGCCGAAGCGGCTGGACAGCTCGGTGACGCGGACGAAGCCACGCTGCTCGATCAGCTCGAGCGCGAGCTGCTGGCGGACCTCGGCCGGGACGTTGTCCGGGGCGGGCGGCGCGAGGGTGGTCACCGTGCCCGAGCCTCCCTCGGGTGCGCCGCTTTCGATCACTTTCACAAGTCTTCATCTGGTTGTCATGGATGTCAACGGGTTCTTCCGCCTGCCGTCACCTGGTTGCACCTCCGCAAGCGGGCGGCGAGCCCGTGCGGGCGGCACCGGTGTGGTTGCATGTCGGCCATGCCGGCGACGCTCCACCTGCGCGGCGCGCGTGCCGAGGCGGTGGTCGACTGCTCGAGCGGCGCACCCGTGATCCTCCACTGGGGCGCGCCGCTCGGCGGCGGCGCCGAGGTCGCGGCGAGGGACCTGGCGGCGATCTCCGCCGCGCTCGAGCGACCGCTGACGGGCGGGATGCTCGATGCCGTCGCACCCGTGTCCGTGGTGCCCGAGCACGGCAGCGGGTTCCCGGGCCGCCCGGGGCTCCTCGGCCACCGCCGCCGGGGGACGGCGTGGGCGCCGCGGTTCGCGCCGAGCTCGGTCGAGGAGCGGCCCGGCGGGGTCGTCGTGGTGGCCGTCGACGACGTCGCCGAGCTCGGCCTCACCACCGAGATCTCCCTCGACGAGGTGCTCCGCGTCCGCTGCACGCTCACCAACCACGGCAGCTCGCGCTACCTGCTCGACCAGCTCTCGGTGACGCTGCCGCTCCCGCAGCACGCGAGCGAGCTGCTCACGTTCCAGGGGCGCTGGCTGCGCGAGGCGCACGGCCGCCGGGTGCGCTGGGACGCGGGCGCGGTGGCGGTCGAGAACCGCTCGGGCCGGACCTCGCACGAGCACCTCCCGCTCGTCGTCGCCGGCGCGGCCGGCTTCGGCGAGTGGCACGGCGAGGTGTGGGCGGCGCACCTCGCCTGGAGCGGCAACCACTCGCTCCTCGTGGAGCGCCTGCCCGACGGCCGCCGCTACGTGCAGCTGGGCGAGCTCCTGCACCCCGGCGAGCTCGCGCTCGAACCGGGCGCCACGTACTCGACGCCGGAGGTGGTCGCCACCTACGCCGCGGACGGCCTGACGCCGGCGACGTGGGGCTTCCACCGCTCACTGCGGGCGCGCCCGGAGCACCCCCGGACGCCGCGCCCGGTCCTGCTCAACACCTGGGAGGCGGTCTACTTCGACCACGACGGCGACCGGCTCCACCGCCTCGCGACCGCGGCGGCCGAGCTCGGGGTCGAGCGGTTCGTCCTCGACGACGGCTGGTTCGGCGGGCGGCGCGACGACCGCCGTGGCCTCGGTGACTGGACGGTGTCCGAGGTGGCCCACCCCCACGGCCTCGGGCCGCTCATCGCCCACGTGCACGCGCTCGGGATGGACTTCGGCATCTGGGTCGAACCGGAGATGGTCAACCCCGACAGCGACCTGTACCGCGCCCACCCGGAGTGGGCGCTCGTCACGGAGGGCTACGAACCGGTCCTCGGCCGGCACCAGCTCGTGCTCGACCTCGCGCGCCCGGACGCGTACGCGCACGTCCGCGACCAGCTCCACGCGCTGCTGCGCGACCACGCCGTCGCGTTCGTGAAGTGGGACATGAACCGTCCCCTCGCCCAGGGGAGCGGCGAGGGCGGGGCGGCGGGCGCGCACGCGCAGACGCTGGCGGTGTACCGGCTGCTCGACGAGCTGCGCGCGCTGCACCCGGGGGTGGAGTTCGAGACGTGCGCGAGCGGTGGCGGCCGGCTCGACCACGAGATCCTGCGGCGCACGGACCGCGTCTGGACGAGCGACGTGAACGACCCGCTCGAGCGCCAGCTCGTGCAGCGGGGCACGTCGATGCTGATCCCGCCCGAGCTCATGGGCGCGCACGTCGGGCCGCCGCGCGCGCACACCACCGGGCGCACCCACTCCCTCGCGTTCCGGGCGGCGACCGCGATGTTCGGCCACCTCGGGGTGGAGTGGGACGTCCTGGGGCTCACGGCCGACGAGCGACTGGCGCTGCAGGAGGCGATCGGGCTGCACCGCCGGTTCCGGCCCCTGCTGCACGGTGGCGACGTCGTGCGCTTCGACGAGGTCCCCGCCGGCGCACGCGAGCCGGAGGCCATCGCGCACGGGGTGTACGCGCCCGACCGCTCGGAGGCGCTCGTCGCGTGGGCGCAGCTGCGGACCGGCCCGAGCCTCGCCCCGCCGCCGTTCCGCCTGCCCGGGCTCGCGCCGGAGCACCGCTACCGGGTGGAGGTCCTGCGCATCCCCGGCGGCGGGCGGCGCGTGCCGGCACGCCGCCAGCCCGCGTGGGTCGCGGACGGCATCGAGCTCACGGGCCGGCAGCTCGCGGTCCACGGGCTGCAGCTGCCCGTGCTCGACCCCGAGTCGGTGCTGCTCCTCCACCTCGCCACCGTGGCGCCGCCGGGCGCGTGACCCCGGCGCGCGGCGTCGCGCTCGCCGGCGGACGGCCGTGCTACCTTCACCCGATCGCGACCGGCGGACGGGCCGGCGCGGCGACGGGAGCAGGCGACATGCGCGGACGGCGACAGCGGATCATCCTCACGGCGGCAGGGGTCGCCTGTCTCGGGGGTGCGGCCTTCACCTCCAGCGCAGCGGCCGACGCGCCGCGGCCCCAGCAGGGCGCCACCACGGCGTGCGTCGCGCCCGCCGCGCCCGCGGGCCCCGCGGGTCCGCAGGGTCCCGCCGGTCCCGCCGGCGACCAGGGGCCGGCCGGTCCGACCGGCCCCGCGGGCGCCACGGGCCCGACCGGACCGACCGGACCCACGGGTCCGGCCGCGCCGATCGCGGGGCCGTCGCGAGCGCCCCGCCAGCAGGTGACGCAGCAGTGCGCGGACCTCTCCGGGGTCTGCGTCACCGTCACCGCCGGACCGACCGGTCCCACCGGCCCCACCGGCCCCACCGGGCCGACGGGCCCCGCCGGCGCGACCGGCCCCACCGGGCCGACGGGGCCGACGGGCCCCACCGGACCGACCGGCCCCACCGGGCAGGTCTTCACGGGGCCGTCGCGCGCCGTGCACCCGGCCGGGATCCAGTCGGACTGCAGCCGGTTCGCCGCGACGTGCGTCGTCGACGTCGTCGGCCCCGCCGGGCCGACCGGCCCCGCGGGCCCGACGGGACCGACCGGACCCACCGGCCCCACCGGTCCGACCGGTCCGACGGGTCCGACGGGTCCGACCGGGCCCCAGGGCGACCCCGGACCCGACTTCGAGCCGCCGGCGGGCCCGGCGCGCCGGCCGCACGTGGTCGTCGGCTCGGGTGCGGTCGTCGCCATCCCGAACGCGTGCCTCGCGAGCGGCGTGCTCCCCGAGACCGGCGCGGGCGACCGCGAGGTCGTGCTCCTCGCAGCGGGCGCGGCGGCCGTCGTCGCGGGTACGGGGCTGCGGCGGTTCCGCCGTCGCCCCACCGCCGGCTGAGCCCTCCCGCCCGCGCGTCGGGCACGATCGCGGGGTGAAGGTCGCCGTCTACGCGATCGCGCTCGACGAGCGCGCCCACGTGGAGCGGTTCCTCGCGTCCGCGGCAGGCGCGGACGTCGTCGTCGTGGCCGACACCGGCTCGTCCGACGGGACGCCGGAGGCGCTGCGCGCCGGGGGTGCGGTGGTCCACACCGTGTCGGTCCGGCCGTGGCGCTTCGACGACGCCCGCAACGCCGCGCTCGCGCTGGTGCCGGACGACGTGGACGTGTGCGTGCCGCTCGACCTCGACGAGGTCCTCGCGCCCGGGTGGCGCGCGCTCCTCGAGCGCGGGTGGGGCGGCGGCACGCGCGGCCGGTCGACCTACGTGTGGAGCCACCTACCCGGCGGCGCGCCCGGCACCGTCTTCCGCTCCGACCGCATCCACGCCCGCCACGGCTACCGCTGGGTGCACCCGTGCCACGAGGTGGTCGTGGCGGACCGCATCGACGAGGTGGTCGTCGAGCTCGACGTGGAGGTCCACCACTGGCCGGACGAGACCAAGGGGCGCGGCCAGTACCTGCCGCTGCTGGAGGTGGCGGTCGCCGAGCGGCCGGACGACTCGCGGATGTCGCACTACCTCGGGCGTGAGCTCATGTTCCAGGAGCAGCACGAGCGAGCGGTCGCGGAGCTCCGCCGCCACCTCGCCCTGCCCGCGGCGCGGTGGGACGCGGAGCGCGCCGCCTCGCTGCGCTACATCGGCCGGTCGCTGATGCGCCTCGGACGGACCGAGGAGGCGCTCGACGCGTTCGAGGCGGCGACGCTGGCGCACCCGACGAGCCGTGAACCCTGGATCGAGCTGGCGCAGGCCTGCCACGACACGGGGCGCTGGGACGGGTGCCGGCGCGCCGCACGGCGTGCGCTGGCGATCGTCGATCGGGACGGGACGTACCTGACGGAGCCGTGGGCGTGGGGGGAGCGCGCGGACGACCTCGCCGGGGTGGCCGCGTGGCACCTCGGCGACCTCGAGGGCGCGCTCGCGCACACCGAACGGGCCGCCGCGCTCGCGCCCGGCGACGAACGGATCGCGGCCAACCTCGCCTGGCTCCGCGGCGCCCGGGGAGGTGCGACGGGCGGCGGCTGAGCGCGGGTGCCGGGGTACAGTCCGCCGGGGCGGCCGAGCCGGGTGGAGGGAGAGCGTGCGCAGTCGTGCCTGGAGCCTGCTGCTCGTCCTGCCGGCGCTCGCGCTGCTGGTCGCCCTCACGGCCGAGCCGGTCCGCTCGTTCCACGTCGACCTCGCGCTCGCCGGGACCCCCGGGCGCTTCGCCGACGTCGTCGTGCGCGCCGGCCGCGCCGACGCCCGCGGCGCGATGTGGCTCGCCAACCTCGTCGCCCTCGCGTGGCTGGCCACCGTGCCGCGCGTGCTGCGGGCCGGGGTCGAGCGGTGGGCGCCGGAGCGCCGCCGCCTCCTCGGGCCGTGGCGGCACGCGCCCGCCGTCGCCCTCGCCGCGGGCGTGCTCGACCTGGGGCGGAACGCGCTGGCGCTGGCGACGATCGGTCGTGCCGACCCGCCGTCGCTGCTGACCCACGCCGTCGCCACGCTGACCTGGTGGACCGCCGGGCTGTACCTGGCGTCGCTCGTCGCCCTCGCAGCCCTCGTCGCCGGACCCCTCGCCGCCCCCTGGCTGCGCCCGGCCCTGCGGCGCGCGTTCGGTGCCCTCGACCGCCTGTGCGGGACCCATCCGCACGTGCCGTCGGCGCCGGCCCCGTCCGCCGGACGGGGCCCGGAGGAGCGGACCGCCGACGAGCCGCGCCCGGGGGCCGAGCCGCCGGGCGGGGAGCGGATCGGGATCTGCCTGTCGGGCGGCGGCATCCGTGCGGCGAGCGTGGCCCTCGGCGCCCTCCGCGCCCTCGACCGGCCCGCGGCCGGGGGATCGCCGTCGCTGTTCCGGCGCGCCCGCTGGCTGGTCGCGGTCTCCGGTGGCGCCTACGTGGCGGGTGGGTGGCGGGTCACCAGGCGCCCCGGCGGCCGGGTCGCGCCGCCGCCCGACGCCCGGCGCGACGGGTTGTTCGATCCCGGCGGACCGTGGGCCACGACCGTGAGGGCGCGCCGGCGGTTCCTCGACAACGGCGCGCTGTCGATCGCCGGCGGCGTCGTCGCGGTGATCGCCCGCAGCCTCGCGGTGCTCGGCGGCGTCCTCGCCGGCGCCTACGTCGTGGGGTGGGCGGGCGGTCGGCTCGTCACGTCCGCCGGCGTCCACCCCCACTTCCCGTCGACGCCGCCGCCGGACCCGGTCCTGTTGCGGCTGCGCGACCTCGTGCCCCTGCGCCTCGTGCTGCCCGGCGGGGTCCTCGTCCTGCTCGGGCTGTCGATGCTCCTCGGCGGGTGGTCGCGGGCCTCGCCGCGAGAGCGGGGGGCGGTCCACCGCGCCGGCGCGCTCGCCGTCGGCGCGGGTGCGGCGCTGCTCGTGCTGCTGGTCGGGCTCCCCGCGGCGATCGTCCAGGGGCCCCGAGCGCTGCGCGCGCTCCCGCTGGTCGACCGCCCCGACGAGGGGGCCGGCGTCCTCGGGCTGCTCTCCGCGCTCGGCGTCCTCGGCGCGCTCACCGGCGTCGTGGTGGCGCAGCTGAAGCGGCGCTGGTTGCGCCTGGGCGGTGTGCTGCTCGCCGTCGGCGTGGTGCTGTTCGCGGGCAAGGTGGCCGACGTCCACGCCCGCTCGTCCGGCGGGCCGTGGGTGAGGTGGGTGGTCGGCGGCACCCGGATCCCGGTGGTGGTCGTGGCGGTCGTGTGGCTCGCCCTGCTCGAGTGCGTCGCCGCGCACCGCCTCGCGCTCGGCGGCCTGTACCGCAAGCGCCTCTCGGCCACGTTCGTGCTCGGCGACGGTGACGAGGCACCGCTGCGGCCGCTGCCCTACGCGCAGGAGCCGTGCTGGTCGGCCTACGCGGGCGAGCCGGGTCCGGAGCTGATCGTGGCCGCGACCGCGCACTCGTCCCGCCCGACGTTCGGTGGGGTGGCGGCGTTCGGCTTCACGTTCCGGCCCGATCGCGTCACGCTGCACGACCGCACCGACGGCACCAGCGCGAGCGTCCCCGTCGACGACTACCCGACCGGGTCGTGGTGGGACGGCTACCCGCGCGGGTGGATCGTCAGCCGGGCGATGGCGCTCACGGGCGCGGCGTTCGCGTCGGCGATGGGGCGCCAGGCGCTCGGGACGACGAACTCGCTCCTCGCGGCGCTGAACCTCCGCCTCGGCGCGTGGGTCCCGAACCCGCGCCGGCGCGAGTGGTTCGACGACCCCGTCCACGCGCCGCGGGTCCACTCGGGCTACTTCGTGAAGGAGCTGCTCGGCCGCTACGACCCGGCTCGCGACCCGTTCGTGTACGTCGCCGACGGCGGTCACCGGGAGAACCTCGGCCTGGTCGAGCTGCTGCGCGAGCGCCCCGACGTCGTCCTCTGCGTGGACGCGAGCGGGGATCCTCCCGGCTCGTTCCGCACCCTCGCCGAGGCGATCCAGCTCGCCGAGGTGGAGCTCGACGTCGACGTGCAGCTGGACCTGGCCCGCCTGCGGCCGTCCGCGGACGGGCTGCGGCCGCTCGACTGCGTGGCGGCGGGCTCGATCCGGTACCCGGAGGCGCTCGGCGGCGGCGTCGGCCGGCTGGTCTACGGCCGGGCGCAGCTGTGCGACGAGTCGCCCGCGGCGCTCTGGCGGTTCGGCGGGACCGACCGGCGGTTCCCCGCCTACTCGACCGCCGACCAGTTCCTCCGGGAGGACGAGCACCTGCAGCTCGTCGCGCTCGGCGAGCACGTCGGCGAGCGGATGTCGGGCCAGTTCGAGGGGGCGACGCCCTAGCATCGGACCTCGTGCCAGCTCCCCGCCCGTCGCGGCGCATCACCGACGCCGAGGTCGCGAAGGTCGCCCGGCTCGCCCGGCTCGACCTCGGCGACGCCGACGTCTCCCGCTTCGCCGACCAGCTCGCCGACATGCTCGAGCACTTCGCCGACATGGACGCGCTCGACCTCGCCGCCGTCGAGCCGATGACGCAGCCGTACCCCCTGCGCAACGTGCTGCGCGACGACGTCGTGGACGGCGGCCTCGACCGGGACGAGGTCCTCGCCGCCGCCCCCGCGGCCGAGGACGGGCGCTTCCGGGTCCCCCCGATCGTCGGGATCCCGGCATGAGCGCGGTCGAGATCGCCGACGGCGTCCGCAGCGGCGAGGTCCTCGCGGTCGACGTGGTCGAGCAGCACCTCGCCCGCATCGCCGAGCGCGACGGCGAGATCCACGCGTTCAACCTCGTCACGGCCGACGCGGCGCGTGCCACGGCGGCCGCCATCGACGCGGCCGTCGCCGCCGGCCGCGACCCCGGTCCGCTGGCGGGCGTGCCCGTGGCCCTCAAGGACAACATGTGCACGCGCGGCGTCCCCACCACGTGCTCGTCGCGGATCCTCGACGGGTGGCGCCCGCCGTACGACGCGACCGTGGTGACGCGGCTGGCGGCCGCCGGCGCCGTGATCGTCGGGAAGACGAACCTGGACGAGTTCGCGATGGGCTCGAGCACCGAGAACAGCGCGTTCGGACCGACCCGCAACCCGCACGACCTGGGTCGCGTCCCCGGCGGCTCGAGCGGGGGGAGCGCCGCGGCGGTGGCGGCCGGGTTCGCCCCGCTCGCCCTCGGCAGCGACACCGGCGGATCGATCCGCCAGCCGGCCGGCCTCTGCGGCGTCGTCGGCGTCAAGCCCACCTACGGCTACGTCAGCCGCTACGGGCTGGTCGCGTTCGCGAGCTCCCTCGACCAGATCGGGCCGTTCAGCACGACGGTCGAGGACGCGGCGCTCGTGCTCGACGTGATCGGCGGCCACGACCCGCAGGACTCCACCTCGATCCCGCTCGAGCACCCCTCCCTCGTGGCCGCCTGCCGTGACGGCGTCGAGGGGCTGCGCGTGGGCCGGATCACGGACCTGCCGGCCGGTGCGGATCCTGACGTGCTCGAGCGCCTGGAGCGCGCCGTCGAGGCGCTGCGGGACGCGGGCGCCACGATCGTCGACGTCCGCATCCCGGCGTTCCGGTACGCGCTGACGGCGTACTACCTGATCGCGCCGGCCGAGGCCAGCAGCAACCTCGCCCGCTTCGACGGGGTCCGCTACGGCCTGCGCGTGGACGCTCCCGACACGAACGCGATGTACTCGGCCACGCGGGCGGCGGGGTTCGGCGACGAGGTGAAGCGCCGGATCATGCTCGGCACGTACGCCCTGTCCGCCGGCTACTTCGACGCGTACTACGGCCGGGCGCTCAAGGTGCGCCGCCTCATCGCGGACGACTTCGACCGCGCGTACGAGGTCGCGGACGTGCTGCTCACGCCCACGTCGCCGACGGTCGCGTTCCCCTTCGGCGACAAGGGCGACGATCCGCTCGCCATGTACCTCTGCGACCTCTACACGATCCCGACGAACCTCGCCGGGCACCCCGGTATGAGCGTGCCGTTCGGGACGGGCCGCGACGGGCTGCCGGTGGGGGTCCAGGTCCTGGCGGGCACCCTCGGCGAGCCCGTGATGTTCCGGGCCGGCGCCGCGCTCGAGCGCGCCGCGGCGAAGGAGGCGACGTCGTGAGCACCTCGACCACCACCGCGCCGGCGTCGGCCGGCGGCGTCCGCCGGGCCGACGAGCGGGACCTGGTCGACGGCTACGAGGTGGTCGTCGGCCTCGAGGTCCACGTCGAGCTCGCGACGGCGACGAAGCTGTTCAGCGCGAGCGCGAACCGCTTCGGCGACGAGCCGAACACCAACATCGACCCCGTCACGCTCGGCCTGCCGGGCGCGCTCCCCGTGCTCAACCGGCACGCGGTCGAGCTGGCGATGCGCATCGGCGCCGCGCTCGACTGCACCATCCAGCCGAGCACGTTCCACCGGAAGAACTACTTCTACCCGGACATGCCGAAGGCGTACCAGATCAGCCAGTACGACCAGCCCCTCAACGTCGACGGGTTCCTCGACCTGCCCAACGGCGTGCGGGTCGGCATCGAGCGGGCCCACCTCGAGGAGGACACCGGCAAGAGCACGCACGTCGGCGGCACCGGCGGTCGGATCCACGGCAGCAGCCACTCGTTGATCGACTTCAACCGCGCCGGCGTGCCGCTCGTCGAGATCGTCAGCCGGCCGGACATCCGCAGCGCCGACGAGGCTCGGGCGTACGTGACGGAGCTGCGGGCGATCCTGGTCGCCATCGGGGCGAGCGACGCGAAGATGGAGGAGGGGAGCATGCGCTGCGACGCGAACGTCAGCGTGCACCGCCCCGGCACCCCGTTCGGCACGCGCTGCGAGATCAAGAACGTGAACAGCGTGCGCTCGCTCGGCCGTGCGATCGAGTACGAGGCGCGCCGCCAGATCCAGCTCGTGGAGGCGGGCGAGCAGGTGCGCCAGGAGACGCGCCACTGGAACGAGACCGAGGGCCGCACGCACACGCTGCGGACCAAGGAGGACGCGGACGACTACCGGTACTTCCTCGAGCCCGACCTCGTGCCGCTCGATCCGTCCCCGGAGTGGATCAGCGAGGTGCGCGGGTCGTTGCCGATGCTGCCCGGCGCCCGGCGCGCCCGGCTGGCGGCGGGCGCCGGCGTGGCCGCCGACAGCGAGGCGGTCATGGTGGTGGTCGAGCGGGGCCAGGACGACTACGTGCTCGCCGTGGCCGAGGCGGGCGGCGACATCGGGCGCGCGCTGGTGCACGTGAAGGAGGCCTTCGCCGACGAGCCGGCCACGCCGCGGGTGCCCCCCGCGGACCTGGCGGCCCTCACGCGCCTCGAGGTGGGCGGCGCGCTGACCGCGACCCAGGCCAAGGCCGTGCTCGCCGACGTCGTGGCCGCGGGCGGTGGCGACGCAGCGGCCATCGCTGCCTCGAAGGGCTTCGAGGCCCTCGATGCGTCCGCGCTCGAGGCGCTCGTCGACGACGCCATCGGAGCGAACGCCGCAGCCTGGGAGAAGTACCGCGGCGGCGAGGGCAAGGCCCTCGGCGCGCTCGTCGGCGCGGTCATGAAGGCGAGCCGAGGCAAGGCCGACGGCAAGGCCGTCACCGCGCTGCTCGAGGCCCGCCGCGACGCCTGAGCGCGGGCCCGAGGGTGGTCGGTGAGCTCGGCCCGCACCGCCGCAACTCGTCCGTGAGCCCCGCCCGCCCGGCGAGCGGGCACAGCGCACGGAGGGGCTGGTCCGTGAGCCGGGCCCGCTCGCGGAGGGGGCGCAGCTCACGGATCCGGTGCCGAACGACGCCCGTCAGGGCTCGGGGCGGCGGCCGACGAAGAAGGTCCGCGGGACGCGGTCCTCCGTCGTCTCCTCGTCGACGGTCTCGGGCTCGAAGCCGACCTCGGTGAGGAGCCGCAGCCAGGTCGCCAGGTCGAACACGCCGCAGCGGTGCGTCTCGTGCACCGAGCGGACCCGGCCGTCGGCCTCGCGCAGCACGAAGGCGTACTCGACGAGGAACCACGAGTCGTCGGGGTCCGGGTCCCAGGCCCACTCGAGGAAGCGGACGCCGTGCCCCTCGGGCGCGTCGCTCCCGCCGTGGTCCGCCTCCTCCTCGAAGGTCTCGCGGGTGCGGTCGGGCACGAACACGGCGCCGCCGCCGGGGCGGCAGTGGACGTAGGCGGTCGTGAGCGCGGCGCGCAGCTCGTCCTCGCTCGTCATGTAGTCGATCGCATCGTGGACGAGCACGGCGTCGTAGGACCGGCCGAGGCGGAGGTCGCGCATGTCGCCGGCGAGGTGCTCGGCGCCGGCGTTGCGGGCCCGGGACACCTCGAGCATCTCGGGCGAGACGTCGACCAGCGTCATGGACACGTCCCCCGGCAGGAGCCCGCCGAGGTGCCACGCGACGTGGCCGCCGCCGCTGCCGAGCTCGAGCAGGGTCTGCAGCGGCCCGCCGGTGGCGTCGCGCAGGACACTGGCGGTGAACGTCGCCTCCTCGGCGTAGTCCTCCACGGGCGACACGAGCGGCCACCACCTGGCGAGCTCGCCGTAGAAGCGCAGCGGCTCGCTCACGAGCGCGTGACGCGCTCGTTGAGCTCGATCGCGTTGCCGCTCGGGTCGCGCACGAACGCCTGGCGTCCCGCGCCCTCGACGTACGCCAGCCGCCGGGCCGAGATGCCGGCCCGCTCCAGCTCGGCCAGGCACTCGTCGAGGTCCGCCACGACGAGCGCGAGGTGGTTCGTGCCGCCGGGCGCGGGCGCGTCCGTGACGATGAGGTGCACCTGCTGCTCCCCGGCGAACAGCCACGCGCCGCCGACGCCGAGCGCGCCGGGCCGGTCCGGGTCGACGGTGAGGCCGAGCGTGCCGTAGAACGCGAGCGCCGCGTCCAGGACCTGGACGCCGACGGAGACGTGGTGGATCCCGAGCGGGGTCACAGCCGCCCCGCGGCGACGAGGTCGATCGTGCGCCGGCACGTCCGGTGGAACGCGTCGGCGGCCATGTGGAGGTGCTCCACCGGCGTGTCCTCCTCCTTCGTGTGGCTGAGGCCGTTGGTGGAGGACGAGAAGATCATCACCGTCGGCACCTCCCGCGCCATCTCGCTCGCGTCGTGCAGCGCCCCGCTCGGCAGCTCGACGTCGTGGCCCTCGACCTCGCGCACCGAGGTCCGCGCCGCGTCGAGCAGCTCCGGGTGGAAGGGCATCGGCGGGATGCGGAAGATGTGCTCCCACTCGACGGTGCAGCCCTCCGCCTCCGCGGCGGCGTCCGCGGCGTCGTGGGCCTCCCGGAACATCGCCGCCAGCGACTCGGCCGAGATGTGGCGCATGTCCATCGTGATCCGCGTCTCGCCGGCGACCGCGGTGACGACGCCCGGCCAGCACTGGGCGTACCCGACCGTCGTGACGCCGTCGTGGCGCTCGCCGATCTCGGCGATCGCGAGCGCGAACCGCGAGGCGGCCCGGAAGCTGTCACGCCGCATCGGCATCGGCATCGTCCCGGCGTGCGCGGCCTGCCCGCGGAACACGAGCCGCTCGCGCTCGATGCCCTTGGTGCCGGTCACCGTGCAGATGCCCTTGCCCAGCGACTCGAGGACCGGTCCCTGCTCGATGTGCACCTCGACGTACGCCTTCACGTCCGCCATGCGGGTGCGGGCGCCGTCGAGCGCGTCGATGTCGACGCCGTGCTGCGCCAGCACCTCCGGCAGGCGGTTGCCGTCCCGGTCCGCGAGCCCACGCAGCACCTCGACGTCGAGGGTCCCGACGCTCGCGGCCGAGCCGAACAGGCTGCGGCTGAACCGGGCGCCCTCCTCGTCGGCCCAGTCGACGAGCGCCACCGTGACCGGCGGCGTCCCCTCGGCCGCGAGCGCCCGCAGCAGCTCGAGGCCCGACATCACGCCCAGCGCGCCGTCCAGCCAGCCGCCCTTCGGGACGCTGTCGAGGTGCGACCCGACGACGACGGTGTCCGGCCGCTCGCCGTGCAGCACCGCCCACAGGTTCCCGGCCTCGTCGACGTCGACCTCGACCGGCAGCGTCGTGAGGGACTCGCGCAGCAGCGCCCGCGCCTCGAGCCACTCGGGCGTCCACGCCAGGCGCCGGCTGCCCTCCGGCCCGCCCGTGCGGGCGTCGAGCGCGCGCAGGTCGGCCACGACCCGCGCCGGGTCGAAGCTGGAGGGGGAGCGGTCGTGCGAGGTGCTCATGCCGGGAAAGTAGCGCCCCGGCCGACGCCCGTGCGTGTGAAGATCGGGCGGTGGGGATCGTGGTGCGCACGCCGGAGGACGGCGAGTGGGAGTCGCTGTGCCACGCGGACGGGCGGGCGTTCGGCTTCTCGTACACCGCGCAGCAGCGCGACGACCGCCGGCCGATCATCGACCTCGACCGCTTCCGGATCGCGTGCGACGGTGACGACATCGTCGGCGTCGCCGGCTCCTACGCCTTCGACGTCGCGCTCCCCGGCGGTGGGTCGGTGCCGATGGCGGGCATCACCTGGGTGTCCGTGGCCTCCACGCACCGGCGCCAGGGCCTGCTCCGGCAGCTGATGGCCGCCTGCCTGCACGACGTCGCGCAGCGGGGCGAGCCCCTCGCGACCCTCTTCGCGAGCGAGAGCGGCATCTACGAGCGCTTCGGCTACGGCCTCGCCTCGTGGGGACGGGCGTGCCGGATCGACACGCCGGGGGTGCAGCTGCGCGAGGACCTGCGGCCGCCGGCCGGCGCCGTGCGCTTCATGGACGCGGGGCGCGCCGGCGTCGAGGTGCCCGCGCTGTGGGAGCGCACCTGGCGCGACCGGCCCGGCGAGGTGCGTCGCAGCGCGGCCTTCCACGAGGCGATGCGCACGATCCGCAGCCGGCCGGACGGGGCCGAGAGCGAGACGTTCTACCTCCACCACGCCGACGGCTACGCGGCGTACCGCATGGAGGAGCGCTGGCGCGACGGCTTCCCCGACCACGAGCTGCGGCTGACGGAGCTGGTGGCGGCCACGCCGGAGGCGCACGCCGCGCTGTGGCACACGCTGCTCGGCACGGACCTCGTGCGCACGATCACCACGCGAGGCGGGCTGCCGCTCGACGACCCGTTGCCGTACCTGGTGCGCGGGCCGCGCTCGATCCGCACCACGTCGCTGCACGACGCGGTGTGGGCGCACGTCCTCGACCCGGAGGTCGTGTTCGGCGCCCGCCGGTACGCGACGGACGACCGCTTCGTGATCGAGGTGACCGACGGTCCGCTCGCCGCGCGCCGGTACCTGATCGAGGGCGGACCCTGGGGCGCGACGTGCACGGCCGCGCGGGTCGACCCGGACCTGTCGCTGACGCACGCGAGCCTCGGCGCCCTCCTCTACGGCGGCGTCCGGCCGAGCGCCCTCGCCGCGGGGCGCCGGCTGGAGGCGCGTGGGCCCGAGGTCCTCCGGCGCGCCGACCTCTTCTTCCCGTGGCACGTGGTCCCGCACTGCCAGACCAACTACTGAGCCGCACGTGAGCCGGATCGCGGACGCGATCAGCCCACCGCGCCTCGGCGCCGGCTTCCGCTGGCTGCTCGCGTCGTCGTGGTCGAGCAACCTGGGCGACGGGCTGTCGCTCGCGGCGGGTCCGCTGCTCGTCGCGTCGGAGACCGACGACCCGCTGCTGGTCGCGGCGGCGGCGTTCCTCCAGCGCGCGCCGTGGCTGCTGTTCGGCCTGTTCGCCGGCGTCGTCGCGGACCGCTTCGACCGGCGCCGCGTCGTGGTGCTGGTGGACCTCGTCCGGGCAGCCGTCCTGCTCCTGCTCGCCCTCACCGTCGTCACCGGAGCGGTCGACGTGCGCCTCGTGCTCGTCACGATGTTCGTCCTCGGCACCGCCGAGACCTTCGCCGACGTCACGACCAGCACGCTGATGCCGATGCTGCTGCGCCCGGCCGACCTCGGGATCGGCAACGCGCGCCTGATGGTGGGCCACATCACCGCGAACCAGCTGGCGGGGCCGCCGATCGGCGCGGCGCTGTTCGTGGCGGGCAGGGCGTGGCCCTTCGCCGCGCAGGCCGTCCTCGTCGGTGCCGGCGCGCTGCTCGTCACGCGGATCGCGCTGCCACCCGCGGATCCCGTGGACCACCGGGCTCCCGCGCGCCGCCAGGTGGCCGAGGGCGTCCGCTGGCTGTGGCACCACGCCCCGGTGAGGACGCTGACGATCACGATCGTCACGTTCAACGTCACGTTCGGCGCGGCCTGGTCGGTCCTCGTGCTGTGGTCGGCCGAACGGCTCCGGCTCGGGGACCTCGGCTTCGGCCTGCTCACCACGGTCAGCGCCACGGGCGGGGTCATCGGCTCGTGGGGGTACGGCTGGATCGAGCGCCGGGTGAGCCTCGCCGACCTCATGCGCGCCGGTCTCGTCATCGAGACCCTGACGCACCTCGCCCTCGCGCTCACGACGGTCCCGGCGCTCGCGATGGTGGTGTTCTTCGTCTTCGGCGCGCACGCCGCCGTGTGGGGGACGACCTCGACGAGCATCCGCCACCGGGCGGTCCCCCGCGCCTTCCAGGGGCGGGTAGCGAGCGTCTACATGATGGGCGTGCACGGCGGGATCGTCGTGGGGTCCGCGCTCGGCGGCGTCATCGCGCGGGCCTGGGGCGTGACGGCGCCGTTCTGGTTCGCGTTCGGCGGGTCCGCCCTGATCCTCGTGCTGATCTGGCGGGCCCTCGCGCACATCGCCCACGTGGACGGCGCCCTCGACGAGGAGCCTGCCGCCGTGCACGTCTCCGGCGCGGCGGGCCCGTGACGCAGGCGGCGGCGCCCGCGGCGGGCGCCGCCGGCCCGCCGGGCGGCAGGGGGCGACCCTGCAGACGGGGCGGCGCTCGCCGGTAGCGTCGCTGCGTGGCCGCCCGCTCGTTCGCGCCGTTCCGGCACCGGGCGTTCCTGCTCGTGTGGCTGGGCGCGCTGGTGTCCAACGTCGGCACGTGGATGGAGATCACCGCGCTCAGCTACTACGTCGCCGACACCTCGAGCGCGAGCGCGTCCGGGCTCGTCGCCGCAGCCGGGTTCGCCCCCTCCGCGATCCTCGGCCCGATCGGGGGCGCGTGGGCGGACCGGTTCAGCCGGCGCCGGATCATGATCTGCTCAAACGCCGCAGCGGCCGTGATCGCTGCCGCCATCGCGCTGCTCGTGGCCTCCGGGGAGGCGACGCCGGGTCGCCTCGCGATCGCGTCGCTGCTCTCCGGCTGCACCACCGCCGTCGGCTTCCCCGCCTTCCAGGCGACGCTGCCCGACCTCGTGCCCGCCGACGAGCTCGTGGCCGCGATCGGGCTCAGCAGCACGCAGTGGAACCTGGGCCGGATCCTCGGTCCGTCGGCCGCCGCGCTCGCGATCGCCGCGGGCGGCGTCGCCGCCGCGCTGTGGGCGAACGCGCTGAGCTTCCTCGCCGTCATCGCCGCCGTCGCCCTCGCCGCGATCCCGTCGCGAGCCGGCGTCCGGCGATCGGTCCTGCGGTCGCTGCGCGACGGGATCGGGTTCGCGCGCTCGACGCCGGCGGTGCGGGCGATGGTGCCGATCATGCTCACGACGGTCCTCGTCGCGTCGCCGTTCATCGCCTTCATCGCGCAGATGGCCACGAACGTCTTCGACAGCGACCAGGGCGGCACGAGCCTCCTGGTCACCGCGCAGGGGATCGGCGCGGTGGTCGCGGGGGCGTCGATGGGCTCGCTGTCCGAGCGCTTCGGGCTCCGGCGGGTGCTCGTCGGCGCGGTGGTGCTCCTCGCGCCGTCGCTCGCCCTCTACGGCGCGGCGCCGAACATCTGGGTCGCCGCGGCGGCACTGGTGCTGACCGGCGGGTGCTACATGGCGTCGCTGTCGAGCTTCACGAGCGTCACGCAGCAGTCGGCGACGTCCGAGGTGCGTGGCCGGGCGATGGTGGTGAACAACTTCGCGCTCGGCGCGATGTACCCGCTGGGCGTCCTCGTGCAGGGCGTCGTCGCCGACGCGACGTCGCTGCGCAGCGTCACGATCGGCTCGGGGGTCCTGCTCGCCGGGATCGCCCTCGCCGTGCGGGCGCTGCGCCCGCGCCACACCGACCCGATCGCGGCGCTCGACCGTCCTCGCGAGCCGCAGCCCGTGGAGCTCGGCGTCGGCTGACGACCCCCCGTGCGCTGCGCCCGCACCGGGGGCGGGCCCGGCGCACGGTCGGGGTGCTCCGTGCGCTGCGCCCGCACCGGAGGCGGGCCCGGCTCACGGACGGGGTGCTCCGTGCGTTGCGCCCGCACCGGGGGCGGGCCCGGCTCACGGTCGGGGTGCTCCGTGCGTTGCGCCCGCACCCGGGGCGGGCCCGGCTCACGGTCGGGGTGCTCCGTGCGCTGTGCCCGCACCGGGGGCGGGCCCGGCTCACGGTCGGGGTGCTCCGTGCGTTGCGCCCGCACCGGGGGCGGGCCCGGCGCACGGACGGAGCCGGCGGCGGCGGCGTCACCCGCGAGCGGGCGCGGTGACCGTCGCCGGGTCGCAGTTCGCGCCGCAGACGACCACGACCACCCGCTCGCCGGGCTCGGGGACGTAGGCGCGGCTGCGCAGCGCGGCCAGCGCCGTCGCGCCTCCCGGCTCGGCGATCAGCCGGAACCGGTCCCAGAGCACCCGCTGCGCGTCCGCGATGTCCTCGTCGCCGACCAGGACCGCGTCGTCGACGTAGCGGCGCACGACGGACCACGCGACCTCGCCCAGGCGGCGCGCGCCGAGCGAGTCCGACGCCAGCCCACCCACGTTGACGTCCACCGGCCCGCCCCCGTCGAGCGCGGCGTGCAGGCATCGGCTGGCGATCGGCTCGACGCTGACGACGCGCCGGCGGTCACGGATCCACGCCGCCTGCCCGGCGGTGAAGCCGCCGCCGCCCGTGGCGACGAGCAACGTGTCGTACCCGTCCACCTGGTCGTCGAGCTCCGCCGCCAGCGTGCCCTGCCCGGCCACGACGTCGACGTCGTCGTACGGGTGGACCGCCATCGCGCCGGTCTCGCGCCGGTGCTCGTCCGCCGCCTCCTGCGCGTCGTCGTAGAGGCCGTCGACGACGTGGACCACGGCCCCGAGCGCGGCGATCCGCTCCCGCTTCATCGGCGGGCTGGAGGACGGGACGAAGACCGTCGCCGGGAGCTCCAGGTGCCGGGCGACGTGCGCCACCGCCGCGCCGTGGTTGCCGCCCGAGGCGGCGACGAGCCCGCACGACGGGACGAGCGCGCCCTCCAGCGCGAGCAGCACGCGGTTGAAGGCGCCGCGCGGCTTGAACGACCCGGTGTGCTGGAGCAGCTCGAGCTTCAGCGTGACGTCGGCGTCGATGTCGAGGTCGGCGCCGCGGGCCCGGAGGACGGGGGTCCGGCGGACGTGCGGCCCGATGCGGACCCTCGCGGCGTGGATGTCGTCGGGGCGCACCATCGGCTCGGACATCCCGGCCGAGGGTACCGGCCGGCGTCACCCGGCGGCGGGGAACGCGGCCACCGGCCCGCGCACGGCGACGACGACGCGGCTGCGGGTGGCGGGCAGCCGTGTCGCGTGCACCCGAGCGGTCACCGTCGCACCGCCCTCGAGCCGGATGCGGACGATCCCGTCGTGGCCGTAGAACGCGCGCGCGACGACCACACCCGGCGCGCCCTCGTCGACGCCTCCGTCGGCGGCGACCTCCACCTGCTCGGGGCGCACCACCACGTCGACGCGCCCGGCGCCCGCCGGCGCGCCGCGGGTGGCGAGGGTGCCGAGCGCGCAGCGCACGGTGCCGCCGGCGTCGAGCTCGCCGGGCAGCACCACCGCCTCGCCGACGAAGGTCGCGACGGCGAGCGTCGCCGGCTCCTCGTACAGCGTGGCCGGGTCCGCGTGCTGGGCGATCCGGCCGCCGAGCAGCACGGCGACGCGATCCGCGACCGACAGCGCCTCCTGCTGGTCGTGCGTGACGATGATCGCCGTGGTCCCGCTGGCCTCGAGCGCGGCGAGGACCTCGTCGCGCACCTGGGCCCGCAGGCCGGCGTCGAGGGACGAGAAGGGCTCGTCGAGGACGACGATCGCCGGCCGGGGCGCCAGCGCGCGGGCGAGCGCGACCCGGTGCTGCTGCCCGCCCGAGAGCTGGTGCGGCCGCATCCGCTGTACCCCCGGCAGCCCGACGAGCTCGAGCACCTCCGCCACCCGCTCGTCGCGCGAGCCGCTCCGGCCGAGCCCGAACGCGACGTTCCCTGCGACGTCGAGGTGCGGGAACAGCGCGCCCTCCTGCGGCACCACGCCCACACGGCGCCGCTCCGGCGGGACGCTCCCGTCGGCCGACGCGACGACCGTGCCGTCGATCGCGACCGTCCCGGCGTCGGGCTGGTCGAAGCCGGCGACGATCCGCAGGAGGGTGGTCTTGCCGCCGCCCGACGGGCCGAGCACCGCCGTGACCGTGCCGCGCTCGACGCGCAGGTCGACGCCGTCGAGGACGAGCCGCCGGCCGAACGACTTGCGCACCCCGGCCACCTCGAGCGCCGGCGCATCAGCGGCCACGGCCACGGGCCCCTCGCTCGGGTCGCTCGCCGCGCGCCGTGATCACGCCGCTCAGGACCGCGGTCGGGATGGCGGCGAAGACCACGAGCGCGAGCGCGTACGGGCCGGCCTCGCCGTAGTCGGACACCGTGGTGTGCCGCCACAGCTGCGTCGCGAGCGTCTCGGTCCCGGTCGGGCGCAGCACGAGCGTCACCGGCAGCTCCTTCATCGTCGTGAGGAACACGAGCGCCGCTCCGGCGGCGATCCCGGGGAGCGCGAGCGGTGCGGTGACGCGCAGGAGCACCCGGCGCGGCGAGCTGCCGAGCGAGCGCGCCACCTCCTCGAGCCGCACGGGTGACTGCTCGATCGACGCACGCACCGCACCGACCGCGAGCGGCAGGAACAGCACCACGTAGCCGAGCACGAGCAGCGGCACCTCCTGGTACACGGGCCGGAGGAGCCGGACCCCGAGGAACACGAGCGAGATCGCGACCACGATCCCGGGGAGCGCGTGCGCGACGTAGGTGGACCGCTCGATCACGGTCGTGGCCGCGCTCCGGTAGCGGGCGGCGAGGATGCCGACGGGCACCGCGAGGAGCGTCGCCGCGATCGCCGCGAGGAGCGACAGCCAAAGCGTCTCGGCGAGCGCGGCGAGGACGTCGCCGACGTCCACGCTGGTGGAGCGGAACGTGGTGGCCCAGTGGACGACGCGGGCGACCGGGAACCCCACCGACGCCCCGAGGACCCCCACCACGAAGGCCACCGCGAGCGGCGTCGCCCGCCCCAGCCGCACGGGCGCCGCAGCCCGCGCCGCGCCCGAGCCGAGGCGGCTCGCGGCCGCGCGCCCCCGCGCCGCCGCTTCGCCCGCCACGAGCGCGAGCGAGATGAGCACGAGCGTCAGCGCGAGGATCGCCGCCCGGGACGGGTTGAACCCGGCCCGGTAGGCGCCGTAGATCACCCAGGTGAACACCTCGTACCGCATGGCCGCGACCGCGCCGAAGTCGCTGAGGACGTAGAGCGCCACGAGCAGCGCGCCGGCGGAGACGGCGGGGCGCACCTGGCGGATCGTCAGCCGGACCGCCACGTCGAGGCGCGTGCGCCCGAGCGAGCGCGCCACCTCCTCCTGCGCGGGGTCGAGCTGGCGCAGGGCCGCCACCGTCGGGAGGTACACGAAGGGGTACGACACCAGCGTGAGCACCAGCGTCGCGCCGCCGAACCCGGCGAGCGACGGTCGCCACGAGACCCAGGCGAACGCGGACAGGTAAGACGGGATCGCCAGTGGCAGCGCGAGGAGGATCCGCAGGGCGCCGCGCCCGGGCAGGTCGCTGCGCACGACCAGCCACGCGGCGGCGACGCCCACGAGGACCGACCCCGCCGTGACGGCGCCGCTGAGCGCGAGGCTGCGCAGGACGAGGTCGGCGGTGCGGCGTCGCCACAGCTCGTCGACCACGGTCGACCACCCGCGCTCGACGGCCCGGTCGGCGAGGTACCAGACCGGTGCGATGGCGACGACCGCCGCCACGAGCGCCGGCAGGGCGATCGCGATCGGTGGCCGCCGCCGCCACGACACCATCACGGGACGATCACGGCCCGGTCACAGCGTGAGCAGCCCCACGTCCGAGAGCAGCTCCTGCGTCTCGGCGATCGTGTCGAGGTCGGCGAGGTCGATCGCCGGCGGCTCGAGGGAGTCGAGCGTCGGCAGCCCCTCCGGCGTGTCGATGCCGGCGACGAGCGGGAACTCGAACGTCTCCTGCGCGAAGTAGGTCTGGCCCTCCGGGCCCAGCAGGTACTCGACGAGCTGCTGCGCGAGGTCGGCGTCGTCGCTCGACGCGAGGATCCCGACGCCGGCGACGTTGACGAGCCCGCCCGGGTCGCCGCCGCCGAGGAACTGGTTGCGGGCCGTCACGTTCTCCTCGCCCTCGGCCGCGATCTTCTCGTAGAGGTAGTAGTGGTTGACGAGGCCCAGCGCGACCTCGCCGGAGTCCACCGCGTCGCGGACGGCGCCGTTGCGCTCGTACGGCGTCGGGTCCTGCGCCGCGAACGCCTCGAGCCACTCGCGGGCGCCCTCCTCGCCGCGCAGGATGCGCAGCGCGGTGACGAAGCTCTGCCACGACGCGTTCGTCGGGGCGAAGCCGATCTTCCCCTTCCACCGCGGGTCGAGCACCTCGTCGATCGTCGTCGGCGGCTCGGGCGCGAGCTCCGGGTTGTAGACGATGACCCGGGCGCGGCCGCTGGTGCCGACCCACCGGCCGCTCGTCGAGCGGAACTGCTCGGGCACGAGCGACAGGACCTCGTCGGGCATCGCGGCGAGCAGGCCCTCCTTCTCGACGGCGCCGAGGGCGCCGGCGTCCTGCGAGAAGAACAGGTCCGCGGGCGACGCGTCGCCCTCCGTGATGAGCTGCGCCGCGAGCTCGCCGCTGTCGCCGCCGCGGAGCTCGACGCCGATGCCGGTCGCCTCGGTGAACTGCTCGAGGAGCGGCTGCACGAGCTCCTCGCTGCGCCCGGAGTACACGGTGATCGTGCCGGCCTCGCCCTCGGTGGGTGCTCCCGGGGCCGCGGTGTCGCCGGGGGCGGCGGTGTCGCCGGGAGCGGCGGTGTCGCCGGGGGCGGCGGTGTCGTCCGTGGGGCCGCTGTCGTCGTCGGCGCAGGCGGCGCCCAGCAGCGCGAGCGCCGTGACGGCGGCGGCGATGCGCCGCCGCGACGGGCGACGGGTGCGTGCGGTCATGTGGAGCTCTCCTCGTTCACGGTGCGGGTGCGCACGCCGGCACGGTACCCACGCCAGCCCGTGCGTATCAAGCTGACCTAACACCACCTGTGCGGCTCGTCGACGCGGGCGTCCGCACGCGCGCCTCGGGGCGCGGGCCGGCTTGACGAACGCGGAGCGGGGAGCGGGCGCGGCGTGGCCGTCAGCCGGCGGCGCGGTCGGGGCCCTCGAGGCGGTGCAGCGCCTCGGTGACCACGCGCACGGCCTCCGCGACCGGGTCCCGGTGCGTGCGCAGCTCCGCGTGGCCGACGACGACGCCGAACGGCGCGTTCCAGAACGGGTCGTCGAGCCCGCTGCGGTCGAACGGGCCGACGTACACGTACGGCTCCGGCACCCACGCGTCGCCCGGCGAGAGCCCCACGTTCGCCTGGGTGCCGTTGGCCAGCTCGACCACCACGGCGAGGTCGAAGTGCTCGGGCCAGAGGACCGGCTGCGTGATCGAGGTGACGATCGTGCCGAGCGGACGCCCCTGGTCCACGTCGCGCGTGACGTGGGCGAGCACCGCGGCGCCGAACGCGTAGACGTCCGCCAGCGCCGCCGTCGCGCCCGGATCGACGTCGAGCGGAGCATCCGGTTCGAGCGGGGGCAGGTCCTCGCCGATCAGCGGATCCGGCCCAGGGACGACGCCGAGGAGCTCGCACACCTCCCGGAGCGTCGTCATCTCGGCGCGGGCGCCGCCCTCCCAACCCGCGGTCCCGCCGCGGATGCTCAGGCGCTGGCCGTCGTCGAACGGCGGCGTCGCGATGCCGCCGTCGACGGGGACGAGGCCGATCTCGCCCGTGCGCGCGCGGCGGTGCGCGGCGAGCGCGTAGCAGGCGACGGCGTGCACCGCGTCCCGGGTGGTGGCGAACGTCGGTGGCAGGTCGTGCAGCTCCACGCCGCCAGTCTTGCCGAGCGGGGGCCGTCGGCGGACCCGTGCCCGGCCGGCGGCACCGCGGGCGTGGCGGATCCGGCACCCGGCGCCGCGAGCGGCCACGGGTAGCGTGGCGCGCATGGCTGGAGCAGCGGGTGGAGAGTCGGCGTCGGGCACCACGGGTGGGCGCGATCCGGGCGTGCCGGTGGACGTGAAGCCGCGCAGCCGCGACGTCACCGACGGCATCCAGAAGGCCCCGGCCCGGGCGATGCTGCGGGCGGTCGGCATGACCGACGACGACTGGGAGAAGCCGCAGGTCGGCGTGGCGTCGGCCTGGAACGAGGTGACGCCGTGCAACATGACCCTGCGCAAGCTCGCCCAGCACGTGAAGGACGGCGTGCGCGGCGCCGGCGGCTTCCCGCTCGAGTTCGGCACGATCACGGTGAGCGACGGCATCAGCATGGGCCACGAGGGGATGCGCGCCTCGCTCGTCAGCCGCGAGGTCATCTGCGACTCGGTCGAGACGGTCGTCCACGCCGAGCGGATGGACGGCTTCGTGGGGCTGGCCGGGTGCGACAAGAGCATCCCGGCGATGCTGATGGCCGCGGCGCGCCTCGACCTGCCCAGCGTGTTCGTCTACAACGGCTCGATCATGCCGGGCGACCACCACGGCACGTCGCTCGACATCACCAGCGTGTTCGAAGCCGTCGGCGCCTGCGCGCTCGGGCTCATCTCGGAGGCGGAGCTCGGTGAGATCGAGCGCAAGGCCTGCCCGGGCGAGGGGGCGTGCGGCGGCATGTTCACCGCCAACACGATGAGCTCGATCGCCGAGGCGATCGGCATGTCGCTGCCGGGCACGGCGTCACCCCCGGCCATCGACGTCCGCCGCGAGGGCGACGCCCGGCGTGCCGGCGAGGCCGTCGTCGGGATGCTCCGCCGCGGGATCACGCCGCGGATGATCATGACGAAGCAGGCGTTCGAGAACGCGATCGCGGTGACGTCGGCGCTCGGCGGCTCCACCAACGCGGTGCTGCACCTGCTCGCGATCGCGAACGAGGCGGGCGTCGCGCTCGAGCTCGACGACTTCAACCGTATCGCCGCCACCGTCCCGCACATCGCCGACATGAAGCCGGGCGGCAAGTTCCACATGAGCGACCTCGACCGCGTCGGCGGGGTGCCGATGGTGCTCCGCCACCTGCTCGACGCGGGCCTGCTCCACGGTGACGTCCTCACCGTGACCGGGCGGACCATGGCCGAGAACCTGGCGGAGCTGGACCCGCCGCGCCCCGACGGCGTGGTCGTCCACCCGCTCGAGGCTCCGATCCACACCGAGGGCGGCATCAACGTCCTCACCGGGTCGCTCGCGCCGAAGGGGGCCGTGGTGAAGGTCGCCGGCCTGTCGAAGGAGCAGATGTCGTTCGAGGGCGTCGCGCGCGTCTTCGACGGCGAGGACGGCGCGATGGAGGCGATCCTCTCCGGGTCGATCCAGCCGGGGACGGTGCTCGTCATCCGCTACGAGGGCCCGAAGGGCGGCCCCGGCATGCGCGAGATGCTCGCGATCACCGGCGCGCTGAAGGGGGCGGGGCGCGGCGCGGACTGCGCGCTCGTGACCGACGGGCGCTTCAGCGGCGGGACGTGGGGGTTCTGCATCGGCCACGTGGCGCCCGAGGCCGTCGACGGCGGGCCGATCGCGTTCGTGCAGGACGGCGACGTCATCCGCGTCGACGTGCACGCGCTGGCGCTCGACCTGCTGGTCGACGACGCAGAGCTCGCCCGCCGCCGCGCGTCGTGGACGCCGAACCCGCCGCGGTACACGAGCGGCGTGCTCGGCAAGTACGCCAAGCTCGTGCAGGGCGCGGAGACCGGCGCGATCACGAACACGCTCTGACGCCCTCGGACCGTCAGCCGGCGGCGCGACGCGACGTGCGGCTGCCGCCGGGCAGGCGCAGCGCGACGGCACGCCACCCGACGAGCAGCGCGCCGGTGACCAGCGTCGCGACCACCACGAACGACGCGGCGGTGCCGCGGTCGAACGCGACGCGGCGCAGCAGCAGGCCGGCCACGACCGTGACGGGCCACACGACGAGCCCCGTGCGGATCGTCCTCGGCGCGCGCCACGCGCGAGCGACGAGCCAGCCCAGCGCGAGCGCGAGGAGGAACGGCGCGGCGACCTCGGCCACGCCCGAGACGAGTCCGCCGTCCTCGTCGTGGCTGCGGCGGCCGACGGCCACGAACACGAGGATCGACGCGACGTCCATCGCCGCGGCCGCCGCCACCCGATCGGCCGGAACCCTCACGCGCGCTCCAGGGTGACGATCGCGTTGTAGTCGGGGATCCGGCTGCGCGGCTCGCGCGCGCCCGGACCCGACGGGAGCAGGACGTTCCCCTCGGGCCAGTGCACCTGCACCGATCGTGCGGGCAGGGCGACGAGCTTCGCCGTCCCGAGCATCTCGCCGGTCTCGCTCCGCAGCCGCACCCGGTCGCCGTCCGCGATGCCGAGGCCGGCCGCCTCCGTCCGATCCACGTAGACGGCGTCGCGACCGGCGCCCGTGAGCGGGTCGGTCTCCGCGAACACCATCGAGTTGAACTGCTTGCCGCGCCGGGTGCTGCAGAAGAACGATCCGGGCGGCAGGTCCGGCGGCGCGACGTCGACGACGCTGAAGCGCCCCCGGCCCGACGGCGTCGGGAACCGGCCGCCCTCGGCCAGGTGGCGCCCGCCGTACTGGACCTGGTCGCGCCGCTCCGAGAGCGTCTCGATCCCGGCGTACATCTCGACGAGCGCCCCGATCTCGGCCCGCAGCGCGGCGCCGTCGCGCCACGCGAACCTGTCGGCGAGATCCGGACGGACGCGCGACGCGAGGTCCGCGAAGATCCGCCACTCGCTGCGGGCCTCGCCGAGCGGCTCCGCCACCTGCGGCCCGTAGGCGATGCGCCGTTCGGTGGTCGTGCTCGTCCCGCCGCCCTCCTGCTCGTAGCGCGTGGCCGCCGGCAGGAGGATCACGTCGTCGCCGTCGACCAGCATCTGGCTCGACAGGACGATGTCCTGGTGCACGCGCAGCCCAACGCGCTCCATCGCCTGGTGCACCCGAACCGGGTCGGGGAGGATCTCGAGCAGGTTCGAGCCGTCGAGGACGAGCACGTCCACCTCGCCCCGCTCGGCCGCCTCCACCATCTCCGCGGCCGTCAGCCCGGGACCGGCCGGGACGTCGAAGCCCCACCGCCGGCTCCACGCCGCGACGTGCTCGGCGTCGATCGGGTCACCGCCCGGCAGCGCCGTCGCGTACGCACCCATCTCGGCCCCGCCCTGGACGCCGCTGTGGCCGCGGATCGGCATCAGGCCCGCACCGTCACGACCCACGTTGCCGCGCGCGAGGCCGACGTTGACGATCGCCTGCACGCCCTCGACGCCGTGGCGGTGCTGCGTGATGCCCATGCTCCAGACGAGCACCGCGCCGCGGGCGCCGCCGTACAGGTCGACGAACGCGTCGAGCTGCGCCTCGCTGATGCCGGCGTCCGCGAGCAAGCGGTCCATCGGCATCTCGCCGAGGGCGGCGACGAGCTCGTCCCAGCCCTCCGTGTGCTCGGCGACGAAGGCCTCGTCCACCGCGTCCCGCTCGATCAGGCGCCGGAGGATCGCGTTCGCGAGCGCCACGTCGCCCTCGGGCCGCACCGGCAGGTGCAGGTCGCACAGCTTCGTCCCGAACAGGGCCGACTCGACGTTGCTCGGCACCCAGTAGCGCTCGAGGCCCGGCTCGAGGTACGGGTTGATCACGACGACCTTGGCGCCGCGCCGCTTCGCCAGGTACAGGTACTTCGTGAACACGGGCTGGTTGTTCGCGACGTTCGCGCCCCACAGCACGACGAGGTCCGCCTCCAGCACGTCCTGCAGGCTGCAGGTGGAGGCGGCGACGCCGATGGTCTGCTTCAGCCCGACGGTCGAGGGCGCGTGGCACGTGCGGGCCGCCGAGTCGATGCTGGCCACGCCCATCGCGCGAGCCGCCTTGCCGGCCACGTAGTACACCTCGTTGGTGATCCCACGGCTGGTGAGGAACATCGCGGTGCGGTCGCCGCCCGCGGCGCGGATCGCCGTCGCGACGGCGTCGAGCGCCTCGTCCCAGCCGATGCGGGTGAAGCCTGGCTCCCCGCGCCGGCGCCGCATCGGGTGCGCGAGGCGGCCCATCTCGCGCAGCTCCGCGCCGCTCAGCCCGCGCACCCACGAGAGGTCGGCGAGCAGCGCGTGGTCGAAGGGCTCCGCGCAGTTCACCTCGAGCAGCTTCAGCCGGGTGGTGCACAGGTGCACGCCGTCGAGGGTCCAGTCGTGGAACCCGGCGACGCCGAGCGCGCAGCCGTCGCAGACCCCCTTCGACAGGATGTCGAACGCCTTCTTCGCGTTCCCCTTGACCTTCCACGCGATCTTCGCCATGTCGCCGTAGTGGTTCGGCTTCTGGTGCCCGATCCCGTTCGGGGACAGGCTCACCCACGACGTGCGGTCCCAGACCATGGCCCCAGGCTAGGTGCCGGATCGGGCCGTGGTCCCGTGGGCGTAACGTCGCGCGCCTCGGCCGGCGCCAGCGACCGGCCCGCGGGAGAGGAGACGACGATGCCGCTCTACCTCACGAGGTTCAGCTACACGCCCGAGACGTGGGCGAGGTTGATCGCGAACCCGGAGGACCGCCGGGAGGCCGCGCGCGCGTACATCGAATCCGTCGGCGGCACGCTGCACGGGTTCTGGTACGCGTTCGGGGAGCACGACGGCTACAACCTGTGGGAGGCGCCCGACAACGCCGCGATGGCGGCCGTCGCGCTCGCGATCGGTGCCGGCGGGGCGATCAGCTCGATCGAGACGACCGTGCTCATGACCGTCGAGGAGACGATCGACGCGCTCGGGCGCGCGCAGCAGATCCGGTACCGGCCGCCCGCCACCTGATCGGCCCGCGGGCCGAGGCCCGTCCTCAGTCGTGGGGGTCGAAGTTGCCGAGCTTGCCCCGGTAGAACAGCAGCGGCGCCGGCTCGTGATCGGCCTCCGCGTGCTCGAGCGCCTGGATGCGTCCCATCACGAAGTGGTGGTCGCCGGCCTCGACGACCTGCTCGGTGGTGCAGTCCATCCATGCGATCGCGCCGTCGATGATCGGCGATCCCGTCACCGGCGCGGGCGTCCAGGTGACGCCCTCGAACGGGTCGTCGATGCTGGTCTTCGCGAACTGCCAGCACCACGCGGCCTGGTCGGCGGCGAGCACGTTGACGCAGAACGCCCCGGCGGGGCGCATCACCTGCCACCGCTCGGACGTGACCATCGGCAGGAACCCGACGAGCGGGGGGTCGAGCGACACGGACGTGAACGACCCGATCGTGAACCCGACCGGTGCGCCGTCGACGACGGCGGTGATCACGGTCACGCCGGTGGGGAAGTGACCGAGGACGGACCGGTACTTGACGGAGTCGATCGTCATGGCGCCGACTGTAGACCCGGCCCGGCAGCGGGCCGCCGGTCACGGTCCGCGACCCGGTTGCCCGCCGCGACGCGCGATCCTGTGGCGATGGCCGTCCCCGCCGCGGAGCGCAAGGCGTCGATCCGGCGCCGGATGCTGCTGGCCCGTGACCTGGTGGACGACCGCCTCCTGCGGAGCGTGTCGCTGTGGGCGCGGGTGGCCGAGCTGCCGGCGTACGCCGAGGCGACGATGGTGATGGCGTACGCCGCGCTGGGCGGCGAGCCCGACACCGACCCGCTCGTCGCCCGGCTCGCCCGCGACGGCAAGACGCTCGTGCTGCCGAGCGTGCAGGACGACCGGATCGTCCCGCGCCTCGTCGGCCCCGGCCTCGAGCGCGGCGCGCTGGGGGTGCTCGAGCCCCGCGGCGAGGTGGTGCCGCCCCGGCTGCTCGACGTGGTGATCGTGCCGGGCGTCGCGTTCACCCTCGACGGCCGGCGGCTCGGGCGCGGGCGCGGCCACTACGACCGCTTCCTCGCCGAGCTACCGCCCTCGTGCACCACGATCGGGGTGTGCTTCGCGGAGCACCTCGTCGACGACCTGCCGGTCGAGCCGCACGACCGCGACGTGAGCGTGGTCGTGGTCGACGACCTGGCAGGGTGACGCCGTGACCGCGCCCTTCACCCTCGACGAGCTGCGTGCGGCGTCGGAGCTCGTCCGCCGCCACGTGCCCCCGACGCCGCAGTACCGCTGGCCGCTGCTCGAGGCGCACGTGCCCGGCGCGGCGAGCGTGTGGGTGAAGCACGAGAACCACACCCCCACCGGCGCGTTCAAGGTCCGGGGCGGGCTGGTCCACCTGGCCCGCCTGGCGCGCGACGAGCCCGGGCTGCCGGGCGTCGTCAGCGCCACCCGCGGCAACCACGGCCAGAGCATCGCCCTCGCGGCGGGGTTGCACGGGATCCCGGCGACGATCGTCGTCCCGCACGGCAACAGCCCCGACAAGAACGCGGCGATGCGCGCGTTCGGCGCGGAGCTGATCGAGCACGGCCACGACTTCCAGGCCGCCCGCGAGCACGCGGCCGCGTTGGCTGCCGAGCGGGGCCTGCGGATGGTCCCGTCGTTCCACCACGACCTCGTCCTCGGCGTGGCGACGTACGCCCTGGAGCTGTTCGAGGCCGTGGCGGCAGCGGGTCCCCCGCTCGACGTCGTCTACGTCCCGGTCGGCATGGCGACGGGCATCTGCGCGCTGATCGCGGTGCGCGACCTGCTGGCGCTGCCGACGCGGATCGTCGGGGTCGTCGCCGAGCGCGCTCCCGCGACGGCGCTGTCGTTCCACGCGGGCGCGGCGGTCGCCACGGACACCGCCGACACCTTCGTCGACGGCGTCGCGTGCCGCTCGCCGGACCCGGCCGCCGTCGCCGCGATCGTGCGCGGCGCCGAGCGGATCGTGCAGGTGCCCGAGGAGGCGACGGCGCGGGCGATCGGGGTGCTCCACGCGACCACGCACAACCTCGCCGAGCCGGCGGGGGCGATCGCGACGGCGGCGATGCTGGCCGAGGCCGGGGGCCTGGCCGGCCGGCACGTCGCCACCGTCCTCACCGGCGGCAACCTCGACGCCGGGATCCTGGTCGAGGTGCTGGCGGGCCGCACGCCGCGACCCGCCTGAGGCTCACGTCTCGTCGTAGTACTCGCGCCCGAGGTGCGTGATCTGGTCCTCGCCCATCATCCACCGCAGGGTGTTCTTCAGCTTGGTGCGCTGGATGAACAGGTCGTGCTCGGGGTAGAGCCCGGGCGCCACCTGGGGGCTCTTGTAGTAGAAGCTGAGCCACTCCTGGATGCCGCCGAGCCCGGCGCGCTGGGCGAGGTCGCTGAACAGCACCAGGTCGAGCGCGAGCGGCGCGGCGAGGATCGAGTCGCGGCAGAGGAAGTCGACCTTGATCTGCATCGGGTAGCCGAGCCAGCCGAAGATGTCGATGTTGTCCCACCCCTCCTTGTTGTCGCCGCGAGGGGGGTAGTAGTTGATCCGGACCTTGTGGAAGACGTTGCCGTACAGCTCCGGGAACAGCTCGGGCTGGAGGATGTCCTCGAGCACGCCGAGCTTGGACTCCTCCTTGGTCTTGAAGTTGTCCGGGTCGTCGAGGACCTCGCCGTCGCGGTTGCCGAGGATGTTCGTCGAGTACCAGCCCGCCAGGCCGAGCATCCGCGCGCGCAGCATGGGGGCCAGCACCGTCTTCATCAGGGTCTGGCCGGTCTTGAAGTCCTTGCCGCTGATGGGGACGTTGCGCTCGGTGGCGAGCTGGCGCAGCACGGGCGTGTCGACGGCCAGGTTCGGCGCGCCGTTCGCGAACGGCACGCCCTCCAGGATCGCCGCGTACGCGTAGAGCATCGACGGCGCGATCGTCGGGTCGTTCGCGTCGATCGCCTTCTCGAAGGACTCGAGGTCCATGTGCGCGGGACCCGGCTCGATGAAGATCTCGGTGCTCGCCGCCCAGATCATGACGAGGCGGTCCACCTGCTTGTCCTCGCGGAACCGGTTGATGTCCTCGCGGATCGCCTCGAGCATCGCCCGCTTGTCGATCGTGCCGAGCACGTTGCCGGCGTCGATGTTCTTCACGTAGCTGCGGTCGAACGCGGCCTTCATCGGCACCACCTCGCGCAGCGCCTCGGCGATGCCCTCGATGTGCTTGCCGGACTCGAGGACCCCGGCCCGGGTGGCGGCCACGTACGCGTCGTCGGGGAACGGGTCCCACGCCCCGAACACGACGTCGTCGAGCGACGCGAGCGGCACGAAGTCCTTGATGAGCGGCGTGCGGCCGTCGGTGCGCTTGCCGAGGCGGATGGTGTCCATCTGCGTGAGGCTGCCGATCGGCTGCCCCATCCCCCGCTTCACCAGCTCGACGCCGGCGATGAGGGTGGAGGAGACGGCGCCGAGGCCCACCGTCAGCACGCCGAGGCGGCCGGTGGCGGGGGCGATGGACGGAGGGGTGGGCGTGGTCATGGTGAGTGGAGGTTACGACCTCGGGTCCGGCCCTACCATCGTCGCGTGCAGATCGAGCCGACGCCCCCGGCCAGCGACGACGCGACCTCCCGCACGCCGGGGGGCGCCGTGCTGATGGACGGCGCGCGCCTGCGCGACGAGATCGTCGCCCGGCTGCGCGACGACCTCGCCGCCGCCGGCTCGCCGCCGATCTGCCTCGCCACCGTGCTCGTCGGGGAGGATCCGCCCAGCCAGCGGTACGTGCGCAACAAGCACGTGCAGGCCGAGCGGGCCGGCCTCCAGAGCCGCAACGAGGTGCTCCCCGCCGGCGCGTCGCAGGCCGAGCTGGAGGACGTCGTGGCGGCGCTCGCCGTCGACCCGGCGGTGCACGGCATCCTGGTCCAGAGCCCGATCCCGCCCGGGCTGGACTACGACGCGGTCCTCGCGCTCGTGCCGCCGGACAAGGACGTCGACGGCCTGACGGACACCTCGATGGGCCGCCTCGTGAAGGGGCTGCCCGGCCTGGTCGGCTGCACGCCCCTCGGGGTGATGCGCCTCCTCGAGCGCTACGGCGTCGCCACCGCCGGCGCTCGCGCGGTCGTGATCGGCCGCTCCACGCTCGTCGGGCTGCCCCTGTCGCTGCTGCTCGCGAGGAAGGGGGTCGACGCGACGGTGACGATGGCCCACAGCCGCACCCGTGACCTCGCCGACGTGTGCCGCGAGGCCGACATCGTCGTCGGCGCCGCCGGGCAGGCGCACGTGATCGGCGCCGCCCACGTCAAGCCGGGCGCGGCGGTGATCGACGTCGGGATCTCGCGCACCGAGGCCGGCATCGTCGGCGACGTCGACTTCGAGGCCGTCCAGGCCGTCGCCGGAGCCGTCACGCCGATGCCCGGCGGGACCGGCCCGATGACGATCGCGTGCCTGCTGGAGAACACGGTCACCGCGGCCCGCCTGCAGGGCGTCGTCGTCTGAGCGCGGCGTGACCGGCGGGTTGCGGTCCCGCACCTCCTGTGGTTGACTGCAGCTCGTGCGTGCCGAGTCGACCGACCTCCGCATCCTCGTACTCATCGTGTAGACGCACGCCTCCACATCCCCGCGTGCGTCCAGGCCTCCCCACCGGGAGGCCGTTTCGTTTTTCCGCCCCGCTCGCGTCCCGCAGCCGCCCCTCCCACCCCAGAACCAGGAGCCAGTCCCATGAAGCCGTCCGGCACGATCACCGGCGCCCAAGCGCTCATCCGAGCCCTCGAGCACGAGGGCGTCGAGGTGATGTTCGGCCTCCCCGGCGGGTGCATCCTCCCCGCCTACGACCCGCTGCTCGACAGCTCGATCCGCCACGTCCTGGTGCGCCACGAGCAGGGCGCGGGGCACATGGCCGAGGGGTACGCCCACGTCACCGGCCGCCCGGGGGTGGCCATGGTCACGAGCGGGCCGGCGGCGACGAACATGGTCACGCCGCTCATGGACGCGTACATGGACTCGATCCCGATGGTGTGCATCACGGGCCAGGTGCCGACCTTCGCGATCGGCACCGACGCGTTCCAGGAGTGCGACACCGTCGGCATCACGCGCAGCGCCACGAAGCACAACGAGCTCGTCATGACCGCGCAGGACGTGCCGATGGCGGTCCGCCAGGCGTTCCACATCGCCACCACGGGACGGCCCGGGCCGACGTTGATCGACGTGCCGAAGGACGTCCTGCAGAACTCGATGGAGTGGTACTGGCCGACCGACGCCGAGGTCGCCGACAGCCTGCCCGGGTTCCGCCCCAACGTGAAGGGCCACCCGAAGATGATCAAGGAGGCGGCGCGGCTGATCCTCGCCGCCGAGCGCCCGGTGCTGTACGCGGGCGGCGGCATCCTCAAGGCTCGCGCCGCCGAGGCGCTGCGCGAGCTCGCCGAGCTGACCCAGATCCACGTGGTCACCACCCTGATGGCGCGCGGCGCGTTCCCCGACAGCCACCCGCTGTGCCTGGGGATGCCCGGCATGCACGGCAACGCGACGGCCGTCACCGCGATGCAGCGCAGCGACCTGCTGATCGCGCTCGGCGCCCGCTTCGACGACCGGATCACCGGCAAGGTCGACGCGTTCGCGCCCGACGCGAAGGTCATCCACGTCGACATCGACCCGGCCGAGCAGGGCAAGGTCCGCCGCCCGGACGTGCCGATCGTCGGCGACTGCAAGTACGTCATCGAGGAGCTCGTCAGGGCGATCAAGGACCTGCTCCAGGGCGGCGCCACGCAGGCCGACACCGGTGCGTGGCGGAGCCGCATCAGCGGCTGGCGCGAGCAGTTCCCGCTCAGCTACGAGCCGAGCGAGCCGGGCGAGGCGCTCAAGCCGCAGTTCTGCCTCGAGCAGCTGCGCGACAACGCCCCCGAGGGCACGATCCTCGTCAGCGGCGTCGGCCAGCACCAGATGTGGTCCAGCCAGTACTGGCGCTTCGACGAGCCCTACACCTGGGTCAACTCGGGCGGGCTCGGCACGATGGGCTTCAGCGTCCCGGCCGCGATCGGCGCCAAGGTCGGCCGCCCGGATCGCACGGTGTGGGCGATCGACGGCGACGGCTGCTTCCAGATGACCGCGCAGGAGCTCGTCACCGCCGCCGTCGAGCGGATCCCGATCAAGGTCGGGATCCTGAACAACAGCTACCTCGGCATGGTCCGGCAGTGGCAGGAGATGTTCTACGACGAGCGCTACAGCGAGGTGTACCTCTCGCCGGAGCTGCCGGACTTCGTGAAGTGGGCCGAGGCGATGGGGTGCGTCGGCATCCGCGTCGACAGCCCCGAGGAGGTGCAGCCGGCGATCGACAAGGCGAACTCGATCGACGACCGGCCGGTCGTCGTCGACTTCCGGGTCGACGCCCGCGAGAAGGTCTTCCCGATGATCCCCGCCGGCATGGGCAACGACGACCTGATCCTGCCCGCCAGCCAGCGCGACCGTCGGGCGGGTCTGCGATGAGCGCCGTCACCAACCACCACATCCTGTCCGTCCTCGTGCAGAACCGCCCGGGCGTGCTCGCCCGGGTGGCGAGCCTGTTCGCCCGGCGCGACTTCAACATCTTCAGCCTCGCCGTCGCGCCCGCGGAGGAGGACGGCTTCAGCCGGATCACGATCGTCGTCGACGTCGAGTCGACGCCGCTCGAGCAGATCACCAAGCAGCTGTTCAAGCTGATCGAGGTGGTGAAGATCAGCGAGCTCGACCCGCGCCGGTCGGTCGAGCGCGAGCTGCTGCTCGCGACCGTCCGCACGGGCGGCGACCAGCGCGGCCAGATCGTCGAGCTCGTCACGATCTTCGAGGGCAAGATCCTCGCCGTCGGCGTCGAGGCCATCACCGTCTCGCTGGAGGGCCACCCCGACAAGCTCGACGACTTCGAGTCGTTGCTGTCCGGCTATGGCATCGTGGAGCTGCAGCGCTCCGGGCGGGTGGCGCTCCCCAAGTTGGATCGAGAGGCACGCCTGCGTGCCGTCAAGGGAAAGGCAGGCTGATGGCAGCCAAGGTGTACTACGAGGCGGACGCCGATCCGTCGATCATCCGCGGCCGGAAGGTCGCGATCGTCGGCTACGGCTCCCAGGGGCACGCGCACGCGCTGAACCTGAAGGAGTCGGGGGTGCCCGTCGTCGTGGGCCTGCGCGAGGGATCGCGCTCGGCTGCCAAGGCCGAGGCCGCCGGCCTCGAGGTGCGCTCCATCGCCGACGCGGCGAAGTGGGCCGACGTCGTGATGATGACGATGCCGGACACGGAGCAGAAGGCCACGTACGAGCAGGACATCAAGCAGCACATGAAGAAGGGCAAGGCCATCGCCTTCGCCCACGGGTTCAACATCCGCTTCAAGCGCATCCGCCCGTCGACGTCGATCGACGTGATCATGGTCGCGCCCAAGGGCCCGGGCCACCTGGTGCGCCGCACCTACACCGAGGGGGGCGGGGTGCCCGCGCTCATCGCCGTCCACCAGGACGCGACGGGCCAGGCGCGCGACCTGGCGCTGTCGTACGCCGACGCGATCGGCGGGTCCCGCGCCGGCGTGATCGAGACGACGTTCACCGAGGAGACCGAGACGGACCTGTTCGGCGAGCAGGCCGTGCTGTGCGGCGGGCTCACCTCGCTCGTGCAGGCCGGCTTCGAGACGCTCGTCGAGGCGGGCTACCAGCCCGAGATGGCGTACTTCGAGTGCCTCCACGAGGTGAAGCTGATCGTTGACCTGATGTACGAGGAGGGGATCGCCGGGATGCGCTACAGCATCAGCGACACCGCCGAGTACGGCGACGTCACCCGGGGACCGCGGATCGTCAACGCCCGGACGAAGGCGGAGATGAAGAAGATCCTCAAGGAGATCCAGAGCGGCAGGTTCGCGAAGGAGTGGGTCGCCGAGAGCGAGTCCGGTCGTGAGCGGTTCAACGAGCTGCGCGCCGCCGGTGCGGCGCACCCGATCGAGCAGGTCGGCAAGGAGCTGCGGGCGATGATGCCGTTCCTCGGCGCGGGCAAGCAGAAGGTCAGCGACATCTCCGGCGGCTGACCCCCGCCCCTTCCACCGGTTTACGTAAACCCGGAACGGGCCTGACCAGGCCCAATGCGTCCAGAAGATTTACGTAAACCCATGGGGGGAGGGGTCAGATGATGTCGAGCTGGTCGAGGACCGACGCCGCGTAGGCGGCGTCGCCCTCGACCGTGACGTGGTCGCGCCAGCTCCGCCGGGTGGTCCCCCAGATCACGAAGTCGTGGCTCGTGGAGCGGACCGTCGCCGCCGCCTCGCCGGTGGCGCCCGGCGCCACCTGCACCAGCGCGTCGGGCCGCTCGCGATCGAGGGTCCACGTCCCGCCGCCGGGACCGTCGAGCACCAGCTGGAGCGGGCGGTCGAGGGCGGTGAGCGACCGGCTGCACATCTGCGGCAGGCCGGCGATCATCCACCCGACCGTCGGGCCGAGGCGGACGTCGTCGGCGGGCGGCAGCTTGCGCTCGATCGGCCCGAGCGGTCGCAGCAGGTCGACGCGCAGGTGGCAGTAGTGGTCGAACGCGTAGGCGTCCGCGAGGAGGTTCGTGGGGTAGGTGCCGAGGTCGGCGAGGGGGAGCGGCGCCGACGCGGCGGGCTCCTCCTGCAGCGACGCGAGCACGGCGAGCGCCCGCGGCGCGAACTCCTCGTACTCGGCCAGGACCTGCTGCGCCGACCACCCCCGCCGCGGCTCGACGAGCATCTCCATCGCCTGCTCCGCGGCGACGGGCGGCCCGTCGGTGGGCGCCGCATCCGGCGGCTCGACCGTCACCTGGAAGTTCGAGCTCATGTGCGCGACCAGGTCCTGCACGCGCCAGCCGGCGCAGCCGCTCGGGCGCTGCCACTCCTCGTCGCTGAGGGAGCGGATCACCGTCAGCACGTCGTCCTGCAGCACCCGGACCGCTTCGACACCTCGCACCGACATGGTCGTCCTCCCGTCGACGTGGCTCGCGGCCGCGTCGCACGCGAGTGTGCCCGGCGCCCGCGCCGAGGGACGAGCGGGAGGTCCGGACCCATTGTTGACTTCGCAGGTCGGGAATCGACGGGTGTAGCGTGCGCGCCATGAGCCAGCAGTGGGGTTTCGAGACGCGCCAGATCCACGCGGGGGCCACGCCCGACCCCGCCACCGGCGCCCGCGCGGTGCCCATCTACCAGACGACGAGCTACGAGTTCCGCGACGCCGCGCACGCGCAGAACCTGTTCGCGCTGGCGGAGATCGGCAACATCTACACCCGCATCATGAACCCGACGCAGGGCGTGCTCGAGGCGCGCCTCAGCGACCTCGAGGGCGGGGTGACGACGGCGGTCGGCCTGCCCGGCGCGCTCGTGGTGGCGAGCGGGCAGTCGGCCGAGCTGATCGCGATCCTCAACCTCGCCGAGCGCGGCGACCACCTCGTGGCGTCGCCGTCGCTGTACGGCGGCACGTACAACCTCTTCCACTACACGTTGCCGAAGATGGGCATCGAGGTCACGTTCGTCGACGATCCCGACGACCTCGACCAGTGGCGGCGGGCGATCCGGCCGACGACGAAGGCGTTCTTCGGCGAGGTGCTGGCCAACCCCAAGAACGACATCTTCGACATCGAGGGCGTCAGCGCCGTCGCCCACGAGAGCGGCATCCCGCTCATCGTCGACAACACCGTCCCGACGCCGTACCTCATCCGCCCGATCGAGTGGGGCGCCGACATCGTCGTGCACAGCCTCACGAAGTTCATCGGCGGCCACGGCACCTCGATCGGCGGGGCGATCATCGACGGCGGCACGTTCGACTACGGCGCGAGCGGGCGCTTCCCGAACTTCACCGAGCCCGACCCGAGCTACCACGGGCTGGCGTACTGGCCGGCGCTCGGTCACGGCGCGTTCATCATCAAGGCCCGCGTCCAGCTCCTGCGCGACCTCGGCGCCGCCGTCGCGCCCTTCAACGCGTTCCTGTTCCTCCAGGGCCTCGAGACGCTCAGCCTGCGGATGGAGCGGCACTTCCAGAACGCCGACGCCGTGGCGCGGTTCCTCGTCGGGCGCGACGAGGTCGAGAGCGTCAACTACGCCGGTCTCGAGACGAGCCCGTGGCACGAGCGGGCCACCAGGTACGGGCGCGGCAAGGGGTACGGCAGCGTCATCGCGTTCGTGATCAAGGGCGGGCGGGAGGCAGGGCAGCGCTTCGTCGAGGCGCTCGAGCTGCACAGCCACGTCGCCAACATCGGCGACGTCCGCAGCCTGGTGATCCATCCCGCGAGCACCACGCACAGCCAGCTGACCGAGGAGGAGCAGCTGACGGCGGGCGTGCTGCCGGGGCTCGTGCGCCTGAGCGTCGGCCTCGAGTCGATCGACGACATCCTCGCCGACCTCGACGCCGGCTTCCGGGCCGCCAAGGCCTGACGCCGGCGAGCGTCAACCGCGGCGGGTGGCGACCTCGGCGCGGCGGTCGGCGAGGAAGCGTCGCTCCGCCGTCGTCGCGCTGAGCTCGATCGCCCGCTCGTACGCGGCGAGCGCGTCGTCGCGCCGGCCGGCGCGGGCGAGGAGGTCGGCGCGCGCCGCGTGGTACGGCTGGTACGCGTCCAGCTGCGCCGCGTCGAGCGCGTCCAGCGCGTCGAGGCCTGCGGCGGCGCCGCGCAGCTCGGCCACCGCGATGGCCCGGTTCAGCGCCACCACTGCGTTCGGGCGCTGTGCGTGCAGCTGGTCGTACAGGGCCACGATCTGCGACCAGTCGGTCGCCCCCGCGCTCGGCGCGTCGGCGTGGACGGCGGCGATCGCGGCCTGGATCTGGAACGGCCCGGGTCGGTTGCGGCGCAGGCACGCGCGGACGAGCGCGTGGCCCTCGGCGATGGCGGCGCGATCCCACCTCGAGCGGTCCTGCTCCGCCAGCCGCACCATCGATCCGTCGGCGGCGAGGCGTGCGGGGCGGCGTGCGTCGGTGAGCAGCATCAGGGCGAGCAGGCCGACCGCCTCCGGCTCGTCGGGCATCAGCTCGACGAGCACCCGTCCGAGCCGGATCGCCTCCGCGGCGAGGTCCTCGCGCACCAGGTCCTCGCCCGAGGTCGACGAGTGCCCCTCGGTGAAGATCAGCGAGATGGCGGCCAGCACGGCGTGCAGGCGATCCGGCAGCTCGGCGGCGGGCGGGATGCGGTAGGCCGCGTGGTTGTCGCGCAGCTTGCGCTTCGCCCGCACGATCCGCTGCGCCATCGCCGGCTCGGGGACGAGGAACGCACGAGCGATCGTCGGCGTGTCGAGCCCGCCGAGGAGTCGCAGCGTCAGCGCCACCTGCGCATCGGGCGACAGCGCCGGGTGGCAGCACAGGAACATCAGCCGCAGCTGGTCGTCGGCCACGACGTCGACGAGTGCGTCGAGGTCGCGGCGGAGGTCGCGGTGGAGGTCGTCGTCGTCAGGCATGTCGTCGGTGCGCTGGAGCCGGTGGGCGGCGAGGGAGCGCTCGGCGCGGGTGGACTCGCGCCGCAGCCGGTCGATCGCCCGGTTGCGGGCCGTCGTCGTGATCCACGCGCCCGGGTTCGCCGGCAGACCCGTCGAGGGCCAGCGCTCGGCGGCGATCGTGAACGCCTCCGCCACCGCGTCCTCGGCGAGGTCGATGTCGCCGAGGACGCGGATCAGGGTGGCGGTGCACCGGCCGGCCTCGCGCCGGAAGACGGCGGCGAGGTCGTCACCCACCCTGGAACGGGCGGACCTCGACCGGGCCCTCGCAGGCGGCGGCGGCGCGGCGGGCCCAGTCGAGCGCCGCGTCCATGTCGGCGACGTCGATGACCCAGAAGCCGCCCATCTGCTCCTTCGACTCGGCGTACGGGCCGTCGGTCATCGAGATCTCGCCGGCGGCCGCGCGCACCACCGTCGCCGACGACGGCGGCTGCAGGCCGCCGGCGAAGACCCAGGCGCCGGACGCCTCGAGCTCCGTGTTGAACCGGCCGACCTGGGCGACCATGCGCTGGGCGTCGGGCGAGCTGAAGTCGACCTCGTAGGTGTCGTCGTGCCACACCGAGAGCAGGTACTGGGACATGGTGGGTTCCTCCGTGTTCGGGACGGTCGTGGTGACCGGCGCAGCTGCCGGTCACCTCCACGACGAACGGTGTCGACCGGATCGACAGGGTTGCCGCGGAGAAGTTCGATCAGACGTCGTCGTCGAGCGGAGGCTCGTCGCCGCCCTGCTCGCGCAGGAACCGCTCGAACTCCGCCGCCAGGTCGTCGCCGCTCGGCAGCGCCGCCTCGGTCCGGCGGTCGTGCTCGCGCTCGAGCATCGCCACGTACGCCGCTGCCTGGCGGTCCTCCGCCACGGCCTCGTCGTGGAGCGAGGCCCAGCGCTCGATGTCGTCGGCGAGCTCCGCGTGGCGCGTCGGTACCCCGAGCACGTGCTCGAGGTGGCGCAGCAGCGCCGCCGACGACTTCGGGTGGCGCGCGTTCGCCAGGTAGTGCGGCACGCCGACGCGCAGCGACACCGCCGGGAGCCCGGCGCGGTCCAACCGCTCCTGCAGCACCCCGACCAGACCCGTCACGCCCTCGTAGCGGGGCCGCGACAGCCCGAGCGCGCGCACGAGACCGTCGTTCGTGCTGCTGCCGACCACCTGCGGCAGGCGCGTGTGGGGCACAGCCTCGGCCGCCGCGCCGACGGTCACGACCACGCCGCAGCGGAGCGCGCGCGCCACCTGGATCACGGCGTCGGCGAACGTCCGGAGCCGCAGGTGCGGCTCGACGCCGGCGAGCACGACCAGGTCGTGCCCGGACGTGGCGGTGCGGTCGGCCTGGCGCAGGATCCGGACCTCGTTCGAGGGCCACACGATCTGTCGCTCGTCGTCGTCGTCGAGGCGCACCTCCGGGCGCTCCTGCGTGAAGTCGAAGAAGGGGTCCGGGTCGATGCTCGCGACCACGGGCGCGACCCGGTCCATGAGGAGGTGCTCGAGCGCGCCGGTCGCGACCTCGGCGATGTCGAACCAGCCGCGCAGGGCGACGACCATGACGGGGGACCGCAGGGGCGCGACGCCGTCGAAGGCCGTCGTCAGCACCTCGTCGACGTTCAGGACAGCGCCTCCACGACGTGGTCGACGCAGGCGGTGAGCGCGGCGACGTCGTCGGGATCGATCGCGGGGAACATCCCGACGCGCAGCTGGTTGCGGCCGAGCTTCCGGTAGGCGTCGGTGTCGACGACGTGGTTCGCCCGGAGCGCGGCGCACACGTCGTCGGCGCGCACGTCGACCCCGTCGGCGGCGACGAGATCAACCGTGCCGACGACGGCGGAGCGCTTCGCGGGATCGGCCACGAACGGCTGCGCCCACGGCCGGGCGTCTGCCCACCCGTACAGCGTCCCGGCGGAGCGTGCGCAGCGCTCGTGGCACCAGGGCAGCCCGCCGTGGTCGAGCATCCAGCGGACCTGCTCGTCGAGCAGCACGAGCGTGGACAGCGCGGGGGTGTTGTAGGTCTGGTTCGCCACGCTGTTGTCGAGGGCGATCCGCAGGTCGAGCGACGCCGGCACCCAGCGCCCGGACGAGGCGATCTCCCGGATCCGTTCGAGCGCGAGCGGCGAGCATGCGGCCAGCCACAGCCCGCCGTCGCTCGCGAAGCACTTCTGGGGCGCGAAGTAGTACACGTCGACCTGCGCGGGGTCCCACATGAGCCCGCCGGCCGCCGACGTGGCGTCGACGACCACGAGCGCGTCGGGGTCCGCGCCCTCGGGCCGCTCGAGCGGCATGGCGACGCCGGTCGAGGTCTCGTTGTGCGTCAGCGCGTACACGTCCACGCCGTCGGCTGCGGCGAGGACCGGGTGGTCGCCGGGATCGCTGCGGACCACGAGCGGGTCCCCGAGGTGCGGCGCGGCCGCCACGGCGTCGGCGAACTTGGAGGAGAACTCGCCGAACACGGCGTGCGCGCTCCGCTCGCGCACCAACCCGAACGTGGCGACGTCCCAGAACACGGTCGAGCCGCCGTTGCCGAGGACGATCTCCCACCCGTCGGGCAGCGAGAACAGCTCGCGCAGGCCGTCGCGGACGGAGCCGACCAGGTCGCGCACGGGCGCCTGGCGGTGCGAGGTCCCGAGGAGGTGGCCGTTCGCCTTCGCCAGGGCGAGGGCCTGGTCGGGGCGCACCTTCGAGGGCCCGCAACCGAACCGCCCGTCAACCGGGAGCAGCTCCGTCGGGATGCGAATGGAACGGGGGTCGACGACGCTCACTGTGCCAGCATGGCACCCGGCCTCGCCGGCCGCCGCAAGCACCGGTCCGCTGGTGGCACCGGTCCGTCAGCTCGAGAGGAACCCCCGTGAACCGCACCTCCGCGAAGCTCGCCGCCATCGCCGAGTCCGCCACGCTCGCCGTCGACGCGAAGGCCAAGGCGCTGAAGGCGACGGGCGAGGACGTGATCGGCTTCGGCGCCGGCGAGCCCGACTTCCCGACGCCGGAGCACATCGTCGAGGCCGCCGTGCGCGCGTGCCGCGACCCCCGCTTCCACCGGTACACGCCGGCCGCCGGGCTCCCGGAGCTGCGCGAGGCGATCGCGGTCAAGACCAAGCGCGACAGCGGCTTCGAGTGCACCGCGTCGCAGGTGCTGGTGACGAACGGCGGCAAGCACGCCGTGTTCACGGCGTTCGCGGCGCTGTGCGACCCGGGCGACGAGGTGCTGCTGCCGGCGCCGTACTGGACGACCTACCCGGAGGCCGTCACCCTCGCCGGGGGCGTGCCGGTGCAGATCGACACGGACGAGTCCACCGGGTTCCGGGTGACGCTCGACCAGCTCGAGGCGGCCCGCACGCCGCGCACGAAGGTCCTCCTGTTCGTCAGCCCCGACAACCCGAGCGGGGCCGTGTACCCGCCGGAGGAGGTCGAGGCGATCGGGCGCTGGGCCGTCGAGCACGGGATCTGGGTCCTCACCGACGAGATCTACGAGCACCTCGTCTACGGCGACCACCGCCACGTGTCGATGCCCGTCGTCGTCCCCGAGCTGGCGGAGCGGTGCGTCATCGTCAACGGCGTCGCCAAGACGTACGCGATGACCGGGTGGCGCGTCGGGTGGATGATCGGCCCCGGCGACGTGATGAAGGCGGCGGTCAACTTCCAGTCGCATTCCACCTCGAACGTCGCCAACGTGTCGCAGGTGGCCGCGCTCGAGGCGGTGGCGGGCGACCTGTCGGCGGTGGCCACGATGCGGGCCGCGTTCGAGCGGCGCGCGGGCGTCATGCACCGGATGCTGAACGAGATCCCCGGGGTCTCGTGCATCGAGCCGCAGGGCGCGTTCTACTGCTACCCGAGCTTCCGGGAGCTGCTCGGCCGCCCGCTCGGGCCGAACGGCACCGTCGCCGCCGACACGCTGCAGCTGGCCGACGCGGTGCTCGGCGAGACGAAGGTGGCGTTCGTCCCCGGGGAGGCCTTCGGGACCCCCGGCTACGCCCGGTTCTCCTTCGCCATGGACGAGCGGGACATGCAGGAGGGCATCCGCCGCATCGGCGCCTGGGTCACCGGGGGCTGAGCGGCCGCCGGCGCGTCACCGGACCGCCGACGAGGCGACGACCAGGACGAGGCACTCGACGACCTGTTCCGTCGCGCCGAGGACGTCGCCGGTCACGCCGCCGATCTTGCGCAGCGTGAGCCACCCCATCGCGCCCGCCGCCAGCAGCGCCGCGCCGAGCGCCGGCAGGACCGTCCACCCCAGGCACGCCGTCGCGATCGCGGCACCGACGGCGGCGCCGGCCGCGGCCCGCCGCGGCGACAGGCTGCGGGCGTAGTCGGCGCCGAGGCCCTGCGGGCGAGCCACGCGCACCGTGCCCATCATGGCGACGGCGGCCCCTCGCCCGAGGGCGTGCGCGGCGACGGCACCGGCGAACATCGCCCACGGCGACGCCAGCGACCCCAGCGCGACGACGCGCAGCAGGATCGACCCGCACAGGGCGGCGACGCCGTACGAGCCGTGGAGGGGGTCGTCGAGGATGCGGATCCGCTCGCCGGCCTCCCAGCCGCCGGCGAAGGCGTCGGCGGTGTCCGCCAGCCCGTCCTCGTGGAACGCGCCCGTGACGAGCACGCCGGCGAGCACGGCCGCCGCGGCCGCGACGAGCGGCGGCACGACGTGCCACAGGCCGGCGGCGATGCCGCCCACGGTCGCGCCGACGAGCGCGCCGACGACCGGGAACCAGGGGACCGCCGCGGTGAGGTCGGGGGGCCGCCGCGCCCGCACCGGCACCCTCGTCAGGAACGTGACCGCGCCCACCAGGCCGTTCACGTGGGGCGCTGCACCGCGCTCAGCCGAACCACTCGCCGAACGTCGGCACCTCGGTGATGCCGGCGCACGCCATGGCGACGAGCGGGACCGCGGCCATCGCGCCGCTGCCCTCACCGAGGCGCATCTCGAGGTCGAGGAGCGGTTGCTTGCCGAGCCGCTCCAGCAGGCGTCGGTGCCCCGCCTCCGACGAGCAGTGGCCGACGGTGCAGTGATCCAGGGCGTCCGCCCGGGCGACCGCCAGCGGGAGCGCCGCGGCCGTCACGACGTACCCGTCGATCAGGACCGGGAGGGCCCGGTGGCGGGCGGCGACGATCGCCGCGGCCATCGCCACGAGCTCGGCGCCGCCGACCTCGCGCAGCACCTCGAGGGGATCGAGCACGCCGGCGATCCGGTCGACGGCGAGCCGCACCGCCTCGCGCTTGCGGGCGAGCCCCTCGTCGTCCACGCCGGTGCCGCGCCCGACCCACGCCGCGACCTCGCCACCGCCGAGCGCCGCCGCGACCGCGGCGGCCGCGGTCGTGTTGCCGATCCCCATCTCGCCCAGCACGAGCAGGTCGGCGTCGAGCGCGTCCACCGCGCGGCGGCCGGCCTCGGCCGCCTCGGCGAACCGGTGCGCGTCCATCGCCGGCTCGGTGCGGATGTCCCCGGTCGGGCGACCGACGCCGACGTCCACGGCCTCGACGGTCGCGCCGGCCACGGCGGCGAACGCGCTCACCGTCGAGCGTCCCGCGCGGTAGGCGGTGAGCATGGCCGCCGTGACGTCGGCGGGGTACTTGCTGACCCCCGCGGCGGTCACCCCGTGGTCGGCGGCGAAGATCAGCGCCGCCGGGCGGCGGACGGCCGGTCTGGCGGTGCGCTGCCACCGCGCGACGAACGCGGCGATCTCGTCGAGGCGCGCCAGCGCGCCGGCGGGGCGCAGGATGTCGGCGGCCCGCGTGCGCACGGCCGCGGCCGCACCGTCGTCGCCGCCGGGCATCGTCCCGATCGCCTCCGCCATCCAGCTCATCGCAGCACCTCCCAGGGGTCCTGCAAGGGTAGGGCGCGGCCCGCCACGAGCAGCAGGCTGCGCGTCGCGGCGGCGGCCACCCGCTGGTTCACCCGGCCCAGCACGTCCCGGTAGGCGAGCGCGAGCTCGTGCTCCGGATGGGTCCCGAGGCCGACCTCGTTCGACACCACCACGGTCGGCGCGGGTCGTGCCGCCAGGACCCCGGCGAGCTCACCCGCCCGATCCTCGATCTCGGTCCCCTCGACGCCGGCGAGCATCAGGTTGCTGACCCACAGGGTGAGGCAGTCGACGATCACGAGGTGCTCGGCCGGCACGCCGCGGACCGCTCCCGCGAGCGCGAGCGGCTCCTCCACCGCCGACCACGCCGGCCGGTCGAGGCGGTGGCGCTCAATGCGCGCCGCCATGTCGTCGTCGGACGGGGTCGCCGTCGCGACGACCGTGACCCCCGCACCCGCCAGCCGGCCGATCTCGACCGCGAGCGCGCTCTTGCCGCTCCGGGCGCCACCGAGCAGCAGCGTCACCCCCGGCGGGACACGGCGCACCCCCGCCGCCTAGTAGTCGATGCCGCGCTTGGCCGCGATCCCGCGGTCGTACGCGTGCTTGACGTTGCGCATCTCCGTCACCGTGTCGGCGGCCTCGATCAGCGCCGCGGGCGCGTCACGACCGGTCACGACGACGTTCACCTTCGGCGGCCGCCCGACGAGCGCGGCGAGCACCGCGTCGCCGTCGATCCAGCCCCAGTTCCACAGGTAGGTCAGCTCGTCCAGCACCACGAGCTGGTGCTCGCCCGCCGCGACGAGCGCCGCCGCCTGCGCCCAGCCCGCACGGGCGAGCTCCTTGTCGTGCTCGAGGTCCGCCGAGTCCCACGTGAACCCGTCGCCGACGGCGTACCAGTCCACGCCGAGCTTGCGCCCGATCGTCTCCTCGCCGACCTTCCACGCCCCGCTCTTCACGAACTGGACCACCGCGACGTTCCACCCCCGGGCGACGGCGCGCACCATCACGCCGAACGCCGCGGAGCTCTTGCCCTTCCCGTCGCCGGTGTTCACGATCAGCAGCGAGTCCGCGCCGTGCAACCCGAGCGGGCGAGGATCCTCGACCGGCGGCTCGTCGGGTGCGGGGGCCGCGTCGCTCATGGGCTTGGGAGCATATGCGGCCCGTGGTACCGTGCGCCCGCTCGTCCCCAGCGAAGTCCGGTGAGAACCCGGCACTGTCCCGCAACGGTGGAGCGTGCCTCCCGTGGAGCGCACGCCGAGTCCGGTCGCCTGGTCCCGAGCGCGATGACCACACCCTCGAGGCAAGGGCGGATCGCATCGGAGCCCGGCTCCGCTGAGAACCCGACTTGTCCTCCCGTTCCGGAGGCACGGCGTCCTCCGAGAGATGGAGGATCCATGTCCACCCACCACCACCATCGCCGACGGCGCGGCGCCGCGCTCGCGGCGACCCTCCTCGCGAGCGTCGTGCTGGCCGCGTGCGGCGACGACGACGGCGACGACGCGGCCGCGGAGCCCGCCGTGACCACGGCACCGGCCCCGACGACGCCGGCGGCCGATCCCACCACCACGGGGGCCACGGGACCTGCGACGACGGCGGCGCCGGGCTCGACGGCCGAGGCCCCGGGCGAGGTCCCGGCCCGCATCGTCAGCCTGTCGCCGAGCGCCACCGAGACCCTGTTCGCGATCGGCGCGGGCGACCTGGTCGTCGCGATCGACGACCAGAGCGACTTCCCCGCCGAGGTCGCGTCGCTGCCGAACGACCTCTCCGGCTACCAGCCGAACGTGGAGGCGATCGCGGCCTACGAGCCGGACCTCGTGATCCACGACGGCACGACCGAGCTCGGCGCGCAGCTCGCGACGCTGGGCATCGACGACCTCGTCGACGCGGTGCCGCAGAGCTTCGACGACATCTACGTCCGGATCGAGGAGATCGGCGCCGTCACCGGCCGGTCGGACGAGGCGGCCGAGCTCGTCGAGCAGATGCAGTCGGACATCGAAGCGGCCGTGGAGGGCGTCCCCGAGCTCGACATCCCGCCGACCTACTACCACGAGCTCGACCCCTCGTACTTCAGCGTCACCTCGAACACGTTCATCGGCCAGGTGTACGGCTTGTTCGGCTTGCGCAACATCGCCGACTCCGCCGAGGGCGGCACGGACTACCCGCAGCTCAGCGCCGAGTTCGTGATCAGCCAGGACCCGGACATGATCTTCCTGGCCGACACCGAGTGCTGCGAGGTCACCGCCGAGAGCGTGGCGGCGCGACCCGGGTGGGACGCGATCGGCGCCGTCGGCACCGGCAACGTGATCGAGGCGTCGGACGACGTCGCGTCGCGGTGGGGCCCGCGCGTCGTCGACCACGTCGAGCTGGTGGCGGACGCGGTGCGCGACGTGGCGTCGCTGTCGGCGGGCTGATGCCCGTGGAGCCGGTCGTCGCGCCGCGCCTGCGAGGCGTGGGCAGGTGGTGGCTGCCGCTCGCCACGCTGCTGCTCGCGCTCTCGCTCGTGCTCGGCGTGATGATCGGCCCCGCCGGCAACTGGGGCAGCGCCGACTGGAACATCATCTGGAACGTCCGCATGCCGCGGGTGGTGCTCGCGGGGGTCGTGGGGGCGATGCTCTCGCTGGCCGGCGCCAGCTACCAGGGGGTGTTCCGCAACCCGCTGGTGGACCCGTACCTGCTCGGCGTCGCCGCCGGCGCGGGCCTCGGGGCCACCATCGTCTTCGCCGTGGGCCGTGCCGGCACCTCGACCTGGCTCGTCGACCCGCTGCCCCTCGCGGCGTTCGTCGGCGGCCTGGCCGCGGTGCTCGTCACGTACCTCGTGGGGGCGTCGTTCGGCGCGCACCGCGACGGGATCACGCTCGTGCTGGCGGGGGTGGCGGTCACGTCCCTCGCGACGGCGATCCAGGCGTTCGTCCTCCAGCGCAACAACGACGTCGTCCGCGAGGTCTACAACTGGATCCTCGGGCGACTCACGCTCGCGACGTGGGACGACGTGCGGCTCGTGATGCCGTACGTGGTGGTCAGCAGCGTCGTGCTGCTGCTGCACCGCCGGCACCTCGACGTCCTGCGCGTCGGCGACGACGAGGCGACGGCGCTCGGGACCCAGGTCGGCCGCGTGCGCCTGGCGGTGGTCGTCGCGGCGACGATGGGGACGGCGGCCGTCGTGAGCGTCAGCGGGCTGATCGGGTTCGTCGGCATCGTGGTGCCGCACGCCATCCGGCTGCTCGCCGGCGCCTCGTACCGGCGGCTGCTGCCGTTGACGATCGTGTGCGGCGCAGCGTTCCTGATCCTCGCCGACATCCCCGGCCGCGTGCTGCAGGACCCGGCGGAGACGCCCATCGGCGTGGTGACCGCGTTCCTCGGCGCGCCGTTCTTCATCGTCGTGCTCCGCACGAGGCGACGGGCCGCGTGAGCTCGCTCGCGCTCGAGGAGGTGACGGTCCGCTACGGCCGGCGCGTCGCGCTCGACGGGTTCACCGACACGGTGCGCCCGGGCGAGTGGCTGTGCCTCATCGGGCCGAACGGCGCAGGGAAGTCCTCGCTGCTGCGCGCGGTGGCGGGGCTCGTGCCGTCGACCGGCCGGGTGCTCGTGGACGGCTCGCCGCTGCGCCTCCGCGCCGCCCGCCGGCGCGCGGAGCTCGTGGCGTACGTGTCGCAGTCCCCGCAGCTGCCGGACGACATGACGGGCGCGGAGTACGTGCTGCTCGGGCGCAACCCGTACATCGGGTACTTCGGCAGCGAGACGGCGCACGACCGCGAGCTCGCCGCCGACGTGCTCCGCCGCCTCGACCTCGAGGCCTTCGCTCGCCGGCCCCTCGCGAGCCTGAGCGGCGGCGAGCGCCAGCGCCTGGTGATCGCCCGCGCCCTCGCGCAGGAGGCGCCGGTGCTGCTGCTCGACGAGCCAACCAGCGCACTCGACATCGGCCACCAGCAGCAGGCGCTCGAGCTGGTCGACCGGTTGCGCCGCGAGCACGGCCTCACCGTCGTGAGCGCGATGCACGATCTCACCCTCGCCGGCCTGTACGCCGACCGCCTGTCGCTGCTGCACCACGGCCACGTCGTCGCCACGGGTCCGGCCGCGCAGGTGCTGCGGGCCGAGACGCTCAGCGAGTTCTACGGCGTGAGCGTCCGCGTGCACCTCGACGACGACGGCACCGTCGTCGTCGTCCCCCGCCGCCGCTGAGCGGCCCGGCCGCGACCGGGTGGCAGCGAGGGGCATCGACGGCCGCGGGCATCGAGACCGGGATCCCCTCGACGGCACCGGTCACCCGTCGCCGACGTCACCGACGTGGTCGTCACCGGCTCGGCGCCGAGGCGACGGATGTCGTGATCGGCGCGCCGGTGCCCCGCTCGGCGGTGCCGGGCGGGGTGGGCGCTGGTGTGGCCGGGGTCTGCTGGTGGGGGCGGGTTCGGGGGTCAGGCGGCGACGGGTTGTCGCCGTGGTTGGGGTGGTGGGGCGTGGATGTGGGTGCCGTCGGGTCCGGTGATGGTGAGGTGGGTGGCGGTGCCGGTCATGGTCCAGCCGGCGCGGTGGACGAGGGCGTGGTGGTAGGTGCACAGCAGGACGCA
>Ga0164290_1000472_pt1 | contig 126848 bp, 134 predicted proteins | sample Micstemetagenome_FD_108782 | JGI IMG/M metagenome (GOLD analysis project Ga0164290, IMG submission 108782) | Contaminated culture microbial community from soil near Moab, Utah, USA - Microcoleus steenstrupii SON62 (Illumina Assembly) | ecosystem: Environmental > Terrestrial > Soil > Soil crust... | reverse complement strand
GCGGTCCCGGAGCGGTGGTCCCAGTCGAGCACGGGATCCACCACCGCGCCGTCCTTCGTGGCAGCATCCCAGACAAGGTAGCTGACGGTGTTGGTCGGCTCGTCGAAAAAGGGTCGGATCACGCGGGTCTGCATGGGCTCGCCTCCTCGGTAGCGAAGATCGCTCTTGCGCTTCTTATAAGATATTACTAAATTAGAGGCATCTTAAATGAAGGACAGAAAGGCAGTGATGAGCGCAACGGCGCGCCGCCAGCGGGCCGAGCCTTCGGACGACCTCGCCATGCTCCAGGCCAAGGCGGCCGAGGCGGCGCGGCTGATGCGGATGCTCGCCAACGAGAACCGGCTGCTGCTGCTGTGCCACCTCGCGGCCGCGGAGGAGATGGGCGTGGGCGCACTGGCGGAGGCGCTCGGCCTCTCGCAATCCGCGCTGTCGCAGCATCTCGCCCTCCTGCGGGAGGACGGGCTGGTGGCGACGCGGCGCGAGGCGCAGGCGATCTACTACCGCATCGCCGACCCGAAGGTGGCGCGCCTGCTCGGTGTGCTCCGCGACATCTACTGCCCGCCTGGCCACTGAGCTAAGGAGATCCCGGATGCTGACGACCATCACCCCGGAGCAGGCGGCGCAGAAGCTGCGCGAGGGTGCTGCGTTGGTGGATGTGCGCGAGGCCGACGAGCACGCGCGCGAGCGCATCCCCGGCGCGCAGAACCTGCCGCTGTCGAAGCTGGCGGAGGCGGAACTCGCCCTGCAGGCCGGCCGGCCTGTGCTGTTCCATTGCCGCTCCGGTGCACGGACCCAGGGCCATGCCACGCGGCTGGCGGAGAAGGCCGGGGCCTGCGAGGCTTTCGTGGTTGAGGGCGGGCTGGAGGCCTGGAAGCGCGCCGGCCTGCCCGTGGCGGTGGACCGCCGCCAGCCGCTCGAGCTGATGCGCCAGGTGCAGATCGCGGCGGGGTCCATGGTCGTCCTCGGGGTCCTGCTCGGCGCGCTGGTGGCACCCGCCTTCCATGCGCTGGCGGGCTTCGTCGGCGCAGGGCTGGTCTTTGCCGGCGTCACCGGCACCTGCGGGCTCGCGCGCCTGCTGCGGCTGATGCCGTGGAACCGCGCGGCCACGGCGCCCGCCGCGACCTGACCGCCGCGCGGTGGCGCGGCGGCAGGAAGACCGCGCGCGATGCTGACGTTCTCGATCCAAGCCGCGTCAGGGCACGGGTTGGGCGAGCGCTGTCGCGCAGGCGCGGCCTGCTTACAAAGGTCTTTGCCTGGCTGATCCTGCTCGGCGTCGCCTTTGTCCTGGCGCGCAGCGTCAGGTCGATCGGTTGAGCCGCTGGCGGGAGAGATTTGGCTCCGTGACGCTGTTGAGCGGAGGACGCCGTGCGGTGCCATCCTGAGGACAGGGGACCCGAGCTCTCGGTTCCCGCCCGTATCTGCCCTCCGCAAGCGACGGACGGTCCTCTGCCGGGAGATCGCCTGGTGAGGCGTGCAGCTTCACGGCCTCGAGGAACGACTCACCGATCCGTGAATTTCTGGTGTGGCCGGAACTTGATCGGACGCAAGGCCGGTCGAGCTGCGGAGTGAGATGTTGGCGCAGGGCAAGGCGCCGCTCTCGGCCGCAGGGCAGATCGCGACATCGCACCCTTCATGCCCCGGGTCGGCCGATGACGGGAGGACGAGGATGTCTGAGCGCGAGGTTGTCATCGGCGCGCCGCTGCGCACCGCAATCGGCACCTTCGGTGGCATGCTGAAGGACACACCAGCCGCCGATCTCGGCGCTGTTGCCGTCCGAGCGGCGATCGAGCGGGCAGGCCTCGATCCAGCCAGGGTAGACGGCGTGGTGATGGGCAACGTGATCCAGGCCGGCAACCGCATGAACCCCGCCCGTCAGGCCGCGATCGCCGCCGGCGTCCCCGTCTCCGCGCCAGCGCTCACCGTCAACCGGGTCTGCGGCTCGGGCGCCCAGGCCATTGCGTCGGCCGCCCAGGAAATCTGCCTCGGCGAGGCCGAGGTGATGGTGGCAGGCGGGATGGAGAACATGGACCGCGCCCCGTACCTGCTCCCAAATGGCCGCTGGGACATGCGCAGGGGCGACGGGCAGGTCATCGACAGCATGCTTTATGACGGGCTGAACGACGCCTTCTCGGGCCAGCATCAAGTCTCGCGTGAGGAGCAGGACGCCTGGGCGCTCCGCTCGCAGACGAACTTTTCGGCCGCTCAGGCGGCGGGGAAGTTCGAAGCCGAGATTGCCCCCGTACAGATCCATCGGCGCGAACGACGCCGTTCTGACCACCCGGCTGCTGCACGGCATGGCCCGGGCCGGGCGGCGGCGCGGGCTGGTCAGGCTCTGAGGACCGCGCGCTGACGCCGCCCGACATGAGCTTGCCCGGCTTCCTGCGCGACCCGCCGCGGCACCTGTTCTTCACCGGAAAGGGCGGGGTCGGGAAGACCTCGGTCGCCTGCGCCTCGGCCATCGCGCTGGCCGAGAGCGGACGTCGCGTGCTGCTGGTCAGCACCGATCCCGCCTCCAATCTCGACGAGATGCTCGGCCTCGCGCTCCACGACGCCCCGCGCCTGGTGCCCGATGTGCCCGGCCTCTACGCCATGAACATCGACCCGGAGGCGGCGGCGGATGCCTACCGGGCGCGCGTGCTCGACCAGATGGCGGGCGCGGCCGATGCCGAGCGCGCGAAGGTGCGCGAGCAGCTCTCCGGCGCCTGCACGACGGAAGTTGCCGCCTTCGACGAGTTCGTGTCCCTCATGGTCGGCGGCGCGCCCGGACATGACCACGTCGTCTTCGACACCGCCCCGACCGGCCACACGCTGCGCCTGCTCAGCCTGCCCGCGGCCTGGACCAGCTTCCTCGAGGCGAACGAGGCGGGCGCTTCCTGCCTCGGTCCGCATTCCGGCCTGAAAACGCAGGAGCAGCGCTTCCGCGCGGCGATGGAGGCGCTGGGCGATGCTGGCACGACAGCGATCGTGCTGGTGACGCGCCCCGACCGCGCGTCGCTCGCCGAAGCGGCCCGCAGCTCGGGCGAGCTCGCCTCGCTGGGCTTGCGCAACCAGACCCTTGTGGTCAACGGCGTTTTCCACCCGAGCGCGCCGGGCGACGCGGTGGCATGCGCGATCGCGGAGGCCGGGCGCGCCGCGCTGGACGCCATGCCGGACGCACTGCGCGCGCTGCCCCGCGACGAGCTGCCGCTGCGCGGCTTCGACATGGTCGGCCTGCCCGCCCTGCGCGCACTGCTGCACCCGGGGCAAGAGCCGACGGCTTCCCAGGCGCGGCCGGCGGCGACTGCCCTGCCGTCGTTGCCCGGGCTCGGCGCCCTCGTAGACGGCCTCGCAGCCCAGGGCCGAGGCCTGATCATGGTCATGGGCAAGGGCGGCGTCGGCAAGACGACGGTCGCGGCGGCGGTGGCCATCGGCCTCGTCGAGCGGGGGCACGCCGTGCACCTCAGTACCACCGACCCAGCCGCGCATCTCTCGATGACGCTCGGCGGTGAGATGTCCGGCCTGCGCGTGGACCGCATCGACCCGAAGGCCGAAACCGACCGCTACGTCGCGAAGATCATGGAGACCCGCGGCCGCGGCCTCGACGAGGCCGGGCGCGCGCTGCTGCGCGAAGACCTCCGCTCCCCCTGCACGGAGGAGGTGGCGGTGTTCCACGCCTTCTCCCGCATCGTGGCGGAGGCGCGCGCGGGCTTCGTCGTGCTCGACACAGCGCCGACCGGGCACACACTGCTGCTGATGGACGCGACGGGAGCCTACCACCGGCAGATGACGCGCGACGTCGATCCGGCGGACCACAAGGGAAGGATGGTCACGCCGCTGATGCGCCTGCAGGACCCCGGACACACGCAGGTGCTGCTGGTGACGCTGCCCGAAACCACGCCCGTCTCGGAAGCTGCCGCGCTGCAGGAGGACCTGCGGCGGGCCGCGATCGAGCCCTATGCCTGGGTGGTCAACCGCGCTCTATCGGGGAGTGGCGCCACCGATCCGCTGCTCCGCCGTCGGATGGCGGGGGAGGGCGCCCAGCTGCGGCGCATCCAGGACGGGCTGGCGCGGCGGCTGGTCCTGCTGCCGTGGCAGGCGGAGGCCCCTGTCGGGCTCGCCGCGCTTCGCCGCCTCGCGGCGAAGGCGCGTGCGCCAACGGGTTGACGTGCGTCAATGCCGATATGCGGGAGAGCGCATATCCATCTTCCATGCGCGATGCCGTTGAACTGCTCTCCGCCCTGGCCGACCCGACGCGGCTCGCCGCGCTGCGGCTCCTGCGCGACGGTCGTGAGCATTGCGTCTGCGAGCTGATGGACCGGCTCGGCGCCAGCCAGTCGCGCATGTCGCGCCACATGACCACGCTGCGTCATGCCGGCCTGGTCGCCGACCGGCGTGACGCGCAGTGGGTCCGCTATCGGATCCACCCCGCCCTGACACCGGGCACGCGGCGCCTGCTCGACGCCGCCCTCGACCTGGCTGTCGGAACCCCCGAGAGGAACGCCGCATGAGCGCGAGCACGGAGAGGCACGGGACGCCCGCGCCGTCGGCGCTGCCCTGGCTGGCTGGCACCGTCGCGGGCGTCGCGTTCTGGGCACTGCTCTACAGCCAGCTGATTCCCTTCTCGGAGTGGGCGGTCTCGCGCCTGCCGCTCGAGCGGCACACGCGGCTCGGCGAGGCGGTCGCCTTCTTCCTCTACGACGTGCCGAAGGTCCTGCTGCTGCTCTCCCTGGTGGTCTTCGCCATGGGGGTGGTGCGCAGCTTCTTCTCACCGGAGCGCACCCGCGCCGTGCTCGCGGGCAGGCGGGAGGGCATGGCCAACGTCATGGCCGCCTCGCTCGGTGTGGTGACCCCCTTCTGCTCATGCTCGGCCGTCCCGCTCTTCATCGGCTTCGTCTCCGCCGGCGTGCCGCTCGGCGTGACCTTCTCCTTCCTGATCGCCGCGCCGATGGTGAACGAGGTCGCGCTCGGCCTCCTCTTTGCGCTGCTGGGGTGGAAGGTCGCGCTCACCTACCTCGCCTTCGGACTCGGCGTGGCGATCGTCGCGGGCTGGGTCATTGGCCGGCTGAAGCTGGAGCACTGGCTCGAGCCCTGGGTCCTGAAGATCCACACCGGCCGTGCCGAGTTGCCCGAGACGGCGGTGACATGGCCCGACCGCGTCCGCGCGGGGCTCGCCGCGGTAAAGGAGATCGTGGGCCGCGTCTGGTACTGGATCATCGCGGGCATCGCGGCGGGTGCGCTGATCCACGGCTACGTGCCCGGTGACCTGCTCGCCTCCATCATGGGCAAGGAAGCCTGGTGGTCGGTACCGGCGGCGGTGCTGGTCGGCATCCCGATGTACTCGAACGCGGCCGGCATCATCCCGGTGGTCGAGGCCCTACTTGGTAAGGGCGCCGCGCTGGGCACCGTGCTCGCATTCATGATGAGCGTGATCGCCCTCTCGCTCCCCGAGATGATCATCCTGCGCAAGGTTCTCACGGTCCGGCTGATCGTCGTGTTCGTCGCCGTGGTCGGCACGGGCATCCTCGCAGTGGGCTTCCTCTTCAACCTGCTCTTCGCGTGACGGAAGGAGTGTCTCCGATGAAGGACGTGAAGGTCCTCGGCCCTGGCTGCAAGCGCTGCGATGCCGCGGTGCAGATGGTGAAGGATGCGGCCGCGAAGATCGGCGTCGCGGTAGCGGTCGAGAAGGTGACCGACTACGCCGAGATCGCCGGCTATGGCATCGCCTCAACCCCCGGCATCGTCGTCGACGGCGTGGTCGTGCATGCGGGCGGACTGCCGAAGGCGGAGGACGTCCAGCGCTGGGTCGGCGGCTGAACGGACCATAACCCAGGCCCTCCGCCGAGGCGGCGCAGGTCCGGCTGGACCTACCGCTTCCGCTGCCTGATGCACCGGACGAGGCCGACGCCTGCGCCAGACGATTGGTGGCGGAACTCGCCAGTCCTCCGCTAACCCGGCGACGCCCTCTTGCCGGCGCAGTCGAGAGGCGTGACCGTCATTCCCGGAAACGCGGCCAGCATGCCACTCATGTAGTCGATGCCGTCGGCCTCGGCGATGCGCGTAAGCGACAGGACGCGCAAGAGGGGCATTCTCGCCTGCTGGCAGCCGCCAACGTGCAGCCTGGTGTCGTGCCTGGTCGAAGAGTCGGGCCGCGATTGGTCCTCAGCGAAACGCCGCACTGCGCACGCCTCCCGCTTGCCTCGATCTGTCGTCCGGCCGGGTTCACCGAGACTGGAGTCCGAGGCGGCGCATGCGGTCCCAGAGCGTCGTGCGCGACACGCCAAGCGCTTCCGCGGCGTCGCCGATGCGGCCGCCGCAGCGCGCCAGCACGCGGCGTATATGCGTCCGCTCCGCCGCGTCGCGCGCCTCCGCCAGAGAGCCCGGTTCAGGCTCCGGTGCCGCCAGCCCAGTCGCCTCGGCCGGCGCGGGCACCTCCGCGGCGGGGCCCTCGGGGAAGAGGTCGGCGGTACCGATCCTCGGCGGCTCGGCCAGCAGCACCGCGCGCTCCACCCGGTTGCGCAGCTCCCGCACATTGCCGGGCCAGGAATGGGCGAGGAGGGCCGCCTGCGCGTCCTCGCCGAGAGATGCGCTTCCGCCAGAGAAACGGTGCAGGAAATGCCCCGCAAGGTCCTCGACCTCGCCCGGCCGCTCGCGCAGCGGCGGCACGGACAGGGTGACCACGGAGAGGCGGAACAGCAGGTCTGCCCGTAAGGCGCCCGCCGCCACGCGCGCGGCCAGGTCGGCATTGGTGGCGGCGAGGACACGTGCATGGAGCCGGGTAGGCGTCGTGCTGCCCGGCCGGTTGAAGCTCCGTTCCTCCGTCAGCCGCAGCAGCCGGAGCTGGAGCGGCGGCGGCAGCTCCGCCACCTCGTCCAGGAACAGCGTGCCGCTGCCGGCCGCCTCGACGAGGCCCGATGTGCCGTTCCGGCCGAAGAGGGCGGCCTCGGCCTCGGCGACCCCTGCCGGCAGGGCGGCGCAGTCCACCACGACGAAGGGCGCGCCGGCACGCGGGCCGCTGAGGGCGTGCAGCCGCCGCGCCGCGACGCCCTTCCCGGCGCCGCTCTCGCCGGTCAGCAGCACGGTGGCGTCGGCCGCCGCGACGCGCTCCAGCGCCGCCTGGAGCGTACGCATCGGCGGCGAGCGCCAGCCGGCCGCGTCCAGCGCCGTCGCGGGGTCCTCCTCCTCCACCGGCGCCGCGTCCCGCCGGGCGAAGGCGGCGAGCTTCTCGAGCACGCGCGCCACCGGGAAGGGCTTCGCCAGATAGTCGTCCGCGCCGGCGCGGACCAGGCGCACCGCCTGCTCGAAGCCGCCATAGGCAGTCATGGCCACCACTGGCACGCCGCCGAGCTCCGGCATCAGCCGTGCGATCAGCGTCTCCCCGTCGCCGTCCGGCAGGCGGATGTCGCAGAGCACAAGAGAGGGACGGTGGCGGCGCAGCAGCGCCTCGCCGTCGGCCACGGTCCGCGCCCAATGCGTCGCCACGGCGGCGAGGCGCAGCCGCTGCACCAGCGCCTGGCCGAAGACGGGATCGTCCTCGATGATCACCACCGAGCTTCCGGCCGGCACGCGGCTCATGCGGACACCACCCGAGGGGCGGCCGCGGCGACGGGGCCGGGGACGCGAAGTTCCACGCGGAAGCCCCGCCCCGCCTCGGCCGGCAGCACGGCGACGCGGGCGGAAAGACGCCGCGCGAGGGTGGCCACCACCTCGAGCCCGAGGCCCGGGGCCGTGTCGTCGGTGCCGGCCCCCTCCAGGCGCCGGATGGCGCCCTCCGGCAGCCCCGGCCCGTCGTCCTCGACCGCGAGACGAAGCGCGCCCGTCTCCGTCACGGCGACATCCAGCCCGACGCGCCCGCCGGGCGGCGTCGCGGCGACCGCGTTCAGCAGGAGGTTCAGCGCGGCCTGCCGCAGCGGCGGCGCATCCACCTCGAAGGGCGCGTCCAGCGCGGCGCGCCATTGGAGGCGGACGCCGCGACGCTCCGCTTCCGGCGCGATGAGGATGCGCAGGTCCTCGAGGTCGGCCGCCACGAGAGGCCGCGACGGGCCGGTGTCGCGGTGCTGCGCGAGCGTCGAGGCGACTACGCGCCCGATCCCGTGCAGGCCGCGCTCGATCACCTCCAGCGCCTCGGCCCGCTCCGCGAGATCGGCCTCGGCGAGCCGGGCGGATTCGAGGGCTGTCTGCATGCCGGCGAGCGGATTGCGCACCTCATGCGCCACCGTCGCGGCGAGCCGGCCGAGGGTCGCGGCGCGCTCGCGCTCCGCGAGGCGCCGCGCCAGGCGCTCGCGCTCGGCGACATGTTCGACCATCGTGTTGAAGGCCGCCGCCAGGCGGGCGGCCTCGGTGCCGGGCGGGGGCATCGCGGCGGGCGGGATTGGCGCGATGTGCCCCGCCCCTGCGCGGCCCAGGGCTGCGGTGACGCCGAGCACGGGGCGCATCGCATGCCGCGCGGCGAAGGCGGCGAGTGCGCCGCCGAGCACGGCGAGGGCGACGCCGAAGGCGAGCATGGCGGCCCGCAGCCGCCGGCGCCGGTCGGTGATGGTGGAGACGTCGAGCTTCGCAGCGAGGATGGCCGAGACCCGGCCATCCTCCGTCAGCGGTCGCTGCGCCCAGACAGCCTGCCCATCCTCGGCCACTTCCCAGACCGGGCCGGGCACGCCGCGAAGGAAGGGGGCGAGCCAGTCGGGATCCGGCCCGAGACCGGCCGTCGCGATCCGCTCGCCCGCCGGTGTGGCGACGATGAGGCGGCGTTCGCGGATGCCCTCGTGGAAGCCGAGCGCCCGTTCCAGCGCCTCCTCCAGGGCGGCATGGTCGCCATCCCGGACCGCGGGCAGCACGGCAGCCGCGAGGCCGTCGAGATAGACACGCCCGAGCCGCTCCGCCTCATGGTCCATGCGGTGGCCGGTGAGCCGCAGCGCGAACTGGCTCGTCGCGGTGACGAAGACGAACACCGCCGCCGCGGCAAGCAGCGGGACGCGGAGCGAGACCGGCAGGTGCAGCAGCCTTGCGGCCATGAGCGGGCGGATCACCAGGAAGGGTCGAGCGGGGCAACGCGGCAGGACCCGTCTGGTGCCGGTCAAGCATCGCCCATCCGGGACGAGCAGAATAGATCCTGCAGTCCTGGCGTGGTCGCTGACGCGCACTGAACAATGGCGTTCAGAAGTCCGGACATCACGTCAGGAATGCTGAAGAAAGAGCCCGGCAGCGCCGTATCTATTGTCGAGGGGGAAGACAAACCAACGACCTGGATGTGGCGACGTTTGTCCCGGAGCCGGCCGATGAGGCGCCGCGAAGCTCCTTCACGAAGGGGCGGGCGTCACCCGGCCAGCCCGGCTTCCAGAAGCCGATGCCGACGCAGCAGCACACCCAGAACAGACGAAAAGCCGGAGGCCAGACGCATGAAGAAACTTCTTTCCACCACCGCGATCGCTGCCGCACTCGCCTTCGGGGGCACCGGCCTCGCGGGCGCGCAGTCGATGAACCCGGGCCAGCCGGGCAGCGCCTCGGGCGGCGTGCAGGCGCAGAGCGGCCAGCCGGGCGGCATGGGCCAGCCCGGGCAGGCCGGTCGCCCCGGCATCAATGGCGGCTCCTCCGCCCAGAGCGGGATGCAGACCCCCGGGATGCCGAGTGCCCAGGGCGGCATGACCACCGGCCAGGGCAGCTCCCAGGGCTCCGCCCAGCAGGCGAGCCGCATGAGCGAGGAGCAGATCCGCAACGTGCTGCGCACCCGCGGCTACTCCGACATCAGCGGCCTGGAGCGTGACGGCGACGCCTTCCGCGTGAACGAGGCCCAGCGCTACGGCGAGAAGGTCGAGAACCTGCGGATCGACGCGTCCACCGGGCAGGTCCGCGACGAGAAGCGGCTGAGCGAGGACCAGGCGCGCCGGATGCTGCGCGACCAGGGCTACTCCGACATCAGCGACGTCAGCCGCGACGGCAACAACATCACCGCGAAGGCGAAGCGGGGCGACCGCGAGGTGCGGCTGCGGATCGACGCCAACACCGGCGTCGTGTCGCAGCAGCAGGCGAGCAACTGACCGCCCGAAGCGGCGCGGGAGGCGGCGGGCGGCCGGGTGCCGCCCGCCGCAGCCCCGCTCATCCGACGAACGCAGGAGCGCTCGCGATGAACGCCCTTCGGCGGATCTGGCACTGGCTCATCGGCGCCGCCTACCGGCCCGAACGACGATACCTGCGCGGACCGGCGATCGCGCGCAACCGAACCCGCAACGAGGAGAACGCGCATGGCTGACGAGGACCGGATCCAAGGCTCCGCCGAGCAGGCGAAGGGCTCGGTGAAGAAGGGCACCGGCGAACTGACCGGCGACGAGAAAATGAAGGCCGAGGGCTCTGCCGAGAAGGCGAAGGGCAAGGCCCGGAATGCTGTCGGCAGCGCGAAGGATGCGGTGCGCGATGCCGCCGGCCGCGACGAGGTGAGATCAGGAAGGATGGAAACGATGCAGATTCAGGATCGACGCGCGGGCCTGCTCGCCACCACGGCGACGGCCTTGCTCTTCGGGATGGCGACGGCCTCGGGCGCGCTGGCGCAGACGGCCGGGGCGCAGCCGGGGGCGGCGCCCGCAGGGGCGAGCGCAGCAGCGCAGCAACAGGGCGCAGCGGCGCAGCAGCAGGGCGCCGGGGCCCAGCTCCAGGAGGCCGAGACCGCGCTGCGGCAGGCGCATGGCCAGATGGGCAGGAGCGGCACCCTGCAGCCGCATGCGGTGCAGGGCGCGAGTCAGGCGCTCGACCGGATGGCGACGTCGCTCGGCGGCATGCCCCAGGGGCAACGCTCCGGCGAGGGCTACCGGACGCTCGAGCGGGAGGTGAACGAGGCGCGCCAGGCCCTCCAGGGCGACCGCGTGGACGCGGCGCGGGCCCGCACCGCCATCGAGGAGGTGCTGGCCGCGGTGCCGGCGGTCCGCACGGCGGCCGGTGGCGCGTCGGCCGGACAGGTCGTGGTGCAGCAGGCCGCGCCGACCTTCCAGCTCACCCAGCCGCCGCCGCAGGTGAACGTGGAGCAGCAGCAACCGGAGATCACGGTTGTGGTGCCGCAGCCGGAAATCATCGTCCGCCAGCCGCCGCCGCAGGTCACGGTTCGGATGCCGGAGCCTCAGGTGGCCGTGCAGCAGGCCCAGCCGCAGCTCCGCGTGACGGAGGCGCAGCCGCAGGTCCAGGTCACGCCAGGCCAGCCGCGCGTGCAGGTGCAGCAGGCGCAGCCGAATGTGCGCGTGCAGCAGGCCGAGGGACAGCCGACGATCCGCTACGAGCAGACCGGCCAGCCGGTGGTGAACGTGCAGCGCGGCGGGACGGCGGAACAGGGGAGCGCCTCGGAGGGGCTGCAGCAGCGGACGCTCCAGGGCCAGGCGCCTGCCGTCGCCGATGCGCAGACGGGCGCGACCGCCGCGCCGGCGCCGGCGCAATCCGGCGGCGCACAGCCGGCCGCTGCCTCGCCGGCCGCCGGCATGCCGCTGGCGCGCGTGTCCAGCCTCGTCGGCAACAACGTCGTCGGCGCGAACGGCCGCGACGCGGGCGAGGTGCAGAACCTGCTGGTGGATCGCCAGGGCCAGGTGCGCGCGGCGGTGGTCGAGTGGGGCGGCTTCCTCGGCATCGGCAGCCGGCAGGCCGTCGTGCCGATCGAGCAGCTCCGCTTCGGCGCCGAGGGTGAGCGCGTGCGCATGGACCTCACCCGCGAGCAGCTCGAGCGTCTGCCCCGGTACGATTCCAGCCGCGTCGCCGACTACGGGCGCGAGCAGGGCTGGGGCGAGGGCGTGCGGCTGCATCGCTGATCCGCTGCGGAACGCGGAGGCGCCGCAAGGCGCCTCCACACCCCGCGCGACTTGATGAACGAGGACAGGAGCAGAGGGCAATGCTCAGCGGAGTGCTCAAGCTCATCGGCGGCGCGGCGGGAGCCATCTTCCTCGTCGGGCTGCTCGTGGTGATCGGCCTCCTTGCGCTGATCTTCTGATCGGCCACGCCGTCCTGTCCCGCTGGCATGGAGGCCGGCGGACGCGAACGGGCAACACCCAGGACGGGAACACGCCATGTCCATCACGCGGAAAGCAGAGGTCAGAAGCCTCAGCCACACGGAGCTGGAGGTCGTCGCCGCCACCCATCATCCCGGGATCCGCGGGCTCGGGCTGGAGGAGTTGCAGCGGCACCGCCGGCTGATCCGCGCATTTCGCGACAAGGCGCGCGATACGGCGCACCAGCAGCGTCGCGAGATGCGCGGGAAGGGCGACGTGCGTGGCATGTCTCCAGCGCGCGACAACGCCGGAACCGTCCAGAAGGGACAGATCCTGTCCGGAGCACTCAAGCGGGTGAACCGCGAGATCCGGCGGCGGAACGACACGCAGCACGTCGTCGCTGCGGGAGAGCGCCGAGAACGCGAGCAGGCCGGCGCGCGTTGATGCCGGCATCCGGCCCAGGCATCGCCTGGCCACATCCCGCCTGACGCGAGTTCGCCAGGCGCACCGAACGGAGGAAATCGATCATGTTCAAAGGTGGACTGCTCTGGCTCATCGGAATTCCGATCCCGATCATCATCGTCCTGCTGCTGTTCGGCGTCCTCTGACCGGAAGCGCAGAACGCCATGCCCGCTGGGGCGGTCCGGGCGCGAGCCGCGAGGACCGCAGCAGGACGATGCCCGAGCCGCCGCCGGCCCACCCGGATGGCGCGGGTAGCACGGACCCGCGGGTCAGCCAGCGCTCAGGCGGCGGCGGCGAGCGGGACGAGAAACTCAGCCACGTGAACCCCATGCGAAGCTCGAAATTGCACGCGACCGACGGGCCGAGCGCGACGAGCACCCGCGCCTGGCGCCCGAACCGGCCGCGCAGGACGACGGCGGAGGGGTAACGCGCCGATGGGCGACAAATGATCTTCGACTCCTGGGCCGCGATCTTCCGCATCCTGGTCGTCGGCGCGCTGGCCTATGTCGCACTCGTCGCCATCCTGCGAGTCTCGGGCAAGCGGACGCTGACCAAGCTCAATGCCTTCGACCTCGTGGTCACGGTGGCGCTCGGCTCCACGCTCGCCACGGTGCTGCTGAACAGCTCGGTCACCCTCTCCGAGGGCATCACGGCCTTCGCGCTGCTGATCGGGCTGCAATGGCTGGTCGCCTGGCTCTCGGTCCGGTCGGGGCGCTTCAGCGCGCTGGTGAAGTCGGAGCCGGCGCTGCTGCTCCATCGCGGCCGCTTCCTGGACGGTGCGATGCGGTCGCAGCGCGTGACGCGCGAGGAGGTGGTCTCCGCGCTGCGCTCCTCCGGCGTCGCGCGGGAGCAGGATGCGGCGGCGGTGGTGCTCGAGACGGATGGCAGCCTCAGCGTCATCCCGGCCTCGGCGCTGCCGGGGGACGGCGCGGCTCCGGTTCTCGAAGGGGTACGCCGGGCCGGGCCGGACGCGGCCTGATGCGGCGAGGCTGGCCGTCGCCTCGGCTGCTCCCGCTCCCGACGCAGCGGATGGAGGATGGGCGAGATGGAGCTGGATAGCGCGCTGGCGCGGGTGCGCGGCCTGGCGGATGCCACCCTCGCTCTGCTGCCGAGCCTGCTCATCGGCCTGCTGGTGTTCGGCCTTTTCCTGCTCGCGGCGCGTGGCGTTCGCGCCGCGATCGACCGCGCGCCGGGGCTGCGTGCCCGCTCGCCGGGGCTCGCCCTCGTGCTCGGGCGGATCGGCGGCGGGCTCACCATCCTGGTGGGCATCTTCGTCGGCGCGGCGATCGCCTTCCCCTCGATCAGTGCGGCCGACCTCTTCGGGCTGCTCGGCATCGGCGGCGTGGCCATCGGCTTCGCCTTCCGCGACATCCTGCAGAACCTGCTCGCCGGCATCCTCATCCTGCTGACGCAGCCGTTCCGCCTCGGCGACCAGATCAAGGTCGGCGAGTTCGAGGGCACGGTCGAGGACATCCGCATCCGCGCCACGACCATCCGCACCTATGACAACCGCCGCGCCGTCATCCCGAACTCCGACCTCTTCGCCGGTAAGGTGCTGGTCAACACCGCGTATGAGAAGCGCCGGCTGACCATCCGCTTCGGCATCGGCAACGGCGACGACATCGCGCAGGCGAAGCGCCTGATCCTGGACGTCGCGCGCGGGGCCGAGGGCGTGATGCCCGACCCGGCGCCGGTGGTGCGGGTGGCGGAGCTCGGCGACTTTGCGGTGCAACTCGATCTCTTCGTCTGGATCGACCCGCCACAGCGCGTCGAGATGCTCGACGTGATCGACCGCGTGCTGGAACGCGGCAAGGCGGCGCTGACCGAGGCCGGCATCGACCTGCCCTATCCGACGCAGCAGATCCTCTTCCATGACCAGACCGAGGGAACCGACGGCGACCGGGCGCGCCAGCGCGAGGGCTGGCCCGCCAAGCCCGGCGGGCGCAACCCGCTGCCCCGTGCGCGCGTCGCCAATGACGAGGCGGCCGTGCCGGAGCGGGACCGCGTCCACGCTGTCGGAGGCTCCTCGGGGCAGCCTGGGCGATGATCGGCGGGATCGGCCCGCGCCTTCGCCAGTGGTGGGCCGATCTCCTCACCGCATTCTGGCTGCGGCCGACGGTCATGACCGCTGCGGCGGCGCTGCTGTCCGAGCTTCTGGTGCGCACCGAAGGTGCGCTCGACCTGCCCGGCTGGCTCGGCGGCTGGATCTACGCGGGCGGTGTGGCCGGCGCGCGCGACGTGCTCGGCACGATCGCCGCCGCCACCATCGGTGTCGCGGGCACAACCTTCTCCATCACGGTCGCCGCGCTGACGCTCGCCTCGAACCAGATGGGGCCGCGGCTGCTGCGGAACTTCACGCGCGATCCCGGCAACCAGTATGCGCTGGGTGCGCTGCTCGCCGCCTTCGCCTATGCCCTCGTCGCCCTGCGCTCGGTGCACGACGCGGAGGAGGGCGCCTTCGTGCCGCAGCTCGCCGTCTCGGTCGCGCTGCTGCTCGCCTTCGCCTGTGTCGGCGTGCTGATCTGGTTCATCCACCACATCGCCACCTCGATCAGCGTGGACCGCGTGGTGGCGCTCGTCCAAAGCGACCTCGCCGCGGCTTTCGCCGCGCTGCCGCTGGCAGGCGAGGGATCCGCAGAGGAAAAACCGGCCGGACACCAGTGGGACAAGGGCGGCGCACCACTGCATGCGCCCCAGGGCGGCGGCTATCTCCGTGTGCTCGACGAGGACGCACTCGCCGACTGGGCAGCGGACCAGAAGGCGCAGCTGCGGCTCCGGGTCCGGCCCGGCGACTTCGTTCTTCCCTCTGCGGTGATCGGAGAGGTCTGGCCGGAGGACCGGCAAGCCGCCGCGCAAGAGGCCATGACGCGCGCCATGACCCTCGGGGACACGCGCAGTGCCGAGCAGGATCTTGAGTTCCTTGTGCGTCAGCTGGTCGAGATCGGATTGCGCGCCCTCTCACCCGGCATCAACGATCCATTCACTGCGATCGCGGTCCTCGACCGGCTCGGCGCCGCCCTATGTGGTCTGGCCAGCCGGCGCCTTCCCGACGGGTGCACCCTGCGTGAGGGCTGCGTGCGACTGGAACGGTCGGCAACCGACTATGCCGGACTGACGGACGCGATGTTCCACATGCTGCGCCAGGGTGCCGCCGGGCAGCCCGCGGTGATCATCCACCTCGCCGATGTCCTCGGCACCGTCGCGGCGGTCGAGGGCGATCCCGCCCGGCGCACGACGCTGCGCCGTCACCTCGACCTCGTGCGCGAGACGGCGGAGGGGGCAGCGTATGACAGCTCCGCGCGCGCCGCGCTGGCAGGGCGCCACGCGGCCGCGCTGGCCGCGCTGGCGCGGATGCCGCCCGCAAGGCCAGGCGCGTGAGGCCGGAGCGCGTCCGGCGTGTCCGGTGCGGCGGCCTGGCGGCACTGCTGCTGACCCTTGCCGTCCGGGCCGCCGCCGCGCATCCCGGTTGCTCGGCCGACCAGGCGGCCCGCATCGAGGCCGCCTTTGCAGAGGCCGAGCGGCGCGTCTCGTCGGGCCTCGCCCTGCTCGCGTCGCAGCCGGCGCACACGCATGTCCGGCGCTGGTTCGGCGCCGGCGACCGCGACGATGCCGTCGCTGTGCTGAAGCTGACGCTTCTGCGCCTCCGTCCCTCCTCGCGTCCCCCGGTGGCCTGCACGTCGGCGGATGGATGCTCGGATGGCGAGACATTCGCCGTCGCGCTGCTGCGCGAGGGCCGGATCCTGCTCTGCCCGCGCTTCTTCGCCGCGCCTGCGTCAGGCGCGACCTGGCTGGACAGCCTCGCGGGCACGCTGGTTCACGAGGTCAGCCACGTCGCGGCGGGCACCGAGGACGCCGCATACCAGCCCGCGGCGGCGCGCGCCCTGGCTCGTCGAGATCCCGCGGCTGCCGCGGCGAACGCCGACAACCACCAGTACTTCGTGGAGGCGCTGCCGCCGGGTTTCGTGCCGGAGCCTCCGCGGCCGAAGGGACCATGGGTCGGGGCGCCGCCTTGGAAGCCGGCCGTGCCTGGCCGCGCCGCGGGTTCGACCGCATCGGGAGACCCGCCCTGACGCGAGCGTGCCGGGCTCCGCGACCACGGTAGACAAGGTCGCCCACAGCGCCATGCACGGCCGCATGCTGTCAGCCGGGCCCCGCGATGCGGCAGGAACCCTGCGCATCGGAAGCGCGATCGGCCGTGGGACGGCCGTCGCGCCATGGCTGCCGGCTGGACGGGTGCGCAGCCCCGGCCGCGTCCCGTGACGTCGCACGCGTCATCGGGTGGCACCCTCACCGGCGGCGGTGCCCGGCGCCGTGGCTCGGACTGCTACGGCGCGCGCGGCAGCGCATAGGCAATCACCGCGTCGCCCGCCTTCGTCCCAAGCGAGCCGTGCCCGCCGGCCACCACCAGCAGGTATTGCCGTCCATCCTCGCCGAGATAGGTCATCGGCGTGGCCTGTCCGCCGGCCGGCAGTCGCGCGCGCCAGATCTCGCGCCCGTCGCGAAGGTCGTAGCCGCGCACGTAGTAGTCCACCGTGCCGGAGAGGAAGGCGAGGCCGCCCGCGGTGACGATTGGCCCGCCGAGGCTTGGGACACCCATGCGGAAGGGCAGCGGCAGCGGCGTGAGGTCGCGCACCGTGCCATTGCGGTGCTGCCAGATCACGTCGCCCGTCGTCAGGTCGGCGGCGGCCACCTGGCCCCAGGGCGGCGCCGTGCAGGGGATGCCGAGGAAGGAGGTGAAGGGCTCCATCGCGGCGCCGAAGGGCGCGCCGAAATTCTCGTTCAGCGCCGGCAGCGCGCCGGAGGGCGGTGCGTCGTTGATCACCAGCGTGCGGTCGTCGGGGCGCGGCACTAGGCGCGAGGTGAAGGGCAGCCAGGCCGGTGTCGCGAAGACGATGCCGCGCGCCGGATCCACCGCGACGCCGCCCCAGTTGAACACGCCGAAATTGCCGGGATGCACGAGCGTGCCGGCCTCCGAAGGCGGCGTGAAGCGCCCCTCGTAACGCAGCCGGTGGAAGCGGATCCGGCAGACGAGCTGGTCGAGGATCGTGGCACCCCAGGTGCTCGCGCCGGTCAGCCGCGGCGGCGCGAAGGACAGCGCCGAGGCCGGCTGCGTCGGCGCCGCATGGTCGCCGCGCGCGGCACCGCCGGGCGCCGGCACCTCGCGCACCGGCAGCACGGGCTCGCCGGTGCGGCGGTCGAGCACGAAGATGTCCCCCTGCTTCGTCGGCTGCACCAGCGCCGGCACGCGCGCGCCGCCCACGGTGAGATCCACCAGGGTCGGCTGCGCCGGCACGTCGTAGTCCCAGAGGTCGTGGTGCACCGTCTGGAACACCCAGCGCAGCCGGCCCGTCGCGAGCTCCAGCGCCACGACGGAAGAGGAGAAGCGCTCGACATTGGCGCTGCGGTTGCCGCCCCACTGGTCGGGCGGCTGGTTGCCGAGCGGCACGTAGACGAGGCCGAGCTCCGGATCGGCGCTCAGCGGCGCCCAGGCATTGGGTGAATTCGCCACGTAGCGCGCGCCGGGCGGCAGCGGCTCGGTGCCGTCGGGATTGCCGGAATCCCAGTTCCACAGCAGCGCGCCGGTCTGGGCGTCGTAGCCGCGGATGACGCCCGACTGCTCCTGCGTCGAGACGTTGTCGAGCACCGTGCCGCCGACCACGATCACGCCGTTCGTCACCACCGGCGGCGAGGTCGAGTAGTAGGCGCCGGGCCGGACATTCGGCATGTTCGCCCACAGGTTCACCTGCCCCGCGCCACCGCCGAAATCGCCGCAGACGCGCCCCGTCCCGGGGTCGAGCGCGACGAGGCGGCCGTCGGCCGTCGGCATGAAGAGCTTCGCGGTGCACTCCGCCGTCGGCTGCTCGTCGGAGGCGACGGGCAGGTCCGGCACAGCCTGCCGCGCCGCGGCGAGGCGCGCCGGGTCCACGCGCGCCACGGGACGGTCGCCGCTCGAGGCCGGGCCCGGATGGAAGCCGAGGCCGCGGCAGGTCAGGTGCTGCAGCGCGAGCTCGTCGCGGAGCCGCAGCTCCGTCCGCCAGATCTCGGCGCCGGTGGCGGCGTCGAGCGCGATGACGCTCTGGTGCGGCGTGCAGAGGAAGAGGCGGTTGCCGATCTTCAGCGGCGTGACCTGGAAGGTGGTCTCCTCCGGCTCCCAGGGCTGCCCGCGGATGTCGCCGGTGTTGTAGCTCCAGGCGACCTCGAGCCGCGCGACGTTCTCCGGCGTGAGCTGGTCCAGCGGCGAGAAGCGCTGGCCGAGCGGCGTGCGGCCATAGGCATGCCATTCGCCAGGCGGCACGGGGGAGTCCGAGGCGGCCGCGAAGCGCGGCGGCGGCGCGGTGCCGGCGATGCGGTGCGCGTCATGCATCCAGGACGCCGCCGCGACGCCGAAGGAGACGAGGATCACGGCCGAGAGCGCGAGGCCGCCGCCCCGGAACGCGCTGGCTCCCAGCCGACGGGTCAGCGGCGGCAGCAGCAGCGCGAGCCCGAGCAGAACGGGCAGCCCGCCGCGCGCGGCAAGCGGCCACCAGTCGAGCCCGCCCTCCCACACCGCCCAGGCCAGCGTTGCGGCCAGCGTCGCCGCATAGAGCGGCAGCGCGGCCGCGCGACGCAGGATCACCAGCACGCCGGATGCGGCCATGGCGAGGCCGGCCGGCAGGTAGAAGGCGCTGCCGCCGAGCGCGATCAGCCAGGCGCCACCCGCGGCCAGGGCGAGGCCCGGCAGCGCGAGCGCCAGCCCGATCGCCCAGACGAGAAAGCTGCGCGGTCCGTTCATGCCAAGGCGCTCCGGCTGCGGCCGAAGAGGCAACGCAAGGTCACCGCGATCGTTGCGTCCTGCAGTCCTGAGTGGTGCCGCCCGCCCTCAGTCCTCGCCCGCCATGCCGAGGTCGCGCATGCGCTTCCAGAGCGTCGTGCGGGAGATTCCGAGCAGCCGCGCGGCCTCGGCGCGGCTGCCACCGGCGCGGCGCAGTGCATCCCGGATCGCGTCCCGCGCAGCGCCGTCCATCGCGGCGTCGAGCGAGCCGGACGACGCCGCCATCGGTGCATCCAGCGCCGCCTCGGGAAACAGGTCTGCCAGCCCGATCTCCGGCCCGTCCGACAGAGCCACGGCACGCTCGATCCGGTTGCGCAGCTCGCGCACATTGCCCGGCCAGTCATGCGCGCCGAGCGCATCGAGGCCGGGCGCATCGAGGCGGCGGGGGCCGAGGCCGAAGCGCATCATGGCCTCGGCAAGGATGCGCTGCGCGAGAATCGGCACGTCCTCCGGCCTCTGCCGTAGAGGCGGGATCGTCACCGTGATGACGTTGAGGCGGTAGAACAGGTCCTCGCGGAAGCTGCCGGCGCGCACGCGCGCGGCGAGGTCGGCATGCGTGGCGCAGACGAGCCGCGCAGCGAAGGGCCGCTCGGCCGCGGCGCCGACTGGCAGGAAGCTGCGTTCCTGCACCAGGCGCAGCAGCTTCGCCTGCAGATCCGGCGCGAGCTCCGCCACCTCGTCGAGCAGCAGCGTCCCGCCCGCGGCCCGCTCGGCGACGCCGGGCGTGCGCGCCGTGGCGCCGGTGAAGGCGCCGCGTTCGTGGCCGAACAGGGTGCTCTCCGCCAGCTCGCGCGGGATCGCGGCGCAGTTGAGCGCGACGAAGGGATGCGCGGCACGCGCCGAGGCCCCGTGGAGGAAGCGCGCCGCGACTTCCTTGCCCACACCCGTCTCGCCCGTCAGGACGACGGGCACGTCCACCCGCGCCGCCTTGCGCAGCGTCGCCTCGACGGCGCGCATGGCGGGCGAGACGCCGAGCGGTGGCAGCTCCGCGCCCTCCGGCAGCGGCGCCGGCCCGTCCAGCGCGGCGGCGAGCGCCTCGACCAGGCGGTCCACGTCCACCGGCTTCGTCAGGTAGTCCCGTGCACCGGCGCGCACGAGGCGGACCGCCTGCTCGACCTCGCCGAAGGCGGTCATGAAGAAGGCCGGCACCGCGCCGAGCTCCGCGACCAGCCGGCGGTAGATCTCCTCGCCGGACAGGTCGGGCAGGCGGATGTCGCTGATCACTGCGTCTGGACGCAGCGCGCGCGCCTCGCGCAGCGCCTCCGCGCCGGTGGCGGCGAGGCGCGGGCGGTAGCCCTCAAGGCGCAGGCGCTGCAGCAGTGCCGGGCCGAGCACCGGATCGTCCTCCACCAGCAGCACGACGGCTGGCGCGCTCACGCGCCTGCTCCCGCCGGGATCGCCAGGCGGATCGTGGTGCCGCCGCCGGGCCGCTCCGCTACGCTGGCCTGGGCATTGAGGCTGCCGAGGAGCCTGACGACGACATCGAGCCCGATGCGCTTGCGCGCAAGGGCCGTGCCGGCTCCCTCCGTAAGCTGGCTCGTGCGGGCCTCGCACAGTCCCGGCCCGGCATCGCTGATCTCGCAGAGCAGCGAGCCTTCCTCGCGCCGGGCGCTGAGCTCCACCGCGCCGCCAGGCGGCGTGGCCTCGCAGGCGTTCAGCAGCAGGTTCAGCAGAACCTGGCGCACCCCACCGGATCCCGGCGCGAGCTCGCCGTGCGGGAGGTCGAGCGCGAGGGAGAGCGTCACCCCCCGCCGCTCCGCCGCGGGGCGGACCAGATGGGCGAGGTCCTCAAGATCCGCGCGCGTCAGCGGCCGGTCATCCTCGGCGCGGTAGAGCGTCAGCGTGCTGGTCACGATGCGGTCGAGCGCGCCGATGCCGCGGTCGAGGAAGGCGAGCGACTCCTGGCGCACCTCGGCATCGTCGCCGAAGCGCCGCAGCGTGGAGACGGCGGTCGCCAGCCCGCCGAGCGGGTTGCGGACCTCATGCGCGATCGTGGCGGCGAGCCGTCCGAGCGCCGCGGCCTGGTCACGTTCCGCCAGCTCGGATGCCAGCCGCGCACGCTCCTCCACACCCTCGGCCATGCGGTTGTAGGCGTGCAGCACGGCCGCGCTCCGCGCGTCGGCCGCCGCGAGCGCCGCCGCGGGCAGGGGCGAGGGGTCGCGCCGTGCGGCATCCGACAGCGCCTCGACCAGCAGGCGGAGCGGACGGCCAAGGCGGCGCAGCACGACCCAGGTGAGCAGCGCGGCAAGGGCGGCGAGCGCTAGGTCGAGCAGCACGATCCCCCAGGCCAGCCGCGCGCGCGCAGCGAGCAGCGGCGCGACGTCGAGCGCGGCGACGATGCGCCCGGCCGGAGCCGCCCCAACGCCTCGGCTCGCCCAGGCGATGCCGGCGGCGCCGTCGAGCCGCCACGCGTCCCGGGGCAGCGCGGCCGCGGCCTCTGCGGAGACGGACGCGTCGCCATGCCGCGCGAGCAGCCGGCCGTCGGTGCCGAAGGCGAAGAGCGCGCGCTCCGCGATGCCGCGCTGCTCCGCGAAAGCGTTGGCCAGCCTTGCGCCCACTTCGTCCGCATCGCCGGCAAGAAGGCCGGGTCGGATGCTCGCGGCCAATCCGTCAAGATACACCTGGCCGAGTTGCTCGAGCCTGCGGTCGGCGTCGCGATGGGTGATCTGCAGGGCGAGCTGCGTCGTCCCGACCGCCACCGCGAAGACGATGGCGCCTGCGGCGGCAGGCAGGCGCAGCGCGTGCGGCAGCAGTCCGGCGCGGCCGGTGGGCGGGGTCACGGTGCGGGCGGCGGCCATCGGTGGCGATCGATCCGGGGAAACCCCCTGTGTCGCCGGCCGGCCCGTCTCAAGGCAAGAGCACGAGCGGCACGGTGTCGGCCACGGCTTCGTGCGGGCAATTCCGGACCATGTCGAAGAAGCCGCCATGATGCGTGGACAGGCAGGACAGCACCGCCGCATCGAAGGTCGCGAGCAGGGGCCGCAGATCCTCCAGCTCGAATTCGAGCTCGATCGAGGGCAGGACGCGCACCCGTCGGCCCGCCAGCCGAAGCAGCTCGGCCTGCGCCGCCGCCGACGCCGCGACGCCGGGACGGTAGTCCGCGACGGGCAGGATCGACAGCGCGGCGGCGGGCCAGAGGCCGCTCCGCAGCAACCCGGCGGCGAGCGCGCCGCAGCCCGGAGAACTGCCGACCAGCAGCAGCACGGCCCGCACCTGCGCCGTGTTGCGACGCACGCGCAGCACCGGCGCGAGCCGGGCACGGGCGAGGGAGGCGGAGATCTCCTCGCCCGGCGCGCACTCCACCCCGTGCGGCCCCATCGCAGCGGGCAGCACGACGAGGTCGTGACCGGCCAGCGTCCGGACGAGCCCGGCCGCCGCGCCTTCCTCATGCCGCGCGGCAGCGGCCAGGCCCGGTGCGGAGGTCGCCCGCCCCTCGAAATCCTGCAGCGCCGCAGCGCAGTTCTCCCGAATACGCTGCCGGCTGCGGGAGGCCAGCCAGTCGGCCCAGAAGGCGCCGCCGGCCGGCAGTGGGCCGCGCCAGGCGCGTGGCTCGAGTCCCGCGCCGGAAAGGCCGCTGAGGCGCGCGCCGGTCCCCTCCGCCAGCGCGAAGGCCTGCGCCGTCGCCTCCGCCTGGTGCGGGCCGCCAACGAGGCAGCAGAGAAGATGGCGCAGTGCGGCCGGCTGCGTGGCGGGCGCATGGCGTGCGCCGGCATCGACAGGGCGGCGGAACTCCGGGATGGCGCTCATGGGTGCTCTCCCTTCGGGGATGGCGCGCGCCGCCGGGCGAGGACGGGCGGTGCGCGCGGGGTCGATGTCGAGGACGTGGCGGTCGAGGACGCCGGAGAGGGCATCGGCCACCGAGGCCGCGCCGAGCGGTGCGCCGGCGACGTAGGCGGCGCGGCCGAGCGCGTGGGAGGCGATCGGCGCGGTCAGCACCAGGAAGGCCACCGCCGCGACCGCCGTCAGGATCGAGCCCGCGGTGCCGAAGGCGAGGCCGGCGCCGAGCAGCAGCAACCCCGCGCCCGCGACGCCTGCCTTCGCCGCCGCATGCATGCGGCTGAAGGGATCGGGCAGGCGCGCGATGCCGAGTGCGGCGAGCGCGACGACCGAGGCCCCGCCGACGAGCAGGATCGCCGCCAGGATCTCACGCACCGCGCTCATTCCGCCGGCCCCGGCGCGGCGGCCGCGGCGGCGCGCTCCATCAGCCGCGCGAAGGCGACGGCGGCCAGGAAGCCGACGAGGGCGATGCCGAGCGCGATGTCGAGGAAGGCGACGTGGCCGGCGATCAGCGCGGTGAGCGCGGCGAGGCAGACGCCGAGCAGCCCGAGCATGTCCGTCGCGATCGCCCGGTCGGCCGAGGACGGGCCGGCGACCAGGCGGATCGCGACGGGCAGGACGCCGAGCGCCACGATGACGGCGGCGATCGCCGCCGCCCAGGGCACGAGACCGGTCATGGCAGCACCTCCCGCGCGCGGGCCTCGAGGGTGGATTTCATGCCCGCGATCGCCGCATCGCGATCGGGCGCGTCCAGCACATGCACGTAGAGCGTGCGGCCATCGGCCGAGACGTCGAGGCTCGTCGTGCCGGGGGTCAGCGTGACCATGTCGGCGAAGAGCACGGTCCCGCCCGGCGAGCGGACATCGAGCGGCACGGCGAGGATCGCCGGACGCAGCCGCCCGGTCGGGCCGAGCACGGCGCGGATCGTCGCGACGGTGGATTTCGCGAGCTCCGCAAGAAAGGTGAGCGCGACCCGGATCCAGGCGAGTGCGACTCTCATGGCGCGGCCTCCGCTAGCCGCACAGGTGGCGGGCCGAGCACCGCCTCGATGTAGCCCGCGCGGTCGAGCAGCGCCTCCGCGGCGGTGAGCGAGAAGGCGGCGAAGGGCTCGGTCCAGAGGCCGATCGTCATGGTGACGAGGCAGAGGGCGACGATCGGGGCGAAGGTCGCGATCCGCTCGCGCGCGCCCCAGGCGGCCGGCGCCGGCGCGGCGTCGGGCGCGGCCTTCCAGAAGGCCTCGTTCCAGATCTTGATCATCGAGTAGAGCGTCAGCAGGCCGACGGCGAGCGCGACGCCGGCCAGCAGATACGCCTCAGCTTCGAGGCCAGAGCGGATGACGACGAGCTTGCCCCAGAAGCCCGAGAGCGGCGGGATGCCGGCGAGCGAGAGCGCGGGGATGAGGAAAGCCAGGCCGAGCAGCGGCCGCGTGGCCCACAACCCGCCGAGGCGCGCGAGGGCGAAGGAACCGCCCGCCTGCCGCATCGCGCCCGCGACGAGGAACAGGTTCGCCTTCACCACGATGTGGTGGACGATGTAGAGCACGGCACCCGCGAGCGCGAGCGGCGTCATCAGCGCGACACCGACGAGCATGTAGCCGATCTGGCTGATGATGTGGAAACTCAGGATGCGCCGCACATCGTAATGCGCCGCCGCGCCGAGCACGCCGACGACCATCGTGGCGATCGCGACCGCGCCGATGATCGGCCCGAACAGCGCCTGGTCATGCGCGAAGACGAGGGTGAAGACGCGGATGATGGCGTAGACGCCGACCTTGGTGAGAAGTGCGGCGAAGATCGCCGCCACCGGCATGGACGCCGTGTGATAGGAGGCCGGCAGCCAGTTGAAGAGCGGGAAGACGGCGGCCTTGGCGCCGAAGGAGATCAGCAGCAGCGCCGCGGCGGCCGCGAGCGCACCCTGGTTCTCCACCGTCGGCGCGACGCGCGCGAGGTCGGCGAGGTTCAGCGTGCCGGTCAGCCCATAGACCAGGCCGATGGCGAGCAGGAAGAAGGTCGTGCCGACGAGGTTCAACATGACGTAGCGAACGCCTCCGTCTAGCTGCTCGCGCGTGCGGTCGAGCACGAGCAGCCCGAAGGAGGCGATCAGCATCACCTCGAACCAGACATAGAGGTTGAAGAGGTCGCCGGTCGAGAAGGCGCCGGCAACGCCCATCAGCAGCGCGTGGAACAGCGGCTGGAAGCCCGCGCGGTCGCGTTCTTCCGCGCCCGGACCCATCGCATAGACTGCGACGGCCAGCCCCATCAGCCCGGTGATGACGAGCATCGCGGCGGAGAGGTGGTCCACCACCAGCGTGATGCCGAAGGGCGCCGGCCAGCTGCCCATCTGCCCGACCACCATCCCGCCCGAGACCACCTCGGCGAGCAGGGCAACCGTGGCGGCGAGCAGCAGCGCAGCGCCGGCGAGCCCGACGGCGCGCTGCGCCGCCGGCCGGGACCACAGCAGCGCGGTGGCGGAACAGGCCGCGAGGGGGATGAGGATGGGTGCGACGAGAAGCATCTGGCGCATCACGCGGCTTCCCGCTGCGCGGCCGGGCGGAGGTCGCGCCCACCCGGCGATGCCGGCATCGCGTCCGGCCGCTCGGCCTCGTCCATTTCCTCTGCGCTGGCCGTGCCGAAGGCAGCATGGGCGCTGCGGATGAGGACGAGCGCGAAGGCGGCCAGGCCGAAGCCGATGACGATCGCGGTCAGCACCAGCGCCTGCGGCAGCGGGTTTGCCGCCGCCGCGGGCAGCGCGGCGGCGCCATACTCCACCAGCGGTGGCGACATGGTGCCGATCCGACCGGCGCCGAAGATGGTGAGGTTGGCGGCCGTGCCGAGCAGCACGAAGCCGAGCAGCGCGCGCGGCAGGTCGCGTGCCAGCAGCAGGTAGGAGGCGGCGGCAACGAGCGTGCCGATGGCGAGTGCGAGGAGGATCTCCATGGCGCTACTCCTCCGCCACGAGCGCGAAGGTCATGGCGGTGATGGTGCCGATGACCACGAGCCAGACGCCGACATCGAAGACGAAGGCTGTGTTGAGCGGCAGCTTGACCGGCAGGTCCGGGAACCACCAGCGATGGGTGAGGTAGCCGGCGGAAGGGTCGAGCCAGGCCAGCAGGCCGCTTGCTGCCGCCAGCAGCAGCCCCGCGCCGCACCAGGCGGCCGGCGGCGCGCGCATCACCCGCAGCGCCGCCGCCTGGCCGCGCGAGATCGCATAGAAGACCAGCCCCGCCGAAGCGACGAGGCCGCCGACGAAGCCGCCGCCCGGCTCGTTGTGACCGCGGACGAGCAGGTAGAGCGAGACGGCCATCGGCACCCACAGCAGCAGCGGCGCCGAGACGCGAAGAATGAGGGAGGCCTGCATCGTCTCAGCTCCCGGGCCGCAGTTGCCGCCCGGCGCCGCGCAGCAGCGCGAGCACCGCGAAGGCAGCGATGGCGAGGACCGCGATCTCGCCCAGCGTGTCGAGGGCGCGGAAATCCACGAGGACGACGTTCACCACGTTGCGCCCATGCCCGCCCGGCACGCTCTGCTCGCCGAACCAGGCGCCGAGGCGTGGGTCGAAGGGCGCCGCGAGCACCGCGAGGAGCACGAGCGCGACGGAACTGCCGAGCAGGGCGGCGATCACGGCGTCGCCGGCCCGCTCCCGCCCGGTGCGGGCATCGCGGGCGCGGAGCGGCAGGCGGATCAGCACCGTCGCCAGGATCACCACGAGCAGGATCTCGACGGTGAACTGGGTCAGCGCGACGTCCGGCGCGCCGAAGGTCAGGAAGACGACCGCCGCGCCGAAGCCGACCAGCCCCATCGCCATGACCGCGGCAAACAGCCCGCGCGCGAGTGCGGCGGCGACCGCGCCCGTCGCAACGAGCAGGAAGGCGAAGCCGCGCGGGTCGAGTGGCGCGGCTTCCGGGAGCGCGAGCCCGCCGCGGACCACCAGGACGCCGAGCGGGAAGAGCGCCGTGACCAGCAGCAGCACGCGCATGTAGCCGCGCAGGCTGCCGTGCTGCACGGCGCGCGTGGTGCCCTCGGCCCAAGCGACGAGGCCGGCCAGGGCGCGCTCATAGGCCGCCGCTGGCCCGAAGCGGTCGATGCGTTCGGCGCGCCGCAGCCGCGGGCCGAGCCGCTCCCACCCGGCCAGGATCAGCAGGCCGAGCGCGACCGTTGCAGCGCTCAGCGCCAGGATCGGCGTGAAGCCGTGCCAGAGCTTCAGCGCCACCTCGGCCGGCCGGCCGAGGATCGCCGCGACCGCGCCGTCCACCAGCCGGGTACCGAGCAACGCAGGCGCGGCGCCGGCAAGCAGGCCGATCCCGGCCAGAAGCAGCGGCCCGGCGAGCATGGATTTCGGCGGGTCGTGCGGCGCCAGCGGCGTCGGCCGGAGCGGGCCGAAGAAGAGCCGCCAGGAGAGCAGGCCGGCGATCGCGACCTGCGCCGCATTCACCAGGAAGCCGATTCCCGCCACGACGCCGGCCATGCCGCCGGCGGCGAGCTTCGCCTCGTAGACGATCTCCTTCGCGACGAAGCCGACGAAGGGAGGCAGCCCGGCCATGGAGAAGGCGGCGAGCGTCGCGGCAAGCGCCGTCAGCGGCATGGCGCGGCGCAGCCCGCCGAGCGCCGAGGCGTCGCGCGTTCCCGTCTCGTGGTCCACGATGCCGGCGATGAGGAAGAGCGCCGCCTTGTAGAGGGCGTGGACGATGAGGAAAGTGACCGCGGCCGTCGCCGAAAGCTCCGGCGCCAGCCCGATCAGCAGCGTCAGCGTGCCGAGCGCGGTGACCGTGGTCCAGGCGAGCACGCGCTTGAGGTCGGTCTCGCGCAGCGCCATCAGGGCACCGAGAACCGCCGTGATCAGCCCCGCCCAGGTGAGCAGGTCCTGCCACAGCGCCACCTCCTGGTAGACCGGGTTCAGCCGCGCCAGCAGGTAGACGCCGAGCTTCACCATCGTGGCCGAGTGCAGGTAGGCGCTGACCGGCGTCGGCGCCGCCATGGCGTTAGGCAGCCAGAAGTGGAAGGGGAACTGCGCCGACTTGGTGAAGCAGCCGAGCACGATCAGCAGCATCGCCGGCGTCGCGAGCGGATGCGCCAGCACCGCCTCCCGCGCGGCGATGATCCCGGAGAGGCTGGTGGTGCCGGCCGCCATCGCGACCAGAACAAGCCCCGCCAGCAGTGCGAGCCCGCCGCCGCCGGTGACCAGCAGCGCCTGCAGCGCGGCCTTGCGCGCGGCCGGCTTCTCGTGGTCGTAGCCGACGAGGAAGAAGGAAGCGAGGCTGGTCAGCTCCCAGAAGACGAACAGCGTCACGACGTCGTCGGCGGTGACGGCTCCGAGCATCGCGGCCATGAACAGCAGCAGCAGCACGACGAGCCGCCCGAGGCGCCCGTCGCCTTTGAGGTACCGGCCGGCATAGAGCAGCACGAGGGCGCCTATTCCGGTGATCAGCAGCACGAAGACGAGGGAGAGCCCGTCGATCCGGAGGCCGCCGGCGACGCCGAGCGAGGGGACGGCCCAGAAGCCGGCCGAGACGGGAGCGGCTCCGGCCAGGGCGAGATAGAGCGCGAACCCGGCTGTCGCCGTCGCCACGCCGAGCGCCACTGCGCGCGATGCCGACAGCCGCGCGGCGGCTCCTGCGGCGGCGACGCCGAGGAGGAGAGGGAGCAGCAGGGCGGCGTCCGGCAACGGCATGGCGGCATGCGGACCGCAATGACCGTGCCAGCTTGTGCATCTCGTCAGATCAATGGCTTAGACCGGGAGTGGCGCGTGCGTTGTCGAGCCTGACGAACGTCGGTGAACGCCGGCGTTCGCGATGCTGAACATCCAGCGCCTCTGGCCGTGTTGCGTGCGGTGAATCATGCGCGGAGGTTCACGCGCAACTGCCGGTGGGTTCGGCTCCCCTCATCCTGGAGCTCCCGCGATAGCAGGACGTTGCTCGAAGCCCGCATCCGACGACATCAGTGTAGGGAAGTGGGGCAGGCGATGAGCCTGCGCCGTCCGCGGACGGCTGACCTGCTCCCGCCTCAGCCCCGCCACGTGGCGAGCTACCGCAAGCTCCGACCCAGACCGGACCTTCGCCGGCCATCGAGATGTGCTCTGAGCCGATCATCGACCTTGACGCATCGAGCCTCGAGGTATAGATGGCTCCCATGGACGCCGCCCGCCGCCCGCCGCCTCCGCGCGTCGACTACGCCTCCCGCGACTACTGGGCGGGCACCATCAAGATGGGCCTCAGCAAGTTCTTCATCCTGCGCGTCCTGCACGACAGCCCGATGCACGGCTACGACGTCGCCCGCCTGGTGGAGCGCACGACCAATGGCTGCTGCTCGCCGACCGAGGGCACGATCTACCCCGTGCTTCGCGAGTTCGAGGCCGGCGGCTTCGTCACCGCGACCGAGGAGGTCGTGGGTGGTCGCCAGCGCCGGGTCTATACGCTGACCGACACAGGTCGCGCCGCTTTCCGCGTCGCGCTCGACGCCTGGATGGAGGCGACCGCGGCCCTGCAGGACACCGGCCGCGCCTTCGCCGCCGCCGACCGCGCGCGCGCGAAGCGGCGCTCCGGTGGGGCGTGCTGCCCGTGACCCGATCCCCGGCTTTTCGCGCCCCTATACCTCACCCCTCAATGTGTTACGGAGCATCGATATGACCGCGCCCAGCCCCCCCGTCGTCGTGATCGGCGCCGGCCCGGTCGGCCTCGCCGCGGCCGCGCAGCTCATCGGCCGCGGCATCGAGCCCCTGGTGTTGGAGGCCGGGCCGGACATCGGCCATGCGGTCCGCGCCTGGGGCCATGTCCGCATGTTCTCGCCCTGGGAGTTCAACGCCGACGCCGCGGCACGGGCGCTCCTCGAGGCGGAGGGGTGGTCGGCGCCCGACCCCGGGCACTACCCCACGGGCTCCGAGCTCGTCGCCGACTACCTTGTCCCGCTCGCCGCGACGGCGGCGCTGCGCGGGCGCATTCGCACCGGCTGGAAAGTTGTGGGCCTCGCGCGCCGCGACTTCGGGCGGCTGCACGACGGGGCTGGCCGCGACGCCGCGCCCTTCGTGCTGCATGTCGAGACCTGCTGCGGCGTCCAGGCGATCGAGGCACGCGCGGTGATCGACTGCTCCGGCACCTGGCATTCCCCGAACCCCGCCGGCAGCCACGGCATGCCCGCCCCTGGTGAGGCACGGCACGTGGCCCGCATCGCATACGGCATCCCCGACGTGCTCGGGGCCGAGCGCGCGACCTACGCGGGGCGCACCACGCTGGTGGTCGGCGCCGGTCACTCGGCGATGAACGCCGTGCTGGACCTGGCCGAGCTGGCGAAGCGGGCGCCGGGCACCCGGATCCTCTGGGCGTTCCGTCGCCCGCTCGGCGCGGTGAACTTCGGCGGCGGCGCGAAGGACGGGCTGGCGCAGCGGGGCGAGCTCGGCGCCCGCGCGCAGGCGCTGATCGAGACCGGCGCCGTCACCGCCCTGGCGCCGTTCCTGATCGACCGTATCGGCGAGGCGGAGGGTGCGCTCGCCGTCACCGGCCGGCAGGAAGCGCGCGAGACGACGGTGCGCGCCGACCGGATGATCGTCGCCACCGGCTCCCGCCCCGACCTCTCCTTCCTGCGCGAGGTGCGGCTCGGCCTAGACCCGGCGGTAGAGGCGACGCCGGCGCTCGCGCCACTCATTGACCCGAACCTGCACTCCTGCGGCACGGTGCGCCCGCATGGCGAGGCGGAGCTGCGCCACCCGGAGGCGGGCTTCTACATCGCCGGCATGAAGAGCTACGGCCGTGCTCCCACCTTCCTGCTGGCGACAGGGCATGAGCAGGTGCGCTCCATCGCCGCCTTCCTCGCCGGCGACGTGGCGGCGGCGCGTCGGGTCGAGCTGGTGCTGCCCGAGACGGGCGTCTGCTCCACCGACCGCGCACCGGCAGCCGCCGCGACTGCCTGCTGCGGCGTCGCCGAGACCGGCCAGCCGGTGCTGGCGGCGGTCGCGGCCGGCGGCGCCGGGTGTTGCGGTCCGGCGAGGGCGCCGGTGCCGCAGGCCGGCAGCTGCTGCGGCTGAAGACGGGCGGGCGACCACGGCGTCGGCTGCCTCACACGCGGCGCGCGGTCGATCGGGCTGGTGGCGTCGGGGCTGGTCTCGCCGCGCATCGGCCGGCTCATCCACCATCATGGCGGGCGCCGCGTGCTCGCCGGCGCGGCGGCGCTGATCGCGCTGGGGCAGCTCGGTCTCTGAGAGCCCGCTTCACAACGCGTCCGTCCCGACATGCTGCTGGGCGAGCGACGGGCTGAGGGGAACGCCGCTTCACCGTCGTCAATATAGCTGCTGTCATGGTTTTCATGCCCGCCTTGGCATGAGCGCCCCGGCGTCTCGCGTGGTAGTGGTGCCCGATGATCCGAGCCGTGACGAGTGACGACCTTCCCGCGCTGAAGCGCCTCATCGACGCGACCGGCCTCTTCCCGTCCGAAATGCTCGACGAGATGACCGCCGCCTACTTGGCCGGTGACGAGGCAGGCGGTCTCTGGCTCACGGACGACGATGGCGGGCCGGTCGGCGTCGTCTATCTCTCGCCCGAACGCATGACGGCTGGAACATGGAACATGCTTCTCATCGCGGTCGACCCGGTCCGCCAAGGGCAGGGCCGTGGGACGGCGCTCGTGCAGCATGTCGAGCGGGCCCTTGCTAGCCGGGGCGGGCGCATCCTCCTCGTCGAGACGTCGGGTCTGACCGAGTTTGAGAACACGCGGCGCTTTTATCGTGCGCGCGGCTATGGCGAAGACGCACGCATCCGCGAGTTCTACGCCGCCGGCGAGGACAAGGTGATCTTCCGCAAGACACTCGGGACCGGCTGAGGGCCGACTTCATGATGCGCGAGCCAATCGCCTGAGGAGGACGGAGGCGGCAGCGAGGACGAAAATGGCGATGGTGGAGCTCGGCATGGCTGCATGGTCGCGTGCGAGGCGGCGGCAGCGCCTGGTCCAGGCAGAGGTGCGCTCGACGACCCATCGCCGAGGCTGCACGGCGAAGCCGCGCGGGCCGGGCTTTGGCCCGACGAGTTCGACGTGGACGGGCGTGGCGTTTGGGACGCGTGGCCCGGCATAGGCTCGATCCGCGTACCATCGCGCCACGAAAGGCCACGGGCGCCCCGAGGTCCGCAGGAGTGCGATCCCACCATGGCTGTCGTGGAGGTCGGGAGGCGAGAGGCGGCGAGCAGCAGCCGGCCATCGGTGTCCACGAGCGCATGGCGCTTGCGCCCGACCACGCGCTTGGCGGCATCATATCCGCGCCGTCCTGCCACGCCGACTGAAGTTGGAGTTGACCCGCTTCCGTGGACGGCAGGCGGGTAGGGACCAGGCATTGTCGGCCAGTGGTGCCTGGCCGGTCGTAGAAGCCCTCGATGAAGGCGAACGCCGCCATCCGTGCTTCTGGCCGGGGGGCGGTCGCCGGGGCCTGCGCGACAAGGGGATCCACGATCGCGGGCGCGACGCCGTGCAGTGCGAGCGGCGCGGCCGACTGCGGCCCGCGGTCGTGCGGCGCCATCGAGCGTTGCCACGGAAAGTCGGGCGTTATCGTAAAAATTATTGACAATATGATGCAGCGCTCGGATGTTCGCTCCCGCACGCGCGCCTTACGACCGTGCGCGCAGGGAGGAACGGCCAGATGACGACGCTCCGTCGCCGCGCGCTCGGCGCGGCTTTCGCCGCGACCGCAGCCATCGCCGCCGGCCTCGGCGCTGCGCCCGCCGTCGCGCAGGCGCAAGAGATCACGCTGTGGTCCCACTGGGCCGCCGAGCAGCCGAAACGGCAATTCGTCGAGGAGGCGGTGCGCCGCTTCCAGGCGGCCAATCCGGGCGTGACCGTCCGCATCACCTGGTACGAGAAGAACGCACTCTACGCCGCGCTGCGCACCGCGTTGCGCGCCGGCCAGGGACCCGACGTCTTCTACGCCGAGCCCGACCAGGTCGAGTATGTCCAGAACAACTTCCTCCTCGACCTCTCCCAGGGGATCAACTGGAACAACGTCGAGCCCTGGGCGCGGCAGATCTGGACGCATAACGGACGCGCCTACGGCCTGCCGCTCGAGGCCTGGACGGTCGAGCTGTACGTCAACACGCGGACGCTCGAGGAGCTCGGAGGTCGCGTGCCGCCGTCGCTGCAATACTCGCAGGCGGAATTCCTCGACCTCGTGCGGCGCGCACGCGCGCGGAACATCGTGCCGATCTCGGCGGGTGTGGGCGACCGCCCCTTCACCGGCGCCTTCCTGACGCATGAGACCCTGCTGATGCGCATGGGCGCGCAGGACTACGGCCGCCTGCTGGCGGGTGAGATCCGCTGGGACGACCCGCGCGTGGTGGAGAGCCTGCGCTTCGTGCGGAGCCTCGTCGAGGCGCGTGCCTTCCCGCCCGGCGTCGCGACGCTGCAGCTCGGCCAGAGCCACACCTACTTCCACACCAACCCCGGCACGCTCTTCTTCCCGATGGGCTCCTGGTACACCTCGCGCGCCTTCAATCCGCCGGATGCGGGCGGGCAGCCGGCCGACTTCCCGCTCGGCGTGATGCGGATGCCCGTGCCCGACAACGCCGCCTGCGCGACCTGCCGCACCATCGCGGTCGGCGGCAGCTATGTGGTGAATGCGCGGACGCGCCACCCGGAGGCCGCGCGCGCCTTCCTGAATGCCTTCACCACGCCGGAGATGGGCAATCTCTGGCTGCAGAACGTGATGGTGCAGACCGGCATCAAGGCGGATGCGACCCGCATCGAAGGCCCGCGCGCGAGCTATTTCCGCCAGCTCGCAGCGTCGAATGCGGGATCTGAGTACTTCTTCGGCATCCCGCTGCAGGTGCTGCAGGGCCGGGCGCGCGACACCTTCACCCAGGTGGTCAACAACGCCTTCATCTCCGGCCAGGCGAGCGTGGAGGAGGTGGTGCGACAGATGAACGCGGCGCAGCAGGCACGGTGACGCCGGGTTGAGCGCGACCGGCGCGGCGGCCGCAGCCCCGGTTCCGGCCTCCGCCATGGCGCGCCCGCCGCGCCCGGCGGAGCGCCCGGCCTGGGCCGCGATCCTGCCCTTCCTGCTGCCTGCGGCTGTGTTCTATCTGGGCCTCACCGCCTACCCTGTGGTGCGCACCATCTGGAACTCCGTCCATGAGGTGCTGCCGGCGGGGGATGTCTTCGTCGGCGCCGCGCACTACGCGGAGCTCTGGGCGGACGACACCTTCTGGCGCGCGGTGCGCAACACGCTCACCTGGGCCATCGCCGCGCCGCTGCTGGAGGTGAGCATCGCGCTGCTGCTGGCACTCGCGCTTTATGCCAAGGTGCCGGGCGCGCGCTTCCTCCGGATCGCCTGGTTCACGCCGGTGCTGATGAGCTACGTCGTAGTCGGCATCATCTGGGCCTGGATCTACAACTACGACTGGGGTGCGGTGAACGTGCTGCTGCGCAGCCTCGGCCTCGAGGACTGGACGCGGCCCTGGCTCGGCACCACCGGCACGGCGCTGCCGGCGCTGATCCTGGTCACGACCTGGATGTGGACCGGCTTCAACATGGTGGTGCTGCTGGCCGCCTTGCACTCCCTGCCCTCCGAGGTCATCGAGGCGGCGGAGCTCGATCGCTGCGGCTGGGGCGCCAAGCTCCGGCACGTCATCATCCCGCTGGTGCGCCCCACGCTCCTGAACCTGCTGGTGCTCTCCTTCGTCGGCAAGATGAAGATCTTCGACCTCGTCTGGATCGCGACGAAGGGCGGGCCGCTCTGGAGCACCGAGACCGTCTCCACCTACACCTACAAGCGCGCCTTCGAGTGGAGCACCTTCGACCTCGGCTATCCTTCGGCCATCGCGACAGTGTGGTTCGTCATCGTGATGGCCGGCGTCGGCCTGCTGACCTGGTCGCTGCGGCAGCGGCAGAGGCTCGAATACTGATGGCCGCGCGCGTCCTGACCCGTGCGGCGGTGATGCTGCTGATCGTGCTCTGGACGGCCTTCGCGGCCGGGCCGCTGGCCTGGGTGGCGATCATCAGCCTGCGCTCGACGAGCGAGTTCATGCGCGATCCGTATGCGCTGCCGGAGGAGTGGCGCTTGGGGAAATACGTCACCGCGTGGACGACCAGCGGCTACGACCTCTACTTCGCGAACTCGCTGCTCGTCGTGCTCTCGGCGGTGGCCATCGTCACGGTGGTCGGCGCGATGGCCGCGCATTGCCTGGCGCGCTACCGCTTTCCCGGCAACCGGCTGGTCTATTTCCTGATCTTCTCGACCATCGTGCTGCCGCCGCAGATCACGATCATCGCGCTGTTCCAGACGCTCGCCAATCTCGGCCTCTACGACACGCGGATCGGGCTGATCCTCGTCTATGCCGCGGTCCAGCTTCCGCTGACGGTCTACATCCTGGAGAGCTTCTTCGCGCGCATCCCGGCCGACCTGTTCGACGCGGCGCGGATCGACGGCTATTCCGAATGGGCGGCGTTCTGGAAGGTGGCGTTTCCGGTCGCGATGCCGGCCATCGCGACGGTGGTCATCCTCAACACCATCCTGCTCTGGAACGAGTTCCTCTATGCCGTCGTGCTGATCGCCGACGATGCCAAGCGCACGCTGCCGCTCGGGATCCAGAAGTTCATGGGCGACCAGCTCGAGGATTACGGGATGATCGCGACGGGGCTGATGATCGCGATCATCCCCGTCGTGCTGATCTACGCCTTCTTCAGCGAGAAGCTGATCCAGGGCATGACGGCAGGGGCGGTCAAGTAATGGCGACCGTCACGCTGCGCGGCCTCGGCAAGCGCTACGAGGCGTCGTCGCGCGGCGCGGCCCCGCCCGCCGTGCAGGACGTGACGCTCGACGTCGCGGATGGCGAGTTCTTCGTCCTCCTCGGCCCGTCGGGCTGCGGCAAGTCCACCACGCTGCGCATGATCGCCGGGCTCGAGAGCATCACCGAGGGCGAGCTCGCGATCGGCGGGCGCCGCATGAACGAGGTGCCGGCGCGCGACCGGGACATCGCCATGGTGTTCCAGTCCTACGCGCTCTACCCGCACATGTCGGTCTACGACAACATGGCCTTCGGGCTGCGCCGCCGGAGCCTCGCGAAGGGCGAGATCGACCGCCGCGTGCAGGAGGCCGCGGGCATCCTTGGCCTCGGCCCCTATCTGCAGCGGAGGCCGCATGCGCTCTCCGGCGGGCAGCGTCAGCGCGTCGCGGTCGGCCGCGCCATCGTGCGCGACCCGGAGGTGTTCCTCTTCGACGAGCCACTCTCGAACCTCGACGCGGCGCTGCGCGCCTCGACGCGGCAGGAGCTCTCTCGCCTGCACCGGCGCCTCGGCGCGACGATGATCTACGTCACCCATGACCAGGTCGAGGCCATGACCATGGCAGGGCGCATCTGCATCATGGAGGCCGGCCGCGTCGCGCAGGTCGGCGCGCCGCTCGAGGTCTATCGCCGCCCGGCCACGACCTTCGTCGCCGGCTTCCTCGGCAGCCCGCCCATGAACCTGCTTCCCGCCGTGGCAGCGGGCGGTGCGATCCGGCTCGGCGAGGCCTCGCTGCCTGCGCCTTTCGCGCTGCGCGAGGGCCCCCTCACGCTCGGCGTCCGTCCGGAGGACCTGGAGCTTGCCGATGACGGCGCGCTGCGGGGCGAGGTCGTGGCGGTGGAGCCGCTCGGCGCGGAGACGATCCTCGGCCTGCGCCTGCCGGGGCTGGAGCGCGACCTGCTGGTGCGCGCGGGGCGCAATGCCCTGGCGGGGCTCGGCGACGTCCTCGCGCTGCGCGTCCCGGCCGGGGCGCTGCACCTCTTCGACGCCGCGAGCGGCGGTCGCATCGAGCCGGATGGAGGCATGGCATGAGGATCGGACGACGCGCTGCGCTGGGATTATCGCTGCTGCCCCTTGCCGCCCGCGCGCAGGAGGCCTGGCCGCGGCAGCAACTGCGCATCCTGATCCCCTTCGCGCCGGGCGGCGTGCCGGACATCGCCGCGCGGCTGCTCGCGCCCGGCCTGCAATCCGCGCTCGGCCAGCCCGTGCTCGTCGAGAACCGCCCCGGCGGCGGTGGCACCTTGGCGGCGGAGGCCGTGGCACGCGCCGCGCCGGACGGCCACACGCTGCTGATGACGACGGCGAGCACCCAGGCGATCGCGCCGGCGCTGTTCGAGACCCTGCGCTACGATCCGGCGCGCGACCTCGCGCCCATCTCCTTCATCGCGCGTGTGCCGCATGTCCTGCTCGTTCCGCCCTCGCTGAACGTCGCGACGGTGCAGGAGCTGGTTGCCTTGCTGCGGCGGGAGCCGGGCCGGCACAACTACGCGTCGTCCGGCGTCGGGGCGCCGCCGCATCTCGCCGGCGAGCTGTTCCGCATGCAGGCCGGTGTTGAGGCGACGCATGTGCCCTATCGCGGCTCCGCCCCTGCGCTGACCGATCTCGTCGCCGGGCGCGTCAGCTATCTGGTCGATGCGCTGCCGCCGGCGCTGCCCTTCATACGGGACGGTCGCCTGCGCGCGCTCGGCGTCGGCACGCGCCAGCGCGCGCGCCTCGCGCCGGATCTCGCGCCGATCGCCGAGCAGGGCCTGCCGGAGTTCGAGAGCTACACCTGGGCCGCGCTCTACGCGACGGGCGGCAGCCCCGCTGCGGCGATCGCGCGGCTCTCGCAGGAGGTGCAGCGCGCCGCGGCCTCTCCAGAGGTCGCCGCCCGCTTCGCCGAGCTCGGCTACGAGGGCCCGGCGACCGGCCCCGAGGAGCTCGCCGCGATCCAGCGCGACGAGGCGCGGAAATGGGGCGAGGTGATCCGCCGCGCCGGCATCCGCCCCGAGACCTGACACAGGACACGTCCCATGGCCGAGGCCCCGACACTCACGATCCGCCGCGACTGGCCGCGCCCCTCCGAGGCGCAGCTCGCCGCCTTCCGCGACGCGCCGACCGGCTGGGTGGTGGACGCGCAGGGGCGCCGCGGCGCCCTGCACCACGGCATCCGCGTGCTGACGCAGGCGAGCCGGATCCTCGGCGCGGCGCTGCCGGTCTGGTCGCGCGGCCGGGACAACCTCGCCCCCTATGCCGCGCTCGCCGTCGCGAAGCCGGGCGACGTGCTGGTGATCGCGACGGAGGATTTCGAGATGGCCTCGGTCACCGGCGATATCATGGTCGGGATGGCGCGCAACGGCGGGATCGTCGGCGTGGTGACCGACGGGATGGTGCGCGACGTGCCGGGGCTGGACGCGGTCGGCATCCCGGTCTTCGCGCGCGGCGTCTCGCCGAACTCGCCGCAGAAGGACGGGCCGGGGACAATTGGTCTTCCCGTCGTGATCGGCGGCCTCGCCATCGGGCCGGGCGACCTGATCGTGGCGGATGGCGACGGCGTGGTGGTGGTGCCGCGCGAGGCGATCGCGGCCGTCACCGCCGGGCTCGAGGAGGTGCGCGCGAAGGAGGCGCAGATGGACGCCGCCGTGGGGTCCGGCGCGAAGCAGCCGGGCTGGCTCGCCGGGCGCCTGTCGCGCCCCGACATCCGCTTCCTGGACTGAGCGGCCATGCCGAAGGTCGTCTACTGGAGCCACGGCACGCCGGAGCTCTACACGCTGCTGCGCCGGCTCTGCCCGGCAGGCCTCGACCTGCACACGCTCGCGACGGGGGAGGAGGCGGAGCGCCTCGCCATGCTCTCGGATGCCGACGCGGTGGTGGTCGCCGCCACCCGCTTCACCGAGGCGCAACTGGCCGCGGCGCGGCGCCTGCGCCTCGTCCAGCACCAGGGCGTGGGGTGGCAGGATACGGTGGCCTGGCAGGGATTGGCGGCGCGCGGCATCGCGCTGGCGACGACGCCGGAGGGCACGACGGGACCTGTGGCGGAGATGGCGGTGCTGCTCGCGCTGGCGGCGCTGCGGCGGCTGCCTTTCGCGGATGCCGAGCTGCGCCGCGGCCAGTGGCACGTCAACGCGCTGCGCCCGGTCTCTCGCAGCCTGGCGGGCCGCGTCGTCGGCTATGTCGGCTTCGGCCGCATCGGCCAGGCAGCCGCGACGCGCTTCGCCGCCTTCGGCACCAGCGGGATCTATTTCGACCCGCAGGTCACCCTGGCGCCTGAAGAGGAAACACGCCTCGGCGTGCGGCGCGCGGCGAGCCTCGACGCGCTGCTGGCGGAGGCGGAGATCGTCTCGCTGCACCTGCCCGTCACCGCGGCGACGCGCAACATCCTGGACGCGGCGGCCATCGCGCGCATGCGGCAAGGCGCGGTGCTGGTGAACACCGCGCGCGGCGGGCTGGTTGACGAGGCGGCGCTGGCCGGGGCGCTGCGCTCCGGCCATCTGCTCGCGGCTGGGCTCGACGTCTTCGAGCAGGAACCGCCGTCCGCGGACCACCCGCTGCTCGGCCTGCCGAACGTGGTGCTGACGCCGCATATCAGCGCCGGCACGCGCGACGCCTTCGAGGAGAAGCTCTCCGCCGCGCTCGGCAATGTGGAGGCCTTCTTCGCCGGCCGTCCGATCCGCAACGCCGTGTCGCTGCCCGGCGTGGCGGCATGAGCGCCGATCCGGTGGCGGACTGCCACCTTCATGTGCTCGACCCTGCGCGCTTCGCCTACGACCCGCGCGCGCCCTACATCCCGGCGGCGCATGAGACGGCGCCGGCCGCGGCGCTCGCAGCTGTCCATGCCGCGCATGGCGTGACGCATGCGCTGCTCGTCGCCCCGACCTCGGGCTACGGGCCCGACAATCGCTGCCTGCTAGACGCCATCGCGGGGGCAGGGGGCCGCTGGCGCGGGATCGCGGTCGTGGGGCCCGAGGCGCCGGAGGCCGAGCTTGCGGCGTTGGCAGCCGGCGGGGTGGTCGGGCTGCGCCTGGATCTCGCCGCGCATGGCGCCGGGCTCGCGGAGGCGTGCCTGCGCGCCGGTCTGTTCGACCGCATGCGCGCACTGGGCTGGGTGCTGCAGGTGCAGGCGCCGGGGCACCTGATCCCCGATGTCCTGCCGGCGCTGCGGTCGGCGCGCCTGCCCATAGTCTTCGACCATTGCGGTCTTCCCGACGCGGCGCGCGGCCTCGACCAGCCCGGCTTCGCGGCGCTGCTCGCGCTCGGGCGCGAGGGCGCGGCCTGCGTGAAGCTCAGCGGGGCCTTCCGCTGGGCCGGCGGCGGCTGGCCACATCCGGCTGCGGAGCCCTTCGTCGCCGCGATCCTCGAGGCCTTCACCCCCGCGCGCTGCGTCTGGGCCAGCGACTGGCCCTTCCTGCGCGCCGGCGCGCGGATCGACTACGGCCCCGAGCAGGCCCTGCTCACGCGCTGGGTGCCCGACGCCGCGGCCCGCCGCGCGATCCTGTGGGAGACGCCGGCGCGCCTGTTCGGGTTCGCCGCGGATGGCTGAGCTGCGCATCGCGTTGGCCGGGGCCGGCATGGTCAGCCGGCACCACCTGATTGCCTGGTCGCGCGTTCCCGGGGCGCGCGTGATCGCCGTGGCCGATCCCGACCGCGCGCGGGCCGAGGCTCGGGCCGCGGAGTTCCGCATCGCGGAGGTCTTTGCCGATGTCGAGGCCATGCTCCGCGCGGTGCGGCCCGATGCGCTGGACATCGCCGCGCCGGTCGGGGCGCATGCCGGGTTGTGCCGGCTCGCGGCGACGCATGGCGCGGCGATCCTCTGCCAGAAGCCACTCTGCCCGACGCTGGAGGAGGCCGAGGCGCTGGCGGCCGGGATCGGCGCGGCGGTCCCCTTCATGGTCCATGAGAACTGGCGCTTCCGGCTGCCCTACCGTCAGGCCCGCGCCTGGCTTGCTGCGGGGGCGATCGGGCGGATCGCCTCCGCGCGGCTGTCCTTCGCCTCCTCCGGCCTGCTCGGCGATCGTCCGGCCCTCGCGCGCCAGCCCTTCCTGGCGGAGCTGCCGCCGCTGATCGTGTTCGAGCTGCTGGTGCACCACCTCGACGTGCTGCGCTCCCTCTGCGGCGAACTGGCGGTCCGCGGCGCGGTGCTGGCCCGCGCGGCCGGCGCGACCGCGGGGGAGGACACCGCCTCGGTGCTGCTTGCGGACGCGTCCGGAGCGCCCGTGGCCTGCAGCGGCACCATGGCCGCCGCCGACGCGCCGCCGATCGGGCGGGATGTGCTCGAGCTCCTAGGCACCGAGGGCACGATCCAGTTCGACGGAACCCGGCTGACGCTGCGGGGCGCGCAGACGGAGGAGCAGGCCTGGGATCCGCCGGCGATCTACCAGAGCGGCTATGATGGCTGCCTCACCCATTTCGCCGCGGCGCTGCGCGGCGGCAGCCCGTTCGAGACGGCGCCGGCGGACAACCTGCAGACGCTGCGACTGGTGGAAGCTGCCTACTCGGCGGCGGCGGCGATCCCCAGCACCCGGCGATAGGCGCGCTTGGCGAAGCTCGTGTGGCCGACGCAGAGCCGCACGAAGCCGTCGCGATCGCCCTTCCGCAGCGCATCCAGCATGGCGCGGTGCTCGTCGCGGGCGTGGAGCGCCAGCGCGGGATCCGCCATGGCATGGCAGCGGAAGGCGAGCGACAGCCGCGCATGGTCACGGATCGTTGCCGCCAGGTGCCCGTTGCCGCACGCGGCGAAGAGGGTCTCGTGGAAGCGCTCGTTCTCGGCATGGATGGCTGAGAGGTCGGCGCGCTCGACCGCCGCGGCATGGGCCGCTTCGATCCCGGACAGGGCGGCGAGCAGCGCCGGCGGGGCGGGCATCGGGATGCGCCGGGCCGCCTCGCCGTGGAGCATCTCCCGCACCTCGGTGATCTCCTCCACCTCGGCAGGGGAGAAGCTGCGGACCTGCGCGCCGCGGTTGGGCAGATGGACGACGAGCCCGTCGCGCGTCAGCGCCTGCAGCGCGGCGCGCACGGCGTGCCGGGTCGCGCCCGTGCGGGCGATGATGTCGTCCTCCACCAGCCGCTCCCGAGGCAGGAGACGCCCGAAGAGGATGTCCTCGCTGATCTGGCCGACGAGCGCCTGGACCGCGTCGGCTGGTCGGCCTCTCTTGGTCATGTCGGCACGATAGCACGCCTCGCCGGGGAGCCGGAGTGGGCGATCTCCCCGGCGGCCCGCGAGCCGTGGCGGGGCGAGACACTGCCCCGGCCCGGCCTCACGCGACCCGGAACACCCCGCCCATGCCGCCGGCATGGTGTTCCAGCACATGGCAATGCAGCATCCAGTCGCCGGGATTGTCGCCGGCGAAGGCGATCTGGACCTGCTCGCGGGGCGCCATCAGCACAGTGTCGCGCCATTCGCGGTATGGCGTGGGCGCGCCGTTCCGCGCCAGCACGCGGAAGGTGTGGCCGTGGAGGTGGATCGGGTGCCACCAGGCGGTGGCGTTCCGCAGCGTCAGCACGCAGGTCTGTCCGCGCGCCAGGGTGAAGAGCGGCTCGTGGAGATGGCCCGCCATCACCGTGCCGTTCACGGCCCAGGCCATCCCACGGCGCAGCAACTCCCGCAGGCCGAGGCGCTCACCATCGAGCGTCGCCTCCGCCAGTCCGCCCATCATCCCGCCGCCGAAGACGATCTCCATCCGCAGCGCCTCGGCGTCGGGCACCGGTTCGGCCAGCGGGTTCGGCGGCAGCATCGCCGGCGGTGGCAGCGGTACGGCGCGCAGCGGCGGAGCCTCGGCATAGACGAGCTCCGTCAGCCGGTAACTCCCGCGCGGGAAGAAGCTGTCGGTGATCGCGAAGCGGGCGCCCGGCGCGCCTGTCATGTCCAGGACCAGATCCGCCCGCATCCCCGGCCCGAGCAGGAGGCGCCCGCCCTCGGGCGCATGCGGCGGGACGGGATGGCCATCGAGCGCGATGAGCAGCGGCGCATGGCCCTCGAAGGCCAAGGCGAAGATCCGCGCATTGGCCGCGTTGATCAGGCGGAGACGAAGGCGCTCACCGGCGCGCACCGGGACGCCGCCCTGCGGCACCCGCCCATTGATCGTGACCGCATTGCCGAGCCGTCCGGCATGCGAGATGTCGCGCACGTTGCCGAAATCCGCGCGGATCGCGGCGTCCGGCCCCACCCGGACGTCCGACAGCAGCCAGGTCAGGTCGCGGTCCACCTGCGGGGCGGCGCCTTCCGGTTCCTCCACGATGAGCGCGCCGTAGAGGCCGCGGCCAAGCTGCTCGGGGCTGTTGGCGTGCGGGTGGGACCAGAAGCTGCCTGCGTCGTCGCAGCGGAACGCGTAGGTGAAGCTCCCGCCCGGCGGCACGGGCGGCTGGGTGAGATGCGGGACGCCATCCATGCCGTGCGGCACGCGCAGCCCATGCCAGTGGATCGTAGTGGGCTCGGGCAGTCCGTTCTGCAGCTCGACGCGCAGCATGTCGCCTTGGCGGACGCGCAGCTCGGGACCGGGCAGCTGGCCATCGAAGCCCCATACCGCGGTCTCCGGATAGCCGTCGCCGAGCAGCGGCACGCGGGCGGGGATCGGGCGGAGGACGCGGGACGCTGGTCGCCCTGCGCGTGCCGGCGCGGCAGCGTGGCCATCGGCCGGCAGGACGAGGCCCAGACCGGCAAGCATGACCGTGCGGCGGCGCGGGCCTGGTGGGGAAGAGGGCGTGGTGTCGGGCTGATCCGGCATCGGAGGCTGGACGATAGGGCTGCGCGACGACCTGCGCCAAGCCGGCCGCATCCGAGCGGCTGTTCCCCCGCCACAGCGTAGGATCCCAGGCTCGGCGCCGGAGCATCCTGCGTGTCGCCGGGGCCGCCAGCCGGCAGCCGACCATCACCTTGAGCGCCCCCGCAGCACTGTTCGGCCTCGGCCGATGCGGGTCCCCGCACCCCGCTCGGTTCGCTCAGCGAACGCCTCGGCAACCAAGCGGATCGCCTCGACGGGGCCTCGAACCGCATTCCGTGCCACAGCCGCATCCTCGGCACGAGGAACGCGGCAAGCCGCGGTGATCGGCGGCTTCGCCCCGACGCGCCGCTGACGTGGGGATGCCCTGGCACGCGCGCCACGTGGTCTGTCGCTGCTGGTCGTGGTCACCCCAGTCGTGTTGCCCGGGGTCCCGGCGATGCGCCGCTGCCCCGGTGCGGGCGTCTCCTCAGCGCGAGCAGGCGCCGCCGCCGAGCACGCAGAAGCGCGCGCAATGCGGGTGGTTCAGCGCGACGGGGCGCGCCGCCTCGGCGAGCGTCGCGCCGAGCTCGAAGCGCAGGTCGTAGGGCAGCAGCGTGCAGGCGACGACCGTCGGGCTCTCGGCACCGCGGCGCCTCACCACCATGCGCGAGGCGGCGCACATGACGCTGTCGGGGGATTTGCGCAGGATGCCCCAGCAGGCCTCGGTGATCTCCGGGACCTCGGCGCCCTCGTCCATCTCGGGAAAGAGCATCAGCGCGATCGGATCCTGCGCATCGACCGGGATGCCGTGCGTCGCGAAGAGCGCGGCGTAGCCGCTGCGCATCGCCGCCTCGTCTTCCTTGCCGAAGCCGAGCCGGCCGGCGACGTGCACGGCGAAGCCCTCGCGGACCAGCCAGGCGAGCCCGTCGAGCGTCTTGCCGAAGCTGCCTTCGCCACGCTCGAGGTCGTGACGGAGCGGGTCATGGTGGTCGAGGCTGACGCGGATCACCAGCCGGTCGGTGCCGAAGCGGTCGCGCAGATCGAGCAGCGCGGCGGCATGGCGCCGCATGGGCTGCATTGCGTTGGTCAGCACGAGCGCCGACAGCCCCGGCCGCGCGAGCACATCCGCCAGCATCGCCGGCAACCCGGGGTTCATGAAGGGTTCGCCACCCGTGAAGCCGACCTCCTCGAGCGGCTCCCGAAGCGCTGCGGCCTCGTCGAGGTAGCGCGCCACCTCCGCGGGCGTGATGTAGGAGAGCGCGTCGTTGCGCGGGCTGCTCTCGATGTAGCAGCTGGCGCAGGTGATGTTGCAGAGCGTGCCGGTGTTGATCCAGAGCGTGCGCAGCCCCCTCAGCGCAACGGTGGCACGGCGCTCGCCCATGGCTGTGTGGACCGGGTCCTGGAACTTGGCTGAGACGGGGGCGCGCGGGGCGATGCTGCGGACGGACAAGGCGGGCTTTCCTTTGGCCTGATCGGGCGGTGTCGCCGTGACTACGCCCGAACCGGCGTAGAGGTTACGGCGAGGGGGCGGACGTCCCGGATGGGGACGTCCGCCGACCCACCCGCATTGCCGCTTCCAGGCCTCAGGCGGTTGGTATTGGCAAGGGGGCGGTCCTCACCTGGACAGGACATGCCGCCGACCTTCCGCCAGGGCCACCTGCTGTCGCTGGCCGCTGCAGGTCTCGGCACCGCGCTGGCCGACGCGGCCCCCGCCGGGCCGTGTCGGCGCGGCCTGTCGATCCGTGCACCATGATCGGGTCCGTCGAGGACGCGGGCGCGGCATTGCTGGCTGTGCCGGAGATCACCATGGCCGAGCCGGCGCGGCCGGGCGAGGCCGGCGAACGCCTGCTGTTGCTCGACTTGCGCGAACCTTCCGAATTTGCGCGGAGCCGGATCCCCGGCGCGATCCATGTCCCGCCCGGCGCGTCGGCGGGGGCGGAACTGGCCCGGCACGGCTCCCGCGTGGCCAGCGCCACGGTCGTTCTCTACTGCGCGGTGGTCTGGCCCTCCGGCCGCATGCTGCGTGGCATGCGGCAGGTCGCGGCATGCGCTCCGGCGGCGTCGCTGCTCAACCTGCGGGGCGGCATCTTCCGCTGGCACGCGGAGGGCTGCGCGCTGGAGCTTGCCCCGGGCGCCGCAGTCGTGCGGCATTTCGACACCATCTGGGCACGTCTGCTGCGACGCATGATGGACCGTTGAGCGGGCCGGAGCGGTGTTGCCTCGCTCGCGCCCGGCAGTCCCGCTCCGGCTCACGTGCCCGCGCCCGCGTCGTTCAGCGCCCAGTCATAGGCGTCCTCGGCTATCGCGGTGCGCTCGCCCAGCCGTGCGGCCAGCGCCGGCGCGGCATGCCGGCGGAGATGCGCGACCACGCCGGCCTCGTCACCGCCGAAATCCTCGCGGAACCAGGCATAGATCGAGGAGACGCGCAGCCTTCCGTCCGGCAGCACCGTCACGCCGCGCGCGTGGTTGACGAAGGCCGAAGCCGCCGCGTCGAGGTCGCGCTCGAGCGTCGCCGCCCGCCAGGCGCGCGGCCAGAGGTTGGGGCAGCCGATCGAGGCGCAGTTCACCGCGTAGTGGACGCGCGGGTCGCGGAAGCTCGGGCGCATCGTCCCGTGCTCGATGTCGTCGAGCGACATGCGCCTCCCCTCCACCACGACCAGCCGCGTGCGCCAGGGCCCGAACCAGCCCTTCGGGTCCAGCGGTACGCCTGTGGATCGGATGTCGCGGATCGAGCGCACCGGATAGCGGTCCAGCACGACCTTGAGCGTCAGCGCGTTGTACAGGTTGGCATAGAAGGCGAAGGCGGCCTCGCGCGACATGGCGGAGGGGCGACGCGACGCGGCCTCCGCGATCCAGGCGTCGAGAGCTGCGAGGTCGCCGGAGGAGGCCTTCCAGGCGGCATAGCGCAGCCGGGTCACCCCGTCGGGATGGGCAACCAGGTGGCGGGCGAGCAGCGCATCGAGGGCAACATCCGAGTCAGCCTGCGCGGGCCGGGCGAGCAGCGCGGCGACGGGCAGCGCAAGGACGGACCGGCGCGACGTCACGGCAACGTCGCCGAACCACGCGCGAAGCGCGCCCTGAGCGGGATGGCGGCGAGCGACAGGAGGGCGAGGCCGAGCAATGCGCCGAGGATCTCCGGCGTCAGCACAGCGCGCGGATCGAAGGCGCCGCGCAGCGCCAGCACGTCGCCGAGCCCAGCCCCGGCGAGGCTGAACACCGCCGTCCCCGGCAGGATGCCGAGCGCGGTCGTGACGAGATAGGTCCGCAGCCGCACGCCGACGAAGGCCGGCACCAGGTTCACGAGGAAGAACGGGAACAGCGGCACCAGCCGCAGCACCAGCAGGTAGGAGGCGGCGTTGCGCCGGATCGCCTCGCCCAGGGCGCGCGCCCTCGGCCCCATCCGGTCCAGCGCGTCGGCGCCGAACACGCGCCGGGCCGAGATGAAGACGAGCGTCGCGCCCATCGTGGCCCCGACCACGGTCAGCGCCGTGCCGCCCGCCGCGCCAAAGAGGAAGCCGCCGGCCAGCGTCAGGACCACCGCGCCGGGGACGGAGAAGGCGACCGCCGCGACGTAGAGCGCCACGTAGGAGAGTGCCGCCGCGCCGGGATGCGCCGCGACGAAGCCGAGCAGCGCCTCGCGGTGCAGCGCCAACGTCTCGAAGGAGAGCAGCCCGCCGAGTCCGGCCGCGTGCAGGCCGACCAGCAGGCCGATCACGGCGAGCGCGATCCAGAGGCGGTGGTCCTTGAGCAGCTTCGTCATCCTGCGTCGTCCCGGCGGCTGGCGCGTGTCAGCGAGTGAGGATGGCGGGCCAGTTGCGATCCGCGGCGGCGACGAAGCCGGGGACATCGCGCAACCACCGGCGCTGCACCGCGGCGTCGTAGTTCACGTAGAGCCTGCCGTCCACGATGCGCCAGAAGCGCGCATCCCCGGGCGCGAGGTAGTTGCGGGCCCCGACCGCCCAGGCGCAGTAGCCGCCATATTGCGGCGCGTGGCGCTCCGGCGCGGCGAGAAAGCGGTCGAGATGCTCCTGCGTCGCGAAACGCCAGCGTGCGCCGCGCCAGCCTGTCTCGAAGCGCGCAGAGCCCTCCGCCGGGCGATCGAGGGTGAAGTACGCGACCGCGTCGTAGCCGCCGAGCGCGAGACCGGAGGCGGGCGTGTAGATCGCGGGCGAGGCCGCCGCTGCGGGCCGGTGCCCGGCCACCGCGAGGCCGGCGAGGAGCGCGGCGAAACCGCGCCGGTCGAGGCGGATGGAAGGGCTTTGCACCGGGGATCTCACTGCCAGCTTCATGGTCGGTGTTTCGCGCCATCACGCGCGGAGGTTACGCGAGCGGCGACGGTGCGACGACGCCGACCAGGCGGCGTCTGCGGGCCGAATGGCGCCGGCGGCGAGCACAACCTTCGCCGGGCCTGCCGTGTCCCGCGCGGCCCCCGGTCAGGCCGTCCTCACGCCATCGCGCGCATCGCCCGCGGGCCGAACAGCCAGGCGGCGAAGGTGACGAGCGCGATCGAGCCGCCATGCCAGATCAGCACCATCGCCGCCGCATCGAGGTGATGCACGAGCGAGAGGCCCACCGACCCGATCGCGGCAGCCGCGAGCCCGCCGAGGGCGGCGACAGGCGCGGGCCGGATCGGCCCCGCATGCCGCGTCATCCAGAGCATCGCGACCGTCAGCGGCAGGCCGAAGCCGATGATGAAGCGCATGCAGCCGAAGCTCGTCCCGAGCGCGAGCGTGCCGTGCGCGGCCAGGTCGCGCAGGCATCCCCAGCCGAGCCCGGACAGCCAGGCGGCCGCGAAGGGCAGGGGCAGCAGGGCCCAGCCCCGGCTGCGGTCCGGCAGGGCGAGCTGGAAGGCGGCGATCGCGGCTGCGACGCCCGTCAGCAGCGCGGCGGCGAGGTTGATCCGCTCCTCCGGCAGCATCAGCCGGTCCGCCACGTCGTGCCGCAGCCCCGCGACGGCGACGCCGGCGCCGATCACGAGCAGCACGAGCAGCAGCCAGCTTGCCGTGGCACGCCAGGGCGGCGCGACGCGGCGCACCGGCGTCAGGCCGTTCGCCAGCTGGCGGATGAGGTCGTCCGTCCGCATGTCGCTACGTGTCCTCCACCCCGAAGCGGCGCCTGAGCCCGCGCAAGGCGCGATGGGTGGCCACCTTCAGAGCGCCGACGCTGAGGCCGGAGCGCTGCGATGCCTCGGCCAGGGAGAGGCCGTCGAGCTTCGCGAGCCGCAGCGCCGCCTGCTGGCTGGCGGGCAGGCTCGCGACCGCGTCGCGGAGGTTGCGCGCCTCGAGCCGCGCCTCCGCCTCCGGCGGGACCGCGGCGGCGTGCTCCGGCAGGTCGTCGAGCGGGGCCTCGCGGCCGGCGGTGCGCCCGCGCCGCCGCAGCCGGTCAACCGCGCGGCGCGTCGCGATGGTGGTGAGCCAGGCGCCGAAGGGCCGGGCGGGATCATAGGTGTGTCGCAGGTTGTGGAGCGTCAGCAGCGTATCCTGCACCGCGTCCTCCACCTCCGCGGCATCGCGGATGCGCGTCCGGCACAGGGCGCGGATGCGCGGCGTCGCCTCCCGCAGGAGCGTCTCGTAGGAGCGCCCGTCGCCCCCCTGCGCGGCGGCCATCAGCGCGCCCCAGCGCGCATCCCGCGCGGCGGCCGAGGGATCGCCGCCGGTCACGCGCCCGGCCGGTAAGGTGAGCAGGTCGAGCGTCGCCTCCATGTCAGGCGCCGCCCCGTGCGGCCGGGAGCCGGCGATCGTCGCGCCCGGTGCATACGGCCTCCTCGTCGCGCTTCGGGCGCTCTGCCCGCGGCGCAGCCTGCCATCCTTGCGGCCGGCGATCCACCGCGCCTGCGAAGCCGGGGCACATGGGAGGGCAAGGGAAGGGCTGGCACATGGGGGGGCTCCGCGGTCGCCCAGGAGTTTCGCTCGGCGTGACGCGGCGGTTACGCGCCCTCTCCCGCCGTCTCGCGCGCCGCGGCAGGCTGCCTCACACAGGGATCACCGGGATCCAGCTCTCCCGCACTCCCCTTGCGGCGTCGCGCCGAGCCGCGTCACAGCCTGCGCGAGGCGATCCGTGCGCCCTCGACCAGCGCGGCCAGCTTCGCCCAGGCAATGTCGCCATGCACCGCGCCGTAGCCGGCGAAAGTACCGAAGCCGCAATCCGTGCCGGCGATCACGCGCTCCGGCCCGACGATCCGTGCGAAGGTCTCGATCCGCTGGGCGACGAGTTCGGGGTGCTCGACGAAGTTCGTGGTGCTGTCGAGGCAGCCCGGGATCAGCACCCAGTCGGGCGGCAGCCGCACCTCCCGCCAGGCGGTCCATTCATGCGCGTGGCGGGGGTTCGACGCCTCGAACAGCAATCCGCCGATGCGCAGCTTCAGCAGTTCCGGCAGCACGCGCGCCAGCGCGATGTCGCGCGTGTGCGGTCCCTCGTAGTTGCCCCAGCAGACATGCAGCCGGACGCGGGCGGGCGGGATGTTCCGCAGCGCGCGGTTCAGCACCTCCACATGCCGCGCGGCGCGGGCGAGGAAGGCGCCCTCATCCAGATCCGGATACATCATGTGGCGGCCGAGCCCGAGGTCGGGCGCATCCACCTGCAGGATCAGGCCCGCGGCGACGATCGCCTCGTATTCGTGGCGCATCCCTTCCGCGAGGTCGGCCATGTAGGCATCGATGTCGGGATGGATGTCGGAGGGCTGGAACAGCGCGATCACGCCGGGCGAGGCGCTGTTCATGAAGCCTTCCCCGTAGCCCGCGGCGCGCATCGCCGCCCCCATCACCGCGAGGTCGCGCGCGAGCGGGTCCATCGACTTCACCAAGATCGGCCCGGTGCAGCGCGGCCGCCGGTAGGTGGGCGTGCCGCCGGCGCGCCCGATGCGCTCCGCATAGGCGGGATAGTCGGCCAGGTCCGCCGGCATGCGCCGCGGGCTGTCGCCCGAGAAGCCGGTCAGCCGGTCCTTGATGTAGGTGGCGTAGGAGATCTTGGACGTCTCGCCATCCGAGGGGATGTCGATGCCGATCTCCTTCTGGCGGCGCAGGATCTCGTGCGTCGCCTGCTCCATCGCCGCATCGTAGGCGGCGGGATCGATCGGCTCCTCGCGCTCCCGCGCGAAGAGCAGGTCGGCGACGACCTGGCTGCGCGGCAGGGAGCCGACATGGGTGGTGAGGATCCGGGTCACGACACGAAGCTCGGCGCGGCCGGGCTGTCACCGCCGCGCACCACATAGGCGGCGACGCCGTTCGACGAACTGGCCCGGAAGGCGCGCGGCAGGCCTTTCGGCGTGGTGAAGGTGTCGCCGGGGCCGAGGATCACCTCGCCCTCCGGCGTGGTGACCTGCAGCACGCCGCGATGGACGAAGATCACCTCGGCCTCGTCGCGCCGATGCGCCGGCACGGCGGCGCCGGATTCCAGGCGCAGGCAGCGCAGGTTGAAGCCGTGCGGCCACCAGCCGCTGATGGGGCCGGGCGGGAAGCCGTCCGCGGTAGCGGCCGGCGTGATGACCGCCGCCTCCTCCACACCCGGGCCGGCAAGCGGGGAGGCCGGGTTCACGGCGAAGTCGCGCGGCTTCAGCACGCAGCCCGCAAGCTTCGCGGCCGGCGGCGTGGCCTGGCGCGCGATCTCCTCGGGGGAGGGCGGCTGCTGGCGACGCGCGCCGGGCGGCACGCTCTCGCCGAGCGTGGTGTCCACCAGCCGCCCGCCTTCCAGCAGCACCAGGCCGTATTCCCTCGCCATCTCGAAGACGCGCGGCGACCAGGTGACCTTGCCCGGATCGTCGCCGCCGAGCACGGCGAAGAGGAAGCCGGTCTCCTCCCCGATGTTCTCGAAGCCGCGGAACATGTGGATGGGGATGGAGACGACGTCGCCCTCCTCCATCACCGCCTCGCCCTCATCGGCATTGACGCCGAAGATCATGCGCCAGCGGCCCTTGTGGACGACGAAGACCTCGGCCGTCTCATGGCTGTGCTGACTGTTGAGGCAGCGCGGCGGCTGGCGGGCGCCGCCGATGTTGAAGCCGTGCGGCTCGGCGATGTGGACGTGCTGGTTCGGGTTCTCGCTGACGCCCGGGCCGATGAGGGTGAAGTTCTCCTTCCTGTCCGAGCCCGGGCTGCGTGTGTCCACGAAGGCGTTGCGGCAGGGGATCAGGTCCGCGTAGCGGATCAGGCGCTGGCTGAGCATGGCGGTCATTCCGGCTGGAGCCGCCTGGTGCTGGCGGCGTCGAAGAGGTGAAGGCGGCGCGCGTCTAGACGGAGCCCGATGGTGGCGCCTGTCTCGGCGCGCCAGGCGCGGTCGGCCTTGGCGATCATCCGCGTCTGGCCGAGGGTGACGGTGACGAGGACGGCGTCGCCGGTGAGCTCCACGGCATAGACGCTGGCTTCCAACTCGCCCGCGCCGGCGGGCGCGACGGTGACGTCCTCGGGCCTGATGCCGAGGACGGCCGCGCCGGCATGGTGCGGCACGCGCGTCTCCGCGCGCAGACCGCCGGGGGCGGTGAAGACGCCATCCGCGTGCTCGCCAGGGATGAGGTTCATGGGCGGGGAGCCTATGAAGCCCGCGACGAAGAGATCCGCCGGGCGGTCGTAGATCGCGTCCGGCGTGTCAAGCTGGCGGATCTCGCCCTGGCTCATCACCGCGACGCGATGCGCGAGTGTCATCGCCTCGATCTGGTCGTGGGTGACGTAGATCGTGGTGACGCCGAGCTCGTATTGCAGGTGCTTGATCTCCGCACGCGTCGAGACGCGGAGCTTCGCGTCGAGGTTCGACAGCGGCTCGTCCATCAGGAAGACGGTGGGGCGCCGGACGATGGCGCGGGCCAGCGCCACGCGCTGGCGCTGCCCGCCCGAGAGCTCGCGCGGCTTGCGGTGCAGCAGCCCCGTGAGCTCCACCTTCGCCGCCGCTTCCCCCACCTGGCGCTCGCGTTCGGCGCCGCCGATGCCGCGCAGCTTCAGCGGGTAGCCGATGTTCTCCGCGACCGTCATGTGCGGGTAGAGGCCGTAGGACTGGAAGACCATGGCGACGTCCCGCTCGCGCGGCGGCAGGTCGTTCACGCGGGCGCCGCCGATCAGGATGTCGCCGCTCGTCGGCTCGTCGAGGCCGGCCACCATGCGCATCGTGGTGGTCTTGCCGCAGCCGGACGGGCCGAGCAGCACCATGAACTCCCCGTCGCGGACCTCGAGCGACTGGTCGCGCACCGCGACGAAGCCGCCCCAGCGCTTGGTGACGTTGCGCAGCAGAACCTCGGCCAAGCGCGCCTCACTTCACCGCGCCGCCGGTCATCCCGCGCACGAAGTGGCGCTGGATGACGGAGGCGAGGAGGAACATCGGGATGGAGATCAGGATGCCGGCGGCTGCGATCAGCTCCCACAGGTCGCCGCGTTCGGTGCGGAAGCGGGTGATGCCGACGGGCAGCGTCACCGCATCGTCGCGCGTCAGGATCAGCGCGAAAAGGAACTCGTTCCAGGTCAGGATGAAGCAGAACACCGCGGTCACGGCGACGCCCGGCCAGATCATCGGCACGACGACGTCCCAGATGACGCGCAGCCGCGTCGCGCCATCCACCAGCGCCGCCTCCTCGCTTTCGGTCGGCACGGCATCCAGGAAGCCCTTCAGCATCCAGGTCGCGAAGGGCGTGACGATGGCGAGGTTGACCACCACCAGCGCCAGGTGCGTGTCCAGCAGCCCGAGGTCGCGGAACAGAAGGTAGAAGGGCAGCACCACGACGACCGCCGGGATGAACTGCGTGGCGAGGATGGTGAAGAACAGCGCGCCCTTGAAGGGCATCTCGAAGCGGCTGAAGGCATAGGCCGCGAGCATCGAGGCCGGGACGGAGACCAGCACCGTCAGGGCCGCGACCACGGTGCTGTTCAGCAGCGTCTGACCGATGTTCCAGGGATGGGAGAAGATGGTGCGGAAATTGTCGAAGGTCGGCGTGAAGACGAGCGTGAGCTGGAACAGGTCCGCCGGCTGCTTGAACGCCGTCAGCGCCATCCAGAGGATCGGGAAGAGGATCAGGAAGAACATCCCGAGCAGGATGCCCGCCTCCGCCACGCGCCAGGCGAGCCGGCGCCGCCGCGCGGCCGCGGCCCGCTTCGCGACCGATGCGGCCCGGTCCGCCGGCGTCGCCCGCTCCGCGCTCACGTCTGCCCCGGCTTGCGGAGGATGAGCTTCATGTACCAGACGGCGAGGAAGACCAGCAGCGCCGTCAGGATCCACGCTACCGCGCTGGCATAACCCATGTCGTACCAGCGGAAGGCTATGGAATAGACGAGGTAGGCGAGCGTCGTCGTGGAGCTGCCGGGCCCGCCGCCGGTGAGCGTGACGACCTGGTCGAACATCTTCAGCGCGAAGACGGCCTTCAGGATGGCGACGACGGCCAGCACCGGCAGCAGGGCAGGGATCGTGACGTCGCGCAGCACCTGCCATTCCGTTGCGCCGTCGATCCGCGCCGCCTCCTCCGGCTCCTTCGGCAGGGCGGCGAGCCCGCCGAGCACCACGAGCGTCATGTAGGGCACCCAGCGCCAGGCGTCGGAGAAGACGAGCACCAGCAGCGCCGCCCAGGGATCGGCGAGCCAGACGAAGCCCGCGAGCGGCGGCAGCAGCGTGCCGGCGAGCCAGGTGAAGACGCCCGTCTCCGCGTTGAACATGAAGCGGAACGAGATCCCGACCAGCGCCGGGGAGACGGCGAAGGGCAGGATCAGCACCGCCCGCACCGCGCTCTGCAGCACGCCCGCGCGGCGCAGCAGCAGCGCGAGGCCGAGCGCGGAGAGCACCGTCAGCGCGACGTCGATCACCACGAACAGCCCCGTGACCATCGCCGCGTTGGCGAAATCCGGGTCGTCGGTGAAGGCGATCACGTAATGCTCGGCCCCGATGAAGGGCCCGGGCGTCAGCGACCGCGTCAACCGCCAGTCCCGGAAGCTGGTCGTCAGCGAGACGACGAGCGGCCAGATCGTCGTCCCCAGCACGATCGCGGCCGCCGGCAGGATCAGCAGGTATTTCAGCCAGCGGTCGCGCATCGCAGGCGGCTCATCCGCGCCGGACGATCCGTCGGACCTGGTTGGCGGCGTTGTTGAAGGCCTCCGCCACGCTGCGCGAGCCAGTCGCGGCCTCGTTCATCGCGGTCTCCAGCGCCTCGCTGATCTGAGGCCATTCGGGGCCGAAGGTGATGGACTGCGTGTCGCGCAGCCCCTCGGCCGCGAAGCGGTGCATGCCGCCGAAGCGCGCATTCACCGCCTCGTCCAAGAGGTTCGGCTGCATCACCGCCACCACGTCGTTCTCGCGCGGGTCGAGCAGCACCTCCCGCTCCAGCGCCGGGTTGGCGATCCAGGTCAGCAGCTCCATCGCCGCGTCCTTGCGGCGGGAGCGCCGGGTGATTCCCCAGACCCAGGTGTTCGTGAAGGTGGTGCGCGGCCGGCCGGCGTAGCTCGGCATCGGCGCGAAGCCGATCTGCGCGTCGGTCAGGCGGCTGGCCTGCGGGTTGACGAGGGTAGAGCGCACCCACCACCAGCAGGGCAGCATGGCGGAATTGCCCTGGCCCATGCTGTTCACCGCGTCCTGCTCGGTGAAGGAAACGGCGCCGGCCGGCGTCACGCGGTGGCGCCGCAACAGGTCCACGTAGTCCTGCACCGACTGCAGCCCGGCGGCGCTGTTGAAGGCGGGCTGGCCGCGCTCGTCGAACAGCGCGCCGCCGCGGCCCCAGAGGAAGTTGTACCACACCATCAGGTTCTGGCCGTTGCCGCGCCCATAGGGCACGGACACGCCCGAGATGCCGCTCTCGCGCTCCTGCACGGCGCGGGCGGTCTCCACCAGGCCTTCCCAGGTGGAGGGCGGGGTCAGGTTGTGCTTCTCGAACAGGTCGCGCCGGTAGAACAGCAGCTGGACATGGCCGCGGCTCGGCAGGCCGAGCAGGTTGCCGCCCACCTGGCCCTGGCGCAGATGCGCGGCCGGCCAGCGGTCGAGCGGGATGCCCTTGTCCCGCACGCGGGCGTCGATCGGGTCGAAGAGGTTGTTGAGCGAGGCCACCCACTGGTCCATCGCGATGGCCAGGTCGTAGTCGCCGCCGCCGCCGACCATCTCGGCCGTCAGCGCCTCGCGCATGCTGGCGAAGGGGACGAAGGTGTAGCGGGCGGTGATGCCGGTCTGCTCGGTGAAGGCGGCGAGGCGGGCCTCATGCGCGCGGAACTGGCTGGCCACGACGCAGAGCACCTTGAGCTCCGTGCCGGCGAAGGGCTTTCCGGTGCGGAGGCCGGGCGTGGCGGTGACGGAGGCGCGGGCGAGCCCCGCGCACGTCAGCGCCGCCCCACCCGCCGCGGCGGCGAGAAGCTGGCGACGGCTGACCGGCAGGCGATCGGATGTGGCGCGATCGGATGTCACGGCGTCTCTCCCTCATCCCGGCGCAGTGCCGCGCCTTGCATACGTATTCAGCGTATCGGTGGGCGGGCCCGCCTGTCCAGACCCAATCCTCAGCCCAGCTGCGCCCCGATCATCCGGTGCAGGGACAGCTCATCGGCTAGCCGGAAGGCGCGGGCCACGCGCGGCCCGGCGAACTCGGCATGGGTGATGCCCATGGCCAGCACCTCCGCGCCGCTCGGCGGGCCGAAGGCGCCATGCACGGGGCCGGCGGGCGTGTGCATCACGCAGTCCGGCGCGTGCCAGCGCCGGATCAGGTCGATCCCGCGCCCCTCCCAGATGCGCTCGGTGATGCCGGGAATGTAGTCCGGCAGCGTCGCGTCGCCGTCGAGGCCCGTCATGCCTCATCCTCCGGCGGCGGGCGCCAGACGAGCCTGTCGCCGAGCGTGACGCAGCCCTCCGGCGGGATGCGGGCGGAGCCGCGCACGACCAGTTCGCCGCGCACCACCTCGTGCCGCGTCGGCGCGTCGGGCTGCTCGATCATCTCGCAGATCAGCGCGACTGCGGCGTCCACCATGGGCTGCAGCGGTTGGGAGAAGGAGGTGAGCGAGAAGCTGGGCCAGCGCGCCGGCCCGGTGTCGTCGAAGCCGATGAGCGAAAGGTCGCGCGGCACGCGCAGGCCGAATTCGTGGCGCGCCACCTCCGCCACCGCCGTCGCCATGTGGTCGTTGCCGCAGAAGATCGCATCCGGCCGGTCCGGCCGCCCGAGAAGCCGGCGCGCCGCGGCCGAGGCCGCCCCGAAATCATACAGCCCGACCTCGCGCAGCGGCGGCGGCAGGCCCTGCGCCGCGAGCCAGCCGGCGAAGCCCCTCTCTCGGTCGCGGCTCGTCGAGCTGTTCTCGATTCCCGCCAGGAAGGCGAGCCGCCGGTGGCCGCCGGCGAGCAGGAACTGGGCGATCAGCCGCCCGCCGCGCTCGTTCTCCCCGGTGACGGAGGACACCTCCGCGCTGCGGCTCGTGCGGTTGAACAGCAGCACGGGGATGCCGGCGGCGTGGCATTGCTCGGCGAGCGCGGAGGACAGCGTGGTGGAGGCGAGGATCAGCCCGTCCACCCGCCAGGCCAGCACCTCCTCGAGCTGCGGGTCGGCGTCGCGGCCGGCATCGGGCGTGAAGAGAAGCAGGTGGTAGCCGCGCGCCTGCAGGCCTTTCGACAGCGCCTCGATCGCATCCGGGTAGAAGTGGTTCTGCAGATAGGCCGCGGCGACGCCGATGATCCGGCTGCGCCGGGTGATGAGGGAACGCGCGATGGCGTTGGGCCGGTAGCCGAGCTGCCGCGCCGCGTCGCGGATGCGCCGGCGCGTCTCCTCGGCGATGGAAGCCCCAGGGGTGAAGGCGCGGCTGACGGCGGATTGCGAGACGCCGGCGAGCCGCGCGACATCGGTCGCGGTGGCGTGGCGCTGCGATGCGCCCGGACGCCTCACCCTGCCGTCCATCCCCCATCCACCAGGAGCGACGAGCCCGTCATCAGCGCGGCGGCGTCGGAGCAGAGGAAGACGACCGCGCCCATCAGGTCCTCCACCTGGCCGAGCCGGCCGAGCCTGATCTTCTGCAGGACCCCCGCCTTGAAGGCCTCGTCCTGCAGGAAGGGACGGGTCATCGGCGTCTCGATGAAGGTCGGGCAGAGCGTGTTCACGCGGATGCCGTGCGGCGCGAGGTCGATCGCCATGGCGCGCGCAAGCCCCTCGATCGCCCATTTCGACGCGCAGTAGACGCTGCGTCGCGCGCCGCCGACATGCCCCATCTGGGAGGAGAGGTGAAGGATGGCGCCCGGGATGCCGGCATCGATCATGCCGCGCGCGACGGCTTGGGCGACGAAGAATGCGGCGCGGACATTGAGGTCCATCACCGCGTCGAAATCCTCGACCGTCACCTCCTGGAACGGGGCGGGGCGGTTGGTGCCGGCGTTGTTGACCAGGGCGTGGAAGGGCCCGGCCGCGGCGATGACGCGTGCCGCCGCATCCAGATCCGCCACGTCGAGCGGCAGCGCCTCGGCCAAGCCGCCCTCGGCGCGGATGCTGGCGGCAGCCTCCTCGATCTCCTCGGCGGAGCGGGCGGCGAGGACGACGTGTGCCCCGGCCGCCGCCAGCGCCGCGGCGGCGCCGAGGCCGATGCCGCGCCCCGCGCCGGTGACGAGCGCGCGGCGGCCGTCGAGCCGGAAGGACGGCGTGCGCGGGAGCTCCACCGCGCTCAGTCCGCCGCCTGGCCGTAGGGCACGTTCCGCCCGCCGTAGCGCCGCAGCCGGATATTGGCCTGCTCGGCATGGCCGACGAAGCCCTCGAGCATGCAGAGGCGGGAGCAATAGGCGCCGACGGCCGCGCTCGCCTCGTCGGTCAGCACGCGCTGGTAGGTGACGGTCTTGAGGAACTTGCCCACCCAGAGCCCGCCCGTGTAGCGCGCCGCGCCGAGCGTCGGCAGCGTGTGGTTGGTGCCGATCACCTTGTCGCCGTAGCTGACATTGGTGCGCGGGCCGAGGAAGAGCGCGCCGTAATTCGTCATGTGCTTCAGAAAGTAGTCGTCGTCCGAGGTCATGACCTGCACATGCTCGGAGGCGATGCGGTCGGCCTCCTGCACCATCTCCGCCATGTCGGCGCAGAGGATCACCTCGCCGTAGTCGGCCCAGGCCTTGGCCGCGACGCCGGCGGTGGGCAGGATCGTCAGCAGCCGCTCCACCTCCCGCATCGTCTCACGCGCGAGTTTCTCGGAGGTGGTGAGCAGGATGGCGGGGCTGGTGGGCCCGTGCTCCGCCTGGCCGAGCAGGTCGGTGGCGCAGAGCTCGCCATCGACCGTGTCGTCGGCGATCACGAGGGTCTCGGTGGGACCCGCGAAGAGGTCGATGCCGACGCGGCCGAAGAGCTGGCGCTTCGCCTCCGCGACATAGGCGTTGCCGGGGCCGACGAGCATGTCCACCGGCGCGATGCTCTCCGTCCCGATCGCCATGGCGCCGACCGCCTGCACGCCGCCGAGCACGCGGATCTCGTCAGCGCCGGCCAGGTGCTGCGCGGCGACGATGGCGGGCGCGGGCCTGGCCCCATAGGGCGGCGCGCAGGTGATGATGCGGGGCACGCCGGCGACCTTCGCCGTCACCACCGACATGTGGGCCGAGGCGAGGAGGGGGTACTTGCCGCCGGGCACGTAGCAGCCGACGGAGTTCACCGGGATGTTCCTGTGGCCGAGCACCACGCCCGGCAGCGTCTCCACCTCGATGTCCTTCATCGACTCGCGCTGATGCTGGGCGAAGTTGCGCACCTGCTCCTGCGCGAAGCGGATGTCGTCGAGCGCGCGCGCCGGCAGTTCGGACAGGCAGGCACGGATCTCGGCGTCGGTCAGGCGGAAATCGGTGCGGTCCCAGCCGTCGAAGCGTGCCGACATCTCGCGCACGGCGGCGTCGCCGCGCGTGGCGATGTCGGCCAGCAGCGCCTCGACGGTGGCGCGGACCTCGACCTGCGCGGCGGCCTTCTCCGCGGCGGCGATGCTGCGCTTGAGCCAGACGGGCATGGTGTTCTCCCCTTTGCGCGACGGTAGCAGATCTGCATACGTATGCAACAGCGGGCGCGGACCCTGGCGGGCGGGCGATGGCACCCCGCGGCGCCGGCGGGCCGCCGGGCTGTGCTCACCCCGGGTTGCGCGCGTGATCCGCCTCGTCCGCCGCGCCGGCATCGGCATCGCCCGTGATCTCCTCCCAGTCATAGCCGAGCGCGTGGGCCAGCCGCCGCAGCTCGCCTTCCCACCGCGCCCGGTGCGCCAGGTAGAGCCTGTCGGCCGCGTCGGCATCCGCCGCGAGCACGATTCCGGCTTCGGCGAGGCGCCGGCGCGTGCGTGCGATGCGCGGGGCGAGCCGCGTCGCGGCGGCCTCGTCCGGCGCCGCGGGGCGCAGCCGCAGCGCTGCGGAGATCTCCGTCACCGCCCCGCGCGCCGTCTCCTCGAGGCTGGCCAGCGCCGGGTGGTCGCATGCCTCCCGGTAGCGGGAGGCGTCGGGCAGGGCGCGCAGCACCGCGCCCGCTTCCAGCGAGAGGAAGAGCAGCCGCGGCAGCCCGTCATGCACGTCGAGAGGATGGAAGTAGAGCGTCACCGGATGCTCGACCTGGCTCTCGAGCAGCTCCTGCAGGCTGGCAGCGGTCCGCGTGAGCAGGTCGTCGAGCCCGACGAAGGCACCGTCGCGATGGTGATGCACCAGGAGGTTGGCCACCGCATCCGCGCCGCGACCGGCTTCGACGAAGAGCGCGCGGGCGGTGGCGCGGCGCCGCTCCAGCGCGCCGGCGACCGTCAGGAAATAGGATACGGAGAGCGGGATGGCGATGAAGCCCGCCGTCGCCTCGAGCAGCGCCACGAGCCGGACCGCATCGGCACGCGGGACGATGTCGCCGTAGCCGAGCGTGGTGATCGTGACGCCCGAGAAATACAGCGCCTGCAGCCAGCGCGGGGTCGCCTCGGCCCCCGGGTCCAGGCTGAATCCCTCCGGCATCCACGGCAGGTAGACGAGGGCGAAGCCGAGGATGAAGGCCCCGACGAGGCTGCCGAGCAGGAGCGGCAGCAGCAGCGGCCCGACATTGTTGAGTGTGCGGTGCCGGCGCTCACGCGGCAGGTCCCGGGCCTTGCGGCGCGCCAGCCGCCACACGGCGCGCGCCAGCAGATCCGCCACCGGCCCTGCGCGGCCCCGCGCATGCAGCACGGTCGCATAGACCTCGTGCGCAGCGAGCAGCAGCAGCGCGCAGCCGGCGAGCACGCAGAGCAGGTCGAGGGGGGCGGGGATGGTCGGCTCCGCGCGGGGTCGCCGAACAACGACCCGCACCCCGCGCGGTTCATTCCGATCTCGACATCGCCCTGGGATCCCGGCCTAGATCAGGCGGGCGCGGATCCGCGTGACGAGGATCTCGGCGACGATCACGACCGCGAGGATCGCGAGCAGTACCGTCGCGACGCGGTCCCACTGGAAGAAGTTGATCGCATCGTCGAGCACCACGCCGATGCCGCCCGCGCCGACCAGGCCCAGCACCGCGCTCTCGCGCACGTTGATGTCCCAGCGGAACAGCGCGATGCCCCAGAAGGCCGGCTGCACCTGCGGCCAGACGGATTTCAGCATCACGCTGCCCCAGGGCGCACCGGTGGCGCGCAGCGCCTCCACGGGTCCCGGCGCCGTCTCCTCCAGCGCCTCCGCCAGCAGCTTGCCGACGAAGCCGACGGAACGGAAGGCGATGGCGAAGGTGCCGGCCGCAGCACCCGGGCCGAAGACGGCCACGAAGATCAGCGCCCAGACGAGCGAGTTCACCGAGCGGGAGGAGACCAGCATCAGCTGCGCCAGCGCGTTCAGCGCCGGCACGCGGCAGATGTTGCGCGCCGCCAGCAGCGCGAGCGGCAGCGCCAGCAGGAAGGACAGCACCGTGCCGAGGGTCGCGATGTGCAGCGTCTCGACCAGCGCGGCGTGGACCGACGGGTAGTAGTGCGCGAGGTCCGGCGGCCACATCCGCACCAGGAGGTCCGCCATCTGCTCCGGCGCGTCGGCGAGGAATTCCGGGATGATCTCGACGGTCCGCACGGCCCAGACGAGGGAAGCCACGACCGCGAGCCAGACGAGCCAGCGGCCGATCCGCTCCTGCGGCGTGAAGCGCGCCCATTCGCGCGCCAGCGCCGCGCCGGGGCGCGCCGGCAGGGTCGCGGGCGCGCTCACCGCATCGCCGCCCGGATCCGGCCGGAGACGACCTCCGCCAGGAAGATCAGCGCGATGATGGACAGCAGGATCGCGGCCACGAAGTCGTAGTCGAAGCGCTTGAAGGCGGCGAAGAGTGTGCCGCCGATGCCGCCCGCGCCGACGATCCCGACGAGCGTCGAGTTCCTGAGGTTGGAGTCGAGCTGGTACAGGCAGAAGCCCGTGAAGCGCGACGCGACCTGCGGCAGCACGCCGTAGAGCAGCACGCCGCCGGGCCCCGCGCCGGTGGCGCGGATCGCCTCCACCTGCTTCATCGAGATTTCCTCGATGGCCTCCGCGAAGAGCTTGGCGACGAACCCCATCGAGGCGACGGTCAGTGCGGCGACGCCGGCCAGCGCGCCGAAGCCGATCGCCTTCACGAACAGGATCGCCACGATCACATAATGGAGGCTGCGGCAGACCGCGACGAAGGCGCGCGTCGGCGCGGCCACGATCGCCGGCGACAGGTTGCGCGCCGCCATCAGCCCGAGCGGCAGCGAGAGCAGGATGCCGAGCGCGGAGGAGAGCAGGGCGATCTGGATGCTCTCCAGCATCCCCTCGACGAGCAGTTCCCAGCGCTCGAAATTGGGCGGCCACATGCGGGCGAGGAAGCGGCCCGCCTCGCCGAGGCCGGTCGCCAGCCGCTCGCCGGTGATGCCGAGCCGACCCAGGGCGTAGACGCAGTAGAGGCCGAGCGCGATCAGGCCGAGCCGCGCCGGCCAGTTCGGCGCGAAGGGGCGACGCCGGGCGGCGGTGGTCGCAGCACTCACAGCCAGTCCTCGCCGCCGTAGATCTGGCGAAGGTGATGCGGCTCCAGCGCCTCGGGCGGCCCGTCGAAGACCACCGCCCCACCCGACATTCCGACGATCCGCCCCGCGAAGCGCCGTGCGAGGTCCACGTTGTGGATGTTGACGATAACCGGCACGCCGGCCTCGCCCGTCAGGCGCGCGAGCAGCTCCATCACCTCGACCGCCGTCTTGGGATCGAGCGAGGAGGTCGGCTCGTCGGCCAGCAGCAGGTCGGGCCGCTGCATCAGCGCGCGCGCGATGCCGACGCGCTGGCGCTGGCCGCCCGACAGCGCGTCGGCGCGGCGCGTCGCATGCTCCGGCAGGCCGACGGCGTCGAGCAGTTCGAAGGCGCGGGCGATGTCTTCCTCCGGATAGCGCCTGAGCCAGGCGCGCCAGAGCGGGACGTAGCCGAGCCTGCCGGAGAGCACGTTCTCCATCACGGTCAGCCGCTCGACCAGGTTGTATTCCTGGAAGACCATGCCGATGCGACGCCGCGCGACCCGCAATGCGCGGCCGCGCAGCCGTGCGATGTCCTCGCCATGCAGCAGCACCTCGCCGGCCGTCGGCTCGACGAGGCGGTTGATGCAGCGGATGAGCGTGGACTTGCCGGTGCCGGAGGGGCCGATGATCGCCGTCATCCCCTCCGGCGCGACCGCCAGGTCGATGCCGCGCAGCACCGGCTTGCCCGGCACGTATTCCTTGGTGAGGCCGCGGAGGACGAGCCCGCGCGGCACCGCCCCCGTCGCGACGCTCACTGGGTGCGCGGCGCCTGCTGCTGCTGCTGTTGCTGCTGCTGGCGCTGCTGGTTGCGGCGCTGCTCGGCCTCCAGCTCACGCCGGCTCTCGGCATCCCAGGCGGCGCGGTTGTAGGGCGCGTTCACCGCATCGGCGACGGCGCGCACCGGCGCCCAGTCGCGCGCATAGGTCGCCGGCCAGAAGCGGTCATTGCCGCCGAGGTCGCGCGACATCGCGGCCGGGAAGCGGAAATCGTAGAAGCACTGGCGGATCCGCTGCGCGAGCTCGGGCCGCAGGTCGTGGGCCAGCGCGAAGCTGCTCGTGGGGAAGGGGTCCGACTGCCAGATGACGCGGAAGTTCTCGCGCCGCACCTGGCCGCGTGCGACCATACGGTCGAAGACGTCGGAGGCGACGGGCGCCGCGTCGTAGTCGCCGGCGTTGACGCCCATGACGCTGCGGTCATGGCCGCCCGAGAACACCACGCGGTAGTCGGTGTCCGGGGTCAGCCCGTTCTGCGGGAAGAAGGCGCGCGGGGCGAGGTTGCCGGAATTCGACGTCGCCGAGGTGTGCGCCACGCGCCGGCCCTTCAGGTCCGAGAGCTGCTGGAACGGGCTGTCGGCGCGCACCAGCGTGACCACGCGGTAGCTCTCATAGGCTTGCGCGTCGCCCTTCACCGCGAAGGGCACGGCGCCGGCGAGGTTGACGGCGAAGGCCGTCGGGCCCGTCGAGAAGCCAGCAATGTGCAGCCGCCCGGACCGCATCGCCTCGACCTGCGCGGCGTTCGAGGTCACCTGGAAGTAGACGGTCCGCTTGCCCGTGCATTGCGTCAGGTAGTCGAGAAAGGGCCGGAACTGGCTGGCATAAAGCGCGGGATCCTCGACCGGGGTATAGGCGAAGACGAGGGTGGACGGGTCGCGCAGGCGGGCCGCCTCGGTCGGCGTGTCCGCCACCATGTCGCGATTCTCGTCGCAGAAGGCGTCGTCGAGCGCGCCCCGGAAGCTGCAGGCGCCCTGCGCCTGCGCGCCGGCCCAGGGCATCGCGGCCAGCAGGGCCGCCGCAAAGCCTGCGGCCGGAAGGATCCGACGCTTCATTCCCGTTTCTCCCATTCTTGTGCCCCTCGCTGCGGAGGCTGCCCGTAACGGTGTTTCTGCGCCAGACCGCCAGCGTGCCGCAAGGGTGGCACGCGCGGCGGGGCGCGGATGACAACCGGGGCGTTCCGGTGTCTCCTTCGCGGACCTGCCGCGGCGACGGCAGGACCTAGGGAGCAGCCAACCCATGCCCGACAGCCGTCCGACCGAGTCCGACCCCCCCGAGATCGAGGACATCGGCAGCAACCCCGACCCGCGGCAGACCCTTGCCGAGCTCGTCGAGCGCCGGCTGTCGCGCCGCGCGGCGCTGCGCGGCCTCGGCGGCGCCGCGGCGGCCGCGACGCTGGCCGACCAGCTCGTCGCCGGCGCGGAGCCGGCGCTGGCGCAGGTCGCGCCGGTGCAGGGCGGCCCCTCCACGCTCGCCTTCCGCGAGCTCGCGCAGGGGATGGCACAGCGCGACGCGGTGGCCGAAGGCTACGAGATTCAGATGGTGATCCGCTGGGGCGACCCGGTGCTGCCCGAGGCGCCGGCCTTCGACCCGGCCCGGCTGACCGCGGAAGGGCAGGCGCGGCAATTCGGCTACAACAACGACTACCTGGACTACTTCCCGCTGCCGCGCGGCAGCCGCAGCAGCGAGCGCGGGCTGCTGTGCGTCAATCACGAATACACCAACACCAATTTGATGTTCGCGGGCATCGGCGAGGGCCGCGCCGCACGCGGCCGAACGACCCGCGAGCAGGCGGCGGTCGAGATCGAGGCGCATGGAATGAGCGTGGTCGAGGTCCGCAAGGAAGCCGGCACCTGGCGGGCGGTGGCGGGCGGCCCGCTGAACCGCCGCATCACGATGAACACGCCGATGCGCCTCAGCGGCCCGGCGGCGGGGCATCCGCGGCTGCGCACGAATGCCGATCCGACGGGGACGCGCGTGCTCGGCACGCTCAACAACTGCGCCGGCGGCAACACACCCTGGGGCACCGTCATCACGGCGGAGGAGAACTTCAACGGCTATTTCGGTGGCGCCGCCGCCGAGACCGGGCCCGAGGCCGCGACCTATCGCCGCTACGGCGTGGCGCGCGAGGCGACCTATGCCTGGGGCCGCCATTTCGAGCGCTTCAACCTCGACCGCGAGCCGAACGAGCCGAACCGCTTCGGCTGGATCGTCGAGTTCGATCCCTATGACCCGAACAGCGTGCCGGTAAAGCGCACCGCGCTCGGCCGCTTCAAGCACGAGGGCGCCACGCATGCGGTGGGCGCCGATGGGCGGGTCGCCTTCTACTCCGGCGACGACGAGCGGTTCGAGTATCTCTACAAGTTCGTCACCGCGCGGCCCTGGAACCCGAACGACGCGGCGGCGAACCGCGACCTGCTCGACGAGGGCACGCTCTTCGTCGCGCGCTTCGAGGAGGCGGGGCGGATGCGCTGGCTGCCGCTCGTCTTCGGCGAGGGGCCGCTCACCGCGGCCAACGGCTTCAACAGCCAGGCTGACGTGCTGATCGAGACGCGCCGGGCCGCCGACTTGCTCGGCGCAACGCCGATGGACCGGCCGGAGGATGTCGAGACCAACCCGATGAACGGGCGCGTCTACGTCATGCTCACCAACAACAGCCGTCGCACCGCCCAGCAGGTGAACCCGGTCAATCCGCGGGCGGCCAACATGCATGGCCACATCCTCGAGGTCATCCCGCCCGGCGCCGGCAGCGACCGCGTGGATCACGCCGCGGTCGAGGCGCGGTGGGAGATCTTCATCATGGCCGGCAAGCCGGGCGTGGATGCCGGCGCGCGCTACCACCGGGCGACGAGCAACGACGGCTGGTTCTCCTGCCCCGACAATATCGCCTTCGACAGCAAGGGGCGCGCCTGGATCTCGACAGACGGCGCGCCGGAGAATGCCGGCATCGCGGACGGCATCTGGGCCGCGGACACCGCCGGCTATGGCCGCGCGCTGCCGCGCCTCTTCTACCGCGCGCCGACCGGCGCCGAGGTCTGCGGCCCGCGCTTCACGCCGGACGACCGCACGCTGTTCCTGGCCATCCAGCACCCCGGCGAGGATCCCGGCAGCACCTTCGAGCGCCCGTCGACGCGCTGGCCAGACTTCGTGGAGGGCGCGCCGCCAAGGCCCTCGGTGATCGCCATCGTCAAGCGGGACGGCGGCGAGATCGGAAGCTGAACGCCTCGCAGCGGCGAGGCAGGGGCGGGGCAGGACGCTGGCGCGGCGAGGCGGGCCGCGCCATTCTCGCGCCGCCCCCTTCCCAGCTGCGGAGCGTCCGGCCATGCGGCGCCCCTCGACACCCGACGACCCGAGGCGGCGCCTTGGCGTCCTACTCGCGCTGCTGGCGCTCTCCGGCTGTGCGCAGCCGCAGCGCACGCCGCCGGCCGAGCGCCCCTATTGGCGCGTGGAGCCGCGCGACCTGCAGGAGGCGCCGCGGCTGCCGTCGCCTTTCGACGCCTTCCGCGCCTGACTGCCGTGCCGGGGGGCGGCGATGGACCCTGCGGCCGGAGATCGTTATACCCGCCAGGATATAGCGCCCAGAGGGACGACCGATGCGTCGCCGCCTGGTCCTTGCCGCCGCCCTGGCATCCGGCCTCGCCGGTCCGCTGCGCGCGCAGGACCCCGTCACCGTCTTCGCCGCGGCGAGCCTGCAGGACGCGCTGCGCGCGCTCGGCGGGGAGTGGCAGGCCCGCGGCAGGCCGGCGCCGCGCTTCTCCTTCGCGGCCTCTTCCGCGCTGGCGCGACAGGTCGAGCAGGGGGCGCCCGCCGACATCTTCATGTCGGCCGACGAACCCTGGATGGATTTCCTGCAGGCGCGCGGCCTGATCCTGGCGGTCACCCGCGTCTCACCGGTCGGCAACAATCTGGTGCTGGTGGCGCCGGCGGATTCCGACGCGCAGGTGACGCTTGCTCCCGGCACCGACCTCGCGGCGCGGCTCGGCCCGCGCGGCCGAATTGCCACCGGCGACCCGGCGCATGTGCCGGCCGGCCGCTACGCGCAGGCCGCGCTCACCTGGCTGGGGCAGTGGCCGGCGCTCGCGCCGCGCCTCGCCCGCGCCGACAACGTCCGCGCCGCGCTGCTGCTCGTGGAGCGCGGCGAGGTCCCCTTCGGCATCGTCTACGAGACGGATGCGCGCGCCAGCCGTGGCGTGCGGGTCGTCGCGACCTTCCCGCCCGAGAGCCACCCGCAGATCACCTATCCTTTCGCATTGACGCGCCGCGCGGAGGGCAACGCCTCCGCGCGCGCCTTCCTCGGCTTCGTCACCTCCGCCGACAGCATGCCCACCTGGCAGCGCCTCGGATTCGCGCTGCCACGATGACCGGCCTCACGCCGGAGGAGTGGCAGGCGGTCGGCCTGTCGCTGGAGGTCGCGACGCGCTCCGTCGTGGTGTCGCTCATCCCCGCCATCGGCGTCGCCTGGCTGCTCGCGCGCGGACGATTCCCCGGCCGCACGCTGCTCGATGCGCTCGTGCACCTGCCGCTGGTGGTGCCGCCGGTCGTGGTCGGCTGGGCGCTGCTGATGGTCTTCGGCATCCGCGGGCCGCTCGGCGCGCCGCTGCACGACTGGTTCGGCATCCGGCTGGTCTTCACGACGGAAGGTGCGGCGCTTGCGACCGCGGTGATGTCCTTCCCGCTGATCGTGCGCGCGGTGCGCCTCGGGCTCGAGCATGTGGATCCGGGGCTGGAGGCGGCGGCGCGCACGCTTGGCGCCGGGCCGCTGGACCGCTTCCTGACGGTCACGCTGCCGCTGATGTCGCCCGGCATCCTCGCCGGCGCGGTCACCGCCTTCGCCGCGGGCTTGGGCGAGTTCGGTGCCGTCATCACCTTCGCCTCCAACATCCCCGGCGAGACGCAGACGCTGCCGCTCGCGATCTACAGCGCGACGCAGACGCCGGGCGGGGAGGCGGCGGCGGCGCGGCTCGCCGCGATCTCCTTCGCGCTGGCCGTCGCCGGGCTGCTGCTGGCGGAGCTGATCGCGCGGCGCATGCACATCCTGCTTGGGCGCGCATGATCGAGCTGGCGTTGCAGCATCGCTTCGCGCGGGACGGCTTCGCGCTCGACCTCGCGATCGAGGCGCCGGGGGAGGGTGTGACCGCACTCTTCGGTCCTTCGGGCTGCGGCAAGACCACCGTGCTCTCGGCCGTCGCCGGCCTGCTGCGGCCGCAGGCGGGCCGCGTCGCGATCGACGGCACGCCGCTGCTCGATACGGCGCGCGGCATCTCCGTCCCGCCGGAGCGCCGGCGCTGCGCGGTGGTGTTCCAGGATGCGCGGCTCTTCCCGCATCTGAGCGTCGAGACGAACCTGCGATATGGGCTGCGGCGCGCCCCGCCCGATGCCGCCGGCCCGGCCTTCGACGACGTCGTCGCGCTGCTCGGCATCGCCGATCTGCTGCCGCGCCGCCCCACCGCGCTGTCGGGCGGCGAGCGGCAGCGCGTGGCGCTCGGCCGCGCCCTGCTCGCGCGCCCGCGGCTGCTGCTGATGGACGAGCCATTGGCCGCACTGGACGCGCCGCGCCGGGCCGAGGTGCTGCCCTTCCTCGCCCGACTCCGCGACGCGGCGCGGCTGCCGATTCTCTACGTCACCCACGCGCTCGACGAGGTGGATGCGCTCGCCGATCACCTCGTGCTGATGCAGTCGGGCCGCGTCGTCGCATCGGGTTCTGCCGAGGCGCTCTCGGCGCGCACCGACCTGCCGCTGGCCGCACGGCGCGACGCGGGCGTGCTGATCTCCTGCACCGTGGCGGGATCGGGTCCGGACGGGCTGACCCGGCTTGCCTTCGAGGGCGGGGTCCTCGTCGCGACGATCCATCCCGGCCCGCCGGGCACGCGGCTTCGCGTGCGGCTGCGTGCGCGCGACATCGCGGTGGCGACGGAGGAGCCGCGCGGCATCTCCACCCGCAACGTGCTGCCCGTCATGCTCGCCGAGATCCGCCCCGCGCCGGAGCCGGCCGAGGCCTTCCTGCGGCTGCAGGCAGGGCCGACGACGCTGCTCGCCCGCGTCACCCGCGACAGCGTGGCGAGCCTCGGGCTCGATCCGGGCATGCGGCTCTGGGCGCTGGTGAAGGCCGTGACGCTCGACCACCGCGCCGCGGGCCCGTCGTGAGCGCGCAGCGGCAAGGCGCCGCGCCGCGCCTCAGCCTGCGGCTCGACCTGCCGGGCGGCCGGGTCGGGCCGGGCAAGGTCGCGCTGCTCGAGGCGATCGAGCGCGAGGGGTCGATCTCGGCGGCCGGCCGCGCGCTGGCGATGAGCTACCGGCGCGCCTGGGAGCTGGTGGGCACGCTGAACGCACTGCTCGGCACGCCGGCGGTTGCGACGAGCCCCGGCGGGGCGCGCGGCGGCGGTGCGACGCTGACCGAGGCCGGGCGGCGCCTGGTCGCCGACTACCGCGCGATCGAGGCGGCGGCGCAGCTTGCCGCCGCCCCGCGCCTGGCCGACCTCGCGCGCGGGCTGCCCGACGCCGAGGGCTGACCCGGCCTCATTGGAAGGCCGCGGAGAGCCGCGCCAGCACGGCGCCCTCCGCCGCGGAGACGCGGCTGCCGAGGCCGAGGCCGAGGAAGCCGCCCGCGGCCTCCGCGACGCGCCGCGCACGCCCGATCGTCTCGCGCTCCATCGCCGCGCGCGCCTCGGGCGGCAGCTTCGCCGCCATGGCGCGGGCGTAGTCCTGCCAGGCCGCCTCCACCAAGTGGCCGGGCGGCGTCGCCAGCCAAGCATCGAGCAGCGCCATCGCCTCCGCATGGCCGGCAAGCCCGGCTTCCGCGGCGGCGTCCCGCACCGCCTTGCGCTCCGCGGCGTCGAGCGTCCCATCCGCCCAGGCGACCAGCACGAGCGGCACCCAGGCGAGCGCCGCGACGGTGGCCGGCCCGAGGTTCAGCGCGACCCAGTGATCGAGCACCATCTCGTCGCTCACGCCTGAGGCGCGCGCGAGCGCCTGCTTGCGCTCGGCCACGCGGTCGCGCTCCCGCAGGCGTTCCAGCAGCGCCTCGTCCTGGCGCGCGAAGAACGCGTCCTCCAGCACGCGGCCGCGTTGTTCCAGCACTCCGGCGTCCATGCCCTGCCTCCCTGACGCGTCGGGGTAGGCTAACGCGGCATCGCGGCGGCTTCCAGGCGACAGACGAGGGTCATATGCCGAGCACGCCGCGCGCGGCGAAGCCCGCGGCCGCCGTCACGGCCAGCGTCCGCACCACGCCCAGCCGCAGCACGAAGAGGCAGACCGCGGCGAGCGCCGTCAGCGCCAGCGCATCCGGCACGAGGCTCAGCGGATCGGGCAGGCCGATCGTCAGCGGCCCGATCGCGACCTGCTCGACGCGCGAGAAGACGACGCGCAGCCCGAACCAGAGCGCCAGGTTGGCGATGACGCCGACAACCGCGGCCGTCACGCCGGCCAGCGCGCCCTTCAGCCGCGGCTGGTCCTGCAGCCGCTCCACATAGGGCGCGCCGAGGAAGATCCAGGCGAAGCAGGGCGCGAAGGTGACCCAGACGGTCAGCAGCGCGCCGGCGACGCCGCCCATCACGCCGGCCTCGCGATAGGCGGCGAGGAAGCCGACGAATTGCAGCACGAGGATCAGCGGCCCCGGCGTCGTCTCCGCCAGGCCGAGCCCGGCGAGCATCTCCTGGGCCGTCAGCCACCGATACCCCTCCACCGCCTCCTGCGCGACATAGGCGAGCACCGCATAGGCGCCGCCGAAGGTGACGACGGCCATCTTGGAGAAGAACCAGGCGATGTCGCCGAACAGCCGCACATCCATCAGCAGCGCGACCGGCCACACCCAGAGCACGAGCGCGAGGAGGCCGGCGCGGCGGGCCATGCTGGCCATGCGCTGCGTGCGCGCGGGGTCGGCCGCGAGCGCGGCGTCGAGCAGCGCGGGCGTCGCCTCCTTCGCGGCGCCGTGCCCCGCGCCGGCGAAGGCCGCAGGCGCCGCATAGCCAACCAGTGCCGCCGCCAGCACCACGACCGGGAAGGGCACCGCGAAGGCGAAAAGCGCGAGGAACGCCGACGCCGCGAGGGCCCAGGGCAGCGCGCCCTTCAGGGCACGGCGCGCGACGCGGATCAGCGCCTCGACCACGAGGACGAGGACGGCGCATTTCAGCCCGAAGAACAGCGCCGCGACGAGCGGCACCTCGCCGAGCGTCGCGTAGATGATCGACAGCGCCATCATCACGGCGACGCCCGGCAGGATGAAGAGCAGCCCGGCCGCCAGCCCGCCCCGCACGCCATGCATCAGCCAGCCGAGATAGGTCGCGAGCTGCTGCGCCTCCGGCCCCGGCAGCAGCATGCAGAAGTTCAGCGCGTGCAGGAACCGCGCGTCGCTGACCCAGCGCCGCTCCTCCACCACCTCCCGGTGCATCAGCGCGATCTGCGCCGCCGGGCCGCCGAAGGACAGCAGCCCGATGCGCCACCAGACGCCGAGCGCCTCTCGGAAGGTCGGGAAAGCAGCCGCCTTCGGCGGAGAGGCATCCATCAGCGCGGGCCCGGCCAGTTATGCGTCTCCTCCATCGCATCCCGGCACCAGAGGTGGAAGGCGTCATAGAGCGCCATCCCCGCCTCGAGCTGCGCCAGGTCGTCGCGATGCAGCCGCGACAGGCCGAGCGAGGCGGCGAGCAGTCCCGCGCATTGCGGCGCGAGGTCGTGCCGCGCCGTGTCCGCGCCGCGCACGATGGTGGCCAGCCGCTCCAGCGCGGGCGTGCGCAGGCCGAACTCGGCGAGCATGGTGTCGAAGCTGCAGCCCTCGCCGCGATGGCTCCAGAAGACGCCGTCCACGTCGAAGGGCGTGGCGCCGAAGCGCTCCGCCACCGGCGCGACCTGCGCCGGCGCGACGAAGAGGAAGATCGCGGCGGGATCCACGAAGCGCCGGATGAGCCAGGGGCAGGCGATGCGGTCCACCTTCGGCCGCTGCCGCGTCACCCAGAGCGTGCGCCCCGCGGCGTCGGGGGGCGGGATGCGCGCCGCCGCAACGGTGGGCAAGCCGGCCTCCGCCCAGGCGAGGAACCCGCCCTCCAGCACCTCGGCCGCGGCCCCTTCGTGTCGCAGCCAGGCCGCCGCGCCCTCGCTGAGCTTCAGCCCCTTCTGGCAGAGCACGACGACCTGCCGGCCGCGGTAGCGGGGCGCCCAGGCTTCGACCTGGCGATGATCGTGCCGGATCGAGGCCGGCAGCAGCCGCGGATCGGCGGCGAAATCCTCCTCGGTGCGGACGTCGAGGAGCACCGGGGCATCCGGCAGTCCGATGCGGCGGGCAAGCTGGGGGGGTGCGATGGAGAAGGCCATGTGCGTCCATCCCTCACGGGTTGTTGGACGCGATGCTTGGGCCGTGGCCTCACGGGGCGACCGCGGAAGCCCCTCGACGTCCAGGCTATCGAGGGGCCCCCGGACCGGTCAAGCCGGACGGGTCAGGACGCCTTCTTCCGGCTCCCGCCGCGCCGGTTCTCGTTGGCGGAGGTCTGTTCCTCCTCCTCGCCTCCGTTCCGCGCCTCCTCGATGAAGGCCATGTTGACCTCCTCCTCGGCGACCTTGGTGAGCTCCTCGTCCATCCGCTTCTCCTCGGCGAGCGTCTGGCCGAGCAGGTTGCCGAGCTCCTCCATGCCGGCCGACTTCGCCAGCGTCGCCATGGTGCCGTAGGCGGCGATCTCGTAATGCTCGATGCGCTGGGCGGCGGCGATGATCACCACGTCCATCATCGCGCCCTTGTCGTTCTCCTGCATCTCGTGCTGCGCTTCCTCGACCAGGCCGCGCATCGCCTCGCAGACCTTGCGGCCGGGCTTGGCGCCGAGCTGCTCGAGCGCCTGCTCGACGCGCTCGATCTGGCCCTCGGTCTGCTCCATGTGCATCTGGAAGCCCTGCTTCAGCTTCTCGTTGGTGGCCGCCTTCATCATCTTCTGGGCCACCCTCAGCGCCTGCTTCTCGGCGCTGTAGGCGTCCTTCAGCTGCTCCACCATCAGCTTCGTGATCTCGTCCATGCGTCGTCCTCCGTCCCCGCCGCCCTTGCGGCGTCGCCTTCGGAACGGGGGCCCGGCGGTCGGGTTGCCGGACCGCGCGTGACTATTCGGCAGCGAGCAGCGTCGCGCCCGGTCGCACGCGCGTGAAGGCGACTGGCTGCCAGCCCAGCGCGATGTGGCCGTCCGGGCCGAGCGTGGTGAGGGTCGCCGCCAGGCCGTCCGTTTCGCTCGCGGTCTGCGGCGCATCCTCGCGCCAATGCGCGCCGCGGCTCTCGTCGCGCGCCGCCGCGGCGGCGACGATCGCGCGGCTGACCAACACCAGCGACTTCAGGTTCAGCCAGTCGTGCCAGGCGAGGTTGAAGGCGCGGGAGTGCCCATCCACGCCGGTTGCGTCCAGCTCGGCGTCCAGCGCCTCCAGCCCCGTTGCGGCCTCCGCCAGTCCCGCCGCGTCGCGCAGGATGCCGGCCCGCTCCCACATCAGCGCGTGCAGCGCGTCCCGGATCGGCGAGAGCGGCGCGACGGCGCGGTCGAAGGGTGCCGTCAGATGCGACAGCGCGGCGTCCAGCGCGGCGGGGCAGGGCTCCTCCAGCGCGCCGTCGCGCGGCACCCAGGCGGCCATGGTATCACCGGCGATGCCGCCGAAGACGGTGGAGTTGGCGACGCCGTTACCGCCCAGCCGGTTCGCACCATGGACCCCGCCGGTGTCCTCCCCGGCGGCGAAGAGGCCGGGCAGCGCCGTGCTGCCGTCAGGACGGAAGATGACGCCACCCATCATGTAGTGCGCGGTCGGCACCACGGGAACGCGGCCGGCGGCGAGGTCGAAGCCCATGTCGGCGCAGCGTTCCACCATGCCCTTGAACTCGCGCCGCACGCGGTCGGGGCCGAGATGTCCCATCTCGATCCAGAGCCCGGCGGCCTCGTTCACGTTGCCGGCCAGCATCTCGCGGTACATGGAGCGTGACACGATGTCGCGCGTCGCGCGTTCCCCGCGCGGGTCGTACTTGGCCATGAAGCGTTGCCCGTCGCCGCCGAGCAGGTATCCGCCGGAGCCGCGCAGCCCTTCCTCGATGATGGTCCCCGTCATGCGCGTTCCCGGTCCCGCCAGCACGCCGGTCGGGTGGAACTGCACCATCTCCATGTCGCGCAGCGCCAGGCCGGCGCGCAGCGCCATCGCCATCCCGTCGCAGGACTTGTCGCCCGACGGCGTGTGGTAGGTGTACATCGTAGGGCCGCCGCCGGTCGCCAGCAGCACGGCCTGTGCCTGCACCAGCACCGGCGCGCCGGTGCGCACATCGATCAGAAGCACGCCGGCCAGCCGCGATCCGTCACGCGACGGAAGCAGCGCGACGGCGCGATGTTCCTCCATCCGCTCGATGCCGCGCGCCCATGTCTGTTCCGCCAAGCGGTTGATGATCTCGATGCCGGTCAGGTCACCCTTGTGGACGGTGCGGTCGAAAGTCTGGCCGGCGAAAGCCTTCTGGTGGATCGTACCGTCCGGGTTCCGGTCGAAGAAGCAGCCCCAGCGGTTCTCAAGCTCGCGGATGCGGCGCTGCGCGCCTGTCACCAGCGTCCAGGCGAGGTCCTGGTCGTTCAGCCAGCCGCCGCCGAGGATCGTGTCCATGAAGTGCCGCTCGGCGGAATCGCCTGGCGCAAGCGCGACATTGTAGCCGCCCTGCACCATGCGGGTGCAGCCCGACTTGCCGAGCAGCCCCTTCACCGCGACGGTCACCCGAAGATCAGGGGCGCCCGCCTTGGCGTGCAGCGCCCCGAGCAGCCCGGCGCCGCCGGAGCCGAGGACGAGGATGTCGGTGCTGCGGCGCTGCACTTCCATCAGCGCGGCCCGCGCGGATTGACCGGCACGCCGCAGCCGCAATCCTCCTGCGGCGGCGGCGCGGGCGGCTGCGGTGTCCCCTGCCCGAAGGCGGCGGGCGCGATCAGCAGGAACACAAGAAGAAGCGTGCGCATCACGACACTCCCAGCTTCGCCAGCGCCGCGGCGCGGCGGTCCTGCACCTTCGTCTGCACCTCGGCGTAGAGGCTGCCGCCATGCGAATCCATCGCGACGAGCAGCGGGCCGAAGTCGCGGATGCGGAACTTCCAGAGGCTTTCAGGATGCAGGTCGTCGAGGTCCACATCCTCGATCGCCTCGATCCAGGTGGTCTCGAGCGCCGCGGTGCCGCCGATGATCGCCAGGTAGCAGCCGCCGAGCTCGGCGAAGGCCTGTGCGCTCTCCTCGCGCAGCCCGCCCTTGCCGATGACGATCCGCACGCCCTCGCGCTCCATCAGCGGGCGGGTGAAGCGCTCCATGCGGTCGGAGGTGGTGGTGCCGACGCAGATCGCCTCGTAGCCGCTGTCGTTGGTGAATCGCTTCTCCACCTTCCGCACGTTCGGCGCGGTGTGGATCACGGCGTGGCCGCGGAGGTCCATCCGCGTGCGGCGGCCGTGGTCGAACATGTGGATCTGGGTCGCGTCACGGATGCCGAACAGCGTGTCCTGCAGCGTGACGTGGTCGCCGACGCGAAGCCTGCGGATGTCAGCTTCGGTGCAGGGCATCTGGAGCGTGTGGTGGGTCATGGCGTCAGAACCCGATCTCAACGCCGGACGGGGTGAAAGTCGCACTGGCCCGGCGCGCGCTGTGGCACTGGATGTTCACCGCGACGGGGTTCATGGTGATGTGCGTCGCGGCGAGCTCGACATGCACCGCGAAGGCGGTGCTGTCGCCGCCCAGGCCCTGCGGACCGATGCCAAGGGTGTTCACCGCCTCCGCCAACTCGACCTCAAGCTTCGCGCCTTCCGCGTCGGCGCAGCGCGAGCCCAGCGGGCGCGTCGCGGCCAGCTTGGCCAGGTGCATGCAGAGATCGGAGGTGCCGCCGACGCCGACCCCGATGATCGTCGGCGGGCAGACCTTGCCGCCCGCGCGGATAGCTGCGTCCACGACGAAGCGCTTGATGCCGGCGACGCCGTCAGCCGGGATCAGCATCTGCAGGAAGCTGCCATTCTCGCTGCCCGAGCCCTTCGGGATCATCTCGAGCCGCAGGATGCGCTCGGCCTCGGTGAAGTCGAGGTCGATCACGGGGACATGCGCGCCGCAGCTCGTCTGCTCGTTGCGGCGCGTGATGGGGTGCACGACGGAGCTGCGCAACGGATGCTCGCGCGTGGCGCGTTCGGTTCCCCGTCGGATCGCCGCCTTCACGGCCCAGCCGTCGAGCTCGACATGGCGGCCGATCAACAGACGAAAAATCGGGATGCCGGTGTCCTGGCAGAGCAGGTTGTCCGCGCGTTCCGCGACGCCGATGTTCTCGATCATCGTCGCCAGGATCGCCTTCGCCGTGCCGTCCGTCTCCGACCCGTCGAGCCGCGTGAAGCCCGCCTTGATATCGTCGGGCAGGATCTTCAGCGCGCGGATGTAGAGCAGCTTCGCCGCTTCCTCGATCGCGTCGGGCGCGACGCGAAGAGGTTCGGCTCCGGCCTTGGTGATCAGCGTCATCGACGTTTCTCCTCAGACCAGCAGCGACGCACCGGATAGCAGAAGCAGGGTCAGCAGCGCGACCCGGAAGCCCTGCGCGGGCAGCATGCGATACGCTCGCGTGCCGACCCAGGTGCCGGCGAGCAGCGCGGGGACGGAAAGCGCGGCGAGGATAAGCGCCTCGGCGGTGAAGAAGCCGGCCAAGGCCAATCCCAGGCTCGTGATCGCCTGCATCGCGGCGATGAAGGGCTGCAGGAAGGCGCGTGTCTCGCGCGGCGGCATGCCCTGAATGTCGGCCCACATGGCCGGCAGCGCGCCGACCACGCCGCCGATGCCGCCGAGGATGCCGGAGGCGAAGCCGACCGCGGCGTCGCGCGCCGTCCCGTTGCCGACGCGCGGCGGGGTGAGGCGGAGCGCGAGGCGGGCCAGCATGTAGCCGGAATAGATGACGAGCAGCGCGCCGACGCCCGCCACGATAAGCGGCGCCGGGCCGACCGCGAGAAGCCAGAGGCCGAACGGCACGCCAAGCGTCGACGTCGCGACATAGAGCCTGAGCCGCGGCCAGGCGATGTCGTGCCACACCGCGCGCGTGCCGATCGACTGCACGATGAGGCTGCCGATCACCAGCACCGGCGCGGTGAGGCTCGGCGGCATGACGTGCAGAAGGATACCGGCCGCGACGAGCACGAAGGCGAAGCCCGCGACCCCGGCGCAGACGGCCGCGACGAAGCAGCCCGTCGAGACGAGGAGCGCGTCAGCCCACATTCAGCAGGAACAGCAGCCCGGCGCCGAGCGCGACGCCGGCGGAGGCGGCGACCATCGTCTTCTGCGAGGACCGCCAGCCGAGTAATTCCAGCGCCAGCACGCGCAAGCCGCCCGCGAGATGCGCGGCGAGCAGGACCACCAGCGCCGTCTCCGCCGCCTTCAGCACCCCGTTATCGGTCCAGCGCAGGAAGCCCTCCAGCGCCGCCTCGCCCCGGATCGCATGCGACAGCGCCCAGAAATGCAGCGGCAGGAAGAGCGCGAGCAGCAGTCCGGAGACGCGGTGCACAAGGAAGGCGAGATAGGCCGGGTGCGAGCGCGGGCGCGGGTCGAACCTCATGCGGCGTAGAGCCCGACAGCCGCGCGGATGCCGAAGACGGCGGTCAGCAGGCCGAGTCCGAGCCAGGCGAGGTCGAAGCCGCGCCCGCGCCAGCCGAGCCATTCGGCCGCGATTCCGCGCAGGCCGATCGCGCCATGCAGCCCGGCGGCCAGCGCGAAGATGGCGTAGAAGCCGAGCCAGGCCTCGTTGCCGCGCGTGCGGCCAATGATCTCCGCGGCCGACAGTCCGCCGCGCACGGCGACCAGGATGGTGACCAGGTGCACGAGCACCGCGACGGCGAGGACCATCGCCGTGACGCGCTGCACGATCCAGAGATGCTCCTGTCCGCGCGCGTTCACCGTTCGAACCCGAACACGTTCCAGAACAGCGAACGCTTCAGGCCGGCGATGGCGCCGGAGGGGTCGATGCCTTTCGGGCAGCGCTCGGTGCAGGATTGCGTGGAGTGGCAGGCATGGCAGCCGGCATCGCCCGCCACCGCCGACAGCCTCTCCTTGCGCGCGCCGTCGCGCTCGTCGTTGACCAGCGTCCAGGCGCGGTTGAGGGCGGCGGGGCCGAGATAGTCGGGGTTCCAGCCGACGATGTCGCAACTGGCGTAGCAGACGCCGCAGCCGATGCACTCGATGCCGGCGTCGGCCGCTTGGCGCTTCGGCGTCGTGGGCGGCACCACCGCGAATTCCTCGGGCACGGCGCCGTCGGCGCTGTCCTTCGGCTGGAAGGTGCCGCGGGCGCGCGACCACTTGTCGAAGAAGGGCGCCATGTCGGTGGCGAGGTCGCGGATCACCGGAAGGTTCGCGAGCGGCCGCAACTCCAGCGTGCCGTCCCCAGCGACGCGCTTCACATGCGTGCGGCAGGTCCAGCGCGCGCGGCCGTTCACCACCATCGCGCAGGAACCGCACATGCCGACGCGGCAGGCGAAGCGGTAGGCGAGCGACGGGTCTAGCTCGCGCTGGATGTGGGTGACGACGTCGAGCACCGTCTGGTTCTCGCGCGCCGGCACTTCGTAGCGGGCCAGCGCGCCACCCGCGTCATCGCCGCGCCAGACGCTGACCTTCAGGACATCCCCTTGCATGTCCAGAGGCTTGCATGGTCTTGTATAAGACACAAGAGCTTCGGAATCCAGGAAATGAAACAGCGTGGTGCCGACCTGCTGGTGCGGGGGCTGCAGGGGGCGGGGGTGACCCGGATCTTCACCCTCTCCGGCAATCACATCATGGAGGTCTTCGACGCGCTGGTCGGCTCCGGCATCGAGATCGTCCATACGCGGCACGAGGCGGCGGCGGTGCACATGGCGGACGCCTATGCGCGACTGACCGGGCGCGTCGGTGTCGCCATGGTCACGGGCGGGCAGGGGCATGCGAATGCGGTCGCCGCGCTGCCGACCGCGCTGGCAGGCGAGGTCCCGGTGCTGCTGCTGTCAGGCCACGCACCGCTCGGCGAACTCGGCAACGGGGCGTTCCAGGAACTGCCGCAGGCGGCGATGGCGGCACCGGTCTGCAAGGCGGCCTGGACCGCACAGGCGGCGCCAGGCCTCGCCGCGGATGTCGCGCGCGCCGTGTCCACCGCGCTGTCGGGCCGCCCCGGACCGGTGCATCTCAGCCTGCCGACCGACCTGCTCGAGGCCGAGGTCGGCGAGGTCGCAGCGCCCCCGCCGGCCGCTTTCGCGCCGCTCCCGATGCCGCTGCCGGCCGAGACCGCGCGGATGGCGGCGGAGATCATCGCGCGCGCCGCGCGGCCGGTGCTGATCGCGCCGCCCTCGCTCGTCACGCCGCAGGGTCTCGCCGCCCTCGCTGCGCTGGAGGCGGCAAGCGGGCTGCCGGTGGTGCCGATGAACGCGCCGCGAGGGCTGGCGGACCCGACGCTCGGCGCCTTCGCGGAGCTGCTGCCGGAGGCGGATCTCGTCGTGCTGCTCGGCAAGCCTCTCGACTTCACGACGCGCTTCGGCCGGCCGGCGGCCGCTGCACGGTTCGTCGTGCTGGAGCCCGACGCCGCGCTGCTCGCGCGTGCGGCGCGGCTGCTCGGCGAGCGGCTGGTGCTCGGGGCGCTGGCCGATCCGGTCTCGGCGGTCGCGGGGCTGACCGCGGCTGCGCGGCGGAGCGAGGCCGCAGGCTGGGCGGCGCGGCTGCGCGAGGCGGTGGCCTGGCGCCCGCCGGAATGGGCGGCGCTCGCACAGGCGCGCGGGCCGATCCATCCGGCGACGCTCTGCCACGCGATCAACGCCGCGCTGCCGGAAGGCGCCACCTTCGTCTGCGACGGCGGCGAGGTCGGGCAGTGGGGGCATGCGCTGGTGAAGGGCGCGCGCCGCATCACCAACGGGGTCGCCGGCGCGATCGGCGTCGGCATTCCCTTCGCGATCGGTGCGCGTGCCGCGATCGACACGCCGACGCTCGCCCTGATGGGCGACGGGTCCTTCGGCTTCCACATGGCGGAGATCGACACCGCCGCGCGGCACGGCCTGCCGGTCGTGCTCGTCATCGGCAATGACAGTCGCTGGAACGCCGAGCACCAGATCCAGATCCGCGACTACGGCGCGAACCGCGCGCATGGCTGCGAGCTGGCCCCGGGCACGCGCTACGACCTCGTCGCGACGGCGCTCGGCGGGCATGGCGAGCATGTCGAGCGCGGAGAGGACCTCGCACCCGCGCTCGCGCGCGCCTTCGCCAGCGGAAGGCCCGCGGTGGTGAACGTGGTGATCGAGGGCCAGCCGGCGCCGAACCTGCGCCGATCGACCGCATGAACTTCGACCGACGCCCGCTCTACGCGCAGACGGAGGAGGTGCTGACGCGGCGCATCGCCGACGGCACCTGGGCGCCCGGCGCGCTGATCCCGCCGGAGCCGGAGCTCGCGGCGGAGCTGGGCGTCAGTCCGGGCACGCTGCGCAAGGCGCTCGCGGCGCTGGAGCGGCGGCGCCTGATCGAGCGGCGGCAGGGACGCGGCACCTTCGTCGCGGCGCACACCTCGGAACGCGCGCTGTTCCACTTCTTCCGCATCCTCGACGTCAACGACGGGCGCCACGCGCCGACCTCCCTCGTGCTCGACTGCCGCATGCGCGAGGCGACCGAGGCGGAAGCGGCGGCGCTCGGCCTGGAACGCGGCGAGGCGGTGCACAGGGTCGAGCGCATCCGCGCACTGGCGACGGAGCCGGTGATCCTCGAGCGCATCCTGCTGCCGGCGGCGCGCTTCCCGGGCTTCGCGCTGCCGGTGCTGCGCGAGATGGAGGACGAGCTCTACGTGCTCTACCAGCGCGACTTCGGCGTCACCATCGCGCGCGCCGAGGAGCGGCTGTCGGCGGTCGCGGCGAGCGAGGAGCAGGCGGCGAAGCTGAACCTGTGGCCGGGGGCGCCGCTGCTGGAGGTGGCGCGGGTGGCCTTCGACGTCGCGGAGCGGCCGGTGGAGCGGCGCGTGACCTGGGTGGACACGCGGCGCCACCATTACGCGGCGAGCCTGGATTGAGACGGGCCGCTTCGCCGCTTTGGCACTCTACCCGTGGCCGTGGCAGGGCGGGTTTCGGACAAACTCCCCGAGCCGTGCTCATCAACGCGGATGGATCCAGCCTCACCCCGCCCCCCTCGCCCTCAGGCGGGAGCGGGGATGGCGGCAAGGGAAGGGAGTGCGCGCGGCGTCGTTGGTGGTTGCGAACATATAGGGAACAACGGCGCTGCGCCAGCGTTGCCTCCATCCCCACGGAGGACCGCAGCCATGGCGAAGGCCCAGCCAAAGCACGACGACCACGACGCGAACCCGAAGACCGATCCGGATCCCGGCTCCAACACCATCAAGGACCCGCATGACTGGACGACCGGCGACGAGGCGATGACCGGCGCCCAGGCTTCCTACCTCAAGACTCTCAGCGAGGAAGCGGGCGAGGAATTCGACCCGGGGCTGAGCAAGGCCGAGGCCTCGCTCCGCATTGACGAACTGCAGGAGAAGACCGGGCGGGGGAGGTAGGCGCCTCCACCGTCGGGGGGCCGGCCCGGGCCCGCGACGGACCAGGCGATCGTGCCGATCGCCGCGCAGGAGCTACGCGAGCAGCGCCTGCGCGTCGCGCCAGAGGCGCGTCACCACCTCGCCCGCCGGCTCGGCGCGGGCGAGGCGGGCGGCCTGGCCGGCCCACATCTGCATGCGGGCGGCATCGCCGGCGCGCAACGCGGCGTCGCGCAGGGGCGCGGTCGCGGCGCGCTGCAGCGGATAGGGCAGCGCGTCCTCGCCCACCGCATCGGTCCAGGGCGAGCGGATGGCGCGGGCGAGGCGGCCGGAGAAGGCGCGGGTCTGCACCGTGTCTTCCGGTCCGCTGCGCGCGATCGCCTCGGCCCAGGCGGGATGCAGCGCGGCTTCCGGCGTGCGCAGCAGCGCGGTGCCGATCTGCGCGGCAGAGGCGCCGAGCGCCAGCACCGCGGCAAGACCGCGGCCATCGGCGATGCCGCCCGCGGCGATGACAGGCACGCGCACCGCATCGGCGACCAGCGGGACCAGAACGAGGGTGGTGCCGGCCTGTCGCGGCGCGGCGGCGGCGTCGAAGGCACCGCGGTGGCCGCCGGCCTCGAGGCCGGAGACGACGACGGCGTCGGCGCCGGCGGCCTCCGCGGCACGCGCCTCCTCCACCGAGGTGACGTTGGCGAACCAGGCGATGCCGCGGCGCTTCAGCTCGGCCACGAAACCCGCCGGCCAGAGGCCCATGATGGAGGAGGCGACGGCCGGCGCGGCGTCGAGGATCGCGTCGCATTGCGCAGCGAAGCCAGGGGGACGCGCGGCGAGGTCGCCCATCGGCGCGCCATGGGCGGCGATCAGCGCCGCCATGCGCGCCTCGGCAGCCGCGTCGCGCGGCGGCTCGGGGTCCGGGATCCAGGTGTTGAGCTGGACGGCGCCGTTGGACCGCGCGCGGAACTCGCCCATCCAGGCGGCGATGCCGGCCGCGTCCATCATCAGCGCGCCGCAGCCGCCCAGGCCCCCGGCATTGGCGACCGCCGCGGCGAGGGCCGGCGGCGAGGACGACGCCATCGGGCCCATCACGACCGGCAGGCGTAGCCCGAAGCGCGCGCAGAAGTCCCGTGCGCGGGCGGTCGGGGTCATGCTCAGAAGCCGACCTTGTCGCCGCCCTTGAGGCTCAGGATCTCCCGCGCCTCGTCCGGCGACGCGATCTGGAGCCCGAGGCCCTCGATGATCTGGCGCGCGAGGCGGACCTGTTCGGCGTTGCTCTCCGCGAGCTTCCCCGGGCCGGCCCAGAGGCTGTCCTCGAGCCCGACGCGGACGTTGCCGCCCATCGCGGCGGCCATCGCTGCGACGCGGAGCTGCGCGGCGCCGGCGCCGAGCACGGACCAGCGGTACTGGTCGCCGAAGAGCCGGTCGGCGGTGCGCTTCATGTGCAGCACGTCCTCAGGGTGCGCGCCGATGCCGCCCTGGATGCCGAAGACCGTCTGGATGAAGAGCGGCGCGCGCACCAGGCCCTGATCGAGGAAGTACTTCAGGTTGTAGAGATGCGCGGTGTCGTAGCACTCGAACTCGAAGCGCGTGCCGTTCTCGGCGCAGGTCGTCAGGATGTGCTCGATGTCGGCGAAGCTGTTGCGGAAGACGATGTCCTTGTTGGCGAGGTAGGCGCGCTCCCACTCGTGCTTCAGGTCCTTGAAGCGGTTGAGCATGCCGAAGAGGCCGAAATTCATCGAGCCCATGTTGAGCGACGCGACCTCCGGCTTGAAGACGGCGGCGGGCGCGACGCGTTGCTGGATCGTCATGGTCGGCGCGCCGCCGGTGGTGAGGTTCACCACGCAGTCGCTGCGCTGCTTGATCACCTGCAGGAAGTGCGCGAAGGCCTCCGGCGACTGGTCGGGACGGCCATCCTTCGGGTCGCGGGCATGGAGGTGGACGATGGCGGCGCCGGCCTCCGCGGCGCCGATCGCCGCGTCGGCGATCTCCTGCGCGGTGACCGGCAGGTGCGGCGACATCGAAGGCGTGTGGATCGCGCCCGTGACGGCGCAGGTGATGATGACCTTGCGGTCGAGCTTGCCGGCCATGTGCCGTTCCTCCCCGAATGCGCGGCGCAGGGTGGCGGCGCGGACGGGCGACGGCAAGACAGGGTTCAGGCCGCCTCGCCGGCGAGCAGCGCGAGGCCTTCCGCGACCGAGACGAAGGCGCCGCCGGCGGTGACGCGCTCGGCGCCGAAGCGGTCCTCGAAGATGCGGCGGACGGCGGGGACGAGGGAGGTGCCGCCGGTGAGGAAGACGCGATCCACCTCCGCCGCCCCGAGCGCGGCATCGGCCAGCGCGGCGTCCACCGCGCCGGCGATGCGCGCGAGGTCGGGGGCGATCCAGGCTTCGAACTCGGCGCGGCGGATCGGGGCGGAGAGCGCGAAGCCGGCATGCGCGAAGTCGAGGATCGTCTCCTCCGACACGGAGAGCGCGGCCTTGGCGGCGGAGACGGCACGGTAGAGTGCGTAGCCCGTCTCCTCCTCGATCAGCAGGCGGAGATGGTGCAGGCGGTCCGGGTGGTCGGCGGTGCGCGCGACCTCGGCGATGTCGCGCAGCGTCCGAGGCGCGCGCATAAGGGAGAGCAGGTGCCAGCGCGCGAAGGACGCATACCAGGCGGGCGGTACGGGGAGCGGCTTGCCCATCACCGTGTAGCTGTCGCCCTTGCCGAGGCGGGGCGAGACCACGCGGTCGATGATGCGGTAGTCGAAGGCATCACCCGCGATGCCGACGCCCGCATGGCCGAGCGCTTCAACGGTGCGGGGCGGGCCGGGCTGGAAGCGGAGGAGGGAGAAATCGCTCGTGCCGCCGCCGAAATCGGCGACGAGCACGGTCGCGGCGCGGTCGAGCGTGCTGGCGAAGCGATGGCCGGCGGCGGCGGGTTCCAGCGCAACTTCGACGCGGGGCAGGCCGGCGGCGGCGAAGGCCGCGCGCAGGCGCTGCTCCGCCAGCGCGTGGTCAGCCGCGTCGCCGACGAAGCGGACGGGGCGGCCGACGACGATCCGTGCGCCGTCGAGCTCGGCGCGGAAGGGGGCGAGCAGCTCGCGGAGGAAGAGGGCGATCAGCGCATCCAGCGTGAAGGCGCGGCCGAGGATGCGGGTCTCGGTGAAGCTGCGCTGGGCGAGGTAGCTCTTCATGGACATGATGAGCCGGGCCTCGAGCGGGTCCTCGAGATAGGCGTCGATCGCGTCCGAGCCCGCAGCGTGGCGGGTGCGGCCGGTTTCGGTCCAGAAGCAGAGGACGGAGCGCATGACCTCGCCGGTCGCGCGCGCCAGCGTCTCCGCGCTCCCGTCCGGGCGGAGGCGTGCGACGACGCTGTTGGTCGTGCCGAAGTCGATGCCGATGGCGGGGCGCATGGGGGCCGCGTTCAAGCCCGCCCGGCGCCGGAAGTCCAGGCGCGCCGGGGCGCGGGGCGGGCGCTACCAGCGGTTCTGGCGGGAGCGTCCGACGAAGTAGCCACCGGCGCCGCCGATCGCGGCGCCGCCGAGCGCGCCCCATCCGGCATTGCCGGAGAAGGAGCCGATCAGCGCGCCGGAGGCGGCACCGAGCGCGGCACCGGTCGCGGCGGTGCGCTGGGTGTCGGTCATGTCGGCGCAGCCGCCGAGCGAGAGCGCCGCGACCACGGGCAGGAACAGGAGCTTGCGCATCGTCTCTACTCCCTTACTGCGCGCGGCGGCGCGGCTGGGCGGGCTGGGCCGGGCAGGGGAAGGCATCGGTGGCGTAGCGCACCACGCCCTCCACCGCCGTCGTGCCGGCGTGCTGCGGGTTGGCCCGCGCCCAGGTCACGAAGCCGGTGCGCGCGCCCTCGAGCGTCGGGCGCGGGTTGGGCAGGCAGAAGAAGGGCTGGCGGTTCGGCCGCGCCTCGGCGATCGCGGTGTGGAACTGGCCGGTCGCCATCAGGAAGCCGTGGCAGTGGTTGATCGCGGCGACGAGGTTGGGATCGGTGGGCGCGGCGCCGCAAAGTGCGGCGAGGTCGCCCGTGCGCCCGCCCACGAAGTTGTCCGGCGTGACCTGCGCCTGCGCCGCCGTGGCGGCCAGGCCGAGTCCGGCGGCCAGCGCGGCCGCCTTCATCCGTCGCAGCATGCGTCTCTCCTCTGGCTCCGGCATCGCGGCCGGTGCGCGGAGAAGGATGGGCGCGGGGAAGCCGGGCGGGCAAGGCGCACGAATCCCGGAACGACGCGCCGCGTCCCAGGAAGCCGCGGGAGCGGCGGTCAGCGCGCTTCGAGCGCGCGCCAGAGGCCGAGGGCGATGTCGCGCGCCGTCGGCTCGTCGGCGGGCAGGCGCAGGCGCTGCCCGTCGCAGGTGACGAGCTGGAGCTCCGCGCCGGACACGCCGGTGATCAGCGAGGCGGCGACGAGTTCGGGCGCCGTGGGCGGGCGGGTCTGCATGGCCGGTCTCCATCCTGTGCCGTCACGCGCGGTGTTGGCGCGCACGACGACACTGGCCCCGGATGGTTGCCGGAGGATGAACTCCCGGTCAGGCGAGCTCGAGCGCGCCGCGGAGGCGGCGCAGCATGGCCAGCGCGGGGTCGCCGAGCTCCTCCTCCGGGCCGGCCACGGATTCCACCGTGTCGAGGGCGCGGCGGCGCTCGGCCTTGGACGCGACGAGCCTCGGCAGGGCGGCGAGCGCGTCGTCCGGCGCGAGCTCGACGATGAGCGTCTGCTCGCGGATCAGCGCCTGGCGGGCGGCGGCGGTCATGTCGGCGAAGGGCGCCTCGCCGGTGAGCACGGCCTGGCTGCGCTCGAGACGGGAGCGGCGGACGCCGCCGCGCGCGCGGGCGAGCAGGATCATCATGCGGATCACCGCCTCGGCGTAGCCGCCGGTGGCGATGCGCGAGAGGGCGTGTCGCATTTCCGGCGCGTCGGCGAGTGCATCCGCGCTCTCGGCGACCTGCTCCTCCGGCGTGCCCTCCGCGACGCCGAGGGCGGCGAGCGTGCCGTAGACGGCGTGGAAGGCGCCTTCGGTCCAGGCGTCGCGCAGGTCGCGCCAGGCATCGAGCGCGTGCTCGACGCCGTCGGCGACCGCGCGCTCGGCGTCGAGGAAGGGGTTGTCGGGGGAGGCGGGGGCACGGCGGGCGCGCACCGCCTCGGCCGCGGCGGCGAAGGGCGCCATGAAGGGGTTGAGGTCGGAGACGAGGTAGCGCCGCGCGCGCATGGGATGGAGCTGGCGGCGGAGCTCGGCGGTGCGCTCCGTCGTCATGTGGCGGATCGCGGGACCCATGAAGAGGTCGTAGATCGTCTGGTTGGCGGCGGAGATCTTGGCCACCGCGGGGAAGGCCTCGTTCGCGGCCTCGCCCGACACGGCGCGGATGTCGGCGATGGTGCGCGCGACGAGCTCCACCTGGTAGGTCGCCGCGCCCGTGCCGGGCGTGTCGGTGATGCGCATCTCGTAGAGGCCGGGCGCCACCGCCTCGATCATGTCGAGGGTGTTGGCGATCTCGGTGTGCTCGCGGTTGGCGATCTTCCCGGAGACGAAGATGCCGAGATGCCCGATGTCGTCATGCACGAGGTAGACGATGGTCTGGCCGAGCCGCTTGATCTCCGCCTCGTCGCGGTAGACGTCGGCGATCCAGCGCAGCGCCTGGCCGGGCGGGGTGATGTTGTCGCCGGCGGAGGCGAAGACGACGATCGGCGACTTGATCGAGCGCATGTTGAAGGTGGTGCCGCCCCGCGCCGAGGGGCCGGCGCTGATCTCGCCGCGGGCGAAGCGGTCGCCGATGAAGAGGTTTTCGACGATCCAGCGGATCTCGTCGCGGTTCATCAGGTAGTAGCCGCCCCACCAGCGCTCGAATTCCAGGAAGCGCTCGGGCTCGCTGTCGGCGCGCTCGTAGAGCGTCCAGTACTTCTTGAACCAGGTGTTGCCCGGCGAGAGGCCCTCGAAGTTCAGCACGAGGTTGGCGCCGTCGAAGCGTCCGTTGCCGAGGTCGGCGAGCATCGCCGCGGGCCAGGATCCGCCCGCGAGGCCGCCGGTGTAGCGCATCGGGTTGCGGCCCTTCTCGCCGGCCCAGTAGGACAGCGGCGCGCCGTTCAGCACCAGCGGGCCCATGAGTTCCGGGTCGGAGGCGCCGAGCATCATCACCGCCCAGCCGCCCTGGCAGTTGCCGATCACGACCGGCTTCGGCGCGTCCGGGTGCAGCTCGTGCACCTCGCGGAGGAAGGTGCGCTCGGCCGCGGTGATGTCGAGGATGGTCTGGCCGGGCTCGGGGTCCTTGAAGAAGATCACGAAATAGACTGGGTGGCCGCGGCGGAGCGCGACGCCGACCTGGCTGTCGGATTTGAAGCCGCCGATGCCGGCGCCGTGGCCGGCGCGCGGGTCGATGATGACGAAGGGCCGCGCCTTCGGGTCGGTCGGCTTGGTGCCGGCGGGCGGCTTGATGCGGACGAGGGCGTAGTTGCAGCGGCGCGGCAGGGTGCGGCCGTCCACCAGCATCTCCCACTCGAAGACCAGGACGGGGGGGCAGCCCTCCTTCTCGTGCTCTACGAAGGCGTTCCCGGCGCGGCGCATCGTGTCCCAGAACAGGATGCCGCGCTGCGTGGCGTCGAGCGTGTATTCCATCGCGGCCTGGGTCAGGCGCAGCGGGTCCATGCCGAGGAAGCCGAGGGCGGCGGGGGTGCGCGGCGGCTTCGGGGTCAGGGCCTCGGCCTGGCGGGCGGCGACCTCGCCGAGGGCACGGGCCTGGTCGAGGGCGCGGGACATGGTCTCGGCGCCCTTGGCGAGGAGCTCGCGGCCGGAGAGAGGGGGCACGGCGTTCACGGCGTGGCGGTGTCCTGCGGCTGGGTGCGTGGGAGGCGAATGCTGCAACGCATCATATAGGCGCAGGTCGCTTAGCATGCAGGTTACGCGTTGCACATGATGTGGGCAGGCGGGATCGCTGGGGCGTGCCGGGCGGGAGGCAGCGTCGAGCCACGACCCCCACGCCCTTCCCCGGCAAAGGGGGAGGGGGAGGGGCGTCAGGCGTAGGCCCGCTCGACGTCCGGCCCCGGGAGCGGAGCGACGGCGATCTCGCGGATGATCTTGCGCTTCACGGCCGTCTCGAAGGCTTCGAAGCCCTCGGCGACCATGAGGAAGGCGCCGGGGCCGCCGATCACCTCGGCACGGTAGTAGTCGTCGAGCGGGGGCAGGCCCGCGGACCAGGGCTGCGGTGTGCGGTCGAGGACGGCGAGGCCGTTCAACACGATGCCCTTGTCGAGCGCGTCGCGGCGCGCATCGGCGAGCGGGCGGCCTGAGTTGTTCACGCCGTCGCCCGAGATGTCGACGACCCGGCGCGTGCCCTCGTAGCCCTGGCCGAAGAGGTTCGCGGCGAAGTCGACCGCGCCGGAGATCGAGGTGTAGAGCCAGGTGCGGCGCGGTGCCGCGTCGATGGCGGCGGCGACGCGCTCGGCCCCGGCGGCGTCGCCGATCCGCATCCAGGGGACGAGGTGTTCCTGGATGTGCCAGTCGGACCAGGTGAAGAGGGTGACGGCGATCTGACCGATCGGGCCGCCGGAGATGCCCTCGATCAGCTTCGGGTCGCGGAAGGCGGCGGCGTAGCCGCGGAACTGCATCTCCTGCTCCTCCCGGTCGACCGAGCGGGAGACGTCGACCGCGAGGACGAGCTCGACATCCACCGGCTCGGGGCCGGAGGCGCGGGCGGTGGCGATCGTGGGCAGGGCGAGGGCGCCGCCGAGCAGCAGGCGCCGGGAGAAGCGGCCGGGGGTCGTCGTGACCGGAGGAGTTCTGGATGGCATCGCGCAGCCCTCTGAAAGCCTGTCCGGCCCTGTGCTCGCGTACCCCCCTTGATCCCTACCTACAGGCGAGAGGCGGGGAAATCATGTGCGGATTGGGGTTAATTTGCAGATTGTAGGCCGGTGTTGCCGAGAAAACAGGCGGTAGGTGCAACGGTCCCGGGCTTTCGCCCGGAGGTGGGGCAGGGGTGACGCGCCGTCGCCGCCTGCCCTAGCCTCCCCGGCTCTTCGGGAGGGTTCTGACATGCATGTGCTCGTCATCGGCGCGGCCGGGATGATCGGCCGCAAGCTCGTCGCGCGGCTGGTCGCGGATGGCGGGCTGGGCGGGCGGGCCGTCACGCGGCTCAGCCTTGTGGATGTCGTGGCGCCGGAGATGCCCGCCGGGACCGAGGGCCGTGCCTGGGCGGCCGATCTCTCGGCGCCGGGCGAGGCGGAGCGCATGGTGAGCGCGCGGCCGGATTTGATCTTCCACCTCGCCGCCATCGTGTCGGGCGAGGCGGAGGCGGATTTCGACAAGGGCTACCGCATCAACCTCGACGGCACGCGATACCTTTTCGAGGCAATCCGGCAGGAAGGGATGCGCAACGGCGCCTATGCGCCGCGCGTCGTCTTCACCTCCTCCATCGCGGTGTTCGGCGCGCCCTTCCCCGATGCGATCGGCGACACCTTCTTCACCACGCCGCTGACGAGCTACGGCACGCAGAAGGCGATCGGTGAGCTGCTGTTGGCAGACTACTCGCGGCGCGGATTCCTGGACGGCATCGGCATCCGCCTGCCGACGATCTGCATCCGCCCCGGCAAGCCGAACAAGGCGGCAAGCGGCTTCTTCTCCTCGATCCTGCGCGAGCCGCTGGCTGGCCAGCCGGCGGTGCTGCCGGTGGGCGACGACGTGATGCACTGGCATGCGAGCCCGCGCGCGGCGGTGGGGTTCCTGCTGCATGCCGCGACGCTCGACACCGCGCCGCTCGGCGCGCGGCGGAACCTGACGATGCCGGGGCTCGCCGCGACCGTCGCCGAGCAGATCGAGGCGCTGCGGCGCGTCGCGGGCGACAAGGCGGTGGCGCTGATCCGGCGCGAGAAGGACGAGACGATCGGCCGCATCGTCGCGGGCTGGCCACGCCGCTTCGACGCGAAGCGGGCCGAGGCGCTGGGCTTCAGGGCGGAGACGAGCTTCGACGACATCATCCGCGCCCATGTCGAGGACGAGCTCGGCGGGAGGGTCGCGTGAAGCCGGGGCTGCTGGTCGCCGGCGAGCTGCCGGCCTGGGACCTCGAGGCGCTGAGCGAGCGCTTCGACCTGTTCCTCTATTATGCGGCGCCTGACGCCGAACAGAGGCAGGCGATGCTGGCGGCGGGGCGGGAGACGATCCGCGCGATCGCGACCAAGGGCGAGGTCGGCGCGGATGCGGCGCTGATGGATGCGCTGCCGAAGCTCGAGATCATCGCCTGCTACGGCGTGGGCTACGACCTGATCGACGTGCCGGCGGCGAAGGCGCGCGGCATCCGTGTGACCAACACGCCCGACGTGCTGACCGAGGAAGTGGCCGACATGGCCATCGGCCTGATGCTCGCCGCGGCGCGGCGCATCCCGCAGGCCGATGCCTGGGTGCGCGACGGATCGTGGAAGTCGAAGGGAAGTTTCCCGCTCACGACCCGGATCTGGGGCAAGCGGCTCGGCATCGTGGGCCTCGGGCGCATCGGCAGCGCGATCGCGCGGCGCGCGGCGGCCTTCCGCATGCCGATCTCCTACAGTTCGCGGGCCCGCAAGGGCGGCGTGCCGGCCTATGACTGGTACGCGACGCCGGCGGAGATGGCGCCGCATGTGGACATCCTGATGGTCTCGGCGGCGGGCGGTGCTGCGACGCGCGGCCTGGTGGACCGGGCGGCGATCGAGGCGCTGCCGGAAGGTGCGATCTTCTGCAACGTCAGCCGCGGGACGGTGGTGGACGAGGCGGCGTTGCTCGATGCGCTGCGTGCCGGGCGGATCGGCGCGGCAGGGCTCGACGTGTTCCTGAACGAGCCGGACATCGACCCGGCCTTCCTGTCCTTTCCGAACATCGTGCTGCAGCCGCATGCGGCCTCGGGCACGGTCGAGACGCGCAAGGCCATGGGCGCGCTGATGCGCGAGAACCTGGAGGCACAGATGGACGGGCAGCCCTTGCCGACACCGGTGGACCAGTGACCGCCGTCGTCATCCACGCGGCGCAAGACCTCCGCCTGGAGGACCACGACGCGCCCGATCCCGGCCCGGGCGAGGTGCGGATCCGCATCGGGCGCGGCGGCATCTGCGGGTCGGATCTGCACTACTACCACGCCGGCGGCTTCGGCACGGTGCGGGTGCGCGAGCCGATGGTGCTGGGGCACGAGGCGGCGGGCGTGGTCGAAGCCGCGGGCGCGGGCGTGGCACATGTGGCGCCGGGCGACGCAGTGGCGGTGAACCCGAGCCTGCCCTGCGGCGCCTGCGCGCAATGCCTCGGCGGCCAGCCGATCCACTGCACGGAGATGCGCTTCCTCGGCAGCGCGATGCGGATGCCGCATGTGGGCGGCGCCTTCCGGTCGCGCTTCACCTGCGAGGCGGCGCGCGCGGTGCGGCTGCCGGCGGGGCTCGGCGTGGAGCGCGCGGCCTTCGCCGAGCCGCTGTCCGTCTGCCTGCATGCGGCGTCGCAGGCCGGGGCGCTGCTCGGCGCGCGGGTGCTGGTGACGGGGTCGGGGCCGATCGGGGTGCTCTGCGCGGCGGTCGCGCGGCTCGGCGGCGCGCGGGAGGTGGTGGTGACGGACCTCGTCGCGCCGCCGCTCGCCGTGGCGCGGGCGATGGGGGCGGACCGGACGCATGCGCTGGGCGACGAGCCCGACGCCCTGGCCGGCTATGCCGCGGGGAAGGGGCGTTTCGACGCTGCCTTCGAGTGCTCGGGCAGCGGACCGGCGCTGGTGGGTGCGCTGGCGGCGATGCGGCCGGGTGGCGTCGTGGTGCAGGTGGGGGTGGGCGGGGAGGCGGCGATCCCTCTCTCGGCGCTCGTCGCGCGCGAGGTGACGCTGCGCGGCACCTTCCGCTTCCATGCGGAGTTCGCCCATGCGGTGGAGGTGCTGGCAGCCGGGCGGCTCGATCCCTCGCCGATGCTGACCGAGGTCGTGCCGGCGGCCGAGGCGGTGCGCGCCTTCGAGCTGGCGGGCGACCGTCGGCGCGCGATGAAGGTGCAGCTGGCGTTCTGAGGCGCCAGGCGGCCTCAGCGCCGCCAGACGCGGTCGAGCGGCATGACGCGGTTGAGCAGCAGCAGCAGCGCGATGGTTGTCAGGATGAAGAGCGTGCTGATCGCGTTCACCGTGTTCTCGAGGCTGAAGCTCGCCTCGGCGTAGATGCGCACCGGCAGGGTCTGCAGCCGCGCGGTGGTGAGGAAGGCGGTGACGGTCACCTCGCCGAAGGAGATCAGGAAGCCGATCACGCAGGCCACCGCGATGCCGGGCCCGAGCTGCGGCAGGATGACGCGGCTGAAGATTCGTGCCGGCGGCGCCCCGAGGCCGGAGGCCGCTTCCTCGAGGCTGCGGTCGAGCCCGGCGACGGAGGCGCGCAGCAGCATCAGCATGAAGGGCGCGACCAGCACGACGTGGACGGCGAGGATGCCGAGGAAGGGCGGCAGCGCGGTGAACCACTGCAGCAGCCGGAGCATGCCGAGGCCGATGGCGATGCCGGGCAGGGCGAGCGGCAGCATGTAGAGCGCGCCGAGCGCCTCGCGCCCCGCGAAGCCGCCGCGGACGAGGGCGAAGGCCGCCGGCAGTGCGATGGCGAGGGAGACGGCGACGCAGGCGAGCCCCAATTGCAGGCTGGTCCAGGCGTCGGAGAGGTAGCGCTCGTTCTCCAGCACGGCCGCGTACCAGCGCCAGGTGAAGCCGAGCCATTGCGCGACGGTGGCCTGCGGGCTGTCGTTGACGCTCGCCACCGCGACGAGAAGCAGCGGGAAGACCAGCAGCAGGATGGCGAGCGCCAGCAGCAGCCGGGACACGATCGGCGCGAGCAGCTCCGCAAGGAAGAGCAGCGGGCGGCGCGCTGCGGGTGGAAGCGAAAGGTGAAGGCGCGGCACGCGGCCGGCGATCCAGGGCGTTGCGGCGGCGATCGCGCGGCCGATCAGCAAGGTGGCGAGCACGCCGGCGCCGAGCATCAGGATCGATAGGGCGGCGGCGAGCGGGTAGTTCAGCAGCTCGAGCCCTTCCTTCAGCACGATCATGCCGCTGACCCAGACCTTCCGCCCGCCGACCAGCGCCGCCGAGACGTAGGATTCCGAGGCGAGCAGGAAGGCGATGACGAGGCCGGCGCGCAGCCCGGGCAGCGAGAGCGGGAAGGTCACGCGCCAGAAGCGCGCGGCGGGACCGGCGCCGAGGCCGGCGGCGGCTTCCTCCAGCCGCTTCTCCTGGCCCTCCAGCACGTCATAGAGCGCGAGCACCATGAAGGGCAGGAAGACCTGGGTGAGGGCGAGGCCGACGGCGAACCAGCCGAAGAGCAGGTCGGGCCGCGGCAGCCCGAGCTCCACGGCGAGCGAGGCGACGATGCCGCGCGGCGCGAGGAGCAGGATGATGCCGAGCGAGCGGACGACGACGTTCGTCAGCAGCGGCACGAGCACGATCGCGAAGCCGAGCGGCTTCCAGCGCGGCGGCAGGCGCGTGAGCCAGAGGGCGAGCGGGTAGCCGAGGATCGCGCAGGCCGTCGCGACACCGGCGCCGAGCAGCAGCGTATTGAGGAAGAGGCGGCGCATGAAGGCGTCGCCGGCGAGCTCGGCATATTGCGCGCCGGAGGGGACGATCGAGAGCGGCGCGAAGATCTCGCTGCTCTCCTGCACGGAGAGCAGGAGGACGGCGCCGAGCGGCGCGGCGAAGGCCGCGAGCAGCCAGGCGCCGTAGGGCAGGGCGAGCAGCGCCGAGGCGGGACGGGTCACGCGGTCAGGGTGTCGCGGTGCTGCCGAGTCACGGGTCCCCCCGACCCTCCCCCGCAATGCGGGGAAGGGAGAGATCGCGACGCATCAACCGGCGATCTCGCGGGTGAAGCGGGAGGACCAGCGGGACTGGTTGGCGATCACCACGTCCCAGTCGAAATCGACCAGCTTGCGCACCGCTTCCTCGCCCATGATCAGCTTGGACGCGAGGTCGGCGGGCAGCTCGAGGTTGCGGATGGTCGGGCTGTAGTAGGTCCGCTCGGCATAGGCGCGCTGGCATTCGGGCGAGAGATGCAGGTTCACCCAGGCCTCGGCGAGCGCCTGGTTGCGCGTGCCGGCGGTGATGCAGGCGACGTTCAGCGCCAGCGCCTGGCCCTCGGCCGGGTCGGCGATGACGATGTTGGGGTTGCGCGCCTCGGCATAGCTCCGGGTGAAGCTGCCGAACTCGATGGAGGCGGCGCCGACGCCGTTGTCGAACATGCCGAACAGCTGGTCCTGGCTGCCCTGGATGGCGGCGAAGGGTCGCAGCCGCGCGATGTTCGCGAAGGCCGGGTCGATACTGTTCTCGCTACCGCCCCAGACCTTCGCCGACATCAGCAGCGCGGCGGTGCCCTGGGCCCCCGGATAGGTCGGCCAGATCACCTTGCCGCGCAGGTCGTCGCGCCAGAAGTCGCGCCAGGAGGTCATCGGCGCGCTCACCATGCGGCGATCATAGACGATGGTGACGGGATTGAAGGCGACGCCGTAGCCGCCGAGGCGGGCGATCGGATAGAGGTTCGCGAAGTTCGGGACATTCGCGTTCGGCGCCTGCGTCACCTGGTCGCGCTGTGCCTGCCGGCTCTCGAAGATGTTGAGGTAGATGACGTCGAAGGACGGGCGGCCGCGTTCGGCATAGGCGCGGGCGCGGCGTTCGGGCGTGCCGCCGAGGACGAAGTTGATCCGGACGCCGTGCTGGCGCTCGAGCGGCGCGGCGCAGAACTCGCGCACGATGCGCTCCTGGATGCCGCCCCAGACGCCGACCGTCAGCTCGTCGCCCCGCCGGATCTGCGCGACGGCGTCGACGCCCCAGAGGGAGGGCAGCGCGAGGCCTGCGCCGGCGAGGAGGGTTCGGCGGGTGGTCATGCGGTCTCTCCTGCGGTCTCGAAGTCTTCGATCCAGCTCATCGCGTCGGGCGGCGCGGCGAGGATGACGTGGGCGCCGGGTACGAGGGCGGGCTCGTCGGTGGGGCGGCGGACGCGAAGGCGGTGCGGGCCGAGCGCGACCTCGTAATGCACGGCGTCGTCGAGGCGCGTGGCGGCCTCGATCCGTGCCGGCGCGGCGAGCGGCGCGTCCGGCGCGGCGCCCTCGGGCAGCAGCAGCAGCCGCGCCGCGCGCAGCACGAGATGCGTGGGGCGTGCGCCGGCGGGCAGGGGGATCGGGGGGAGAGAGGCGGCGTGGAATGCGCCGGATTCGGCGCGGCCCTCGATCACGCTCCGCGCGCCGAGGAAGCGCGCGGTGAAGAGGTGGCGCGGGGCCTCGGTCAGCGCGGCGGGGGTGGCGCATTCGACGATGCGGCCGCGGTCCATCACCGCGACGCGGTCAGCGAGCGCCAGCGCCTCCTCCTGGTCGTGGGTGACGAAGAGGGTGGTGATGCCGGCCTGCGCGCGGAGCCGCGCGATCTCCTCCCGCATCTCGACGCGCAGCCCGGCATCGAGGTTCGACAGCGGCTCGTCGAGCAGAAGAAGCTCCGGACGGATGACCAGCGCCCGGGCGAGTGCGACGCGCTGCTGCTGGCCGCCCGACATGCGCGCCGGGTAGCGGTCGGCGAGCGCGGCGAGGCCGACCGTGGCCAGCGCCGCCGCGACGCGCGACTCGCGCTCGGCGCGGGGGACGTTGCGCATCTCGAGCCCGAAGGCGACGTTGCCGGCGGCGGTCAGGTGCGGGAAGAGAGCGTAGTTCTGGAACACCATGCCGATGGCGCGGCGATGCGGCGGGTCGCGCTCCACCGCGCGGCCGCCGATCAGGATGCGGCCCGAATCGGGGGCGACGAAGCCGGCGACGAGGCGGAGCGTGGTCGTCTTGCCGCAGCCGGACGGGCCGAGGAGCGCGATGCATTCGCCGCGCGCGACATCGAGCGAGACGCCGTCCACAGCGGCCTGCGCGCCGTAGCGCTTGACGAGGGCGTCGAGGCGGAGATGGGGATCGGGCACGGGGGCAGCGTGGCTCACTGGGCGTGTCACAGGCAAATACGATGCCAGTGCGATGCGACGATCCGCCGTGAGCGGGTCAGGCGCCCTGCCCAAGTTTTCCGCGTCTGCCTGCTTTCGCGGCGCGTCCCCTTCGCGCTATGTGAGCGACGCGCCCGGCGAGGGGACCCTGGCGTGGCATGGGTCTTGCTGTTTTCCCGCGGCGACGCGGGGTGCTGCCGGGACTGCCATGCCCTGTTGCGAGGCGCCGCCGGCGCGAACCGTTCAGGAGGAGCCAGGGACCATGGCCGACGCCCCCAACCGCACCCGCTACCGGATCGAGCGCCGCGCGCTGCTCGGCGGCGCCGCCTTCGCGCTGACCGCGGTCGCCGGCGCGCGCGTGCCCGTGGCGCAGAGCCTCGACCGGCTCTCCTTCCAGACGAACTGGCGCGCGCAGGCCGAGCACGGCGGCTACTACCAGGCGGTCGCCGCCGGCATCTACCGCCGCCACGGGCTGGAGGTGGAGATCCGGCCGGGCGGGCCGCAGATGAACTTCGCGCAGCTTCTGCTGGCCGGGCGCGTGGACATGATCATGTCCAACGCATTCCAGGCGCTGAACTACGTACGCGAGGGGCTGCCGGCGATCTGCATCGCATCCATCATGCAGAAGGATCCGCAGATCCTGATGACGCATGAGGGCAACGGCATCAATTCCTTCGAGGACATGCGCGGCCGCCCGATCCTGATCGGCGCGCAGGGCCGCACTTCCTACTGGCCGTTCCTGCGGCGGCGCTTCGGCTTCACCGACGAGCAGATCCGCCCCTACACCTTCAATGTCGGGCCCTTCCTGGCGGACCGCAACGCGATCCAGCAGGGCTTCCTGTCGTCCGAGCCCTATGCGGCGCAGCAGGCCGGCGCGCGGCCGAAGATCTTCCTGCTCGCCGATGCCGGCTTTTCGAACTACCAGACGACGATCGACATCACGACCAGGCTGGTGAACGACCGGCGCGACGCGGTGCAGCGCTTCGTCAACGCGACGATGGAGGGCTGGACGCAGTACATGACCGGCCAGGGGATCGAGGCGGCGAACGCGCTGATCAAGCGCGACAACCCGGAGATGGACGACGCCAAGATCGCGCACGCGATCCGCATCATGAACGAGTACGGCATCGTGCGGTCGGGCGATGCGGAGCGGCTCGGCATCGGCGCGATGACGCATGAGCGCTGGCAGGGCTTCTACGAGATGATGCGCGACGTCGGGCTCTACCCGGCGGGAATGGAGTTCCGCCGCGCCTACACGCTGGACTTCGTGAACAAGCGGGTCGGCCTTGCCTGACCTCGGCGTGCCGGACGCGCTCGTGGCAGAGGGTGGGGCGCTGACGGCGGGCCCGCCCGTCGTCACGCTGCGCGGCGTCGGCAAGCGCTACGCCAATGGCACGCTCGCCGTGCAGGGCGTCGAGCTGGCGATCGGGCAGGGGGATTTCGTGTCCCTGCTCGGGCCGTCGGGCTGCGGCAAGTCCACCGTTCTGCGCATGGTCGCGGGGCTGATGGCGCCGACCGCGGGGCGGATCGAGATGGCGGCCGGCGGCAGCGCGACAGGCGATATCGGCTTCGTCTTCCAGGAGCCGACGCTGATGCCCTGGTCGAACGCGCTGAAGAACGTGATGCTGCCGCTTCGCCTGGCGGGCGTGAACCGCGGCGAGGCGGCGGACCGCGCGGCGGCGGCGCTGGCCGAGGTCGGGCTCAAGGGCTTCGAGAAATCCTATCCGCGCGCGCTCTCGGGCGGCATGAAGATGCGAGTCTCCATCGCGCGCGCGCTGGTGACGAAGCCGCGCCTGCTGCTGATGGACGAGCCCTTCGCGGCGCTCGACGAGATCACGCGGCATAGGCTGAACAACGACCTGCTGACGCTGTGGGAGGCGGAACGCTTCACCGCCATCTTCGTCACCCATTCGGTGTTCGAGAGCGTCTACCTCTCGCGCCGCATCGTGGTGATGGCAGCGCGCCCCGGACGCGTGGCGGAGGATATCGAGGTGGACGCGCCCTATCCACGCGGCGAGGTGTTCCGGACCTCGTCCGAGTATGCCGCGCAGTGCCGCGCGGTGTCGGAGGCGCTGCACAGGGCGATGGGCGAATGAGCGTTTCCGTCTCGGCGAACGAGGTCGCGGACGCGCCGGCGCCGCCGCGGGAGCGGACGGTGCTGGGGCTGACGCCGGAAGCCTGGGCGCGGATCCTTATGCCGCTCGCGATCGGGATCATCGCACTGGGCGCATGGGAATGGGCTGTGCGGGCGAACGAGGTCCCGAGCTACATCCTGCCCGGGCCGGTGCAGATCGGGCAGACGCTGATCCGCGACTGGGCGAGCCTTTCGGTCTCGCTCTGGATCACGCTGCAGATCACCTTCGCGGCGCTGGTGGTGGCCGCAGTGCTGGGGCTCGCGCTCGCCGTACTGTTCGCGCAGTCGCGGGTGATCGAGCTGTCGCTGTTTCCCTACGCCGTGATCCTGCAGGTCACGCCGATCGTCGCCATCGCGCCGCTGATCATCATCTGGGTGGACAACATCCAGGTGGCGCTGCTGATCTGCGCCTGGATCGTCGCCTTCTTCCCGATCCTGTCGAACACGACGCTCGGGCTGAACAGCGCGGACCACAACCTGACGGACCTGTTCCGCCTGTATCGGGCCAGCCGCTGGCAGGTGCTGATGCGGCTGCGGCTGCCGACCGCGATGCCCTACTTCCTCGGCGGGCTGCGGATCTCGGGCGGGCTCGCGCTGATCGGGGCGATCGTGGCGGAGTTCGTGGCAGGTACGGGCGGCTCGGCTTCGGGGCTGGCGTACCGGATCCTGGAAGCGGGGTTCCAGCTGCAGATCCCGCGCATGTTCGCGGCTCTCGTGCTGATCTCGCTGACCGGAATCGCGATCTTCCTGGTGATGACGTTGATCTCGCACCTGGCGCTGCGGCACTGGCACGAGAGCGCGATGAAGGAGAGGCGGTGAAGGCGGCATTGCAGGGGGCCGGCGCGCGCTACTGGCTGCGCAACGCGCGCGCGCCGGGCGTTCTGGTGCCGGGCTTCGAGGCGGAGCGGGACGCGGACGGGCTGGTCCGGCTCGACATCCGGATCGAGGACGGACGGATCGCCGGGGTGGCGGCGGCCGGCAGTGCGGCGGACGGCGTCGACCTGCTCGGCGGGCTGGTCTGGCCGGGCCCGCTCGACGCGCACACACATCTCGACAAGGGGCATATCTGGCCGCGCACGCGCAACCCGGACGGCACCTTCTTCGGTGCGCTGAACGCGGTGATGGGCGACCGCGGGCGGTCCTGGTCGGAGGCCGACGTGGAGGCGCGGGCGGAATTCGCGATCCGCTGCGCCTACGCCCACGGCACCGTCGCGATCCGCACCCACATCGACACCTACCTGCCGGTCGCGCATGGCAGCTGGCGGGTGCTGGCGAAGCTGCGGGAACGCTGGGCGGGCAAGGTCGCGCTGCAGATGGTCTCGATCGCGCCGATGGACCGCTTCGCGGGCGAGGCGGGGGTGGTGCTTGCCGATCTCGTCGCCTCGCATGGCGGCGTGCTGGGGATGGTCACGCGCCATTCGGGCAGCATCCACGATGCGTTGCCGGAAGGCTTCCAGGAGGAGCTCGACTGGTTCTTCTCGCTGGCCGAGGCGCGCGGCCTCGACCTCGACCTGCATGTGGACGAGAGCGGGGAGAGCGGGGCGCGGGCGCTGCGCGAGATCGCGTTGACGGCGCTGCGGCGGAAGTTCAAGGGCCGGATCCAGTGCGGCCATTGCTGCAGCCTCTCGATCCAGCCGGAGGAGTTCGCGCGCGAGACCATCGCGGCGGTGGCGGAGGCCGGGATCGACATCGTCGTGCTGCCGATGTGCAACATGTACCTGCAGGACCGCGTGGCGGGCCGCACGCCGCGCTGGCGCGGGGTGACGCTGGTGCATGAGCTGCGCGCGGCGGGCGTGCGGGTCTCGGTCGCGTCCGACAACACGCGCGATCCCTTCTACGCCTATGGCGACCTCGACATGGTCGAGGTGTTCCGCGAGGCGACGCGGATCCTGCATCTCGACCACCCCTTCGGCGACTGGCACCGGGCGGCGACGGCGAATCCGGCGGAGGCGATGGGGCTGGCGGGGCGCGGCTTGATCGCGGCTGGTGCGGCGGCGGACCTCGTCCTGTTCCCGGCGCGGGTGATGACGGAATTCCTCTCGCGCCCGCAATCGGACCGGGTGGTGATCCGCGACGGCCGCGTGCTGGAGGCGAGCGCGCCGCATTGGCGCGAGCTGGATGCGGTGGTCGGCTTCCCCGGCTGACCTATCAGCGCGCGAAATGGGCCCGCACGCGCGCGACGAAGGCCTCGCATTCCGCCCGCGTGCGGTGGTCCATGCGGGTGAGGGTGACGAACTCCACCCGGCAATCCTTCGCGCAGAGGCGTCGCAGGGCGCGGCCGAACAGCTTGCGATCGGGACGGCCGATCCACCACAGCAGCCAGGTCGGCGAGCCGTAGGTGGTCACGACGACGATGCGGCGAATGTTGGTCAGCGCCGGCTCGATCGCGCCGGCGCCGAGGGTGAAGGCGACGCCGGGCGCCCAGACGCGGTCGAACCAGCCCTTCAGGATCGCCGGCAGGCCGTACCACCAGGTCGGGTAGACGAGGACCAGCGCCTCCGCCCGGCGGAGCGAGGCGACGTGGTCGTCGATGCCCTCCAGGTTGGCGGGCACGTCGTGGTAGCGGCCGCGTTCCTCGCTGCTCAGCACCGGGTCGAAGCGCTCGGCATAGAGGTCGCGCAGCTCGACGCGGTGGCCCGCGGCTTGCAGCCCGGCCATTGCGGCGTCCCGCAGCGCGGCGGAGAGGCTGTCGGCGCGCGGATGGGCGTGGATCATCAGCACCTGCATGCGCCGCGCGTAGCAACGCGCAGGCCGCCTGCGCAAGCGAGGAAGGAGAGGCCGCGATGATGGGCGCCGCCGTGATCGGCAAGCGGGCGGGGGAGCTGCGCGGGTATCGCATCTCGCCGGGGGATACGAACTACTTCGCCTGCCTGCTCGACCCGCTGGAGGACGGCGTCTCCTTCACACTGGTGGTGGAGATCTTCGAGCCGGGCGGGCGCACGCCGCCCAACACGCACGCGGCGGCGGAGGAGTGCTTCTTCGTGCTCGCCGGATCGGGAGTGGCCCATGCGGATGGGCAGGAGATGCCGATCGGGCCGGGCGACTGCTTCGTGCTGCGGCCGGGCGTCGAGCATGTCGTGGTCAACGACACCGACCGGAAGCTCTACTGCCTGACGCTGATGACGCCAAATGAGGGCTTCGCGGAGCTGATCCGCGCGGGTGTTCCGGTTGATCTCGCGCCGGAGGACATCGCGGTGCTGACCGGGCGTGGGTCGTGAAGGTCCTCTATCTCTACGCGCATCCGCTGCCGGAGAGCTTCCATGCCGCGATCCGCGACGCGGCGCGAGACGGCCTGGGGGCGGCGGGGCACGAAGTGGATCTCTGCGACCTCTACGCCGAGGGCTTCAACCCGGTGCTGAGCCCCGAGGAGCGGCGCGGCTACCATGAGATCCCGGGCAACCGCGCGCCGGTCGAGGACTACGTCGCACGGCTCGAGCGGGCGGAGGCGCTGGTGCTGTCCTTCCCGACCTGGTGCTACGGGCTGCCGGCGATCCTGAAGGGCTGGATGGACCGTGTGCTGCTGCCCGGCGTGTCGTTCAGGCTCGAGGATGGAGTGGCGAAGCCGAACCTGCTGCACATCCGGCGCGTGACGGGGATCAGCACCTATGGGCGGCCGCGCTGGACGGCGGCGCTGATGGGCGACCCGCCCCGGAAGGCAGTGACGCGGTATTTCAAGGTGATCAGCGGCGGGCGGGCGCGGGTGGAATACCACGCGCTGTACGACATGAACCGGGCGACCGAGGCGCAGCGTGTGCGGTTCCTGGGGCGCGTGCGGCGCGAGATGGAGCGGTTCTGAGGAGCGCGCGCTGGGCTGGTGCCCGCGCTCATGCCCCCCCACCCCGACCCTCCGTGCGAGGGGGAAGGAAGCTTACGGTTCGGTCGCCCTGCGGAGCAGCCAGGCGAAGAGGGCAGCGCGGGCCTCTTCGCGCGCGGGGTAGTGCTGCGCGCTGGCGGTGGAGAGCGCGTCGGTGTCCACGGCACCGGGTGGGGTGAAGCGCTCGGCCCAGACCTGCAGGATGTCGGGCGTGGCCTCGGGGTGGAACTGGACGCCGATGGCGCGGGGCAGGGCGAGGGCCTGGACGGTGCCGGCGTCGCTGGCCAGCACCCGCGCGCCGGGCGGGGCGGTGATGGCGTCGCCGTGCCAGCGGGGCCAGGGGCCGGCGAGGACGGGGTCGGACGCGCTGTCCATGCCGAACCAGCCGCGGAAGAAGCGACCGTCCTCCATGCGCCGGCTGTCGCCGCCGGCGGCCGCGGCGATCATCTGCGCGCCGAAGCAGATGCCGATAGTGGGGCGGCGCGCGGCGAGGCGCGCGCCGAGCGTCGCGCGCTGGCGGGCGATCCAGGGGATCTGCGTGTCGTAGGCGCCGTGCGGGGAGCCGAGCAGCAGCACGACATCGTCGGTCGCCATGTCGGCGTCGGTCAGCGCATCGCCGGAGGTGACGCGAAGCGCGTGGCCCTGCGCGCGCAACCATTCGCCGAAGGCGGCTTCCGGTGCGTGTTCGGAGTTGCGGACGACGAGGATGTTCATGCGAGGCCCAGCCTGTCGTCGCGGCGGCGCAGCCAGTGCACGACAGGCAGCGCGAGCAGCACCATCCAGGCCTTGCCGATCACCTGGCCGGCAAGGAAGTCGAGGCTGCCGAAGGCGAGCCAGAGGAAGAACACGGAATCCACCAGCAGGCCGACGACGCTGCTGGCGGCCACCGCGCGCGTCAGGCCCCGCTTCTGCAGCGGCGTATAGACGGCGAGGTCGGCGAGCTCTGAGAAGAGGAACGCGCAGGCCGAGGCGACGACCAGCGCCGGCGGGGCGAGTGTCGCGGACAGCGCGGTGCCGGCGAGGATCGCGCCGAGGGCCGGGCCGAGGCCGAGGCGGCGCTGGACGAGGTCGCGCAGCACCAGCGCGAGGCCGATCATCAGCACGCCCGACGGCGCCATCACGCCGGGTGCGACCGGGATCAGGCAGGGGCCGCTCGGCACGCAGACCGTGCCGGCATTGCCGATCAGCCAGTTCGCGGCGGGGATGCAGAGGGCGAAGGCGAGGAGGAAGAACAGCCCCTCGCGACGGGCGGTGGTCACGTCGTCTCTCCGGTGTAGGCGGCCCAGCCGCGGGCGCGCAGCTCGCAGGCGGGGCAGGTGCCGCAGCCCGCGCCCCAGGGGTTGGGCCTGCGGTCGCCGAGGTAGCAGGAATGGGTGTCGCGCCGGATCGCCTCGACCAGCGCCTTGCCGCCGAGGTCGTGCGCCAGGCGCCAGGTCGCGGCCTTGTCGCGCCACATCAGCGGCGTGTGGAGCACGAAGCGCCGCTCCATGCCGAGGTTGAGGGCGACCTGCAGCGCCTTGATCGTGTCGTCGCGGCAGTCGGGGTAGCCGGAATAGTCCGTCTCGCAGACACCGGTGACGATGTGCTTCAGGCCGCGGCGGAAGGCGAGGGCGGCGGCGAAGGTGAGGAAGATCAGGTTGCGGCCAGGGACGAAGCTGTTGGGAAGGCCGCCCGTGTCCATCTCGATCGCGACCTCGCGCGTCAGCGAGGTTTCGGAGATGGCGCCGAGGGCGTCGAGGCGGATCAGGTGGTCCTCGCCGAGCCGCGGGCCCCAGGTGAGGTGGCGTGCCAGGTGGCTGCGGAAGGTGGCGCGGGTGTCGAGCTCGACGCGGTGGCGCTGGCCGTAGTCGAAGCCGATCGTCTCGACACGCTCGAAGCGGTCGAGCGCCCAGGCGAGGCAGGTGGCGGAATCCTGGCCGCCGGATAAGAGGACGAGCGCCTTCTCGGTCATGTCGGGAGCCGCTCCACCGCCCAGCGCGCGCACTCCGAGACGGTCGGGTCGGGGTCCTCGCAGAGGCGCTGCGCGACCGGGCGCAGCGATGCCTTGCCGCTGTTGCCGATGGCGACGAGCACGTTGCGCACGAAGCGGTCGCGGCCGATGCGCTTGACTGGCGAGCCGCTGAACAGCGCGCGGAACCCGGCGTCGTCCAGCGTCGCCAGCTCGGCGAGCTTCGGCGCGGTCAGCGCCGCGCGTGGGGCGAAGGCGGGCTCGCTGTGGGCCTGGGCGAATTTGTTCCAGGGACAGACGGCGAGGCAGTCGTCGCAGCCATAGATTCGGTTGCCCATGCGCGCGCGGAGCTCGTGCGGGATCGGGCCGTGGTGCTCGATGGTGAGGTAGGAAATGCAGCGGCGCGCATCGAGGCGATACGGCGCGGGGAAGGCCTCGGTCGGGCAGATGCTCAGACAGGCGGTGCAGGAACCACAATGGTCGGTCTCCGCGCCGTCGGGCTCGAGGTCGAGCGTCGTCATCACCTCGCCGAGGAAGAGCCAGGAGCCGTGGCGGCGCGAGACGAGGTTGGTGTGCTTGCCCTGCCAGCCGAGCCCGGCGGATTGCGCGAGCGGCTTCTCCATCACCGGCGCGGTGTCCACGAAGACCTTGAGGTCGGTGCCGCGGAAGCGATGCGCCATCCACTGGCCGAGCTGCTTGAGGCGGCCCTTCACCACGTCGTGGTAGTCGCGGCCCTGGGCGTAGACGCTGATCGTTGCGCGGTCGCGCTGTGCCAGCGTCGCGAGCGGGTCGCTGCCGGGGGCGTAGTTGAGGCCAAGGGAGATGATGCTGACCGCCTCGGGCCAGAGGGCGCGGGGGTGGGCGCGCTGGTCGGCGCGTGACTCCATCCAGGACATGGAGCCGTGGTGGCCGTCCTCGAGGAATTGCGTGAGGCGGTCGCGGGTCTGGTCAGGGAGATGAGCGCGGGCGAAGCCCACCGCGTCGAAGCCGAGGGAGGCGGCCTTGGCGCGGATGTCGGGGCGGGGGTCTGTCCGCCCCACCCTCACCCCGACCCTCTCCCGCGTCGTGCCGGAGGCACGCTCTGCGCGTGACGCGGAAGAGGGAGCAGGGGGCGCGGGCGTCGAGCTAGCCCCGGCCACGGTAGGGGGGAACGCCCTGGTCGGGGATCCAGACGCCGTCGGGCGGCGTGCCGGTCTGGAAGAAGACGTCGATCGGGATGCCGCCGCGGGGATACCAGTAGCCGCCGATGCGCAGCCACTCCGGGGCGATCGCCCCGACCAGGCGCTTGGCGATGCCGACGGTGCAGGCCTCGTGGAAGGAGCCGTGGTTGCGGAAGCTGGTGAGGAAAAGCTTGAGGCTCTTGCTCTCCACCAGCCAGTCGCCAGGGACGTAGTCGATCACCAGGTGCGCGAAATCGGGCTGGCCGGTCAGCGGGCAGAGCGAGGTGAACTCGGGTGCCACGAACCGCACGCAGTAGCGCGTGCCTGGATGTGGGTTGGGTACGCGCTCCAGCACCGCTTCCTCGGGCGAGCGCGGCTGCTCGACATGCTGGCCGAGCATGGTCAGGCCGGTGACGTCGGTCTTGGTCATGCAGCCTTCCTCTCGGCCTCGCCGGCCTCCCAGTCGCGGATGATGACGGCGGCCTCGGCCTCGAAGCGGCGCTCGAGGATGGCGCGGCGGAGGCGGGCCATCAGCGTCTGGTAGTAGCGGATGTTGTGCCAGGTCAGCAGCATCGGCCCGAGCATCTCCTCCGCCTTCACCAGGTGATGGAGATAGGCCCGTGAATGCCGCGTGCAGGCGGGGCAGTCGCAATCGGGATCGAGCGGCGAGCCGTCATCGGCATGGCGCGCATTGCGCAGGTTCAGCACGCCGCGGCTGGTATAGGCGCGCCCCGTCCGGCCAGAGCGCGTCGGGATGACACAGTCGAACATATCGACGCCGCGGCGCACGGCCTCCACCAGGTCGTGCGGCGTGCCGACGCCCATCAGGTAGCGCGGCGCGGCTTCGGGCAGCAGCGGCACGGTGACGTCGAGCACCCGCAGCATCTCCGGCTGGCCCTCGCCGACGGCGAGGCCGCCGATCGCGTAGCCCTCGAACCCAATGGCCGAGAGCGCCGCGACGCTCTCGGCGCGGAGGTCGTCGTAGGTGCTGCCCTGCACGATGCCGAAAAGGCCATGGCCCGCGCGCGGGACGAAGGCCTCGCGGGATCGCGCGGCCCAGCGCATGGAGAGCCGCATGCTGGCCGCGGCCTGTTCATGCGTCGCCGGGAAGGGCGTGCATTCGTCGAAGCACATGGTGACGTCGGCGCCGAGCAGGTACTGGATCTCGACGCTGCGCTCCGGCGTCAGGCGGTGGTAGCTGCCGTCCACATGGGAGCGGAAGGTGACGCCGTCGGCGTCCATCTTGCGCAGATCCGTCAGGCTCATGACCTGGAAGCCGCCGGAATCGGTCAGGATGGGGCCCTGCCAGTCCATCATCCGGTGCAGCCCGCCGAGGCGCGCGACGCGCTCGGCGCCGGGGCGCAGCATCAGGTGATAGGTGTTGCCGAGCACCATGCGCGCGCCGGTGGAGCGCACCGCATCCGCCGTCATCGCCTTCACCGTGCCGGCCGTGCCGACGGGCATGAAGACGGGGGTGGGCACCTCGCCATGCGCGGTGTGCAACGTGCCGGCACGGGCGGCGCCGTCGCTTGCCGAGTGGGTCCAGTGCAGGGTCACAGGTCGCGCTCGCAGCGGAACAGCAGGCTGGCGTCGCCGTAGCTGAAGAAGCGGTACTCCTGCGCGACCGCGTGGGCGTAGGCCGCCCGCATGCGGCGCGTGCCGGCGAAGGCGGAGACGAGCATCAGCAGCGTCGATCTCGGCAGATGGAAATTGGTGAGCAGCGCATCCACCGCGCGGAAGCGGCAGCCGGGCAGGATGTAGAGGTCGGTCAGGCCGCGGAAGGGCGCGACGGTCCCGTCGGGGCGCGCGGCGGTCTCCGTCACGCGCATCGCCGTCGTGCCGATCGCGACGACGCGGCGGCCAGCGGCGCGGGCGGCGTTGATCGTGGCGGCGGCCGCCTCGTCGAGCTCTGCCCATTCGCGATGGATGTGATGGCGCCGCGGGTCGTCCTCGCGCACCGGCAGGAAGGTGCCGGCGCCGACATGCAGCGTCACGGTGGCGCGCCCGATCCCGCGCGCATCGAGCGCGGCGAGCAGGCGGTCGGTGAAGTGCAGGCTTGCGGTCGGCGCGGCCACGGCGCCGGGACGGCGCGCGAAGATCGTCTGATAGTCCTCCGCATCCTCGGCTCGGGGGCCACGCTCGCGGCGGATGTAGGGCGGCAGCGGGACCTCGCCGGCAACCTCGAGCGCGGCGGCGAGCGCCGACTGGTCGGGGCCGAAGTCGAGCGTCGCCGTTCCGCCATCGCGCTCGATCACCTTGGCGGTGCAGCCCTCGGCGCCCTCGATCTCGATCGTGTCGCCGGGGCGGAGGCGGCGGGCGTTGCGCACCAGCGCCTGCCAGAGGCCGCCCCCCTCGGCGCGGTTCAGCATGATCTCGACGCGCGCGTCGCCGCGACGGGCATGCAGCCGCGCCGGAATGACGCGGGTGTCGTTCACCACCATCACGTCGCCCGGCTCCAGCAGCGACGGCAGGTCGAGGACGCCGTGGTCGGCGAGCGCGTCCTCCCGCACGAGGAGGAGGCGTGCGGAATCGCGCGGGCGCGCGGGCGCCTGGGCGATCAGGCGCTCGGGCAGCTCGTAGTCGAAATCCTCGGTGCGGAGCGCGGGGGCGTCCGGCGAGGGGGGCGGGGCCTCCGGCATGGGGGCGGCATGTGGCGGCGTGCGGGGGGAATGTCCAGCGCGGCGGCGCGATGGGCGGACATGCGCTTCGGTTCAGGCGTCTAGAGCCGCGAACCGCCCCCGACCCTCTCCCTTAAACGGGGGAGGGAGACGCTGGGGGATGATCGTCGTGGTGTCCCCTCCGCATTCCCGAGGGCGGCGGGAGGCGGTGGTCAGCGGCGCGGGCGCCAGCGCACCAGCTGCCCGAGGTCATCGGCGCTGCCCTCGGTGGCGCCGATCACGGCATGCAGGTCCACGCGCCCGCGGCCGGGGATGTCCAGCACCGGGGGGTCGAGGGAGGCGGGAATCGTTCCGTCGGGGGCTTCCACGACGCCGGCCGGCTCGGGCTCGCCGGTCTCGCCGGGGGCGTTGGATTGCGGCTCTGCGCCGAGGGGCTCGTCGCGGCCGGCGTAGCGGACGCTGCCCATGGGCGAGAGGGAATAGCGGACCTCCGGCGCCTCCCCTTCGCGCTCGACGGTGACGCTGTAGACATCGAAGCGCTCGGGCATGGGTCCTCCGTTCGCGGCCGGAACGCCGCGCCGGAGGGCTCGGTTGCCGGTCAGGCGCGGAGCAGCCCTGCCATCGGGGCCACTGCCTCGCTGCCCGGGAAGGCGGCGGCGACGGCGCGGTCGGTCAGGCGGAGGTGGCCGCGCAGCAGCGCCTTGGCGACCGCGCGAAGGTCGGCGGTCGGCCGGAGGTCCCGGTTCTCGAAGAGGTCGCCGGGGTGGAGGCCGGGCCAGTCGGTCAGCACGCGGCCGCCGGCCACCGCACCGCCGAGCAAGAAGGCGACGCCGCCGGTGCCGTGGTCGGTGCCCCCGTTTCCGTTGACCCGGGCGGTGCGGCCGAACTCCGTCACGACCAGCACCGCGGTCTGCGCCCAGGCGGGGCCGAGCGATGCCTGCAGCCCGGCGATCCCGGCATCCAGCGCGCGCAGCGGGCCCGCGATGCGGTTGGCCTGGGCGGCGTGGGTGTCCCAGCCGCCGATCTCGAGGGCGGCGACGCGCGGGCCGTCGCGCTCCGCCAGCAGGCGGCCGGCGGCGGCGGCCAGGCGCGGGAAGGCGCCGCGCTCGGGGTCGGTGTCGGCGCCGATGACGGTCTCGGCATAGCCGCGGGCGCGCATGCCCTCGCGGAAGGCGGGGCCGAGGCGGAGGTCGCTGTCCTGAAGCGCCGCCAGGCGGTGGATCAGGTCGGGCGAGGGACGCTCGAGCCCCGGCGGCGCGTAGCTGCCGACCGGGGCGGGGCCGCGCAGCAGCAGCGGCACGCCGGTGCCGACCGCGAGCCCCGGGCGTGCGGGGCCGCCCGCTGGCATCGCCTGGAGGGCGCGGTTGAGCCAGCCGCTCGTCATGCGCTGCCCGGTGCCGGCCTCCAGCAGGTCCTGCGCCTCGAAATGCGAGCGGGAGCGGTAGGGGCCGGCGACGGCGTGGATCAGCAGCGCCTCCTTCGCGGCGTAGAGGCGGTGAAGCCTCGCCAGCGCCGGGTGGAGGCCGAAGAAGCCGCCGAGTTCGAGGACGCCGCCTTCCCGCCCCGGCTCGGGCAGCGCCAGCGGGCCGCGGAGTTCGGCGAAGCCCGGGTCGCCATAGGGCTGCACGGCGTAGAGGCCGTCGAGTGCGCCGCGCAGCAAGATCACGACCAGCCGCCGCTCGCCGTGGGCCTCGGCGAAGGCGGCCCGCGTGCCGCCGAGGGCGAGGGTCGCGCCGAGGCCGAGCAGCAGGCCGCGCCGCGTGGGCGCGAAGGAAGGGTGCGGGTTCATCGGCGCATGAACTCCGGGCTGGCGAAGAGCAGCGTCAGCGCGTCGCGGCCCGAGCCGGCGGCGCGCATCGCGGCGACCGTCTCGGCGCGGGCGAGCGGGCCGAGCGCGGCTTCCGTCACCGCGGCGACGTCGGCGCGGCCGAGCCGGCCGGCGAAGGTGTAGGCCCAGTCGGCGCGGCGCATCAGCGCCTCCGGCCCGGCCCAGTCCTCGGCGGCGTCCGACCAGCCATTGGGCTGCGGCGCGCTCCAGAGCGGCTGGCCGAGCGCGCCGAGGCCGCCGATGACGGGATCGGCCCGCTCGATCCCCGATGCGCGGGCGGCGGCGAGGACGTAGTCGGCGGGCGTGCGGAGCTTCCTCAGGGGCTCCCAGGCCTCCGGCATTACGATCAGTGCCCGGTAGGCGGCGGAGAGGTCGCCGCCGGTGGCCGCCAGCGCCGTCTCGATAGGGCGGATCGCGCCGGGCGGCGGATCGTCGGCGACGAAGTGGCGGGCGAGCCTCGTCGCGATGTGGCGGTATGTCGCGGGATGGGTGCCGAGCATCCGGAGCGCGGTTTCCTGGCTCTCCGGGCCGGGTGGGATGCGCTGGCCGAGAAGGGTCTTCTCGCCCGGCTCATGGGCCTGCGGTCGCCAGAGGAAGCCGAAGGGCTCCTGCTCCAGCGCAACGGACCAGCCCGTGAGGACCTTGGCGAACTCCGTCACATCGGCCTGCGCGTAGCCGGCGGCGGGGGAGACGGAGTGCAGCTCCAGCACCTCGCGCGCCAGGTTCTCGTTCAGGCCGCGGCGGCTGCGCACGCCGGCGGGGCTGCTCGGGCCGACGGAGGAGTGGTTGTCGAGGTAGAGCAGCATCGCCGGATGGCGCGTGACGGCGACGAGCATGTCGGCGAAGCGGCCGGTCAGATGCGGGCGGATCGCCTCGCGCTCGAGCGCGCCGGGAAGCGTCGCGACGAGGCCGTTCCGGCGGCTGACGGTGAAGTGGTTGGTCCAGAGATCCACCAGCCGCTCCCGGAAGGGCTCGGCGGTGGCGAGGCGGCGCTCGGCCCAGCCGCGCATCTCGGTGCGGGCGAAGTCGGCGATGGCGTCGCGCGCGGCCGGGCGCGGGGGCTGCGCGGTCGCGGGGTCGGCGGGCGGCGCGGCGGCCTCTGCCCGGTCGCGGTTGCGGCGCTCGGCGACCGCTTCGGCGCGCAGGCGCAGCGCATCGGCCGAGCTCGGGCCGGGGGCAGGGGCGCCGGCGCCCTCGATCTGCGACAGGAGCCAGCCGCGCGGATCGGCCGGCGGCGGCTCGCCCAGCCGCAGGCCGAAGCCGAAGCGGATCGGGGCCAGGTGGCGGTCCGTCATGCGCGCGAGACTAGCATTTCGGGCGGAGCCTAGCGTGGCGGCGGCGCGGAAACCGTTACGAAGAGTCTCGGCCGTCCCCGCGCCGCTGCAGGGGCGCCATGCGGGGCGGGCGGGCGGCGGCGCGTTCCGGCGCTTGCAAAACCCGGCCGGAGAGGGCATCTCCGCGCCGCACAATAGCTGATCCGACACGGACGGGCGGGCACCTCGGGCTGGACAGGCCCCTGGGGACGCCCGCTTTCGGCTTATCGGTCCGACTCCAGGAGGCCCATCGTGGCGCGCACCCCGCTCGAGCGTATCCGCAATATCGGCATCACGGCGCATATCGACGCCGGCAAGACGACCACGACCGAGCGGATCCTCTACTACACCGGCAAGTCGCACCGGATCGGCGAGGTCCACGACGGCAACACCACGACCGACTACATGGAGCAGGAGCGCGAGCGGGGCATCACCATCACCTCCGCCGCCGTGACCGCCGTGTGGAAGGACCACCGGATCAATATCATCGACACGCCCGGCCACATCGACTTCAACATCGAGGTGAACCGGTCGCTGCGCGTGCTCGACGGCGCGATCTTCATCATCGAGGGCGTGGCCGGCGTGCAGCCGCAATCCGAAACGAACTGGCGCCTGGCCGACCGCTACAATGTCCCGCGCATCATCTTCATCAACAAGCTCGACCGCACGGGCGCCGACTTCTACCGCGCCGCGGCGACGCTGACGGAGAAGCTCGGCATCAACTGGGTGACGCTGCAGCTGCCGATCGGCATCGAGGACACCTTCAAGGGCGTCGTCGACCTGATCGAGATGAAGGCGATCATCTGGAAGGGCGACGAGCTCGGCGCGCAGTACGAGGACGCGCCGATCCCGGACGACCTGAAGGAGAAGGCTGCCGAGTACCGCGCGAAGATGCTCGACGTCGTCGTCGGCGTCGACGAGGCGGCGATGGAGGAATACTTCGACAAGGGCGACGTCTCGATCGAGACGTTGAAGCGCTGCATCAAGAAGGGCACGATCTCGGGCGAGTTCCGCCCCGTGCTCTGCGGCACAGCGTTCAAGAACAAGGGCGTGCAGCCGCTGCTCGACGCCGTGCTCGACTACCTGCCGAGCCCGGTCGACATCCCCGGCATCAAGGTCGCGCCCGAGGAAGGCCAGGACGAGACGGCCGACCGCCGCAACATCCCGGCGGACGAGAATGCGCCCTTCGCCGGCCTCGCCTTCAAGATCATCAACGACAAGTACGGCAACCTGACCTTCGTGCGCGTCTATCGCGGCGTGCTGCGCCAGGGCGACATGGTGCAGAACACCACGAAGGGCCACCGCGAGCGCATCGGCCGCATCTTCCAGATGCACGCCGACAAGCGGGAGGAGATCAAGGAGGTCTTCGCCGGCGACATCGCGGCCTTCGTGGGCCTGAAGGACACCGGCACGGGCGACACGCTGGCGTCGAACGACGACCCCGTGATCCTGGAGCGCATGGCCTTCCCGGTGCCCGTGATCGATATCTCGGTCGAGCCGAAGACGAAGGAGGGCGTCGAGAAGATGACGCTCGGCCTGCAGAAGCTCGCCGGCGAGGACCCGAGCCTGCGGCTGCGCACCGACCAGGAGAGCGGCCAGACCATCCTCTCCGGGATGGGCGAGCTGCACCTCGAGATCATCATCGACCGCCTGAAGCGCGAATACGGCGTGGATGCCAACATCGGCGCGCCGCAGGTCGCCTATCGCGAGACGATCACCAAGCCGCACACGGAGACCTACACCCACAAGAAGCAGTCGGGCGGGTCGGGCCAGTACGCCGAGGTGAAGATCGTCTTCGAGCCGAAGGAGCGGAACGAGGGCATCGAGTTCGTCAACGGCGTGGTCGGCGGCGCGGTGCCGCGCGAGTACATCCCGGCGGTCGAGAAGGGCATCAAGGTCCAGGCCGACACTGGCGTGCTGGCGGGCTTCCCGACGGTGGACTTCAAGTACACGCTGGTGGACGGCAAGTACCACGACGTCGACTCGTCCGCGCTGGCCTTCGAGATCGCGGCCAAGGCCTGCTTCCGCGAGGGCATGAAGAAGGCGAGCCCGGTCATCCTCGAGCCGATCATGGATGTCGAGGTGACGACGCCGTCCGACCATGTGGGCGACGTGGTGGGCGACCTGAACCGTCGCCGCGGCGTGATCCAGAGCCAGGACATGGCGGGCACGAGCGTGATCGTGCGCGCGCATGTGCCGCTGAAGGAGATGTTCGGCTACATCTCGAACCTCCGCGGCATGACGAAGGGCCGCGCGAGCTTCTCGATGCAGTTCCACCACTATGATCCGGTGCCGCGCAACGTGGCCGACGAGATCATGAAGAAGTCGGCCTGATCCACCGCGGATCGGCATGACGCGCGCGGCGCGGGGGGAGACCTCCGCGCCGCTTCGCGTTTCAGAAGACGCTGCGCAGTCCAAGGCGGAGTTCGAACACCTCCGTCGAGAAGACCTCGATGTTGCTGTTGCGGTGCAGCCAGGTGACACCGATCGCAGGGCTGAAGCCGGCCACCGAGACGCCGCGCAGCACGGCATCCGCACGGAGCTCGACGTCGCGGTCGGTGCGGCGGACCTCGAAGAGCGGGTTCGGCGCGCGCGCGGCCTGGATGCCGAGGCTGGCGGAAGCGCCGAGCTCGAAGGCGGGGAAGATGTCGGTCTGCAGGAAGGCCAGGGCGCGCCAGCCGCGGAGGTCGTTGAAGGCGTCGTCGGCCGTCTGCGCTGTGGGGCCGGCGAGAAGCTGGAGTTGCGTGAGGCCGCCGAGGGTCACGCGGAACCCGGGCAGGGCCTGCACGAGATAGCCGTCGAGCGGCGTGTTCGGCTCGGCATAGGACAGGCGCGAGACCTGCAGCACGCCGGCCGCGGCGAACTCCCCGGTGACCGCGCGCGAGGCTTCGAGCAGCGCGGCGTGCTGCTGCAGGGCGGTGCGGCCGCCAATGCTCCGCTCCGACGGGATGAACCGCAGCGTCGCATCCCATTCGGCGTCGGTATGGCCGATGCCGACGGAGCCCAGCAGGAGCCGGTCGTCGAAGCGGTCCTCGCGGTACCAGCGCTGCTGCCACAGCGCGCCGGCGAGCAGGCGTGTGGTGCCGGAGAGCGGCTGGCGTACCTCCGCACCCAGCAGCGTCGCGAGGCCGGTGCCGGAGCGGGGGCGCGACTCGGGCGGGAGCTGGAAGTCGAGGCCTAGGATGCTGACGCTGCGGGCGCCCGGCGCCGCGGCGACGTTGGTGGTGGGCGCGAGGCCGAGGCCGAGGAGCGGCACGACCCGGCGCCGGCGCTCGATCGCGTTGAGGAAGAGGCGGATGTTGCGCCGGACCTCGGGCGGCGCGTCGTCGTGGTAGACGTGGCGGAACTCGCGCGCGGCCTCCGCATCGCGGTCGAGGCGCATGAGGCAGGCGGCAAGCTCGAGCCGCACGCGGTGCAGCGCGGGATCGCGCGCGAGGATCGCCTCGAAGCGCGGCAGGGCCAGGTCGCAGCGGTCGCGGGCGGCCTCTGCCATCCCGGCGAGGAACTCCTCCTCGATCGCGAGCAGGTCCGGCGCGGCGCGTGGCGCCGACGGCGCGGCGGCGCAGAGCAGGAGGAGCGTGGCGAGGGCGCGCAGGATGCCGCGCATGCGGCTCAGCGGCTGGCGCCGAAGGCACCGATGAAGGCGGCCGCGCCATTCGTCACGGCGAAGGAGCCGCCGACCTCGCGCCCGTCCGCGCCGAAGAACTGGCCGCCATACTGGCCGGCCAGGCCGAGACGCGCGACGGTCTCCGTCGCCGTGCCGGCGAAGGTGCCGGCGTTGCGGTTGAAGGCGACGTTCTGCAGCGTGAGCGCGGGCATCTGGGCGAAGGCGCCGGGCAGCACCTGGCGCGACTCGCCGACCGTGCCGCCGATGCGGCTCGCGGCCCAGTCCACGCCGAGCGTGACGGCGGAGGTGGAGAAGCTCGGCGCGACGCCGGGGCTGCTGCCCTGTATCAGCGCGGCGCCCTGGTAGGTGGCGCTGCCGGTTGTGGGCAGCAGCGTGACGGGCGTGGGGAAGCCGAAGGCGGCGGCATGTGTCACGCTCGGCGTCCCGGGTGAGGTGAGGTTGGGACTGGACCAGATGCCGTAGGTGACGGCCGTCAGCGGGCGAGAGGTGGTGCCGTCGGACAGGAACGCGCGCGACGCGCCGGTGCCGTAGGCGACGACGCGCTGGTCGTTGCCCGTCGTGGTCTGCCAAGTGGAAGGCGCGCCAAGCACGCCGGTGTCGAAGGTCGTCGTGCCGCCCGCGCCCTGCGTCGCGCCGGCAAGCCGTGCCGTGCTGCCGGAGAGGGTGAGGGTGGCGGTCGTCGCCGTGCTGGTGGCGATGTTCTCGGGCGGTGTGTCGCGCGCGACGAAGGCGCCGCCGAAGACGCCGCTCGGCAGGACCACGGGCGTTGGCTCCGGGGCGGGCGGTGGCGGCGGCGCGGCGGGCGGCGGGGCGGCGGCCGGTGCCGTGGGCGTCGCCGTGACGAGGGTGGCACCTCCGCCGCCGCCCCCTCCTCCTCCCATGCAGGCCGAGAGGAGCAGGCCGGCAGCGCAGACGACACCGAGGCGACGAGGCGACATGCGGACCGCCGGAACCAGAGGTTGAATATGAAGACGGTCGTCCCCCGTCCGGCGATGGGTCAAGCAGGGATGGCGGCGTCACGCTTTATTAACGGATCGGGACTTCGGGAGCGGCGACGCGGCCGTCTCAACGGCGGAGGAAATGCGTCGCGCGCGCGTCCAGCACCACCGTGCCGTTGCGCTCGGTCGCGACGACGTAGCGCAACGTGGCGACCGCCATCTCCGGGCGGGATCGGCTGTGGCGCAGCGCCTCCACCGTCAGCGTCATGCGGACGGGCTCGTCTGGCGGGAGCGGGGCGGGCCAGGAGAGCTCGCAGCCGCCGCCGCCGAGGTTGATCTCGGCGAGCAGGCCGCTGCGGATCAGGTGGCCGACGGTCGCGGAATAGGTGTGCAGGCCGGAGGCGACCAGGCGGCCGAAGATGGAGGCGCGGGCTGCGTCGTCGTCCAGGTGGAAGGGCTGCGGGTCGTAGCGGCGGGCGAAGTCAAGCACCTCCGCGCGCGGCAGCACGAAGGTGCCGAGGTCGAAGGAGAGACCGGGCGAGAGGTCGTGGGCCGAGCGGATGGCGGTCATGCGGCGAGCGCGGCGCGACGGTGGGTCGCGGCGCGGAACAGCATCGTCAGCCAGATCAGCAGCGTCATCGCGCCGAGGGCGCCGGCGATCGGACGCTCGAAGAAGGCGAGCATCGTGCCGTCGGCCTTGATCATGGACTGCACGAAGGTCTGCTCCAGCATCTCGCCGAGGACGAGGCCGAGGATCAGCGGTGCGACCGGGATGCCATGCTCCTCGAGGAACCAGCCGAGGAGGCCCATCACCAGCATCAGCGCGACGCCATAGAGGCTGTTGGTCATGGCGAAGGAGCCGACGACGCAGAACAGCAGGATGATAGGCAGCAGCAGGTTGCGCGGCGTGCGCAGGATCTGCCGCGCCGACTTGATCGCGGCCCAGCCGAGCGGGAGCATGATGAGGTTGGCGAGGATGAAGATGAGGAAGACAGCGTAGATGAGCTGCGGGTTCTCGGTGAAGACCATCGGGCCCGGGTTCATGTTCTTCATGTAGAGCACGCCGATCACGATGGCGGTGATCGAATCGCCCGGGATCCCGAAGACCAGCGCGGGGATCCAGGCCGCGCCGAGGGCCGAGTTGTTCGCCGAGGTGCTGTCAACGATGCCTTCGACATGGCCGGTGCCGAACTTCTCCGGTTCCTTGCTGAACCGCTTGGAGACGGCGTAGCTGATCCAGGCCGCGATGTCGGCGCCCGCGCCGGGGAGCGCGCCGATCACCGTGCCGATCGCGCTGCCGCGGAGGAAGTTGAACCAGTAGCGGCGCCAGATTGCGCCGAGGCCGCGGAACATGGCGCCGACCTGCTGCACGACGACATGGCCGGCATCGCGCACCGAGACGGCGCCCCGCAGCAGCTCGCTGAGCGCGAACATGCCGATCATGGTCGGGATGAAGTTGATGCCCTGCATCAGCTCCACCTCGCCGAAGGTGAAGCGCGGGAAGCCGGCGGAGGGATCGATTCCGACGGTCGCCAGCAGCAGGCCGATGAAGAGGCTCAGGAAGCCCTTCACCGCATCGGCATTGGTCATGAACACCGCGCAGGTGAGGCCGAGGCAGGCGAGCCAGAAATACTCGAAGGACGAGAAGTTGATCGCGACCTCGGCGAGCATCGGCGCCGCGGCGATCAGCACGGCGACGCCGATCAGCCCGCCGGCGACCGAGAAGACGAGGTTCACCCCCATGTTGAGGTTGAGCTGGCCCTTCTTCGTCATCTCGTAGGATTCGTCGGCATAGGCGGCCGAGGCCGGCGTGCCCGGCATGCGCAGCATCGCCGCCGGGATGTCGCCGGCGAAGATCGCCATCGCGGTCGCGGTGACGATGGCACCGAGCGCGGGCACGGGCGGCATGAAGAAGGTGACCGGGACGAGCAGCGCGGTGGCCATGGTCGCGGTCAGGCCAGGCATGGCGCCGACGAACATGCCGAACACCGCCGAGACGGCGATGACGGCAAGGACGAAGGGATCGAAGACGAGGCCGAAGGCCTGGATCAGCGCGTCCATCAGAGCAGGCTGTCCAGCACGCCGCGCGGCAAGGGCACGCGCATCAGCCCGGCGAAGAACCAGTGCACGACGAGCGTCACGCCTGCCGCCACGGGCAGCGCGACGACGACGCGCGCGCGGAACCAGAGGAACAGCGCGAGCAGGATCAGGAAGGCGGTCGGGATGAAGCCGAGCGGGTCGGAGAGGAAGATGTAGGCGAGCACCGCGCCGGGGATGAGCAGGAAGGAGAGCAGGCGCGCGGGCTCGCGCGTCCAGCCCTCGAGCGTCAGGAGGCGGGTGCGCTGCCTCAGGCCGCGGATCACCAGCGTCGCGCCGCAGGCGGCGATGCCGGCAGCGAGGATGCGGGGGAAGAGGTTCGGCCCGTAATCCTGGCCGGGGAAGGACGGGAAGAAGCCGGTCATCCACCAGACCCAGCCGGCGAAGCCGAGCAGGATCGCGCCGAGCAGCGCATCGTTCAGGCGCATGCCCGGCGCTCTCCCGTGGTCAGCCGCGCGCCAGGCCCGCGCCGCGCATCGCCTCGCCCATGGCGCGGTCGGCATCGGCCATGAAGGTCGTGAACTGCGCGGCATCGCCCCAGACCGTGCCGAAGCCGCGGGAGGACATGAACTCCTGGAACTCGCGGTTGTCGTAGGCGCGCCTCAGCGCTGCGCCGAGCGCGGTCGCGATCTCGGGCGGCAGGTTGCGGGGGCCGGCGATGCCGCGCCAGGCGCCGGTCGAGTAGTTGATGCTCAGCGTCTCGTTCAGCGTCGGCACCTGCGCGAAGAGCGGATTGCGCTGCGGCGCCATGATGGCGAGCGCGCGGGCGCGGTTGGCGTCGATCATCGCCCGCGCCTCGGGGATCGAACAGGTGACGAGGTCCACGCCGCCGGCGGCGAGCTCCTGCATCGCCGGCGCCGCGCCGTTCGACGGCACCCAGCGCACATGGTCGCCGCGCAGCCCCATCGCCTGCAGCCAGCCGACGAGCGCCAGGTGCCAGATGCCGCCCTGGCCGGTGCCGGAGGCGCGGAAGGTGCCGGCGGGCCGCTCGCGGATCGCCTGGGCGAGCGCGCGGATGTCGGCATGCGGGCTGTTCTGCGCGACGGTGACGCCGGGCGGGTCCTGGTTCATCAGGGCAAGCGGCGTGTAGCTGGTGGGCTTAAGTTCGGTCAGGCCCTGCCAGTGCATCATCGCGATCTCGACCGTGATCATCCCGATCGTGTAGCCGTCGGGGGCGGCGGTCGCGATGGCGCTGTGGCCGACCACGCCCGATCCGCCGGTGCGGTTCACCACGTTGACCGGCTGGCCGAGGTCGCGCTCGAGCAGTGTGCCGACGATGCGCGCGGTGGCGTCCGTGCCGCCGCCGGCGCCCCAGGGGACGATGAGCTGGATCGGGCGGTTCGGGTAGCGCGGCTGGGCGAGGGCAGGGGTGGCGAGCGCCGCGCCGGAGGCGGCGAGGAGGGTGCGGCGGCTGAAGCGCGTCATGGCGTCTGTCTCCCGTGTCGCGGCGTCCGGGCCGCGTTCGGGGTAGAGGCTATGGGTGTGGAGGCCCGGCATCAAGCGCCGGGTGGCGCTTCGGGCCGCACCACCAGCACCGTTCCGTCCACCGCCTCGACGCGCACCTGCGTTCCGGGCTCGGGCAGAGCCACGCCGCGCGGCACGCGGGCGGACCAGTCGCTGTCGCCGAGGCGGACGCGCAGCCCCGGGCCGTCGGCGGCCATGACGACCGCGTGGCGGCCGGCGAGCCCGGCCTCGGGCATGTTGACGCGATGCGCCGGGCCACCGCGGCGGCGGAGATGCAGTGCGGCGGCAATGCCGAGGCCGAGCAGGAGCAGGAAGGTCACGGTCGCGGCGGCGAAGCCCGCATCGGAGGTCAGCAGCAGGATACCGGTGCCGACCGCCGCCAGCCCGATCCACATCAGGAAGACGCCGGGCGCGAAAAGCTCCGCGCCCAGCAGCGCGAGGCCGAGCAGGATCCAGATCAGCCCCGCGTCCACGGGCTTCCTCCCGGAACGGGCGGCGCGGAGGCAGGCGGCGGGGCCGAGCCGCCCGGCGGCGGCATCCGCAGCAGCTCGAGCGCCTGGGTGACGCCGCCGGCGAGCGCCGCACTCTCCATCGGCACCACGACGAGGCGGGAGGAGGGATTGCCGGCCAGCGTCTCGAAGGCGGCGACGTATTTCTGCGCGATGAAGTAGCGGAGCGCATCGGAGCCGGCGCCGGCGGCGGCCTCGGCCACCATGCGGGTCGCGTTGGCCTCGGCCTCGGCGAGGCGCTCGCGCGCCTCGGCGTCGCGCATGGCGGCGTCGCGGCGGCCCTCGGCCTGGAGGACGAGAGCCTGCTTCTCGCCCTCGGCGCGGGCCACTGCCGCGCGGCGCTCGCGCTCGGCGGTCATCTGCAGGTTCATGGCGCGGATGAGGTTGTCAGGCGGCTCGATCTTGCGGATCTCGACGCGGCTGACCTTCACGCCCCATGGCTCCGTTGCGCCGTCGAGGACCGTCAGCAGGGTCGTGTTGATCCGGTCGCGGCCGGAGAGTGTCGCGTCGAGGTCGAGCTCGCCGACGACGGAGCGGATGTTGGTCATGGCGAGGCTGGTCAGTGCCTGGCGCAGGTCCTGCACGGCATAGGCCGCCTTCGCCGGGTCCATGACGCGGTAGTAGACGATGCCGTCGGTCGCGACCGTCGCGTTGTCGCGGGTGATAACGGCCTGTTCGGGGATGTCGAGCACCACCTCCTGCACGTTCAGCCGGTGGCCGACGCCGTCCACGAAGGGGACGATGAGGTTGAGGCCGGGCTGCAGCAGGCGGGTGAAGGCGCCGAAGCGCTCCACCGTCCAGACCTCGCCCTGGGGGACGGTGCGGATGCCGCGCGCCACCGTGACGACGGCGAGCGCGACGATGGCGAGCAGGACGACCGTGGCGAGCGAGATCTCGGGCATGGCGCGACTCGGGGCCTGTGATGGCCCCGAGGCTAGGCGGATTCGGGTCCCGCTGCCTATGCGGGCGGTTGAAGGTCAGCGCAGGTCGTTGTCGCGGACGGAATGGCGGCCCTTGTGGTCGGTGCGCGAGGCGAGCGCCTTGTCGAGCGCGCGCACCGCCTTGTCGATCGCGCCATCTAGCGCGAGCGGGATGGTCTCCGCCTGGTGGGTGACCGCGACCGGCTGGTGGTTGGTCGGCCGCGCCTCGATCATGCAGCGCTTGTCGGCGGCGCCGCCCTTGCCGGCGTTGACGTCGGCGAGGTGGACCTCGATGCGGGTCAGCTGCTCCTCGAAGCGGGAGAGGCCGTCGCGGATGGCGACCTCCACGCGGCCCGTGAAGTCGTCGTCGCCGGCGGTGTCGTGGGTGTTGACCTGGATGCGCATGGCCACCGCAACGCCCTTTCCCGGCCCGGGTTCTACATCACCCCCATTGTCCGGGGCAGCCAGAGCGCGATGCCGGGGAAGGCCACCACGAGGCCGAGGGCCAGGAGCATCGCCAGGATCATCCAGACCACCCAAGGGATGGTCGCTTCCATCGAGACTCCGGCGATCCGGCAGGACACCATGAGGTCCACCGCCATGGGTGGCGTGAACTGGCCGATGGCGATCTTCATGGTGAGGATCACGCCGAACCAGGTCAGGTCCCAGTGGAAGGCGTTGGCGATCGGGATCAGCACGGGCAGCAGGATCAGGAAGATCGAGATGCCGTCGAGGAACATCCCGACGAAGATCAGCGCGACGACCAGCAGCGCGAGAGTGCCGTATTCGCCCAGGCCGAGGCCGACGATCCAGTTCGCCACCGGCTGCACGATGCCGAGCGTCGAGGTGGACCAGGCGAAGACGCTCGCGAGCGACACGACGATCAGGATGACGGCCGAGATCTCGCCTGCCTCGACGAGCATCTCGTAGACGTCGCGGAGAGTGAGGGTGCGGTAGATCACGAAACCGACGAAGAGGCCGTAGAAGACGGCCATCACCGCGGCCTCGGTCGGCGTGAAGGCGCCGATGCGCATGCCGCCGAGGATCACCACCGGCGCGAGCAGGCCCCAGAAGGCCTCCCGGAAGGTGCGCCAGACCTCGAGCCGTTCCTCCTGCCGGGACTTGCCGCCGAAATCGTTGATCCAGGACAGCGCGACGACGGCGACGATGATGGCGAGGCCGGCGAGGATGCCGGGGAACATCCCGGCCATGAAGATCGCGGGCACGGAGACGCCGGGGACGAGGACCGCGTAGATGATGAAGGCGATGGAGGGCGGGATGAGGATGTCGGTCGCGGCCGCCGCGCCGACTGTCGCGGCGATGAAGGGACGCGGATAGCCATCCTTCGACATGCTCCGCGTGACCACCTGGCCGACCGCGGCTGAGGTGGCGGGGCCGGAGCCGGAGATGCCGCCGATCACCATCGCGACGAGGACGGAGACGGAGGCGAGCGCGCCGCGGCCCGCGCCGACGACCGCGGTGGCGAAGCGCACGAGCCGGAGTGCCACGCCGGTGCGGTCGAAGACACTGCCGACGAGGACGAACATCGGGATGGCGATGAGCGGATACTTGGCGATGCCGGCATAGACGTTGGTCGGCATGGCGAGGATGGACTGGTCGGCCAGGATGATGGCGAGCGCGCCCGCGAGGCCGAGCGCGACGCCGACCGGAACGCCGCCGAAGAGCAGGACGAGGAAGCAGAGGAACAGGGCGGCGCCGATCATGCGGCGTGGCGCCTTGTCCTGGTTGGGAATTGACACCCCTCCCCGGCTCTCCCCCGCAGGCGGGGAGGGGGCGGGTTTCCCCATCCCCTCGCGAGAGGGGGCAGGGGAAGGGGGTTGTGGGGGCGCAACCCCAAGGTCTCAGCCATCCTGCCCGCGCGCCAGGCGGAGCAGGCGGCCCAAGGCGCGCATCACGACGACGGCGGAGAGCAGAGGCAGCCAGCCGGTGTACCACCAGTTCGGGTTGCCGAGGCCGTTCGACAGCACCTCGAAGCGGTACTCGTCATAGGCGAGGCGGTAGCCGTACCAGACGAGGATGCCGAAGCAGAGCACCGTCAGCGCGGTGCCCGCCATCTCCGCGATGCGCTGGCCGCGCGCCGGCATCAGCTCGACGAAGTAGCCGATGCGGATGTGCCGGCCCGAGGCGGTGGCGACGGCGGTGCCGAGCAGCGCCACCACCACCATCAGCACGACGGAGTATTCCTCGGTGAAGGCGAGGCTGATGTCCGTCAGGTAGCGCGTGACGACGTTCGCGGCGGTGATGAGCGCGATGGCGGCCATCGTCGCGGCCACCAGCACCTCCTCGACCTTGAGCGGCACGCGGGTCTTCGGATCGGTGCGTGCCGCCGTGGGGTCGAGCTCCACCGCCATGCGATGCGCTACGCGCGCGCCCCGCGGATCGCCGCCTCGGCGCGGCGGACGAGGTCGGTGCCGACGGTCTGCGCCCATTTGTCGTAGACGGGGCGCGTCACGCGGGCGAAGGCGGCCTTCTGCTCGTCGTTTAGCGTCGTGACGTTCACGTTGCGGCGCGCCAGCTCCTCGAGCGACGAGCGGTCGCCATCCACGCCGATGCCGCGGCGGCTGGCCGCGATCTGCGCGCGCGCGGCGTCGCGGGCGCATTCGATCACCAGCGTCCGGTCGGCCGCGCTGAAGCTGTCCATGATCTGCTTCGAGACGACGAAGATCCCGGCATCGGCGACGTAGTTCCAGACCGTGAGATGCCGCTGCGCCAGCGTGTCCATGCGGAAGGCGAGGTAGAGGTTGATCGGATTCTCCTGCCCGTCCACCGCGCCGGTCGAGAGCGCGGGCTGCAGGTCGGCAAAGGACATCTGCAGCGGGTTGGCGCCCATCGCGGTGAAGATCTCGGAGAAGATGGCGCCCGCGGCGAAGCGGATCTTGAGGCCGCGCATGTCCTCCGGCGCCCGGATGTCGCGCCGCGAGTTGGAGATCTCGCGGAAGCCGTTCTCGCCCCAGGCGACGGGCACGACGTCGCGCGTCGCGAGGCCGCGGAACAGCTCCTCGCCGATCGGGCCGTTGGTGATGGCGTCGAAGCCGCGGTGGTCGTTGAGCAGCCAGGGCAGCGAGAAGAGGTTCATCTCGCGCACCTGGGGCGAGATGTTGATGGTGGAGAAGACGGCGAAATCCACCACGCCCTGACGCATCGCGACGAGCTCGCGCGTCTGGTCGCCGCCGACGAGCTGGCTGCCGGGATAGACCCTCAGGTTGATCCGGCCGCCGGAGCGCTGCGTCACCATCTCGGCCCACTGGAAGGCACCTTCCGACAGCGGGATCGGGCGGTTGCCGACGACGGAGAGCTTGTATTCGGGCCGATACTGCCCCTGCGCGCGGACGCGCATGGGAAGGGCGAGGGCGGTGCCGCCGGCCGCGGCGAGCAGCGCCGCGCGGCGCGTGAGGCGCATGGTCATGTCGTCTGTCCTCCCATCGGCCCGCCTCCCGGGGCGGTGCGCGTTGCGGGGGAGGATGACGGGTGCGGCGCCCGCGGAAAAGAGGGGTCAGCGCCGATCGGTGCCGCCGGCGGCCTCGTCATGCCCGCCCTGGCCGCTGAGCCGGGCCCAGGCCCGGAAACGCGGGGTGGCGGGCAGCGTGCCGTCCAGGATCAGGCGGCGCCATTCGGCGCAGGCCTCGACGAAGTACGGGACGGAGCCGGGGAACATGGCGAGGCTGATCGCCTCGGCGATCTCCTCCTCCGGCACGGCGTCGGCATAGGCGGCTTCGAGGTGCCATGCGAAGGGGCGCCACCGCGCGCGGCAGACCTGCACGGCGAGGCCGGCGAGGTGGACGAGGCGCATCGGCGCGGCGGGTGAGACGCGCCGCAGCGCGTCGAGATAGGCGGCGCGCGGGTCGAAGGGGGCGAGCTGGCGCGCCCAGTCGCGGGCGGCGAAGTCGAAGGCCTCGGCGCCGATCGCGAGCGCCGCGGCGGCGAAGGCGGCGCCGAGCGTCGCGTCTGTGCCGCCGGCCGCACGCAGCTTCGCGATGTGGTGCGTCGCGACGCGCTCGTCGGTCGCGGCGAGGATCGCGATCCAGACGAATTCGCGGTCGTGGTGCGACAGCACGCGGTCGTCGAGGGCGAGCGCGGTATAGGCCGCGTCGTAGCCCTCGAGCAGCTTCGGGAAGGCGAGCGCCATCAGCCCGTGATGCGGCAGCAGGTAGCCGCGCTTGGCGCGCACCGCGGCGAGGCGCGCCTCGAGCTCCGCGACCGTCTCGCTCATTCGGCGCGGATGTCGGCGGCGCGGGCGATCTCCGCCCAGCGCGGGACCTCTGCCGCGACGAGCGCGGCGTAGTCGGCGGGCGTCATGCGGTTGGGCGCGGCGCCGAGCGTGGCGAGACGCTCGGTCGTCTCGGGCGTCGCGAGGCCGGCGACCAGCGCTTCGTTCACCCGCCGCGCGGCCTCGGGCGGCATGCCGGCCGGGCCCGACAGGCCGAACCAGTTCGACGCCACCAGGCTCGGGAAGCCGGCCTCCGCGATGCTCGGCACATCCGGCCAGCGGGTGGCGCGCCCTGGCGTCGTGACGGCGAGCAGGCGGAGGCGGTCGTTGTTGCCGATGTCGGGCACGGCGGCGATCAGCCCCTCCACCTGGCCGCCGATGACGTCGGCGACGGCGGGCGCGCTGCCGCGATAGGGGACACGGGTGATGTCCACGCCGCCGGCGCGCTTCAGCAGCTCGAGCTTCACATGCGACGAGGTGCCGACGCCGGTGGAGGCGAAGCGCACCGCACCGGGTGTGCGGGCGCGGGCGAGGAGGTCGCCGAGCGTGCGGAAGGGCCCGGCGGCGGAGACGGCGATCGCGCTCGGCACCGCGGCGATGAGCGCGACGTGGGTGAAGTCCCTGACGCTGTCATAGGCGATGTTGCGGTTGACCGCGGGGCCGATCGCCTGGCTCGCGATGTTGGAGAGGACGAGGGTGTAGCCGTCGGGCGCGCCCCTGGCGACGGCCTCGGAGCCCAGCGCGCCGCCGGCGCCGGCGCGGTTCTCGACCACCACGGGCTGGCCGAGCCGCGTCTCGATCTCGCGCGCGGCGAGGCGGCCGAGGAGGTCGGCGGTGCCGCCGGGCGGAAAGGGCACGACGAGGCGGAGCGGCCTGGTGGGCCAGGATTGCGCGCCAGCGGGGGCGGCGAGCGGGGCGAGGGCGAGGGCCGCGAGCAGGGCGCGGCGGGGGGCTTGTCCGGACATGCGCGACAGGCTGCCGGGTGGCGCGGTCGCGGTCCAGCCGTGCCCGGGTGGGCGGGGCGCCCTGGAGCGCATGGTTTTCTGCCGAGAGGTCACGATGGAGTAGGCATTGGCGAATCGTGATTGAAGAGGAGCAGGATCTTCGATAATCATCCCCTGACGGAGAACGTTGGGCACCCATGACCTATATCCGCCCCCGCACCGCGCTGGACAGGATGCTCGCCGGCATCGCCGCCGCCGCGCGCGCGCCGGGCGAGGGGCGCGCCGTGGCGGCCGCCATCGCCGATTGCGTCGCCGACCCCGCGCTGCTCGACGGGGTCGAGTGCCGCTGCAGCGCCGAGCGCTACGTGAGGCACCTCCTCCATGCCGATCCCGAGGGCGGCTACGCCGTCGTCGCGCTTGTCTGGCGGCCCGGGCAGATGTCGCCGGTGCACGCGCACCGCACCTGGTGCGGCTTCGGCGTCCACCGCGGGGTGCTCACGGAGACGTACTACAGCCCCGGCGATCCGCCGGTTCCGAGCGCGGCGCGGCTGCTGGCGCCCGGCGCGGTCGCGCATGGGCCGGCCGATCCGCGGCTGATCCACCGGCTTGCGAACCTCTCCTGCGGCACGGCCGTTTCGGTGCATTGCTACGGCGTCGCCTTCGACCGCTTCGGCGAGGGGGTGAACGAGGTGCTGGCGGACTGAACCGCGCCGCCCGGTTCGCGCGACGCGCGGCGCGGGCTACAGCACGGGCGTGACCTCCCCCGCGCGCGACCTCTCGATCGGCCTGGCCTTCGGGCTTGCCGCGGCGCTCGCCTGGAGCGCGCAGGCGGTCGTGGCGCGGAGCGGCACGCTGGCGGGCTACACGCCGCTTGACCTCGCGGCGCTGCGCTACATCGCGGCGGGCCTGGCGCTCGCGCCCTT